>OJDV01000013.1_pt1 | contig 201912 bp, 182 predicted proteins | sample 1592911 | NCBI WGS metagenome assembly OJDV01 (sample SAMN05416860, study PRJEB24817) | seawater metagenome | isolation source: Sea water | place: Canada:Atlantic | collected 2013-11
CACAGAGTAGATCGTCGGCAGCGTCAGATGTGTATAAGAGACAGGGCCGAGACCATACGACGGTGCTTCACGCATGTAAGCAAGTAAAGAACCTCAGAAGTATTTCTTTGGATTTTTCCGAAGATTACAATAATTTACTGCGAGCGTTAGCGACCTAAGGCGTCTGTCGCGACGCTCGATGAACGACACCACATAAAAACTAACTGAGTGACATAGCTATGTATTTTGTAATCTCACGGGAAGCAATTTTAAAACCTTTGCAATTGGTATCGGGTGTTGTGGAACGCCGACAGACCCTGCCAGTGCTTTCAAACGTCTTACTGTCGCTTGATGAGAGTGGCGAGCTCTCGATTACCGGTACAGACTTAGAAGTGGAGTTGATCGGTAGAGTTAGAGTTGCCGGTACTACTAAACCAGGTGAGATTACGGTCCCTGCTCGCAAGCTTGTCGATATTTGTAAATCGCTCTCGGATGATGCAACGCTAGAGTTCACTGTCGACGACGGCAAAATGGTGATCAAGTCAGGCCGTAGCCGCTTTAGCCTTGCAACTCTCGCGGCGAGCGAATTCCCGAATACTGAGGAAGAGCCCGGCACTATAGAGCTCACTGTTCCCCAGCAAGCGCTTAAATCTCTGCTAGATGGCACGTCCTTCGCGATGGCTCAACAAGATGTTCGATACTATCTAAATGGTATGCTGTTCGAGTTGGCTGCAGACTATTTGCGCGTTGTCGCTACCGACGGTCACCGTCTTGCGATGCAAACTCTGACTATGGAAAACGATGTAACGGCGCCAGTGCAGTTAATATTGCCACGCAAAGGCGTAATCGAACTAGGTCGTCTGTTAACTGGAGAAGAAGCCGATATATCGATCGTCTTTGGCCGCAATCATGTGCGCGCAAAAACGGCGGATGTGACGTTTACGTCTAAGTTAGTTGATGGCAAGTTCCCAGACTACAATCGTGTGCTGCCAAAGGGTGGCGATAAGATTGTGATTGGCGATCGTCTCGAGCTTAAACAGGCCTTCGCCCGCACTTCCATTCTCTCGAACGAGAAATACCGTGGTATCCGCGTCTTGTTGAGCAACGCTGAGATGCGCATTCTCGCTAACAATCCTGACCAGGAAGAGGCAGAAGAAGTCGTTTCGGTGGATTATGACGGCGATTCGCTCGAAGTGGGCTTTAACGTTAGCTATCTAGTGGATGTATTGACGGTATTGTCTTCGGAAAAAGTGCAGATCACTCTGTTAGATTCCAACTCTAGCGCCCTTCTTGAGGCTGCGGGCGGGAACTCAGAAGCGCTTTACGTTGTTATGCCGATGCGGCTATAGGCGAGAGTTTGACCTCGCTAGACGCAAAAGCGCAATCCTCTTAATTATGGCCACGATTCGCAGGCTGGATATTTTACGAATTCGGAACCTTTCCGAAGTCCAAATTCGGCCTGTGAATACCGTTAACATCATCTCTGGCAATAACGGCAGCGGTAAGACTAGTCTGCTAGAAGCTATCTATATGCTCGGTCTCGGGCGTTCTTTTCGCAGCCAAAAGCTAGAGCCTGTTATTTCGACAGACTCTGACGACTGCGTTATCTTTGCAGAACTACAAGACGGCATAAGCATAGGGCTCAATAAGTCTCGCAAGAAGGGACATATATTGAAGCTACTTGGGGAGCGTCAGAAGAGTTGGGTCGAGACTGCGCGGCAGTTACCAATGCAAATTATTAACTCTGACAGCTTCTTGCTGCTAGAGGGAAGCCCCAAGATTCGCAGACGCTTCTTGGACTGGGGAGTGTTCCACGTGGAACATGAATTCGCCCAGGCTTGGCGAAAAGCGACCAAATGCCTTGCCCAGCGTAACTTGTTGCTAAAACAGCGTAGGCTAGACCGGATGCAGCTATGCGCTTGGGATGAAGAATTTGCAACCCAGGGCGAACTAATAGATGGCTTTCGTCAGCAATACCTTAGTCAGTTTTTACCGATTCTGAATACCGCCCTGCCCCGGCTTATAGATCTACCCGACTTAAGCATTCAGTATGAGCGCGGCTGGGATAATGGGCTTGGTCTAAAAGAGTCATTGGTCTCGAGTTTAGAGCGGGATATTAAATACGGGGCAACACAAGTTGGGCCGCATCGGGCCGACCTCTCTATCAAGATTGGGCGGCATGGTGCTAGCGAGGTGTTGTCGCGAGGCCAGCAAAAACTCCTTGTTAGCGCGATGAAAATTGCGCAGAGCCAACTCCTCTTTTCGCTTACGGATGAGAAAGGACTCTATCTAATTGACGATCTTCCTTCGGAGCTTGATGCTGCGAATCGCGTACTAATTTGCCGCCTGCTCGAGGAGCTGGATTGTCAGATATTCATCACCTGTGTAGATGCAGGAGAACTCGAAAAATGTTGGTCCGCGGACGTTAGTTCGGGGAAGTTCCACGTGGAACATGGTAAAATAGTGGGACTCGGCAACAGCTAGTTTTCTAGCATTTCTCGCGCGCACAGTAAGCGTGACGGGACAAACCAAGTATTTGCAGACAAAACGCTCTAATAGGAGAAAACGCATGGCTCAGGACTCTACATATAACTCATCGAGCATTAAAGTTTTGAAAGGTCTCGATGCGGTGAGAAAAAGACCTGGGATGTATATCGGCGATACCGATGACGGCACAGGCCTGCATCACATGGTGTTCGAACTAGTCGATAACTCCATAGACGAGGCTTTGGCCGGTCATTGCGACGATATACGCGTCACTATTCACCCAGGTGAAACGGTCTCCGTATCGGATAATGGCCGTGGCATTCCTACCGAAATGCATGCCGAGGGTGTCTCCGCTGCGGAAGTAATTATGACCGTACTGCACGCAGGCGGTAAGTTTGATGACAATAGCTACAAGGTGTCTGGCGGTTTGCACGGCGTTGGGGTTTCAGTAGTTAACGCTCTTTCCGAAGAGCTGAAGCTGACTATCCGCAGAGACGGCAAAGTCCATGAGCAGGTTTATGTTCATGGCGTCCCTCAGGCACCGCTAGCGGTAGTCGGCGAGACTGATGTTTCTGGTACCGAGTGCCACTTCAAGCCCTCTGCAGCCACATTCTCAAACATCGAGTTTCATTACGATATTCTCGCTAAGAAGCTCCGAGAGTTGGCGTTCCTCAATGCAGGTGTCGCTATTAATCTAAAGGATGAGCGCTCCGGCAAGACCGATTTGTTCAAGTACGAAGGCGGTCTGCACGCGTTCGTAAATTATCTGAATACCAATAAGGCGCCGGTAAATAAGATATTCCACTTCGCCGCAGAGCGCGAAGAAGACGGTATCTCCGTGGAAGTGGCGCTGCAATGGAATGATACCTATCAAGAAAACATCTTCCCCTATACGAATAATATTCCTCAGAAGGACGGCGGCACTCACTTGGCTGGTTTCCGTGCGGCACTAACTCGCGTGCTCAACTCCTATATAGATAAGGAGCTGGCGTCCAAGAAGGGCAAAGAGGTAGCGACTACCGGTGACGATGCCCGAGAAGGCCTAACCGCCATTATCTCCGTGAAGGTCCCAGATCCTAAGTTCTCCTCGCAGACTAAAGACAAGCTTGTGTCTTCTGAGGTAAAAACTGTCGTAGAGCAGGAGATGTCGAGCCATTTCAGTGATTACTTGATGGAGAATCCACTCGAGGCCAAGGCCATCGTGAACAAGATGCTCGATGCCGCGCGCGCTCGCGAAGCTGCCCGTAAGGCCAGAGAGATGACACGCAGGAAAGGCGCATTAGATATCGCGGGTCTGCCAGGTAAATTGGCGGACTGTCAGGAGAAAGACCCAGCACTATCCGAGATTTACATAGTGGAGGGTGACTCTGCGGGTGGCTCGGCTAAACAGGGCAGAAACCGCAAGAACCAGGCAATCCTGCCGCTCAAAGGTAAGATTCTTAACGTCGAGAAGGCTCGTTTCGATAAGATGTTGAGCTCAGCCGAGATCGGTACGCTGATCAAGGCATTAGGCTGCGGTATTGGCAATGAAGAGTTTACGCCGGCGAATCTGCGCTATCACAGCATTATTATTATGACCGATGCGGACGTCGACGGTTCCCATATTCGTACCCTTCTGCTTACCTTCTTCTTCAGGCAGATGCGCGAATTGGTGGAGCGTGGGCATATCTTCATTGCTCAGCCACCTTTGTACAAGATTAGGAAAGGCAAAAACGAGCAGTACCTGAAAGATGACGACGAGTTAGCGAAATATGAGACCCAAACTGCGCTAGATGGCGCAAGTTTGTTTGTGAACCCCGAGGCCCCTGCGATCTCTGGCGATGCACTGGACATGATGGTTAAGCAGTACAACAGTACCTATTCCATCGTGAAGCGATTGAACAGACTCTACCCTTCCGAGGTATTGGAGGCGATGATCTTCACAAGTGAATTAAGCCCCGCGAACCTTACCGAAGAGACAGTTAGTGCTTGGGGTAAAGAGCTATGGGAGAGCATGTCCCGCATACATCCCAAGACAGCTATAGGCTATGAAATTACCGCAGTGAAAGATAAGGAAAGAAACGCTTACTTACCCCACGTGGTGCAGTCTTTCCATGGTCTAACCAAAGACTACCAGTTCAATATGGATTTCTTTAACTCGGGCGAGTACAAGGCCATCGTCAAACTAGGCGCGACCTTGGAAGGCTTGATTGAAGAAGGCGCGTTTGTACAACGCGGCGAGCGTAAGCAGGAGGTTAAATCTTTCGCAGAGGCCTTAGCATGGCTAACCGCAGATGCGATGAAGGGACATTATCTGCAGCGCTATAAGGGCCTTGGAGAGATGAACCCGAGCCAATTGTGGGAAACCACGATGGACCCTGAGAATCGCCGCATGCTGCAGGTTACGATCGAAGACGCGATTGGGGCTGATCAATTATTCACCACATTGATGGGTGATCAGGTCGATCCGCGTCGTGAGTTCATCGAGAACAATGCGCTAGCGGCACAAAATCTAGATATATAACAAAGGCTTAGGGTTTGTTGGGGGAGCCGCTAATGACATCCATGTTAGCGGCAAGCCACTGCGAATAAGCCTCTGTGACCTCTGTTGCACTCTTTCCTTCGCTTGATATGGGCGCACCGATGCGCACGCGAATGACGCCTGGCTTCTTCATAATCGTGTGGGCTGGCCAACAATCCCCAGCGTTATGAATCACGGGTAATGCCATAGCATTGGCGGAGACCGCCAGTTTTGCGCCGCCTCGGGACAAATTTTTCACTGTGCCTGCCGGGCTGCGACTACCCTCCGGAAATATCACTACCGAGAGCCCATCTAGTAGACGCTGTTTGCCTTGTACTAGTAGGGACCGCCCCGCTTCTCTGGGTTTGCTGCGATCGATCGCGATAGGTTTCTGCAGGCGCATCGCCCAACCCCAGAATGGGATCTTTAGCAGTTCTTTCTTGAGGATTGGACAAACTGGTGAAATCGCATAATAAAGATAGATGGTTTCCCACGAGCTCTGGTGAGTACTCAATACTACGACGGGGTGGTCGGGAATATTCTCTTCCCCCTGAATGTCATAGCGCACGCCACATGTGATTCGCAGCCAGAAGAGCACGAAGCGACACCAGAGAGAATAAATAACGAAGCGGCGTTTCAAAGGGATAAACCAGAACACTGTCATACAGGTGACAGAGATGATGATGGTCGCGATGAAATACCCGGTGTAGAAAAGCAAAGAGCGAAGAAGATTTAGTGCATTACTCAAAATGGGAACTCATCATTGGGGTGGAGTAGCCTGCAGAAGCGAATCCACATACTCCTTGAGGTTATTAAAGACGGAGACGCCGTCGAGTTCGTTCTCGCTCGATTCGGCGAGGGTAATCTCGCCTTTGCCGGTACGCACTAATACCGGGGTGCATCCTGCGAGTTTGGCGCACATTAAGTCTTTTGAGCTATCGCCAACGAAAGGCAAATGTTCGGCATTGGTGCCGAACTCACATTCGATCTGCTCGATTAGGCCGATTTTTGGCTTACGACATTCGCAATCGTCATCGGGGCCGTGGGGGCAGAAGAACACGCCACTGATCTGACCGCCCTCCTCCTCGACTAGATTGCACATCTTCTGATGCATCGCCGCGAGCTCAAATTCGTCGAAGAAACCGCGGGATATACCGGATTGATTGGTCGCAACGGCAACTGTGTAGCCTGCCTTGCTGAGTTTGGCAATCGCCTCGATGCTGCCGGGGATCGCCTCCCACTCATCAACGGATTTGACGTAGTCGTCAGAGTCTTTATTGATGACCCCGTCTCTATCCAGAATGATTAACTTCACTTCTTGGCTCCGCTGTCTTAGTGCTAGCTTTGATGGAGGTAAGAGATATCCGCGACCTGCAAGAACTGGGTGCGCAGTGCGGCAAGTAGCTTGATGCGGTTAGCCCGCAGAGCGAGATCCTCGTCCATCACCAATACTTTCTCGAAAAAATTATCGATCGCCTGTTTGCTGCCAGCCAGCGCTTCTAGACCTGCAGTGTATTCACGCTTCTGGAACAGGGGCTCGGCGACTAAGCGGCACTGCTCTAGCGTGTCCGCTAGTTGTTGTTCGGCGGCATCCTTAAACAGACTCGGGTCCACGGCGTCACCTGCATTTGCGTTGTCGCCTTGCTTTTGCAGGATATTAGAAACGCGCTTATTCGCGGAGGCCAGAGACTGCGCCTCTGCCAACTGACTGAACCGGTGTACTGCGCGAATGCGGAGATTGAAATCCCAAGGCTTAGTTGGCTTGAGCTGGAATACAGACTGGAAGACCTCGGCGCTAATGCCCTCGGCTTGGTACCAGGCGCGGAAGCGGTCCAAGAGGAAATCGAAGACCTGCGTGTCTAAGCCTTCAGGTAATTTAAGGGCGCTGTACTGCTCGCAAGCATTGCGGATGCAAAGCAAGATATCGAGGTCTAGCTCTTTCTCTACGATGATGCGCAGGATGCCAAGTGCCGCACGGCGAAGTGCGAACGGGTCCTTAGAGCCCGTGGGTGGTTGCCCAATAGCGAAAAGGCCAACGATCGTGTCGAGCTTGTCGGCAATGGCTAACACGCAACCAGTGGTAGTGCTGGGCAACTGATCCCCAGAGAAACGGGGCATATACTGCTCGTTTAGAGCTAGCGCAACTTCGTCGGGTTCTTTGTCATGCAGCGCATAGTGATAACCAGCTATACCCTGTAATTCGGCAAATTCTGATACGAGATCGGTAACTAGGTCGCACTTCGAGAGTAATGCCGCTCGCTCGCACCATGGCCCAGAGGCCGACAGCTGCGCAGCGATGAAGAGGCTCAACTGTGAGACACGCGCGGATTTCTCGAACACCGTGCCCAACTCTTGTTGGAAAACGATGGTCTTGAGTTGTTCTTGTCGAGAGGCCAGTGTCTGCTTACGATCGGTATCGAAGAAGAACTTCGCGTCCGAAAGCCTAGGGCGGATTACCCTTTCGTTGCCGGCGATAACCTGCGCGGGGTCTTGGCTGATGATATTGCTAACGGTAATGAAGTTAGGCAGCAATTGCTCTTTCTCATCGAGTAAATAGAAGCACTTCTGGTGTGACTTCAAAGAGGACACTAGGGCCTCACGTGGCACTGAAAGGAAGTGTTCATCGAAGCGCCCCGTCAATGCGACCGGCCACTCAACTAAAGCAGTAACCTCATCGAGAAGATCTTCCTCGATGATCACCGTGGCGCCAAGCTGTTCACCCTGCTCTGTGACCAAGCGGCGGATAATCTCTTTACGTGCCTCGTAGTCCACCACGACGAAGGCCTTCTCTAGGAGTGCCTCGTACTGAGCGGGCGAGCTAATCTCTATCGTCTGGTCATGCATGAAGCGGTGACCACGGGAATGCTTGCCCGAGTCGATGCCGAGAATGGTCGCGGGCAGTACTTCATCGCCGAACAGCATTACGATCCAATGCACGGGCCGAACGAACTCTTCCCTACTGCTCCCCCAACGCATCTTCTTAGGGATGGGCAGAGACGCTAGTGCTTTTACCACGATGTCGGCTAGTAGCGCTTTGGTTTCACTGCCCTTGCTGGTGGAGCGAAAGGTCAATTTTAGGACGCCATCTTTCTCGACTTGTTCGAGGGCCTCGAGGTCAACACCACAAGAGCGCGCGAAACCGGCCGCTGCCGGAGTCGGCTCGCCCTCTTTATCATAGGCGGCAGCCACTGCAGGGCCAGTTCTCTCAACGGCTTTGTCCGCCTGCTTCTCGTCTAGCCCTGAAATTCTCACAGCGAGGCGACGTGGGGTGGCAAAACTATCGATCGAGGTGAAGCCAAGCGCTGCAGACTCTACAGCGCCACGAATCCCGGCAGTAAACGCCTGAGATAGTTGACGTAGGGCCTTCGGTGGCAGTTCGCCCGTGCCTATTTCTACAAAAAAGTCTCTAGTTGCCATGGTTTCCTGCAATATCTATTCAAATGGAGCGGCACGATGCCAAGTTGCCATCGCGTACTCTGCGGCTATGTGTCCAGGTATTGATCTCGTAAGGCTTGCGGTGCCAGGGGGAAACCCAAGGCCTTGCGGCTCTCGAAATAAGTCTCGGCGACTTTTCGAGAAAGGGCTCGAACTCGCAAGATAAAGCGCTGGCGCTCTGTCACGGAGATGGCATGGCGCGCATCGAGAAGATTGAAATAATGGGAGGCCTTGAGTACCTGCTCGTAGGCTGGCAGTGCTAAGCCCTTCTCGATTAATAACTCACACTGTGCCTCGCAGTCGTCGAAGTAGCGAAACAGGTTTGGCACGTTCGCATGCTCGAAATTATAGGCGGACATCTCGACCTCGTTCTGCAGGAACACATCACCATAGGTGACCACTCCGTTGGGACCATTGGTCCACACGATGTCATAGATACTATCGACACCCTGTAAATACATCGCGATACGTTCGATTCCGTAGGTAATCTCGCCGCTAACGGGGAAGCACTCGAGGCCGCCCACTTGCTGGAAATAGGTGAACTGAGTCACTTCCATGCCATTCAGCCAGACTTCCCAGCCTAGACCCCATGCGCCGAGAGTCGGAGACTCCCAGTTGTCTTCAACGAAGCGAATATCGTGTATCTTCGTATCGATACCGAGGCTAACCAAGGACTCTAAATAGAGCTCCTGAATATCGGGCGGCGAAGGCTTAAGAATGACTTGGAATTGGTAATAATGCTGGAGCCTATTGGGGTTCTCGCCATAACGACCATCTGTTGGTCGACGGCTGGGCTGCACATAGGCAGTATTCCAGCTCTCGGGGCCAATGGCCTTTAGGAAGGTGGCGGGATGGAAGGTGCCTGCGCCGACTTCCATATCCAGTGGCTGCATAAGCACGCAGCCTTTATTCGCCCAAAATTGTTGGAGCGCCAGAATTAAACCTTGAAAGGTCCCAAGGTCGGGCTGCGGTGCTGTGGCGGACAAGAAACTCTCCGGGGGGTCAATAATTAGAAGAGGCCGATTATCCTCGATTCTATAGTCAATATCCATACTAGTGGCCGATACCTCCCGTATCGGTCAGTCGCTTTTGCTGGGAGCGCTAAGCTACTATAGAATTCGGCCACGCCGAGCCATGCTTGAAGCGCTAGATCCCTAGTGGAGAGTCCGGCGCAAAGAGGATTTCGCTATTTCGAACATAAAAGTCTATTCGCTCATTACAGTGCTGCGTTTGTGTAGCCTACTGCCCCTGCGTGTCGCCCATGGCTTGGGTTCGGCAATCGGTAAGTTTGCGTGGATGCGCAAGACCGAGTCGGCTCGCGTTACCCGCAAAAATTTAGAGCTCTGTTTTCCCAACCTGACGACGCGAGAACTAGACGATTTAGCGAAGGAAAGCCTAATAGAGACCGCGAAGACAGCGTGCGAGCTGGGCAGAATCTGGGTTCGTCCCGCGTCCCAGGCACTCGAACACATCGTAAGGGTTAGCGGACAGGAGATTCTCGACGAGGCGATTGACGCGAACAAAGGCGTGATCATGTTGGCGCCCCATCTCGGCAATTGGGAGTTATGTGGCCTGTTTCTCGACAGCCAGTGCCAATCAACCTATCTCTACAAGCCACCGAAACTGGTAGCCTTCGAAGAACGCATGCTGAAATATCGAGGTAGGCTGGGAGCGAAGCTCGCCCCTACCACGGCCAAAGGGGTGGCGATGTTAGTCAAGGCATTAGGCCGTGGCGAGATCGTGGGTATCTTGCCGGATCAAGAACCGAATTTTGATAGCGGAGTATTCGCGCCTTTCTTTGGCGTAGACGCCCTCACCATGACTTTGGTCGCTAAATTAGCTAAACGTACAGAGGCAACGGTGCTCAGTATCTTTGCAAAACGTTTAGCGCAAGGCGAGGGTTTTGAGGTAGTGATCGCGAGTGCTAGGACTGATGTCGACAGTGTCGATTTAGACTTAGCGGCACGCGCCTTAAACACAACGGTAGAAGACTGTGTTCGACAGGCTCCCAGTCAATACCAATGGGAATACCGCCGCTTCAAGCGTCAAGCAGACGGCACTAAGAACGCCCTGTATCGCTAGCGGCGCCAGAACATAGGGAGGAATAGCACTAGTAGTGTGAAAATTTCCAAGCGCCCAAGTAGCATTGCGAAACACAGAATCCACTTCCCGGTATCGGTCACCATGCTGTAATTCTTCGCCACTCCCTCGAGACCTGGACCTAAATTATTGATGGCCGCCCCTACTGAGCTGAACGCAGTAACGACATCCATGCCGGTGGCGAGCATTGCGAGCAGTAGTGCTAGAAACACCATCACATACATCGCGAAGAAGCCCCAAACCGAGTCGATGACTTTGTCTGGCACTAACGTGCTGCCGAGCTTAATGGGGATGACCGCGCTAGGGTGAATGAGGCGTTGAATCTCCCGCAAGCCCTGCTTAAGAATTAGGAGGATGCGGATTACTTTCATCCCGCCGCCGGTCGAGCCGGCACAGGCTCCTATGATGGAAGCATAGATCAACATATAGGGCAGCACCGAAGGCCATATGCTGAAGTCATCGGTGGTAAAGCCGGTAGTTGTTGCAATAGAAACACTCTGGAAGGCGCCGTGTATCACAGAATCAAATAGCGAATAGGTCTGCGTGAAATACAATACGCTCACTGTGACTATCACAAGCACGATCATCATTGCCGAGTAGAATTGCAGTTCGGGGTCGCGCAAGTATTGAGTCACACTCTTGGACCGCCAAGCGGTAAAGTGCAAAGCGAAATTTATGCCGGCTAGAAACATGAATACCGTTGCAATCATGTTAATAAGTGGGCTGTCGAAAAATCCAAGGCTGGCATCGTGAGTAGAGAACCCACCGACCGCAATGGTCGTAAAACTGTGACAGATTGCGTCGAATAAGGTCATCCCCGCCGCCCAGAAACACAGCGTACAGGCCAGCGTTAACGCTAAATAAATATACCATAGCGCCTTCGCCGTTTCGGCGAGTCGTGGCACTAAGTTGTCGTTCTTGACCGGACCAGGACTTTCAGCGCGGTATAACTGCATACCACCGATACCCAGCATAGGGAGCACTGCCACTGCTAAGGCAATGATCCCCATGCCCCCTAACCATTGCAATTGCTGGCGGTAAAACAGAATCGATTTGGGCAGCGAGTCGAGACCCACGATCACTGTCGCGCCTGTTGTACTTAGCCCGGAGATCGACTCGAAAACGGCGTCGGTGATCGATAGCGGCAGATCCGCCGAAAAGAAAAATGGCAGCGCGCCGAAGGTGCCTAGTACGGTCCAGAAGAGAGTAACTACTAGGAATCCGTCACGGGTGCGCAGCTCTTTCTTTGCACCAATGGTGAGAAACCAGAGGATCAAGCCGGTGACGAAGGTAACTAGAAGTGCCATTGAAAAGGAGCGAATCTCGCCATCGCTGTAGATAAGCGAAACGAGAATGGACGGAAGATTCGCGAGGATGCTGAAGAGCATCAAGAGCAAACCTAGTATTCGACAAACGATGGAAAAATGCATAGGTCTCTCAGAAGAAAGTAAGGCCAACCTGGAATAGGCGTTCTACTTCAGGGATGCGCTTTTTGTCCACGAGGAACATTATGACGTGATCGCCAGATTGCACCACGATATTATCGTGTGCAATTAATACTTCTTCGTCGCGAACGATCGCGCCAATAGTAGTGCCTTGAGGTAACTCGATATCTTCGATAGCTTTGCCCACCACCTTGGAGGAATGCTTGTCGCCATGGGCGATAGCCTCGAGTGCCTCCGCGGCACCGCGGCGCAGCGAGTGAACATTCACGATGTCGCCGCGCCTTACATGGGTCAATAAGCTGCCGATGGTGGCCTGCTGTGGCGAGATCGCAATGTCGATTTCGCCGCCCTGCACTAGGTCAACATAGGCGGGGTTATTAATGAGAGTCATGACCTTTCTCGCACCCAGTCGTTTGGCGAGCATCGATGACATGATATTGGCTTCATCGTCGTTGGTTAGCGCGAGGAAAACGTCGGTATCTTCTATGCTTTCCTCGAGCAGTAGTTCTTTGTCCGAGGCCTCGCCGTTGAGAATAATGGCTCGGTTAAGGCGTTCGGAAAGATACTCACACCGCTCGGTATTGCGTTCGATGATTTTGGTTTGATATCGATTCTCAACCGCCTCTGCTAAGCGCGAACCGATGTTGCCGCCGCCGGCGATGATGATGCGTTTGTAGGGTTTGTCGAGCCTGCGTAGCTCTCCCATTACTGCGCGAATATTTTTCTGCGCAGCGATAAAGAACACTTCATCGTCTGCTTCGATTACCGTAGAGCCTTCCGGCATGATCGCGGTGTCGCGTCGGAAGATCGCAGCCACTCGAGTGTCGACAGAGGGCATGTGTTCGCGCAGGAAACGAATCTCCTGTCCAACCAAAGGGCCACCATAGTAGGCTTTTACTGCAACCAGTTGTGCCTTGCCTTCGGCAAAGTCCAGCACCTGCAGGGAGCCAGGCAGATCGATGAGGCGTTCGATGTAGTGTGATACTAACTGCTCGGGGCTGATCACGACGTCTGCTGCGATTGCACCGGGGCTGAATAAGTCTTCTGAACTCATGTAAGAAGCGGAGCGGAGGCGACAGATTTTCTTCGGAGTCTTAAACAGGACATGGGCAATCTGACAGGCAACAAGGTTGATCTCGTCGTTCTCGGTCACCGCAAGTAACATGTCGGCGTCTTCGGCGCCGGCCGCCCTTAGCACGTCTGGATAAGAGGGCATGCCTACGGCGGTGCCGACATCGATGCGGTCCTTAACCTCGCGCAATAAGTCGGCGTCGGGGTCCACCAGTGTGATGTCGTTCGCCTCGCTGGCGAGATTCTCTGCAAGCGAGATAGAAACGTGATTTGCGCCAAGAATAATTATTTTCATTTACTGCTGACTCTCCACCGCTGTTAGCACCGCGTCTTTAGCATTCAGTTTTCTTAAGCGAGCAAAGTAAAATCCGTCGTTGCCTCCGGCCCCTGGAAGCAGCTGTTTTCCAATACTGCATTCTACCCCCCATTGCGCGTCAATTGTCTCGAGTTTCGCATCGGCATGCGTGGCAAGAAATTGAGCAAGGATGGCGCTGTTCTCTTCGGGCAGAACCGAGCAAGTGGAATAGAGCAGGAGCCCGCCAGCGTCAAGACAGGCCCAGAGAGATTCTAATAGCTGCGCCTGAAGCTCGCACAGTTTGGGAATGTCACTGGCGCGGCGCAGCAGTTTGATGTCGGGATGTCGGCGGATGATGCCGGTTGCGGAACAGGGAGCATCGAGGAGGATGCGGTCGAAAGCCTTGCCGTCCCACCACTGTTGCGTGTCGCCGGCATCGCCCACACTCACGGTTGCAGATAACTGCAGGCGCTCCAGGTTCTGTTGTAGTCGTTCCAAGCGACGCGAATCATTGTCTAGTGCGACTAGTTCCTCGAACTCAAAGCCACTCTCTAGAATATGGCAAGTCTTTCCCCCCGGCGCGGCGCAGGCATCGAGTATGCGCAAGCCATCTTGCAAGTCCATCAAACCCGGTATCAGCTGTGATGCCTCGTCTTGCACGCTGCACAGGCCCTGCTCAAAACCTGGGATGTTCTCGACGGGACAGGGACTGGCAAGATACACGCTTGTGGTCGCTAGAGTGCCCGGAACTGCCTCTATGCCAACGTGCTGCAAGTTAGCGAGAAAGTCGCTCATGTCGATGCGTTGCGTATTCACCCGCAGTGTCATTGGGGGGCGAATATTATTGTCCTGCAGTATTTGAGACCAATGCGCGGGCCAGGCACTGCGCAGGTTCTCAATAAGCCAGCTTGGGTGCGCAAACTCACCTTGTGGAGTCGCTAGGCTCTTGTTCACTAAGGCCTCGCTGTCACGCAGGAAGCCTCTCAAGATAGCGTTGACTAAGCCCTTCGCCCAGTCCTTCTTGAGCGCTTTGGTTGCGGCTACAGTCTCGTTTACCACGGCATAATCGGGAACGCGAAGATGGTGCAGTTGGTAGAGGCCGATCAGCAATAGGCAGCGAACGTCGTTATCTTTGGTTTTGAGGGGTTTGCTGAGCAATTGGACCAGTATCGCGTCTAGTTGGAAATACCAGCGGCAGGTGCCAAAGACTATTTCTTGCAAGAGCGGAAAGCTGGAGTCATCGGCGGGGAAATCGCTACGCTTTAAGAGGCTGGCGAGTGAGCCTTCCTGTGCGAGGAGTTTGCTCAGTGTGACAGCCGCTTTTGCGCGTAGCTTGCCAGGGTTCATGACTGGTCTTCGGTGTGCGAGCGAAAGTAATTACCCGGAGCTAGAATCTCGCGTCGGGAATTGAGCAGTACCGAGACTTCTTGCACAGTCTTGCCAGGAAACTGCATCGTGTGTATCTCTAATACCGAGTCCTTGCATGCCACGCGCAGGCTATCTTGACCGTGAGCTAGGATCATTCCTACGGGACTATTATGCGTCTCGCCCAAAGGGGTGGCTTTCACTATGCGAACTCTTTCCCCGTTCAGGAAACAATAGGCTGGGTTTCTGCCTATTCCGCCGCGAATAGTGCGATTTATGAAGACAGCGGACTGGTTCCAGTCGATAAGGGCCTCGTCTTTCTCTAACTTAGCTGCGTAGGTGCTGAGGCTGTCGTCTTGAGTCTGTGCATTGGCCTGCAGTAGTGGCAGTTGCGCAAGGCTCTCGATAAGTGACTGCGTGCCGATCTGCGCTAAGCGCGACTCTAAGCACTGACGGTCGTCTTCTTCGCAAATGTCGATAGTGGCCTTCGATAGCATCGCCCCGGTATCCAAACCCTTGTCCATCTGCATGATGGTGACGCCGGTCTGTTCGTCCCCCGCAAGCAGGGCCCGTTCGATGGGCGCCGCACCGCGCCAGCGAGGCAAGAGCGAGGCATGTACATTGAGGCAGCCAAGGGGCGGAATATCGAGGACTGCCTGTGGAAGAATCAGTCCGTAGGCGACAACGATGATGAGATCAGCTTTTAGAGAAGCGAGTACTTGCTGATCCTCTGCGCCCCGTAAACTCTGAGGCTGAAAGACTGGCAAGTCATTTTCAAGAGCGAGTTTCTTAACCGCGCTGGCCTGTAGCTGCTTACCTCGGCCCGCAGCTCGATCAGGCTGGGTATAGACGCCCTTGATGCGATGCGGCGAGTCTAGCAAGGCGCGTAAATGTTCTGCCGCAAACTCGGGAGTACCAGCGAAAACGATGTCGTAAGCCTGCATGGGGTATCCAAGAGCAACAAGCCGTCTACCCTAGAGCATACGAATTGTTGTAGTGTTTGATTGCCGCTTAGGCGGATTCTTTCTGGGCTTTGACCAGCTTAGAGCGGATGCGCTCGCGCTTGAGAGTGCTCAAGTAGTCTACGAAGAGTTTGCCGTTGAGATGGTCGTTCTCGTGTTGAATGCAAGTAGCGAGTAGCCCGTCAGTCTCGATCTCGAAGGGTTGGCCATTTCGGTCTAACGCCTTCACACGCACCATGCGCGGTCGCGTCACCGTCTCATAGTAGCCAGGCACGGATAGGCAACCCTCGTCATACTCTTCTGGAGTCTGGTCTATAATCTCAATCTGAGGGTTGATGAATACCAATGGCTCGTCTTTATTGTCCGAGATATCAATAACGATCAACTGCTTGTGCAAGTTAATCTGCGTGGCGGCCAAACCGATGCCTGGCGCCTCGTACATAGTCTCGAACATATCGTCGATGGTTTTGCTCAGCGCTTCATTGAACTCTGTTACCGGCGACGCTTTTTTGCGTAACCGCAGGTCAGGAAACTCTAAAATGTCTAATATCGCCATATCGTGTGTAGCCAAAGATCTGTGATTTGAAGAATTAATTTCTGGACTGTGAACTGCTTCTAGTGCTCAGTATACCTTATTGCTAAGATAACGAACCTCGCCAAGAGATTGAATTGTAATGATGATCGCGCCAAGACTAAAGAGCTTGCTCCAAATTTGCGCTATTGGCGTACTGCTAAGCTCGCCGCTGACCGGCGCTCACGCGCAGAATCTTACGGTGTTCTCCGACTCGCCTGAGGCCTATGTAGTAAAGGAAGGCGATACCCTCTGGGACATTGCCTCACTCTTCTTGGACGAGCCTTGGCGCTGGCCTGAAATCTGGCAGAAGAACCCAGCAGTTCAAGACCCCGATCTTATCTACCCAGGAGATGTTCTCAATCTCGTCTATGTCGACGGCAGCCCACGTATTGTGATGGATCGCGGTAGTCGTCAGGTAGTGCGTTTAAGCCCCCAGGTTCGTGAGTCTCCCCTTCTGAGCCCCATACCAGTAATTGCGCGACAAGCCTTGCGGGGCTTTCTTGCGGAGAATCGCATTATTGAGAAGGCGGATTACGACAACGCACCCTATATTCTCGCTAGTGCCACAGACAATCTTATTATGGGCGCTGGGCACGAAGCCTATGTGCGCGGTGATTGGACAAGCAACGTTAAGAATTATGAGGTATTTCGTTTAGGAGCAGCCTATGTCGATGAAGAGTCCGATGAGTTTCTAGGGCAGGAGGCAATCAATCTAGGCGAAATCACTATCGTCGCCGATGAGGGCGATGGCCTTAAGAGAGCGTTGATTGTCAGCAGCAAGGAAGAGCTTAAGGCAGGAGATCGCTTGCTGCCACGTGAGACTAGTCCTCTCGACCCCAGTTTCTTCCCCAGCACACCATCGGGCACTATGCAGGGACAGATAGTGGGCCTATTGGATAATGAGAGTAAGGCGGCGCAATTCGAGTCCATCGTGATCGACATCGGCGCGCGGGATGGTTTGCGAGTCGGCGATATACTCAGCATTGAGCGAGCTGTTCCGCCAGTACGCGACCCTATTAGCAATAAGCCCGTCGCATTGCCTGCGACTGAAATCGGCTTAGTATTGACCTACCGAACCTTTGAAAAACTTAGCTATGGCGTGATCTTATCGCTGACACAACCTTCCGCTAAGGGAGATGTCGTCAGCGCCCCCTAACCTCGAAGTTTCTGCACCATTGATCAAGGACGATCTCTGTGATGACGGAACCAAGCCTCTATCAGTGGCTACTGCTTTATTTTCAGGATGCCCTCTCCCCTCGCTTGCTCGAAGGCTTGTTGCTGCACTTTGGGTCTCCGGAGGCTGTGTTATCGGCGTCTCGAGCAGAGCTGCGTTCGCTCGGCATGGCCGCCACCCAGGTCGACGAATTTTGCGAGTGTGTGGATAAAGAGTCTTTGCGAAATATTGCAGAGCAGTCCTTGGCTTGGAGTCGAGGTTCGGAACAGCACATCATTGTGCGATCAGACCCCCGTTACCCTCCATTACTAAGAGAGATTCATGACCCACCACTGTTGCTCTTCGTAGTAGGAACGCCGGAGGCTTTGTTGCGGCCACAGATTGCGATTGTTGGCAGTCGTCGATGTTCTGTAGATGGGCGGCGCAGTACACAGAGCTTCGCCCGCGTGCTTGCACAGCAAGGTTTCTCAATCTGCAGTGGTTTAGCGCGTGGTATCGATGGCGCCGCACATGAGGGGGCGCTCGAGGCCTCGGGGGTCACGGTTGCTGTGATGGGCACTGGGGCCGATCAGGTCTACCCGATTACACACCGAAAACTTGCCTCGGCTATTGTGTCCAAGGGTGCTCTTGTGTCCGAACTGCCACTAGGAAGTGGAGCCATTGCCAGCCATTTTCCGAAACGGAACCGGATTATAAGCGGCATGAGCCTGGGCCTTATAGTGGTAGAGGCTGCGCCTAGGAGTGGCACTTTAATCAGTGCACGCCTAGCGATGGAGCAAAACAGAGAGTTATTCGCGGTTCCGGGCTCCATCCGTAATCCGCTTTCCCATGGACCACACCGACTAATTCAACAAGGAGCGCACCTAGTCGATGCGCCGGAACAAATCGTTGAACATTTACAAAGCCTGCTTGGCTCTCAGCTTGCTTTACTAGAAGAGAGTGCGGCATCAATAAAGCCAGTTGCTTCGGGTCAAGAGGCAGCTGCAGGTTTGCCTCCCGAGCAGGCGAAGCTGTTGCAGTCCATGGGTTTCGACCCCGTCAGCGTGGAGACATTAGTGGAGCGCACAGACTTGCCTTTGAGCTCCGTGCAAACCGCACTGCTGAGCTTAGAGCTTCAGGGAGTCGTGCGGCTAGACGCAGGACACTATGTTCTCTGCTAAGATTTTGAGTTAGTGTTTCGAGCTAGGTGTCGCGCTTGCAAGGCGAAACAGACTGCTGTAATTTCACCGCTCTATTTTTTCCCCCAAAATGAGGACCAGAAATGGATAACGCATTCGTCGCAATACTGATGGGTTCCGAGTCAGATTTACCTGTTATGCAAGGCGCCAACGACGTATTGACTAGTCTAGGTGTTCGCAGTGAGATGAAAATCACCTCAGCGCACCGCACGCCTGCTGCCACTCAACAGTATTTGGCAGACGCCGAATCGCGCGGCTGCGCCGTGTTCATAGCGGGTGCCGGCCTGGCCGCTCACCTCGCCGGTGCTGTTGCAGCCCATACTTTGAAGCCTGTAATAGGAGTCCCTATCGATTCCGGCCCCATGCAAGGTATGGACTCTCTTCTTTCTACCGTGCAAATGCCAGCAGGAATCCCAGTGGGTACTGTGGCGATCGGCAAGACAGGCGCGAAGAATGCAGGCTATCTCGCTGCTCAAATCCTCGCACTGCAAGATCCTGAGCTCGCTAAAAGAGTGAAGGCAGAGCGCGAACAGAAAGCGGCTAATGTGCAGGCGCAAGATCGCGCGCTGCAAGAGTCTAGAAAGTCATGACTGGAGATGCTGGGCTAATTACTGCTGCCCAGATCGCCATGGTAAGGGACTACTTGCTGGGCCTTCAGCAGCGTATTTGTAGCGGCTTAGAGGCGATCGACCAGACCGGCAAGTTCCATACCGATGCTTGGGATAGAGATGGCGGCGGCACTGGCCGTAGCCGAGTGATCAGTGACGGGGCGGTTTTTGAAAAAGGCGGGGTGAATTTCTCACACGTCTTTGGCGAAAAGCTGCCACCTTCGGCCTCAGCTACTCGTCCTGAACTCGCCGGCCGCTCGTTCCAGGCGATGGGTGTCTCATTAGTGATACACCCCAATAACCCGATGGTGCCCACCTCCCACGCCAATTTTCGCTTCTTTATAGCGGAGAAGCCTGGAGAGGAACCAGTATGGTGGTTTGGTGGTGGTTACGACCTGACGCCCTACTATGGTTTCGACGAGGATTGCGAACATTGGCATAACACGGCGAAGCGCGCTTGCGAGCAATTCGACGCGGCGTTGTATCCCCGCTTTAAGAAGCAGTGCGATGAGTATTTTTATATAAAGCATCGGGATGAACCCCGAGGCGTCGGTGGCCTGTTTTTCGACGATTTCAACGAGATGCCTTTCGAGGACTGCTTCGCCATGGTGCAGGCCTTAGGCGACAGCTATTTAGAGGCGTACTGCCCGATTGTGGAGCGTCGCAAAGATCTCAGTTACACCGAACAGAATAAGCGCTTTCAATGTTACCGGCGTGGTCGCTATGTTGAGTTCAACCTAGTGTATGACCGCGGCACTTTGTTTGGTCTGCAGTCTGGGGTTGGTCGCATAGAGTCTATATTGATGTCCTTGCCCCCAGTAGTGCGCTGGGACTACGACTGGCATCCAGAACCCGGCACCGAAGAGGCACGCTTGTATTCAGACTATCTCCGCTTTCGAGATTGGACCTAACATCTTTTGAGGGGTAGGCATTGGACCGTTACGCAGTCTTCGGAGATCCAATCAAGCAGAGCAAATCCCCGTGGATACACGCTCGGTTCGCCGAGCAATCCCAGCAGGCTTTGGAATACAGTGCGCGGTTAGTAAAACTCGAAGATTTCGAGCGCAGCGTTGCTGAGTTTTTTGAAAATGGCGGCAAGGGCCTCAATATTACAGCGCCCCTTAAGGAGCGCGCATGGGCCATGGCTAAGCGTCATAGCGAGGCGGCGCGTAAAGCTGGTGCGGTAAATACACTTTATCGCGACTCGGATGGAGCTTTGATCGGTGAGAATACCGATGGCACTGGATTGCTGCGTGATCTAAAGCAGAACCATGGTGCAGTACTTTCCGAAAAGCGCATACTTCTATTGGGGGCTGGCGGCGCAGTTAAGGGGGTTCTAGCTAATCTAATCGCGGAATCTCCGAGTGCGATTTATATAGCCAACCGCACCGTGGAGAACGCCCAAGCGCTTGCTAATGCTGTGCAGTCAAAGGTGGAGATCCACGCTGTTCACTATGACGACATTCCCACCGAAGCCTTTGACTTTATCATCAACGGTACTTCCGTTGGTTTGCAAGGCGGCCTACCCAAGGTTCATAGCGGCGCAGTGAGCACTCACACATGGTGTTATGACATGATCTACGGCGTGGGGGATACTAAGTTTCAGACTTGGGCAAAATCGCTGCAGGCAGCCCATGCCCACGACGGGCTAGGGATGCTAGTAGAGCAAGCAGCAGAGTCTTTTAGAATTTGGCGCGGCCATAGCCCACAAACAGAGCCGGTGATTCGACAACTGCGTCAGCTGCTTGCGCAAGCCTAATAACTTCAACCGTAATCGGATTCCGCCGCGGCCAACGAGTGTTTGTGTTGCTCTTTAAGTTCGACGTACTTCCCCGCGGTATATTGAAAATAATTCAATTCCTCTTCACTCAGTTTGCGAATCTTCTTTACCGGCGAGCCAACATAGAGGTGACCGCTCTCCAGTATCTTGCCCGGCGGAACTAGACTGCCACCGCCAACCACTACATCTGACTCGATTTTTACGCCGTCCATGACGATCGCGCCCATACCCACTAGCACCCTGTCCCCAATAGTGCAGCCATGTAACATCACTTTATGACCGACGGTAACGTCATTGCCTATTTGCGTGGGGAAGCCACCTGGGTTCATCGCCCCATCGTGGGTCACATGAATTACGGTGCCGTCTTGGATGCTGCAACGATCGCCGATCGAAATGCTGTTCACATCGCCGCGAATTACAGCGAACGGCCACACTGAGCTATGTTGGCCGATGCTGACCTTGCCAATGACTAGCGCGGCGGGATCGATGAAGGCAGTCCGATCCACTATGGGGATTTGTTTATCGAAAGCGCGAATACTCATGCTGTTTCTCTGAAGGGTTTTGGGCTTGTTTGGTAATGTAGCACTGCGTTGCAGTAGTATACAGATTACAACACCGACTATTAGAGGTAGCCATGAGCCACAATCCACTCCTTCAATTTGACCAACTGCCCGATTTCCCCGAGATTAGCGCCGAGCATATAGAGCCCGCCGTTACCGGCGTGTTAAGTCAAAACAGTGAGGTGCTAATTGCGTTATTGGCCAGCGCAAAGAATAAAACCGAGCCGGATTGGGACAGTCTTATGGCGCCATTGGAAGAGATGGAGGACAACTTAAACAAAGTCTGGTCAACGGCAAGCCATCTCAATGCCGTCAACAATACTGGCCCAATCCGCGAAGCCTACAATAAGTGCCAGCCTCTCATAACCCAGTACTACACCGAGCTAGGCCAGAATCGAGCGCTTTTCGAATGTGTTGAGGCATTGAACGCGCGTGCGCAGAAACTTAAGCTCAGCAATACGCAGCGTAAGGTCCTGCGCGACTACTTGCTGGACTTCAAACTCGCGGGTGTTGATCTCGATGACGACAAAAAGGAGACATTCGCGGCAGTAGAGGCCAAGTTAAGTAAATTATCAACGAAGTTTAGTAATAATGTTCTCGACTCCACTATGGCTTGGAGTAAGTTGATCAGTGATGATACTGACTTAGCGGGTGTGCCCGAGGCGAGTATGCAAACGGCGGCAGACTTGGCGCAGAGCAAAGACCAGGAGGGCTATCTTCTAACGCTAGATGCCCCCTGCTACATCGCCATCAGCACTCACGCCGACAATCGTCAATTGCGTGAAGAGATGTATACCGCCTTCACGACACGCGCCTCAGACCAAGGGGGTCACGATCTACAGTTCGATAATACGGGGATAATCGCCGAAATCTTAGCCTGCCGCGCGCAGCTTGCCCAATTGCTCGGTTATCACAACTACGCCGAGGTTTCGGTGGCCCGAAAAATGGCGAAATCGGTGGGCCGCGTTAATGACTTTCTTGCCGACCTTGCCACCCTAGCGGTGCCGGCAGCGCAAGCCGAGTTCGAAGAATTGAGCGAGTTTGCTCTGCAAGAACACGGTATTGCCGAGCTGAAAGCCTGGGACATCGCCTATTACAGCGAGAAACTACGTAAACGCAATTTCGATATCTCCCAGGAAGAGCTGCGCCCCTATTTCCCATTAACTCAAGTGCAGGAAGGCTTGTTTGCCATCGCTAGCCGAATCTACGGTATAGAGATACGAGCGAACACGCAGATGAGTAAGTGGAACCCGCTTGTTCAGGCATTTGATGTGAGTCGTAACAACAAGGTGATCGCGCGTTTCTATTTCGATGTGTTTACGCGCGAAGGTAAGCGCTCAGGCGCGTGGATGGCCGAGTGTCGGTCGCGCAGGCAGCTCGCTGATGAAAGCATTCAGACACCGGTGGCCTATCTCGTGTGCAATTTCTCCAAAGGAAGTGAGAAATCCCCTGCCTTACTCTCCCACAATGAAGTGACTACGTTATTTCATGAGTTTGGTCATGGGCTGCACCATATGCTGACCGCCGAAACACACCTGCGCTGCTCGGGAATCAGCGGTGTTGCTTGGGATGCCGTCGAACTGCCGAGCCAACTCATGGAGAACTGGTGCTGGGATAAGCAGGCGATCGCGCTAATCTCTTCCCATTTCGAGACTAAGGAGCCTTTGCCAGAGGCGCTTCTAAACAAGCTATTGCAAGCCAAAAACTTCCAAGCGGGTATGAGAACCGTTCGACAACTAGAGTTTGCGATGTTCGATTTCAAGCTGCATCAATTGGCAGGACCGTTTAACTCAGACCTTGTTTCACAAGTTATGGAAGATGTGCGAGCGCTAACTTCGGTATATGATGTGCCCAGTAGTAATCGCTTTGCGAATGGCTTCTCTCATATCTTCGCCGGGGGTTATGCGGCGGGTTATTACAGCTATAAATGGGCCGAAGTCCTCTCTGCCGACGTCTTCTCAGTTTTCGCCGAAACAGGGGTGTTCAATCAAGCAACGGGTGAAGCTTTCCTTAATAAGGTGCTCTCGCGAGGCGGGTCGGACGATGCATCGGTTTTATTCGAAGCTTTTATGGGGCGCGAACCCCAGCTCGAGGCTTTGCTAAAACAGGACGGACTGTTGCGTTAGATCAATTTGATGCCAAGAACTGACAACTTGTTACCACTTTGGTCGAAATAGGCGTCGATTCGGGCATTGTAGGATGGTATTTCAAAAAGAGTTTTTGCTATAATCGCCGCGCTTCTATTGCGCCCACATGATTTTGAAGGGGTTTTCTATTTTCCTTGGTCATTTCCAAGGTAGTGCCTTTTAGTTGTATGTGGGTTCGATTGTTTATTCCTGTCTAGCAAATCCACACAAGTGGACTAGGGTCGCAAAGCTATTTGACCCACTTCAGGCTTTAATCAGATCGTCGCTGTAATTTAAGCCGTAGGTCTCAGGAGAGCGAGGCCCGAACCAATAACAAAGAATTAATATTAACTCAGCCTTTTTCTAATCAATGGAGACACGGCGAATGTTGCCTAAAGCAAAGCTGTGGTTAGCCCTGACCGTTGCGGCAGTTTCGATGTTCAGCACTAACCTTCAGGCCGCCTGGGATCTAAATATGCCCCAGGGCGTAACCCAAATCAGTCGCGAGACCTATGATCTGCATATGCAAATTCTCTGGTGGTGTGTTGCCATCGGGGTCATTGTATTTGGCGTCATGCTCTGGTCAATCATCAACCACCGCAAATCTAAAGGTGCAGTATCTGCAACCTTCCATGAGAGCACTAAGGTTGAGATCGTATGGACAATCATCCCCTTCATTATCTTGATTCTGATGGCGATTCCAGCAACTCGCGTTCTTACACAGGCTTATGATGCCTCCGAGTCAGACCTCGATATCCAAGTGATCGGATATCAGTGGCGTTGGGAATATCGTTATCTGCGTCAAGACTCACTGGAAGAAGAAGTAAGTTTCTTCAGTAGTCTTAGCACCTCCCGTGAGCAGATCAACAACCAATTGCCGAAGGAAGAGTCCTATCTTCTTGAAGTCGATAACCCCCTCGTGATTCCGATCAACAAGAAGGTGCGCTTCTTGGTGACCTCCAACGACGTAATTCACGCGTGGTGGGTGCCTGATTTCGCCGTTAAGAAAGACGCGATTCCTGGCTTCATCAATGAAATCTGGGCGATCGTAGAAGAACCTGGCGTCTACCGTGGGCAGTGTGCGGAATTGTGCGGTATCGAGCATGGCTTCATGCCGATCGTAGTCCACGCCGTGCCACAAGACGAGTACGATGCTTGGTATGCCGGCCGTCAGGAACAAGCGGCTGCCGCGCAAGCAATGTCTAATAGCGAGATTACTCGTGACGCTGCTATGGCCGAAGGCGAGGCTGTCTACAATCGCACATGTGTTGCCTGTCACCAAGCCGGCGGTACTGGGCTTGCGCCTGCATTCCCAGCACTTGCAGGAAGCAGCGTAGTTAACGGTGACTTAACCGCAAATATTGAGCTGCTACTCAATGGTGTCCCTGGAACGGCTATGGCGGCTTATGCCCGTCAGTTGAACCCGGTAGAGCTAGCATCGACCCTGACTTATATCAGAAACTCGTTCGGCAACAGAACTGGTGATCTTGTCCAGCCAGCCGACGTAAATGCAATTTTAGAAGCACAGTAGAGGACAGTAGACACAATGAGCGCAGCACACGACGATCATCATCACGGTCCAGCAAAGGGTATATCGCGATGGTTGTTTACTACCAACCATAAAGATATCGGTTCCCTTTACCTGTGGTTCAGCTTTGCCATGTTCTTGCTTGGCGGTACATTCGCCATGGTTATCCGCGCTGAGTTGTTTCAGCCGGGCTTGCAACTGGTAGAACCTAACTTCTTCAACCAAATGACCACCATGCACGGTTTAATCATGGTGTTCGGTGCCGTCATGCCGGCATTCGTGGGTCTCGCAAACTGGATGATCCCCATGATGATTGGGGCGCCAGATATGGCCCTGCCGCGTATGAATAACTGGAGCTTCTGGATCCTACCATTCGCATTCGCGATGCTCTCTTCCACTCTATTGATGGAAGGAGGTGCACCGAACTTTGGATGGACATTCTATGCCCCGCTCTCGACGACCTATGCCCCGGCATCGGTAACCTTCTTTATTTTCGCGGTGCACATAATGGGGGCCTCCTCGATCATGGGCTCCATTAACATCATCGCGACTATTCTGAACATGCGCGCTCCTGGTATGACTTTGATGAAGATGCCATTGTTCGTATGGACGTGGTTGATCACAGCCTACTTGCTGATTGCGGTTATGCCAGTACTGGCAGGCGTAGTCACGATGATGCTTTTCGATATTCACTTCGGTACCAGCTTCTTCAATGCGGCCGGTGGCGGTGACCCCGTATTGTTCCAGCACGTTTTCTGGTTCTTCGGTCACCCCGAGGTATACATCATGATTCTGCCGGCGTTTGGTGTGGTCTCCGCGATCATCCCTACTTTCGCTCGCAAGCGTCTGTTCGGCTATGACTCGATGGTTTACGCAACAGCGTCTATCGCCTTCCTGTCATTCATCGTTTGGGCTCACCATATGTTCACGGTGGGTATGCCAATTGCCGGTGAATTATTCTTCATGTACGCGACGATGTTGATCGCAGTGCCAACAGGCGTGAAGGTATTCAACTGGGTTGCGACGATGTTCCGTGGCTCCATGACTTTCGAAACGCCAATGCTCTTCGCAATTGCGTTCGTAGTACTGTTCACCATGGGTGGTTTCACTGGCTTGATGCTTGCGATTACACCAGCGGATTTCCAGTATCACGATACCTATTTCGTTGTGGCTCACTTCCACTACGTACTAGTACCGGGTGCAGTGTTCTCGATCATGGCCGCAACCTATTACTGGTTGCCGAAGTGGACTGGTTATATGTACGACGAGAGACTGGGCAAGCTGCATTTCTGGCTGTCGTTCATCGGCGTAAACGTCCTGTTCTTCCCACAGCATTTCTTGGGTCTAGCAGGCATGCCACGCCGTATTCCTGACTATGCATTGCAGTTTGCTGATTTCAACTGGATCTCCAGTATCGGTGGTTTCCTGTTTGGCGCCTCTCAGTTGATCCTCTTGGTTGTCGTAATCAAGTGTGTGAAAGGCGGCAAGAAGGCTACTGCTCAGGTATGGGAAGGTGCGCAAGGTCTAGAGTGGACAGTTGAGTCCCCTGCTCCTTACCACACATTTACAACTCCGCCAGATCCTAAACTGATCCACGCGCAATAAGCGTCGAGTAAACAGAGGATAACGCCATGAGCAAAACGAGTCGTTCGGCCACAAAGAGTCTAGTAAGGAAACTACTATTCACTGTCGTTGGTATGTTCGGTTTCGGCTTCGCGATGGTGCCTCTGTACGATGTGATTTGTGATATCACCGGTTTGAACGGTAAGACTGGTGATCAGATCGTTGCCGTTCAGGAACCTACGAGCGTCGGCGAACGGTTGATAACGGTACAGTTTCTAGCACAGAACAGTGCTGGTATGGATTGGGGTTTCGGCGCCAATGATGCGCAAGTTAAGGTGCATCCTGGCGAGGTAAAAGTCGTAAGCTATTATGCGAAGAACTCGCATAATTATGAGATGACTGGCCAAGCAATCCCAAGCGTTGCGCCAAACGAGGCTGCACAATACTTAAAGAAACTGGAGTGCTTCTGTTTTCAGGAGCAGGTCCTGCAGCCTGGTGAACAGGTCGACATGGGCATTCGTTTCTTTATAGACGAAAGCATTCCAGAACATATTACAAAACTAACCCTTTCTTACTCACTGTTCGATATCACAGACTACGAATCGTCTGAGTCGGCAGTAACGCTAAGATAATAGTGACAGCATTGATCACCATTGGAGATTGAAAGATGGCCAGCGTAGGCTCCCACGAAACTTATTATGTTCCCGAACAGACTAAATTGCCGTTCTTCGCGTCGATTGGCCTAGTGTTCACGGTATATGGTCTAGGTGGCGTTTTGAATGATATCAAAGCCGCAGAGAGCGCGACCACATCCACTTGGATAGCCTTGTTTGGTTTCGGCTTACTGTCCTTTATTCTATTCCAATGGTTTAGCACTGTAATTCGTGAGAACCACGCAGGAATGAATAGCGACCAGCTCAAACGCTCTTATGTTTGGGGCATGTCATGGTTCATCTTCTCTGAAGTCATGTTCTTCGCGGCGTTCTTTGGCGCACTCTACTATGTCAGGAACTTTGCAGTACCTTGGCTGGGCGGCGAAGGCGATAAGGGCATTACTGGTCAAATCCTATGGCCTGAGTTCGTCGCTACATGGCCTGTAATTGAAAACCCTAGCAGCGCCGTGTTCACAAACCCAGAAGAAGCATTGAACGTTCACGAATGGTCGCTCGCGTTCTTCGCTAAATTCCTGCCTTTTTGGAATACGATAATTCTGATTACATCTAGTGTGACCGTACACTTTGCTCACACCGCATTGAAGGCTGAGAATCGCAAGCGCCTTATTCAGTGGCTATCAGTGACTGTAGCGCTAGGCGTAGTTTTCCTCTTCTTGCAGGTTGAGGAGTATATTGAGGCTTACGAGCACTACGGCCTCACTTTGGATTCGGGCATCTACGGGTCTACCTTCTTCCTACTTACCGGCTTCCATGGTTTCCACGTAACACTTGGAACGTTTATTCTGGCGGTAATGTTGGCGAGAGCAATAAAAGGACATTTCAAGCCTAACGATCATTTCGGTTTCGAAGCAGCCTCATGGTATTGGCACTTCGTCGACGTTGTGTGGGTCGGCCTGTTTATATTTGTGTACTTGGTTTAATAGATTCGAAAAAGAGGTTGAGTGAGAGCACCTGCTGCACTCAACCTCGTTTACTACACCTCCCCTACAGCCAGGGCGCGCTCAATGTTAGCTCGCCAGTGGTCAAGCCGTAGAACACACAGGCCATCATAATAACGGCCAATGTGACGCGGACTCCAAGCGCATATAGCACTCGCTTGGATCTGCCCTGATCTTTATAAAAAAATACAAAACCAACTATAAGACTAATTAGTATGCCTATTAACAATAGGACGATAATGCTTTTTAGCATGGCAATTTCCAGTAGATTGATAACGTCGCCATGATAGCAAACACAGACATAGGCCACACTGCTTTGTAAATCTGTAAATTGGGCAAGCGGTGTATGCCATAACTTCGCAACGCGAGAGGTCTTTAAAAGTACGCCATGTTTCATCCCGGCTGGAAAATGACTTTGTTCACGTTCGCCTTCGCCCCATTACTTTTTTGGCTAGGTCTGTGGCAGCTAGACCGTGAGGTCGAGAAGTCGCAGCTTCAACAAGACTATGATCTGCGCGCCGTCGCACCGGCGATGTCCATAGACGCAGTTGACTGGGAGCGAGAGGATTTAGCCTTTCTGAAAGTCTCGGCAAAGGGCGAGTTTGAAAAAACAAACATCTATTTGCTAGACAACAAGATTCATGACGGAAGCGTTGGTTACGAGTTAATTAACCCCTTTTTAACCGAGGTCGGTCAGACGATTTTGGTAAACCGAGGTTGGATCGCTCAAGGTGCCTCGCGTAGCGAGCTTCCTCCGATTCCGTTTCTAGAGGGTCCTGTAGAGATACTGGGCACTATTTACGTACCACTCGATGATGTATTTTTGTTGAGCGGTGTGGAAGAGGCTGAAGAAGTTCAGGGCCCTAAAGTTATTCAAAGCATACAGATCGATACCATAAGTGCTGATCTCGCGAAGAAGATAGCGCCATATACGGTCAGGTTACTTGATCGCAGCCCAGGGCTTGAGCAGGCTAACTGGCAGGCTGTAAATATGTTGCCGGAGAAACACCGGGCATATGCTGTGCAATGGTTTGCGATGTTGTTCGCTTTACTAGCAATGTTTATTTACTTTGGGTTCAAGAACCCACGACTGACTAGAGATAGAGAAATCGAATGAGTCCAGAGATTAAGAACAAACTAAAGCTTACTTTCTTGTTGCTGATCACGGCGCTACCTGTGAGTTTGGCCACAATGTCGTTCAAGACTGCGATCGAGAATGGTGATATTGCGGCGACTTCAAACAAGGGGCATCTTATCAACCCCCCTGCTGACATCAGTGCACTCGAAATGCGTGACAGCGAAGGTAATCCGGCGTTCCTGACCTTTGAAGAAGAGCTTGCGACATTGGCGGATCCTGATGAGTACGAGATCAAACCTTGGCTATTGGTATTCGTTACCGCCAAGGAATGTGAAACATCGTGTATGGAACGTATTCACTACCTGCAGCAATTACATATCGCTTTAGGTAAAAATATCCAACGTGTGCGCCGCTATTATATAAATGCCTCCGGCGAAGCATTTAGAACAGAGACTGCGGCAATATTTCGCGAGGATTATCCGAGCATGGGCATCACCTATAGTGACGCCACTTTACTAGAGAGTAATTTACGTGAGGCTGGGGCGGAGTTGTCTCTCGAGGAACAGGACTACGTGATTCTCATCGATCCTGTCGGTAATGTGATGATGTACTACACCGATGAACACAGTGCTGAGGACATCATGACCGATCTTGAAACGCTTCTGAAGTATTCCAGTCTAGGATAAAAAAAGGCCGGCCTATTAGAAATAGACCGGCCTTTTTTCTGTGCGTAGTACTAATGTGCTTCTTCTTCATGCCCCCCAATGTGCGTCACTGGCAAGGGTTCCGCATTAGGGTTAGCGCCGAAATAATCGACCCGTGCACCGAATGTATAGTCTCCTTCTATTGCCATCGCGCCTATCAAGAATAGTAAGGCGACGGGTGGCCCAAGGATGGTCAGTACCAGCGCCATTCTCTCCCACATTACGTGCATGAATATCGCGATGATAAATCCCGCCTTCAAGAACATGAAGACTAGAATTAGTGTCCAGCGCAGATATCCTTGAAAGCCTATATAGTCCACTAAGTAACTTAGCGTACTCAAGACGAAGAGAAGAATCCAAATTTTGAGATATATCCCTAAGGGATGTTGTTGACCTACATCAGCCGACATTCGCTCTTCTCCTTACCAAAGATAGAAAAATGCAAAGATGAAAACCCAGACTAAGTCGACGAAGTGCCAATAAAGCCCCGCGATCTCCACAATCTCATAGCCCTTCTTATCGTAGTGACCCTTGGCGACTTTGCGTGCAACGACGGCGAGATAGATCACGCCGCCAGTCACGTGTAGGCCGTGGAAGCCAGTCACCATAAAGAACACTGACCCGAACTGTGGAGCACCCCATGGATTACCCCAAGGCCTGACGCCTTCTCCAATAAGCTTGCTCCACTCGAACACCTGCATGCCTACGAAGGAGGCGCCTAGAGCTGCGGTAGCCAGCATTAGATACATAGTCTTGCGCTTATCACCTCGGTATCCGTAATTCACAGCCAGTGCCATGGTGCCGCTACTGGTGATCAGGATAAAGGTCATGATCGCGATTAGAATAAGTGGGATAGGATCGCTGCCAAACATAGACAGTGCGAACACATCCGTTGGCAAAGGCCAAGGCTCTGCAGTGGTCATGCGCACAGTCATATAGCCGACTAGGAAGCAGGAGAAAATAAACGTGTCACTTACGAGGAAGATCCACATCATCGCCTTGCCCCAAGGCACGTGATAAGTCTGTTTGTCTGCTGTCCAGTCGTTTACGAGACCGGGCAACCCAGACTTTGGCGTGTCGAGATTACTTGCTACAGCTTCACTCATACCTAAGTTCCCATTTGATTAAACGTTTAGTCGTTCTCAATTTTCTACTAGGTGTTGGCGAGTACTGCGAAGATGAACACCCATAGCACTAACAGGAAGTGCCAATAAGTAGTACACAGTTCTACGCTATGTTTTACGCTAGTTAAGTCATCCTGGCTAAAGAAGCGCAGGGTCGTTTTGCTCCAAACCCACAGGCCGCCAACGATATGGACAACGTGTAAGCCGGTTAATAAGTAGAAGAACGCACTGGCCGGTCCGTTTGCTACGTCAAAGCCGTTGCTAGAAAGTTGCTGCCATGCGAGGGCCTGACCAATAACGAAGAAGATCGCAAACAAGCCGCCACCAACGAACAACTTCCGAGCTTTCAGGAAGTTCTCGCCTTGAGCTGTATTCCTAGCGAGTTGAAAAAGGACGCTGCTAAGGATCAATAACGCCGTGGTGACCCACAATAGACTTGGATCACTCATCGGCACCCAGTCGCCAAGCTCCATGCGAACATAATAAGACACCGCAAGTAGCGAGAAGATTACGCCCACAACAACCAAGAACAGAGTCAGTGCAATACGTTCGCTGGAGGAGGCAAACGCCGACTCTGGTCCCGTGCCAAGCGTTGGCGAGCTGTACTCCCAAGGCTTGGCCGTAACATTCTTATAAAAACTCATGTGCTATCTCCTGCTCCGCATACTGCGGAGCGACTGCGTTATTTGGCTAGAGGACCTTCCTTCATTTCCGTATCGTGATCGTGGTCTTCGGATACGCCGAAGTCACCTGGCACGTTCTGGGGAATGAAGTCTTGAGGATAACCAGGCACGCTATAGTCATAGGCCCAGCGATGGACTACCGGAAGGTCTGGACCCCAGTTGCCATGCTTAGGCGGCGTTTCTGTCGTTTGCCATTCCAGCGATGTGGCGCCCCAAGGATTATTACCCGATGGCTTGCCGTTACGGAGACTCCAGAAAATATTGATGAAGAACAGTATCTGCGCTGCGGCAACGAATAGCGCCGCAAGAGTGATATTGGCGTTCAAAGCTTGAGCCGATTCTGGAATGAAATCAGTGCTACCCATTGCGTAGTACCGACGGGGAACCCCGAGGAAACCTAGATAATGCATCGGCAAGTAAATCGCGTAAGTGCCTAGGAAGGTACACCAGAAGTGCACCTTACCGAGTGTCTCATTCATCATGCGTCCAGTGATCTTCGGATACCAATGATAGAGAGAGGCAAACAATACCAGCACTGGAGACACGCCCATCACCATATGGAAGTGCGCAACGACGAAGTAAGTATCGGATAGTGGTAGATCGATAACGACATTGCCGAGGAACAGGCCAGTTAGGCCGCCGTGAATAAATGTGAATACGAAGCCTATGGCGAACAGCATTGGCGTATTCAGTCGAATATCACCTTCCCAAAGAGTCAGTACCCAGTTGTACACCTTCATCGCGGTAGGTACGGCGATAATTAACGTGGTTGTTGCGAAGAAGAAACCGAAATAAGGGTTCATGCCGCTGACATACATGTGGTGAGCCCACACGACGAAGCTCAAACCGCCGATCGCAATAATCGCCCACACCATCATTCTATAACCGAAGATATTCTTGCGGGCATGAGTACTTAGCACGTCAGATACTAAGCCGAATGCAGGGAGTGCGACGATGTAAACTTCGGGGTGTCCGAAGAACCAGAACAAATGCTGGAATAGGATTGGGCTGCCGCCGTTGTAGTCTAGTTGCTCGCCTGCCGCCATGATTGCTGGCATGAAGAAGCTAGTGCCCAGAGTAAGGTCGAAAGTCATCATGATGGCGCTTACCAACAGTGCTGGGAAAGCGAACAGACCTAAGATGGTAGCGACGAGGATGCCCCATACCGACAATGGTAGGCGCATCATGGTTAGGCCTTTAGCGCGAGCCTGCAGTACGGTTGTAACGTAATTCAAGCCACCCATAGTGAAGGCAATGATGAACACTCCTAGGGAGATCAACATCAAGAGTATGCCAGTGTCGTGACCTGGCGTACCGGGTGTAATTGTTTGAGGAGGATACAGTGTCCACCCTGCCCCGGTCGGACCACCTGTCACGAAGAAGCTCGACATGAGAATTAAAACAGACAGTAGGTATACCCAGAAGCTGAGCATATTCAAGAAGGGGAAGACCATGTCCCTAGCGCCGCACATCAAGGGAATCAGATAATTACCAAATCCGCCGAGGAAAAGTGCGGTGAGTAGGTATACCACCATGATCATGCCGTGCATCGTAACGGCTTGATAGTATGAGCTAGGGTCGATCAGCGTAAACGAGTCGGGAAAACCCAACTGCAAACGCATCATCATTGAAAGAACTAACGCAACTAAGCCGACGCAAATGGCTGTGCCGCCGTATTGTATTGCAATGACCTTGTGATCCTGACTCCAAATATACTTGGTAATAAAGGTATGTGGATCGTGTAACTCATGGTCTTTGTCTTGATCGGCTAAAGGTACGTAAGCCATTAATAATTCCTCCTGACTCGCTTGCTGCAGTTCGCACGGAGTGGGTGGCAACCTCCGTGCGTGCTATGTTTTTTATTGTCGAGCGTTACTTACTAATGTTCTTTACTGCAAAGAATTCAAATAGGCGATCACATCGTTCATCTGCTGTTCGTTGCGCATCGCGGTCGCAAATGAAACCATTTGCTCGCCGTAATCGTCGTCAGCGTGGGCACCACGGATCTTCGCTTTGAAATTAGTTAGCTGTGTAGCCACATACCAGTCGCTCATGCCCGCTATGTGGGGAGCGTCGGTTGCCCAGCTACCCGTGCCGTCGTTGCCATGGCATGCGGCGCAGTTCGAATTGTAGATGGCCATGCCGCGAGCGCTGTCGCCGCTTATCGTATCGGGAGCATCAGTCACAGCTAGTTGGCTGATGTAAGCGGCCATGTTGCGAATAGCCTCATCGCTATTGAGCATACCAGCCATTGGCGCCATCTGGCGGCCATACAAGTCATCTGGGTGGGCGCCACGTACACCAAGTTGGTAGTACTTCAATTGACGCTCGAGATACCAAGTCTGTAGTCCGTTCAGTCGTGGCGCGTTCAGAGCGGGATTGCCTTCTGCCTGCTGGCCGTGACAGCTAGCACATACTGCGTATTGTGCTTCACCCGCAGCTGGTGCCGCGTCGGAGCGTGCATTGAGCTGAGCGAAGGTTGTCTGATTGCTAAGCCAGGCATCATATTCAGCCTGCTCGGCGATAACGATGCGGCCGCGCATGACATGGTGTCCAATACCGCAGAGCTCCTCACACATGATGTCGTATCTGCCCACTTCCGTTGGTGTGAACCACAGATATGTGACCATGCCAGGTACCATATCCATCTTCACTCGGAACTGAGGAACGGTGTAGTTGTGCAATACGTCCTTGGAGCGCAGTAAGGCCTTAACTGGCTTGCCCACGGGCAAGTACATCTCTGGGTCTTTCACTAGGATGTCGTCTTGACCGTTGGGGTCCTCTGGATTGATACCGAAGGGGTTAGACTCGCTGATAAAGCGTGTATCCACTGTACCCAATTGACCATCATTGCCGGGGTAGCGGAAGCTCCACTGCCACTGTTGCCCAACCACTTCGTACTCTGTCGCCTCATCTGGTGGCGTAACGAACTGAGCCCACACGAACAGGCCCGGTGCGAGCATCGCGATCACGCCTATAGCGGTAACCACCGACAAGCCGACCTCGAGCTTATGATTCTCCGGCTCGTAAACAGCCTTGTGGCCTGCTTTGTGGCGGAAGCGATAAACGCAATACGCCATGAACAGGTTAATAATGACGAAAACCGCGCCAGTGACCCAGAAAGTGAGATTGATGGTGAAGTCGATGCTCCCCCAGTTGGATGCGATAGGAGTGAACCACCATGGACTTATGAAGTGGAACACGACCGAGCCAACGACCAATAGAACCAAAGCAACTGCTATAGCCATACGCTGTTAATCCTTGTGAAAGATGGGTACATAACGGGCGACAGTTGGGATGACTGTGCGGATTTTTCGGATGCATTAGGAAGCGCACAGTATTGAGGGACAATACTATGACGGGCGCAGACTGGCGCCGATAACGACCGGAAGTAAGAATTCCGGGAATTAGAAATTAAGTGTGTCATCGCTAGTTCCGTCCTTGAGGACGGCCCAGCGATCTAATAGCGATACTGCCAGCAAAATTCCAGTATAGGTGATGTTTGCTTGGACTAAAGTCACGCAGTTGACTACGAACGGTACAAAAAATCGCGTTCACAACGTCGTTCCCTCCTTTATTATTATTAACGGATGGGTACTCAACGTCATACATAAATCGTCGAAGTCGAATAGTTCGATTGGCGAAATATTCAACAATTTTGATCGTATATTATTGTCAAAATGTCCGCAAGCTGTTTTATCTCGGCGTTAGGCGCCTAACACAACTGCTACGGATGCCCGTAAAAAAGGCCCAGAAAAGGAGGTTGTGGTCCTTTAACTGAGCCTAGGGCTGTAGTCGAATTGGAATTTCTTTTAAGGAGTTCGACTCATTGGGGGGCGAAAATCACGCTTTACTGACCTTAAGATTAGCAAAGGGGTTTAGGAAATTCGCATCAACAGCGGCGAGTTCCGCCTCTGCGTGCTTGGCAGTCATCATCTGCTTGATGGCATCTTCCTGGTGTTTTTTCGCATAAATCAATATCAAGTATTTGCCAGCGTCGATGTCTGCACGGAAATTGGCAAGCTTCTTGTTTTCGCTAGCAATTCCGACCAGTCCACCTACCCAAGCACCGAAGCAGCTTAGAACAAACACGATAGCGATATAGCCGAACCAATGCATCTCTGGGCCGAATGGCTGGACTACCGTGGTCAGACCCGCGGCTACTATACCGGCGGCAAAACCCATAGCGGCGCCTATAAGACCATCGCGGATCACATCCAATGTTTCAATATAGTTACTGGAATGTAGTTTCTCTTTGCTTAGCTCGCTTTCATTCTTGCTCACGATATGAAGAAACCAATCATCGACGCCGATATCGTGCAGGTCGTCAGAAATCTGTTGCGTACTTTTCAGGGTAGGTGACAGGTAGTAAACGCATTTCATAATACTTCTCCTACTTCTTATTTGATGTAAAAACTGCTGGCTTGCCTTATACAGAGGCAATGTTCTCGCTTGTTGAATTTACTTTACATCTTCCAATTTTGATTGTCGCCATCTTTTTAAATGGCCTTTGTTGCAAAAAATATAGCCTCTAAAGCTTGTACAGTGCGCGCTACTGGCTTACTCATAGATAAATACTTTGGGATGTAGGCTTAGCTTTTCAAGGCATCGGTTTTCGCTCTCGGGCGCAGGGGGTAAATATTCGGGAGGTTTCTTGGTCGGAAATTTAGTACAATCCGTGACCCCATAGGTGTACGCTACCCGGAATTTGCGAAAATACCGGCATTGAGACGACGTGATCTAGAGAAGTGAGGCAATCGGTGACAGAACTGGTTAATAAACAAGAGGTTAGCTGGCGAGACTTTTACGAGATGTGCAAGCCTCGTGTGGTCATGCTAATGATTCTGACGTCGCTCGTCGGCATGTTCTTAGCCGTACCCGGCATGGTGCCCATCGATGTCCTGATCTTCGGCAACATCGGTATCGCCTTGGTTGCAGGCGCTGGCGCGGTAGTGAATCATCTGATCGACTATAAAGTCGACTCGCTCATGAAGCGCACCCATAACAGACCTATTCCTCAGGGCCGTGTCGATCCCAAACAAGCGGCGATGTTTGCGGCCGCGATCGGCATAGCGGGCATGCTGATCCTACTGTTTCTTGTCAACGCATTGTCCGCTTGGTTAACCCTCGCCTCATTCATTGGTTATGCCTTTATATACACTGGCTATTTAAAGCGTGCGACGCCACAGAATATCGTCATCGGTGGTCTGTCTGGCGCGATGCCCCCGCTTTTGGGTTGGGCGGCAGTAACAGGGACCATTGAACCGGGTGCCCTTATTCTAGTACTAATCATTTTCGCTTGGACGCCTCCTCACTTCTGGGCGTTAGCGATACACCGTAAAGATGAGTATGCGAAGACTGGCATTCCTATGCTTCCCGTTACGCATGGCGAGCATATTACGAAGATCCACATAATCCTCTACACCGTGATCATGTTCTTGATCACTCTTCTGCCCTATTTGACTGGCATGAGCGGGCCGCTTTACCTACTCGCCGCAGTAGTCTTGGGTTTGGGTTTCTTGGCTTGGTCGCTTCTGCTTATGTTTAAACCGAAGCCCTCCACAGCAATGGATACCTTCCGGTATTCCATTGTGTATTTGATGGTGTTATTCGTCGTGTTAATGATCGATCACTATCTGTAGTACATTCACTTTTTGCAGCGTAAATTACCGCCATGAATCGAAATATCAAACTGACCGTTATTCTATGTCTCACCTTTGTTGTGTTAGTTGTAGTGCTGACCTATATGCGGATTACCCGTAACAACAGCGCCGCAACTATGAGCCCTGAAGCATTGCGAGAGCTCGGTGCGCTCGTGTATGACACGCCCGTTACACTTAGCTCGTTCGCCTTGCAGGATCAGTTAGGGCAACCGTTTACGGAGGCGAATCTCAAGGGCACGTGGACCTTATTCTTCTTCGGTTTTACTTCCTGCCCCGATATCTGTCCATTGACACTTACCGAGCTTAGTCAGTTCTATCGCGATCTTGAGAGCTCCGGCAGTAATCTCGATACACAAGTGGTAATGGTCAGCGTCGATCCACAGCGCGATAGCACAGAAAAGCTGGCTGCTTATATGGGTTCTTTTCATCCCGATTTTATTGGACTAAACGGTTCCTTTGAGCAGGTATCTAGTCTCGCGAGAGAGTTGTTCATTGCGCATACGCCTCCACCTCTACCGGTAGACGATACCCATGCCGGGCATGGCGCAATGGAAAGTGAGGATTACCTAATCGATCACAGTGGCAATATTTTGATCATTAACCCAGAGGGCCTGTATCAAGGCTTCTTTGATACTGCGATTCAGGACGATGAGCTAACGAGCGCCTACAAAGCGATACGCGCAGGCTATTGAACCCTGCGCCCGAGAAGCGCAGGAGCAAGATAGGAAAGTAGGAAGAAAGCGCAGGCGGCAACTACTATGGATGGGCCGGCAGGCGTATCTAGGTAGTAAGACATAAGCAAGCCGCCGCACACGGCCAGCCCCCCCACTACACTCGCACCCAACGCCATTTGCTCTGGAGTCTCCGCCAATCTGCGCGCCGCCGCAGGTGGGATGATAAGCAGCGAAGTGATCAGTAAGACGCCGATAATCTTCATCGATACCGCGATCAATAAGGCCACCATAAGCACCATCATTGCATGCAGTCTATCTACTGGCACACCTTCTACGCGTGCGAGTTCCTCATGGACTGTTACGGCAAGTAGGCTATTCCAATAGACAGCCAGGAGTGTTGCCACAACTGCGGCGCACCCCGCTATCCACCAAAGATCGACTGTTGAGATAGTGAGTAGATCGCCGAATAGATAGCCGACTAAGTTTATTTGCACTGCGCTAGATAGCGATAGGATTAACATGCCGAATGCGAGCGTACTGTGTGCAAGAATTCCCAGTAAGGTGTCGGTAGAAAGCGTTTTATTACGCTGCAACAAAATGAGTATCACGGCGAATAATACTGAGCTGGCGATAACGGCAAGTTGAAGATTTATGTCGAGCAAAATTCCGATGGCTATACCTAGCAAAGAAGAGTGCGCTAGTGTATCGCCAAAATAGGACATTCGACGCCATACAACGAAAGCGCCCAGTGGACCTGCAACTATAGCGATACAAAGCCCCGCTAATAAGGCCCGTAGAATAAAATCAGTCATGCGTGTGCTCGACGACCTCGCCGGTTAGGTCGTGGTGATGATTGTGATGGTGGGTGTAGACGGCGAGATTCTTAGCTTCTTTCTTGCCAAACAATGCGAGGTAAGAAGGGTCCATGCTCACTTGCTCTGGGTGACCGTGGCAACAGATATGATGATTGAGGCATATCACCTCGTCAGTCTTTGCCATCACTAGGTGTAGATCATGGGAGATCATCAGCACGCCACAATTGTGCCGTGAGCGAATATCATTGATCAATTGGTACAGATCCGCCTGCCCTGCTACGTCGACGCCCTGTGCTGGTTCGTCGAGCACTAATAACTGAGGGGTCTGTGACAGTGCCCGCGCCAGGAGCACTCTCTGCATTTCACCGCCAGAGATCGACCGCAGCTGGTGATCCATCAGATGCTTAATCTGCACCTCCTCGAGTATCGCGTCTATAGGCGTGGCGCGGGTGTGTCGTGCCAGCTCAAGAAATCTTTTTACGGTGATGGGCATGGTTGGTTCTATATGCAGTTTCTGCGGCATATAGCCGATGCGTAGATTCTTGGGCTTTTCTATGCTGCCAGATTGAGGCGCGAGTAAGCCTAGGATAATGCGTACTAAGGTGGTCTTACCGGCTCCATTCGGCCCAATAAGAGTCACCACTTGGCCCTGCCGAACGCTTAGGCTGACTTCCTGTAGCACTTGGCGATCGCCAAACTGTATGCTGATGTCTTTGGCCTGTACTAGGCAAAGATTGTCCATGCGCGCTTTCCTTCGATTCCGCAATTACAGTGCACAACACTGGAATTTCATAAGTGGTATATCATAGCATTACTTTCCTTTGCCCGATCCTAGAATACGCCCATGTTTAATGCCCGTTTCACCAAGCAAACCCTCCTGCTTATGTTCTTGCTTTCGCCAGCGCTGTGCTATGCGCAGGCCACTGTCGTGGCGAGCGTCAAGCCCTTGCAGCTAATCGCCGCCGCGATCACTGATGGCGTGTCTGCCCCACAGCTGTTGATTCCCGCGAACCAATCTCCACACAATTTTAGTTTGCGCCCTTCAGACGTGCGCCATCTAGCGCAGGCCGACGTCGTGATGTGGGTCGGTCCTGGCCTAGAGACATATTTGGCCAGCATGTTTGCGCAGGAGTCGCGGCAAGATCGTTTGCTCGAAGCGGCGGCACTGCCTGGCATTAAGCTTCTGGATCTGACGGATCATGCCCACGCGCACTCGGCAGACGAACATTACGATCCGCATCTTTGGCTAAGCACGGCGAATGGGCGCGTGATAGCAAGGTCGCTTCACGATAAACTCGTGGCAATAGATAGCGTTCACGCTGACCAATACAGCGCTAATCTGCATCAGTTTGAGATCTCGATCGCGCAGCTCGAAGAGGATTTAGAGCAGCAGTTCGCGCCGTTGCAAGCGGCGCAATTTGCTGTTTTTCATAATGGGACGCAGTACTTTGAAGATCAGGTGGGTATACAGCATCGCTTCGTTCTCGTGCCCGACCACGAAATTCAGCCTGGCATACGTCACTTGCTAGCGCTACGCGCGCAACTGGCTGATCAGCCGTTAAGATGTTTATTCGAAGACATCAATTCGAATACAGCCACAGTCGACACGGTATTTCAGGATAATCCGGTGAGCCGCATCATGCTTGACCCCCTCGGCGATGCGGTGACACTTGGTAAGGTGGGTTATCTACAGCTTATACAATCCATGGCAAGCGCAATACAGCAGTGCCTCAGTCCGCAATAAGCGTAACGTCCTGTTATAGGCAGGCCAAGTAATAGGAACATTAGACTATGGACAGCAACCCTGCACAGAACATCGATCTCATCCTAGTAGATGGCTCCTCCTATTTGTTTCGAGCCTTCCATGCTCTGCCTCCTCTGATCACTAGCAAACAGCAACATACTGGGGCCATCAAAGGCGTGATCAATATGATTCGCAGTTTGGTCAAGACCTATCCAGATAGCCGTATTGCAGTGGTATTCGATGCGAAGGGCAAAACCTTCCGCAACGATATATATGCAGACTATAAGGCCCACCGCCCGCCCATGCCCGATGAGTTGCGTTCGCAGATTGAGCCTATACACGCCATTATCAAAGCCATGGGATTGCCAATGTTGGTCATTGGCGGAGTGGAGGCGGACGATGTGATCGGCACGCTGGCTACCCGGGCCGACGCGGCAAAAATACGCACGCTGATATCCACGGGTGATAAAGACCTAGCGCAACTGGTGACTGAGAATGTCACGCTTATCAACACTATGAACAATGAGGCTCTCGATCCTGAGGGCGTGAGTAAGAAGTTTGGCCTAGCCCCAGAGCGAATAGTGGAGTATCTGGCGCTGATGGGAGACAAGGCAGACAATATTCCCGGTGTTCCGGGCGTGGGCCCTAAGACGGCAGTGAAGTGGCTGCAAGAGTACGGTTCCCTAGAAGGTTTGTTGGAAAATGCCGATAAAGTCTCGGGCAAAATCGGCGAGAGGCTGCGAGAGAATATCGAGCAACTGTGGCTTTCACACGAGCTAGCGACGATCAAGCGTGATGTAGAGCTCGATGTTGAGATCGAACAGTTGATCCATGGTGATGAAGATCTTGAGGCGCTGCATGAGCTGTTCAGCACCTTGGAATTCAAGTCTTGGATAAAGGAAGTAGAGAGTAAGGGGGCTGTCGGGGTCGAGACGGCGCCGGAACCGAGTGCTGACGGTAGCGCGAATATTGCCGAGCGCGATGCGCTAGATAGCGCACCAGTAGAAACTATTGTCGAAGGTGTGTTGAGTCTGGAGGCTCTGGATGCCTGCTTGCAGCAAATGCGTGGCGCTGCGAATTTTGCCATGTCCCTAGAGACCGATGGCGCACATTATATGGACGCGGTCATCATTGGTGTCTCTCTAAGCGCTAGTCCCGGGCAAGCCTTCTACATACCGCTGGGGCATGACTCTCTTGAATTTCCTAAGCAACTCGATCGTACTGAAGTCATGGAGCGTCTTAAGCCAATGTTGGAAGACGCGAGTCGGCATAAGGTGGCACACGACGGCAAATTTATTACCCATGTGCTGGCCAATTACGACATCGCGCTAGATGGGCTTCGCTTCGACACCCTCACGGCCTCCTATGTCTTAAACTCTGTGGTGCTGGATCATCAATTGCACAAGATTGCCGATCACTATCTTGGTCTCAATGCGCAATCCCTCGACGAGCTGCTGGGCAAGGGTAGGTCTAAGCTTACGATCAGCCAGCTCGACTACGATACCGTACGAGCCTACGCGGGACGCAAGTCCGATCTGGTGCTAAGGCTGAGCCAATACCTAGCGGATAAACTTAAGCAGACAGGTGAGTTGGCAGGGCTGCACAAATACTATGAGTTGGCCTTGATCCCGGTATTGCAGAAGATGGAGCGCGACGGAATTCTGGTCGACCCGGAGGTGTTGGGAAAACAGAGCCAAGCCTTGGGTGTAAGATTGATCGAGGTGGAGCGCGCCGCTTTCGAGTTGGCTGGCGAGGAGTTCAACTTAGGCTCTCCTAAGCAGTTGCAGAGAATCTTTTACGAGAAGCTGCAATTGCCGGTGCTGAAGAAGACGCCTAAGGGGCAGCCCTCTACGGCCGAGCCCGTATTGCAGGAGCTGGCCTTGGAGTATGAGCTGCCCAAGCTCATCACAGACCATCGTGGCTTAAGCAAACTTAAGTCGACCTATACCGACAAGCTGCCGCTTGATATCAACAAGCGCACAGGGCGCATACACTCGAGTTTTCAGCAGGCAGTTGCCGCTACTGGCCGCCTCTCCTCTACCGATCCCAATCTGCAGAATATCCCTATCCGCACAGCGGAGGGGCGCAAGGTGCGGCAGGCATTTATCGCCCGGCCAGGTTATCAGCTACTCGCCGCGGATTACTCGCAAGTAGAGCTGCGCATCATGGCCCATCTGTCCAGCGACGCGGGGCTATTAAAAGCCTTCTCAAATGCACAAGACGTACACCGTGCGACCGCCTCCGAGGTTTTTGCGACGCCTCTGGAGGAGGTAAGCTCAGAGCAGCGCCGGCGCGCGAAGGCGATTAACTTCGGTCTTATCTACGGCATGTCCGCGTTCGGTTTGGCGAAACAACTAGGAATCGACAGGCAGAGCGCCGCGCATTATGTGGATCTGTACTTCCAGAAATATCCGGGAGTTCTGCAGTATATGGAGCAAACCCAGGCCTATGCGGATGAGCACGGTTTTGTGGAGACCCTATTTGGTCGGCGCCTTTATCTGCCCGACATCCATGCGGGCAATGGCATGCTGCGCAAGGCCGCGCAACGCACCGCCATTAATGCTCCAATGCAAGGCACTGCTGCGGATATCATCAAGCAGGCGATGATCGATATAGACCATTGGTTAGGGACTGGGGTGTTGGATGCACGCATGGTGCTGCAGGTGCACGATGAACTGGTGTTCGAGGTCGCGAATGACGATATCGAATTACTGACAGAGGGTGTGCGCTTTAGGATGGTGAGTGCCGCGTCGCTCAATGTCCCCCTCGTGGTCGATGTAGGAATTGGCAACAACTGGGACGAGGCCCACTAGCCCTAGACGCTAGTGGGTTCGCTCTCTGTTCCCGCCTCGGGCTCGGGTTCTTCAAGCCAAGCATTCAGCCGAGCCTCTAAGTTCTCGACGCCCGATTTCTGCAGAGAAGAGAATAGCTGGATGCTCGCATTAGGGAATTGAGCTAGTTCTTTGCGTGCGCCTAACAGGGCGTTTTGCGCCGCGCCGCGTTTCAGTTTGTCAGCCTTTGTTAACAACACATGGATAGGCAGATTCGACTCGAGTGACCAGTTGATCATCATCAAGTCAAAGTCTTTGAAGGCGTGGCGAATATCCGTTAACAGCACCAGACCTACTAAAGCAGTTCGCTTATTGAGATAGAGCTCAAGGTGCTCCTGCCATTGGTTCTTCACGACCAATGGTACTTTGGCGTAGCCGTAACCAGGCAAGTCCACTAGGTAGCGACCATTGGGCAACCCAAAGAAATTAATAAGCTGGGTTCGCCCCGGGGTCTTACTGGTGCGAGCGAGTCGGTTCTGATTAGTGAGCACGTTGATGGCGCTAGACTTGCCCGCATTAGAGCGGCCGGCAAAGGCTACTTCGCGGACGCTATCGCTTGGACAGTCGTCTAAACCCACGGCACTAGTGATGAAACTGGCGATTTTATAATTCATGGGCGCACTAGATACAGTAAGAATCGGCTTAGCGCAAGCTCGCTAAACAGTGTTCAGCGCTTTAGAATGGCCAGATTACGGCCCAAGAGCAGACAAATTGCCCTTCGAACTAGGCAATTCATAGAGTAATCAAAATCGATGCGGTATAATTCGCGCCCGTTCGTCTGTTTACAATCGAGGCGTCAAGCCGGTGGCTACACTACAGCCAATCGGCCGCATTGAGGCGTAGATGGCTGCATCAACGACACACAAGCACTTTAGAGAACTATAGGAAAGTTGGACTATTCATGAAAAATCTAGCCACGAAGAATGCACTGACCCTGTTAACCACTCTTGTATTTGCAGCGTTCGCTAGCTTCAGCCATGCCCAAGGCAATGCTGCTGCTGGTGAAAGTAAAGTAGCGGTATGTGGCGCTTGCCACGGTGTCGCGGGGCAAAGCACTATTGGAGCTAACCCGAAGCTAGCTGGCCAGAGCGCCCGTTACCTGATCAAGCAGATGAATGATATTAAAAGTGGCGCTCGCAATGTGGCACTAATGACTGGCCTGCTCAATGGCTCTAGCGATCAAGACATCGCAGACATGGCGGCCTATTACGCGGCTCAGGAAACCACCCTAGAAGGTGCAGACCCAGAGATGCTAGAGCTTGGTGAGAGCATCTATAAGGCAGGCATAGCCTCTTTAAACGTCGCCGCGTGTTCCGCTTGTCATTCTCCTACTGGTAAAGGCAACCCTCAGGCGGGTTTCCCAGCCTTGAGTGGTCAGCACAGCGAATATACCGCTACGCAGCTAAAGGCTTTCCGTTCCGGCGAGCGTGCTAACGACGGTAACGCGATGCCAATGCGTATCATATCTGAGCGTCTTACTGACAAAGAGATCGACGCTCTTGCAAGTTACATTTCGGGATTGAACTAAATATTAAAGTCCGCTTTATCGCGAATTTGGTAAGTTAACCGGGCCAGAGCGGTCTTTTAGATCAGTTTTACTGAATCGTTAAGAGAACAAATCTGAGGGAGTACCAAGATGAAAAAGATGATTATGCAGTTTCTTGCAGTATTAGTTTTAGCGCCACTGGCCTTCTCGGCACTGGCTCAGCCTGCCCGTTTTGTTGAAGGCACACACTATACGGTGCTGCCAACTGCCGTCAAAACCAAAGATGCATCGAAGATAGAAGTTGTTGAAGTGTTTTGGTATGGCTGCCCGCATTGCTTCACTTTCGAGCCGCTGATCGAGGACTTCGTAGCGAATGCGCCCGCGGATGTAGATTTCGTGCGCTTCCCAGCGATCTGGAATGATCTCATGAAGATCCATGCTCAAGTCCTCTACGCTGCCGAAGCGCTAGGCAAGCTCGACGTGCTACACAGCCCAATTTTCACGGCGATCAATGTGGAAGGCAATCGCCTTCAGAATGAGCAGCAAATCTCCGCCTTGTTCGCCAAGCATGGTGTTAGCGCTGAAGAGTTTGGTCGTGCGTTTAACTCTTTCTCTGTAAAGACGAAAGTGAACCAGGCCGAAGCCAAGATGCGCGAATATCAGGTGCGTAGCACTCCTAATATGATTGTGAATGGCAAGTACCTGATCTCTACTGGCGACGCAGTACGTACGCAACAAGAGATGTTGGAAGTGGTAAATTTCCTAGTGAATAAAGAAAGAAGCTCTAGCTGATCTACGCTTGAGTGGCATTATGAGACCCACTAGTGCGCAGCGCCCGCTGCCACTAGTGGGTCGCGGTTTTATGTAATTCAAGGATGTCTGAATAAGAGCCGTATTTAATGAGCCAAAGGGACAACGAGAGCATAGAGGTCGCCCGCTGGAAGAAGAAATTCCTCGATGCACTCGAAGTGCATGATAGCCGTGAAAAATCCCTCCTAAACCGAATCAGATTGCTACGCCGCGGACTTGTCGGTGTCAGCCTAGCCGGTGATGGCTTAGACAATAGCTTAGACCGCGAACTCTCCTCACTCCGCGCTACCCTGCGCTCAGAAGACACCGAATCTGGATTGGAATTGCTGCTCGAGCGCATCGAACGCTCGGTGCTGCGCCTTGACTCGCATAAAGAGCAGAGCGTCAGCTCAATACAGACCGCCCTGACCCTGAGCGTTAAACAGCTGCAAGAGCTTAGTCTTTCTCGCGAATTGAAACGCGCTGTGCGCCAGTACGCCAAACAGCTGCCCTCCAAGGTCAAAGACCCCCAGAACCATTCGGTATTGCTCGTCGATTTTCTCGAGCTATTGAGAATGGTGATTCGCGAGCTAACTTTCCAGCCAGAAACCGAGGCCACCCGATCTGAATCCGGCTTTTGGTCGCGCCTATTTACTGGCTCTTCGGATAAGCCATCGGAGCCAGCAGCAGCTGCACAGAATGATGAAGTCGCAGAGGCCGAGATAAATACAGATAAGGCGCCAACGAAGTCCGGCACCGCCCAAGAGGCTGAAGCGAGCAAGGCTGAGAAGAAGCTCCTTACTAGCGAGGAGCCAGTTAGCACAGCGGCAGCCGCAGTCCTCTCCTCGAGCTCCACTAAGTCAGGCAGCGTAAGTGAAGCGCTAGACGAGGAAGAGCTCGATATCCCGGTCGAAGCTCAAAGCACCAATATAGCCGCTGACGAGGGTGTGCAGTCGGAGGCTTCCCGGTCGCGTAATGCTGCAATAGCGCGGACACAAGAAGAGGAAGCTACCAATAAGCGATTGAGCGAAGAGCCCGAACCGGGCTTCTCCGCAATTGCAGACCATGCCGAACCCGTTCTCCTGCGAATCTTGGAGAATATTTTCGTCACCGAACAATCCACACCCTTGGCCTCAAAGATTCGGGGCAAAATTAGTAGAGGTTTGAACTGGTACGAGTTCGTAACCGTTCTCGAAGACCTCTATGCCCTCATTACCGCCGCCGTGGAACAAGAGCGAACTGAGTTTCAGCACTTCCTTAACGAGCTCAACGAGAGCCTCGGGCAGGTACAAGAATATGTACAGTTCTCGAGAGAGCAAGAAGGTGCGTCCCGTAATTCCGAAAAGGAATTGGACGATGCGGTAAGGACCCAAATCAGTGATATTGCTGAGACGGTGCAGGTCGCAGAGGACATTGGCGAGCTTAAAAGTGCGGTACAAGGCCAACTCACCACTATTCTATCTTCGATGGATCAATTCAAGGCTATGAAGTCGGCACAGCAAGAGAGCGCCAACGAGCATACCCGCGCGCTAGAAGAAAGACTACGTGCTATGGAGGCTGAGTCCAAGGAGCTGCGGGTGCATCTAGCTCAGCAGGAGCAACTGGCCTCTCGCGATGCTCTTACTGAGCTGCCTAACAGGGCTGCCTATGATAAGCGTGTAACACAGGAGTTTTTGAACTGGCGTAGCACCCTAACGCATACGGGGCAGCCCGGTCTGTGTTTGGCGATCTGCGATGTCGACCACTTTAAGCGCGTTAACGATACCTACGGCCATTTGGCTGGCGATAAGGTATTGAAAATATTAGCAAAAGAGATATCTTCTCGGCTTCGCAAGACTGATTTCGTGGCACGTTACGGTGGCGAGGAGTTCGCCATAATCATGCCGGCTACCTCTTTAGAGAATGCTGAGCAATTGATCAACAGCGTACGCCTGAAGATTGCCAAGTGTCCGTTCCACTTCAAGGAAACTCAGGTGCAAATCACAATGTCTTTCGGCCTGTCCTGTTTCGAGGACTTAGATACTCCCGAGAAGGTTTTCGAGCGCAGCGATAAGGCCCTCTACCGCGCGAAAGAAGGCGGGCGTAACCAGGTCTGCCTCGCCGTACCCGCAAGTCCTGCCAAGAAAACGCCTAGCGCGCAGTAAATTCGGGCCCAATCGCAAACTATTTTATCGAAACGCCAGTCTTACCGTCGTTTCGAAACAGAATTCAGTCGGAAAATATGACTTCAAGTAAAACCACAATACAGTCAATCACGCAGCAGCTGGCTAACAAATTGCCGCCATCGCTTAAGAGCATGCTGCAGGCCAATGCCAAGTCTCGCCTATTAACGCGCGTAGATACTGTGCTGATGGTGTTCGACGCTAAGATTTATGACCTCGCCAATAATACTTGGCGTAGTGTGGTGCTGGAGGAAGGGCGCAGCCCCGCAGAGTCTATTGCGAGCGCGGCGAAAGAGTTGCTAGAACAACATAACAGTCGCCCTACTGTTCTCCTGCTGCTGCCATCGAGTGAGTTTATTGCAACACAGGTCAACATGCCCGGCGTGGCAAGAGAGAATCTGCGTTCTGCCCTGGCTTTGCAGTCAGCAGTACAGCTTCCTAGTTATGAACAGGACTTAATATTCACAGTAAACCCAAGTGCAAAGAGTGACGCCTCAGCGGATATCGTGTTGTGGACGGATGAGCAGAAAATAGACTCGCTGTTCGAAGCCTTCGCGAGCCATGAGCTCTTTCTTACTGCGGTTATGCCGCGCGCCTTGGCGGCGACCAATACCGAAGATCGCACCGGCGCAATCCTGATAAGCGATGAAGACGCTACCCATCTTACCCGCCTAGTGTATCGCGATGGGGTATTAACGCATTATCTGCTTCTATCCAAACAGGACCTAGCAGACGAGGAGTTCGAAAGGCAGTGGCAGGAGCAGTGTCTTGCATTAGAGAACGAAGCCGGCAGCGTAAAAAATATGGCGGGTGCGCAGGACTACACAGACCTTAGCTTGCAAGTGAAACCAGATCTAGAATACTGCTTTCTGCCTAATGGAGCTAAAGAGGCCCGTCGGCAGGCCGAGAAGGGAAAGCGTCTTTCCTATCTCGCCGCCGCTGCAGTATTAGTTTTGTTATTGAGCAGCTCCCCATTTCTATGGCAATCGTTCCAGTTGATGCGTTTAGAGAGCAATCTGCAGGCCTTGCAAGTGGAATCCCAGCAGGCTCGTGAGGATCAAGAAGTGGTCCGCGAGTTCGAGCTTAGCTGGGGTGTGTTGAACGAGTTTCCTTTGCAGAATATTTCCCAAACCCTGCTAGAGCTCCAAACGGTGCTCAACCCAAGTGTGTTGACCTCGATAGAGATCGACGAGGGCAGCATGGAGATCGAAGGCGAGAGCCCAGACCCACAAAGTCTATTGCAGCAGCTCGAAGAGAACCCTTTGTTTACGGGAGTCGATTTCGCCCGCGCCACGAACAACAACCGTTACTTCATTGAACTAAGCTTGAGCACAGTGGATTTCGACGCCTATCGGCAATGGTATTTTCCGGACGTGAGGCGCTAACACAATATGACAAAACGTGAAAAAAATATCTTGTTTGCCGCCCTCGCAGTGGGGCTGGTCTTCGTGTTGACCCAGGGCTACCCCGCGATCAAGAGTCAGTACAGTGCTCGTGCGGAAAGGATAGACGCAATACAAACTAGCTTAGAGCGTGAGCGAAGATTAATCGAAGATGCACAGATGTGGAATGAGCGCAGAGCACAGGTTCTCGCAAGAGGCGATGAACTCACGGGCCAGCTTTTCCAAGACAGCTCTATACCACTGGTAAGCGCGAATATTCAGCGGCTAGTGCGAGACTTCGCAAACGAGACAAATGTCAGTATTACCTCTACTAAGCTCGCCGAGTCGATGGAAACAGATGGTTGGCTGCTGGTAGAACAAGAGCTAACAATTCTCACGAATAATCAGAGTTATATTTTGAGTTTTCTCGATCAGATCGAGACATCCTCTCCCCTACTTGCAGTAAGTGGTTTTAGCGTACGCCGTAATCGCAATCAATATGCAGGCACGATTACGGTCGTTGGGTTCAGCAGGACTACTCCTGCACGCACGGGGGCTGCAGATTAAATCATGACTCACGCGATGATCAGTCTACCGATGTTTGGACAACTCTTAGAGCCGGAGGGCATTGCTCCGGCGCAAGATTTTAACGATTCCGGCGAGCTAGTGTGTAACACGCTGCCGAGTATCGAGCTACGCGCCAAGATACGTTATATAGCAGGCGAGGTAGTAAAATTTCGCAGAGGCAAAGGCGATGAAGTCTCGCGCTTAATGAAGCATTGGCGCGCAGAGCTCTCGCCCCAAATAGATCAGTCTGAAGATGTCTTCGTATCTGGTTTCGAAGACGATGAAGAGCTAAAAGATCTAGCTTCCGAGGCGCCAATCATTCGGCTAGTCAATCATCTATTTGCCAGAGCCATGGACCTCAATGCCAGCGATATCCACTTCGAGCCTAACGAAAATCATTTGGATGTACGCTGTCGTGTCGACGGCATCATGACCCGTATCGAGAGACTGCCTATTAAGATTCACACGGCAGTCGCATCGCGACTCAAGCTAATGGCGAGACTCGACATCGGAGAGAAGCGTTTGCCCCAGGATGGGCGTATAGACTCGCGCATCGGCGCTAAACAGCTCGACATGCGTGTCTCTACCCTGCCCGGCGTGCACGGTGAGTCGGTAGTGCTCCGTATCCTCGATCGTAGTGACACTGCAGTAAGCCTTCAGCAATTAGGTATGCCAGAGTCGATACTCGGCAAGTACCAACAATTGATCACTCAGCCGCACGGGATGATTCTGATTACCGGCCCGACCGGTAGCGGTAAGACGACCACACTCTATGCGACTCTAGAGAAGATCAATAGCGAAAAGCAGAAGATCATTACAGTTGAAGATCCAGTGGAGTATCAGCTCGAGGGTATTACTCAGATACAAGCGAATTCCAGCATCGGTCTTACCTTCGCCGCGGGGCTGCGCTCGATTGTGCGGCAAGACCCAGACGTGTTGATGGTGGGGGAGATTCGCGACCACGAGACCGCAGAGATCGCCATCGAGTCTGCGCTCACCGGTCACTTAGTATTCTCTACCCTGCATACCAACGATGCCGCGGGCGCAGTAACGCGACTGCAGGACATGGGCGTGGAAGGCTATTTGATTAGCTCTAGCCTACTGGCGATACAGGCGCAACGCCTTGTTAGGCGCATCTGCACCGACTGTAAGGTCGAGCAGCCCCTGAGCATCGACGAGGCCAATGTTCTGCAGATAGACGCCAAGGACTATCCGGTACTCCACCGCGGCACTGGCTGCGAGCGCTGCGGCGGCAGTGGTTATCGTGGGCGCATCGGCTTATATGAGCTACTGGTTATGAGCGACACCATTCGACATCACATCGCCAGTGGCGCGGACGCCAATATCATTCGCGACCAAGCGATCAGTGAAGGCATGAGAACACTCCGGCAAGACGCGCTCGAGAAGCTCGGCGCGGGCCTTACCACCCCTGAGGAAGTCGTGCGAGTGACAAGGGCAATATGAGCGCAGCTTACTATCGATATCAGGCTTATGACGCACAGGGCAATGTGATGACCGGGCAGGTCAACGCAGAGTCCGAGCGCGAGGCATTGAAGATACTGCAAGGCAAGAAGCTCATCCCCGTGAAGATCTCGCGCTCCGATCAGGCCGATACCAAAGGCATGGGCAAGAAGCGCTTGAAGGCGCGCGACGTGCTCGACTTCACCACCGGGCTGTGCACGCTCGTAGAGGCGCGCGTACCGCTGGATAAAGCCTTACGCCTATTAGAGGGCATAACGGAGTCCGCAGCGATGCGGCAGCTGGTTATCACCATGCGCCGTGACGTTAAGGAAGGTAAGAGCCTTGCGGAGGCCATGGAAACTAGGCCCGATGTGTTCTCTAAGATGTATATCAATATCGTACGTGCGGGCGAGGAAGGCGGCATCCTCCATCAACTACTGCCCGACCTCGCAGACTTCCTAGAGACGAACGCGAAGAATCGCCAAGCCATTCTTTCCGCCATGATCTATCCGATCGTGTTGTTGGTAACCGGGATCATCTCGGTGTTCTTGCTGTTGGCTTTTGTGGTGCCTCAGTTCGCGGTGATGTTCGAGGACGCGGGCACCGAGATTCCGGCCTCGGCCGCGTTCCTGCTAGCGGTCAGTAGTTTCATACAGAGTTATGGTTATCTGTTTATCGTTCTAATCGTTGGGCTTGTTGCTTGGTGGCGATGGCTAGACCAAGACCCGCAGCGCAAGCTGCGCAAAGACGAATTTCTCCTGTCTACTCCGCTATTAGGGGCCTTGTTGCTCTATAAAGACTGCGCAGTTTTCGCCCGCACTCTAGGGGCACTACTAGAGGCCGGTATTCCCTTGATCAGGGCGCTGCGAGTGTCACGAGAGGTAGTGAGCAATACCGATATCGCGCGACATCTTCGCCAAGTCGAAGACGATGTACGCTCGGGCTCTGGCCTTGGCATCTCGCTAGAGAAGACGAACCGTTTTCCTACGCTTTTGCATCAGCTAATCACTGTCGGCGAAGAGTCGGGTAGAACCGGCAGCATCCTGCTTAAGACCGCAGCGAGTTTCGATACCAGCGTGAAGAATCAGATGTCGAGTTTAGTATCGGCGCTACAACCCGCGTTGATCTTATTTCTGGGCATTGCGGTAGGTGGCATCACCATCACAATGCTCTCCGCGGTGTTCTCTATGAACACGGTGGATTTTTAAAAATGGACTGGAGTAGAACTGTGAACGCAACAAGACAACTGGCACTTATGGGCCTCGCGATGAGCTTGGTATCCTGCGCCACTATGCCCGGTGGCGGCAACGCGGGCACTCGCCCAGGCAATGCCCCGAGCCCTATATCGTCCAGCGCGACAACTAGCGGTGCTGCCTCCTCGGCCTTAGTCGTGCAGTCTGCCCAAGACGACGAGCAGCAGCGTCTTATCGATTCGATCAACCGCGATGGTAACCGAAGAACTGCTGGGTATTCTGATACACCGCCCGCTCCGGTAAATGCACTCAGCACCGACGTGGTGGAGTTGAACTACGAGCAGGCAGACTTACGAGTCGTGATCGAAGAGCTTGCGGCCGCTCTAGACACCACCATCATTATCGACCCAAGCATCGCCGACAAGGTCAGCATCCGCACCTCGGCCAATCGCCCACTAACCCAAGAAGACATCTGGCCCCTTATTCGGTTGCTCACTCGCCAGGCAGGGGTAACCCTAGAGCGTGTCGGCAATGTGTATTATGCGCGTCAGGGCGATGTTAACCTACCCGTCGAGATCACTACGCGGGGCGACACGGCAGGCACCACGGCAAGTGTCGTAACACAGATCACGCCACTGGTTTACGTCTCCGTAGAGACCGCCTTGGAAATGCTAGGACCACTAGTGCTGCCAAACGGCACTCTGTCACGTATCTCTAATAACACTCTTGCGATCTCTGCTAGCCCTTCGCAGCTAAGCCGTATTAATGAGCTACTCGCAGTGATCGATGCAGACCCGTTCCAGAATCAAGGCCTGCATCTCTATCCGCTCAGTTTCGCCGCGGCAGCAGAGCTTGCAGAGGAACTGACCGAGGTCCTACAACTTATCGAAGGCAATAATCCGGCCTATCAAGTCAAAGGGCTCGAGCGTATCAACGCTCTTCTAGTGACAGCGCCGTCAAACCGAGGCTTCGAGGAGATCACGCGTTGGGTGCGCCTACTCGATGCTGATAGCCAAGAGCAGTCCGAGCAATTGTTTCACTATCGCGTCAAGAATCTAACGGCGCTGGATCTAGCGGCAACCCTGACTAGTGTCTTCGAACTCGATGAAGAAGACGCTCCTGTTCGCACGGCCAACGATCGATTCGAGACTGTCGAGGTGCTTACTCCAGAGGGTGAAACGGTCAGCCGAACTGTCCCGTCTTTACCCAACGCCTCGGTGGGCGGAGCTGGCAATGAGCAAGCGGTATCTGCGAATATTAAGGTTTCTATTGTTGCCGACGAGGCTACCAACAGTTTACTAGTACGAGCCAATCCCCGTGACTATCGCCAGCTACTCGCGACCATCAATCAGCTAGATGCGGTGCCTTTGCAGGTGATGATCAATGCCGTGATCGCGCAAGTGACATTAACCGACGCAACCCGCTTCGGCGTCGACTGGGCGCGGGTGGCAATAGACGCGACGAACGCTCCTTCAAGCAGCGCCAGTACTTCTTTCATACCCAATTCCGGTTTGGGTGGTCTGCTGTTTACCAAGTCCTTCGTCGACGGCGCCGCTCGAGTTGAAGCCACCCTCGAGGCGATTGCTAGTAATAACGAGGTGCAGTTATTGGCTCGTCCGTCTCTGACCGTAGTGAATAATATGGAAGGTGAGATCAAGATCGGCTCTGTTGTGCCAGTGCGCTCCGGTTCCACGACCACCCAGAGTGGCGACAATATCATCAGCAGTATTCAGTATCGCGACACTGGTATCGTGCTGAGCATCACTCCACGCATCAATAACGATGGCGTAGTTAACATGATAATCACGCAGAGCCTCTCCTCTATCCAAGAGGCATCGGGTGTCGACGACAACCCCATCTTCGATAATCAGGAGATCACCACCTCGGTGGTCGTGCGTAATAATGAGAACATCGTCTTAGGTGGGTTGATTCAGTCGACTAACTCGGATTTGAATAGTGGCGTACCGGGCCTGAATCGAATTCCGGTGGTAGGCAGGCTATTCTCTTACCAACAGGACATCGCAGAGCGCAAAGAGCTCTTTATTGTGCTGCGCCCAGAGATTGTCAATCTCAACGATGGCAATGCCGCGCAATTCAGCGAGATTCTTAGCCGCTTTGAAATGGCGGCGGAATTGTTCGAAGATATAGGCCAATAATTCGCTTTCGGCGCAGGCTTTCACAATTTGGCGCCCTAAATGCAAGGAGTAGATATGATTAACACAAACAGTAAACAGGGTAATCAAGGCTTTACGATTATCGAACTGCTCATCGTAATGGCGATTCTGGGCATGTTGGCCGTGATGGTTGCACCTAACCTGTTCAACAAGGCTGATGGTGCAAGGCACGATGCCGCGCTTTCACAGATCTCCGCTGTAGGCTCGGCGCTTGCGACTCATCGTCTCGACGTTGGACAATACCCCGACGAACTCGAGGGCCTGATGGTGAATACCACCGGTCGCTCAACCTGGGATGGCCCCTATTTGAATAAAGAAGTGCCACGCGACCCCTGGGGCAACGAGTATCAATACACTTCCAACGGCAGCAGCTACACGCTGACCTCGTTCGGCGCAGATGGCCGTGCAGGCGGTGAGGATAATGACGCCGACATTAGCAATTAGGCAGTCGGTTGCCGGTTTCACCCTGCTTGAGCTGATCATCGTGTTGGCGATTTTGGCTATGGGCAGCGTGCTTCTCATTCCAAACATTGGCAGTATGAGCTCGCGTACATTCACTGCCCAGGCCCGTGAGGTGAGCTCCTTGCTCAACTACGCGCGCCGGACGGCGGTCGTCACTGGCCAACCGGCGAGCGCCCAATTCTTTCCAGACCCTGAAATTAATGAGCCTCCAGAATCTGCCGCGCAGAGCGCGCGCTCCGAGCTGGGCCGCTCGGAAATTTGGCAAGCGCGGGGCATCGAATTCGCATACGAAGACAGCACTCAGCAGCGTCCCGATGTGGAAGACGGAGTTACAATTACGTTTTTCCCCGAAGGTGGCAGCACCGGTGGCTCTGTAATCTTGACTCTGGATAGGCGCGAAGCCGTTATTTCCATCGACCCTTTCTCGGGCAAGGTACGCACGGAGTACTCCGATGATTAAACGCCGTCAGCCTAAGATTGCAAAGCGTACGCAGCGCGGTTTCACGCTATTAGAGGTAATAGTCGCCCTCACGATTACCGCGATGGTTCTAGGCAGCCTGTTTGCGCTGGCGGCCGGCAGCAAGCAATTGGCTTTTCGTTCCGGGCAGAGTTTGAACGCCGCAATTGCTGCGCGTGCGAAGATCAACTTTGCGTTACTTGAAGACGAGTATGCAGATGTGGAGATCGCCATAGACGAGGATCGTTTCCGCATTCGTCCAGAAGAGTATCTAGATCCTGTCACGCGTAAGACCGAGCCGAGTAGTTTTAAACTCCAGTACTACGAAGTAGTCGACGAGCGAAGCGATGAGGCGGTACGCGGCACGCGTTGGATTAGACTCGAGTTGCAAGAATGAGCGAGCATATGCACAAGGGCAACTCTCAACAGGGCTTCACGCTCATCGAGATTATTCTATCGCTGGCCCTCACCGCAATGCTACTGAGTCTTCTCAGCACGGGCATGTACGGCGTTATGAACGACTGGGAAGACGATACCTCAGCCCTAGACGAACGCTTGGACGAGACCATCGCAATCCTACAGTTAGAGCGCGCCTTGCAAGGCGCCTTCCCCCACAGCTACCGCAATGCCGAAACACTGGGTCGCTATGTGTATTTTCAGGGTGAGGACGATAGCTTGAGCTGGGTGTCCACGGTGTCACCACAACGCAGTGGCGGGCTCACAGCGTGGCAATTGGAGTCCGTTAATAATGAAGGCGTGTACCTTAAGCTCGCACCCGCCATGAGCGATAATCCTAGCCCTCGCCTAGAAGATGCCGAGCTGCGTCTATTGCTGCCGAACTATACGGCGCAGTTCAGTTACCTGTATGAGGAGCTCGATTTTAGTAAGCGTTGGCGGGACGACTGGCCAGGCCACGAGCTCTCTGTTTTGCCTTTAGCGGTCCATATTCGCCTTACCCCATTGGATGCTCGAAATTCCGACGAGGGAGAGCTAGACGTTGTCGCTCGCATTCGCGCCAATGAACACCGCCAGATACGCCCCGCGATTACGGGTGCTGGAGCCACTAATCCGTTTGCCCCAAGCCCTCAACTAGGGGGCCAATGATGTTTCGACAACGTGGCTCGGTCATTATTATCGTCTTATGGACTTCCGTGTTACTAACCGTGCTAGTGACGGTGATGGCCGGTAAGGTTCAACTCTCCGCAAAAACTGCCTTTCATAATCGTGCCGCGGTTACCGATCTAGCGCGTATTAACTCTGCAGTGAATCAGGCGGAGATGGAATTAATGTTGGAGCGCATGGTTGCGCCAATCGATCGTGTGGTGGAGTTAGACGAGGATGGCAACTTCCGTAATCCGTACTATCGCTTCAACGGACAACCCTTAGCTCTGTACTACCCTATCGACGAAGACATGGTCGTGCGTGTTTACGATCATGCGGGCAAGGTGAATCTCAGTGGCATTCGTCCTGCGCAACTCCAATTACTGATAGAGAAACGCCTAGGACCGGACCCAGATTATCAACAGGTGCAGGATCTAATCACGGCATGGAACGATTGGACAGATTTGAATGATGGCGCGGGTATAAACGGCGCCGAGAAGGAATACTACGAGTCTCTAGACCCGCCCTATAGTCCGCGCAATAACGGCGAGTTGGATAGCGTGGAGGAGCTGCGCCTTATCAGGGGGTTCGACGAACTGTTCAAGGACGTGAACCTGGACGCGGCGTTTACGATCTACGGGAATGGGCAGAACGTGAATCTAAATTTCGCGACTCGTGAGGCGATGCAAATCTTGCCTGGTCTCACCGACGAGTACATCGAAGAGATTATTGCCTATCGTGAAAAGCATGACTTTATAAGCAAGCAGCAAGTGGGTGAGCTGCTTCCGACCGAGAACTTCGTGGAGCTATCCAATTGGATCGGCTTTACCTACAGTTCTTTCTATTCCATCTTTGCCTATCCAAAACCGCCGCTCGAGAACGAGGAGCAGGGCCAGGAAGAGTCGGATGCTGAAGAAATAGATACTGTATCGCAGGCCTATATGGAGATAGTGGAGATAAGTAAGGATGCCCGCGCCAAGGTCTTCAAGGTGGACCCCTATGGCCGCTTGCCAGACTCACGCCCGGCACAGGTTGAAGACTAGGGACACTGGATGTCCCAGTCGACACGCATTACCACAGAGCCTACTCCCTTGGTGGATTTGATCTTGATCAGCTTGCTAAGCTTTGTCTCGTACCAGAGCAGGCCACTGGAATCGGCGACGCCGCCAATCACATAGAACTCCCCTACACGCATCGAGATCGCGTTAACGCGGATACGCGCCATAATAATATCGCCCTTCTTAAAAGGGCCCTTCGGCACATCTGTGAGGTCGGTAGTGAGATAGGCCGATTGAATCTCATCGAGCGTGCGCATGATTGCGAACCCGAAATTACATTCTAGGCCGTCTTGCATTATCTCGATCTTGGATTCGAGAATGATGTCGCTTAGCGGCTCAACTTCCTCTATCTCTTCGCCATCGAGATTGCGCACCATGCTGTAGAACACCTTGCAGTCTTTGATCTTGCGATCTTCCACTACGTTGATGTCTGGCACCTCATGGGGGTCTGTGGACTTGCTGTTGCAGTAGTCCTCGTAATGGCCTACTACTTGATGACTCTCGCCGATCTCGCGGATGCGGCCCTTCTCTAGCCAGATTGCGGTGTCGCACAATTCCTGCACGTGATACATGGAGTGGCTGCAGAAGATCATCGTCTTATTCTGTTTGCGGAACTCATTCATGCGCTCAACGCACTTCTTCTGGAAGGCGATATCCCCTACCGAAAGAGCCTCGTCAATGACGAGCACGTCGGGATCTACCATCGTCGCAATCGAGAACGCGAGGCGCACATACATGCCTGAGGAGTAAGTCTTTACCGGGCGGTCAATAAAATCGCCAAGCTCCGAAAACTCGATGATCCTCTGTTCCAGCTCGGCGATGTTCTCATCGGAAACGCCGAGTAATGCGGCGTTCAGGTAGATGTTGCGGCGACCGGTGAACTCGGGGTGAAAGCCAGCGCCCAGCTCTAATAGTGCCGCTACCTTGCCCTTGATGGCGATGCTGCCACTGCTGGGTTGCAGCGTGCCGACGAGTAGTTTCATCAGGGTCGACTTACCGGCACCGTTGTCGCCGATGATGCCGAGGCTGCGTCCTTCCAGAACAGAGAAGGAGATGTCCTGCAGCACGTGGAAATTCTTATGGCGCTGTTTGCGCAGCAATAGTTCTAGTAAGCGGTCTTGGGGACGCTCGTAGATTCTAAAGTCTTTAAATACATTCTCTACAGAGATGCTGTGCATAGATTCCTCTGCTCTACAGTACGTCGCCGAAGGCATGACGGATACGCATGAAGACCCAGCCCCCGAAGCAATAGGTAAAGAGGGATACCGGAACGATAATCTGGAAACTCGTCATTGGGAAGTTACCCAATAGTATCAGTTCGCGGTAGCTGTCGACGAAGTTGTGCATGGGGTTTAGCAATAACCAAGGCTGGTACTCTACCGGTATCAGTGAGATCGGGTAGACGATCGGCGTCAGGAAGAACCACGAGGTCAGCGTTAGAGTAACGATCTGCTGAATATCCCGCAGGAACACACATAGTGCCGAGAGTATGGCGACCAAGCCCATAGTGAACAGGAACTGAAATGCGAAGATCAGAGGCACCCAGAACCACATGAGGTTGAAGTAACCCTGTGTCATTAGGTAGACGAGGAACAGCGATAGCGCTATGCCATGGACCATATAAGGCACGATAGTACCGACACCGGGGATTATCTGCACCGGGAACATGACCTTGGTAATCAGCGGTGCTTTCTCTAAAAGAAGAGTGCTCGCCCTACCCATGGCGTCGCCGAATGCGAACCACGGTAGATAGCCCATCATCATAAATATCACGAAGGGCGTATTGCCATACTCCACCGGCATAGGTGCTCTAAACACCACGCTAAAGACGAAGGAGTAGATCATGATATTGACGATCGGAGTGATGAATAGCCACACCATGCCGCCAAAGGAGCCAGCAAACTGACCAGTAAAGTCCTGACGCACAAAGTTGTGAAACAGGCGATAGTGAACGATGGGGGCAAATAGCCACTGTCGAAGCAGTTGAAAAAACATTCCTAGTCTAGACTTCCTTTAAAATAAGAGAGTGGCGTGGCCTAATTCTGTGGTGCGATCAACCAGTTGCCAACGTCCAATAAGTCGTCTGCGCTAAGAATACCCGCTTCGCGCTTGAGTAAAAGATTGTAGCGAATATGGGCGTAGCGAGCGCGTTGCAAGTCACGTTCTGCCGCGAAACGATCACGCAGGGCGTTAAGCACATCGACGCTGTTGACAGTGCCAAGTTCGAAACCGCGCTGCATTGCTGTATAGGAAAGCGCTGTGGATTCAACTAATCGCTCTGCCGCAGTAATTTGCAACTCGCTAGATTTGGCCTGCAAATAGGCTAAACGAGTGCGCTCGACAATCTCCAATTGAATTTGTCTTAACTCATTCTGCGCAATACTGTGTTGGCTTCTTGCCTCGTTTACTCCGGCACGATTGCGCCCGCCTGCGAAAAGGGGAACGGTCACATTGAGGCCGATATAACTAGAGTCGGTGCTGTTAGAGAGGGTGTTGTCATAGCCGAGGTTAGAGCTTTGCTGTTGGGCGACGATAGAGACACTGGGCATATAAGCTCCTTGTCTCTGATCTATGCGCTTATTCGCTGCACGCACTGCGTACTCGCGAGCGATGATTTGTTGATTGCCATTGCGAGCACGTTCGAGCCATGTCTCTACGCTACCTTCTACGGAGGGTATTTCTATCTCTTCATTCAGGCGATAAAGTTCACCAACGCTCACTCCGGAAACTGAGCGGAGCTTTTCGCGAGCTAAGGCGAGTTCACTCTCTCTAGTGAGTTGCTCTGCCTGGACAGATGCAAACCTAGCCCGAGCATTATACAAGTCGGTAATCTGGGTTGATTGTAGTTCATATAGCGACTCGATCTGTCGCAGTTGATTACTGAAAGTTTCGACTTCTGCGTTGATTGAAGTGACTGCGTCTTCAGCTTGCAGAACCTCGAAATACTTCTCTGCCACGTCAGTAAGTACGTATGAAAGCTGGGCGTAATACTCTGCTTCGGCTTGATCTTCAGCAAGATAAGCAGCACTTCGTGCGCTAAAAGCCGACCAGTTAAACAGGACTTGGGTGAGTTGGACAGAGTAACGTTCGCCACGATACTTATTACGGACATCCCGTACATTGTCCAACTGATTATTATCCGAGACACTTCCATTGGCACTGAGTTGTGGCAGTAGTTCTCCATTCGCGGCTTTTTTGCGTGCCGAACTAATGTCCAATCGATCGCGTGAAATCCGCAGCTCAGGACTATAATCAAGCGCTGCGGTAAAGAAATCTTCCAGAGTACTGCCTTGCACTACTAAGCGAGTTACAGCCTCTTCTGAGACTTCAGCCGCGTAGGAAGGCAATACACTTGCACAAGCGAGGCTAAGGCAGAGCGTTGAAATGTAAAGGGCTTTCATACGCGTTAATCTTCAATTAGGCTGCGAGCGATCGCATTGGAAAATGGTTTCATTACATATTGTAGGAATGTTCGCTCGCCAGAGGCGATGAGCACTTCGGCGGGCATACCAGGGACCAGTGTCAACGAGCCAAGTGCTTCCATGCTCTCGGGGTTTACAGACACCCGTGCTAAGTAAAATGGTATTCCTGTTTGTTGGTCGGCCATCGCATCGGCGGACAGGCTTAGCACAGTGCCAAACAGCGTTGGAGTACTACTGCCGAAACTCGAGAAGCGAATGGTCGCAACCTGGCCAACTTGCACTCGATCGATGTCGATTAAGGGTACTCGCGCCTCGATAATTAGTTCGTCCCCCTGTGGCACGACTTCGGCGATGGGAGCACCAGGGCCGACTACTCCGCCTTCGGTGTGATACTGCATACCACTAACAATGCCAGATTCCGGTGCGCGAATAATAGTCCGCTCTACTACATCGTTCAGTGCAAAGATGCGTTCGCGGAGGTCTTTCAGGCGTGTCTGGGTTTCGCTAAGTTGCGACACAACCTCGGAGCGGAATTCATTTTCAGTCTGTAGTATCTGTAACTGTGTTTCGCCTATCTGCATCTCCGTCGAGGCAATGCTAGAGAGTAATTCGGCGGCTTCGCCCTCATAACTGGCGTGGCTGCGTTCTAGATTGCGCAGGCGTAATTTGTCGGAAAAACCCTGTTCCAACAAGATGCGTGTGTCTGCTAATTCTTCGCCAAACGAGGCCGCGAGTTCCTCTTTGCTCTCGCGCACAGCCTTCAAACCCGTTACCCTCGAACGCAGCTGTTCAATACGTTGTTTTAGCACTGCGATGCTGCCCTCGCGAGACGCCTTACGCGCGGCAAATATCTGTTTCTGAGCAGCGAGTTCGGAGCGCGCGTTGACATCGGATGTGTCGAGCGTGGAAGGAAGGTTAAAATCTTCGAGGCCATCGCGCTCAGCAAGTAAACGGGCCTCGAGAGCACTAACAGCAGTGAACTGCGCAGTTGCGATTTCCAATTGTGCAAGGGACTGTGTGCTATCGAGTTCTATTAGTGGTGCGCCAGCGTCAACATAGTCACCGTTCTGGACGTAGATCTTACTGATCATGCCACCTTCGAGGTGCTGAATCGTCTTCTTATAGGAGCGCACAGTTACAGCGCCAGGAGCATGTGCTGCTCCGTCGATCGGCGCTGTAACAGCCCACACACCGAATACGCCAAAGACTAAAAAGGCAATTATCAATCCAGCTCTGCTTGGCGCTTCGATACCGGTATCGACCTCGAAAGGTTCAGGCGCGCGCACTGCCTTGCTCGGTCTGCTGCCAGTCAGTACTGGTAAATTGTCCTGATCGTTCTGTTTGTCAGTCACGTTCTTTTATCCTAATGTCGTTCGCAATGATTGTTTCAACCTGGAGCGGCCTTGCGTTTGTCGGCTTGTGGCATGAGGTTGGCGAGGACTTGTTCACGCGGACCAAAGCTGACCGCGGCGCCGTCCTTCATGACGAGAATCTTGTCTACACACATCAACACCATAGTGCGGTGGGTAATCACGACGACGGTACAACCTCGTTCTTTAACTCTTTGCAGCGCCGCTACGAGTTCGCGCTCGCCTTGATCATCGAGATTAGAATTAGGTTCATCTAAAACGATGAGTTTAGGGTTGCCGTATACAGCACGTGCGAAACCGATGCGTTGTCGTTGCCCGCCAGAGAGTATGCCGCCGCTACCGCCAATGAGCGTGTCGTAGCCATTAGGCAAGCGCAGGATGAGTTCGTGTACTCCGGCAAGTTGCGCAGCGTCCACGATTTTGTCAGGGTCAATCTCACCGAAGCGGCAGATGTTCTCGGAGATGGTGCCATCGAATAACTCGATGTCCTGAGGCAGATAGCCAATGTGAGGGCCCAGCTCGCGGCGGTCCCAAGAGAAGATGTCGGCGCCATCTAAACGCACCTTACCGCCTCCGGTTGGCCAGATGCCGAGCAGAGCTCTGGCGAGACAGGATTTTCCAGACGCACTCGGTCCCACGATACCCAAGGCTTCGCCCGCCGCAAGCTCAAAGGCAACGCCCGAAACCACGGGAGCACGTGCACTTGGCGGCGTTATATATATCCCTTCGACACTGAGATTGCCCTTAGGATCTGGCAAAGACATTGTCTCTGTGTCTTTCGGAATGTTCTCTAATAATTGGCCGAGTCTATCATACTGAGCGCGAGCTACAGAGAAGCCTTTCCAAGTGCCCACCAGCATGTCGATTGGCGCGAGCGCTCGGCCGAGTAATAGGGAGCCAGCAATCACCATGCCGGGCGATATTTCCTGGTTAAGAGCCAGTAGAGCGCCCAAGCCGAGGATTAGAGATTGCGTGATAACGCGAAAAGATTTGGAGAATGTAGTGAGAATGCCGGCCCAGTGGCTGGCGTCGGTCTGCAGGAAGAGTACCTTGTTGGCACGCACTTGCTGACGTTTGCGAACATCTTCGATCATGCCCATTGCTGAGATGACTTCCACATTGCGAATACTGCCATTGATTTGATTGTTTACCCAGTTCGCTTCGGTATTGGCATCCTTGAGCTTGGTAGTGGTGACCTTCTCCGTAACATAGGCCAAAGCTACCATGACTAAACCGGCGATTATGGCGACGACACCGAACCAGAAATGGAACATGAACATTACGGCTACATATATGGGGAACCATGGGGCATCGAATAGGGCAAATAGGCCATTGCCCGTCATAAACTGTCGCAGCTGGGACAGGTCATTATTGGGCTGTGAGCCATTGCTCATGCCGCCGGAATAGAGAGCCTGCTTGAAGGTCGCATCGAATACACGGTTACGCAGGCCTTGCTCGATCTTGTTGCCGGCGCTGACTAAGATTCTCGAGCGGACCCACTCGAATGCGCCGCTTGCCGCCATCAGAAACACCATGATGATGGTTAGCATCGCCAGTGTTGAAACGCTGCCACTACTCATCACGCGGTCATAGACCTGTAACATGTACAGAGTCGGCACCAACATTAATAGGTTGATAGCGGCGCTATACGCGCCTGCGTAGATGAAGTATTGGCGGACGGACTTAAAAGCCTCGAAGAGTTCTTTGTAGCGGACGTTATTTTTAGGATCTTTCATTGAGGCTTCTTATTCATAGTGTTGTATTAGTGAGTTCATCTAAGTGGGGCGCTGTCGCGCCCTTTTCAAGTTTTGTTCCTTAAGGACGAGATTGTACACGTTCACCGGTTCGCCTGTTAGAGCTCTACTTAGAGCTCCTGCGCACCCTCTGCGAGGGCTTTTAACGTGTCTGGGTCGTTGATGAGCAAGCAAGCTGGGCCATCGCGTTTAACAATCTGTCGAGCCTGTAAGGTCTGGAAGACTCGGGTAACAGTTTCTCGGCTCAAGTTCAGCATGATTGCGATCTCCATGTGCGTAGGAGGGTTGTTTATCTTCGAGGCGCTGCGCCCGCCCTTCTCGCCTGCCTCCAGTAGCATCCACAGCTGACAGCAAACGCGCTGGCTGATATTAGGTAGGCCCAGTAGAGAACGTTGTCGCGTCATCTGCCTAAGGCGTGAGGCCAAGCGCTGACCTAGCACCTTGAAAATCTCTGGTTGTTTCAACATGACCTCGCGCAGGCTATCCATCGGAATGAATACTGTGACGGCGGAGGTCAATGCAATGACATATTCAGGTTGAGTGCCGTGATCGAAAAGACCAAGATCGCCGCAAAAATCGCCCGGTTCGACAAAATAGAGGCCCACTTCGCGCCCATCGATGGTAAAATCAACCCCTTGCAAGCGCCCTTCGAATAAGAAACACACGGCCTCTTCCTCTACACCGGCATTTAAGACAATGCCGCGGCGAGCGAACTTACGCAGAGTAGACAGTGTCGCAAGTTGACTCAGAATCTCGTGAGACAGAGGTTTTAAAATAGGAAAAGTGCTTAACAGCTCTGGGGTTACCACGTTGTGTTCTATCCCTGGTGGCTGGTTTCGGCGACGCTGGGGCATTATAGAAGCTCTAAGGGGAATAGCAAACGTCAGTAATTACGTGCCGTGTGACTGTAATCACCCGAGTTTCAATTAGCTTGCGATATTCTAAGCATCGTCAATCTAGGTCAGTTGTGCCCCAACTGAACCTCACTCCCTAAGGGGAAGAGAATATGCAAACTAGACTACCAAATTTCGGAAAACGAACTGCGACTCGCATCGCGTTGTTGCCATTGCTTATAGCGATGGCGTCGGCCCATGGGGAAACTGGCGCAAACGTAGGCGAAGTGAGCCTCGTGCTGGGCAAGGCCTACCTTAAATCGGGCGATAAGCGCACACCGGTTCACGCTGGCACTCTTATAAAGGTCAGCGATCAGGTCATTACAGAGTCTAATGGCCATGTGCATATTCGTTTCGTCGACGACGCCCTAGTGAGCGTTCGTCCCGATAGTACCTTAGAGATTCAGCGCTACGACTTCGATGAGAAAAGTCCTAAAGACTCCTCAATCAAGTTAAATCTTCTTGAAGGCGTTACTCGCGCCATCTCCGGTGAAGGAGCTCACGCGGCACGTGATCGTTTCCGCCTGAATACCCCTGTTGCTGCGATCGGCGTCCGGGGTACTGATTTCGTTGTGAGTGCCTCTGGCCAGTCGGTTCGCGCAATGGTGAAAGAGGGTGCCATCGTAATGGCGCCGTTCTCATTGGATTGCTTGGCCACTACATTTGGCCCATGTGCAGCAAATGCCGTGGAGCTTTCCGAAGACTCATTGCAGATGGTACAAGTAGATGGCAATGCACCCCTGCCTCGCTTGGTTCCCGCTACAGATGAACGCGGTGAGCTTTCCACCGAAGAAGTAGCCGTCGCTAATGCAGAGCCCGAGACTCGGGCAGACGACAAGACTGCCGGTACAGAGCTCTATCTGGAAAATGTCACATCGCGCCGTGTGGCCGAAGTCGCTAGCAATGTTGCCTCGCGCCCACCTGTGATCGTGACGCCTAAGCCGCCTACCCCTACTGTAAAGCCTGATTTCACGCCAAGCTCAGCTTTGTCGGCCAACAGGCTGGTTGCTAACAATCTTGTTTGGGGGCGCTGGAATGGCAATAGCGGTCAGGGGTCTCAAGAGCGAATTAGCTTAGCGTATAGCACTGCAAGTGCTGGTCGTGATGTTACTGTCGGTGGTGGTGGGTATGTACTATTCAGGGATAGCAACGGCAGCACACTAGTCCGGCCTGATCTAACAGTGGTGAGCTTCGCTCTGAGCAGTGCACAAGCTTTTTATCATTCCGATTCAGGGGTGATGTCTATGCAGGTCAACAGCGGTTCTTTATCGGTTGATTTTAATGCAAAGAGCTTCAGGACCCAGCTTGACTTGAACTCTGACGCCTCTGGCCGAGTCGATTTTTCTGCCTCGGGTAAGTACGACGATGGTGGTTTCTTCTATAACGATACGGACATGCAAAGCGTGAAAGGTGCAGTGAGCTTGGATGGAAATGAAGCTGCTTACTTCTTCGAGAAGACTCTCGGCGAGGGCAAGCGTGTAGACGGCCTTACCCTGTGGGGCGCGCCATAGTCATGAGCACTCTCCGTCTAATCAATCCCTTCAATCGAGCACTGGCCTTTCTATTGCGCCTAGTGCCCTATGGTGCACGCCTTCTTCTATTGGCGCTCGCTGGGGTTTTGACGGCATTGATTGTGACCTTATTCAAGGGCAGTTTAGATACGGTTGAAGAGAGTGTTGGGGCGCTGGGTTGGACTCTGAACCCCGAGACAGCATTGGAGCAGCGCATCACTATTGTCGCGATCGACGAGAAGAGTCTTGCTCAAGAAGGTAACTGGCCTTGGCCTCGCGCAACGATGGCGCGCTTGGTCACGGCATTGAATGATGCTGGCGTGCAGCTTCAGCTCCACGACATCGTATTCCCCGAAACGGCACAAGGCGACGATGCATTAGCGTTGGCTCTGCAGGCCTCCCGCGGCGCAGTGCTGGCACAGCAGCCGCAACTTAATTCTGAGCAAACTCTGCGAACGGGTGTATTGAGTCATCCCGTGTCTGGCGTAAGCTGTTCGGATGGCTTGGCTAGCACCTCTAACTACATCGCTAATAACGCCACTTTCGCATCTATTCCCAAAGGGCACATCTCCCCTATCGTTTCTTCGGATGGTGCTATCCGCAAAATGCCGGCTCTCATCTGTGTAGATGGAAGCGCCTACCCCGCTCTGCCTATCAGTGCTTTACTACAAGCACTTAGTACGCAGGTATGGGGTGTCAGCGTCACTGAAGGAAATTCTTTGTTTGCTCCCGCACAAATGTTGCAGCTCGACTCTTACCCAGGTCTGCGCATCCCGCTAGATGCACAAGGAAATATGCGCATCTCCTATCGCAATCTTCCCGAAACCTATCAGGCTATCTCTGCCGCGGATATTCTCAATGGCGATTACGACCCTGCGATGCTAGAGAATGGTTGGGTGATAGTGGGGGCAACTGCTTTCGGGATTGGTGACATTGTACCCACTCCCTATAGTGGTGCCACGCCGGGTGTCGAGTTGCTGGCTCGAATCTTGGGCAGCCTGCTTGATACTAATGTGCCCTATGCGCCAAGCGGCGCGGCGCTGTTTATGTTTCTACTAAGCATGGTCAGTGCGGCTATCTTGTTTGTTATTGCGGGTGCACGCGAGCGTTTCGCTAGCTACGGCCTGCCCATTGCGGGCTTGTTATTGCCCAGTGCGGCCATCACGCTGCATATCGAGTTACTAGGTTCTAGCAACATCTGGCTTGGCTGGGTAAGCCCTGCCTTGTACTGCGTACTCGCCGCCAGCGCCTTGATGCTGCTAGAACAAGCGCGGGTGCGCGACGAGCGTAGTCGTGTGTTTGGAAACCTAAATGCCTATCTTCCAAGCGATGTTGCGAAAGAGATCGCCTTTAGTCTGCCCAGCTCCAGCGTTAATGCACGCCGGGCAGAGGTAACCTTGCTGAGTGCAGATCTACGCAATTTCTCTGCATTCTCCGAGGCTAGACCGCCAGAGGAGTCCGCGGCTCTACTGCATTTCTTCTTCGTGCGCGCCGCAGAGATTGTTGAGCAACATGGTGGCCGCATTCATGAGTTTAAAGGTGACAGCCTGCTAGCCATTTGGGATGGTCACGATGCGCAAGCGGCAACGCAGGCTCTGCATGCTGCAGAACAAATGCAGGCCTCTATCGATCGCGATATGCTGCCCCAGCATCTACCGCAAGGCTTAGAGCCATTAGCTTTAGGCGTGGGTATTGAGCAAGGCTCCGTTCTTATTGGTTCTATTGGCCCAGCGCAGCGGCGAACCCATACTCTGTTGGGCGATACCGTTACTATTACTTTGCGCATTCAAGAGATGACTGCGGAATTAGCGTCACCTATTTTGATCGGAGAATGTGCTGCGCGTCAGCTAAGCGATCAGAAGCTTGAGTCTCAGGGTAGCTATCTCTTGGCTGGTCTGCGCACGCCTCACGTTTTATTTTCGCCAGTTGCTGCCGACTCTCCTACTCGCAGAAGCAAGTCAGACACAGTTAGCTTAAGCGTTGTCTCTGGTGGGCGCCGCTAAAACCACGACTCCTCTCTCTATTTAATGCATCCCGCCGAAATGGGGGCATGTTTCTTATTGCTTGTCGCTGCGCGTTTATTGATAATTGCCTGCATGCTTGTTAAACGACATATGCTCCGCTATGTCTGTCGCCTAGCCGGATCCAAAGAGTATATGCGCTGGTCTCTTCTCTCTATTAGCTTACTGCTTCCTTTGTCAGCTCAGGCTTGCCCTGATCTCTCTGCGTTCTATCAATTTGGGGAAGACCCCGAGTCTCAGCGAGCTCTGGAGTCTGGGCTTGCGCCTCTAATGAGCGAGTGCCTGCTAAGTTCAGAGTACTTCGCTCTATATGGAGCGGTGGTTATGGAGACAGGAGATCTGGCGGAGTCCTTAGATTTGCTAGAGCGAGCCTTGATGTTAGACGCGAATAATGGCGCGGCCCTTATCGACTATGCACAGGCCCTGTATTTGCGCGGGCAGTTGTTTACGGCTTTAGATTTAAATAAGCAATTGCTCGCGAGGGAGGATCTGCCAGAGAACATCAAAAACATACTGGCGCAACGAGAGCAGCAATGGCGCGCACAGACTCGGCAACATGGTTTTGGCGCTGATATCTTGGCGGGCTATGACAATAATCTCAATGGCGCGCCTGACCCTAGCCAAATTACCCTTACACTTTCGGGCGAGCCGGTAATCCTGACCTTGAATTCTGAGTATCAGCCTATTAGTGGGCCTTATCTAAATCTTCGCCTAGGCGGACAATTTCGCCAACTAGCGGCAGATCATCAACACAATGTAAGTGCCGAGATGCGTGGTCGTGTTAGTGAAGATTCTGGATCTGACCTTGTGCAATTAGAGTCTCGCTATAGCTATCTGCAACCGAAGCGAGATCAGGCCTGGCAATTCGGTGCGGCGATGAGCCATCTCTTTTTCGGGGGCAATGCCCTTTATTCTGCGGTTGAGGGCAATGTTCGCTACCAGCACACACTGAACGATGCTTGTAATCGCAGCTATAGCTTGGCGACGCAGTATCAGAACTACAAAGATCAGAGCAGCCTAAACTCGATAGAGAGCAAGCTCGGCGCAGGCTTGGAGTGTTCTGTCCCATTGGCCGGGAAGCCGAGTGCGTTTGGCTTAGAGTTAAGCTTGCTGAACAACACAGCCTTTAATGCAGGCAGGCCTGGTGGCGACAGAAACGGCTGGCAATTCAATGCCCAGTGGCAATACCCCATACTCAAGGGCGTGCTCAGCAGCCAGCTTAATCACACCGAGCTTCGCGATACGAATGGCTATAGCGAGCTATTAGACAATGGTGCGCAGAGGTGGCTTAAGCGTAGTTATGTGCTTGTACAGTACAGGCAGTCTCTCTTCCCCAATATGGCATTTGTCGTGAATGCCTACCACCAGCATCAGAGCAGCAATATAGAGCTGTTCGATAGCCTAGATAGCACCCTCGAACTTGGCATAAGTATGAGCTTTTAAAAGCCAACTTAATGCTTTAAAAATAGTAGCTTACATTCGAGAGTTAATGAAAGAAACAGGTTGTAATTGTTGCGAAGGCCTAGTACTATCCCGGGGCATGTCCGCTTGTGGTCAGGAATACTCGTGTCACTCAAGTGGGTTTAACTAGGAATACGTAAGAGATTTTCCTCTGTGTGACTGTAGTCACAGGGAAATAGATTGGACTTACGTATCCTTGGCACAACCGAATGGGGTCATCCGCTGCTGTAGGCGTGTCACAATCGGATAAAACAAATTGGAATAAATTTTAAGGAGTTCTAACAATGGCGATTACCGTCGAAGCTCGTACCAATATTATCGGCCTCGTAGTAGGTATGTTTAACGCTGCACCAGGCGCAAGTGTTTTGTCTGATCTAGTAGCTGCATACGAAAATGGTTCTACAATCAAGCAAATCGCAGCAAATCTTGCCGCTACTGCCGAATTCAAAACTATATTCCCAACTTTCAGCACTAATGGTGAGTTTGCGACTAAGGTCGTATCACAGCTTTTGGCTGAATCAAGTGCAGCCGCACAAGCGGAAGCAGTAACAGTATTGACTGCTGCCCTTAACGGCGGCATGTCACGTTCTGACGCGTTTGTTGAGGCGATTACTTTCGTTAACGCAACTGCAAGCACTAACGCAACTTTCGGTACAGCAGCTGCTGCATTCGACAACAAAGTTGAAGTTGCAACTTACTACTCTGTTGAGAAGAACCTCAGCGGTAGCAGCCTAGCAGCGTTGCAAAACATTGTGGTTAACGTCACTAGCTCTGCAGCTACTGTTACAACTGCAAAAGCAGATGTAGATGGTGCTGTGAACGTTGGCTCAACTTATACACTGACTACTGGCATTGATGGCCTGACTGGTCTTGGCGGCAACGATACATTCAACGCTTCTTACACAACTGCCGCTGGCGACGTGTTTGGCGGTCTTGATTCAATCGATGGCGGTGCTGGTACTGATACGTTGAACGTAGCGAGCTCTGCTCCTGCTGCAGCGTTCTCGTTCAACAACGCAACTATCAAGAACGTTGAAAATATCAGCGTTTCTACTAACGGCAACTTCACTGGTTTGAACATCTCCGGTATTTCTGGCCTGACTTCTTTCACTGGTGTTGCAGCTGATACAGCGGCAACTACTTTGACTGCAGCGGGAACTACTGACGTAACTCTGAACCTGAGCACGACCAATAACTCTACAGTGACTGGCGGTAAAGCAGTCAGCATCACTAAGGGCTCTACAGCAGCTGGCACAGTGGGCGTAACTGGTTCCGCATTGACAGCTGTAACGCTCAAAGGTGGTGTTGGTGCAGCTACTATCAGCAACAACACGGCTACTACACTGAAGTCTGTAACTCTGGATGGTGTAGATGTTAACACTGGCATCACTGCAAACGGCTTGACTGACGTGACTCTGAAAGGCGCCGTTACTGCAGCGCGCACTATCACTATCACCAACAGCACAGCAGCTCACAGCTTGACTGTAAATGCAGCGGGTACTGGTTACAACTCTACGGGTGCGACTGAGTTCCAGACAGTTGTAACTGATACTGTTGCAACAAGCGCTACAGTAAACACAACTGCCAAGAGCAGCTTGGATTTAGTAAACAGCACTGCACTTAAGTCTGTAACGTTGACTGGCTCTGGCGCTCTGAAGTTGGCAACAACTGCAGCAGCGGTAACTAGTATCGACGGTTCTGCTGCTACTGGCGCACTGACACTCGGTACGCTGAACGCAGCTGCAGTGACAGTTAAAACTGGTTCTGGTAAGGACTCTATGACTATTGCTGCAACAGCTACAACAACTGTTGATACTGGTGCTGGTGACGACACGGTAACTTTAGGCTCTGCAATTGCCGCTGCTTCTAAGATCTCTCTGGGTGCCGGTAACGACACTCTGTTAGTCGGTACAGGCAGCGTTGCTACCTCTACAACTACAGTGATTGACGGTGGCGACGGTGATGACTCTGTTTCTGCACAACTTATCACTGCTGGTAACGCAACTCAGTTCAAGAACTTCGAGAAGATTAACCTCGATAGTAATACTGGTCTTGACTTGGCTCTTCTGACAGGCAATAGCATTAGTGGTCTGACAATTAGCGGCGTTTCAACTACTGCAACTTACCAGAACGTTAAACTAGCTAACGCGTTGACTGTTGATTACGTAGCAACTGGCGCACCAGCTGGCAATAACACTTTGACCTTCTCTGATGCAACTGGTACTGCTGATTCGTATACAGTCACTTTCGCTGGCGTAACTACTGGAACGCCTGGTGCAGTGAACGTACGTGCGGGCACGTTGAACGCAGCCGGTATTGAGAACTTTAATCTTGTTTCTGGCGGCACAAGTGCTTGGAACGAAATTACTCTTGGTGCTGCAGCGCAGGCGAAAACTGTGGTGATTACTGGCGCAGCCAAGTTAACTCTAGCTTTTGCGGCTGGTTTCGGTACTGCAGGCGCAACTACTGGTGTAACGTCAATCGATGGTTCTGCTGCAACTGGTGCATTGTCGATTAATACTACAAATGCAAACGTTACTACTGGATCTGCTGGATTGACTGTTAAAGGCGGCTCCGCTGGCGACACAATCACTCTTGCTGGTAAAGCAACTGTTGATGCTGGCGCAGGTGCCGACACAATTACATTGGCGGCTGCTGGTGGTACTGTTACTGGTGGTGCTGGTAACGATACTATTGATATGTCTGCGGCGGTTTCTGGTGCAGCTGCGGCAGGTAATGCCTTCTCTGCTCTAGCTTCAACTACTATTACAGATGCTGCTGCTGGTGATGTGATTAAGTTTGCTAACAACGGTGTTGAAACCTTCACTACAACTAAGGTCAATGTTGGCTCTGCTACCGCGCTTAGCGGCGGTACTACTAACGCACTTGATCTCGCAGCTGCTGGTAACGGTGGTGCTGCAAGCATAGTGACTTGGTTCCAGTATGCTGGTGATACTTACATAGTGGTTGATTCCGGTGCAGGTGCAACCTTCACTGCTACTGATCACGTCGTTAAGTTGACTGGTCTGGTTGACCTGAGCACTGCAGTGATCGACGGTGCTGCAAATACTCTAACTCTGGTGTAAGCCAAGTTAGAGGCCCGTTATCATTGATAGCGGGCACTTGTATACAAAGCCCAGCTGCCTAAAGGTAGCTGGGCTTTTTTATGCAGGTAAAAAAGGGAATTGAACTCTGTATATCTAAGCTTAATTCTAAATTTAAAGCTTACAGACCTTCAAAGCTGATATTGCCGTCGTCATTAGGGAGGTCGAACGGGAGCTCGAGAGGAAGCTCTTCAGGTTTTGATCCTGGATCTATGCGTGCTAGGTTTTGCATCGAGATAAGTTGGCAGTAAATCAGCGCCAATACCCCCTTGTCCCGCAAAGTCGCCAAATCTTCAACTTTCAAGGTATTGAACTTGCTCTCGTCTACGCAGAACAAGCCGTCGACGGACACGTCCATATCGTCCTTCTTGATGCTGATCGGCCAAGGTACCAATAGTTCTAATTCTTCGAGCAGTAAACACAGAGCCTGAGTTACGGAGTGGTTTTGTGACACCTGCGAGAGGAATTCCAAAGTTTGTTTTATCTGAGTACTTGGTTCGCCAGTTTCGTCGAAAAAAGTATTTCCCTCATTGTCGTTGATCAATCCGCTGTCGCTATCGAAGCACAGAACTTGCTGATCTTCTGCGTTAGTGAGAGCGAAAGGAAAACCACGGTAAGCTGCAGGAATATAGCCAGCTAACCAATTTCCCGCAGCATCTACGAGATAATTGCTCCCCGGCTCAAAACCCTGCACCACGAAAAGTCCAAAATGATCCCCCATCTTGCTGAAAGCGATAGGTAGATGTAGCGCTGCTCTGGGCGCCTCCTGAATTACGATTGGGCACAGTGAATCCTGCGCTGCGAAAGAAAAATTGCTCACAGGCTTCCAGAACATATTCTTGTGTAACTCTTTTGAAACGGCGATGTAATTCGGCATATCAATTCCTTAAAGATTCTCAAATGCGAGAATGTCCGATAAAACTATATTGGGGCAGCGGATCAAGCGACTTAGCAAATAGTCGCGATGCTAGTGCAATCGCGAGGCGTGGCCGAGTTCGGATGCATCACCCTTCGATGCGATCCATTCAGGCCAAACGTGGCTAGGCCATTCGGCAACGGCCCACAGCGTATGGATTATCTCCAGCCACTGTCGCAATGGTACTGCTTGTAGCGCTAATGTTTCACGCTGGCCTGTCTGAGATCGAAAACTCATGGCGAGGGTATTTGAGTTTGGAGTGAGATCTACCGCGCCGACCAGCCATTCCTGCGAACCGGTAAGGCGTTGTACTGGCGTTTCTGGAGTAAGATTCGCCTTTGCAGCGTCTTGTGCGAAACTTTGCTCGATCTCCATCGGAATATTGTCATTAGATTGTTTCTCTAGCCACAAGAACAAGTGGGGCAGTAGGCGCAATAGAAGGCGCTGACTTAGCCACATCACGACAGTCTCGCTGGATGTAAGTTCGCCAGAGATGCGGATCCTGTCCTCTGCCTCGACATACTCAGTGGTTAAACGTTGTAACTCTTTCATAGTTGCTTGAATTGCTCCTGCTTAGCACTGCACAGAATGTGCGCTTACTACATAATTGGGGGCTCGAAACCCAGCTTACAAGGCGGCAAATCCCAATGGTAGTAAGTCGAGAGTTTAATTTTCATCCTAACTTGAATTGCATCAGGCTGGGTTAAATGCAAACTATTTTTGAAGCAAAGCTGTCAAACGAGTACCATTAGTAAACACCCGCGCGAGTATTGCTTATGTCTAAGTCCAGTTTACCAGTTGTACTCGTGGTAGTGCCTCTGCTACTTGCCGCAGGGTCGATTTGTGCCCAAGATTTAACCCTATTCGAAGCCGTAGAGACCCCCGCTAACGCCGGCGGCCCAGGCGCCGCACAGGCCCGTGAGCAGCGCAATCTCCCCAATGGCCCTGCCTTCACGCTCTTGGGCACCAGCCGCATAGGAGATACCCGTCGAGCTAGTCTTATCGATAGCGATGGCAAGGTGCTGTTCGTGGAGCTGAGCGACGGCGACTCTACTCCTATACCAGATCACAGCGGCTATAGCATCGTGTCCCTAGGCTCGGGAAAGGTCTCGATCCGTATGCCGGAGGACACTCCCTGTATCGGCTCTAGCGACAAGGGCGTGCACTGTGGTTCCAATGGCTTGGCGGAGTTATCCCTGACTACCGCAGCCCCAATAGTGCTTGCTAGCAGTCAAGAGAATAACAACGGCGCTCCAGAGCAAGCGGGCGGAGCCGAAGAAGGTCAGCCAGAGAATCCGTTCGCAGCGGCGCTGCGTGCGGCAGCTCAGAACGAGGCGAGCGCCCAAAGCGGTCGTCCGCGCCGGAACAACGGCGATGGGTTCGAGGCACGCCGTATTGCAGACGAGGATGTGCCACCAGGCATGCGCAAGGTGCGCACCCCCTTCGGCGACCGCCTTGTTGAACTCTGAGCACGGATGACGTGACTCAACTGTCGTCACAACTCCCGGATGCAGGTCTAGCGCTAACGGTCTCGATCGTTGTGTATCGATCGGACCCTGCTGTACTACAGCTCACTCTGGACTCTATAGTGGCCGCTATCCACCATGCGCAGGGCACAGGTCTGCTGGGCAGGGCTTCCATCGACATCATTCACAACTGTGGCAGTGAGCCGGCATTGACGGCGCTTGTCGCTGTATGTCGCAAGCAGGCAACTGACATCGACATCGTGCTGTTGGAAGGCCATGGCAATGTCGGCTACGGCCGGGGCCACAACCTGTCTATTAACAAGGCGGAGTCGCATTGCCATCTGATCTTGAACCCCGATGTTACGCTAGCGCCAGAGTCCCTAGTGGAAGGCCTGCAGTTCATGAGCCGTAATCCAGAGATTGTAGCTCTTAGCCCTGCGGTTACAGACGGTGAGGGGCATAAGCAATATGTTTGTAAGCGCTACCCTTCTGTCCTGGACTTCCTATTACGAGGCTTCGCGCCGGCGTTCCTGAAGCGTCGTTTCGCCACCCGCTTAGCGCGTTATGAGATGCGTGATCTGCCCGAGCAGGAACCCAGCACCGATATTCCAATCATCAGCGGTTGTTTCATGTTGTTCCGCACTGCGGCTTTGCGCGCTGTAGGGGGTTTCGACGAGCGCTATTTCCTCTATTTCGAAGACTTCGATTTATCTTTGCGGGTACACAGCGAGGGTAGCCTCGCGTATCTGCCTTCGATGCATATCGTGCACTTAGGTGGGAATAGCGCGCGCAAGGGGCTGGGACATATCGGCATGTTCGCGCGCTCTGGTCTGCGCTTCTACAACTCCCATGGTTGGCGATTGCTGTGAATAGTATCAACTCTCCGATTGCGCAGGCTGTCTTAGTCACTGGTGCCACGGGCTTCATTGGGCGCTCGCTTATGCAGCGCCTATTAGAGAAGCAACTGCGGGTCCATACGCTGTCTCGGGAGTTGCCCCAGCTGGGTCCGGATCAAGCCGACTGTGTGCCCTTCCAAGGCGATATAGCTGACGCGGAGCTGCTAGCTCGGGCGTGCAAAGGGGTTGATACGGTGTTTCACCTCGCTGGCTACGCGCACGTTAACCAACACGATGTGGCGGAGCTGCAGCGCGTCAATGTCGAGGGCACCCGCGCTCTTTTGAACGCGGCCATCGCCGCGGGTGTGCGTCGGATCGTCTTCTTTAGCAGCATTCTTGCAGATGCACGCCTAAACCCTGAGGGCAGTGCCTATGGGCAGAGTAAGTTAGAGGCCGAAACCCTGCTCCTCAAGGCGGCGAGCGCGGGCCTGATAGAGGTCTGCTGCCTGCGACCGGCTAATGTGTATGGCTTGGGCATGAAGGGCAATCTTCTAACGATGATACGGCTGGTGCAGCGTGGGCTTATGCCGCCACTACCAGTGCCTAGCGCCAGCCTGTCATTGGTGGGCAATCGGGATCTCTGTGAGGCGGCGCTATTGGCCGCACAAGAGCCCCAGGCGAATGGACAGGTCTACGCTGTTACCGACGGCAAGACCTACACCATGAAGGGCATCGAAGTCTCGGTGCGCCGAGCTCTGGGCCGTGCGCCGCGCAGCTGGCACACACCCTTTCCGGTTTTCTATATGGTCTTCGCCACTTTGGAAGTGCTCGGTAAAGTGCTGCGCCTAGCGAACGCGCCTGGCCTGCGTTCCTACCGCGCATTGCGCAGTGGCAGCGTGGTTTCCAGCGAGAAAATACAGCAGGAACTGGGCTATAATCCAGCCGGTTCCCTAACTGACGAACTCCCCGGCATCATGGCGCAGCGCGCGCGATGATGTGAACCAGACGCCCAAGGGTGTCGCTTTAGTGTAGAAGGCCCAGTGTGAAAGTCATTCCAACAGCAATTCCCGATGTCCTAATCTTCGAGCCCACCGTCCATGGCGACCATCGCGGTTTCTTTCTAGAGACGTGGCGCGAATCGAGCTTCAACGAAATCGTCCCTGGGCAGCGTTTCGTGCAGGACAATCATAGCAAGTCCGGCAAAGGCATCTTGCGAGGCCTGCACTATCAGCTGACGCAACCCCAGGGCAAGTTGGTGCGCGTGCTCGCTGGTGAGATCTATGATGTTGCTGTGGACATGCGCCGCGCGTCACCCACCTTCGGTCGTTGGGTGGGTGTTACCTTAAACGCGGACACTCATCGCCAGCTGTGGGTTCCGCCAGGCTTCGCCCATGGCTTTATCGTAACTAGCGATAGTGCCGAGATGGTGTACAAGTGCAGCGACTACTATAACCCAAGCGATGAGCACTCATTACTCTGGAACGACCCTGAGCTCGCAATCGATTGGCCCCTCGCTGAGGCGGGTATCGAAGCGCCAGTGCTATCCGCTAAGGATCGCGATGGACGCCGTTTTGCAGATGCTCTAGTCTACGAGACCCGCTAAACGAGGTGTATGAAATGGGTAAGCGAATCGCAATAACAGGGGCCAATGGCCAGCTTGGTCAAACCCTGATGCGCTCCGAGCTTTTCGAAGAGCACATACTTTTGCCATTGGGCCGTGATGACATGGACATCACCGATCAGGCGAAAGTAAGCGCGACTCTCGATTCATTGAAGCCGGATATCATCATCAATGCCGCAGCCTACACCGCGGTGGATGCCGCCGAAAGCCAGCCAGAGCAAGCCTATAGTATTAATGAGCAAGGCGTTAAGCACTTAGCACGCTGGGCCAAGTCCAAGAAGGCCCATTTGATTCATATCTCCACAGACTTCGTGTTTGCCGGCGACAAGAATCGACCCTATAAAGTAGACGATGCTACCGGGCCAATCAGCCTCTATGGGCAGAGCAAATTGGCGGGTGAGAAGATGATCGCGACTTTGCTGCCGGGTAAGGCAACCATTGTGCGCACCGCCTGGCTCTACTCTCCCTACAACAGCAATTTCATGAAAACCATGCTGCGTCTAATGAGGGAGCGTGAATCCTTAAACGTGGTCGATGATCAGATCGGCACGCCCTGCTCCACTCAATCGCTAGTGTCTTGTCTGCATGCAGTGATCGAGCGCAACGAGCCGGGCGCCACGTACCACTGGACCGATGCGGGCGTGGCAAGCTGGTACGATTTCGCGGTGGCGATACAGGATGAGGCTATCCGCTTAGCGCTATTGGATCACGCGATTCCAATTCATCCTATCTCTACCGACAAGTACAAAACCCCCGCGGCGCGTCCGGCCTATAGCGTACTGGATAAGTCTAAAGCCTTATTGGAATTGCAATGCCCACAGATGCATTGGCGAGAAGCATTGCGAGATACGCTGAGGACCCTGAGCGAGAAATAAATTAGAACCACTGACTCTAGGAGCGGGCTTGCCCGCGAATTGGTTCGATTAATGAAGATCTGCGGAAGATTTTGACCTTCGCGGGCAAGCCCGCTCCTACAATTGATGCCAGATCATTTGAATAGTGGCGGCCGCAAAAATTAAGGTAGGAGCTTGCCTGCAAGCGACCAGAAACAACAACAGAAAGGAAGACAAGAATGCGCAGCGTACTAATCACCGGAGCAGCCGGTTTCATCGGAGCGAACTTTACTCACTACTGGTTGAAGCAGTATCCAGAAGACCGAATTATTGCGCTCGACGCACTAACCTATGCAGGTAATACTTGGAATCTACGCGATATTTGGAAGAAATCCAATTTCACTTTTGTTCAAGGTGACATTACAGACCAGGCATTAGTCGAGAGTCTCATTAAGCAGCACGAAATCTCGGTAATCGTGCATTTCGCGGCAGAGAGCCATGTAGATCGTTCGATAACAGGGCCAGATGCCTTTATTAACACGAACATCATTGGCACGCATAGCTTATTAAAAGCCGCTAAGAAGTGCTGGCTCGATCAAGACGAGGTGATTCCACATCACTTCCACCATGTCTCTACTGACGAGGTCTATGGCACATTGGGGCCTGAGGATCCGGCTTTCACCGAATCTACGCCCTATGCACCTAATTCTCCCTATGCGGCGAGCAAGGCAGCGTCCGATCACTTGGTGCGTGCCTATCATCACACCTATGGTCTAAGGGTCACCACCAGCAATTGCTCTAATAATTACGGCCCCTATCATTTCCCGGAGAAACTGATTCCGCTGTGTCTACTCAACATCCTGCACGGCAAGGATCTACCGATCTACGGCGACGGACAGCAGATTCGCGACTGGCTCTATGTCGACGATCATAGCCGTGGTATCGATCTCGTTATCAAGAGCGGCAAACCGGGTGATACTTATAATATTGGTGGCAACAACGAGTGGGCGAATATCGACACCGTTAAACTACTTTGCCAATTGGTGGATGGATTCTTTGCGACAGACGAAGAGTTGCGCACGCGTTTCCCGCAGTGCCCTGCATCGAAAGGTAATGCGAGTACGAAGCTAATTACTTATGTGACAGATAGACCGGGTCATGATACCCGTTATGCCATCAATGCCGAGAAGATAATGTCGGAGCTAGGTTACGAGCCCCGTGCTGGGTTTGCCGATGGGCTCACCCGCACAGTGCAGTGGTACTTAGATAATCAGACTTGGTGGGAAAAAATCCAAGATGGCAGCTATCAAGACGGTTTCGAGTCCGCTTAGGGTAGCAAGTAAAAATACTGCTCGTCGCCGTTGGAATAGACCATCTTAAAGTCTTCCGTGCCGTCGCTGTTCAAGTCTGCAACGCCAAACAAACCCGTCGTGGGTGATGCGCCGCTGTAAGTTGTTGGGTCTACGCGGCGCACGATAAAGTCTGCATACATGCGCAGCGTTCGGCCATTGAATTCGAAGGCGCTGATGCCATAAGGTTCAAAACGCACATTACTGACGCCGTTCAGCGCTAGCAATCCATTGATATACTCCGACCCAATTGCTGGCGCAGTCGTAAACAATTGTTGCCGCAGAGTGGTACCGCTCGTATACACCACCTGCATATAAACCTCGTTCGGCAAGGCTGCGTTGGGGTGTGGAATGAGATAGACCCCCTGGGTTGCATTGTCTGCCGCTAAGCTAGAGGTTATCGAGGGGCGCAGATTATAGCGATCGTAAAAGGAGTTATTGATCACTAGTTTGCCGCTGCTATCTAAGTCTAGTGGGGGCGGGCCCTGATTGCGCTGCACCGTTAGATTGCCATTGCTGGTAATGGTCATCTTCGGCAAAGACATCAAATTCAATGCGCTCTGCAAGACCGACGTGTTCGCCATCGCGGGCTGGAAATTAATCTGCAAGCCCTCGTCTGTCACGATACGACCACTCTGATCCTGATTGAGGAAAATCGCCGCAGTGCTGTTGCTAGCCTGCCCTGCCGTATAAGGCAAGATGTGGAAAGACGTGTCGCCGACGGGGATTTCCATGATGCCGGTAGTCCCAGATTGCACGGCAACTAATGAGGTGATGGTCAATTCCGGCACGCGATTGATAGTCGCGAGAATGGTGTTGGCGGAATTGAAAGGGGAGTTCTGAGAAAGGCTGATGACCTCTCCCTGAGTTATGTTCGCCACGGCAGGCGTGATCTTCGTCAGTCCAGAGGTAAAGTCTACGTCGTCGTTCACGATCGTGACGGTCGTGCTGGCTTGGGTGCCTAGCAAGGCGCCGCCGGTTACGGCAGAAAGGTTCACGGTAAACGTCTTATTCGCCTGACCTAATGTGTTATCGATAATAGTGATGGGAAAAGTCTTGCTGAGGTCTCCCTCGGCAAAGGTGAGTGTGCCCGTGGCCGCAGTAAAGAATGCGGGAGATACTGCAGTGCCGTTAACTGTAGCGTAGTTGACCGTAACCGCCCCATTGCTGCCACTTACGCGGCTAACGGTGATAGAGGCTGTGCCGGCGTTCTCGGCCACACTGAATGCGGCGCTTGAGAACTGCAGAGTGCCTTGCTCGTAGTCTAGGATGCTCAGGGTAGTTGTAGAATCTGTGCCAATCGTGTCCCCTGTAACTGCCGAAAGACCCAGCGTTACAGTTTCAGTGCCCTCCACTAAGCGGTCGTCGACTATCACTACGCTAACGGTCTTATTGGCCGAATCGCCCGCAGCCCAGCTCACGGTGGCAGGAGTGAACGTGAAGTCACTGGTCGCGGCAGCGGTGCCTCCGGTAACCGATACTAAAACCGATGCAGCGGCAGTGCTATCGCCAGTGCGTTTGAGGGTAATGGTGGCGGGTGTAGTAATTTCATTGGTGCTGAAGGTCGTGGCATTGAACTCAACTACCCCAGCATGGGCGGCGCCGAAGAGGCTCCATAGTATGAAAGTCAGTGCGCTGCGCTTAATAAAAGTCATGAATACTGCCGTGATATTGCTGTGTAAAAGCGGGTTTAACATGTTTAATACAGCGGCCGAGGCCGCGTTTTCTTGAGTGTTCTTGGTTCACAAGGATAGCGGGTTTTAGTGGCTAACTCACGAGTATTTCCGCAGAGTGTGACATACTTGGCGCGCGTTCCTCGCCAATAGTATTGCTTAGGAGACTCCTTGGAATGAGAGCATCGAAACAGCGTTTTCTCAAGATCGTGTACCCAATAGCTTTGTTGATCGCATTTTGCAGCTTAGCCAGTGTGCAGGCCAGCACTGTTCTACAGATGGACTTCGGTGAGGTTGTAGAAAGCGCAGAGTTAGTCTTCGAGGGCCGGGTCACTGCGCTTCAAGCGCAGCGCATCTCCGATGGCAGCATTCACACCTTCGTCACCTTCCAGATTAGCGAAATCATTAAAGGCGAGTTCGCCGGCGACACTATCGAGCTGCGATTTTTAGGCGGCCAAGTCGGTACGCGAGGGCTCCAAGTAAGCGATATGCGCATGCCGGAAATGGGCGAGACTGGCATCTATTTCGTCGAGACGCTGCGTGATTTGCAGGTCAACCCCCTAGTGGGCTGGGCACAAGGCCATTTTCTTATCCAAGATATGGGCAATGGCGATTCTGTAGTGACTACGACCAATCATGTGCCGGTTGTCGCAGTAAAAGGCGCTGACGTTGCCTCCATGACACTCTCTGAGGCAGAGTTTAGCAAGGGCGTCGCGAAGGGAGTTAGCGTGCGTAGAGGCTATACGAGCAATGCGCTTAGTGGCCTGAGTAAAGACCAATTCAAGGCTAGTGTCCGCGAAATAATGGGGCTAGCTCAGTGAGAACTAAATTCAAAACCATAGCGATTGCTTTGTCCGCAATATTATTGGGCGGCGCCTCCATGACCGCTTTTACGTTCAATATTGCGGGTATTAAGTGGCCGGGTGCGACGGCGCGAATCTATATAGGGATGCCTGGCAGCTCGCCAAGCGGCACTAGCTGGCGAGATGGCTTGGCGCGCGCCGCCAACGAGTGGACGGATAAAACACCGTTTAACTTTGTGGTGGATCAGACTTACCGGAACCCTTGCCAGGGTTATACCGCGTCAGGCCCTAACGACGATTTCAATAATGGAGATGGCGATGGTCGCAATGGTGCCGACTTCTCCTCAACGGTATGTGGCAATGCCTATGGTGACAATACCCTCGCCGTTACCCTGATTTACACAGAGTCCAATCTATTGGGTGGCTTCGATATCACAGAGGCCGATATCGTTTTTAATGCCAATACTAGATTCGACATCTACGATGGGCCATTGGTCGATCAGTCCAGAGGCATCGATTTCGGTCGCGTTGCGCTGCACGAGATGGGTCATGTCATTGGCATGAGCCATGAACAAGGCAGCGCCTCAATTATGCGCGCCACCATCGGCAACCTTTTTACATTGCAGCCGGACGATATCGAGGGGGCCACGACACTCTATACCGGCTATACGAATTGCCCCGTCACCTCTATCGATTTCGGTCGCGTCTCTGGGGCCTTGAGCGGGGGGGATTGCAGCGTGAAGCAGCTAGTAGGGGGCGGTAGCGACGATAGTCTCGTCGACACCTATGAGTTCACCCTTGCCCAGTCTACCTCGGTCAGTATCGGCATGAGCTCCTCGTCGCTCGATTCGGTGTTGGTGTTGATGGATGCTAGCTCGAGGGTGCTCGATGTCGATGATGACAGCGGCGCGGGCTGCGACGCGAGAATCTCAAAGACCTTAGCGGCTGGTACCTATGCCGTTCTAGCCAACACCTTCGCCGAAGGGTCCGAGTGTGGCGACACTGTCGGGCCTTATCAGATTACGATGAGCTACCAGAGCAGTGTGCTCCTCGAGCGTGGGCGCAATACTAGCCTTCAAGGCTCTGTGAGCAATGCCAGGTTCGCCGGGGCTGTAAAGGCCAAGAATAAGAGCACTTATAGCAATATTGTTAAGCCTAGCGAGTTCTTCGACGTTGAGGGGCGTATCACTGTCGATGCCCAGCACCAAGGGCAGCTTGGCTTCATAGTAGTCGCTGGTATTTTAGATAGCGGCGAGATTCTGCTACGCAACTCGGCGGGGCAGTTTATCCCCTACGACGGTCAGGGGGGCTTTACCAAGGCTAGCACTAAGGTGCTTACGGCCCTTGAGAGTGTCAGTATATTGGGTAATACAAGGGCCTCAGACTTGGGGCTGAATGACATCGAAGTCAATTTCCTCATAGGCTACGGCGTGAACAGCAAACCCAGTGAGCTGTACTTCCACAGCGCCCCGATCAATCTAGTGGTAACGCCTTAATGAGCATCAATAGATAATGCAAATTTACTCCGGCGCCCCTGTGGCTGTATAATCGCGCGCATCTCATGGAAAAGATGGTTCGTGGCAGCATGTTGTCATTTTCGATGCGCTCGAACGCGAGAGACATATTTAGCAAGATTAATTAAAGAGGATAATAGCGTGGCAGGATTCAACAGCAGTATCGTTTTACGGTTCGCTCAGGTGGGCGCGCTGGCAGCAAGCGTCGTTTTTATGGGTGCTAGCGCCGCTCAGACAAGTGATGAGCTGATCGCAGAACGCCTTAAGCCCGTTGGCGAAGTTTGCCTTGCCGGCCAGTCTTGTGCACGCGGTGGGGCTGCGCCAGTGGCTGCAGCTAGTGCGGCTCCAGCTGCAGGCGGCGAGTTCAATGTTGAACAGGCATATCAGCAGAGCTGCAACGTTTGCCACGCCTCTGGCATGGCGGGCGCACCGAAGCTCGATGACACTGCCGAATGGGCAGCTCGTTTAGAGGCTAAAGGGCTAGAAACGCTAGTCGCGAATGCGATCAACGGCGTCAACGCAATGCCTCCTCGCGGAATGTGTATGACCTGCAGTGACGAAAACATTGCAGCGCTAGTTGAGTACATATCAGGACACGGTCAGTAATTCTGTTCATTATTGGTTAAGCTTGGTTAAGATACTCTTAATTCGAAACGGTGAAGTACCGGTAACAGTAATAGGAGCAAGACGTCGTGAAATTGATCAAAGTATTGAAGTCCCTTGCAGTACAAGTAAGTGCAATGTCCTTGTTGGCAGTGATGTCTGGTTCAGTATCTGCCGACACGCCCACTCTAGGTGTAATGCAGTTGGCTCAGAATTCGGATGGTTTCGAAGTTGAGCGCGTTTACATGCAAAGCTGCTGGGCTTGCCACAATAGTGGTGCGGCCGGTGCTCCTAAAGTAGGCACGGCAGCCGATTGGGCGCCACGCATTGAGAAAGGCATGGACACACTACTCGCGAATGCGATTAATGGTATCAATGCAATGCCCGCGAAGGGTCTTTGCTTCACATGTACTGATGACGATCTAAAAGACCTGATTCAATACATGGTCGATAGCAGCAAGTAAGCAGTTCTAGATTGAAGAAAAGGGCTCTTAGGAGCCCTTTTTTTTGGCTTAAGCAAAGAGATCTTTGAGGCCGGCTATAGCAGCAGCGCCCTTCTCTTGTTTCTGTTCGGGCGTCGCATCGGAGCGGCCTTCCCAGTTGAGCAAGTCTTGAGGTAGTTCGTCGAGGAAGCGGCTTGGCGTTGTCGAAGTACTCTCTCCGAAGGTTTTCCGTTTTCGCGCTAATGTGAATGTTAGGCTCTGCTGTGCTCTGGTAATTCCAACATAGGCGAGCCTGCGTTCCTCCTCGATATCATCGTTCTCGATACTGTTGCGATGGGGAAGTAACTCCTCTTCCATGCCCATGATGAACACGTAGGGAAATTCTAGCCCTTTCGCCGCATGAAGAGTCATCAGCTGCACCTGATTGTCGATGTCCTCTTCCTCCTGACGCTCGAGTAGGTCGCGGAGAATGAGCTTATTGATGGCGGCCTCGATATCCTCATCGCCACCCTCTTCCTCGTCTTTGGCCAGGCTCTTCTGTAGAGACCCCATCAACATCTCGACGTTGCCGATGGCGCGTTCGGCCGCCGACTGGGATTTGGCATTCTGGTGGATCCAGCCCTCGTAGTCGATGTCGGTTAACATCTCGCGTATGGCCGCGATGCTGTCGCCGCGTTGCACCTGCTCGCGAAGATTATTGATCCACTCGGCGAACTTGCTTAGCTTCTCTTGCTTCTTAGCTTCTAGAAATTGACCAAGCCCAAGCTCGGAGCAGGCTTGTAGTAAGGGCACTTCGCGTTCATTCGCATAAGTGCTGAGCGCCTCTAGAATGCTGGGGCCGATCTTGCGACGCGGAGTATTGATGGAACGTAGGAAGGCGTTATCGTCATCTGGGTTCACCAAAAGTCGAAGATACGCCATAAGATCTTTGATCTCGGCTTTGGAGAAGAATGAAGTGCCACCTGTAATTTGATAAGGAATTTGGTGTGCTTGTAGTTGTAGCTCCAGCGTACGGGCTTGATGATTGCCGCGATACAAGACCGCAAAATCCCTAAACCGGAGGCGCTTATTCACGCAAAGACTCAAGATCTCTAAGGCTATTCGCTCCACCTCTGTGTCCTGGTTCGGACACACAAGCACCCGGATTTGATCGCCGAGACCGAGTTGGCTCCATAGCTTCTTATCATAGATGTGGGGGTTGTTCGCGATGAGGGTGTTTGCGGCGCTCAAGATATTATTGTTGGAGCGATAGTTCTGCTCCAGCTTGATGAGCTTCAAGCTTGGGTAGTCTTTCTCCAGTTGAATCATATTCTCAGGCCTAGCGCCTCGCCAAGAATAGATCGACTGGTCGTCGTCCCCTACCACGGTAAGGCCGCTACGTGGGCCGACCAGTAATTTTACTAATAGATATTGTCCGGTATTGGTGTCTTGATACTCGTCCACTAGTAGATAGTGAATGCGATTCTGCCAGCGCTCCAAAACTTCTGCGTGTTCCTGGAAGAGCGTAACGGGCAGTAGAATCAGGTCGTCGAAATCCACCGCGTTAAACGCGCGCAGATGGCGTTGATACTCCGTGTAAACCCGTGCAGCGAATATTGTCTCTGGCTCGCTAGCTGTTTTCTCAGCCTGTTCTGGCAAAAGGAGCTGATTTTTCCAATTTGAGATGGTGCTTTGTAAAAATTTGAGCTGTTCATCACTAATTTCAGCTTCTTTATGTAGTAGGCTCTTGAGAAGACTAGTGCTGTCTTGGCTATCGAAGATGGAGAATCCGGATTTAAAACCAAGCTTTTTATGCTCGCGACGTATGATGGTGAGCCCGAGATGATGGAAAGTCGAAATTGTCAAACCGCGGGTGTTGTTGCCTCCCTCGCGTTTACGGGCAAGGTTGGTGACGCGCTCTTTCATTTCGCGCGCTGCTTTGTTGGTAAAAGTCACAGCGGCAATCTTATGGGCAGGGTAACCACATTCATTAATCAGGTAGTTGATCTTTTGCGTGATTACGCTAGTTTTGCCACTGCCGGCACCGGCGAGAACGAGCAAAGGAGAGCTTATGTATTTCACCGCCTCTAATTGGCGGGGATTGAGTTTGTTCACTTAGGAGTCGATTCTGTTGATGGCTGGTATTGGGTTGAGGTGTTCTCTATTATATACAAGGCCACGCCTCATGCCTTGACCTGTTTTAGATTATTTCTGTCGTTGGGCTGGAGTAATCGATCGATAGTGCCGATAACAATACTTGTATTGTTAAACCGTGGAGCACCTAGTGCGAATACTGCTTATCGCAGAACATGACGCCGAGTTTCGACTAATCGAGCGTCTCTTAAAAGGCATCGAGCGGACGCCTCATGAGCTAACTTGGTGTCACGCAGATGCCCAAGCACTTTTGGCTACACAAGTGTCTAGTTTTCAGATCTTGTTGTGGGGGCGAATATCAGATCCAGAAGTATCCCGTGCATTATTCGAAGTACTGAAATCCCAGCAAGCTAATATTCCTGTAATCGCCATTAGCGATCAGTTTCCTCCCAATGCAGATCGTGCCGCGATTAAGCGCGGAGAGTCCGACATCTTACTGCGCTCTACCCTTAGCTCAGAGGTTCTTGGTCGGGCTATTAGCTATGCCTGTGAGAGAAACCTTCCTAGTGTTAGCAATATTGAATCTCTGCACGCAGACCCTCTAACTGGCCTCAGTAATAGACAGGATTTTAAGGAACGTCTAGCCCGAATTCTAGCCGATGCGGTCCTTCCCGAATCGGTAGGCTTGCTTCTAATCGATGTGGATCAGTTCAAAAAAGTGAACGCTTCCTATGGTCAGGGCGCAGGCGACGCGCTTATACAGCTAATCGCCGCGCGCATTCGTGGCACTCTTTCGGAGTCTCAACATGTCGCCAGGATCGGCGGCAACGAGTTCGCAGTAGTCTTTCAGAATTCCGAAGAGTCAGTTGAGAGTGCTTGTCGTGCCTGTATTGAGCAGATCATTCAATCAATGGCTAAGCCTTTTCCGATTGCCCAGCATGCGATCCGAATGAATATCAGCATCGGCGTGGTTACAAATAAAGACGTCGAAATTACTGTAGATGCAATGGTGGCGAATGCCGACATCGCAATGCGTATCGCGAAGAGCGAGAAAGGCAGCAACTACCAATTTTATTCTCGCGACATGACGGATGCAGCACAGAAGATATTGAAGTTGGAGTCCGAGATTAGACGGGCCGTGCGCAACGAGGAGTTTGAACTATATTACCAGCCTCGTATCGATATCAATGGCAATTCGATAGTAGGTGCAGAGGGCTTGGTGCGCTGGAACCACCCTACTCGTGGTTTATTGTTGCCTGCAGAGTTTATATCAGTCGCAGAGGAAAGTGGCCTCATTGTTCCCCTAGGTTATTGGATCATCCACCAGGCATGTAAGGACCTCAATTCCTTATCGGAGCTGGGGCATCACGACGTGCAATTGGCAGTGAATGTTTCCTTTAAGCAGTTTCAGGATCGTAACTTCGTGCAAACCGTTGCGAATATCCTAGGTAATCAAGGCATCACCGAAGGTCGATTGGAATTCGAGCTGACCGAAACTACCATGATGATTGAAGGTCTAGCGGTCGATCAGAGCTTGCGACGTCTCAATGAGCTAGGTATCGATATTTCACTAGACGACTTTGGCACCGGCTATTCCTCCTTCGCGCATATTCAACGCCTGCCAATTTCGACGCTAAAAATCGACCGTTCGTTCGTTGGCAGTGTAACGAGCAATGAGGACGATGCCACGATTGTGAAAGCGATTATCAACCTAGCCCACAGCCTCAATATGCAAGTAATAGCGGAGGGAGCAGAGACTGCCGAGCAGGTAGAGTTCCTATGCCTGAATAAATGCGATCAGGTGCAGGGCTACTTCTTTAGCCAAGCCGTGAATTTCACCGCCATTAAAGAACTCCTGAATCAGGAAGGCTTCGTCGACGATCATATTCAATCTATCCTCACTCGTAGCAGCGCAATTAGTTAAGCCCCCGCTGGCGCAAATCCACACTCTGCACTATTAATAGTATGAGTCTTTCACGAACCCAAGGACTGGACCGTGTCGCTTGTTATTGTATATACCCGCGCTAACATCGGTGTAGATGCGCCACTGGTCACGGTGGAGACCCATCTCTCCAACGGGCTGCCTAGCCTTACTATCGTTGGCTTACCCGAAACCGCAGTGCGGGAAAGTCGCGAGCGTGTTCGCTGCGCAATTCTCAATGCCAAGCTCGAATTTCCTACTAGGCGTATCACGATAAACCTTGCTCCGGCGGATCTGCCTAAAAGTGGTGGGCGCTTCGATCTCGCCATCGCCATAAGCATTCTTGCCGCGTCTGGCCAGATTCCTCTGCAGGCCTTGTCCGGCTATGAAATTTTGGGAGAGCTGGCACTTACCGGCGCGCTACGACCAATCCATGGAGTGTTGCCAGCCTTGCTCGCAGCGCGTGCTGATAATCGAATACTGCTATTGCCTAAGGCGAATCAGGTAGAAGCCTCGCTGGTACGGGGCGTACAAGCTCTCGTTGGGGCTCATCTGTTGGATGTACATCAGCACCTGGTTAGTGGGAGCGGCATGACGCAATGCGCTTTCGACCCGGGGGCGTTAGATGGGTCACTTGAGCGTGATGCTTCAAATTTCGAGCAAATAAGGGGTCAACTTGCGGCCAAGCGCGCGCTAAAAGTAGCGGCGGCTGGGGCGCATAATATTCTATTTATCGGGCCGCCAGGCACGGGGAAGACGATGCTCGCAAATAGCTTGGCTAGTTTATTACCCCCACTCGAAGAGGAGGCGGCGCTAGAGGCCGCCGCCATCAAGTCGATTGCTCGTCTGCGAATAGATCCAGTGCAGTGGCGACAACCTAGTTTCCGGGCACCACACCATACCGCCACAAACGTTGCCTTGGTGGGCGGTGGGGTTAGCGCCAACCCAGGCGAGGTAACCCTAGCGCATCGTGGGGTGCTTTTCCTAGACGAGATTCCGGAGTTCAAGCGCACGGTCTTAGAAGCGTTGCGAGAGCCACTCGAGGCTGGAGTCATCACCATTAGCCGCGCGAACTACCGGCTGGAATTGCCGGCGCGCTTTCAACTAGTCGCTGCGATGAACCCCTGCCCCTGTGGCTACTACGGAGATCCGCAGGGTCGTTGTCTGTGCCCGCCTGAGAAAGTACAACGCTATCTTGAGAAGATCTCAGGCCCATTGCTCGACCGCATTGACTTGATAATCGAGGTGCCACGAGTTCCCCATCAAGACCTACGTGCACCCCCTGCAGCGAATGGCACGTCGACAGTTACTAGCGCGCAGCTGCGCTGCCAAGTACAAGTATGTAGAGAGTTGCAAATGCGCCGTTGTGCGCACCTGAACAAAGACTTGGGTCTACAAGATCTCGAGAAATACTGCGCGTTAGATAGTGAGAGTGAGTTGCTACTAGGCAAGGCGGTGGAGAAACTCATACTAACAGCACGGGCGACTCACCGCATTTTGAAGATCGCGCGCACAATTGCTGATCTAGAGGCGCGGGAGTCAATTAGTGTTACCGACTTATCGGAGGCAATCGCCTATAGGCGTCATGCACGTTTAATAAATGTGGGCACTTAGGGCGTTTTGCGTTCTATCCCTTGCTCGCCTCTAACTCCTGAACTCGATTCTCTAGCTGAGCAACTTGTGTTTCCAGTGCGTCTATTTTTTCTTCGGCCCTCGCCAAGGCCGCTAATTGCGCCTCAAACTCCTCGCGGGTCAGCAAGTCCATTCGCGCAAAACCTTTCTGCAATGCCGATGAGACTGAACGCTTCATGTCGTCGCCCGCCGCTTCAGCCTGAGGCAAAATTTTGGAAATTTGTTGGCTAATCTCTTCAAAGAAGCGTTTGTCGATCATGATGCGAGTCCAGTTTTAGATTAAAGACGTTGTGCTCGATTGTAGCTGACTCTCTTTCCCATACAAACGTTTCACTTACTTCTGTGCACGCACAATAAGGGGGCGCAGGGGTTTTTAGTACTTCTGGAAACAAATATTTATGCTCCAAAGCAGTGCGTTTAGCGTTTTTATAAGCTCTTGAGCTCCCTTCAAGTCCCACGCTCTTTTCGGGAGGCGTGATCTTATCGTTTTGTTTTATATAGATATTCATCAATATATTAAGGTGTGCACGAAAATAGGCACGCATTATGCTTAATGCTATATGTCCAGTTTAGGAGCGACCACTAGAGAATTACAACGTTCGCCCTTTTAGGAACTTAAGACCCACAAGGTTTAAAACTTTACTACAACGTCAAGGAGTTACAGATATGAAGAAATTAACACAGGCATTGTTAGCCACAGGATTGATCAGCGCTGCGTTTACCGTTCAGGCTCAAGAAAGCCCGATCAGCGCCAACGTTGCACTGACTTCAGATTACATCTACCGCGGTGTTTCTCAGACTAGCGGCGGCTCTGCAATCCAGGGTGGTTTTGACTATGCAAGTGAGTCTGGTTTCTATGTAGGAACTTGGGCATCTAGCATCACTTTCGATGACAGCATCGAGATCGACTACTACGGCGGCTTCTCCGGCAGCCTGACCGACGAAGTGGGCTACGACATCGGCTTCCTATACTACGATTACCCGGGCATGAGCAGCGATGACTTCCTAGAATTCTATGGCGTACTAAGCTACGGCGGCCTTTCAGGGTCTATCAACTACTCCGATGACTTCTATGCTGGCGTAGGCAAAGCATGGTTCTACACGCTTGATTATGGCTTTGACCTCGGCAATGACTTCTCCCTTGGCCTGCATTACGGCCTACAAACCTACGATCAAGACGTTTGGGGCACTGAAGACAGCTACTCCGAGTACAACATCTCCCTAGGCAAGTCTTACGCTGGCCTCGATTTCGGTTTGATGTTTACTGATACGGACCTCAGCGACGCAAATTGCGGTGGCTCATCAGATTGCGACAGCACAGTCGTCTTCTCTGTTGCTAAATCGTTCTAAGAATGCCCTTTAAAGGCGCGCTCGCACCATTTAAGTGCGAGTTCGAAAGGCCCGTAAGCGCTTAGTTTGCGGGCCTTTTTTCCCCTCCTAGCTAAAACAGATGTGAGGGTAGGTTAGGGCACGAAACAACAATGCTAGGCAATGGTGCATATTGAGATGCGCCGCACCAAAAAGGTGCGTATTAAGGCTCGACGATGGGCTAATACGGAAAGAAAAGCGCAATACAATCCGTATCCCATTGTTATTTAAATGAATAATCATTATGGCACGTCACGTGCATAAAGCCTTCTCAGGTGTATCTGTACTGAATCGGCGGAGCAGATATTAATAGGTAAGGAGCAATTCAATGAAATTAGTAACGGCAATAATCAAGCCTTTCAAGTTAGACGATGCCCGCGAAGCACTATCAGAGATTGGTGTGCAAGGGATTACCGTAACTGAAGTGAAGGGGTTCGGACGACAGAAAGGGCACACAGAGCTGTATCGAGGTGCTGAGTACGTAGTTGATTTTCTACCTAAGGTAAAAATTGAAGTAGCGATTGGTGACGATCTGCTCGATCAAACGCTAGAGGCAATCACGAAGGCGGCTAACACCGGCAAGATTGGCGACGGCAAGATATTCGTAACTGACCTATTGCAAGTTATCCGTATTCGTACTGGTGAGACTGGCGAAGAGGCTGTGTAAGAAAACTGATCTTGGTGATCAAAACTACAAACGACTACTTAAATTAATCAGGCTGTAAAACTAAAGCACTGGTTTGGAGGTGATAAGGTGGAAGACCAAATTTTTCAACTGCAGTACGCAATGGACACATTCTACTTCCTAGTGTGTGGCGCACTTGTGATGTGGATGGCGGCAGGTTTCTCTATGCTAGAGGCCGGTCTCGTTCGTTCAAAAAACACGACTGAAATTCTAACGAAGAACGTCGCGCTATATGCGATCTCTTGCGTCATGTACTTGGTGTGCGGTTACGCGATCATGTACGGCGGCACAATTTTCCTCACTGGCATTGAAGGCGGCGACACTCTAGTGGCAGACGCCCTTGCAGCAAAAGCAGAGGAAGGTTTCGATGGCGGCTCTGTCTACTCAGGTGCTTCTGACTTCTTCTTCCAGGTAGTGTTCGTTGCAACAGCAATGTCCATCGTATCTGGTGCTGTTGCCGAGCGCATGAAGTTGTGGGCATTCCTACTCTTCGCAGTCTTCATGACTGGTGTGATCTATCCTCTGGAAGGTTCTTGGACTTGGGGTGGTAACGCAGTATTCGGCATGTACACTCTTGGCGACATGGGCTTCTCTGACTTCGCAGGCTCAGGCATCGTACACATGGCAGGCGCAGCAGCTGCACTAGCTGGCGTACTTCTACTGGGTGCTCGTAAAGGTAAGTACGGCGCTGATGGCAGCATCAAAGCGATCCCAGGTGCAAACCTACCTCTCGCAACTCTCGGTACCTTCATCCTGTGGATGGGTTGGTTCGGCTTTAACGGCGGCTCGGTTCTGAAGCTCGCTGACATCGGCAACGCAAACGCAGTAGCAATGGTGTTCCTGAACACGAATGCTGCAGCCGCTGGTGGCTTGATTGCTGCTCTTGCAGTAGCACACGCATTGTTCGGCAAGGCTGACCTGACTATGGCACTTAACGGCGCATTGGCCGGTCTAGTTGCGATCACTGCTGAGCCTTCCACTCCTACTGCACTGCAAGCAACGATCTTCGGTGCGCTGGGTGGTGTGTTAGTAGTGTTCAGCATTGTGTTCCTCGACAAGATCAAGATCGACGATCCGGTTGGTGCGATCTCTGTTCACGGTAGCTGTGGTCTGCTCGGCCTGTTGCTAGTACCAATTACTAATGATGGTGTGTCGTTCTCAGGCCAGATCATTGGTGCCCTCACAATCTTTATCTGGGTATTCGTAGCAAGCTTCATCGTCTGGACCATCATTAAGATGGTGATGGGACTGCGTGTTACTCCTGAGGAAGAAGATCAAGGCGTGGACGTATCTGAGTGTGGCTTAGAAGCCTATCCAGAGTTCACAAAGTAATACCCGTAGGAAGGTTATGCAGTACTCTCAAATAACGTAGACTTTAACGTAAGCGCCCTTCGGGGCGCTTTTTTTTGCTTTGTGTTTCTTGGTGAGCAATGCGGTTCTATTAAAAGCGTAGCAATTGCTTGTTCGAATCTCTCAACGGGTTGCTTCGTCGGCAGATTGACGCTGCCCTCTCTTGTGCTCCGTAGCACGAGCGTCACTGCGGGGTACTTCGCTGCCGGACACGCCGTAAACCCATCCATGGGGGCTCAGTCGCCGCCGTCCGGGCGGCTCATGGTCCTGCATCGAAGCACCCCACATCGCCCCTCTGATTTCGCAGAAGGGATATGGATCAGCGCTCTATTGTAAGGCAAGTTCGATTTTGCTCAGACCTGATAGAAACCACTGACTGTAGGAGCCTGCTTGCAGGCGAATGGGGTCGATTGACGAAGATCTGTGGAAGATTTAGGCCTATCGCCTGCAGGGCCGGCTCCTATATTCAGAGAATTATCCCATTTAGGTGTTGACAGAAACCACTGATTGCAGGAGCTCGCCACAGGTGATTTCGCGGACAGATTGGCGTTGTAATCGAGGAGTGTGGTGTGCGGTGGGGGATGAGGAGAGTGTTAGCGGCATGGATGCCGCGCGCCAAGCCTACATGGATGTATTCACGGCGTCTCTGCGCAGCCCCTACCGTGCAGCGCGCTCCACCCTCGAAACCGAAGAGCTGAATCAATTTTGTCCTAGTTCGAAAAATTGTTTCTTGTTTGTGCAAAAATAATTGGCTTAGTAATCGCCCCACAGGTGTTGGGCTAGGCTAATGGCGACTATGGGGGCAGTTTCAGTTCTTAGTACGCGCGGGCCTATTCGGACTAAGTTGAAGTGATGCTCTTTTGCCTGCATTACTTCTTCTTCGCTCAGCCCGCCTTCGGGACCTATTAGGAACGTGACGGCTTCGGGCTTCTCTACTGCAGCTAAGCCTTGCTCGCCGCGGTGATCGAGCACGAAGTTTGTGCTAATTCGCGGTAAGGACAGCCACTCTGGGAGTGTCAGTGGGCTCTCGATTGTCGGCACAACGCAGCGACCGCTTTGTTCACATGCGCTTATGGCTACTCGCTCCCAATGGCTCTTGCGATTGTCGATCCGATCGCCCTTGAGTTTTACTTCGCAGCGCTCCGTTAACAGTGGGGTGATGCTGCTGACGCCCGCCTCTGTGGCTTTCTGAATGGCATAGTCCATTCTCTCGCCGCGAGACAAACCTAAGCCTAAGTGAATTGCTAAGCTTGGATCAGCGCCGGCCTCGAGCCGCTCGTCGAGCAGTGCAGCGACGGATTTCTTGTCGATAGCGATGATGCGTGCACTGAACTCGCCGTCATCCCCGTTAAAGAGTTTAAGGGAATCATCTGGCCGTAGTCGTAGAACCTTAGAGACGTAATGCGCGGCATCGTCCACTAGCAGCACTTCTGCATTGGGGCTGAGAGACTGCGAAGTGTAGAGGCGAGGCACGCGCATATTAACGGCTACTCAATCCAAGGTTGTTCCAGATGGCGCTAACTGGCGCGTACTGGTTCATCGTGTAGAAATGTAAGCCAGGGGCGCCTCCTTCAAGAAGCTTCTCACAAAGTTGCGTGACTACTTCAGCGCCAAATTCCTTAATACTCTCGCTGTCGTCACCGAAACTTTGTAGGCGCTGGCGCATCCAGCGAGGAATCTCTGCTCCGCAGTTGGTGCTGAAGCGGGCGAGATTCGTATAATTGGTAATGGGCATAATGCCGGGTACGATAGGCACGTCGATTCCAGCGGCGCGGGCACGTTCGACATAGTAGAAGTAGGCATCTGCATTATAAAAATATTGCGTGATGGCACTATCGGCGCCCGCCTGCACTTTTTTCTTAAAATAGTGTAGGTCCGAGTCGAAGCTATCTGATTTCGGGTGAATCTCCGGATAACAGGCAACATCGATATGGAAATGCTCACCCGTGCTGCGCCGAATTAATTCTATCAACTCATTGGCGTAGAAAAAGCTATTGGCCCCACCAGTACCCGATGGAATATCTCCACGCAGGGCGACTAGACGGCTAATGCCTAGCTCCTTGTAGCCATTCAACAGCGTAACGATCTCTTGTTCGCTTGAACCACCGAAAGATAAGTGTGGTGCTGCGTTCGAGCCTGCCTGATGAATATTCATCACAGCTTGACGCGTACCGTCGCGTGTAGAGCCGCCGGCACCGTAAGTTACCGAGAAAAAATCCGGATTCAGTGCTGCCAACTGCTTGTGCACTTCGGCCAATTTCTGTTCGCCTACTTCTGTCTTGGGCGGAAAAAATTCGAAGCTAAAGCGTGCTTGAGCGCCTTGGCCTGCAGGTGTTGTACTCATGAGTTTGTTCTCGTTTTTCGTATCGGGGTGTTTCTAATTATTTATGGTTTGTTGCTAATTTTTAGTTGTTCGCGGGCAAGCCCCCCATGCTAGGGCTAGCGCTCCTACAGGTGGTTAATAAGACCTCTGAATGTAGGAGCGCTTGCCCTCGCATGGGGGGCTTGCCCGCGAATAGCCAGAGCTAACTCAATACTTATAGCTATCAGACTTATAAGGGCCTTCAACAGCTACGTGAATATACTTGGCTTGAGTGGCTGTAAGTTTTGTCAAAACGCCACCGAAGCCGCCCACCATGAGTGCTGCAACTTCTTCGTCCAAATGCTTAGGCAATACTTCAACCGTGATATTGTCTTTCTTGAACTCAGGCGATAGCCCTGCAAAGTTTTTCTCGTAAAGATAGATTTGTGCGATCACTTGGTTTGCGAACGAACCATCCATAATGCGTGATGGGTGACCTGTTGCATTGCCGAGGTTAATCAAGCGACCTTCGGAGAGCAGGATCAAATAGTTGCCAGCCTCTTTCTCTTGGTCGCCGCGGTAAATCTTGTGAACCTGCGGCTTTACTTCTTCCCACTTCCAGTTCTTGCGCATAAAGGCGGTATCGATCTCGTTATCGAAGTGACCGATGTTACAGACGATAGCGCCAGACTTAATCGTTTGAAGCATGTTCTTGTCGCAGACATCGATGTTACCAGTAGTGGTCACGATCAAATCTGTCTTGCCCAGCACTCCGGTATTGATATCTTCAATGCGGCCAGTGTTGTTGCCGTCATTGTAAGGTGATACTACTTCGTAGCCGTCCATGCAGGCCTGCATCGCGCAGATCGGGTCGATCTCGGCGATCTTCACGATCATGCCCTCTTGGCGCAGGCTCTGTGCGGAACCTTTACCTACGTCGCCATAACCGATAACCAAGGCGTGCTTGCCAGAGAGCAGCATGTCGGTGCCACGCTTAATGCCGTCGTTTAGGCTGTGGCGACAGCCGTATTTGTTGTCGTTCTTACTCTTGGTGACAGAATCGTTAACATTGATCGCTGGCACTTTCAGTGTGCCCTCTTCCATCATCTCGATCAGGCGATGCACGCCAGTAGTTGTCTCTTCGGTAATGCCGCTGATCAAGTCCAACATCTGCGGATACTTGTTGTGCACCATGCCGGTAAGGTCGCCGCCATCGTCGAGGATCATATTGGCATCCCATGGCTTGCCATCTTTCAAAATAGTCTGCTCAATACACCACTCGCCCTCTTCTTCTGTCTGTCCTTTCCATGCATATACAGCGATGCCTTTAGAAGCGATATAGGCCGCGGCGTGATCCTGGGTTGAGAAGATGTTGCATGAAGACCAACGCACTTCCGCGCCTAGCTCGACCAGTGTTTCGATCAGAACGGCGGTCTGTACTGTCATGTGGATACAGCCGAGAATCTTGGCATTGGCCAGTGGCTGTGCGGCGCGGTGACGCTCGCGCAAAGACATCAACGCTGGCATCTCGGCCTCGGCTAGAACAACTTCTTTTCTGCCGTATTCTGCCAGTTTAATGTCGGCTACTTTGTAGTCTGGTGTGCTCATTAGTAAATCCTGTTTAGTCGAATAAAAAAGTTTTTTGAGTGACCATTTTGGTCACCGCGAATGATTTAGATACCGGCAGCCTGCTTAAGGGCTTCTGCTCTATCGGTTCGCTCCCAAGTGAAATTGTCGCCCTCGCGACCGAAGTGACCATATGCTGCAGTAGGCAGGTAAATTGGTCGCAACAGGTCTAGCATTTTGATCAGGCCTTTCGGGCGCAGTTCGAAATGATCGCGAATGATGGAGACGATGCGCTCCTCGTCAATCTTGCCAGTGCCGAATGTGTCAACGCTGATGGACGTCGGTTCAGCTACGCCAATGGCATAAGAGAGCTGGATCTCACAACGATCCGCGATTCCAGCAGCTACGATGTTCTTCGCAACATAACGGGCAACATACGCAGCAGAACGGTCGACCTTGGAAGGATCCTTGCCGGAGAATGCGCCGCCGCCATGTCGTGCCATGCCGCCATAGGTATCAACGATGATCTTACGTCCTGTCAGGCCACAATCTCCGTAGGGGCCGCCGATAACAAAACGCCCAGTTGGATTGATGAAATACTTAGTGTTCTTGTCGAGCCACTCGGCCGGAAGAACTTTCTTAATGATCTCTTCCATTACCGCCTCTTTGAGGTCGGCTTGAGAGATGTCTTCACTATGCTGTGTTGACAGCACTACCGCATCGATCGCAACCGGCTTGCCGTTGTCGTAACGGAAGGTGATCTGGCTCTTAGCGTCGGGGCGCAGCCAAGGCAGTGTGCCGTCCTTGCGCACTTCAGCCTGGCGCTGTACTAAGCGATGTGAATAGGTAATCGGTGCGGGCATCAGCACGTCAGTCTCGTTGGAGGCATAGCCGAACATCAAGCCTTGGTCGCCGGCGCCCTGCTCGTGATCTGGTGAGTCGTCAACGCCTTGAGAAATATCGGGAGACTGCTTGCCGATCGCGTTGAGTACGGCGCATGAGTGCCCGTCGAAACCCTTGTCGGAATGATCGTAGCCGATGTCGCAGACGAGCTTGCGAGTGAGCTCCTCGATGTCGACATAGGCTTCAGTTGTCACTTCACCTGCCACGACGACCATGCCGGTCTTGATGAGTGTCTCACAGGCTACACGGGCCTTCGGGTCTTGCGTGAGAATGGCATCCAGCACCGCATCGGAGATCTGGTCAGCCATTTTATCTGGATGGCCCTCGGAAACGGATTCTGAGGTGAAAAGTGAAGTTGCCATAAAGAGGTCCTTTTAATCATTGAGTTATTAATGTGTCTAGCGATTGTTCTATCGTCTTGCTAATTCATTGTTTTTGAAACACGCACATTTGAATCTGGAAACCGTTGCGCAAGCCGAGGTAAACGGTCTGCGCGGCCTGCAATCCGGCCTGCTCGGCCCATTCGTTCATATCATCGACATCGAAGCCAAGCCACAGGTCGCCGCAGGACTCGCGCACCCAGTCTTGATCGTGCCGAGACAGGTCCACAATCAACAACTTGCCCTGATCATTGAGTAGGCTATGGGCGTGCTGAAAAGCTTCGTGGGGCGAGGGCAAATGATGCAAGACCATGTCGAACAACACGAGGTCGCAGCGCACTTGCAGCTCGAGCGCCTTATGGGTGTCGCCATGAATGAAGTGAACGTTGTCTAAGCCCTGCTCTTGCACAGTCTCTTTGGCGAGGTTGAGCATCTCTAGCGCGTTGTCTAGCGCGATCACTTCGTCGAATTGCTGGGCAAGCACGGCGAGCAACTCGCCCTGTCCTGGACCAACTTCCATAACTCGGTGCTGTGCATTGAGCTCCAGCTCTCGTAGCAGATCTAACAGGCCGGTCATGTATTGACTGTGTTCGGCGATCAAGCCTTGCTTCTCGCGGAACTTGTCGGAGAAGCGTGTAAAGAATTGTAGCGATTGCTCTGAGCGCTCTTGCTGCACGAGGTTAAGACTGGCGATGCGGGCCTCGCCCAGAGCAATCTTGTCGATGGCGTCGAAGGCGCTCTTCTTGAACTCATAATGAGGGTCGTCTGCTGTCAGAAGGGGGCGACGATAGAAGATGGTATTGCCTTCACGGCGAGTAGACGCAAGGCCGGCAGTAGCGAGAATCTTAAGATGGTGACTAAGGGCGGACTGGCGAATGTCGAGAATTCGACAGATTTCGAGCACGCCGAAGGAGCTGACGCGCAGTAAACGCAGGATCTCAAGGCGCAAGCCATCGGCCAGAGCCTTGCAGAGAGTGGTTAGCTCATCGGCCTGCTCTTGCTGTGTGTTGCGCTGTTCTCTGACTGCGGTGAGAGTCACTAATTACTACTCTAATCTATAAATGAAGGGCGACTATATCAGCAATAAAAATCTATATCAAAATAAATTGATATAGAAATCTGTAGGCCCGCCTTTCTATCCTAATCTAGATAGAAACCGCTGACTGTGGGAGCTTGCCCTGCAAGCGATTGGGTGCGATTGGGTGCGATTGGGTGCGATTGGTGGGGATCAGTGGAAGATTCAGGCTGATCGCCTGCAGGGCAGGCTCCTACAGGCAGCGAGTCACTCCAATGTGGAGAGAAACCGCCCAATTGTAGGAGCGGGCTTGCCCGCGAAAGACTTGCCTCTCTACAGATCTTCATCAATCGCACCCTATTCGCGGGCAAGCCCCCCATGAATAGGGCAAGCGCTCCTACTGGTTTTGCCATGCCCAAACCTGATTGAAACCGTTGTTGGGAAGGAAAATAAGAGACATGCGAGTAGCATATTCCGGCGAGGTGCGGGAAAATAGCGGGCCTTGTAGACCCCTCAGCCCAAGACAGGAGCTAACTCAGATGTCCAGCAGTGTCCCCTCGCGCAGAGATTGTGCCAACGCTATTCGCGCCCTCAGTATGGATGCCGTCCAGAAAGCCAATTCCGGACATCCCGGTGCTCCCATGGGCATGGCCGATATTGCGCAAGTACTCTGGACGGACTTTCTGAATCATAGTCCCGTCAATCCCAATTGGATGAATCGCGACCGTTTCGTCATGTCCAATGGTCATGGCTCTATGCTCGTGTACTCCCTATTGCACCTGACCGGTTATGACGTCTCTATCGATGAGATCAAGAATTTCCGCCAGCTGCACTCCAAGACCCCTGGTCACCCCGAGCTCGGTTATACACCAGGCGTAGAGACCACTACTGGTCCGTTGGGACAAGGTCTGGCCAACGGTGTTGGTATGGCGATCGCCGAGAAGACCCTAGCTGCACAGTTCAATCGTCCCGAGCATGACGTCATCGATCACTACACCTATGTGTTCGCCGGCGACGGTTGTCTGATGGAGGGAATCTCCCACGAAGTCTGCTCACTCGCGGGCACTCTGGCATTGGCTAAATTAATCGTCTTTTACGACGACAACGGTATCTCGATTGACGGTGATGTCGAGGGTTGGTTTACCGACGATACAACTAAGCGTTTCGACTCCTACGGTTGGCAGGTGTTGGCCGTAGATGGCCATAACCCAGAGCAGATAGCAGAAGCTATAAAGTCGGCGCAGGCTGACACGAAGCGCCCTACGATTATTCGCTGTAAAACAGTGATCGGCTTCGGTGCTCCCACTAAGCAAGGTACCTCTGGCGTACACGGCTCGCCTCTGGGAGATGCAGAGATTGCCGCTACGCGCGAAGCATTAGGCTGGGCCTATGGCGCCTTCGAAGTGCCAGAGTCTATCTACGGGGCATGGGATGGTCGCGAGAAGGGTTTCGCTGCCGAGTCCGCCTGGAAGGAAAAACTGGTTCGCTACGAAGAGGAGCATCCAGTGCTGGCGATGGAGTTGGTCCGCCGCTTGAAAAGCCAATTGCCTAGTCACTTCGGTAAGAAGGCGCAGGAATATGTACTGGCCTGTCAGGAGAAGGCAGAGAAGATCGCGAGCCGCAAGGCCTCGCAGAATTGTCTCTCGGCTTTCGGTCAATTGCTGCCCGAGATGATAGGGGGCTCTGCGGATCTTGCGGGGTCCAATCTAACTGTTTGGTCTGGCAGCACGCCAATCACTGAAAGCGCCGATGGCAACTATATTAATTACGGTGTACGCGAGTTCGGTATGAGCGCCATCATGAATGGTATCGCCTTACACGGGGGCTTCATCCCCTACGGCGGCACCTTCTTGATCTTCATGGAATACGCGCGCAACGCAGTGCGTATGGCTGCATTGATGAAGCAGCATTGTGTATTCGTCTATACCCACGACTCTATCGGTCAGGGTGAAGACGGCCCTACGCATCAGCCGATAGAGCAGTTAGCGACTCTGCGCATCACTCCCAATATGTCCGTCTGGCGCCCCTGCGATGCAGTAGAGACAGCCGTTTCTTGGAAGGCTGCAATCGAGCGAAGCGCGGGCCCTACATCGCTGGTTTTCTCTCGACAGAATCTTGCACATCAGTCACGCACGGCGGAGCAAGTCGCTGCCATTGCGCGCGGTGCCTATGTGTTAAAGGACTGCGAAGGCACGCCAGAGCTGCTGATCATTGCAACGGGCTCCGAGGTGGAGATCTGTGTAGATGCAGTAACACAGTTGCAGGCCAAGGGTATTAAAGCCCGATTGGTTTCTATGCCATCTACGGATGTATTCGAGGCGCAAGACGACGCCTATCGCGAGAGTGTGCTTCCTTCTAGTGTGCGCGCTCGTGTTGCTGTTGAAGCTGCTGCTGCCGACTATTGGTATAAGTATGTAGGTCTAGACGGTAAAGTCATCGGCATGCGCAGCTTCGGCGAGTCCGCTCCTGGGCCGGTATTGATGAAAGAGTTCGGCTTCACGGCAGAGAATGTGGTGGCTACGGCCACGCAGCTGTGCAAGAAATAGAGGCAGCTTTTACGCAGGTTTAGCCCCCTGACTTGAGAAATATATGGCTTACCGTATTGCGATAAATGGCTATGGTCGAATCGGGCGTTGCGTGCTGCGGGCCTTGCAGGAATCCCATGCGCACCCCGAATTAAGCATCGTCGCGATCAATGATCTAACCGATACTAATTCCTTAGTTTATTTGACTAAGTATGACAGCACCCACGGTCGCTTTCCGGGGGTGGTGCAGAGCCGCGACAATACGCTTGTCATCGATGACAATGAGATCGCAGTGTTCTCGGAAGCATCAATTGGGCGCTTACCGTGGCAAGACTTAGAGATCGATCTGGTGATGGAATGCACCGGATCGTTCTCTGATAGGCCTACCGCCGCACAACACTTAGAGAGTGGTGCAAAGCGAGTATTGTTCTCACACCCTGCACAGAGCGATGTCGACGCCACCGTAATCTACGGTGTAAACCACGATAGCTTGCGTTCTGAGCATAAAATTATCTCCAATGCATCGTGTACAACCAATTGTGTTGTGCCAGTGATTCAATGTCTCGACGAGCATTTTGGAATCGAGAATGGCGTGATCACGACTATTCACTCCGCGATGAACGATCAGCCGGTGATCGATGCGTTTCATCATCATGACTTGCGCAAGACGCGAAGCGCGGTGCAGTCGATTATTCCGGTGAATACGGAGATCGATAAAGGCATTGGTCGCATCCTCCCCCATCTGAATGGTCGCTTCGCAGCACAGGCGATGCGGGTGCCTACCGTCAACGTTTCAGCAATCGATCTTACCGTTACACTAAACGCAGACGTCAGTGTCGAGTCGGTGAACGCGGCTATCCGTGCAGGCGCCTTGAAATCTCTACCCTTAGTGCTTGCCTGCACCGACGAACCACTGGCATCCTGTGATTTCAATCACGACCCGCGTTCTGCAATAGTAGACCTAAGCCAGACTCGGGTTAGTGGTACGCGTCTAGTGAAGGTGTTGGCGTGGTTCGACAACGAATGGGCTTTCGCAAATAGAATGCTCGATGTGGCTGAATTGATTCGCAAGCTAGAACTCAAAGGTAACTCAAAGCAATGACTATATTGAGAATGCAGGATTTAGATCTGAGTGATAAGCGAGTATTGATTCGCGAGGATCTGAACGTTCCCATTAAAGGTGGCGTCATCGCCAACGACACTCGAATCGCCGCGGCGATCCCAAGCATTGCCTTAGCGCGAAGCTTGGGTGCTAAAGTGATTATCATGTCCCATCTTGGGCGCCCCAGTGAGGGTAAGCCTATAACAGAGCAACTAGAAGCTTCACTTGCGCCTGTGGCCGAGCATATGGCAAAGCTACTTGGCTGCAAGGTAAGGCTGTGTCAGGACTATATTGATGTGCCGGGCAACGCCCAGCCACAGGGCGACGAAGTCGTATTGCTAGAGAATGTGCGTGTTAATCTCGGTGAGAAGGACAACGCTGACGAATTGGCGAAGCTCTATGCGGCGCTGTGTGATGTGTTCGTGATGGATGCATTCGGCACTGCACATCGTGCTCAAGCCAGTACCCATGGGGTCGCGAAATTCGCTCCAACCGCCTGCGCGGGTCCGCTGCTTGGCAATGAGCTCGATGCCCTCGAATTAGCGTTGAAAAGCCCAGAGCGTCCGATGTTGGCAATCGTTGGCGGTGCGAAGGTGTCCAGCAAGCTTCAAGTATTGGAGAGTCTGGCAACTATCGTGGATCAACTGATTGTGGGTGGAGGCATTGCGAATACATTCCTATTGGCTGCTGGTTACAATGTAGGCAAGTCACTAGTCGAGCGAGACCTCGTGGACACTGCTAAGCAATTAATGCAGAAGACCAATATTCCTATGCCGGTGGATGTGGTCGTGGCTAAGGAATTTTCGGCAGATGCTCAGGCGACTATCAAGAAAGTTGCCGACGTAGCAGACGACGATATGATTCTCGATATCGGCCCTGATACGGCAGCAGCTTTCACGAAAATCATTGCAGAAATGAAGACTATTATCTGGAATGGCCCTGTTGGTGTCTTCGAGTTTGATAATTTTGCGAAGGGCACGCAAGCTGTGGCAGAAGCGGTAGCGGCGAACAAGGGTTTCTCCATCGCGGGCGGTGGTGAGACGATCTCCGCGATCGATAAATTCGAAGTCACGTCAGATATTTCCTATATCTCTACCGGTGGTGGGGCCTTCTTGGAGTTCGTGCAGGGTGAAACATTGCCCGCAGTGCAAATACTGGATGAGATGGGCAAATAGGCCAGCTTAAGAATTAGCTATAGAAAAATTTAACAATTCAATTATGCAGACTAACAGGACACGAGGTAGCAAATGGCATTAATTAGTTTACGTCAACTTCTAGATCATGCGGCGGAGCACGGTTACGGTGTGCCCGCTTTCAATGTAAACAATCTCGAACAAGTTCGCGCCATTATGGAAGCGGCTGATGAGGTAAATAGTCCTGTGATTCTTCAGGCCTCTGCTGGTGCACGTAAGTACGCTGGGTCGAATTTCTTGAAGCATTTGATTCAAGCTGCCATCGAAGAGTTTCCTCATATTCCAATCGTGATGCATCAAGATCACGGCGTCTCTCCGGCGGTTTGTCAGCGTTCTATCCAGCTAGGCTTTTCATCTGTAATGATGGACGGCTCATTGGGTGAGGACGGCAAAACCCCGAAAGACTACGACTACAACGTAGGTGTAACCAAGCTGACTGTTGCCATGGCGCACGCCTGTGGCGTTTCGGTGGAAGGCGAGATTGGCTGCTTAGGTTCTCTAGAGACAGGCATGGCCGGTGAAGAAGACGGAATTGGCGCAGAGGGCGTTCTGTCGATGGACCAGATGCTGACAGACCCGGAAGAGGCCGCGCGCTTCGTCGAGGATACTGGAGTTGATGCGCTCGCCATCGCAGTTGGCACTAGCCACGGCGCGTATAAATTTAGTCGCCCACCTACAGGCGACACCTTGGCGATCGCTCGCATCCGTGAAATTCATCTACGCATCCCCAATACTCATTTGGTAATGCATGGTTCCTCTTCGGTGCCTCAAGAATGGCTCGCTGTCATCAATCAATACGGCGGTGAGATTCCCGAGACCTATGGCGTGCCAATTGCCGAAATTCAAGAAGGCATTCGTCACGGCGTGCGCAAAGTGAATATCGACACAGACCTTCGCCTAGCATCCACTGGCGCTGTGCGAAAATTCCTTGCGGAGAACAAGTCTGAGTTTGACCCGCGTAAATTCTTAATCCCGACTATCAAGGCAATGAAGTCCGTCGTGATTCAACGCCTAGAGGCGTTCGGTACCGCTGGACAAATTTCGACTATCGGAAAGGTTTATAGCCTGGAGCAAATGGCCGAGCGCTATTAAGTCATACTGCAACGAGGCACTAGGTGAGTCGCATTATGTTCAACATCAATGATGCACAAGTGCTTCGCGACAGTCTGCCGGAATTAGATCTCAAGGCGTCGTTGCCAATCGGTGGCAACGTCTCGAATTATCTGCAATTTTACGGGCTCGATGTTGAGTCTCTTTGCCCTAAAAACGCCCATGACATTCACCATGCCATGGGCGTTTTTACGAGCGCAGGTTTTCGCGTAGCTTGCCATTACTATGCCCCGCCTCCAGAACTAATAGAAGGCACGGTGATTCTGGTGCACGGCTACTATGACCACGTTGGCCTGTACACGCATCTGCTGCGCTACTGCCTCGCGCGTAACCTAGCTGTCTTCGCATACGACTTGCCCGGGCACGGACTGTCCAGTGGTGCCCCCGCGGCTATAGACACATTCGCTCAATATACCGAAGTGTTTAGTGACTGTTTGCAGAAGGCGCGCAGCGTTCAAGGCGACAAACCTCTCCATGTACTGGCTCAGAGCACGGGGGGTGCGATAGTGATGGATTTCTGCCTACTGCGGTGTGCGCAAAGTCAGCAGCAAACAGGCAATATAGTGCTGCTCGCACCGTTAGTGCGGCCTGTGTCTTGGCGGCGAGGTAGCATGACTTATGCGGTTGTGCGGCGCTTCGTAAAGGCAATCAAGCGCAGTTTTGCCATCAACAGCCACGATGCAAAATTCTTGCATTTCCTGAGTGAAAGCGACCCATTGCAGTGTCGATTACTCCCAGTAGCATGGGTTGGCGCTTTGAAGAACTGGCTGGCGGAGTTTGAGCGTTATCAGGTCTGTAATAAGGCGCTAACAGTAGTTCAGGGAACTGGCGATACAACAGTCGATTGGCGCTACAACCTAAAAAGAATCAAAGAGAAATTCCCCGAATCCGAAGCTGTGATTTTGCAGCAAGCGCGCCACCATCTGGCTAATGAGAGCCAGGAGATTCGTGACGCGCTATGCAAGGAGCTTGATCAACACCTATAGCCCTATCTGACGTAGTTAGCTGTCAGAACAATACTCGGCACCGAATTGTGCCTTTGACCTGATTGAGCTTCTCTAGGGCCACCTTGCTGTATTCCACATCGATATCCGTCACCACATAGCCAATTTCGTCATTGGTCTGTAGATACTGTGAGCGGATGTTGATGCCGTTCTCTGAGAAAATGCTGTTGATCTCCGAGAGCACGCCAGGAATATTATTGTGGATGTGCAATAGTCGATGCTTGCCAGGGTGTGCTGGCAGTGCAACCTCGGGAAAGTTGACCGAAGTAAACGAAGAGCCATTGTCGCTGTATGTTGTGAGTTTCTCCGCTACCTCAAAACCGATGTTCTCTTGCGCTTCCATAGTACTGCCCCCAACGTGCGGGGTAAGTATGCAATTGTCGAAGTCCCGTAGCGGGCTGAAGAACTCATCGTCATTGGAGCGCGGTTCAACAGGGAATACATCGATGGCAGCGCCGGCTAAATGGCCACTGGCGAGTGCGGCGGCGAGCGCGTCGATATCGACTACTGAACCGCGTGAAGCATTGATTAGGATGCCGCCCTTCTTCATCCAGCTAAGCTGTTCTGCGCCAATCATCTCTGCCGTCTGCTTGGTCTCGGGGACGTGCAGGCTGATCACATCGCAGCTCTCCATTAGGGCTTTCAGAGTGGGCAGTTGCACGGCATTGCCCAGGGGCAATTTGCTGACGATGTCGTATAGATAGACCTTCATGCCCATCGATTCGGCGAGCACGCTAAGCTGCGAGCCGATATTGCCGTAACCAATCAAACCTAGCTTCTTACCTCGTGCCTCAAAGGACCCGGTGGCCACCTTCTGCCAGACGCCTCGGTGTGCTTTAGCATTCTTCTCTGGCACGCCGCGCAACAGCAGGATGGTTTGCGCGATCACTAGCTCGGCAACGCTGCGCGTATTGGAGAACGGCGCATTGAAAACGGGAATACCACGCACTAGCGCGGCCTCTAAATCAACCTGATTGGTGCCAATGCAGAAGCAACCAACTGCTTGCAGTTTATCTGCTGCTGCGAACACGTCTTTGGTGAGCTGTGTACGGGAGCGTATACCAACGAAATGGGCGTCACGAATCTTCTCGATCAACTGGTCTTCGGGCAGCGAGGTCTTCAGATACTCAATATTGGTGTAGCCCGCCTTGTGCAGCGTGTCGACTGCGCTTTGGTGCAGCCCTTCGAGGAGTAAGAATTTAATCTTGCTCTTTTCCAGAGATGTGGGGTTCATTTTGTGCGATTTCTCTTTGCTAGTGGGGCGGGATGGCGAAGGCCTTATGTTAACATAAGGCATACATTCTGGCGGATGAAAACTCTTTGCATTAATGGTGAATAAAATTCACCCTACGCCGGCTGGTTTCCCATTAGAATTCTTTCAAATCACATGGTTGCCTATCTCGATGAATCCATCGCAAGCAGAAATTGTCGCCGCACTAGGCCAAATAGTGGGCGCGGACAAAGTCAAAACTGACAACGAATCGCTATCCATCTATGGAAAAGACTGGACTCGCGTTTACGAGCCTAAGCCTTCGGTAATTGTATTCCCTACTAGCATAGAGCATGTGCAAGCGATCGTGCTTTATGCCAATGAACACAAGCTGGCTTTAGTGCCCTCTGGTGGTCGCACGGGTCTTAGCGGCGGCGCGATGGCTACCGCCGGTGAAATCGTGGTTGCCTTCGATAAGATGAATAAGATTCTAGATTTCGACCCTGTAGATCGCCAGGTGGTTTGTCAGCCAGGTTTGGTGACCGAAGCCCTTCAGAATTTCGCCGAAGAGCAGCAGCTGTTCTACCCAGTGGATTTTGCCTCCTCAGGCTCGAGCCAGATCGGCGGCAATGTTGCTACCAATGCTGGTGGGATCAAAGTAATCAAGTACGGACTAACCCGTGACTGGGTTGTCGGCATGAAAGTGGTGACAGGCAGTGGGCAGTTGCTAGAGCTCAATAAGGGGCTTATTAAGAACGCCACAGGTTATGACTTGCGCCATCTATTCATTGGCTCGGAAGGAACGTTAGGTTTCATGGTCGAGCTGAACATCAAACTTGCTACGCCGCCTCAGGATCCGATGGTGTTGGTGCTTGCCGTAGATGCGATGGAATCGGCCATGCATGTATTGCGCAGTTTTCAAGCGAAGCTGCCACTTACTGCGTTTGAGTTCTTCTCGGAGAAGGCCTTGGCCCATGTGATTGCTGAGAAAGGATTGCAAAGGCCGTGCGAGACAGTAGGCGAGTTTTATGCCCTTATTGAGTTCGAAAATATTAGCGAGCAAACGCTTGAGGACGCCATGGCGGCCTTCGAGTCTTGCATGGAGCAGGGTTGGGCGCTAGATGGCACCCTAAGCCAAACCTCGGCTCAAGCGCGCGACCTGTGGCGTCTGCGAGAAGACATATCGGAGACCATCGCGCAGTTCACCCCTTATAAGAACGACATCTCGGTTAAGGTCTCCCAAGTACCAGCCTTTCTGCGCGAGGTTGACGAGATTGTGACGAAGCAATACCCAGACTTCGAGATCATCTGGTTCGGTCATATCGGCGACGGCAATGTGCATCTGAACATCCTGAAGCCAGAGGGTTTAGATAAGGCCTTGTTCTTCAAGCAATGCTCGGAAGTCAGCGTCGATATTTTCGAATGCGTGCAACGTTTTGGCGGCAGCGTTTCCGCGGAACATGGCGTTGGTTTGTTGAAGAAACCCTTTCTTCATTACAGTCGTAATCCGGAAGAGCTTGTGTATTTAAAGGCCATAAAGCAGATATTCGACCCTAATGGGCTAATGAATCCAGGAAAGATTTTTGATTGAGAGGCCAAGCGGGGCTTGGATTAGCAGCAAAATTGTGAAAAAAAAGCAAGGTTTCTGTGATTATGTATGAAAACTATATTCCATCCGTTCTTATATAGGGTTACACTTCGGCGGAATCCCTATGGATTCAAGGGTTGGCAGGAATGTTAGCCATGTATTTAATTTTAAAGAACAAGAGAGAAATATGTCAGAGCAAGTAGAAGGTACTGTTAAGTGGTTCAATGACGAGAAAGGTTTTGGTTTCATTGAGCAGGAAGGTGGGAAGGACGTATTCGTTCACTTTAGCGCAATTAACGGTTCTGGAAGAAAAACTCTTCACGAAGGCCAGAAGGTCACTATGGATGTGACTCAAGGTCAAAAAGGCCCGCAAGCAGAGAACGTGACTCCTCTGTAACGAAAAACGCAGAGCGCTCACGTGCTCTGCGTTTTTAATTTTACAGATTAGGTTTAGATTTTTTCTAAACCTGTGGATTGTTTTACGTAAAGCTTCGCTAGAGCGTTGTTATCAGATCTTGTAGTTTCTGATGCCTTCACTTGTCCCCAAGATCAACAGATCTGCTGGCCGCACCGCAAATAGTCCATTAGTTACGACACCTGTTATCTGATTGAGCTGTGTTTCCAGCCCAACGGGATCCCTTATTTCCATATTATGGATATCGAGGATGTGATTCCCATTGTCGGTAACAAAGCCTTCGCGATAAACAGGATCGCCGCCTAGCGTGACAATCGCTCGTGCCACATGGCTACGTGCCATTGGAATCACTTCCACTGGCAGTGGGAATTTTCCAAGTGTGGGCACGTATTTGCTCTCGTCTGCAATACATACAAATTCTCTGGCGACTGCCGCGATGATCTTCTCGCGCGTGAGTGCTCCCCCGCCACCTTTGATGAGGTGTAGGGATTCATTCGCTTCATCCGCGCCGTCCACATAGATAGACACCTCATCGACGCTGTTCAGGTCGCGTACTTCTAATCCGAGTAGGCGCAGGCGTCGCTGAGTTTCTTCTGAGCTCGCAACGGTGCAAAGAATCTGGTCCTTAAAAGGGGCCAGGCATTCTATGAAAAGATTGGCGGTGGAGCCCGTGCCTACCCCTAGAACCATCTTGTCGTGTAAACGTTCGCGCACAAACTGGGCTGCTGCCTCGGCAACGGCCTTTTTCAATTGGTTCTGATCCATGCTAATTTTCCCTGCGTGATAAACAACTTATCGCGGATTATAACCACGAAAGGTCTCCAATGGATAAATACGTAAAAGACATATTGTCAGCCAAGGTTTACGACGTTGCCGTGGAGACCCCAATCGAGCAGGCAGCAGTGCTGTCCCAAAGGCTCCAGAACACTGTTTGGCTTAAGCGTGAAGACATGCAGCCTGTGCACAGCTTTAAGCTGCGCGGCGCCTACAATAAGATGGCAGGGCTCACCGCCGAGGCAGCTAAGAAAGGCGTGATTGCCGCATCCGCAGGCAACCATGCACAGGGTGTTGCGATGGCCGGCAACCGCCTTAATATCCACACCACCATCGTGATGCCAGTGACGACGCCAATCATCAAGATCAATGCCGTTAAGGCCCTTGGTGGCAAGGTGATTCTGCATGGCGATACCTATGATGAAGCTTCCGCGCACGCTAAGACGCTAATCGATCAGAAAGGCTATACCTTCGTGCATGCCTTCGACGACCCCGCAGTCATTGCGGGTCAAGGGACTGTAGGTCTTGAGATCGTTCGCCAGCATAGTGGCAATCTCGATGCCATATTCGTGCCTGTAGGGGGTGGTGGCCTGATGGCGGGCATCGCGGCCTATATTAAATATATACGTCCCGAGATAAAGCTAATCGCCGTCGAGGCTGAGGATTCGGCCTGTCTACAGGCGGCCCTAGCGGCAAAGCGTCGTGTAGTGTTGCCTCAGGTTGGTTTGTTCGCCGACGGGGTGGCGGTAGCGCAGATTGGCAAAGAGCCATTTCGCGTGCTGCGCAATCTTGTCGACGAGGTGGTAACCGTAACCACTGACGAGATATGTGCGGCGGTTAAAGATGTCTTCGACGACACTCGAGCAATGGCAGAGCCTGCGGGAGCGCTCGCAATCGCGGGGCTCAAGAAGTACGTAAGGGAGCACTCATTAACCGGGAAAGACCTAATGGCAGTGGTTAGCGGGGCAAATGTTAATTTTGACCGTCTACGCCACATCTCAGAGCGCACCGAGCTTGGCGAGAGCCGCGAAGCGATTCTGGCTGTGACTATAGATGAGCGCCCTGGCAGCTTCCGTCGCTTTTCAAAGGCGATTGGAAAGCGCTATATCACTGAGTTCAATTATCGCTTCGGAGATCCTAAGCGCGCCAAAATATTTGTAGGCGTGAGGCTCGCGGATTCCGAGTCTGGGCGTGAGAAGTTATTGGAGATGCTCCGCAAGAAGCGTGTCGACGTCGTAGACATGTCGGACAACGAGGCGGCAAAGCTGCATATTCGCTATATGGTCGGCGGCCGCAATCAGGCTATTCACAATGAGCGTGTCTATCGTTTCGAATTTCCGGAGCGTCCAGGTGCCTTCACGAAATTCCTCGATCTGCTAGGCGGACGATGGAACATCTCGATGTTCCATTACCGTAATCATGGGGCGGCCTATGGGCGGGTGTTATGTGGCATGCAGGTACCGCCCAGCGAGGTTGCGCAGTTCGAAGAGTTTATGCGGCAGATCGGCTATCGATGTTGGGATGAAACTGAAAATGAAGCTTATAAGACCTTTCTGGTGCATGAATAGCCGCGCCTAGAAGAGCTTATTGTTCTCATCATAATGTGTCGGGATGCGATTAGTGGACGAATGCATACCTATTACCACCATCGTAAGGCCGGTTCGGAATCTGGACCACCAAGAGCGATTGGCTTGTTGGGATTCCTCTACGCACTCTTTCAGTGCGCTCTTTTGGTTCTCGTCTAAGTCTAAACCTTTACACATGCTGCCTCCTATTGAGGTTCTGTGAGAAAACGGTTTACTGGCTAAATACGCTGCGTGCTAGAATCGGCGGCCGTTTTTTCAATGAGTCCCCTTTCTAACAGAGATTGTCCCATGAGTAAATTTAACAATGTTACCGTCGTTAAAGCGGCGAATATCTATTTCGATGGCAAGGTCACTAGCCGCGTTGTCGAGTTTGAATCAGGTGAAGTAAAGACGCTGGGGATCATGTTGCCCGGAGAGTACCGCTTCTCGACCGCCAAGAAGGAGATCATGGAGATCCTTTCCGGCCATGTAGAGATTCTTTTGCCCGGCTCAGACACTTGGGAAAACATCGTGGGCGGCCAGAGTTTTGAAGTGCCAGCTAACGCTGCCTTCGACATCAAGGTTCTAGAAGTCACAGACTACTGCTGCTCCTACCTAGACTAAGGGATACCTGACCGGTGGGCATGGGTCAGCTTGTTGGGGATTGAATAGACCCGATACGCTGGCCCATTCGCACCGCGTCTGACGCGGCTAAATCGGCTTGTAATTGCACCATGCCAGGGCCGAATACTGCCACAACGGTCGAGCCAAGCTTGAAGCGCCCCATCTCCTCGCCCTTACCGATTTGAATGGGAGGTACTTGCCCTTCGTAGCTGACGTGGGTACTGGATTCGCGGCCCGGACAAACCTGTCCAGCCCAGGCCGTGTCAACACTTGCCACTATCATGGCGCCTACTAGGACCAAGGCCATTGGGCCGTGCTCAGTCTCAAAGAAACACACTACGCGCTCGTTACGTGCAAACAGACTATCCACGTTCTCACTGGTAAATTGATTGACCGAGAATAGCTTGCCGGGCACATGAATCATGCGCGTTAAGGTGCCTGCAATCGGCATATGCACACGGTGGTAGTCCTTTGGTGACAAGTAGACCGTGCAAAAACAGCCATCTTGAAACTCCTCGGCCAATTCTGGGTCGCCACCTAAAAGATTTACCAAGCTAAAATGCCGCCCTTTGGCCTGTAATAGTGTACCGTCAGCGATATTGCCCAGCTGATTGATAGCACCATCGGCAGGGCTTACAACGGTCAACTCATCGCCATCTAAGGGACGCATTCCAGGCCGCAGTTCGCGAGTGAAGAAGTCGTTAAAGCTTTTAAATTGCCTGGTGTCCGAACATTTCGCCTCGTCTAGATTTACCTCATAGCGCTTGGCAAACCAGCTGATAAAAGGCGTTTTCACGAAGCCCCAGCGGCATGCGGCAAGCGCGCCGACTACTCTTGAGAGTGCGTGCTGAGGGACAAGGTGTTGAAATATTAGGAATAATTTGCCTTTCATATGATCCGAATCAATGTCACGTAACGTAATGGAGGCACAGCTTAATCAAGCCTAAGAAGTGAAACAAGTTATAAGGCAAAATGGTTATAATTGCGCGCACGGACTAATGATTTTCGCCTTTTGTCCGATCTATATAGAAGTAGAACCATTCTAGAAACGGGGTAATGTCGCTCGCGTTTCCATCTTGCTGCGCCGATAGGCGCGAAAACTGGCCTCTAACAGCCGGTTTAAAGGAATCTATTCGATGCTTTTTATCATAGGTGTCATCGTAGTAATTGGCAGTGTGGCTGGCGGGTACGTGCTCCATGGCGGTATTCTCATGCTGCTGTGGCAGCCAACAGAGGTCATTATCATCGTGGGCGCTGCCTTTGGTGCGTTCTTGATTGCCAATAGTATGCACTTGGTTAAGGACACGGGTAAGCAACTGCCAAGCGCCATCTTCGGGTCCAATAAGAATTCAGCCCTCTATCTTGATCTATTAGGCCTGCTCTACGATATTTTCAACAAGGCGCGCCGCGAAGGAATGATGGCCGTAGAGGCGGATATCGAATCGCCGACGGACAGTGGGATTTTTACGCGTTATCCAAAGCTGCTAAAAGACAAGCGCATGGTCGAGTTCATCGCCGATAACTTGCGCATTCTAACGACCAGCAATCTTGCGCCTCATGAGATTGAGGCAATGATGGACACGGAGATCGAGACACAACTGCACGAACTCTCTGAGCCCTCCCATGCAATTCATCGAATTGCTGACGGTTTGCCTGGCTTCGGGATTGTGGCGGCCGTATTGGGTATCGTAATCACCATGCAGAAGCTCGGTGGTCCCCCCGAGGCATTGGGGCAGAGTGTAGCGGCGGCGTTGGTGGGAACCTTCCTAGGTATTTTCTTAGCGTATGGCTTTGTGGGCCCGATGAGCACACGCATGCAATCTGTCGCCGAAGAAGACATCAAGATGTTCGAATGCGTTAAAGCCGCAATCGTAGCGACTTCCAACGGTCTTCCGCCGCAAATGGCGGTTGAGTTTGCCCGTAAGACCCTATTCTCTGCAGATCGGCCTACCTTTTCCGAACTTGAGACTCATGTTAGAAGTCGATAGTGTCAATTTACATTTTTTAAACGCCTAACGCTTTGAGCGCATTGTGGAAAAAACCGAACAGAATATTGTCATCAAGCGAGTTAAGAAGGTTGCAGGCGGCGCCCATGGCGGTGCGTGGAAAATCGCTTTCGCCGACTTCGCTCTGGCCCTCATGGCCTTCTTCTTGGTGCTATGGCTGATTGAGTCCACTACCAATCTCGAAAAAATGGCTATCGCCGGCTATTTCTCTGACCCCACCAATCTCGGCGCTGTCGGCGACGGCGGTACTCCCTATGTGTTGGATTTGCAGGGGCGTCCCCTCAATGTGAACAATCAGGGCTTGAACCTTTCCTTGGTGCGTCAGGATGAAGACCCATTGGTAGATTCCGATGATGAGATTAATAACCCGGAGTTTGTGGAGCTAGCTCGTTTGCGCCAAATGGAGGCACTGAGCAATCTGCGTGGCGACGTTGAAGCTGAAATTAATCTCAATCAGCAGTTCGATTGGTTTCGCGATAGCGTGTCTTTCGAGATAACCGAAGAAGGGCTCATGGTGCAGATTATCGATCGCGAAGGACGGCCATTGTTCGACAACGGACAGTCTAGGCTGCGCCCATACGCGATGGAAATCCTGTGGGCGATGGGTCGTATCTTCGGCAATGTACCGAATAAGGTCAGCGTGTTCGGGCACACCGACGGCGCGCGGTTCAGTAGCGAGGATGACTATAGTAATTGGGAATTATCTTCTGACCGCGCGAACGCGGCTCGTCGTGCACTTGTCGATGGCGGTTTACATCCAGATCAGGTTGCGCAGATTATCGGAATGGCTGATTCGGTGCCGCTAAACACGGACGACCCACTGGGGCCCATGAACAGGCGCATCGTTATCATGGTGTTGAATTCTGTGGCTCAATCCCGTGTAGATGCGCTATCCAACTCCGGTCTAGCAGCGCCTACGCCGGGGGAAGAGATTCTACCTCCTACGCCCACTGTGGAGATATTCTAGACTCCTATTTGGCCTCGAGTGTAGAGAGCAGGAAGAAATAACTGGCTAGACGCTCTGGGCTAATCTTGCCCTCTTCCACCGCTTGCTTTAAAGCGCAATCGGGCTCCTGTTGATGTTTGCAGTCGCGAAAGCGGCAGGCGCCGCGATATGGTGCGAACTCCACAAAACCATCGAAGAGCATCTGCGGGTCTAGGTTCCAGAGCCCAAACTCTCGTATTCCCGGTGAGTCAATTAAGTCGCCACTACCAGGCAAGTGGTAGAGTCGCGCGGCAGTAGTGGTATGGGTGCCCTTGTCGCGGCTTTGGGACATGCCACCAACGATAGCGCTATGCTGTGCATCATCTTCGTCGCCACGTAACGCGTTCACTAGTGATGACTTACCAACCCCGGACTGTCCAACGAATACCACCGTTTCCTCTTTCAGTGCCGCCTGCAGTGCGTCCACCCCTGTCCCTTGTTTACTGGATACTCTATGTATGTCATAGCCGATGCGCGCGTAATTGCTAAGCATCGCTTCGAGCTTTGCATCTCTTTCTGGGTCTAGAAGGTCGGTTTTATTGAGCACTAAGATAGGCCGCAACTTCAGAAATGAGGCCATGACTAGGTAGCGGTCAATAAGATTCGCAAAGGCTTCTGGAAGTGGCGCGATAGTGATCGCGACAACACTGACATTGGCAGCAATAGGACGAAGATTCGCCTGCTGATTGGGCCGTGCCATTAAAGAGCTACGCTCTTTTAGGGCGACAACGACGCCGCTGGTCTCCCCGTCCGCTTGCCAAATCACCCGGTCACCGGTGGCTAGTGCGGGGAGGTTGGTGCGCTGAAAGCAACGATATACCTTGCCCGCGCTCTCCTCGGAAGTGCACTCGATCTCCAGCTGCTGACCGAAATGACAGATCACCAGGCCGGTAAGTTGAGGGCCTAACGCCTCTGTCTCCCTATCTTCCACTGGCTTGCGTACGCCTCGCTCTCGCAAAGCTTGATTGCGGTCGATGCGCCCACGTTGTTGCTGGGTGAGCCTGCGTTTAGTCATATAGGTGTCGGTCCTTGAGGCGGGGATGTCCCCGGCGCTGTATGTCGCGCAGTGTACAGCAAAAGCCCTAGAGACGGGGACTGCCGCGAGTCTGCGGCTCTGATACAATCGCTCATTTACAGCATCGAGATCGCATCACCGATGCATGTACTCGCGCAAAGTCCTGGAGTAGCTCATGACAGAATTAGACAAAAAGAACACCCTCATATGGATCGATCTTGAAATGACAGGACTGGTGCCAGAAACCGATCGGATCATCGAGATTGCCACTCTGGTAACCGATGCTGACCTCAACTACATAGCACAAGGCCCGGTGATCGCAGTCAAACAGTCCGATGATGCTTTGGCTGGTATGGACGAGTGGAATCAGCGCACCCACGGGAACTCTGGCTTGATTGAGCGAGTACGCAATAGCCTATTCGACGATAGGCAGGCGGAGTCCGCCACTATCGAATTTTTGCGCGAATACTCGGCGCAAGGCGCTTCGCCAATGTGTGGCAACAGCATCTGTCAGGACCGCCGCTTCCTCGCGCGTTATATGCCAGAGCTAGAGGCGTTCTTTCACTACCGTAATCTGGACGTAAGCACTCTGAAGGAGCTCGCAAAGCGTTGGTCTCCCGAAGTATTAAACTCATTGAAGAAACGCGCAACGCATCAGGCTATGGACGATATTAAGGATTCTATCGCGGAGTTGCAGCACTACCGCGAGCATTTCATCAAGGCCTAAATAATTCTATGATTGTAGGAGCGGGCTTGCCCGCGAATGGGTCCGATTCATGTGAATCTGAGGAAGATTCTGGAATTCGCGGGCAAGCCCCCCATGCTAGGACAAGCGCTCCTACAGATCAGTGGATCTTTTTAAAATCTAAGTTGCATCGCCGTGTTGCTCAAGCGCCCACTCCACATGTTCGCGCACAAGCGGTGATGGGTGAGAGCGCCGATCATTCAGGGCAGCAACAATCGCATCACTGCTCGGGGCATTGCCAAGGGCTACCGCGATGTTACGCAGCCAGCATTCATAGCCGATGCGGCGAATCGCGGAGCCTTCGGTTAGGCGTAGGAACTCCTCTTCGTTCCATGCGAACAATTTCAGCAAGTCAGCATCATCCAAGCCGTGTCTTGGTGCAAAATCTTCCTCAGTGCTTAGCCGTGTGAACTTATTCCAAGGGCAAATTATCTGGCAGTCATCGCAGCCGAATATCCTGTTACCCATTAAGGGACGTAGCTCTACTGGAATTGAGGTGCGTAGCTCGATGGTCAGGTAAGAAATGCAACGGCGCGCGTCTAACACATTAGGTGCGACGAATGCCTTGGTAGGACAGATATCGATACAGGCATTGCAAGAGCCGCAATGCGCGCCGGTGGGGGCGTCTATGGGCAGTGGCAGATCAGTGAAGAGCTCAGCGAGAAAGAACCATGAGCCTGCCTTGCGATTGATCAGCATCGTGTTCTTGCCAATCCACCCCATGCCAGACTTCTCGGCGAGGGCGCGCTCTAATACCGGGGCACTATCGACAAAGGCGCGATAACCGAAAGGCCCTATCGCCTCGCTTACTCGGTCGGCGAGTCTCTGCAGTCGTTTACGAATGAGTTTGTGATAGTCCCGCCCGCGCGCATAACGAGAAATATAGGCTTTATCAGGGGTTTTCAATTCAGCCAAAGAATTAGTAGTAGTGAGCGCATAATCCATACGTACGCAAATTGCCCGCAGGGTGTCGGGCACCAAGGCCTCCGGATCGAGACGCAATTGGGCGTGGCGCTGCATATACTCCATGTCGCCATGGTAGTGATTGTCTAGCCAGCTCTGCAGATGTTGGCCGTAGGCACTCATGTCGATATCGGCAATAGTGACTTGCGCAAAGCCTAGCTCTAAGCCCCAGGCTTTGATGTCCTGCGCTAAGGTCTCTAACTCACTCTGCTTCATAGGGCGCTCGTTATAATGCACATAGAATATGTGCGGCCGCTTCCAACGTTGCATCGTCCTTACAGAAGCAGAAACGAATTAATGTGCTATCGGGCGCCTTTTTGTAGAATGGAGAGAGAGGTATTGCAGCCACGCCTTTCTCCTGTGTCAATTGCTTTACGAATTCCATGTCGGTTGCGTCACTAACAGCACTATAATCTGCTAGTTGAAAATAAGTGCCGCGAGAAGGTTTAAGAACAAAGCGAGAGTTCGCAAGCAGTCGGCAAAAAGTATCGCGCTTCTCTTGATAGAAGTGTGGCAGTTCGATGGCGTGCTGTGGACACTCGCGCATGAAATCGGCAATGGCATATTGAATAAAACTAGGCGAGGTGAAGGTGACGAATTGGTGTACCTTGCGAAATTCGCGCGTCAACGATGGGGGTGCAACGCAGTAAGCTAGCTTCCAACCCGTAGCGTGATAAGTCTTGCCGAAGGAGAACACGGCGAAGCTGCGTTGCCGCAACTCCTCGTGGCGCAATACACTCTCATGCACTCCGTCATCGAACACCATGTGCTCGTAGACTTCATCGGAGAGCACATAGATATCTGTATCGCGCGTAATCTGCGCAAGTGTCTCTATATCGGCCTTGTTTAGTACCGCGCCACTAGGGTTGTGGGGGGTATTGATGACAATAAGCCGTGTACGAGTAGTGATGCAGGCACGCACGCGATCCCAGTCGATGCTGAAATCGGGCAATTGCAATGGTATATGTATCGCCTCTGCTCCCGCTAAGCTAATCGCGGGGTCGTAGGAGTCGTAGGCAGGGTCGAAGACGATCACTTCGTCCCCGGCGCTTACGGTCGCGTGGATCGCATCGAACAGCGCCTCAGTGGCTCCAGAGGTTACGGTCACTTCCTGATCCATGTCTGCGCTAAAGCCGTATAAGTTTTGAACTTTACGAGCGATCTGTTCGCGTAGAGCCGGAATGCCCACCATAGGCGGATACTGATTCTTGCGATCATTTAAGTAATGGGCGACAAGTTCGCGCAAACGCTCCGGGCAATCGAAATCGGGGAAGCCTTGTGAGAGGTTAATGGCGCCATATTCCTGTGCCATCGTCGACATCACTGTGAAGATAGTGGTGCCAATATTAGGGAGCTTACTTCGCAAAATGTTGCCTCTTATAGGATGCGTGCTGAACAAACCGCACAGGGAGCGCAGGCTAGGCCTTAGGTCGGCCAGTTTACCCGAACCGAGGACCAACTCAACCCGCTGCGACGGAGCCTAATGTATAGGCATTAGGGTTTTTGTAACGAACAAGGGTCATAATAGTCACTATCGGACCCAAACCAACACTCATCAATAGTGCGATGGATCTCATGAAGAAAATAATTAGTAAGAATAAGCAAAAACTTAGCGATGAAGCGGCTGCTCCAGTAATTCAGATGGCTCGCTTAGCTCCGAAGCCCACCTCTTCCTTGCGCTTACTGCAGTTGGACGCGGGTCGGCAGGCTTTTCTGCACTATTTCGAGAATACTTGGGGCCTGACTGAGAGTCTATTCTCCGCGCTCACGAGTGAGGAGGCCTACTTCCTCCGGCCCTATCATAAGACGCGACATCCGCTGATTTTCTATTATGCCCATCCGGTTACTTTCTACGTGAACAAACTGCTCGTCGCGGGTTTGATAGACACTCCTATCAATCAGCATTTCGAAGTGCTCTTTGAAACGGGTGTGGATGAAATGAGCTGGGATGATCTGCATGAGGGCGATCAAGTGGTATGGCCGTCTCTTGAGGAGGTGGTCGACTACCGCAAGACCGTTTATGCATTAGTGAGCAATCTGATCAAGACCCACCCTGCATTCGATGCCCCAATCACCATGGATAGTCCGGCTTGGGCAATGGCGATGTGCTTCGAGCATGAGCGAATTCACCTCGAGACATCCAGTGTGCTCATGCGCGAATTGCCTCCACAGTATTTGAAGACCCCCGAGAACTGGCCGCGTGTCCTGCTCAGCGAGAAGCCACAGCCAAATACATCGCCAGTTCCCGATACGCATTATCCTGCCAAGAACCCAATGCTGTCGGTAAAAGAAAAGTCCGTTCGGCTCGGCAAGCCGCGCGCATGGCCGAGCTTCGGCTGGGACAATGAGTATGGTGAAGACAATCGCCAAGTTGCCGCATTCAAGGCGAGTCAGCGCCTGATAAGCAATGGTGAATTCTATGAGTTCGTTTCTAGCGGCGGCTATCTCAACGATAGCTACTGGAGCGAGGACGGTTTAGCTTGGCGCCGTTTCCGCAATACCCGTTGGCCGACTTTCTGGGTTCAAGACGGCCCGGTAGGATCCCATCGATTCAAACTGCGTACGACCTTCAGTGTGGAGGAAATGCAGTGGGACTGGCCGGTAGTGGCGAACCACTATGAGGCTAAAGCCTATTGTGCGTGGCGCAGCGAGCGCGATGCTGTCAACGTGCCCTACCGTTTACTGCACGAGAAGGAACACTTAGCGATAAGAGAGCCAGCTCTGCAAGAAGCGGCCCAATGGCAGGCAGATAAGCCCGAGTTAATCAAACTTGACCGCGTAATGGCTGACGAGGCGGAGTTGGCAAGTGCTTACGAGGTTAACAATAACCTTCATTTTGGCAGCGAAAACCCAGTCGATCGCTTTGCGCCCAATAGTCTTGGATTCAATGACGTCTTCGGAAATGTCTGGCAATGGTGTGAGGATACCTTTCACCCGCTGCCAGGCTTTAAGATCCACCCCTATTACGTCGATTTCAGCACCCCTTGCTTCGATGATCGGCACCATATGATCCTCGGAGGTTCGTTTATCAGTACCGGTGACGAGGCCAGCATTTGGTCACGGTTCCACTTCCGTCCACACTTCTTCCAACATGCCGGTTTTCGCATCGTACAGAGCGAAGAGACGCTGTTAGAGAAACAGGACCGTTACGAAACAGACGCCCTTTTGAATCAGTACATGCTTTTCCACTACGGCAGCGCACAAGAGAATCAGGATGGCGAGATAAGTAAGCGTGTTGGGCACCCGCAAGTGCAGGCGTTCATTCCAGCGACGGTTGAGCTAGTGAACCGCTTTGCATTAGGCAGAGGCAAGGTGCTCGATCTGGGCTGCGCAGTTGGCCGGGCAAGTTTCGACCTAAGTAAGACATTTAAGGAAGTCATCGGGCTAGATTACAGTCAGGCATTTGTTGATGCCGCAAAGCGTATGCAAGAACACGGTCGAGTCGACTATGTGCGCCATGAGAGCGGACGTTTTAGCAGCACACTAAGCGCAAGTCTTGAAGAGAGTGTTGACCCTAAGCGTGTGGCGTTCATTCGCGGTGACGCAGCCAAGCTTCGCGCGACAGATCTTGCCGCCAATGGACAGATGAGCGGATTCGATGCAGCACTTTTGAGCAATCTTCTCTGTCGCCTACCTGACCCCGCAGCTTGTCTGCGTCAGTTCGTAGAGGACGAGAGCTTATTGAACCCTGGCGGTGTATTAGTAATCGTTTCCCCCAATAGCTGGATGGCACAGTATACCGACGAGGAAAACTTCCTAGATGGCGAAAGCAGCGAGGTAGCTGTGGCAAAAATAGGCGCCATTCTCGAGGGCTTCGAGCTGCTCCACGAGGACGATCTGCCGTTCATGATTCGCGAGCATCGGCGCAAGTATGAATATGTAGTCAGTCAAGTATCGGTGTGGCGAAAGCGATAAGCTTTGACATAAGGCCTTAGGCTACCGTTCAAACTGAAGTAGCCTTGCGTGACACGACAAATGCCAGCATTGTGCTGGCGTTTGTCTCGCAAGACAATATCCCCTCAAAGCCCCCTCCCTATGTAGTGGCCACTATTCCTTGGCAGCGATAGCCCACCATCGATCCCCTAAAACTATGCTAATCTTGCGCTCCGCGAACGCAGTGTTAACGACCCTGTGTTTGGGACAACGAAAGCGCAATTGATGAGGCAGTATTAATGCAGATAAAGATTTTCACCACTGGTGGCACTATCGACAAGACCTATTTCGATAAAAATAGTGATTATCATGTTGGCGAGCCCCAGGCCGGCGGTATATTGGATAAATCGAATGTCGTATTTGACTATACGGTTCACTCCATTTTTAAGAAGGACAGTCTCGATATAGACGATGAAGATAGACAGCTCATTAGAGAGACTATCGCCTCGGATTCGGCCACGCACATCATCATTACCCACGGCACCGATTCTATGGTTAAAACAGCCGAGGCATTGGAAGGCATAGCAGATAAGACGATAGTATTGACCGGTTCTATGTCGCCAGCTCCGTTTCGCGACAGCGACGCGGTTTTCAATGTCGGTGGCTCGGTAATTGCGGTACAACTATTGCCGGCGGGAGTGTATATCGTAATAAACGGGAAAGTATTCGATCCAAAACATGCGAAGAAGAATGTCGCGATGAAACGCTACGAGGTAATTTAATCGCCTTGGCAAGCGAAGCCCATCGACTAGGTGCGCTATAAACTGCAACTCTAGGAATCGATGAGGCGTATTGAGTGAGCAAAGTTGATTTGGACTCTATGATCTTGCTGCGTTTTTCTTCACGGGTTTGCCTGCGTCGCTTGACCAGCTACGACCTCGAGGATTTTCAAGCTTGCCGCATTGAGATAGTCTATGAATTGTATAGGTGAGTAGTAAGCCCATTGAACGGGCCAAGAATGGGCTTGGATATGCTCGGGACAAGGATTGAACGGATGCAACTTTTTACAACACGATCTATAAGGCAGTTGACGATTCTAGGCTTCGTTGCTGTTGCAGCTTTGCTGATCTCGGCACTAGTAGTTACGGCGCGTCAGCTCGATAGTCTAAGCGAGCAGAGCCAAGTCACTGTTGCCGCAGCGGCCAATGCCATGAGCGCGAGCCGACAGCTAATAGAGCAGAGTATTGCGATGGAGCGCAATGCTCGTCAGTTTGCAGTGCTAGGGGAGGAGACATTACGCCAGCTATATCGAGATCGCCGCGCTGAATTTTTAGCGCTGATGACGCAGATAGAGGCGCTAGATGTCGGAACAGAGGCCTTGCAGACCACTCAGGAAATGCGCGCTCGCGAAGCCACTATCTACGCGAGCTTAGACTCCGCAACAGCAACGCGCGCCAACAATTTGGAGATACCCGAATTAGCCAATCATGCTTATCGAATCGCGGATGCTATCGGACAGTGGATCGACCAGCAGCAAACCGAACTCTTAGCGCGCAGTGAGCAAACCAAACAGACCCTAACTTTTCAAGCACTCCTGTTCATCGGTGCCGCGGCCGCATTGGCGGTGCTATTCGTGTGGTTGATCACGAGGCCACTGCAGCAGATAAATCGTGCTATTAACAATATTGGCAGTGGCGCCTACGATCAACATATTAAGATCGCCGGGCCGCAGGATCTGCAGGCATTGGGCAAGCGGCTGGATTGGCTGCGTGGGCGCCTGCAAGAGCTTGAACAGCATCGAAGCTCTTTCTTGCGCCACGTATCTCACGAGCTGAAAACTCCACTAGCCTCTATGCAAGAAGGCGCCGCGCTACTAAACGAGGGTTTGGTCGGCTCTCTTAGCGATCAGCAGCGCGAGATTAGTCAGATAATTGCTAACAACTGCGCGCGCTTGCAGAACCTAATCGAGGACTTATTGCGGCATAACTCGCAGAACTTCGAAGTGCTCGACATCATGCCTAAGGCATTACGCTTCGATGAGCTCGTCCTTGGAGTTGTAGAGGCGCATCAACTTGCCATCAGCAATGGCAAAGTGCAAATACGCAATAACCTGGAAAAATGTGTAGTCACTGCAGACCCGGAGCGCCTTCGTGTCATCGTCGATAATTTGTTTACCAATGCGCTGAAGTTTTCGCCAAGTGGTGGCGAGATTGAGCTGCGCCTGTTTAATACAAAGACTAACGCCGTGTTTGAGATTCAGGATCAAGGTCCTGGGGTAAGCGAGAGCGACAAAGAGAAGATCTTCGATGCTTTCTTTCAAGGCGTGCAGCAATCCTCTAAGCCCTATAGTGGCAGTGGCCTAGGCTTGGCAATAGCGAGAGATTACGCGATCGCAGGCGGCGGCGAGCTTACCCTAGTAAACGCGACATCGGGCGCTTGTTTCCGCTTGAATTTTCCCCTTGTGCCAGCATAGTTATCAATCTCGCATCACACCTACGTGCAGCGACTTAAAGGAGTTTGTGTGAACAGTATCAAGTTATGGATGTTGGGAGTTGGCCTTTTAGGGCTTTGCGCTTGTACAACTAGCCCATTGCTTATGGGGCGGCCGCAGGGTGCGGCGCCACTAGATTTCTATCAATGGGTGCTCGAGGCGACGCCGCAAGAGCGCTCAGCGCTGCAGCAAAGTATTGAGCAGCAATTGGAGCAGACCTGCGGGCTGCAAGCTATAGTGCAACTCGCAATTCTTAAGAGTGCGGTTGTGACAAGTGCGCAAGAGGATGAGAGCGCAATTGCGACCCTAAAAGAGATGGACTCCTGTCCTGCGGCAAGTGCGGATACGGGAGACTATCGCGTCTTCGCGACTTTGTGGACGCAGCAGCTAGCACAGCGTCAAACGCTAAGGCTCAATGGCCGGCAGATTCAAGCCCTAGAAGAGCAGCGCCGCGCACTGCGTGAGCAGATCGATGCCCTTACGAACATTGAAGAGCAACTCAATCGCCGTGAGGCAGACTTGTAATTTACTCCTGCACGATGTCCGACAAGACAAAGGTTTAAGAGCACATGGCTATAAAGAATCGAATACTCTTGATCGATGATGATGCAGATCTACTGCACTTGATCGGCGTGCGACTTAAGGCGAATAGCTTCGAGGTGCTCGCATTAGACAGTGCAGAGAAGGCTCTTACACAGCTTTCTATTTTCCGTCCCCACGTCGTGGTGACGGATTTGCGGATGCCGGGTATGGATGGCATGGAGCTTTTCGAACGCATTCAAGAGCGTGACCTGCGCCTACCGGTGATAATGCTGACTGCTCATGGCACCATCCCCGAGGCGGTTGCCGCTACTCAGAAAGGAGTGTTCAGCTATCTAGTCAAGCCCTTCGATGCTCAGCTATTACTCGCTCATATCGAGAAGGCCTTAGTACAGACTGGCGCTCGTGAGACGAACGAGGAGCCGGGGCAGGATGACGCATGGCGAGCGCAGATCATCAGCTGTAGCCAAGTGATGGAAAACCTCTTGCAGCAAACTAAGGCGGCTGCGATTACAGACGTGAGTGTCTTGATCCAGAGCGAGACAGGAACCGGAAAAGAGATCTTAGCCGACGCCATTCATAAGGCCAGCGCGCGCAATGCCAAGCCATTCATGGCACTTAATTGCGCTGCGCTACCGGAGGCCTTGCTCGAGTCTGAATTGTTCGGGCATGTCGCGGGCTCCTTCACAGGCGCGAGTAAGGCCCACACCGGCCTGTTTCTAGCCGCCAACGAAGGCACGGTGTTCCTCGACGAGATTGGCGACATGCCTTTATCCGCGCAGGCGAAATTACTGCGTGTCTTGGAGCAGAGAGAGGTACGCCCGGTAGGGTCTACCAAGTCCTCTCCTGTGAACGTAAGAATCATAGCGGCCACACACCAAGATCTCACCGAAAAAGTGGCACAGGGCACGTTCAGGGAGGATCTGTTCTATAGGTTAAACGTGATTACTCTCGAGCTTCCACCGCTGGCGCAGCGCCGCGATGACATCGCACTGCTCGCCAAACACTTCTGCAGTATGGTTTCTAAGCGGCATGGTAAGGACACCCTGCACTTCTCGCCGGAGGCGATGGAATGTCTGATCGGCGCGCCTTGGCCGGGAAATGTACGGCAGCTGCTCAATATCGTGGAGCAATGCGTTGTCCTTACCTCGACTCCCATGATCTCGCGGGCATTGGTCGAGCGGGCGCTGCGGTTTAAGTCGAACCGCTTGCTAGGCCTTAATGAGGCGAAGGATCAGTTTGAGCGAGAATATCTGCTCAGATTGCTGAATATGACAGAAGGCAATATCGCCTTGGCAGCCCGTCTATCGGAGCGAAATCGTAGCGAGTTCTACAATCTATTGAAGCGGCATAGCCTAGATCCTAGCCAGTTTCGTAAAGTGTCTGAGTAGGGCCCGAATCAGCCCTGTCGTGTAAACCCAACACCTAATTCTCTTAATATCAATAACTTAGCCTAAAGCCTCGTATTGTGTTGCTCTTGCCCAACACATGAGGCCTCACCTTGCTTTGTGAAAAATCCTAAGGCATTGATATTTATCGTAAATATCATATTGGTACGAAGCTTGCTCTCTATTATTTAACTGACGCTATCGAGGGTTTCGGTAGCAGAAATTCAATATTAGGGAGAATAACAATGAAGAATGCTCAGCTAGCTAACGCAACAATAGCCTCTTTCGAAATGGGTATTGAGACTTCGGATAACATTCCTCGTCTCCCCATGAGCTCTTCTAATGGAGGCAAGGCCTCCGAAAGAGAGTTTCTGCTTCACGCCTTTTACAAATTATGTCGCAAGCGCGGACGTCGAAGTGCTCGATGCGCTTTCGCTAAGAAGCGGTAAGAGAGGCATCTCCCGCTAAAGCCAGGTCAATGGACTGACCGCGACATACCCCTTTTGTTACCGCATAGGCATGGCACCCCAGAGCGGATCTTGTGTCCATAATTCGCTCCGCCTTTTTGACCCCGTACTAGGGGTCTTTTTTTGCCTGAAATTCAGCAAATTTTAGTGTGTCCCGCTTGCCATACAGTGAAGCCCAATGAAAACAAAGGCTTATGTAACGCGCGATTTATCTGTCGTGGCAACGCAACACTCTACTGCTCGCCTGATCTGATGAATAAGTGTAACTAGTTGAAAAATGTAGAGTAATAAAGATTGGCACAGCCGTTGCAATTCCCTAAGTGCAAGACAATATTTCACAATGGGAAAAAGGAGAATAAGCATGAAAAATACACTAGTAGCAGTATCAAGCGTTCTTATCGCCATCTCTTCCGCCGCATTTGCGCAGAGCGAGACTCCAAGTTTCACAGAGGTCGATACCAATGCGGACGGCATCTTGAATAAACAGGAAGCCGACCAAGCGCTTCCAGCACTAGGCTTGAGCGACTCAAATCAAGACGGCGTCATTAGCAAGGGTGACGTTAAGAAAGTCTTGCCAGATATTGAATTCGAAGGCGATGACGAAAGTGCAATCGGTTCTGCCGAGTATCAACAGATTGTACAAGTGATGGAACAGTTGATGGATCGTGCTGGGTAAACACTTAGTAGGAAAACTCTGGTAGCGATATCCAGATAGCCAAGGATGGCAAGGCGGGGCAATCGACAGGGAGTTGATTGCCCCGTTTTTTGTCGACAGCTTTCTCCTTCTGTTTGATACTCTAAATATCAACAGCGTGTTTGTGTTTCCCTAAGGAGCAGAACGATGTCTGACCAAGCCGAACGAATGCATGCCCCGCGTAGTTTTTGGATTATCGCTGGTGTTTCCCTAGTGTGGAACCTAATTGGCGTGATGAACTATCTGTTTACTGTAACAGTGAGCCCAGCGACATTGGCCACTATGTCGGAGGCCGAACGCAGTTTGTATACCGATGTGCCGGTGTTCGTGACCTCGTGCTTCGCGATCGCTGTGTTTAGCGGTGTCCTCGCATCGGTTCTCTTGCTCCTTCGTAAAGCCTTGAGCGTAAGTCTGTTTCTAGTGTCGCTTGTTGCGATTATTCTACAAATGAGTTTGGGTATGTTCTTAACTCCGATGTTGACAGCTCAAGGACCTGCGGCACTCGCCTTGCCTATTCTGTTAATAGTCTGCGCTGCATTTTTCTTCTGGTACTCACGGAAAGTGACAGCGCAGGGGTTGCTGCACTAGTCACGACGGCGCATGGATTCGGTCAGCATCGCAATCGTGTACAGAACCAACGCCTCGCCATCTTCAGCCTCGCGGTCTTCACTGTAGCGTGTGCGTGTGGCCATGATCACGCCATGCAACGCCCCTTGCAGGAAGTAAGCTGTCTGCAAACTGTCAGTTAGATGATCTGCATTTAGAGAGCCATCTTGTACGCCATTTTCTAAGGCCAGCACCATGGTGGCGGTTATGCGTTCTTTACAATCGAAAATCTCTTCGGCCTGCGAGTTGTCCGCTTTGCTATCTGGGAATGTATTGAGCTGCGTTAGCACGTTGAAATAATTCGTCTGTTCTTTAGAGAATGCATAGTAGGCATGGCCAATGCCATCTATCTGCTGCCCACCATTCGCGCCGGCTCGCAGAGCTCGATTGAAATATTCTTCTAGTGTGATTGCAGCCCTCAGCATGATGCCGCGCATGATGTCCGCCTTGTCCTTAAAATAGACATAGAGCAGTGCACGGCTTAACTGTGCTCGTTTAGCGATCTCCTCCATAGAGCTTTTGGCGAAGCCTTTGCTGAAAAATATGGACTCTGCAGCATCCAGAATTGCTTCTCGTCGAATTTGCTTCTCTTTGTCTCTTCTTGCAGAGATTTCCATCTATTCGCTTCCTATCGGTCAATGAGTTCTGTGCACCTCTAAACGTATTGACATAATGTCAATTGCTGACACAATGTCAATATATTGTTAAGGAGTTAGTCATGTCGAACCCAATTTCCCGTCACGCTCGTGCCGCCATTGCTGCTCTTTTGCCTATATTCCTGTCGGCTTGTACGGATTCTAGCAGCACCCCTGCCCCAGATGAATCGGCGCTACCTAGCCAAGCGGTAACGGTGCGTACTACTACTGTACAAGGGGAGCAAGGCGAGCAATGGCTGTATTTCGCAGGTGTGGCACGCGCGCGCGAGCGGGCCAATTTGAGTTTTCAGGTCGGTGGCATCATTGCGAAGCGCAGTGCCCAGATCGGCCAAGTGGTGAAGGCAAACGAAGTACTCGCCACACTCTACAATCCACAGCTGGGGCCCGCCGAACAAGGCGCACAGGCGCGCTTGCTACAGTTGCAGGCCGACGTTGAGCAGTCCGAACGGGACTTAACTCGACTCACGCAATTATCCGAGCGTGGCTTGCTCGCCGATCAGCGTCTGGAACAACAGCGCAGCCTGATCGCTGGGCAACGCGCCGCAATCGAAAGCGCCAGCGCCGCACTCGACCAATCGCGCCAGCTTAACCAAGAGAGCGCATTGCGTGCGCCCTTCGCAGGACGAGTCGAATCAGTCCTGTTGGAGGCGGGCGAGTATGCTCAACCCGGGCAGGTCGTACTGCAGATGACCGGTGCCGGCGAAACAGAGGTGGAAGTAAGCGTGCCGCCCCATCTGCTCACTGCCCTTGAGATCGGTCAAAGCGTTCCAGTGCGGCATAGCTTGAGCGACCGAGAGAGCGTCGGGGTGATTACCGAAACCGGTGAGGCTAGCTCTGGTACTAAAGCGCTCTATCCCCTCGTTGTGCGCCTGAGCGATCCCACTGTGCGTGGTGGCGAGGCCTTAGAGGTCGGCATACTAAGAGCCGCAGAGCATTCGCTAAGCGTGCCACTGAATGCAGTTATGCGCTCGGCTGTGGGTCTCACGGTATTTCGTATAGAGGGAAACCGGGCTAGGCGCGTCGCAGTCGAGATCGATCAGGTATTTGGGCAGCAAGCCGTGTTGAAAGGCGACACGCTGAGCCTAGGCGATCAAATCGTTTACGCGGGTCTATCGCGACTCGCCGATGGCGACATCGTGGCAGTATTGCCATGAACGGTGCGAATGTTTTTCTCAAGATAGTGGCACTGCCACGCCTAGTCTTATTGGTCGTCATAATGTTAGCTCTAGCGGGACTTGCTTCCTACGGCTCTATGGCGCGGCAGGAAGACCCCTTCTTCCCGGCACGAACAGGTCTGATTACCATTCTCTATCCTGGAGCGCCGGCGGAGACTATGGAGCGCCTCGTACTCGAGCCTCTTCAAGACGAAATTTCCCAGGTCGAAGAAGTATTAGAGTTCTCCGCCACAGCACGAACAGGCGTAGCTCTAGTAACGGTAGGATTGCTGGACTCTATCTATGACACCGACGCTGCATGGGATCGCGTGCGTATCGCCATGAACCGTGCGCGCACGGAGTTTCCCGATGGCGTCCAAGACCTGACCCTGGAAGACCGTTTGACGGGCCTTCCAGCGGTTGTCTTAGCCGTGGCAGGAGACTCCTCTATAGTTACCTTGAGCCAGGCAGCGGAGCAGCTCAAGCGGCAACTGATGAACTTGCCTGGCGTCTCTAGAATCGAGCTAGAGGGCGACAGCAAGGAGCAAATAAATATAGCGCTACGCGACGCAGAGATGGCAAGGCTCGGTATCAGCCCCGGCGCACTCGCGAATCTGATTGGTCAACGCAACCAGGTAGCGCCAGGTGGCTTTCTAGTAGTAGGTGACACGCGGGTCAATCTACTTAGCAATAACGAATTCACGAGCATCGACTCATTGCGTAACACGCAGATACCCATACCCAGTGGTGGCAGCGTGCCCCTCTCTGCAATTGCACAAGTTTGGCGTTCCGCCACAGAGCCTCCGGCCCCTAGCACATGGCAAGACGGCGAGCAGGTTGTAGCGCTCGGTATTTATGCACAGAACAATCAAGTCGATGCGATCGCTTTCGGTGAGAATGTCCGTGAGCGTGTTGCACAGATAAAAGAAGACTTCGCGCCCTTAACTATTCAAGAGATGTTCTACCAACCAGAACAGGTCGACAAGCGCTTGAGCGATCTACAAGGTAATCTTCTCGTTAGCATGGGGATCATCACCTTGATCCTGTTCTATGGTATGGGTTGGCGCATGGGGATCCTGGTGGCGAGTATGCTGCCGCTAGTCACGTTGATTAGCCTCGGCGTCTACGACTTCGCAGGAGGTGTCCTTCATCAGATCGCCGTCATTGGTCTAGTCATATCCCTGGGTATCTTGATCGACAATGCCATCGTGATGGTAGAGAACATTCAGCATAGGCTCAATGATGGAGAGACTCGGGCAGACGCCCTGCGTTCAGCCGTCGTGGAGTTAGCTGGGCCACTCGGCGCCTCAACTGCTACTACGTTGGCGGCGTTCACACCACTACTACTCTCCAAGGGAGGCACAGCAGACTTCACTCGGGGTATTCCAGTAATGATTATGCTGACCCTTAGCATCAGCTATTTGTTGGCGGTTAGTATCGCGCCATTGCTAGCGGCGCGCTTTCTGAAGCCGAATGCCTCCACTCGCACTGAGTGGATCGAAACACTTGGCAATAGCCTAGCAAGATTTAGTCGCCGTTTTCCGAAATCTATAGTGCTGGGAGGCTTATCGCTACCGGTGTTGAGTTTTCTTTTAGTGCCTCTGTTGAGTTTTCAATTTTTCCCCAACGCAGATAGGCCGCAGGTAGTAATTGAGATGTTCTTGCCAGAGGGCACCGATATCTCGCGAACCAATACCATGGCAGAGACTCTCGAACGAGAGCTGCGCGCGCGCGATGGTGTCGTCAGCATTCACCGCTTCGTCGGCGACACAGGGCCGGGCTTCTATTACAACCTTCCCCTCGCCTCGCAGTCGCCCAACCGTGCCAGACTGGTGGTTAATACTCAGAGATTGGAACAGACCGCTGGCATTATCGAGTGGGTGCGGGAGCGCGCAGCGTCGAACTATCCCGAGTTGGAAATTGTTGCGGGAACCCTCGCACAGGGGCCGCCTCGTGTCGCGCCAGTCGAGGTCCGGGTCTATCACAGTAATGACGAGTCTCGACTCCTTGCTGCAGAGAAATTATTCGCTCTATTAAAGGGAATCCCCGGTGCAGTAGACGTGCGCACAGATATCGACAATGGCACCCCGGTGCTGCGCATTGTAGTCGATGACGCGAGCGCGCAGCGCTATGGATTAGGCCGCGTGGACATCGCACAAACGCTATTCGCACGCAGCCTTGGCCTACCCATTGAGCAATACAGACAAGAGTTAGACCCGGTCCCTATAGTACTGCGATCCAACGAAGGTACTCGCTTAAGTGTGTCAGAGGTCATGTCGAGCTATATATTTAATCAGGCCAATGAGCCCATTCCAATAAGCCTGATCGGCCGCACAGAGGCGGATTGGAATGTGGCGAGTATCCACCACCGCAATGGCGTGCGCGTGTTGACGATCACTAGTGGCTTAGCGGAAGGCTATAGCTTCAGCAATATCGTCGATGAACTCAATGAAGGCTTGCTCTCCGATCCCTTTCCGGATGGCACCCGCATCGAGTATGGCGGAGACCTCGAGAGTTCGGATGAGGCGAATCAAGCGATATTCGCAGTAGCCCCTATTGGCATACTCTTGTTGTTGTTCTTCCTGCTTTTACAGTTCAACTCATACAAGCGTGTGGGTATCGTATTATTGACGGTTCCGCTTGCGGCTGCGGGCATCTTCCCTGGCTTGATACTTAGTGACTCTCCATTTGGTTTTCAGCCGCTACTGGGTGTCATCGCGTTAGTTGGTATCGTGGTAAACAATGCGATAGTCCTGATCGACTATATCGATCAGCAATTGCGTGCTGGTGGAGACCTTGCTAGCGCAGTCGATGACGCGGTAGCGCGACGTACGCGACCCATTTTGTTGACGACGGCCACGACAGTCACCGGCTTATTGCCATTGGCCCTTTCTTCCTCGACACTATGGCCTCCGATGGCTTGGGCCATTATTTCGGGACTGATAGCGTCGACGATGTTAACGCTATTGGTAGTCCCTGCGGTTTGCCGACTGAGCTTAGGGCCACGTAAGCCGAAAGCAACTAGATTGAAGTCTGCATTAGATGTGAATTAAGGATATGAGATGTTGAAACCAGAAGAGTTCATGGAGCGCGGCGCGGATAAACTTCCCGGTCTCCTCGATATAGTCGTCACCAAGATTAGCGCGGAACAAATTGTTGCGCAGATCGATGTGAAGGAAAAACACATGGCGCCAAATGGCTATATGCATGCCGGTGCAGTTGTTACCTTAGCCGATACGACGACGGGCTATGGTTGCATTGCGAATCTCCCCGAAGGGGCTACAGGCTTCACCACGGTAGAGCTAAAATCGAATCATTTAGGAACCGCAAGGTCAGGAATAATCGAATCGGTGGCGACTCCAGTGCATCTTGGTAGATCTACTCAAGTTTGGGACGCCGTGGTGACCGAGAAAGCCACCGGCAAGACTTTAGCTTTATTCCGCTGTACGCAAATGATCCTCTATCCAAAGCCTAAGGTTTGAAGAGTAAGGAGTAAGCATGCCCATTATTAAAGTGGAAATATTAGAAGGCAGATCCCGCGAGAAAAAACGTGAACTCGCAAAGGTTTTGACGAAGGAGACCGCGCGAATTATTAACGTGAGCGAGGCTTCTATCTTTGTTGTGATCGACGAGGTTAAGAAAGAGAACTGGGCAGTCGGCGGAGAATTACTCGTCGACAAATACCCCGATTAATTAAGGCTTGGCGTTTTACAGGTCGCGCAAGAGAGCATTAATTTGTCCCGTCAGCGCGGGATCACCTGAAGAATAACTCAGGGCTCGCCTTGCGAAGCCCTCCGCTTCGCTAGCCCTTCCTTGTTGTGCACGCACGCTCGCTAGTCGGTACCAGAACAGGGCATCCCGTGGGTTAATGCGTAGGGCTCTTTCGCTTAATGCCGCAGCTCTCTCTAAGTCTCCTTCGGCGATCGCGGCATCGACGCCAGCCAACAGTGTAGAGGCGGCGCTTGCAGGAGCGGCAGGTTCAGAAGGGGCTGGGGTCACTATTGCGGGGCTGCGCGCAGGCGGGTTTTGCGTCGGTGGAAACTCATTGCGCTGAATAGGGGCGTTGCCAGGCAACTCCTCTCGGCTCGTATTCGCCGGTTGCTGCTCGATGGCGCCGGTGGAATCACGGGACTCTATTGGCGCGGGAATGCCGCGGCCAGTGCTATAGGTGGCGCAGCTAGCAAGAATACTGAAACTTAAAATCCAACTTATACGTAGAATCACCGGCCTAAACCTCGCACTCGATCGAAAATACTCTGAAGGATTGACTCGTCGTCTTCGCAGCTCACGGCACTATCGGGTAGACGGCCAGGCATGAAGGGCAGAGACATTGGGGTGCGACAGTCGCGGTCGCTGGCCCGTTGAACGGCTTGTGGCGCGATGTCTTGCCAAACGATCTTAGAGGGAGGCAAAGTCAGACGCGGCTTAATATTGAGATCGCTCATCAGTTCGCTCCATACCCGCAAGGCGCCAGTTGCCCCGGTCAAACCCGTGTCGCGATTGTCGTCGTAGCCGAGCCACACTACTCCCACTAAGTCGTCTCCATAGCCAGCGAACCAACTATCGCGAAGGTCGTTGGTGGTGCCGGTCTTTCCTGCAAGTGGGAGGCTGTCTTCCATGCGCCCAGTGACGCTCTTTGCGGTGCCACGTTTGAATACGCCTTGCAGCGCATACTCCAGAAGATACATCGACTCGGGGTCGCTAACCTGCACGGTTTCGATACCGTAGCGTTCTAGGCGTTCGCCCTGCGCAGTGGTGACCGCCTCGACCGCTCGCAATGGGGAGCGGAAGCCGTTGCTAGCGAGAGTTTGATAGAGCTGCGCAACCTCGATAGGGGACATGTCGATGGCGCCCAATAGCAGCGAGGGGTAGAGCGGGATATTGCCGTTGTAACCGAGCTTTTCCAACATTCGCGCAACCGAGTCGATGCCCAGTTGCATGCCGAGATCGACAGTAGCTAAGTTCATAGAGCGCTCTAGGGCGTCGAATAGATAGACATCTCCGTAGAGCTTGTCGTCGTAATTTGTCGGCGACCATACCTGAGAACCTGACAAGGGAATGCTGACGGGGCGGTCGGCCAATACCGATGCGAGGGAATACTGGCGCGACTCTAAAGCCGCAAGATAGATCGCGGGCTTTACTAATGAGCCTATCGGGCGCCGAGCATTGAGTGCGCGGTTGAAACCGGCGTAGCCGCGTTGCCGGCCGCCCGCAAGGCCACGCACCTCACCGGTTATGGCATCACTAATGACAACGGCTGCCTCTAGATGCCCATCAGAGCCGTTTGCCGAGGCACGCTCCACCGACTTCACTGAGGCTTCGAGATTCGCGTCGATCAAACTCTGTACGCGCAGGTCAAGGGTTGTGAAGATCCGGAGGCCTTCTGTCTGTAAGGCCTCTCTGTCGTAGTCCCGCGCTAGGTTATCCCGCACTAGCTCCAAGAAGGCTGGGTAGGTTCGGCCGCGACTAGGGGCGCTGGAGGCCACTTTTAGTGGCTCGCGCGTGGCGGTAGTGTTTTGCTGGGCGGTGATATAGCCCTGGCTAAGCATGCGTCCCAACACGATATCGCGTCGCTGCGTAGCGCGCTCTGGGTAGCGTCGTGGGTTGTAATAGGAAGCGCCCCGCGGCAGACCCGCCAGCGTCGCGAGTTCCGCTAGAGATAGCTCGCTCAGAGGGCGCGAGAAATAGTATTCGGCGGCGAGTGCGAAGCCGTGGATCGCTCGATTGCCTTGTTGGCCGAGGAAGACCTCGTTCATATAGGCCTCGAGTATCTCTTCCTTGCTGAAGTGCAGCTCAAGCGCGAGCGCCATGAGTGCCTCTTCGACCTTGCGGCGCAATGTCTGCTGCCGGCTCAGGTACAGATTCTTGACGAGCTGCTGAGTCAGCGTGCTGCCACCCTGTACGATGCTGCCGGCCTTCAAGTTCGCGACGAAGGCGCGGCCTATTCCGATTGGGTCCACTCCAAAATGGCTGAAGAAGCGCTGATCCTCCACGGCGATGACGGCGTCGACGAGTTCCTGTGGCACGTCACTTAGCCGCACCGGAACACGGTCCTCGCCAGTGTTTGGGTTGATCTGGGCGATCTCCGCAGGCTCTAGGCGCACCAGAGCGAGGTCGCCAGTATTATTGTCGCCCCAAAGCGCGCGGACCTGGCGCCCATCGAATTCAACATTCAAGGAGAGACTAGGTTCGGCGCCATCCCAGAAATCGAAGCCGCGTGACCATAGGCGTATCCGCGAAGGGCTGCGTTGATATTCACCAGGCCCTTCGACCTGCGTGGTCTCCCTATAACCAAGAGTATCGAGATAGTCGCTCAGCTGCGCTTGGCTAATAGTTGCACCGGCATAGAGCTCCACGGGGCGTGCATACAGGCGCGCGGGCAGCGCCCATTGCAGCGCCTCGAAGTCACGCCTTACTTCGAAATCGATCCATACACACCACAGCACTACGACAGCGACAAAGGCTAGGCTAAGGCGCTTTATTAATGGCCAGCAGCGCCGCTTCCGTGGGGCTTGTTGGCCGTGCTGATCTGTCTCGGGTTTACTTTTGTCCATAAGGGGGCATTATTGCATTTGCGCGGGCTCTACTGCTACGAGCTTGGCATCTAGTACACGAGGATTGACGAATGGTTCACGGCTCTTGGACTGCAAAGTGTCATATAAAGTTTGCCCACACTGCATTGCCAGGCTGCCCCGCCCTAACTTGAGTCTAGCTGGCATACTTCCTTCCCTGATGATTGACTAAGAAAAGCAAAGAGGTTCTAAGCGATGACGTGGCTGATTAGTAAGTATTTCCTCACTGCCGCAGTGATAGTTGTAGTGTCCGAGGTCGCAAAGCGTAGCGACAAATTCGGTGCACTACTCGCCGCTTTGCCTATGGTGACGGTTCTTACCTTGATTTGGCTCTATGTGGAGAATCAGTCGCAAGAGAAGATCGCCAATCATGCGTGGTACACCTTCTGGTATGTGCTGCCCACGTTGCCGATGTTTCTCGTGTTTCCCTTTATTCTACCTAGGCTCGGTTTCTGGACTGCGCTGCTCGCCTGCGTGGGTCTGACGATGTTGTGTTTCGCCCTATTTGCAGTCTTGGTGCGTCGCTTCGGCATTGAGCTGTTCTAGTGATCGTCGGGACATCTGCGTTGCTCTAGGGATTGACTGCGTGAGGCATGAAGAATACTGTATATATAAACAGTATCTATGTGTGCCCCATGAACTCCCTGCCCCCCTATGCTGAGCTGCATTGTCTCAGCAACTACACCTTCCTGCATGGCGCCTCCTCACCGGAGGAGCTAGTGACGCAAGCCTGTGCGCTTGCCTATGAGGCCTTGGCGATTACCGATGAATGCTCCTTGAGTGGAGTCGTGCGGGCCCATGTCGCCGCGCGGGGTACTCCTTTACATTTGCTGATTGGCAGTCGCTTCGTGTTAGACGATGGCCTGCGTTTCGTCCTCTTGGCACGCTCTCGGCGCGGCTATGGGCAGTTGTCTCATCTCATCACTCTAGGGCGTCGGGCCGCCAAGAAGGGTCACTACGCGCTCGATAGGGCGCTGGTTGAGGCTCAAGACCTTGGGGAGTGCTTGGCACTGTGGTTGCCTGGGCAGGTTGCGCAGCAAGACCAAGCGCAATGGCTGGCAGCCCGTTGCCCTGAGCGCACGTGGATTGCCGTAGAGCTACTACTGCATGGGCATGACAAAAGGCGTCTGGCCAGCTTGCAGGCCTTGGGGGAGCGGCTGGGCCTGCCTCTGACGGCCAGCGGCGCAGTCATGATGCATGAGCCACAGCGACGCATGCTAAGGGACACTCTGACGGCGATCCGCTTAGGCAAGACACTGGCGCAGCTGGGCCGAGATGCGGCCCTCAACAGCGAACAACACCTGCGCAGCAGGGAGCGGCTCGCTAAGCTCTATCCCCCCGCCTTGCTGGCTGAGTCCACCAAGATCGCCTCTCTTTGCGATTTCTCTCTCGACGAGCTGCGCTACGAATACCCACACGAACTGGTTCCCGCCGGGCACAGCGCCGCCTCTTGGCTGCGGGAGCTTACGCAGCGCGGTATGCGCGAGCGCTGGCCGGAGGGCCCCTCGGCCCGTGTACTAACACTAGTGGAGAAAGAGCTTAGTCTTGTGGCGGAGCTGCGCTATGAACACTTCTTTCTCACCGTTCATGACATCGTGGTGTTTGCTCGTAGCCGCCATATTCTCTGTCAGGGCCGCGGCTCGGCCGCTAACTCTGTGATCTGTTATTGCCTAGGCATCACCGCAGTGGACCCGGCACGTATGCAATTGCTCTTCGAGCGTTTCCTATCTAAGGAGCGCGACGAGCCGCCGGATATCGATGTCGATTTCGAGCACGAGAGGCGCGAAGAGGTCATTCAATACATCTACTCCAAGTACGGCCGACATCGCGCGGCATTGGCGGCCACGGTGATCTGCTATCGCGCCCGCAGCGCCATTAGGGATGTCGCCGGCGTCCTCGGCATCAGTGCGCAGGATGAGGCGGTGCTTAGCAAGTCCGTGGACTGGTATGGGCGGGACTTCGACGAGACGCGGGAGGTGCCGGGTTTGGAGATGGCGCCCGAATGCTTCGCGCAGTTACAAAGCCTAGTGCGGACGCTGATGGGCTTTCCGCGGCATCTGTCGCAGCACGTGGGCGGCTTCGTGATCAGTCAGGGGCCCCTGTCTGAATTGGTGCCGGTCGAGAATGCGGCGATGGCTGATAGAACTGTTATTCAATGGGAAAAGGATGACCTAGAGGCGCTAGGCCTACTCAAGGTGGATGTGCTCGCCCTAGGTATGCTCACGACTATTCGCAAGGCCATCGATCTTGTCAATGATGCGCCCAAGGCGGCCGCCCCCCTCGCCCTGCATTCTATTCCGGTGGAAGACCCTAGTGTCTATGACATGATCTGTGGGGCGGATACGGTGGGTGTGTTTCAGATCGAGTCGCGTGCGCAGATGAGTATGCTGCCACGGCTGCGACCGAGGAACTATTACGACCTTGTGATTCAGATCGCCATCGTGCGGCCGGGTCCGATTCAAGGCAATATGGTGCACCCCTATCTTGCTAGGCGCAGCGGCAAGGAAGAGGTGGTGTACCCGAGCGAGCAGATTCGCGAGGTTTTGGCGCGCACGCTCGGTGTACCTATTTTCCAGGAACAGGTAATGAAGATCGCCATCGTCGCAGCCGGTTTTAGCGGCGGCGAGGCGGATCAACTGCGCCGTGCGATGGCAGCTTGGAAGAAAAAGGGTGGTCTGGAACCTTTTCAAGAAAAATTAGCCAATGGCATGCGCGAGCGCGGCTATTCGGAACAATTTTCCTCGCAGATCTATAGCCAGATAAAGGGCTTTGCGGACTATGGCTTTCCCGAATCGCACTCGGCTAGTTTTGCGCTTCTAGCCTATGTCTCTTCATGGTTGAAGTGCCACCACCCTGCCGCCTTCACTTGCGCCCTACTTAACAGCCAGCCTATGGGTTTCTATGCGCCAGCCCAGTTAGTTCAGGACGCTGTTCGCCATGGCGTTCTGGTATTGCCGGTTGATGTGAACAATAGTGAGTGGGATTGCACACTGATATACGAGGCGGAGGCAGCCCCCGCAATTCGTCTAGGCCTGCGTCAGGTAAAAGGGCTTTCCAGAGCAGGGGGGCAACAGCTTTGCGAGGCGCGGCAGGCCGGGCCGTATCGCAGCGTGCAATCTCTGGTGGAGCGTAGCGGCATCAATGCCCGCGATAGAGAGAGTCTGGCCGCGGCAGATGCGTTACGACCTCTGTCTCAGGATCGTTATCGAGCATTCTGGGATGTTGCGGGCTATGAGGAGAAACTGCCACTGTTCGAGACCGGGCAGGATTGGCCGGAGGCTGCGCAGCTGCCCATTATGCTGCCCAAGCCTTCGGAGGCGCAGAACATCATGGCCGACTATAACAGTACTGGCTTGACGCTGCGGCGCCATCCCATGGCGCTCCTGCGCGATCACCTGCGAGCCTATCATGTGCGGCCCGCGCAAGAATTAGCGCAGCTCAGGGATGGGCTTGGCGTGAAGGTGGCAGGTGTGGTGACTTCTCGTCAAAGACCTCAAACAGCGTCGGGAGTCACCTTTATGACGCTAGAGGACGAAAGCGGATTTCTGAATGTCGTGGTATGGCCCACCGTAGCGGCGCAGTCGCCTCTAGTCGTACGCGAGGCGAGTTTGCTTGGCGTCTCCGGTAGGGTGCAGATCAGTGAGGGAGTGGTGCACATTATTGCCCACACGCTCGTCGATCTTAGTCACTGGCTCTCGGCCATGACCCTGCGTTCTCGCGATTTTCGCTAGTGCAGGATTGAGCAACACCATTGTGCCTCTGCGAAGCTTTCTTAGGCGAAGATACCGTGCAGAAACCAGCCGCGGGCCTGGTGCTGACTCGAGGCTTGGCGTTCGTGAAAAATCCATAGGCGCATACCCTGCCGGTTGCGTGCAACATAATAGTCGCGCTGGATCTCCTGTGGGCTCCACCAGTGCGTCTCAATACGTTCTGGCCCACTAAGCAGGCGTAGGCTGCTGTAATAAAAAAGACGCCCAGCCTCCTGCCGTAGAGGGATCGGCTTGGCCAGCAACCAACAAGGACGCTCCGCATCCTCATGCGCGCCACTAGGCGCCACAATCACCTTCGGCATACGCTCCCCGAAGGGGCGGTCTAGGCCTGCCTGCTCCGGACAATGCTCGTCTTGGCAGTGAATGCTGCGTACCGCCCGGTTGCCTAGCCGCGCCTGTAGTTGTTCTAGCAGAGGGAGTAAGTCGTTCAGATCGGCATTGGGCTCCTGTGGGCCGGGCACGCCGCTCAGTGTTGCGTTATGGCTGGAGAATGGCGCGAACTGCGTTACTCGCAGTTGCATGGCAATGACTGGCGCAGGCAAAGCCACGGCATTGAGTCGTGTCTCCAAAAGTAACTGCAGATGGCCGTATGAGCGGCTCGGCTGGCGCAACATAATTTCGACTTCTGTGCGCCCTTGCTGCTCGTGCACTAAAGCCATGTGCAGATGCATCGTCGCGAGTTCGCGCTTGTGCAGGAACAGACATAAACGCTCCAATAATGTCTCGACACCTGGCAATAGAGCCTGCTTGTTCTCAATGGCATAGGTGCACTCCAGGTCGCTGCAGAAAGTGGGCGCGCCGTGGTAGGCCTGCACTGGATTGGCAACATGCCCAAGGCTTTGCTCGAGTTGTTTTGTGAAGGCATGGCCGAAGCGCTGCGCTACGGCGTGAGATGGAAGGCGCCATATATCTCTTAGAATATAAAGCCCGCTATTATGGAATTGACGTTTCTTGCGCTCAGGTAAAGATAGCGTGTGCAGGGGCAGGCGCCCTAGTGCGGCACGCAGATTGTCTTTGCGATACACCAGTAGATTGCAGGCGGCTCTGGCCAACAACAAACTGGCAGCGGGAGTAGGGCTGACGGCCTCGTGAAAGTGGCGCGGCAACGTCCACGAATGCAGCAAGGGTTCGAGCAATGCGTGTAGGCGAGTGCGAATTTTCTCGATGCCGCCGAAGTAGCGCAGTGTGCTGCCCACCTCGAACAGGAAGCTGTCAGGCGCCTCAATGCTGACGGTGGCGCTTAGGCTGCCGAGGCTAGCGGCGATCTGCTCTAAACGCACCTGCTGTGAGCCGTCTATTGCTGGCTGCTGACTAAGCTGTGGCAGCCATAGGGCGTACCACAGAGGTGTTGGCCGACGTGCCTTTGTGCTCGGCGTTAGACTTCTTACTGAGCCACGGGGCTTGTCAGTGCGCACGGCGCGTAGTGGATGCAGGGCGAGGCTGCTTTGGAAGGGTTTGCTATTCATGGCAGTTCCAGGGCAGGCGAATGCGGTCGTGCCGATAACTGCCTCGGGCCTTTAGGACGGTGAGCGCCATCGCATCCTCCTCGGCCTGTGCGTGCAGGCGCAGGACTGAGGCGGAGTGACGAATGTTGCGATGGTGAAACAGAATGCCTAGGGTTTGCCCCGTCAGGGCGGCTAACTGTAAGCGCCGAATATGCTTGCCACTCAAGTGACCCGGCCAGGCGAGCACTACGGCGCAAGCCTTGTCCTGTAGCGCCTTCTCGATCCCCCATAGGACCTCTGTGGCTGGAGGGGTGACGATGATCATGCGGGCGATGTCGACCCCCGCACTGGCCAGCGCAGGAGCATATGGGATGCAGGGCGGAGAGAACCACAGGGCGGACTTACCAGCCATGCTGATGCGGCGCAGTAAGGGCAGTACGAGTTGCAGCTCGCCGGTGCCCCACAGCGGCGTAATGATTTCGACCAGGGCGTTCGCTGGCCAACCTCGCCAGGGTAGGCTGGCATCCAGTGCGGCAAAGCCTGTGGGTAGGCCTGGAAAGTGACCACTGGTCTTTGTTGTGGCGGCCAAATAGTGTTCGCTGCCACGCCAGAGATTAGGGCTGTCGAGGAGTGAGCGGAGGCGTTGGTTGAGGTCAAGAGTCGGCATAATACTGTATATATTAACAGTATCTGTAGCGTCAACAAGGCGGATTTTTCCTGCATCCCCTCAAGCAGTGTTCGAAACGAAAATGCGATATGTCTCTAACTTACGGAAACTAATTAGATTTCTCTAATCTGGGAGATTGTCACAAAGCAAATATTGGTATAGTCTTCATGACCTTAGGTGGATAAGCTGACTAGGCTTATTAAAAAACAAGCACAATAGACTGGAACACCGAGTAATTGATGAAAAATAAACCAGACATGCTAATGGTGGTAGTGGTGCTCTTCGCATTAGGAGTCTTAGTAAGTGGAGTAGCACAAAGCGCATTGCTTTGAATCTGCACTCATAAGACTGCCCTACACCTACAAAGCGCATCAATTAGAATATCGACTATGGTTGGTAGGTTGCCCAGTCACTCACAATTTTATCCATCTGCACATCCCACGCCTGATTCTCTAGACTCTCAACACGCTGACACTCATGTGCTAGGCCGATCAACTTCGGGCTGCGCCTACCTGCGCGCGTGCGAAAGCTAAAGGTTCTGTCATAGAAACCCTTGCCCATTCCAAGGCGGCTACAAGCGCTATCGAAGCCCACTAAGGGTACGAAGGCGATATCTAGTGCCCGTGCATGCAATAAGGCGCCACGACGCAAGGCGGGCTGCCACATGCCCCAGCGATGCCGCAATAAGAGATCCCCTTGGCGATAACGCAGGAATAACATGCGGTCGGGTCGAAAGGGATGAATCAAAGGCAGATAGCAGTGTTGGCCGCGAGCTTCGGCGGCAGCCAGTAGTAGGCTGGGATCGATTTCTCCATCGCTGGCGAGATAGAACGCAATGCGCTTGGCTTTGCGGAAATAGAGTTGGCCGCTGATGCTGTGATACAGCTGCAGAGCCGCTTGAGCTTGCTGCGAGAGGGGGAGTTGGCGACGCGCTTGGCGAAGGGACTTGCGTAAGGACGAGCGAGACTGTGCATTCATGGCATGGGATAGTCGGAAATTAGAAGTTACCCAGAGCACCGCTATCAAAATAGTCCTGAACCCAAGGTTCAGGTGGTGCCTCCAGCGGTACATAAGGCTTTCCGTCTAGCGGACGTGCACAACAGCACCTGCAAGGAGACTCCGGGTTTACAGATATCGGCTCGAGAACACTTTCGATTGGCCAATGCCCGAGGTAACTCGTAAACGAGTATATAGCACTTAGTCGGGGCTATCGAGCGAGGGGTGGAAAGTTTTTTGTCTCAATAAGCTCAGGTTATTTCAATCTGACGATTGATCTGTAAGCTGCGATCGATCTTCTCTTCTAAGAACTTCAGCTTCTGCGCCGTGTCGTGGCGGCTCTCGTTGAGCATCTGGCTCTTACCCAGCATGTCGTGGGTAATATTGAGTGCGGCCATCACGGAAATCTTCTCGAGGCCATGAATATTGCCACGGGATTTTATCTTGCGCATGTTCTCGTCGAGATAACGGGCAGACTTGAGCAGGGCTTCTTGTTCGGAGGGCGGGCAGCTGACTTGATACTCTTTATCGAGGATCTTGACTACCACTGTACCGGGGGTGTTCTCATCTGAGTTCATGCGTCATCTCTACATTCAGTCGAAACAATAGGGTGGGGTGTCTGCCACATAGGCGGACGGCGGCCCTTAGTTGGACTGGGACTGCTCCAAGGACTTGATGCGATTGAGCACTGTTTCAAGGCGGCTTTTAGCGAGTTTATTGTTCTCAAGCAGTTGCTGGCGTTCGGATAGCCAGTTATGCTCATTCGCTCTTAAAAGCTGATTTTCACGCTTCATCGTAGCGCAAAGCTCGATAAGCGCATCAATCTTTTGATCCAGCGTGGTAAATTTTTCGTCTGTCATTATGATGGTCGCCATATGCACTGACCCGAAGGCGAGATGCATAAACCCACTGGTAAATTTCCCGTTACTATAGAGGCGAGACCAAAGCCGGTCAATCGCCACTGAAGGAAATCTCATACGATGACGACTCTATACGATGAAGCAGCGCGCAGGCGCAAAGAATTAATGCAGCAAATGGAGCCTAACAGCATCGCCCTGTTATGCGCGGCTCCCCTCACCACTCGTAGCAACGATACCGAATACCTCTATCGCCAGAATAGCGACTTCTACTACATGACGGGATTTGTCGAGCACGATGCCGTGCTGGCGTTGATTCCCGGGCGTAAGCAGGGTGAAGTAGTGCTGTTCTGCCAAGAGAAGGACAAAACCCGCGAGTTGTGGACTGGCATCTTGATGGGGCCGGAACAAGCGATCAAGCAATTGAAGATCGACGATGCTTTTCCAATTGGCGACATCGACGATATTCTGCCAGGCCTTATAGAAGGCCGCGAGCGTGTCTACTCGTCTATGGGTAAAGATCAGCGCTTCGATCAGCGCGTCATGGACTGGGTGAAGGTCGTGCGTAGCAAGGCGCGTCAAGGCGCACAGCCGCCCGGCGAGTTCCTCGTGCTCGATCACCTTCTGAACGAGATGCGCCTCATCAAGAGCGCCATGGAAATTAAACTCATGGAGAAAGCCGGCGCAATTTCCGCCGAAGCCCACAAGCGTGCTATGGCGATCTGTCGTCCAGGGCTAAACGAGTATCATCTAGAGGCCGAGATCGTGCACGAGTTCGTGCGTTCCGGCAGTCGAGCTGCCGCTTACAATAATATTGTAGCGGCAGGAGAGAACGCGTGCATCTTGCACTATATCGAGAACAATTCTCTCATTAAAGATGGTGACCTCATCCTGATCGACGCGGGCTGTGAGTACGAATATTACGCGGCCGATATTACGCGCACCTTCCCTGCTAACGGCAAGTTCAATAAAGAGCAGAAGGCGCTATACGAGATATGCCTAGATGCGCAGCTTGAAGCCATCAAGGCGGTTAAGCCGGGAGCATCGTGGGATGCACCGCACAATGCTACGGTGCGAGTCATCACTGCGGGTCTGCTCAAGCTTGGTTTGCTAAAGGGCGAACTGAAGAAGCTGATCAAGAGCGAAGCCTATAAAGATTTTTACATGCACCGTGCCGGGCATTGGCTTGGTATCGATGTGCATGATGTGGGCGACTACAAAATAGATGGCAAGTGGCGCCTTATGGAGCCTGGCATGGTCACCACTATCGAACCTGGAATCTACGTGGCGCCGGACAATAAGAAGGTCGATAAGAAATGGCGTGGCATAGGCATTCGCATAGAAGACGATGTTTTGGTTACTCGTACTGGTCATCGAATCCTGAGCAATGGCGCTCCGAAGACGATTGCCGAGATCGAAAGCTTCATGGCCCAGGCCAACGCAAAGGCAGTGGCCTAGTCGCAACAGACGGAGTAAGTCGTTTTGAGAGTAACGGAAGTTCAAGAGCATTATGACATTGTGCTAATAGGGGGCGGCTTAGTTGGAGCCAGTTTTGCCTGTGGCCTGGCTCATGCGTTGGCGGGACAAGGTGTGCGCATTCTAGTCACTGAAGCGATAGAGTCCTTGCAGGCATCGCCTAGTTTCGACGCACGCTCCACTGCGCTGTCCTATGGCAGTCGGCAGATCTATGACGAACTTGGTTTATGGAATGAGCTCTCCACTTATGCCACAGCGATCGAGAGGATTCATGTTTCCGATCGCGGGCATTTCGGCGCCGTACGTATCGATCGCGATGAGATGAATGTAGAAGCGCTCGGCTATGTCGTTGAGAATCGACACCTAGGGCTAGTGCTCAATGGGGCGCTCGAGCAGGCGCAGGAAATCGACTATCTATGTCCTGCGCGAATCAGCAACCTGACCCCCACTGCCGAGGGTTACACAGTACAGGTACTTGGACAGAACGATAGCGTCAGCACTATCCATGCGGACCTCGTGGTCCTAGCTGATGGAGGCAAGTCTGCCCTTAGTCAGAGTCTCGGCATCACGAGCGCTGTGACTCGATACGAGCAAAGCGCCATCATCGCGAATGTCGCGTTCGCTGACTCCCACTGTGGTGTCGCCTATGAGCGTTTTACCGATAGTGGTCCAGTGGCGGTACTACCCCTGAGCACACTTGCGGGGGACAATCGTGGTGCGTTGATTTGGACTGTGGCCGCCCAAGAGGCCGCCGAGATAGTGGCGCTGCCCGAAGAAGAGTTCCTGAGTAGACTTCAAGAGCGCTTCGGACATCGACTTGGGATCTTCACGAAATGTGGAGCCCGTGGCACTTATCCACTTAGTTTAAGTGTGGCAAGGGAGCAGATCCGCCCAGGCTTAGTGTTGCTAGGAAATGTCGCTCACAGTTTGCATCCGGTGGCCGGTCAGGGATTGAATCTAGCGCTGCGAGATGCACAGGCGTTGTCAGCAAGCTTGGCCAACGCACAACAGCAGCGGCAGCCACTGGGGTCTATGGCAGTCTTGCAGGAGTATGTGCGGCGTCAGAAGAGCGACCAAGAGGCCACCATCGATTTCAGCCACTATATGACGCGGCTGTTCTCGACGAACCACCCTGCTTTGGTGTGGGCACGCAAATTCGGTCTCTTCTCGATCGACCTCATTCCCGTGTTTAAACGTGGCTTCGCAAGGCAAGCTATGGGGCTTGCTCAGCGCGCAATTCAGCGCGCCTAAATCCTCACTCTAAGATGGGTCGGTGCCGGCAAGTGCTTGGCGTATGGCCTCGATTCGTTTCCGATTGACGCCAAGATCGCTTTTTCCTAAACGCGAGGCCGAGCGCACATGGGTGCGACCCGCTTGTTCGTAAAACTCGACGTCATCCACAAAACCCATTAGCCGTGTAGTGAATTCGGCATAGAGGTATTGGTCTTGCTCGCGAATGATCTGCGCGCCCGGCATTACTAGTACCTGTGCTCGCACTTGCGCTAGGCTGGCCTCTAGCGGCGCAATCTGATGACTCTCGCGCGCCTCGAAGCTCGAGACGCAATTAGGTGAATCCGGGCAAGTACCAAGACGCCCATCTACGACACCAAGGCTAGCGGGGCGCTCGCCGGCGCAGCCAAGTAGAGTAAGTAGTGCCACCATCAATAGGCTCCATTTTTTCATAGTAGAAACTCTCAAAGTATTAGCCAAAATCAGCGCACTGACATGCCGAGCCACTCGGCTATCATTGCGGGCTTGGTCTCGCCCTCGATGTCGACCACCGCCTTATGTTTCAACAGAAAAGCGCCGGGAGACTTCTCCTCCACGCTCTCTAGAGTAAACCTTGCGCGAATTCGCGCGCCCACCTTCACAGGGTTCATGAAGCGCACTTTATCGAGGCCATAGTTGATCAAGACGCGGCAATCTTTAATCTTGATGGTGCTGCTCTGTGCGCTGAGAAGAGACAGTAAAGACAAAGTCAGAAAACCGTGGGCGATGGGCCCGCCGAACGGGGTCTCGGCCTTGGCACGTTCTGGATCGACGTGGATAAACTGAAAATCACCTGATGCCTGCGCGAACTGATTGACGCGCTCCTGAGTGATCTCAAGCCAGGGCGAAATACCAACCTCTTCACCAATATGTTGTTTGGCTTCTTCTACGCTAAGGAACTGCTGTGCACTGGCGGTCTGCGATGAGGTGGCATTCATAATCTCTTTGACCTTTATCTAAGCCGGTCGCGACCGACGTTCTGAGAGTTGCTGTATGCATGGTGGAGGCATCCTGCCATGTCCACGCAGCGGTGTAGTGGAATAGAGCAAGCGCTCAGTATCGGGTATTCGTGCGTTCGCTTCAATCGTCTTGTATGGCGCATTCGGGCTGTGTATTGGCAGTAGCTTCTGTCCGAGTAGGCTAGTTGCGGCTATACTCTTAGGTTCTGGCTGCCTCAAGGCAGCGCCCTTTACGAGTCTGAGATGTCTGAAAATATCGCGAAGAGCCTCGACTACGATGTTCTTGTTGTTGGCGGAGGCATGGTTGGCGCAAGCTTCGCGCTTGCTCTTGCCGAATCGGGGCTGCGGATCGCTGTGGTAGATAGTCAGGACCTGAGCAAATTCGCCGGACAAGAGAGAGCCAAAGAGAGTTTCGATCCTCGAGTTAGTGCAATTACCCCATCTTCGCAAGCCTTCTTAGAATCCCTTGCTGTATGGCAGGGTGTGCGCAACAGGCGTTGTGCGCCTTACTCCGACATGCATGTGTGGGATGCCGATGGCACGGGCTCCATTCATTTCAATGCACAGGAGATACACGCCGCAGCGCTCGGTCATATAGTAGAGAATTCCGTCATTCTCGCTGCCCTCTATGAGCGTATCGCCGAGACTGCGAATATCGATTTGTTGGCACCAGTGGCGTTGCATGCATTAGAGGCAGGCAGTCACAAAGAGCGGGTCAACATCACGCTTGAGGACGGCCGTAGCATCAGTGCTGCGCTTCTGGTTGCCGCGGATGGGGCAAACTCTAAGGTGCGCGAATTGGCTGGTTTTCAGACCAAGGAGTGGGACTATGAGCATCAGGCTATAGTTTGCACTGTTAAAACGCAGCTGCCCCATGGCGCCACGGCCATACAGCGCTTCATGGACGAAGGCACACTCGCCTTCCTGCCTCTGCAGCAAAACTCCGAGCTTGTGGACACCCAGCAGCATTGTTCGATTGTCTGGTCGGTGCTGCCAGACTATGCGCAGCGACTTATGGCGATGGATGACTCCGCGTTCGCGATACAGCTACAAGCGGCTATCGAGAACAAATTAGGCAAAATCGAACGCCTAGATACGCGCTATAGCTTCCCCTTGCGTCAGCGTCATGCGGTGGACTACGTACAGCCGGGCATTGCACTGATCGGAGACGCCGCCCATACGATTCATCCTCTAGCCGGACAGGGCGTCAACCTTGGCTTTCTCGATGCCCAAGCGCTAGCCGAAGAGGTACAACGTACCCACTCTAAGCACCTTCCAATTGGTGATTTGCGCTTCCTGCGCCGTTATCAGCGCCGCCGTATTGGGCATAACTTAGGCATGATGTGGGTAATGGAGGGCTTCAAGCGCCTGTTTGCCGATCAACCGCTGCCGCTACGTTGGCTGCGCAACGCGGGGATGTCGGGCATAGACCGTAGCGCGATTATCAAGCATCAGCTCATGCGTTCCGCGATGGGCATGGAGTAAGGCTAGTTCAAGGTTTTCTCTTTTAGGCCGATGAATGGTTAATCCCCCCGCGTGCTGCAGGCGTTCCGGTCGAGCATGGGAAACGTTCAGGAGTCATCACCATGATGCTTAAAGACCCTTCTTGGCCCTTCGATATGGACCTCAGTACACTCGACACCGGCTGTATTACCAATATTCTGCGCGACATTGAGAACCACCTGCCCAGCGTCGAATCCAGCATCGGCGTTAAGGAGCTAATGCGTGTTAAGAAGATTTTCGAAAGCGAGCTGATGAGCGTCCATCGACTGCATTAAGGCCTTTGGCCTAGCCCGCATAGCCCCTTCGCAACAAGCAATCACTCGCTATCGGTGTACTCCCACTAGCGCTTGGTTTATGCTAAGTCGCCTACAATCCTTAGTATTCCCCTAGTGTCGGTAATCCGTAAACCCACGCAATGGTATGCGCCGAACTACGGTCTAGGTGTTGGTAGGAAATAGAACACGATGGGTTTTTTTCGCACAACAATCATAAAAGGTTTGTCATTATGAAATCGTTACTCTCTTTAGTAGCTGCTACAGCAATGTTCGTGGGCGTCAATGCCATGGCAATCGATGCCGATAAATTGAATGCGGCACTCGCCTCACCAGATCGCAGTGATGCCGATAAAGCCTTGGATGCTGGCCGCAAGCCGGTTCAAGTACTGGATTACCTCGGTCTTGAAGAAGGCATGACCGTGCTGGACGTAATGTCCGGTGGTGGTTGGTACACAGAGGTGCTGTCTTACGCGGTTGGCCCAGAAGGCACCGTGTATATGCAGAATAGCCCCGCATCCCTGGCTCGTGGCACTACAGAGGCCACTGTGACGGCGCGCGTTGAAGGTCGTCTCAATAACGTTGAGCGCGTGAACAAGGACTTGAACGAGCTAGGCATAGCGCCAAACTCCGTGGACTTCGCGATCACTAACTTGAACTTCCATGATGTGTACAACGCTAACCCCGAAGCGGCCCAAGCGATGCTGCAGGCAATTAAGGCTGTAATCAAGCCAGGTGGCACATTCGCAATCATCGATCACGCGGGCACTATGGGCGCGGATAATGCCTCATTGCACCGTGTGCCTAAGGAGCTAGTAGTAGAAGCGGCTCGTCAGGCTGGTCTAACCGTTGTAGATGCTGACAGTCAGGTTCTACGCGTACCTAGCGATGATCACACTCTGGCACCCTTCGCCGCTGATCTGGATCGCAACACTGATCGCTTCATCCTGAAGCTGACCAAGAGTATGTAAGACACGCATTATCCGCCCTCGCAGTGATCCATTGCGAGGGCGGCTGCGTTATACCCTGCAACAATCGCCTTACTAGCCGGACACACTCTTGAAGCAATCCGCCCCCGTCCAGTTAATCACTAAATTCTTTTCTGTCTTCAAATATAGCCGCGTGGCGATAGAGATAGTGTGGAGCACCAGCGCTGCACTTACTATAACAATGGCCGTGGCGACCTTGCTGGCCGGTGTGCTTCCCGCCGCTATCGCCTATGTCGGCCAATTGATCGTGGACGCCGTGGTCACGGCAATACAAGCCCCCAGCGAGAGCAAAGAAGCTGCCACAAGACTGACTATTTTCTATGTGCTGTGTGAGGCCGGTTTGGTGGTCTTTATCACAGGGGTGCAAAGAGTCAGCACGATCTGCCAGTCGATACTACGGGTGTTATTGGGCAATAAGATCAATGTGATGATCTTGGAGAAATCCCTCACCTTAGAGCTGCAACATTTCGAAGACTCCGAATATTATGACAAGCTAGTTCGTGCGCGCCGCGAGGCTTCTAGCCGGCCCTTGAGCCTTGTCGTACGTACCTTCGATCTGGTGCGCGAATCCATCTCTTTAGTGAGCTATGGTTTTCTGTTGTTTCAATTCTCACCATGGGCTGTGCTTCTACTCGGTTTCGCCGGCCTCCCCGCCTTTCTCGCGGAAGCGAAATTTTCCGGAGAGGCTTTCCGAAATCAGCGCTCCCGTTCCGCAGAGCGGCGGATGCAGATCTATCTCGAGATGGTGTTGACCCGCGAAGACGGTGTTAAGGAGGTTAAGCTTCTTAAGATTGGTAAACTGTTCTTGCAGCGCTATGTGGATATCTTCTTACGCATCTATAAAGAAGATCGTAGCCTCGTATTGCGGCGAGGGCTTTGGGGTTATCTTCTCGGTTTGGTGGCTAGTGCCGCATTCTATTTTGCCTACGGCTGGGTAGTGTTCGCCGCAATCGCCACGACCATTACGATCGGTCAGATGACGATGTATATCGCCGTATTTCGACAGGGCCAGAGTTCGGTGACTAATAGCCTGACCGCCATTAATGGCATGTACGAGGACAATCTCTATCTCTCCAATCTTGTAGAGTTTCTCGATCACAAAGTGTCAGAGACAACGGGCACGCAAACCGAGGGTCCAGACCCGCAAGACGGCATTCGATTTGAGGGTGTGAGCTTCTACTATCCCGAGAGTGCTCGGCCAGCGCTGAACAATGTGAACCTGCATATTAAGGCCGGCGAAAGCCTCGCCATCGTCGGCGAAAATGGGTCTGGTAAGACTACGCTGATTAAACTTCTAACTCGTTTGTATACCCCAACCCACGGGCGCATTCTCTTAGAAGGCTTGGACCTACAGCAGTGGGATATCGATGCGCTGCGCTATAAAATTGGCGTTATCTTCCAAGACTTCTCCCGCTATCAGCTCAAGGTTGGCGATAATATTGGAATAGGCGATGTCGAAAACATGGCAGAGCAAAGCCAGATAGAGTCCGCGGCACAAGACGGCCTTGCTGCTGATTTTATTCAACACATGCCGGACTCCTACGAGACGCAGCTTGGAACATGGTTTAAGGGGGGGAAAGAATTATCGGGCGGGCAATGGCAGAAGATAGCGTTGTCGCGGGCCTTCATGCGCAGCCATGCCGACGTGTTAATTCTCGATGAGCCGACTGCCGCGATTGATGCGAAGGCAGAGGCGGAGATATTCGCGCATTTTCGCGAGTTAACCGCGAATCGCATCTCTATCATTATTTCGCACCGCTTCTCTACTGTGCGCATCGCCGATCACATTATCGTGCTCGATGGCGGAGAGATTACAGAGGAAGGTAGTCACACGAGCCTGCTAGCGTTGGAGGGACAGTACGCGCGTCTCTTTAATTTGCAGGCGCAGGGTTATATGTAAGTAACAGCGCGGCGGATTTTCTCCACCGCGCTGCGAGACTTGTTTACATATAGTCTTCCATCGGTGGACACGCACAATACAAATTACGGTCGCCATAGACGTTATCGATGCGATTGACGGAAGGCCAGAACTTGCTCTCCTTCAATGCCAGTACTGGCCACGCCGCTTCCTGCTTGCTGTAGGGGCGATCCCAACTATTGTCCATCACGTCTTCTAGAGTGTGTGGTGCATGCTTCAGCGGATTGTTCTCCGCATCCAACTCACCAGACTCTACACGGGCGATTTCTTTGCGAATGCTAATCATCGCCTCGATGAAGCGATCCAGTTCTTTCTTCGACTCGCTCTCTGTGGGCTCGATCATCAATGTGCCGGCCACTGGGAAAGACATGGTGGGCGCATGAAAACCGTAGTCCATCAAGCGCTTCGCAACATCCTCTTCGGAGATGCCAGAGGCAGCCTTGAGAGGGCGCAGGTCGATGATGCACTCGTGTGCCACCATGTCGTTGCGGCCGGTATAGAGCACTGGGTAATGGGGCTCTAATTTGCGGGCAATATAGTTGGCATTGAGTATCGCCACCTGTGTTGCCTTCAATAAGCCTTCGGCGCCCATTAGAGCGATATAGGTCCAAGAGATAGGCAGAATGCCGGCGCTACCCCAGGGTGCTGCAGAGACAGCGGTGTTACCGACATTAGGCCCGTCGAGAGTGACTAGCGGGTGGTTGGCTACGAAGGGGATCAAATGCTTCTTGATGCCGATTGGCCCCATACCTGGTCCGCCGCCGCCGTGTGGAATGCAGAAGGTCTTGTGCAAGTTCACGTGAGAGACGTCTGCGCCGATATCGCCTGGGCGTGCCACACCTACTTGTGCGTTAAGATTCGCGCCGTCCATATACACCTGTCCGCCGTGCTCGTGCACCATCTTACAGATCTCCATCACACCCTCTTCGTACACACCATGTGTGGACGGATAGGTAATCATCAATGCGGCGAGTGTGTCTTTATGAGCTGCGGCCTTGACGCGCAGATCCTCGACATCGATATTGCCGTTATCATCGCAGGCGACGACAACAACCTTCATGCTGATCATGTGGGCGCTAGCTGGGTTAGTGCCGTGGGCCGAGCTTGGAATCAGACAAACATCGCGCTGGCTCTGACCGATGCTATTAAGGTAGTTGCGGATGGCCAATAGACCTGCGTACTCGCCCTGCGCACCAGAGTTAGGTTGCATGCTCACGGCATCGAATCCCGTGATCTCGGCAAGCATGTCTTCGAGTTCTTGAATCATGTTTCGATAACCAGGCGTCTGCGCAACTGGAACGAATGGATGAGGTTTGCTGAACTCCGGCCAAGTGATAGGGATCATCTCTGCGGTAGCATTCAGCTTCATCGTGCACGAGCCCAGTGGAATCATCGCATGCGTAAGCGAAAGATCCTTGTTCTCTAGGCGTTTAAGGTAACGCAGCATGTCTGTCTCGCTATGGTAGCGATTGAAGAACGGGTGCGTTAAGAATGCGCTTTGGCGCTTCAAAGAATCGGGGATGCCTGCGATCTTGCCAGCGCCTGCGCAAATTTGTGCGTCTAGCTCGCCAACGGAAAGGCCAGCGGCCTTGTCACCAAGAATGACTTTCCAGAGTGCCTCTATCTCGTCTGTGCTTGTGCACTCATCTAGGCTGATGCCGATGCTATCGGTCAAGTCGATCCGCAGATTGATGCCTGCCTCGTCGGCGCGTGCGAGGATAGCGCTGCGTGTCTGCGCATCCGTTGCCAGAGTAACGGTGTCGAAGAAGCAGGCGTTCGATATGCTCACACCCTTCGCTTGTAGGCCCGCTACGAGAATCGTGGTGAGGCGGTGAATGCGCTCAGAGATGGTCTGTAGCCCCTCTGGGCCATGGTACATCGCATACATTGCGGCGATATTGGCGAGCAACACCTGCGCAGTGCAGATATTGCTATTGGCCTTCTCGCGGCGGATATGTTGTTCACGAGTTTGCAGCGACATGCGGAACGCTTGCTTGCCGCGGGCATCGATAGAGACGCCAATGATGCGACCTGGCACGGCACGTTTAAATTCATTCTTCGTCGCGAAATAGGCGGCATGGGGGCCACCGTAGCCCATAGGCACGCCGAAGCGTTGGGTGCTGCCGAGTACTACATCCGCTCCCATCTCGCCAGGGGATTTTAATACTACGAGGCTCATAAGGTCTGCTGCGACTACGGCGATTGCGCCTTTGCCATGCAGTGCCTCGATGCTTGGGCCAAGATCGCTAAGCGCGCCCGATGCGGCTGGGTACTGGTAGATCGCACCGAAGACATCGTAGCTGTCGAGAGTGGATAGATCGCCTATGATGAGGTCGTAGCCGAAATTACTCGCGCGCGTCTTAAGCACATCGATGGTCTGCGGGAAACATTGTTCGTCGACGAAAAATTGATTGCTCTTATTCTTGGCGACTCGTTTAGCCAATGCCATTGCCTCGGCCGCTGCCGTTGCCTCGTCTAGTAGTGAGGCATTGGCTAAATCCATGCTGGTCAGGTCGAGAACCATTTGCTGATAGGCTAGCAGGCTCTCTAGGCGACCTTGAGAGATCTCGGGCTGATAAGGGGTGTAGGCTGTGTACCAACCTGGATTCTCCAGCACATTGCGTAGAATCACGTTGGGCGTAATCGTGTCGTAATAGCCAAGCCCTATGAAGGAGCGGCCGGGTTTGTCTTGCGCGACCATGGCTTTAAGGCGTGCTAACACCGCAGTTTCTGTGGCGGGTTTGTCTAGCGCTAGTAAGCGCTTAAGAGCAATTGAGCCTGGCACAGTTTTCTCTATTAACTGCTCTAAAGAATCTATTTGCAGTTCCTTAAGCATAGCTCCTATTTCCGATGCGTCGGGGCCGATATGACGGCCGATGAACTCATCGGAATTTTGCAGACGTTCCAGTGTCTTGCTAGAAGGAGTTTGTAACGGCGACGCGATGCTGCCCATGAATTACCTCGGTAAAATACTCGGGGTCAGGGCGCGAAGCTGTGCCCTGGACCAATAATGGAGCGGAATTGAAAAAACGGTTCACATCGAGCCACGCGCATTGGCGTGGCCCAAGCCGAAATTGCGATTCCGGCATTGTTATTGTCACTCTCACAGGCTGGTTTGCTTTAGGTCTGTGCCTATTCGCAAATTTTTGCATATGCGTCTGCATCGAGCAGCGCGTCTAGTTCCGCAGGATTGCTAGGCTTGATTCGGCAGAACCAGCCATCGCCATACGGAGATGTGTTGACGGTCTCGGGCGAGTCGAGCAAGGCCTGATTGACCTCGACGATAGTCCCGGAAACGGGCGCATAGATGTCCGAGGCTGCCTTAACAGACTCGACCACGCTCATCTCAGCTTTCGCTGTGACATCCGCACCTTCGCTTGGCAACTCGATAAAGACGATGTCGCCAAGTAATTCTTGTGCATGGTCCGAAATGCCCATGACGATGCTGCCATCTGCTTCGATTCGAACCCACTCGTGGGATGGGGCATATTTTAAATCTTCAGGAAAGCTGCTCACTGTACGATCCTCGTGCTGGATATGGATAAAATTATTCAAAAACCTTTTTGCCAAAACGTACGAAATTAGGTCTGACTATTCGCACGGGAGTAAGCTTTCCGCGTATGTCTACTCGGCACTCAGTGCTGCCTGCGGGAATTCTAGCCAAGGCGATGGAATGCTTCAATGTTGGAGAGAAGCTACCGCTAGTGATAATGCCTTCGCGCTCTTGACCATCGACCTCGCATACGACTCTTAGTCCCTCGCGCAACACGCCGCGCTCTTCAAGTACTAGCCCGGTAAGGATAGGCAGTTTGCCTGCGGCTTGCTCGATCTTGTGCTGCTCTACTGCGGCGCGTCCGACGAATTGGCGATCGCTAGGCTCCCAGCTAATCGTTTGCGCCATATTGGCCGCAAGTGGAGAGACTTCTTCGTCCATGTCGTGCCCGTATAGATTCATGCCGGCCTCTAGGCGCAAGGTGTCGCGCGCGCCGAGTCCGATGGGCTTAACGCCACTGCCAAGCAGCGCATCCCAAAGTGCGGGAGCGTCTGCGTTAGGCACTATCAGTTCGAGTCCGCGCTCGCCGGTATAACCAGTTCTCGCGATGAACCAGTCCTCGGACTCTAGTGCTCGGAAATTGCCCAGAGCCTCAACCGCCGCGGCGCGCTCCGTGCTTAGTAGTGCGCAGACTTTGTTAATGGACTCCGGGCCGTGCACGGCGAGGATCGCTAATTCTGGTCGCTCAAGGATGCTGACATCAAAGCCTTTAGCCTTGGTCTGCATCCAGCGTAGGTCTTTCTCGCGAGTGCCGCAATTGACAACGAGCCTATAGCCTTCACTCATAGTGTAGACAATGAGGTCGTCGACCACGCCGCCATTGTCGTTAAGCATGGCGCTGTAGAGCGCACGGCCCGGCTCGGTAAGCTTGTCGACATCATTGGCGAGCAGATAACGAAGCCAGTCTTTGGCCTGCGTACCGCTAATATCGACGACCGTCATATGGGATACATCGAAAACGCCTGCATGCTGCCGCACGGCGTGATGTTCTTCGATTAGGGATTGATATTGGATGGGCATGTCCCATCCGCCAAAATCGACGATTTTGGCACCGGCATTGAGATGTTGCTGATAGAGCGGAGTCCGCTGGCCCACTGGTTTTAATCCTAATAACTGGCGCGCAAGGGCAATGTAAGATGCAAGGCTTTGGCGCAAAAAGAAGCCGAACATTCTAACCGCAAGCGTAATGGTTTAACAGGGCGATATACGCCCCAGCGCCTCTTGGTGGGGGCTTGAGCTAATCTAAGACTATTGTAGTCCCGTCATGAAGCGATCCGCTCTGGGTAGGTAGTTGCGCTCACTATCCAGAGAGAAAACGACAGAGCTGGAGCGACCAATAATCTGGTCACGTGGGATAAAGCTGTAGATTCGGCTATCCGCGCTATTGTCGCGATTATCGCCGAGTACGAAGAACTGATCCTCGGGCACTGTTTCGGGTCCAAAGCTGCGTGAGACACGGCTAGAAAAACTCTCTGAAAGCATGGCTTCATGGGAGTAATTGAGTAATTGTTCACGAATAATCATCGAATCAGTGTCGCTAGAGATGACCTCGTAATCCGCAGGTTGGCCGTTGATTACTAGGGTGTTGTTGCGCATATAGATGGTGTCGCCCGGAAGGCCGACGATGCGTTTGACTAGGCGCTTGCCCGCGGCCTCTGAGTCGATAATGATGATGTCGCCCCTATTCGGGTCTGCGCGGGAGGCAAGGAATATGTCGGTAAATGGAATGCGGATGTCATAGGCCAGTTTATTCACCCACACCTTATCGCCGTCGAGCAGCGTGGGCTGCATCGAGCGACCAGAGATCGAATTCAAGTCTGCAATGGCGCTTTTAAAGAAGACGATCGTCAGCAGCAAGAGCATGAACTTCTTGTTTTCTTTCCAAAAAGCGGACAGATACTTCTTCATGATGGCCTTGGGTTCCTTGATTTCAGCGAAGCCAATGGTTTTGGCTCGATGACTTTCGCAAGCAGTGTCATTAATAAGACGAGTCTTGGACAATAGGCGAATCTGCTCCTATGTGTCAATCCACAGTGATGGACTGTCTAGATGCCTCATATTGGGGCGCTCACCTGCGTGGTACAGAGTTCCCTTTATTCTTATACGCTTGCGGGATATTCTCTGTCTATCCCCTTGTCGATAAGCGATGCCTAGCATGCCATTGAGTGACTTCCATCCTGCAGCTAACGCGTGGTTCTCCCAGCGCTATGGCGCCCCGACTGCAGCGCAGTCGCAGGCATGGCCGGCAATAAAGGCGGGTAAGAACACTCTGATCAGCGCGCCTACTGGCAGCGGTAAGACCTTAGCGGCGTTCTACGCCGTTATTGACCGCCTTCTGTGGCTTGCCCAGCAGGGCCCATTGCCGCAGACAACATTCGTCGTCTATGTCTCGCCTCTCAAGGCCCTCAGCAATGATATTCAGCGCAATCTTGAGCAGCCGCTTCAAGGCCTAGCGCAGCAGCTACAGCAAGACGCCTATGCTCCGGCCGATATCACGGTCGCGGTGCGCACGGGAGACACCACCCCAACGCAACGGCAGCGCATGCTGCGCACGCCTCCCCATATCTTGGTAACGACCCCCGAGTCGCTGTATTTGCTACTGACCAGCGAGGGCGGTCGCCAGATGTTGCGCCATGTCGACACGCTCATCGTGGACGAGATCCATGCCCTGCTCGGCGATAAGCGCGGCGCTCACCTTGCGCTGTCGATCGAGCGTCTCGAGCGCCTAGTGGACAAACCTCTGCTACGCATCGGGCTCTCGGCCACTCAGCGCCCGATAGACTTAGTCGCGCACTATTTGGCGGGTAATCACCCAGACAATGACTGTGTGGTCGTAGACACGGGTCATAGACGCGCCCTGGATGTCAGCATCGAGGTGCCCGGCTCACCGCTCTCTGCTCTCATGAGCAACGAGGTGTGGGACGAGCTCTATCTGCGGCTTGTGCAACTGATAGAGGCCCACGACACAACGCTGGTTTTCGTGAACACGCGGCGACTATCAGAGCGCCTGGCTCTAGCCCTTACGGATCGACTAGGCGAGGGCTCGGTGAGCTCTCATCACGGGAGTATGAGTAAAGAGCATCGCCACAACGCGGAGCAGAAACTCAAGGACGGCAAGCTAAAGGTATTGGTGGCGACCGCCTCTATGGAGTTGGGCATCGATGTGGGTTCGGTAGATCTAGTGGTGCAATTCTCCTCCCCCAAGAGTATCGCTAAGTTCTTGCAGCGGGTTGGGCGTAGTGGTCACACGGTGCGCGGTACGCCTAAAGGAATTCTATTTCCCCTGACCCGCGACGATCTGGCCGAATGTACAGCCTTGCTCAACTGCATAGCACAGGGACAGCTCGATAGAATCCTCATGCCCGAGAAGCCCATGGATATCTTGGCTCAACAGATAGTCGCAGAGGTGGCGGCAAACAGTGTCAGCAGCGAAGGTGATGGCGAAGGCAGCTGTTGTCTCGATGCTCTGTTTGAACTCTTCCACGGCGCATACCCCTACCGAGACTTACTGCGCAGCGAGTTCAATGAACTGGTGAAGATGCTGAGCAATGGCTATTCCACTCGTCTAGGTAGGAAGGGTGCCTATCTACATCTAGATGTCATCAATAATCGCGTCAGTTCCAGACGCAATGCACGCCTGACCGCACTCACCAATGGCGGTGCGATTCCCGACATGTTCGACTATCAAGTGGTCTTAGACCCAGATGACATCGTGGTGGGTTCGCTCAACGAAGATTTCGCGTTAGAGACTCTGCCGGGAGACATCTTCACCTTGGGTAGTCATAGCTGGCAGTTGTTGCGGGTCGATGGTCTCAAGGTACGCGTGCGCGACGCCCAAGGCGCACGGCCCACTATCCCATTTTGGTTCGGCGAAGGGCCTGGCCGGACCGAAGAACTCTCCCAAGCTTTGTGCGAACTGCGTGAGAAGATCGATGGCTATATTAGTGACGATGCCAGCGCTAATGCGGTGCAATGGCTAGTGGCAAGCCTGCGTTTGCCGCCCTCTGGGGCGCAGCAGTTAGTCGACTACTTGCAGGCAGGACGAAATGCGCTGGAAGTGATGCCAACGCAGAAGACCTTGGTTATGGAGCGCTTCTTCGACGAAGTGGGTGATATGCATGTGGTGATTCACTCCCCTTTCGGAAGCCGGCTTAATCGCGCGTGGGGTTTAGCATTACGTAAGCGTTTCTGTCGCACCTTCAATTTCGAGTTGCAGGCCGCTGCCAATGAGGACAGCATCGTAATCTCTCTGGGTTCAGTGCATAGCTTTCCTCTACAAGAGGTCTATGCCTATTTGCAGAGTGCGAGTGTCGAAGATGTGCTAGTGCAAGCCCTGCTCGATGCGCCAATGTTCGAGGTGCGTTGGCGCTGGAATGCCACACGTTCCTTAGCGATTCAGCGCAATCGTAATGGTAAACGAGTGCCGCCTCAGTTTCAGAGAATGGACGCGGAAGACCTTGTCGCGCATATCTTCCCAGACCAGATCGCCTGTTTCGAGAATATCCAAGGCAAGCGAGAGGTGCCAGATCACCCTCTCGTTCAACAGACGATTAACGATTGCCTGACAGAGGCGATGGACTACGAAGGCCTGCATGCGCTATTGATAGCTATTGAAAGTGGAGAGCTCACCCTAATTGCACGAGACCTGCGCGAGCCATCGCCCTTCGCTCAAGAAATAATTAATGCGCGCCCCTATGCCTTCTTGGACGATGCGCCATTCGAGGAACGGCGCACAAACGCGATTCGCAATCGAAGCTGGCTAGATCCCGCCGAGACCCAGTCCTACAGTGCGTTGGATGCTGCTGCTATCGCACAAGTGCGTGAAGAGGCGTGGCCATTGGTTCGCTCCAGCGAGGAGTTGCACGATGCCTTGTACTCGCTCGGTTTCATGACGGCCGAAGAAGTTGCGCAGAATCATTATGAGGACTTCTTAGAGAAATTGATCGAGCATGGTCGCGCCTGCAGCATGAGCTGCTCCACGGGACGTTTGTACTTGGTGGCGGAACGACTGCCATGCCTGCAGGCCGTATATCCCGACAGTACATTTACGCCGCCATTGAATCTGCCCGAGGTATTGAAGGCGGAAGAATGGGATGAGGATTCTGCGCTGCGAGAAATCATGCGGCGTAGGCTTGAAGGATTGGGCCCGGTTACGGCGCAGCGTTTGGCGCAAGAGTCGGGCTTAAAACTTAGCCTTGTCGAGGTGGCACTCATCGGCCTTGAGACAGAGGGCTTCGTATTTCGAGGGAACTATACTCCGCAAGATGAGAAATCAACGGAGGGGCTAGAACAGGAATGGTGTGAGAGGCGACTTTTGCAGCGTATTCATCGCTATACCATCGAGTCTCACCGCCAGAGTATTAAGCCGGTGTCGCTGCAATCCTATATGCGCTTCTTATTCGACCTGCATGAGGTCAAGGTGCGCCGCTTGCCGGCGAAGCCCGAGTTGGTTCCCAATAATGCCGATGGGCAGGGTTTGCTACAGCGCAGTCTTAGTAAGCTAGATGGATTGGCGGCCCCGGCGACAATATGGGAGGCCGATATCCTGCCTAGTCGCATAAGCGCCTATGATCCATCCTGGTTAGACGTGATGTGCATATCCGGTCGTTTGATGTGGGGGCGTCTCAGCAGGCCTTATTTGAAGTCTACGGCGAGTGCCGCCGCGCGTAAATCCGGGCCGATCAAGAGTACGCCAATCACGCTGATGCTGCGCGCGAATCAAGATATCTGGGAGGCGCTCGCCGATGCGCAGTGGCTTGCGCAGGAGCGCGAGGTACTCGCTCTTAGCCCGTTGGCACAGCGCATCGAGGACGACATTAGACAGCATGGCGCCAGCTTCTTCGACCAAATCAGTCGACGAACAGGGTTGCTGCGCAGCCAACTCGAGCAGGGTTTGGCGGAGCTGGTCAGCGCGGGACACTTGAGTAGTGATAGCTTCACAGGCCTACGCGCACTATTGACGCCCGACGCTCGCAAGCCAAGTGGTCACTCCAATGGTCGACGTCGAGCAGCCTTCGGCGTAGAGGATGCCGGACGCTGGTCCCTAATGCGCGAACAGTCTCCTAGTTCGGACAGCTCGAACACACTCGATAGCGAGCAACTCGAGCGGCTGATTATGATTTATCTAGAACGCTGGGGCGTACTTTTTAAACGTGTATTAGAGCGAGAAAGCTCAGCGCCACCATGGCGAATTTTGCTACAGAAACTGCGCTCAATGGAGTTGCAAGGCAGCATCCGAGGCGGGCGCTTTATCGCCGGTATTGCTGGCGAGCAGTTTGCCTTACCGGAGTCGGTTAGTACGCTTAGACAATTTGCGAAGAATCAAGACGCAAGCGAACGTGCCACGGAATATGTCAGCGTAGCCGCGGCGGACCCAGTTAATCTTCTGGGCATTGTATTGCCCGAAACACGCTTAGCAAAACTTGCGAAAAACCGTGTCTTGTATAAAGATGGTCTGCCCCTAGCGGTGCTCGAGAAAAATGAGGTGAGATTCCTGCGTGAGGTTCAAGAGCAGGAGCAATGGCAGCTACAGCAAGTGCTAACGCAGCGCGAATTCCCTGCTCGGTTGAGGGCCTACATCGGTCGCTAGAAGCCGCCTCTGTCGCAACGCTATTAAATTTAAGAACGAAGGTAATGTATGAAATATCTCTTTGATCCCGCCACGCCCTCTGTCGCAATCGTCGCGCAAGCGGAGCGTTTTCCTGTCAATCGCATCTACTGTGTTGGCCGCAACTATGCGGCCCATGCGCGGGAGATGGGGGGATCCCCCGAGCGAGAGTCGCCGTTTTTTTTCAGCAAACCAGCCAATGCGGTGACGGACAATGGGGTCACGTTACCCTTTCCATCGCGCACGCAAGATCTCCATCACGAAGTGGAGTTAGTAGTGGCGTTATCCGGCGAAGATTTGGCGGCAAAGGGGCAAGACCTCAATCTAATTGAAGCGAAGGCCGCCATCTATGGCTACGGTGTGGGTATCGATTTTACTCGGCGTGATCTGCAGGCCGAGGCGAAGGAGAAAGCCCGTCCTTGGGACACAGCGAAGGGCTTCGACAATTCCGCCCCCGTCTCCGCACTTACGCCAGTCGCGCAGGCAGGCGGAATAGATTCTGCGAACATCTCCTTGCTGGTTAACGGGGAGCTTCGTCAGCAGGGCATGATCAGTGATTTAATCTGGAGTATTCCCGAATTAATCGCGGAGTTGTCCACTTATTATCGTTTGCGTCCTGGGGATTTGATCTTCACTGGGACGCCAGCGGGGGTCAGCGCGGTTCTGCCCGGGGATGTAATGGAAGGGCGGATCGACAATTTAGAGACTCTAAAGATAGGCTTTAGCTCGCGAGTCTAGAAACTGAAAAAACTGCTGATGGAAAGATACAATATGACGCCGATTGCCGCGCAATAGACGACGAATTGCAATGGCTGTTCGCGCAATCTATCAAGAAGCGAGGGGTGCTCACCTTGACTGCGCAGATGTTCATACTCGGCCCGAACTCGGATGGCGCGCGCTAATTGATACTCGTCTAGTAATGACTTAGCTCGCTCGTACTGATCGTCACTCTCGAGCCAGATAGCCGGTAGCGATATGCCCCAATTGCCAGCGTCAGTCTCATAGGTTTCGATGCCATGCTCCTCAAGCAATTGCCTCACTTCTTCGGCTTCGTCGTCGGGAACATTACGTAGGCGAAATAGCAGTTTTGACATGAAAAGACTCGGTAGATCGAACGGGTTTTTTTACTTTCTGGGATTGCATGCTACCTTTAAGCTAAGTCCCCTGTAAATCAAACGATAAGGTTCATATTATGCAAGGCAAAGTTCTTGGCCGTTTTAGCGCTATTTCGCGCACACTACTAGTGCTCAGCGCACTGTCTCTGTGTTCGCAAGCGTTAGCGCAAAGTTCCGTTTGGGTAGCCACGAAAGACTCGCAAAATGTCTATTTGGGCGGCACTGTGCACCTACTTCGCCCTTCTGACTATCCACTACCCGCGCCATACGAGACTGCGTATGAGGCATCCCAGCAGCTTTATTTCGAAACGGACATCGCGGGTCTCAACGATATGTCTGTGCAGGCACGATTATTAGACGAATTGACTTATAAAGGTGATCAAAGTCTACGTACGGTATTAGATGACAGCACCTACCAGGCCTTATCTAATCATCTTGGCACTATCGGTATGCCAATACAGATGATGGAGAAATTTAAGCCTGGGCTGTTGGTCTCTACCCTGCAGGTCTTCGAGTTTCAAAAACTTGGCTTTACTCCGCAGGGCGTCGATGCCTATTTCAACGCACGCGCCATAGGCGATGCGAAAGCCTTGGGTGAACTAGAGCCGATAGATGCACAAATTGGTTATATAGCTGAAATGGGCATAGGCAATGAGAGTGAGTTTATACGCCTGTCTCTGGAGGAGCTCGATGAGATGGACACGTCTATGAATCAGATGATCGATGCCTGGCGAAACGGAGATGATGAATTACTCGATTCACTCTTCGTGGCCGATATGAAAGAGGGGCACCCGGATCTTTATGTTAGCTTGTTGGTGCAGCGTAACTTGAATTGGATGCCAATTATAGAATCGATGTTCACTGATTCGGATACAGAGTTTGTCTTGGTTGGTGCGGCGCATCTGGTGGGCGAAGACGGGCTTCTCAATATGTTGCGCAACAAGGGCTACGAGGTTCGCCAGCTCCAATAGTATTTTAAGTGGGCGTTCTGAGAGGGTCTGCGCGCTCACATAGTAGATCGAAGAACGCTTTTCCTGCGTTGCTCATTAATCTATGTTGGTGGTAGATGCAGTCGAGATTTCGACTAAGCAAAATAGGCTCGCCTGTATCGACGTCGGTCACTGGCAGCACTGAAAGAGTGTCGTCTTGCAACATCGTATCGGGCAATACTCCCCACGCATATCCTGCCGAAATTAGTGCCTTAATGGTCTCTAAAAAATTCGTCGAGAGATTTATCTTGAGGTCTAATTTTTCGCGCATAAACAAGGCCTCTACTAACTTCGTTGTGTAAAAGCGCCGTTCTGGAAGCAAGGCCTGGTAACTGCTTAAGTCTTTCAGGCTTACGCTAGGGAGTGAGCTTAGGGGGTGCTGGCGGGCAGAAACAAAATGCATTTTGTCGGCCCATATAGTACGCGAGCAAAGCAATGAGTCGATGCCTTCGACTTGGGTAATGATGCCTAGATCGGATTCGCCTTTGTGCACAGCGGCATAGGCCTCGGCTGAATCCATGAATCTAATGTCTAAGTCGACTTGGGGGTAGCGTTGCGTATATTCGCGTAACACGCGCGGCAATCTATGCAAGCCAATATGATGACTGGTAATCAGTTTAAGTTGGCCGCGAACCTCGCCGGACAAATCCGCCACGGCCTGCTTGGCCATACTGATGGCGTCGAGAATATTCTGCGCAAGCGGAAGCAGAGTGCGTCCAGCTTCTGTCAGCGAGACCTGTCTACCCACTCTATCGAATAGTAATGAGGCCAGTTGTTGTTCAAGAAGATGAATGCGCTTACTAATAGCAGGCTGAGTGATGTGCAGCTGTTCCGCCGCTGCAGAGAACGAAAGATGCTCTGCAACTGCGACGAATGCTTTGAGATTCTGAGTGTCCATGGCGGACCAATTTAGTTTGTCGCTTGCCACAAAATAAAATCAATGGCGAACGCGAGTGCTAGGCGTTGCTCTTGTGACTCAGGACGATCTGGCGAGGGCCGCTAGTGGTTGTTTGACCGCTAATTCCAGAGGGGATTTGCTTTACCTTGCCGCCGGATTTTAGAAACGCATCGACATGTTCTGCCAGGTTGACGCGATTATCTAACGCAGGGTCCTTCTTGGGTTTAGTCGCCATAGCTGTGCCTTTTCCTATCGTGTAAAAAGACAGGCATTATACACGATGTTGCCACAATTTCGTAGTGGCAACATCGAGGGGAGGCCCCGGCATTGCGGTATATCCAGATAAAGAGACTTTATAGCGTGTTGCGGCGACGTTTACGGATAAAGAACTCCGATTCACCATCACTAGGCAAGTCGCCCAGAAGGTCGTCTATTGAGACTTTGTAGACCACTTTGATTTTAGCGAGGAGTTCTAACTCGATATGGCAACCATAGTCACGAGTGGTTTCGATGTCTTCCAGTTGTTTGCGGGAAACGCCCAGCAGATTCGAACCTTCGGTCATAGAATAGCCAGCGTCTAGACGTAAACGGCGGATGTGCTCTTTAACCCTAATAGTTAAGGGGGAAAACTTAAGCTGTTGATCGGACATTGTTATGCTTCTAATCTCTTTGGGAAAAGGGGCACGCAGATGCCATTCGCGCGACTTGGGTGAATCACTCCTTGATCTTGGATAATATCATCATGACATCATTTATGGCTATTTAATTTTGAGCTGCCAACTCTGCTTACTGGCCTGTCGAGCCTGACTTGGCGGCGTGCTAGTACAAGTTAGCACAGCATTCGAAGGTCCCGTACGCAGTCTCGAGCCCTTAGTTTGACCTTGGTCAATATAGTCATAGAAGATTAAGAGAAACTTAGGGAAAGCCTCATCTAGTGACTATTTTCGTGTGAGTTCTCTGATAGTGAATCGGCTTTAATGCTCACCGCGAGGAGCTGTCTTTGGGTGCGGTATTTTTGCTAAACTCGCCGCAAATTGATTAGAGGATAGATTCAATGTCAGACGCTGAGAGTAAGCCTGAGAAGAAAGCGGTAAAGAAGCCTGTAAAGAAAGTGGCAAAGAAGGCCGCAGAGCCTGCCACTATGAGCGTCGCGGATGACTGTGCGGTTGCGTTTCACTATAAGTTGGCAGAGGTGAACAAGGCCGGTGAGGTTGGGCCATGGCTAGAGAGTTCCAGCGCGGAACAACCGCTTTGGTATCTGCACGGTCATGGGAATGTGATATCGGGTTTAGAGGCCGCGATGGAGGACAAGACGGTGGGTGACAAGATCTCCATAACACTCACACCGGAGCAGGCTTATGGCGAGCGTCAATCCAACTCCTTTCAACGAGTCCCCATCAAGCATTTGCGCCTCACGAGTGCACAGAAGAAACTCGCGCCAGGCATGGTGGTGGGAGTGCAGACGAATCAAGGGGTCATCAGCGCGCTAATCGTTAAGGCGGGGCGCTTCAATGTCGACATCGACACTAATCATCCCTTTGCCGGCCGAACTTTGCACTATGAGGTCGAGATAGTCGGGGTGCGTGCTGCTAATGCCGAAGAGATTGAGCATCGTCACGTCCACGCGCCAGGCGCACACCATCACCATTAATGAAGAGTGGCGACGACGTTAATTCCCTCGAGATTCTGGAAGCAGGTCTCCTTGGCAATATTGATGAACTCGCGCACGTATGGCGTATCGAGCTGCTCTTCACGCACGGCCAGATAAAGCGTGGAGAACAGCCCAGTTTCGCCTAAGGACAATGCGCTGATATGCCCGCCTTGCAAGTAAGGGGCTAGGGCCCAATTGGGCAGCGCACATACGCCCCTCCCGCTCGCCACCAATTGCACCATCATCAGGGTTAGCTCTGCCGTACGTATAGCCAACGGCTCGACATCGGCGGGCCGTAAGAACTGTGTGAATATATCTAAGCGTTCTTGATCGACAGGATAAGTAATTAAAGTCTCGTTGCGTAAGGCAGTAGCGGGTACTCGTTCCAATTGGGTCAGCGGGTGGGTGTTTGCCACCGCAAGAAGAATCTCAAAGCGGAACAAAGGCTCATAGTGAATACCATTGAGTGGCTTCGGCTCAGAGGTGATCACGACGTCCAGTCGCCCCTTCTGCAGTGCCGGTAGTGGCACGAAGTTAAACGCGGTACTCAGGTCTACCTCGACATCCTTCCAGTGATTGCGGTACTGATTGATGGCGGGCATTAACCAATCGAAACAGCTGTGGCATTCGATGGCGATATGTAATCGCCCCGCCTCGCCCCCGGCAAAGCGCTGCATATCGCGTTCGGTGCTGGTCATGATAGGGAGAACGGAACGGGCGGTCTCTAGGAGCCGCTCACCCGCGGCAGTAAGGCGCACCGGACGTGATTTACGAATGAACAGACTCACGCCAAGACGAGACTCAATCTCCTTGAGTTGATGAGAGAGCGCCGATTGGGTCAGGAAAAGCTTCTCTGCTGCCAATACTAAGCTGCCATACTCGGTAATGGCGACAATAGTCCTTAAGTGCTTTAGTTCTAGCATAGTAATTCCAGTTCGTTCTCGGCACTACTTAAGGTTAAGGGCTTTCTGGGCCTTGGTTGGTTAGCTGCGAGATGAGTTTTCGATTGCTCACTACTTCATAGAAGCGATCCTCGGAAGTGTGTCCCTCTACCGGTGCGTCATCACGCCATAATCCTACCTGCGCCTCGCGAATCACGAGGTCATGATTTTTACCCGACATGTCTGGATATTTGCCTACATGAAGGGTCGTGGGGCTGCCGTTGATTTTAACGATCTTGCGCTTGAGAATGATCTCCTGCTGAAGCTTCTCGAAGCCGAAGGCATCTAGCAAGATTCCGTTCACGTTATAACGGATCGTGTTCTGCCCTTTCTCCCCTCGCCCGCTCTCGCCTTTGTCTAAGGCGAATACCTCGACATTGAAGACGCCGCCTTGGATAAGGCGACGCAACTTCCACGTACAGGATGAGAGTCGATCCGCCTTGCCGATGGCACCCGAGATCATTATTGGCTTGTCTTCGTCGTACAGATACAGAGGCGCAGAGTCGGCAAAACACAGCCCGATGCCAAGTTCGAGTTTGGGCAGCCCCATCTGCTCCGAGTGCCGGTTGTTAGCATGGATCACGTTGAGCATCGCCTTGGCCAGGCCGCAGGCACGGGCGACAGAGAACCACTGCTGTGGACTCTTCTCGTGCTCGAGAAGGCTGAGTATGACGGCATCGCCTTCGATAAATACCTTGTTGGCGCCGTACTGACTCAAGAGATTATTGATAGGGCTAAAGAAACGCAGGCCGAAATAGGAGGCAGGGTTGAGGGATTTGCTCTGTAATTCCTCAGTAACAGTGGTGGAGCCGCGTACATCCGCCTTCAGAATGCAGTGGTGGACAATGCGATCTTCGTCGTCCTGTTGCTCGTTAGCTGTGAGTAGGGCGTAGAGTGTCCCAGCCTCGCCCGATAGCTTGAGTTCCTCTTCTTTCTTAAGAATGCGCAGGCGATTGAATGCCCGATGGGCTAGGCGGTAATATTTCAGGTGCCGCCGGAACCGACTTATATCCTGCAAGATTGCGAGGGTGCTTTCGAGCTTGCGAGGACCAGCCTCGAGCTTGATCTGCGCAATAGTGCTGCTGAATTGCTTGAGTTGGGCATCGGTAAAGGGCTTGTTACTCTGTGATCGGCTCTGTAGTTTCTTAAGGTCTATCTGACCGCCAAGATACTGACAAAGCAGTTTGCCTTCAGTCTGTTCGGCCAGAACGGGCGACCACAGGCGTTTGACATGTGCCGAGGCGACTAGCAGTGTGAATACGCCACGCTTGTGTAGATCTTTGTAGAGGCTCTCTAAAACCTTCTTGCGCGTCTTCAATTCCTTGCGCGCCGTCCACCATGCCCCGAAACCAGACTCCTTGCGTATATCGAGCAAGGCCTCTTGGCGTTTGTCGATGTTGAATAGCAGCACTAGGTTCTCTGGGGTGTCTAGCCATGAGAATTCTTCATTAAGAATGTTCTTAGAGTCGATCGCCATGCCCATGAATTTCTGGGTTTGAAATAGGCCACCAAGATCGTCGTAGAGCTCGGGGGTGCCATTGGCTTGCGCTAGCAGTGGGCTCTGGGGTTCTTGCGCCAACTGCTCGCTTAGGGACTTCTCGATGCTAGCGTTTAGCGCGTTGAAGCCAGCATCTTCCGTTTCGCCTCCCCAGAGTCGATATTGCTCGATGAGAAAGGCGTTTGCGCTTGGGTCGCTACTAAACAGCATCGGGTTCAAGCGAAGGTCTAGCGCATCGTGATGCTGCAAGGGGAGATACTGGAGGCGTACATCCTGAAGCTGGCGAGTCTCTACTCGCTCCAGCTGCGCAAAAATCTGATGATTCACATTCATCAGAATTGCATCGTATTGACGCTGCAGCCAAAACAGGCGCTGATTAGTGCTAAGCGTATTTGCCGAGGAGCGTTCCTGAGACTCCGAGGAACTCTGTTTCAACTCGTCGATGGTGGTATCGAGCAGGCCCTGTGTGGTGGTCAAAATATGCTTTAAGAGGGCGAATTCTAATAACTTCACGCTATCGGCATTGAGATTCGTCTTCACCCGATGGATAAGGTGTGTCATCACATCGAGATAGCTGGCCCGCAGGGGATTGAAGATGTTGTTGTCGAGCGGCTGGGGGTTCTGCGAGATCGCGCGCTGCAATAGTGTTGTGGCAACGCGGCGAACATCGCCGGAGAATTTCGGGCTCAGTCGCACATCGACATGGTAGTTATCGACGCCGCGGCGCAGGTCTGCGATGTCGATGTGCAGGGGGGGCAACACGACGAGCGTGTCATTTCCTACTGATAAAGATGTCGTATTAGTCTCTGTCACATTGGCCGACCGTAGTAAAAGAATGAATTATATTCATATTCACGCAAACGGCCATGTCTATTGCTAGGGCCGCCGCATTTCGCAACTCGTTGGAAGCATGGTGTTCTCCATAGGGATGCTGACCTCAGTCATCAAGCCGAAGCTAGAGTTGTCCCCGTCGAACTCGATGCCTTCGTTCGTATGCACTGATATCTGAATAGGTTGGAAGAGTTGGTGATCTGCAGCCCGCATCATCAGGCGCTCTCCTCCGATACTGGTGTGCTCCATGTTCTCCAAGGCATTGGCAACTGCCATTGGATCGGCAGAGCCCGCTTGTTCTATCGCCTTAGCGAGCATTTGCACGGTATTGATGATACGGGGGTAGCTTATATCTTGTTCTGGGTGCTTGGCTTTGAACGTGCGCACATACTCGGCATAAGCCTGTGTGGGCGGTGGATTGAAATGTCCCTCGTGCACCATGCGGAATTGATCCTTGCCCGAGGCCCCTAAGGTCGCGGTGATACCGTCGTATGCTGCGTAATAGGTATACACAGGCACCGTTATGCCAGCATCGGTAATCGCGCGGGCAAGGCTCACCATATCCGCGCCCCAGTTGCCGGTAATGATCGCATCAGGCTTGGCTGACACAATCTTGGTCACGTAGGGAGTGAAGTCCTTCACTGTTTCCATCGGATGCAGTTCATTGCCGACGATCTGAATGTCGGGACGCTTGGCCAGCAGCTGGCCCACGGCGGAGTCCGCTACCGCCTGACCGAAAGAGTAGTCCTGACCGATAATATAGATGCGTTTGATGTCCTCGCGCTGGGCAATCATGTCGGTAAGGGCCTGCATTTTAATATCCGCGTGAGCATCGAAGCGGAAATGCCAAAAGCTACAGTTCTCGTTAGTGAGAGCGGGGTCGACCGCCGCGAAATTGAGGAATAGAAGGCGTTGATCCGGGTTGCGCTGATTGTGACGGCGAATCGCATCGGTTAGTACGCCAGCGACCGCGGAGCTATTGCCCTGGGCGATGAACTGAATGCCTTCGCTGATAGCGCGGCGCAGCTGAATCTGGGATTCCTGTGCGCTGGCCTTATTGTCATAGGCCACTATCTCTAAACGCTTGCCGCCGAGGACGCCGCCTTTGCTATTGACCAATTCCTCTACCGCAAACTGGAACTGGGCGAGACCATTATAGCCGGTAGCCGAGAACGCGCCGGTGAGTGGGTCAATATAGGCGATTCGGATGCTGTCTTGAGCTCCCGCGCTAAGCGCAAAGCTGCTACAAAGAAGTGTGCAAAAACTACGCGTTAAGAGTTTTCTCATTTTTTTCCCCAGTCGAACGTCCATGTGCTTTTAATTTTTGGTGTACGTTTGTATCTAGGCAGTCGCCTGATCTTTCCAAATTTGGGGGACTAAGTCCAGCTCGGCACGGAAGCTCGCTCACCCAGAGAATCGAAAACACGTCAAAGTGAAGCGAAATAGCGATATAGGCAAGAATTCAGCCCTGTGGTATCGTCAGCTGCGCTGTGACGCGATCGTCAACCAACAAAAACAAAATGAGGTGAGCCGATGAATTCGGAGAATCCAGAGAATCCAGAGAGAAGAAAACTGCTCAAGAGTGCCGTGGGCACTAGCGCCTTAGCCTTAGGCGTGAGCGCCTTCCCGAGCTGGCTAATGCCCGCCCTTGCCCAAGGCGAGGTTGAAGTACCTTTCTCCGACGTGCCGGATACCTTCCGTGTGCTGCCGGTACGCCCGGGCTCCACTCACTACCAAGACACCAGCAAGATCGATAGCCATTACACATCTAACGACGATTTCTACCTCGTTCAACACTACGGTCAACCCGAAGTCGACAATGCCAGCTATCAGCTGCGCGTGACTGGGCTTGTCGATCGGCCCTTAACATTCTCGCTTGATCAACTGCGCGCACGTCAGACGATTGAGAAGGATGTAGGTTTTGAGTGCGGGGGCAACGGCGCGCGCCTTTTCCATGGCCTAGTAGGTAATGCCTCTTGGCGCGGCGTGAGTCTGCGCGACATTCTGATGGAGGCGGGTATCAAGCCTGAAGGCAAAGAGATTGTATTCTTCGGCGCCGATATCGGAGAAGAGGAGCTACGTGGGCGCACAGTAGAGACCGCGTTTGCTCGCAGTCTGTCCGTAGAGGACGCGCTCAACGAGAATAATATGCTGGCCTTCGAGATGAATGGCGAGCCGCTTCCGCACTTCCATGGCAAGCCCGTGCGCCTGCTCATTCCGGGTTGGTACGGTGTTGCGAACGTGAAGTGGCTAACGCAGATTCATGTTCAAGACACGCGTTATATGGGCCGCTTCATGGGTCGCGACTACGTAACACTCAAGCGCGAAGAAGTTGGTGGGCAGGAGCGCTGGGTCGAAAATTCGGTTACGAAGATGAACCTCAAGTCGGTCGTAGTGCGTGTCACTAAGAGCGGTGCGGATCACAAGGTGACAGGTTTCATCCTCAACGATGGCACCCCTATTCGCAGTGTCGAAGTGAAGATCGACAACGGTCCTTGGCAACAGGCCATGATCGATCCGGCAGCCTCGCAGTTCACGTGGAAATTATTCCAGTTCGATTGGAAGGATGCTCAGCCTGGCGAACACAGCATCGTGTCTCGCGTTACTGATATCAACGGCAATGTACAGCTGCCACAAGATCAGTTGCCGGAGCGCGCGAGCTATTGGGAAGAGTTTGGGCAGTTCCCTCGCACCATCAACATCGGTGCTTAAAGCCGATTTAGTTTGTACGAGTAAGCCGAGTATTAGGGGAGAGTGAAGTGGCAAGTTATCTGGTATTGACTATCATTGGCGACGATAAGCCCGGGCTTGTCGAGCGCCTGTCGGATACGATTTCGCGTCATTCTGGCAATTGGTTGGAAAGCAATATGTCCCATCTTGCGGGCAAATTCGCTGGAATCTTGCGCGTCAGTGTAGACGACGCGCAGGCCGATGCACTCGTTCAAGACTTGCAGAGTCTCTCCTCTATTCTCAAATTGGTTGTCGAAAAAGTCAGTGTGGGGGAGCCCGAGAGTAGGCAGCGAACCCTGCGCCTGACATTAGTAGGCAATGACAGGCCGGGTATTGTTAAGGAGATTTCACGCGCGCTGGCGGCACAGCATGTCAATGTGGAAGAGCTTAGCTCTCACATCAGCACTGCGCCAATGTCGGGTGAGGCTCTGTTCAATGCGCAGGCGGTACTCAAGGTGCCTGTGCAGTTGAGCATCGAGACTTTGCAGTCTCAGCTGGAGCAGTTGGCCGACGACTTAATCGTTGAGATTAGCCTAGCCACTATCGAGTGATCCCTAGCGTAGGCTAAGGATCTCCCAATTGCGCTCCTGAGCGATTTTACGCAAGGTATCGTCAGGATCGACTGCTACGGCTCGCGTGGCGATCTCCAGTAAAGGCAGATCATTAAAAGAGTCGCTATAGAACACGCTGTCCTCCATGCTCAACTCGCCTTCATGCTGCGCCAACCACAGCTCAAGATTACGTACCTTCCCTGTTTGAAAATTCGCTATGCCAGCCACTTTCCCGGTGAAGAGATCATCTTCGAGTTCCAGCTCGGTCGCGATCAAGCCGTCCACGCCAAGGCGCTGGGCGATAGGCTCGGTCACGTAGCGATTGGTTGCGGTCATGATCAGGCAATAATCGCCGGCATCGCGATGTTGCTTTAGCAGCTCTAGGGCGGCAGGCAGCATCATTGGCTCGACGAAACCCGCCATGAATCTTGCGTGTAGGGCGTCGCGCTGCGCGCGAGGCAGGCCTGCGACGGCGGCAATGGCGAACTCGGTATAGGCAGCCATATCCAGCGCGCCTAGCTTGTATTGTTGGTAAAACGCATCGTTGCGCGCTTTATGGGTGATTGGGTCGACTAGTCCCTCGCTGATTAGGAAATCGCCGAAGGCGTGGTCGCTATCGCCGCCGAGGAGGGTATTGTCTAGATCGAAAATTGCCAAGGCCATGAGTTTAGGGTATCCGTAAGCTGCGCAGAAAGAGGGGCATTATACCGATTCGTACATCCACGGCGAGAGCATCAGGCCACTTGCGCGGTCGTTGAATAAGTCTCCGCACATGTGAAACAATGCCAGAGATGTTTTTTAGATAAGGAACGGTTGCCCGATGATAGATTCGAGAGGTTTTAGGCCCAATGTCGGTATCATCATTTGCAACTCGCGTGGCCAGTTGCTATGGGCTAAGAGGATCGGGCAAGACGCATGGCAGTTCCCTCAGGGCGGTATTCGGCATGGCGAGCGCCTGCAGCACGCCCTGTTTCGAGAACTTAAGGAAGAGGTTGGCTTAGACCCGGAAGATGTCGAAATCATCTCTTCGACCAAGGGTTGGCTCTACTATCAACTGCCTAAGAATCTAATCCGGCAGCACTCTAGTCCTGTGTGCATAGGGCAGAAACAGAAATGGTATCTTCTTGGGCTGCGGGCCCCAGAGGACAAGATCGATCTAGTAAGCAACAACACGCCGGAGTTCGATGACTGGCAATGGGTGAGTTTCTGGTACCCTCTCAGCCAGGTTATCGACTTCAAGCGGGAAGTGTATCGACAGGCACTGAAGGAGCTAGTGGTGCCATTGAATCAGTCGCTGCGCGCCTAGCGGAAAAACCCAAACTCGCTCATTTACCTTGGCGGGAAGACAAGCGTCTTGTCTCGGGTGCGCACTACGCTGACACGATCGCATGGATCACAATAAATAGAATACTCAACGATCACTGGAACAGATCATGATGCTGGAAAGACTGCGAGAAATAGTCCAAGAGGTAAACACTGCGAAGGACCAGCAGTCGGCCCTCGATGTCATCGTATCCCGTGTACGCGAAGCCATGAATACCCAAGTGTGTTCTGTCTATCTTCTCGACCCCGAAATCAATAGCCACGTACTCATGGCCTCCGAAGGCTTGAAGAAGGAATCTGTTGGCCATGTTCGGCTGCAGGTAGGAGAAGGCTTAGTAGGTTTGGTGGCAAGTAACGCAGAGCCGGTGAATCTAGAGGATGCCCGTTCCCACCCCAACTATCTTTATCTTTCCGAGACAGGGGAAGAGCAGTTTAGCTCCTTCCTCGGCGTGCCCATTATTCACCATCGCAAAGTGCTCGGCGTGTTGGTTGTGCAGCACCGCGAGAAGCGCAGTTTCGATGAGGGCGAAGAGGCTTTCCTGATCACGCTGTCAGCACAGCTGGCTGGCGTGATAGCAGCCGCCGAGGCCACTGGCGCCATACAAGGCATTAGCCCCTCCGGTCAGCGCAAGTCCGATACCAGTTTCAACGGCGTGGCCGGTGCGACCGGTGTCGCCATCGGCCATGCTGTGGTGGTCTTTCCACCGGCAGACCTCGATCTTATCCCGCAACGCGTCTGTGCTGATATCGACAAAGAAGTGGATTATTTCAATGCGGCATTGGAGTCAGTGCGCAACGATATGAAGGCACTTACCAGTACCCTAGAGACGCGCCTACGCCCTGAGGAGCAGGATCTGTTCGGGGTCTATCTACGGATATTAGATGACGATGCCTTGGGCAAGGAAGTTATCGAGCGCATCCGCAATGGCCAGTGGGCCCAAGGCGCTCTGGCCGAAGTTGCGAAAGACCATGTTCGCGCCTTTGAGATGATGAAAGACGCCTACTTACGCGAACGCGCAGCCGATATCAAAGATCTGTGTAGTCGTGTGCTGTTCTACCTACAGAATCGCGATGCTGTAAAAACTGAGTATCCAGACGACACCATCTTGGTAGGCGAAGAGCTCACGGCGGCCATGCTGGCCGAAGTCCCTAAAGAAAAACTCATGGGCCTAGTGTCCGTGCGTGGCTCAGGAAACTCACACGTCGCGATCTTAGCGCGAACAATGGGCATCCCTACGGCCATGGGCGTGGTGGATCTTCCTTATCGTCAACTAGATGGTCGCGAGCTAATCGTGGACGGTTATAACGGACAGGTTTACAACAATCCTAGTGATCAGCTACGCAATCGCTACCGTGAAATAATCAAAGAGGAAGAGCAGCTCGTGAAGGGTCTAGAGGGGCTTATCGACCTGCCCTGCGAGACCCTCGACTCCCACCGCGTGAATCTGTGGGTGAATACCGGACTGATGTCCGATGTGGTGCGCTCCCTGGATCACGGCGCCGAAGGCATTGGGTTGTTTCGCACCGAGGTACCCTTCCTGTTGAGTGAGCGCTTTCCGAGCGAGCAGGAGCAGGCCTCGATCTATAGGGAGCAGTTGTTCGCCTTCGCACCGAAGCCTGTGACGATGCGGACACTCGATATCGGCGGCGATAAGGCCCTGCCCTATTTCCCAATCCAGGAGGAGAACCCATTCCTTGGTTGGCGTGGAATTCGTGTCACGCTGGACCACCCAGAGATATTTATCGCGCAAGTGCGCGCCATGATTCGTGCGAGTGAAGGGCTGGATAATCTGCAGATCATGCTGCCCATGATCTCGAATGTTCAAGAGGTCACAGGCTCGATTCAGATCATCAAGCGCGCCTTCCGGGAACTGCGCGAGGAGGGCCTAGACGTGCGCATGCCGCCGATAGGCGTGATGATCGAACTACCCGCAGCGGTGTATCAGACCCGTGCCCTGAGCCGTCTAGTAGACTTCATCTCGGTGGGCAGCAACGATCTCACTCAATACATTCTTGCGGTGGACCGTAACAACCCCCGTGTTGCGAGTTTGTACTCGTCCTTCCATCCGGCGGTTTTGCAGGCATTGCAGTTCGTGGTGGAGCAGGCTCACTTGGAAAACAAGACTGTCAGCATTTGCGGTGAAATGGCGGGGGACCCAGGCGGCGCAGTGTTGCTCATGGCGATGGGTTTCGACGTCCTGTCGATGAACGCTACAACCCTGCTTAAGGTGAAAGCCGTGGTCCGCAGCATGACCTTCACCTCGGCGAAAGAGCTGCTCGAACAAGTGATGGCGATGGATGATGCGCAGATGGTGCGTAGTTGTGTCGATCTGGCGCTGTACAATGCGGGGGTTGATAGACTTCTGCGATCCTCTCGTAACAACTAAGAGACTCTTACGGTCTGTTAGTTTATCGGAATAAACGGGCGCTTGAGCTGAACGCGAGCACTATTCCTACATCTTTTGGTCTGTAATTGGGGATAATGCGCCCATGGACAGCTTTAGGAGATGAAGCCCAACAAGGACGTACCGAGTACTGGCGGCTCTAAGGATAGTCTCGTCAGGCTCATTTTCAGCTAGGGGACGATTACTAATGTCACAGGAACTACAACCCAAGCCCGCTTTGGCAGGTACTCAAGCACACGAGAAGAATAAGTTTATCTTGCGTCTGCCCTGCGAATATCACGCACATTTGACGGAAATTTCCCGCTTGAATCGGCGCAGTATGAACTCCGAGATTACGCTGCTTCTGGAGCAGCATCTCACAGAGCTTCTGGCCCGCGGCATGCAGTCTACTGTCGAGAGCCTGAATTTGAATCCAGTCTTGCCCCAGCCTGCACATAAAGTGGTTAAGAAGTTTCAGTCGCTGTCCCTCGAGAAGAAGAAGGCGCTGTTGGCACTACTTGGTTAAGGGGCTAGGCGCCGTTTAACCTTGACAAGGCCTAAGACCATAGGGGAGCATCACGGCACACGTTACGGCCATGCGCTTAATCAGTATGCCGTACTTCACCCCTTGCTAAGATCCGGTGCATGTTCACTTACCCGCAATTCGACCCCGTCGCTTTTTCTTTAGGTCCACTCTCCGTGCATTGGTACGGCATCATGTACATCGTGGCATTCGGTGGCGCGTGGCTATTAGCCCGGTATCGGGCGAGTAAGTCCCCCGGGCAGTGGAATGACGAGCAGATCTCCGACCTAATCTTCTATGGTGCTCTTGGCGCAGTACTGGGCGGCCGCATTGGTTCGGCTCTTTTCTACAATTTTGACAAGATGCTGTCCGATCCGACCTGGGTGCTGAGGGTCTGGGAGGGAGGCATGTCCTTCCATGGCGGCATACTAGGCGTCATGGCGGCTCTGTACTGGTACTCTCGTAAGCTCAACAAGCCCTATTTCGAAGTGCTCGATTTTATAGCCCCCTTAGCCCCCTTCGGACTAGGTGCAGGGCGTTTAGGCAACTTCATTGGTGGCGAGTTATGGGGCCGGCATACCGACGTGGCATGGGGCATGGTCTTCCCCCATGTCGACGCCTTCCCTCGTCACGCCTCGCAGCTCTATCAATTCGCTCTCGAAGGAGTATTACTCTTTAGCGTAGTCTGGTGGTTCTCCTCCCGGCCACGTCCCATGTACGCAGTCTCAGGCCTGTTCGGCATTGGCTATGGGCTGCAGCGCTTCTTCGTGGAGTTCTACAGAGAGCCCGACGAGGGGATTGGTTTTGTCGCACTAGACTGGATGACGATGGGACAAATCCTCTCGCTGCCGATGATCATCGCGGGCATCGTGCTCATGGTTATGGCATATCGAAAGCCCGCACAGGCCAAATCCTAAGAAACACGAATCACAGTTTTGAGTGTAAGCGAATATGAAACAGTACCTCGATCTCCTACAAAGAATCCTCGACGAAGGCGCGACTAAGGGCGACCGCACAGGCACAGGCACGCAGTCGGTGTTCGGCCATCAAATGCGTTTCGACCTTAGCGCTGGCTTTCCCGTGCTTACGACCAAGAAGCTGCATCTGCGCTCGATCATTATCGAACTCCTGTGGTTCCTAAGTGGCGATACCAATATCTGCTATTTGAAAGAGAATGGCGTATCGATTTGGGATGACTGGGCGGATGAAAACGGGGACCTCGGACCCGTCTACGGATTTCAGTGGCGTTCATGGCCAGGCCCAGATGGGCAGTCCGTCGATCAGATAAGCAAACTTATCGAACAGATCCGCAGCAATCCGAATTCCCGGCGCTTGATGGTCGTGGCCTATAACCCCGCCTATGTGGATCAGATGGCACTACCGCCATGCCATTCTCTTTTTCAGTTCTATGTAGCCGATGGCAAGCTCTCATGTCAGTTGTACCAACGCTCCGCTGATACCTTTCTAGGTGTGCCCTTTAACATCGCCTCCTATGCCCTGTTAACCCACATGGTGGCGCAGCAATGTGATCTAGAGGTAGGAGATTTCATCTGGACGGGTGGGGACACCCATCTTTACAGCAATCATATGGAGCAGGCGGCATTGCAGCTAACGCGTGAGCCACTCGCACTACCCACACTGAAGATCAAGCGCAAGCCTGCAGATATTTTTAGCTACGCATACGAAGACTTCGAAATAGTGGGCTATGAAGCGCATCCACATATCAAAGCGCCAGTGGCCGTATAGAGAAGATTATCTATGAAACTTGCTCTGATTTGGGCGATGTCCCGAAATAGAACTATCGGTCGTAATAACTCCCTACCGTGGCATCTCTCCGAAGACCTCAAGTACTTCAAGCGCGTCACGATGGGCAAGCCCATCATCATGGGCCGCAAGACTTGGGAGTCCATAGGACGGCCGTTGCCGGGCCGCTGTAATATTGTGATCACCACGGATCCAAATTATAGGGCCGAGGGCGTCAAGGTGGTAGGCTCACTAGAGGAGGCGATCTCGCTGGCCGATAGCGTCGGACTGATCGATGGAGCAGAAGAGGCAGTAGTAATCGGCGGGGCACAGATCTATGCACTAGCACTACCCATGGCGGATCGGCTGTATATGACACAGGTTCATGCAGAAGTAGAGGGCGACGCATTCTTCCCGCAGTTCGATCTAAGCCAATGGCATGAACTTGGCCGCGAAGATTTCTCCGCCGCCGGCCCGAACCCATATGACTATAGTTTTGTGGTGTTGGAGAGAATTTAAGCTTGGTGGCAAGCGCTGGCGGTTGTAGGAGCGCTTGCCCGCGAATAGTTCAGTGCCACACCAAACCCTTCGCGGGCAAGCCCGCTCCTACAGTCAGAAAAATATTCCAGTCTTGTTAAAACCGCAACTAGTTGTAGTTCAATCCAATGGAATAAATGCTAAAGCATTATTCGAATTCATTGGAATGACTAGTTGGTTTTGTACCGAGTCATAGCACATCGATGCCGCTGAGGGGATGCCGGTCGCAATCACTTCTGCCGCCTGGCCTGGTCGAATACGCGACACACTTCCGAAGCGCACGCTGCTCACATACTTCGTGTCATCGGCCATAATCACCACGCCGTCGTTACCGCCTTCTGCCGCATGTTCAGTCTTGATCACTTCGCCACTTGGGCTAAAGGTGACAACTGCGTTGTCGCCCACATTGACCACTACGATATTGCCCTGGTTGTCGACCGCCACACCGTTCGGTGCTGCAAGTGGAGCGCCCTCTGCGAATATAGAAGTCTGGCCGCTAGGAGTAATCTTATAGATACGTTCTGGCGCTCGTGTGTTCGAGGCGTACACCGTGCCATCTGGCGCTACGCCGATACCATTGAGCAGATTCGCGCCCTCAACCTCTACAGAACCCATAGGCTCCCCTGTCGCCAGATCGAACATGCGTACAGAGTCCAGATCCACGGCGTAGAGCACGCCATTGTTGATCGCGCTACCAAGTGGCTGGTTCAGCATTAGGCCATCGCGAGTCGCACCGATCCATTTGGAGGTATGCACGCTGCCATCGGGATTGATGAGAGATACATAGCCATCATTCTCTTCTAGCGTTGGCGAGATACCATTATTCATCGCGAGAATGAGGTTGCGCTCAGGGTCGAAGGTGCAACTCTCGGCAGTACGGAAACTACCGTAAACCTTCACGTTGCTAGACATTGGCGTCGCAACACCCGCCTCGTTGATAGTGCCGAGGGGTTCGCCCGCTTTGAATGTTTGTGCCTGTGTGCTGCCGCAGATTGCGAGGCTGATTAGGCCGGTCAACATGAGTTTGTTCATGAACTTTTCTCCTTATTGTGTTGGCTTAAGCCGTCAGTTTTTTTGGACAGAATTATGCTGAGGTTCCCAAAAGACCCGATTCTTGGCGACTCTAGTTCAGTGCCTTAGAAAGAGCCTTGGAGTTACGCTGATAGTTATACATTTTCTGTTTCTTCTCAGGCAGTTCGCTAATGGCGATAGGAGTGAAGCCCTTCTCCAGGAACCAGTGGGTGGTCTGAGTCGTGAGGACTATTACCCTAGACATGCCGGAGCGCTTGGCATGGGCCTCTAGCGCGGTGAGTAAGTCCTGACCACGCCCAGTGTCTTGATAGTCCTTGTGAATGGCGATGCAGGCAATCTCACCGCAATGTTCGTCCATTGGATAGAGCGCCGCGCAGGCGATAATCATGCCTTCGCGCTCGATGACAAAGAAGAAGCCGATCTCGGCCTCGAGCAATTCACGGGATCGATGCACAAGCACGCCTGCGTCTTCTAAGGGTGTGATTAGTTCGAGTAGGCCGCCAACATCTTCAATAGTGGCGCGGCGCAGGACTTCGAAATTCTCCTTCGATACCAGGGTGCCACTGCCGTCACGGGTGAAGAGTTCCTCGATTAGTGCCCCATTGTGTTCGAAGCTGATCAAATGGCTGCGCGGGACATTCTTGCTACAGGCCTTAAGCGCTGCGGTGAGGGCTTGGGCAACGCCATTGGCAGTATTCTCCTGCTTGGAGGTCACTGCGTTGAGCACGTCCTGTGCGGACGTAGGGCTCAGTGTGCTGACCATCTCGCCATCGCCGTCGAGTATGCCGGTCTGCGGGATAAACATGATCAGTTTCTCTGCGTGCAAGGCGATGGCAACTTCAGTCGCGACATCTTCCGCAGAAAGATTGAAGACCTCCCCCGTGGGGGAATAGCCGAGATTGCTGAGCAGGACGATGTTATGGGCGAGCAGATGCTGTTCTATGGCCGCTGCGTTGACCTTGCGCACTACGCCGGTGAGGGCATGATCGACGCCATCGAGCACCCCTAGAGGACGTGCGGTAATGTAATTGCCTCGCGCAACGGTGATATCTGCGCCATGCATCGGGGAGTTACTCAGGCCCATGGAGAAGACCGCTTCCACATCGATGCTCAGCGAGCCAACTATCTGCTTGATGATCTGCAGGCTGTCGGCATCGGTAATGCGTAGCCCCTTATGATAAGTCGACTCGATCTTCGCGGCGTCTAGTGCCCCATTAATCTGTGGGCGCGAGCCGTGTACAAGAACGAGTTTGACGCCAAGGCTATTGAGCAGATTAATGTCGTGCACGATATTACTGAAATTCGGATGTTCGAGCGCCTCACCTGGCAATAGCACAACAAACACCTTTTTTCTGTGGGCGTTGATGTAGCTGGAGGAGTAACGAAACCAGTCTATGTATTCGGGCAGATTTTGCATGGGCGTGAATATAGTCTATTTATTGATTGTTATGAATAATTTTATAGTTTGCCATTTTGACCTCAGCGCCGGCGTATAGGAAGCGTTAGAGGCAGTAATGGCGAATCAGCCCCTTAAGTGTTTCCAGATAGGGTGCAATACGATCTAGTTCCAAGTACTCGTCTGGCTGGTGGGCCTGATCGATGTCGCCTGGACCAAGCACTATAGTATCCATGCCGAGCCGTTGCAGATGCGGCGCCTCGGTGCCGAATGCGACCGTTGCGGCGCTATGCCCGGTCAGGCGCTCCGCGGTTTTCACTAACTCGTTCTCTGGCGCGGTCATGAAGGCAGGCAGACCCGCGAAAAGCGGCGCGATTGTCGCCTTAACGCCGAAGCGATCTGCGATGGGGCTGACACGACGGCGAATCTCATCGCGCAACGCCTCGATCTCCATGCCTGGCAGTAAGCGAATATCAAATTCCAGGCGACACTGACCGCAGATGCGATTGGGGTTATCGCCGCCATGGATGCAGCCAAGATTGAGTGTCGGGCGCGGTATCGTGAACATGGGATTCTGGTAGCGCGCCTGCATCTCCTGACGAAACACAATTAACTCGCCGATTACGCTATGCATCGCGTCCAACGCATTGTGGCCTAAGTCTGGGTCAGAGGAATGGCCGCTTTGCCCTAGTAGTTCGATGGACTCCATCATGATGCCTTTGTGGGCATTGATGGGGCGCATGCCGGTTGGCTCGCCTATGACGGCGCAACGCGCTTTGGGGCGACCCAACTCTGCCAACGTGCGCGCCCCTTGCATCGAAGTCTCCTCGTCTGCCGTAGCAAGTACGATCAGGGGCTGCTTGAAGCTCAGGCCCTCGAAGTCTTTCAATGCCTCTAATATGAGAGCGAAGAAGCTCTTCATATCAGTGCTGCCTAAGCCATAGAGGCGGCCATCCTTCTGCGTTAAGCGAAAGGGATTAACGTTCCATAATGCTTCATCTAAAGGCACCGTATCGGTGTGTCCGGCTAGGACGAGCCCGCCGGGCCCAGTGCCTCGAGTGGCGATGAGATTCAACTTCTCATTATCTTGGGTTTGCGCCGATGTACCGGGGCTCTTAACGCGTTCGCAGCTAAAACCACGTGCCTCGAATACCTCCGCTAAGTAATCGATTACGGGGGTGTTGCTGATATCCAAGTCGGGGTTCGCCGAGCTTATGCTCGGGCGTGCGATCAACGCGTCGAGGTGAGTGAAGAAATCAGGTGTAGAGGGGGTCATTTGGCCCCCATAGTATTGCTGGCGATCAAGTCGGTCTTGGCGGCCATGATGAAGTCATTCTCGTGTAGGCCATTAGCCTTGTGGGTCCACCACGACACAGTTACCTTGCCCCATTCGAGAAGCAGGCTTGGATGGTGGTCTTCGCGCTCGGCGATTAGGCCAACCTTGTGGGTGAAGGCGGCTGCTTCCTTAAAGTCTGGGAAATGAAACTCGCGGCGTATCTGGTCCATGCCGTCAACGCTGACTTTCTTCCAGCGCGGGATCGCGGTGAGCATTTGATTCGCGTCCTCGGGCAACATCGCACGTGTGCCGATCGTGCAGGGTTGGCAGTGCTTCTCAAAGAGTGTACGACTCATGGGTGCTCCCCTTCAGCGGCGCTACAAGGCGCTCACAAAGATTAGAGAAAAGTTTCGAGAACGCTATTGAGAAATTGCTGTCCTTTCTCGGTCGGTCGAACATGAGCGTCCTCGAAGGACAATAATTCTTGGGCTTGCAGTGATGATACCTGCTTTTGGATAAGCTCGAAACCTAGTCCAGTCGCAGCCTCGAAAGCGCTAGTAGAGAAGCCCTCGGGCATGCGCAGCACATTGAGAAGATACTCGATCGCGATCTCGTTCGCGGGTATCGGAGCTAGCTCGGCCATATACTTGCCGTCTGCATTCATATAGTGCTCGGGCTGCTTCTTATTGCGAGTGCGCTCTATCTGACCTCGCTCGACCTGAGTGATCTTGCCATGTGCTCCCGCGCCTATGCCAATGTAGTCACCGAAGCGCCAGTAATTCAAGTTGTGTCGCGCCATCATCGCGTTCTTGGCGAATGCCGAGATTTCGTAACGAGCATAGCCATTGGCTTGGAGTAACGCTAGACCGCTATCCTGAATATCGATCAGATCATCGTCCTCAGGCAAGACTGGGGGGCGCTTATAGAACTCGGTGTTGGGCTCTATGGTCAGCTGGTACCAAGACAGATGTTCGGGCTCGAATGCGATCGCAGTCTCTAGGTCGCGCATGGCGTCTTTGGTTGACTGACCGCGCAGTCCGTACATGATGTCAATATTGAGATTGTCAAAACCTGCCGACCTCGCGAACTCGATTGCCGCCCTTGCGTCGTCACTGCCGTGAATGCGACCAAGGCTATGCAATTGCAGGTCGTCGAAGCTTTGTACGCCAATAGAGAGCCTGTTGATGCCGGCGCGCCTATAGTCGGCGAACTTTCCGCGTTCCGCAGTACCTGGGTTCGCCTCTAATGTGATCTCGATGTCGGGCGCAAAGGGTACTATGGCCTGCAACCCCTCCAGAAGGCGCACGTAACCAGGTGCAGAGAAAAGACTTGGCGTGCCGCCTCCGAAGAAGATCGACTGAATTGGGCGTCCCTGTGAGTACTGCTGCGCATTGCGAAAGTCTTGTAGTAGCGCATCGATATACTGTGCCTCTGGAATCTCTCCGTTGCTCTCGTGCGAGTTAAAGTCGCAATAGGGGCACTTACGTACGCACCAAGGAATGTGTACATACAGGCTTAGGGGAGGCAATTGCAGGAGCGCCGGGCTTGGCATCAGAGTCACGCGATGGAACCGCTCAGCTTCTCCCAATGAGGCAGGAGCGCGCGCAAGGCCTGGCCGCGATGGCTGATGCTATTCTTGATCGAGGGGTCAAGTTGTGCGGATGCGCAGTCATGTGTCGGTACGAAAAATAAGGGGTCGTACCCAAAACCATTCTCGCCTTGTGCTTCGAATAGGATGCGGCCTTCCCAAGTGCCCTGGCAGATGTAGGGCATTGGGTCTTCGGCATAACGCATGAAAACGATGACGCATTGGAAACGAGCTTTGCGTTGCGCCTCGGGCACGTTCGCCAGCTCTTTGAGTAGTTTGCTATTGTTCTCTGCATCGCTTGCGCCAACGCCCGCATAGCGTGCTGAATAGATGCCGGGTTGCCCTTTTAATGCATCGACCTCTAGGCCGGAGTCATCTGCCATAGAAGGCAGTCCGCTAATGCTGCAGGCATGTCTGGCTTTGATGATCGCGTTCTCGACAAAACTCAAGCCTGTCTCATCTGCATCGTCGACGCCGAGGCTGCGCTGAGTGATGAATTCGATGTTCTGCGCACCGAGCATCTGCTGAAACTCACGTAGTTTTCCCGCATTGCCCGTTGCTAAAACGATTTGCTGTACCACTGTGTTGGGCCTCTTAACGACTGATATGGTAGATCGCGGTCTCACCGAGAAAATTAGGCCATGCCTTGATCGTCCAGCTACCTTGGTGCAAGTGATCAACTACGGTGCGAGTGATGACCTTGATGTTCTTCTCTTTGCAGAGAACGTCGAAGTCGCGCACCGTACAGAAGTGGATGTTGGGTGTGTTATACCACTCATAAGGCATGAAATTAGAAACGGGCATTCTGCCTTTGGTGAATAGGTACAGGCGCGAGCGCCAGTTACCGAAATTCGGGAAAGTCACAATGCAGTTCTTACCAATGCGTAACATCTCATCGATGATGACGTCAGGATAACTGACTGCCTGTAGTGTCTGTGTGAGCAAGACAGTATCGAAGCTCTTGTCCTTAAAGTTCTGCAGGCTCTTGTTCATATCCTGTTCGATGACATTGACGCCCTTGGCTAAGCACGCCGCGATATTCGCCTCGTTTATTTCGAGCCCAGTCTCCGAGACGCCCTTGTTGGTTTTTAGAAACTCCAGCAAGCTGCCATCGCCGCAACCGAGGTCTAGAACGCGGCTGCCCGGGGCGATCCAATTTTGAATAATATCTAGATCGGGGCGCATCACGCATTCACCTCGTCGCTCACGCGATTCAAATAAGTGCCGAAGGCTTCTAGGTAACGCGGCACCGGCAGCAGGAAGGCGTCATGGCCTTGGTCTGCCTCTATCTCTAAGTAGCTCACTTGTTTTCCAGCCTCAAGGAGTGCATCGACAATCTCCCGCGAACGCTCGGGCGGGAAGCGCCAGTCCGAGCTGAATGACATTAACAAGAAGCGGCAGCTACTCTTGGCGAAGGCCGCACTGAGGTTGCCTTCATAGTCGACCGTCGGATCGAAATAATCCAAGGCTTTGGTCATCAGCAGATAGGTATTGGCATCGAAGTGCTCCGAGAAACGCTCGCCTTGATAATGCAGATAGCTCTCTACTTGAAAGTCCACATTAAGACCGAAGCTCAACTTCCCGGTGCGCAAGTCCCTGCCGAAATTTCCCGCGATCGGCTCGTTTGCGATTGCCTCGGAGGCCTTGCCAAACTTGTCTCGCATCGCACTATCGGACAGATAGGTAATGTGCCCCACCATGCGGGCAAGCATCACACCCTTCTTAGGGTAGGTGCCGTGTTCGAGATAGCGCCCGTTGTGGAAGAACGGGTCTGCTGTTATCGACTGGCGCGCCACTTCGTTGAAGGCGATATTCTGTGCAGAAAGCTTAGGTGCCACAGCGATCATGATCGCATTGCGCAGACGCTCGGGGTAGCTGATGCTCCAGCGCATAACCTGCATGCCCCCAAGGCTACCGCCAATGACCGCGGCCCACTGCGGGATGCCTAGTCGGTCCATCAAGCGTACTTGGCTATTCACCCAATCGCGAACGGTGACCACGGGAAAATCGGGGCCATAGTAAGTGCCTGTTTCCGGGTTGATCGAGGTTGGGCCAGTGCTGCCCGCGCAGCCGCCGAGATTATTCAGGCACACCACAAAGAACTTGTTGGTATCGATTGGCTTGCCTGGCCCGATGCAGTTGTCCCACCAGCCGGGCTTGGACTCGTCTTCGCTGTGAAAGCCAGCAGCATGGTGGTCGCCACTGAGTGCATGGCAGATCAATACGGCGTTGCTCTTCGCTTCATTGAGGGTGCCATAGGTCTCGATCATCAAGTCATAGCTATTGATGGTCTTGCCGCTGCGCAGTAGTAAGGGTTCGTCGAAATGCAGGCATTGCGGCGTGACGATTCCTACAGAGTTTTCGGGGATGGTCTTTGGCATGTCAGGTTCTTGCTGTTTCCGTTTTGATAGCATTGGGAGTTGGGCAGTCTAATCCTAGCGCCGCTGGAATACATTGGGGGCGCGCTATTTTTATACGCTTTAGCCTACTGTTCTCTCCGCTCATGATAGTAACCCTGTCCTGGGGTACTTTGAATTGTTTCGCTAGGTACTTTACTAGGTGTCGATTGGCCTTCCCATCAACTGGCGCCGCAGTGATGCGGATCTTCAATTGGCCCTCGCCTAAACTCGTAAACTCGTCTTTCGCCGCTTTGGGTTGGAGCCGACAGGAAAGAATAAGATCTTCGCCCTGCCAGCTTATGCTCGCCTCGTTCGGCGTAGACACCGTGCGCTAAATCCCCAGCACCACGCGCGGGTTAATGCCCACTGGGTCGATTAGAATAGCGCGAATGATCTGCAGCGAGAGGAACACAAAGATCGGCGACAAGTCTAGTCCACCCATGGAGGGCAACAGGCGACGGAAGGGCTCCATAATAGGTTCGGTGAGCTGACGCACTAGGACGAGCCCGGGGTGAGTGCTGAACGGCGCTATGAAGCTAGATACGATAGAGACGATCATCGCCCAGAAATAGATATTCAGAATGAAAGACAACAGGCCTACGCTTGACCAACTGAGGACCAAGCCGACACTGGGGATGGAGAAACCGCTGAAGATGATGAGCAAGGCTGTGGCGATACATTGCGCGAGTAGCGCAAGCGCTAAGGACGCGAAATCCATGCCTCTATAGCCAGGAATAAAGCGGCGAAACAGTCTTACGCCTGGGTCGGTTACCTTCACGATTGCCTGAGTGAAGGGGTTATAAAAGTCTGCGCGTGCCACCTGCAACATGAATCTAAGCAGTACTGCGAGCACGAATAGGCCGCCCAGTGTGCTCACGACTAGATATCCAACGCTTCCTAAAGATCCCATCTTCGTCTCTCTCTATAAGTAGTGACTGCTCTGGCATGTCGTAACTCGATCAGGAAAACCCAATCAATCTGCCAACTCGATAGAGCGTTTTTGCGCTGCACTTAACGCGTGCTCTACTAATTCGCGAAAGCCTTCATTTTCAAAAGACTTAATCGCTGCTTCGGTTGTGCCGCCCGGCGAGGTGACTCTGCGGCGTAGTTCATCCGGCGCAACATCGCTGGCCGCGGCTAGTTTGGCTGCGCCCAGTGCGGTTTGAATGGTAAAGCTGCGTGCCATCTCGGCATTCAAACCCATCTTAACTGCTGCGCTCTCCATTGCCTCCATCATCAGGAAGAAATAGGCGGGCCCGCTGCCCGAGAGTGCGGTGACGGCATTGATTGCGTCTTCGCTGTCGAGCCAGCTACAAATACCTACCGCCGACAGTACCGTCTCGGCAAGAGCGGCTTGAGTCGCGTTGGTCTTGGCATTGGCAAATAGGCCAGTTGCGCCTTCGGACACCAGCGCCGGGGTATTGGGCATGCAGCGCACAATCGCCTGCTGTGATCCAAGCCAAGCCTCGAATTTGTGCAGTGGGATGCCTGCTGCGATGGAAATAATGACGCTGCCGGTGGCGCTAAGCAATGGCTTAAGGGTTGTGCAGACCTGCTCCATAACCTGTGGCTTCACTGCTAGGACGATCACATCGGCCGATTTCACGACCTCTTCCAGCGTACCTATGCGAATGCCGCACTCAGTGCGCAACTGGCTTAGCTTGTCCGAGTCGATGTCGGTGGCTGCGATATTGCTCGGCGTGGCGCCCTTATTGACTAAACCCATGATCAGGCTGGTGGCCATATTGCCGGCGCCAATGAATGCTATCTTGCTGTTATTCAATGCTTTTCCTCGTAAATTGCAGCTAATTCCGCAAGTGCGTCAGTTCGAGCGCTATTCTAGCGTAAGTCGCTGCATACACGCACCCCATGTCGCCAGTAAGTATTGCAAATACAGCGGCCTAGGGGCCTGCGACATTCGGTCGCATTGTGCAGTGCCGGGTAATCTTTAGACTAGGCGGCTCACAATACACAGAGATGCCAGCATGTTTAGCCTTCCGACACGAAAACTCCTTAGCCTCGAAATCGCACTGATTCTTTCAAGCATCGCCGCTGGCGCCGTACAGGCAGCCAACGAAGCGCCACTGGAAGAGGTTGTAGTATGGGGGCAGCAGACCAATGAGCGTGCGGCGAGCTCTCATCCTAGCAGCCTGCTCACCCAGCAGGACTTAGTGAGCATCAATGTCGCCACAACAGAGGATGTGGTCAAGTTCGAGCCTAGCTTGGTGATTCGCCGTCGTTTCATTGGTGACTCCAATGGCACCATGGGCATGCGTGGCTCGAATATGTTCCAGACCTCACGCTCCATGGTTTTCGCAGACGGCGTGCCTTTGCACTATTTACTCCAGTCACGCTGGAATGGTGCACCGCGCTGGACCATGGTGTCTGCCAGTGAGATCGCGCAGGTCGAGGTGCTCTATGGCCCCTTCTCGGCCGAATTCAGCGGCAACTCTATGGGCGGTGTCGTATTGATCGAGTCGGCGATTCCGCAGCAGCGTGAATTCCACTTCGATAGTTCGTTTTTCTCACAGAACTTCGATGCCTATGGCTTCGACGAGACTGTCGCCGGCCATAAGGAGTTCTTCTCCTATGGCGATAAGTTCGGCGATACCAGTGTCTATTTCTCCTATAACCGTTTGGACAGCGAGTCGCAGCCGCAGACTTTCTACTACGGTGGTTCGACCTCCTCTGTTACGCCTACTAGTGTGACAGGCGCGATCGTTGACAACGACGAGCGCTCCACTTCGCGTCTCTGGTTCGGCGATACGGGTGTGCAGGACACGCTGACAGAAAACTTCAAACTGAAGATCGGTCAGGACTTTGGGCAGTGGCAGGCATTGCTAAATATCGCCTATGAGGATCGCTTCAATGGCGCCAGCTCGCCCAACACTTACTTGAAGAATAGCAGTGGCGCGAGTATCTGGAGTGGTAACGCCATTCAAGATGGCACTAAGTTCAATGTGCCCACTTCACGCTTAGGGGTATCCGAACAAGAGCGCGACAGTCTGTCGCTAGGCTTGCGTCTGCGTGGTCCTATTGCAGAGGATGTGGTGTTCGAGGCCAACCTAAATCAGTTCCAAGTGCTTCGCGATCAGAGCCGTTCCTCGCTCTCTAATCCCAATGATGTAGCCTATACCCAAGCGGGTCAGGTTAACGACTTTGGCGACACAGGCTGGAGCAGTGCAGAGGCAAAACTATTTTTTAATGACGTCGGAGTGGATGGCGTTGGTTTAATAGTTGGCGCTCGTCACGATGCCTATGAACTGAACATGGATGTCTATAACTCTCCGAATTATCAAGCGGCGAGTTTTGCAAACTTCACTAGTCGCAGCGGTGGAGAGACGCAGTTAGACGCCCTGTTCGCGCAGATGAACTGGGATATAAGTTCGCAATGGGACTTGGGCCTTGGTATCCGTTGGGAGTCTTTCACGAGCGACAGTGGCTACTTCTCCGATGACGACGCGGCGACGCCCGCATTCGACTTAGTCTCGGTGCCCTCGAGTTCGCGCAAAGAATTCTCTCCTAAATTTTCCGTTGCGTATCAACCGGCAGAGAAGTGGCGTTTTGCCTACGCTCTTGGCCAGGCTTATCGATTCCCTATCGTAGAGGAATTGTTTAGCCAATACTCTGCCTACAACGCCATCAGCGTGGCAAACCCAGAGTTACAACCAGAGAATGGCTTGCACCACAACTTCATGATCGAAAGACAAATCGATAGCGGAGTCCTGCGTGTCAATCTGTTCCAGGAAACAATCAAAGACGTGGTGGAATCCCAGTCGGAGAATCTACCAGGTGGCCTATCGGTGCGCACCTTCATTCCTATCGATGAGACCCAGACGCAGGGCGTGGAATTTATCGCCAACCTAGACTCTCTTGTTATTGAGGGTCTCGATGTGCGCTTCAATATGGTCTTTACGGATTCGGAAATTGTTAAGAACCGACCCGACCCAGGTATCGAAGGCAATGTCTATCCGCGTATGCCCGAGTGGCGGGGCAATCTCTTGATGACCTACCATCTAAGTTCACAATGGGATGCGGGCTTGAATTATCAGTACGCAAGCGATAGCTTTGGCCGTAATGACAACACCGACCGCGAGGATGGTGTGTATGGGGCTCAAGATGGTTTTAGCCGCTTAGGATTTAAGACCACTTATAATTTCACTAGTGGAGTAGCGTTAGGCTTAGGCGTCGACAATATTAGCAACGAGGTCGCCTATGTTGCCCACCCTTGGCCAGGCCGTACTATTTATGCGAATCTTTCCTATGACTTCTAGAGCCCTAGTCTTGCTTGCACTGTTTGCGTGGGGCTTCTCCGCGCAGAGTGTCAGCGCTGAAAGCTGTGCTGCACTGCGTGAACTTCATGGCAACGAAATTGTATCGGTGCACTGCGGCGGAGCACCCAGTGCGAGCTTCGATGCGCAGGGCAGGCTTTGGGTTGCCTTCGTACAGGATAAGCATGTCTACGTCAGCTATTCCGACGATAAAGGTGCTAGTTACTCCGAGCCTGTCCAGGTGAATGAAGTGGCGGAAGACACGGAGTTCAATGGCGAGAATAGACCAAAGATTATCGTAGCGCCGCAGGGGGAGGTGATGTTGTCTTGGACTACCAAGACTTCGTCTAACTTCACGGGGCTCATTCGCTTTTCGCGCTCCGTAGATGGCGGCAAGACATTCGAAGTGCCACGGACTGTTAACGATGATGGACTCACCACTGGTCATCGTTTCGATAGTCTCTTCCTGAGTGACTCGGGCAATCTCTATCTCACATGGATCGACAAGCGCGATATGGAGGCTAGCCTGGCAGTGGGCGATGCCTATCCAGGCGCCGCAATTTACTATGCCGTATCGAAAGATTTCGGCAAAACCTTTAGCCCTAACTATCCAGTCTCTCAGAACAGTTGCGAGTGTTGCCGTATCGCCATGGCGCCACAGGGCGATGACAAAGTCGCGATCCTATGGAGGCAGATCTACGATAGTCAGATTCGTGACCATGCAGTTGCTGTCTTAGGCCCAGAAGGAGAAGTTAGTGGCCTAGATCGCGCTACTGTAGACGATTGGTATATCGACGCCTGTCCCCATCACGGGCCTAGCATGGTGCAAGCACAGGACGCTAACCAGTATCATATGGCATGGTTCAGTGCCGGTGAGTTGCATAAAGGCATTTATTATGCGCGTTACGACTTAGGGCAAGCCGACTCAAATCAACTCATCGAAGTAGACGCCACGCCAGGCGCAGGACATCCCTCACTAGCACAACATGGTGACGAATTGCTGCTGGCATGGAAGGGCTTTAATGGTGTTGCAACTCAGTTGCATGTGATGAGTTCGATGGATGACGGCAAGTCTTGGTCTCCAGTGCAGACAGTGTTCAATACCGAACAGGCGAGTGACCACCCCCTTCTGATTAGCGATGGCAAAGCCATCTATCTGAGTTGGTCTACCGCGCAGTTCGGCTACGTGTTTAAGGAGTTGAGTCATGACGATTAGTGTTGTCACTAAAAAGGGCCGTAGATTCCCAACAGTCCTCGCCTTAAGTCTTTCGATGCTCTACACATTAGGGGGTTCGTTAGCGGCCCAAGCCGACAATATCCAAGATTTTTATACACAGAGTTTCGAGCAGATAAAGGCTCAATATGAGGGTGAACCTTTTGTAGTGAGCCTATGGTCAATCGACTGTGCGCCCTGCCGCGTCGAGTTGAAGATGCTGGGTGAGCTGAAGAAGAATGATCCTGACTTCGCATTAGTGGTGATCTCCACAGATTCGATAGAAAACCGTGAAGAGGCTGCAGATATTCTAGACAGTTACGAGTTGGCTGGTATCAAGACATGGATGTTCGCTGATGCTTTCGTCGAGAGACTTCGCTATAGCGTAGATCCACTCTGGCACGGCGAGTTACCGCGTAGTTATTTCTTCAAGGCTGATCATAGTTTCGAATCTCACAGCGGCATACTTACGCGCGAACAAATAGGTAAATTCTTTCCTAGTATCGAGCAATAAGCCTTTCTGCATTTGGTAAGTAAAAAAAATCCGAAGCATAAAAAAGGGGCTCATGTAGAGCCCCTTTTTTTCATCCCACTTAAACTTCAGTGGGGTGACGAACTTCTGGTTTAGAAATCATAAACCATACGTGCATAGATCGAACGACCCATCGGATCCTGCAACTCGCCCATTACTCCGGCAAAGTCTGGGGTACGCTGAGCTTGTCGATCGAACAGGTTACGCGAACCAACACTGAATGCCATTTCGCCGCCCATTAACTCTAAACCTTGATACGTGTAGGCGAGGTCGAAATCGGTCCAAGCTTTGATCTCACCACCAACGATACTAGGGTTAGGGTTTGTGTTCGCGAAACGATTGATGACAGGAATGTAGTTCGTGCCATCCCAGTCCATCGCACTTAGGTAGTGAAGCGTACCACTTACTGCATGGTTACCCATGTTCCAACCCAAGCGCAGGTTGGCCTTGATCTGTGGCACTGCAGGTGCAGTCGCGGTTAACCTATTCGTCGCGCCGACACCTTCTTCAATCGGGCTGTCAACATCGTCCTGGAACTGGAACGAGTCCATATAGGTTGCCTGTAAGCTAACGCGGAAGTTGCCAAAATCGGCCATACTAAAGCGGTAGTTAGCCTGAATATCATAGGCCGTCACCTTCACACTTTCCGCGTTGACACTACCAGGAGACGTGACTTGGAGAATGGTGCCTAGGTCATTCTGATCGCGGATAATTTCCGGATTGTTTAGACCGCTGTCCAGCCATGCTCTTAGTTGCGCCATAGAAGGCTGGTTGGCCGAGCCAGAGCCACTGCCAGAGAAACCGGACCACGCTTTGAAGTTTTCAAAGTCATTGTTCATGATCTGCTGGCCAGAGATCCCCACGATTCGATTCTGGAAGTCAGTTTCGTTCCAAGTGACAGAAATGTCGAAGGAATCGAAGCTCAAATCAAAGCCTAGTTGCTTCGAAGTTGAGTACTCGTTCTCTAGGGCAGGGTTGCCACCCGAACAAGCCGTTGTGAACGCCGAGAATGGAGAGAAGCGGTCAGTCACAGTAGACAGGCCACAGCTGACTGGGTCTAGCAGTTGCTGGAGTGATGGCGCAATGAATGCGTCGCCGGTCGTGGCACGTAGTGCCAGCCAGTCAGTTGGAGCCCAAGTTACGCCGACTTTCGGGTCTGTGGATTTCTGGCCTGTGCTGAAGTCCTCAGTACGTACAGCGGCTTCAACTTCTACGTTGGGCAGTATTGGAATTGCTAGCTCGACGAAGTAGGCGTCAACTGTTCGACTTCCAGTGGTGATTTCCTCAGGGAACGGGCTGCCGATCCAAGTATCGCCACGAATTTCAACTATGGAAGGCGTGTTAGTGTACTTGTCTTCGCGTCGCTGAATACCTACCGCTGCGCCGATCACACCACCTGGCAGTTCGAAGTCGCCTAAGGGCACCTCACCATTGAGAATGACGTCGAATGTGTTCAACCAATCCTCGTTCATTTCCTTGTCACGTGCCGCGATCGCGTTCATCACGTCTACCGTGTTGTTGGTGGACTGGTCCACCACAAAGAAGGGGTTATAGCAGGCTTCACGGTCGTTGATAACATCGCAACGTACACCCTGCTTCATGGCTTCGATGTCGTAATTCTGATTCGACGTGAAGCGATAGGTTCGCTTACTTACGGCGTAGGCTGCTGTACCCTGCCAACCTTCCAAGAATGGTACATTAAAGTCCGCTTGGAAGAGCATGCGATTACTGATGTCGGCGCTACCGGATGTGTTGTCGCCGTCTGCAGTGTTCCCCGTTGGTTGAGTATGTGTCTTGTTGATTGGACGCAAAGTTCTGGCTCTCACATCTTCGTGCAGCAGCACACCATTAGGCGTGGTGCCGGAGACCAGATAGTCCATTAGGCCATCATTGTTGACGTCCATAGTGCCGCGATCAGGTAAGCCATCGCCATTAGCATCGATGCCGTATAGTTGCGCGCCAGCAGAGTTCCTGGCTAAGAAGGGATTGCCCGGCTGCTCGCCACGAATCGCACCTAGTTCAGCGATGCGTGAGTTACCAGGGTTAGAGGTTGAGGTGTAGGACACTTCGTGCAGGCGTGAACTGAATGCTTGGAAACGTAGGGTTAGGTCATCGCTGGCCTCCCAAGTGGCGTTGACGAACACAGAAGCGGTATCCGTTGGCTCACGGTAGCTACGTGTATCGCCGTAGTCGAAGTAGCAGGTGCTGCCAACTAGCATACCGTAAGGGTTGTTGGCCTTATCTACTTCATAGGACTGGCGATCAGCCGCTGGCGCACAATTCGGATCTGGTCGATTGGCAGATGCGCCTGTGTACTGGCCACTGGCATCACGCACAGGTGCCACCCAGTTACCTGGTGAGTTAGAAGAATAATTCAAACCAGCTTGCGCCAGATCGGGACGCTCGTCCCAGCCTAGTCGGCTGTTCGTTTTAAATTGGCCTGCTAGTACCACGTCGACATCACCGACATCGCCACCCCATAAGAATTGAGCGGATTGCTCGTCGTAGTCGCCACGCGAATCTTGTTCGCCGTAGACTTCAACCTTGGCGCCGTCATAGGAGGCGTAGGGAACGAAGTTAACCACGCCGGCCACCGCTTCGTTTCCGTAAAGGGCCGCTGCACCGTCAGCTACGATGTCGATACGCTGAATGGCGATGGTAGGTAGCATCGCGTTCACATTGCTATTAACTATGCGTTTGCCGTCAAGCAGCGTCAGTGTGGATCGAGACCCTAGGCCGCGCAAGTCAATGCTCGAGGTGCGTGAACTAGTGCCTTGGATGGTGTTCGTAATTGAGGATGAAGGTCCACCAACAAACGACATGTTTTGGATGACTTCACCAAGGTTCAGAGTGCCTTCATCTTTCAAGTCATCGGCACTTAGTTGGGTAATTTGGGAGGCCTGAGTAAAGCCCTCGGAACGTCGGATGTAGGAGCCGGTTACGACGACTTCTTCGACCTCTGGTTCTTGAGCAAAGCTAGAGGAGGCCAGTGGAATTAGTGACATGGATATGGCGGCGCACAGCAAGCTGCGCTGATAAGGTATAGATCTTCGCATCATTCTCTCCGTAATTCTTATGATTATTCGTATGTTTAATTTTTATTTTTAACAAATACAACAAGTTAGAGTTCACAAGCGGCGCGGTATATGGGCCCGATCCGCTCGACTAACTAAGCTTGTTAAAGAGAAGAATTGGAACGATTTAGTCGTGGTAAACTAAATTAGCATTCCAGTTCGATAGCGCGAGTTTTTGACTCGATTATTACCATATCAAAACTAATTGTTACAGGGAAGTGATAAAATGTTGCAATTGCTCACTCATTGACATGAGTGCGGAATAAGGAATATGGGTGATCGTTCAGGCTATAATTCAATAAAATCAAATGCTTGGCTGAAACATGCCCGCCTTTTTGGTGGGCACATTGTGTCTAAATAAGGTGGAATGACTAGGAATATTCTTATAAAAATATTTAGATGCCTATAGATAGTCGTGGACACAGGAATTCGTAATTTACTAATAGGAGAGCGGCCCATGCGTATGAAACAGTTACTGACAAGCTTATTTTTTGCGTTCGCAGCCTTCGCTGTGAGTGCACAGGAACCGATAGTTATAGAGGACCTTAGCCCTGCCCAGCTGCGAGCGGAGATCAAGAAGGTACAAAGCGAATTCTATCGAGTATTCAATGCAGCGAACGCTGACAGTAAAATGCAGATCGTTTGCCATGAATATCTACCGACGGGTTCAAACATAAAGCGCGAGGCGTGCGAACCTCAATTTGTGATCGACCGCCGCGCAGGCAATGCCGCAGATTCACAATTTCAAGTCGATGAGCTACTTAGCTCTGCTGCATTGCAGCAAGAATTGTCTGAAGAGTTTGCGCAGCTTACGGCGGCGATGAATAAATTGGCTTCCGAGAACCAATACTTCAAGGAGCTTAATTCGGTGTTGAGCATGTTGCGCGAGCGCTTAGAAGAGATCACCTAATAAGCATTAGCGCCTGACCTAAACGCTATTTTCTCTGCAATTTCTTTCTCCCAAAGATTTGCGGCATACTCACGCTTTTGCCGATAATTACGCATTCTAGGTGCACTGCCAGTGCAAACTGGGCACCCCAGAGTTGGGGGTGTGGCGCATCACTACAAGGAGCTAAGCTGTGCCTAAATCAAGTCCCGATCTACCAGCGCAGAATTTCCTGCGTTCCGGCGCTCGCACAAGTGAGCGCAATGTAGATCAAGGAGCACAGTTTTCAGTGAAACACGGCCTAATAGTAGAAGACTTGCCCGATGCACGGGACTGGCTTATAGCGGTCATGTCTGAGGCATTTCCTGGCATTCTAATCGAGACTGCTGGTAGTCTTGCCGCTGCGCGCGAGCGCATTGCAGCTCGAACACCAGACGTAGCATTAATCGACATCGGCTTACCGGATGGCTCAGGTATCGACTTGATCGGAGAGCTCAATCGTGAGCACCCTCAAGTAATGTCGATTGTGACGAGCGTATTCGACGACGACACGCATCTTTTTGCGGCCTTGGGCGCTGGTGCCTCAGGTTATCTACTAAAGGATCAGAGTCGCGACGATCTTACCGAAATGTTGCAGCGCATCGCCCAAGGGCAGCCCCCCCTATCACCTGCCATTGCGCGCCGCCTTCTAGGGTTTTTCGGCCCTAAAGAAGAAGTAGACGATACGCATCTCACTAGTCGTGAACGCGATGTGCTAGCGCTTATAGCCAAAGGCTATACCACGGCAAAGGTGGCGGAGTACCTCAATATTACCCGCAATACCGCCTCAGGATACGTGAAGGTAATCTATCGCAAGCTCAATATTTCTAGCCGCGCCGAGGCAGCTCTTGAGGCTTCGCGTCGCGGCATCGTTTCAGCTAACGCTAGCTAAGCGTATTCCCTAAGCTGCGCGCTCTTGACAAAGAATCCAGAATGCACACTAATCAACTCCTAGGCCTTAATCGTTCTGCCTATGGGAGATCTCTAGTGAATATGCGTCCTCGTTTGACCCTGCTTCTCTCTGCCATTTTGATCAGCACGCTTCCCGCTTACGGGGCAGAGTCTGATTGGACGGCTATCAATGAGGAAACTCTAGAGCATTTTCAGGCGATGGTGCGGCTAGACACCGCTGACCCACCCGGGCGCGAAATCGATTTAACCCACTACATTACCGCTATTCTAGACGCAGAAGGGATTGAATATGATGTCTTCGCGCTGGAGGAGAATCGCCCCAACATAGTGGCCAGACTGCGTGGCAATGGCAGCAAACGCCCCTTGCTGCTGATGGCCCATCAGGACACCGTGAATGTCGATGCGAGTAAGTGGACCTTCCCGCCCCACAGTGCCGCGCGCGATGGTGGCTGGATCTATGGTCGCGGCACGGTAGACGACAAGGACAATCTAGTTGCGGCATTGATGAGCATGGTGCTTCTGAAGCGTCAGGATGTCGAACTGGACCGCGATGTAATCTTGCTCGCCGAATCTGGCGAGGAAGGCTCTACGCAGATTGGCATCCAGTTCATGGTGAATGAGCATTTCGACTCGATAGACGCAGAGTACTGCCTAGCCGAGGGTGCGAGTGTCGTAAGGCAGAACGGAGAGGTCTTCTATGCCTCTGTGCAGACCGTCGAGAAGCTGCCGCGTGCCATGACGCTCACGAGTAACGGCATCGCGGGGCACGGCTCCGTGCCCCTACAGAGCAACGCGATCGTATCTTTGTCGAGAGCGGTGGCCACTATCGCCGATTGGCAGCCCCCTATACGCTTGAGCGATACCACTACCTCGTATTTCTCTAAGCTCGCTGGAATATCGGAGCCTGAAGCCGCGGCGCGCTATCGTGCCCTGCTTAACCCAAACTCAGCAGCGGGTATTGAGGCGATCAACTATATGAAACAGTATGAGCCGCGTAATGCCGCTGTGCTGTTCAGCACTATCTCTCCGAACATAGTCGATGGCGGCTACCGCGTGAACGTAATCCCATCAGATGCGATCGCGACTCTCGATGTACGACTATTGCCCGATGAGAATGCTCCACAGTTTCTGGAGCTCGTGCGTGCCGCAATTGGCGACCCGGCAGTGAATGTACAATGGGCTGCACGTAACGAGCGCCCTGGTGCCTCCACGTCTCTAGATACCGAAGCTTATCGTGCAATCGAAGCGGTCTCTGTCTCTTATACACATCTGACGCTGCCGACGATCTACTCTGTG
>OJDV01000014.1_pt1 | contig 197845 bp, 209 predicted proteins | sample 1592911 | NCBI WGS metagenome assembly OJDV01 (sample SAMN05416860, study PRJEB24817) | seawater metagenome | isolation source: Sea water | place: Canada:Atlantic | collected 2013-11
AATTAAACCACATGCTCCACCGCTTGTGCGGGCCCCCGTCAATTCCTTTGAGTTTCAATCTTGCGACCGTACTCCCCAGGTGGGACACTTATCACTTTCGCTTAGTCACTGAGATAAATCCCAACAACTAGTGTCCATCGTTTACGGCGTGGACTACCAGGGTATCTAATCCTGTTCGCTCCCCACGCTTTCGTCCATGAGCGTCAGTATATACGTAGTAGACTGCCTTCGCAATCGGTATTCTGTGTAATATCTATGCATTTCACCGCTACACTACACATTCTATCTACTTCCGTATAACTCAAGTCAACCAGTATCAAAGGCAGTTCCATAGTTAAGCTATGGGATTTCACCTCTGACTTAATTGACCGCCTGCGGACCCTTTAAACCCAATGATTCCGGATAACGCTTGCACCCTCCGTATTACCGCGGCTGCTGGCACGGAGTTAGCCGGTGCTTATTCGTGAGTTACCGTCAATGCTAGTAAGTATTAATTACTAACCCTTCTTCACTCATAAAAGTGCTTTACAACCCTAAGGCCTTCTTCACACACGCGGTATTGCTGGATCAGGCTTGCGCCCATTGTCCAATATTCCCCACTGCTGCCTCCCGTAGGAGTCTGGGCCGTGTCTCAGTCCCAGTGTGGCTGATCATCCTCTCAGACCAGCTATAGATCGTCGCCTTGGTGAGCCTTTACCTCACCAACTAGCTAATCTAACGTAGGCTCATCTAATAGCGTGAGGTCCGAAGATCCCCCACTTTCCCCCGAAGGGCGTATGCGGTATTAGCATGAATTTCTTCATGTTGTCCCCCACTACAAGGCAGATTCCTACGCATTACTCACCCGTCCGCCACTCGTCATCAGCTAGCAAGCTAGCTATGTTACCGTTCGACTTGCATGTGTTAAGCATACCGCCAGCGTTCAATCTGAGCCAGGATCAAACTCTTCAGTTTAATCATTGCTGTTGCTTTAAAGGCAACAAATCTTGACTCGATGTATTTATAAATAAATTGCGTTCGCTTTCGCTTGGCTTCCATCGATAATATATCGTGAAATCAACCTTTTACGTAAGCGCCCACACAAATTGTTTGTCTATTGATTTTTAAAGAACCGGGACTTGTTCCCCGAGAGAGAGGCGCATTCTACACGGTATTTACCACCCGTCAACTCTATTTTTAGCCTTTTTGTTATTAAACTTAAGTCGTTTTTAACAGTCACATATAAATCAATAATTTACATGACTTCCACTTTTGCAAATTTTCTCTTGCCTACTTGAAAGACACTGACAGTACCTTTTTCGACATCTTTCTGCTCTGAGATTTTTTCTCCGTCAATCTTCACCGCACCTTGCTTTATCATTCGATTTGCATCTGATGTGCTCGATGTTAGTCCCGCTTCTTTTAAAAGATTTGCAAGGCGAATAACACCTTTTATAGACTGTACTTTAACTTCAGGTATTTCATCAGGCATCGCTCCTTTCTGAAAGCGCCCGATAAACTCTTCTCTTGCTTTTACTGCATCGCTTGCACTATGAAACCTTCCGACGATCTCCTCTGCTAAGATAAATTTAACATCCCGTGGGTTCACTCCTTCTTCTGTGGATGTCTTTAACTTTTCAATTTCCAGTAATGATTTGAAGCTTAGCAGCTCAAAGTAACGCCACATGAGTTCATCAGATATAGACATTATTTTGCCAAACATTTCATTTGCAGGATCCGTTATGCCTATATAATTATTTAATGACTTGGACATTTTTTGTACACCGTCTAAGCCTTCAAGGATTGGCATGGTCAAAACGACCTGTGGTTTTTGTCCCCATGCTTCTTGTAATTGCCTTCCTACTAATAGGTTGAATTTTTGATCAGTACCACCAAGTTCCACGTCGGCTTCCATCACAACCGAGTCATAACCTTGTATTAAAGGATATAAAAATTCATGTATCGCTATCGACTGCCCAGATTTATAGCGCTTATTAAAGTCATCTCGCTCTAACATTCTAGCAACCGTATGTTTTGCAGCTAATTGAATAAGATCAGCGGTGGACATCTTGTTCATCCACGTTGAATTAAACATGATTTTGGTTTTATCAGGATCTAAAATTTTGAATGTTTGCTCTTGATAGGATTTAGCATTCTCTTCAACATCTTCTCTGGTCAATGCGGGACGTGTTGCACTTTTACCCGTTGGATCCCCGATCATTCCTGTGAAGTCACCGATCAGGAACATAATCTCATGCCCTAAATCTTGAAACTGTCGTAGTTTGTTTAATAAGACGGTATGTCCCAAATGTAAATCTGGTGCAGTAGGATCAAAACCAGCTTTAATTTTCAACGGCCTTTTTTCTGCTAACTTTTTAATAATCTCTTCTTCTAATAAGACATCGACTGTCCCACGCTTAATAATATCGAGAGCTTCCTTCATACCTGTTTATCCTATAAAAGTACTGCAAAATAATCCGAGTAGCATACCGCTTCAAACATTGACGTCAAACCCTTGAAAAGTTAAGGTTGTAGTATAACTATAATATATAAAACGGAAGGAAAACGTGAGTCATGAAGCGAAATAGTATCTTATATGACTACAAGCCTCGTCTAGAATGGTCAGAATCTCATTCAAGCAAAAAATACGCTAAAAGCAAAAAAATATTAATACTTGCTGGTGCTTTAATTATCGGCGGCGGCCTCTATGTCGGTTTCCAAGAATTCATTTCAAAGGACAGCTCGTCCGAAACGCTCGCGACAAGTAATTCGAATAGCCAAACATCAAAGGTGACTCAAACACTCGAGCTAAGCCCTTTAACATCAAAAAAAACAACAACCGATCGTCTAAGTAAAACGCCTCAACTCACAAGACTTCAAGCATCAATAGTCACAGACACAGACCGAACAGAATCAATACAAGTGGCTCCATCTATTAAACCTAAGTTAAAAACACCTGAACAAGTACCAGCTGAAACAACAAAGTTGGAAATGGATAAGGGATACAAGCCTTCAGCTGAATTAACAAAAACTCTCTCCACCAAAGAGAAGTGGCGAACAGTAACTGTAAAAGATGGCGACAACCTTTCACTTATATTTAGTCGCTTAGCCATAAGTAAAAATGATCTGTACCAAATTTTATCTTTGGGTGATGACACACAAAGCCTAAAACAACTAAAACCAGGTCAAGTTCTTCGTCTTAAGTTTGAAAACTCACATATTGAAGAGTTAGTACATGAGTCCGATCTGACTCATACGCTAAAAGTGATTAAATCTGACGATGAGTTTAAAGCAAAAGTTATTGAGGAGTTGCCTGAAATCAAAGTTGCAACATCATCAGGCACGATCCAAGACTCTTTATTCCTTTCGGGCCAAAAAGCAGGCCTGTCAGATAATGTCATCATGCAAATGTTTGGTATATTCGGCTGGGATATCGATTTTGTGTTAGATATTCGTAAAGATGATGCCTTTCATGTTGTCTATGAAGAACTCTACAAGAATGGTGAAAAGATTAAAGATGGTAAAATTTTAGCCGTTGAGTTCGTGAATCAAGGCAAAGCATTTAAGGCCGTGCGATATATCGACTCAGAAGAACAGCCAGGCTACTACACTGAGCAAGGCAAAAGTATGAAGAAGGCCTTTTTGAGAACACCTGTTAATTTCACTCGGATCAGCTCTCACTTCAATCTAAGCAGAAAACATCCGGTGCTTAATAAAATTCGCGCTCATAAAGGTGTGGATTATGCGGCTCCTTTAGGAACCCCGATAAAGTCGACAGGTAACGGTAAAGTTATTTTCGTTGGTGTACAAAATGGTTATGGAAATACCGTTATCATTAAACATGGTGGCAAGTATACGACTCTGTATGCCCACTTATCGAGATTTTCTAGAGGTCTGAAAAAAGGAAAACGAGTTGAACAAGGCCAAACTATTGCGTATGTAGGAAAGTCAGGTTTAGCTACCGGCCCTCACCTGCATTACGAGTTCCGTGTAAACGGCGCGCATAGAAATCCTTTAACAGTAGACTTGCCGAAGTCATTACCTTTACCTGAAAAATATATGCCCGATTTTCGTCAAAAAACAAAATCACTGTTAACCCAGTTAGCATCGTTGTCTGATACAACACGTCATGCTCAAGCTAAGCCTGAAAAGGAAGCTGTGAAAAAAGTGATTGATGTAGCCTCAAGAGAGTACCCTCTAAACTCTACTATCAACTAGATGCAACTCTTTATTGGCTTAATGTCTGGTACTAGCGTTGATGCCATAGATGCTGCGCTAGTATCCTTCGATGAAAACCAAACGATTAAGCTTGAACACTTTACCACTCAACCTTACCCCCTTGAGTTAAAAGATAAAATTGCTGAAATGCGCTCAGCTACAGCAAGATTTAGCTTTAAAGAAGTTGCAGAATTAGACATTAAGTTAGGCCATCTTTTTGCGAAAACAGTTGGCCAATTACTCTCATCAGCGAAAATGTCACATGAAAACATTATGGCTATAGGCAGTCATGGCCAAACTATTTTTCACTCTCCTGATTCTGTAGAAGCATTTACTCTTCAGATAGGTGACCCAAGCACTATTGCTGCGACAACATCAATCACCACTGTTGCAGATTTTCGTAGTATGGATATTGCTGTTGGTGGCCAAGGAGCACCACTGGCTCCTGGTTTTCATGCCGAACTTTTCAGACATCCAAAAGAAAATAGGGTGGTGCTAAACCTCGGAGGAATAGCAAATATAACCTTTATTCCTTCGTCGGCAACTCAACCTATTAGGGGATTTGATACTGGGCCTGCAAATTGTTTGATGGATGACTGGGTTCTAAAAATCTTAAATAAACCTTACGACGACAATGGCTCGTGGGGACAGCAAGGTACAGTGAGTTCTGAGCTTTTAGCCAAAATGCTGGCTGATGATTACTTTAAGAAATCTCATCCTAAAAGCACTGGCCGAGAATATTTTAACCTCCAATGGTTAAATCAGAAGTTAGGTACAAGTGAGCATATTCCAAAAGATATTCAAGCAACGCTTCAGCAATTAACGGTCAGCTCAATAGCAAACTCAATCATCACCTTAAAAGAGAATGTCGCCGAGCTCATTATCTGTGGTGGTGGTGCCCACAACCAACAAATAATCAGATTACTTTCGGAAACTTTAACTGAGATAGACGTTAAAACAACGGATGCGTATGGAGTTGATCCTGACAGTATAGAAGCGATGGCTTTTGCATGGCTCGCGAAACGTCGATTGGATGGCCTACCGGGCAACCTGCCTTCGGTGACAGGTGCTAGTAAGGAAGTTCTACTTGGAGGGATCTACGGCTAACTTACGTTGAAAAAGAAGACCCACAACCGCATGTTGTTGATGCATTCGGGTTACGAATAACAAACTGAGCACCTTCTAAACCTTCGGTATAATCTATTTCAGCACCTTCTAAGTATTGAAGGCTCATTGGATCAACTAGAAGTTTTACCCCACCCTTTTCGACGATTTCATCACCCTCTGTAACACTCTCTTCAAACGTAAAACCGTATTGAAAACCTGAGCAACCACCTCCGGAAATAAAGACTCGAAGCATTAAGCTGTCGTCCTCTTCTTCCTCAATCAATGTACGCACCTTATCTGCAGCCGCATCTGTAAAAACTAATAGTTCTTCGCTTTCAATTTCCGTTGTCATTCGCTCGTCTCCTTAACAAGGTACTTCTTTATGAATCCTGATCATGCTCTAGGTTCAAATGTGTTTCATCAGCATTCGTTAACTGATGTATCAATTGACCATTAACTTCAGCACCCATCGCCATTTCTAACAGGTTATAATACACATTACCTTCGACTCGCGCATTAGCAGCAAGTTCGATATGTTGATGTACATAAACATTGCCGAGAATCGTTCCATTTAAGATCAAGAATGGCACCTTGACCTCACCTTCAATACTTCCTCGGTCACTAACGGTTAAAACAGACGTATCTACATCTTCGGACAGAACATTCCCAACTACACGGCCGTCGATATGACAGCCGCCAGTAAAGTTAAGCTCGCCCGTTACGACGGTATGTTGCCCTACAAGAGAGTCAACCTGAGTTACTTTTCTTTTTTTCTTTTTTCCTAACACGATTCAACCATCCTCATACTAGTATGTCCACCCATTGATATTCCTTTTTAATGAGCTTGGCCTTCTCTCCATCCGGTTTGATCATCACCTTAACTTTCACTGGCGCAAAACCCTTCGGTAACGAAAAAACACCACCAATACGTTTAAAATGCTTTATTTTAAACTTAAGTCGCTCCGATGCTCTACCATCCATTAATTCCTTTAAATCATAGTCTATCTGACCACTATTGCCATTCCCTTGCAAGGTAATTGAAACATCCCCACTTGCCAGCCAACCACCTTTGACGATACGCGTTAAAACCAAATCAAACTTATACCTTTGTTTATTCTTGGATGCCTCTAGCCTAAGACCTTGAATTTTCAAGCCTCGACTCTCTTTCGTCGCCGACATTATATTCTGATAGAAACCAAGTTCTTCACGTAATTCTAGATTCTCAGTCTCTAGCTCACCGATCACCTTCCGAACTTCATCCTGCGCCGCTTTATCTACTTGCGCCGTTCTTTCGAGTGTTGTCACTTGCCTTTGTAAGGCTGTGAGTTCGCTACTCATTCTTTTTTCATTCTCAGAAGGTTCAGCTGATGTCTTCTGAATTATGGCGGCCGCCATCTCTTGGTAAATATTTCGCCACTTCCCGTAATCCAGTAACAGCCAACACCCCAGTAACAAAATTAATCCGACACAAATTAAGAGCAGTATCCTCTGACGAGGCTGGGGCTTGTTAGCCTTTAAATAAACGTGATGCATAACAAATAGTTTACGGTATTAAGGGTACCTGTTCTAAACCCTGCGTTTCAGAAAAGCCCGACATGATATTCATATTCTGAATAGCTTGCCCCGCCGCACCTTTTTCTAAATTATCAATCACGGAAAGGACAACAACTCTCCTTCCGCCAGTGGGTCGATGGATTGCTATACGGCAGTTATTTGAACCTCGTACCGATCGTGTCTCAGGGTGAGAGCCAGCAGGTAATACATCCACAAATGGTTCATCTGCATAACGTTGCTCATATAAATCCTGCAAATCATGATCAGTTTCTATCAGATCTGCATACAACGTTGAGTGTATTCCTCTTAATATCGGTAATAAATGAGGGACAAAAGTCAGATCAACAGAATTTGTTCCTAATGAGAGGCCATTCAACGTTTGCATGATTTCTGGTAAATGTCGATGCCCAGAAACAGCATAAGCCTTAAAGTTATCAGCCACTTCGGCATAAAGACTAGCAACCTTAGCTTCTCTACCTGCTCCGCTCGTGCCCGACTTACAGTCTGCTATCAAACCTTCTGTTGAAATTATCCCTGCCTCGATCAAAGGCAAAAAACCCAATGTTGTTGCTGTAGGGTAGCAGCCTGGGTTCGCAACTAATCGTGCTGTTTTAATTTGCTCTCTATTGAGCTCCGGTAAGCCATAAACAGCCTCCGCTAATAGATCCGTACAAGCATGCTCACAGCCGTACCACTCCTTCCATTCGGCAGGATCTTTCAATCTAAAATCTGCGGCCAGATCGATCACCTTTGTCCCTGCTTCGAGTATAACAGGTACCATCTTCATCGCTGTTCCGTTGGGTGTCGCAAAAAACACCACGTCACAAGCAGACAGTGCCGCAACATCAGGCTCAGTAAAGCTCAAGTCAGTTAAGCCTCTAAGAGCAGGGTAAATATCTGCAACAAAGACACCTTTTTCTGCCCGAGAAGTTACCAACTCTAAATTGACGTCGGGATGACCCACTAGCAAACGCAGCAAAGCTATGCCCGTATAACCTGTCCCGCCAACAACACCAACATTGATCATAAAAACAAACTCCAGGAGAACTAATAATTAGAAAAAACAATAATGAGGGTTATGATATGACGTGTGGGCGGAAAGCACAAAAAGAAAAAGCGACCGAAGCCGCTTCAAATTCATTTTTTATTATTATATTTTTGAGCACTTTCAGTGTTTTTAACCGTTAATGCTGAGATTGAGGATAATGTGACACAGTTCGCATGTCAAGACTCTGGCATCATTAAATTTTTTAGAGGAGCAAAATGGAAACCATTGAACTGATCGCATTAACGATGGGAGTCGGCTGGGCGAGTGGTATAAACCTTTATGCTGTCATTATGATGCTAGGCATATTAAGCATGACCGGTAATATGGAATTACCCCAGCAAATGGAGATCGTGCAAAACCCACTTGTGCTTGGAACAGCCTCCATTATGTTCTTAGTCGAGTTTCTAGTCGATAAGGTGCCCGGTGTCGACACAGCTTGGGATGCCATTCACACCTTTATCCGCATACCTGCTGGCGCCATGCTCGCATCGAGTGCTATTGGCGATGTCACCCCTGCCGTTGAATTTGCTGCGCTCCTGACAGGAGGCGGGCTAGCCGCAACCAGTCATACCATAAAAGCGGGTAGTCGTGCCGTAATCAACACCTCCCCTGAACCCATGTCGAACTGGATAGCTTCCATTACAGAAGACTTTGCAGTGGTTGCGGGGCTTTATGCTGCACTTAATCATCCCGTTGGTTTTTTGATCTTTCTAGTATTGTTCATACTCTTCGCAATTTGGATCATTCCAAAGATCTGGCGTGGCATTAAAAAGATTTATGCCATAATAAAAGGCTTCTTTAGTTCCTCAAAAACAACTGGCGAGAAAACCATTGAGTCATAAATTACAACGAAAGTTTATATTTTTTCTGATCGTAGCCTTATTCATCACGGCAATATCTTTTCTATACAGAAACACATCTCAAGGTCCTGCAGACCTCAACTTCAAAATTGTTGATGGTAGGCAGCTGAGGCTAGAGCAATATCGTGATCGTCCCGTATTGATCAATTTTTGGGCGACCAGTTGCACCTATTGTATTTACGAAATGCCTGAGCTAATCAAGCTCTATGAAGAACTCTCAAAAGAAGGCTTAGAAATTATCGGTGTCGCCATGCCTTACAATAGTCCCGATCTGGTTTTAAAAGTGATAAAAGACTTAGGTATCAACTTTCCTATCGCCTTGGATATCGACGGAGAGGCCGTAAAAGCATTTGGTGGCATCCCAGCAACCCCAACACATTTCCTAATATCACCACAGGGGAAAATTGCCGAGCGTATTGTTGGGACCGTTAATCCTGCTACACTGCGCTCCAAAATAGAAGCCATGCTACTTGAAATTAAAAATTCTAAAAAAATATAGAGAAAAACTATGCTCTGGATAAAAGCCTTTCACATCATCTTTATGGTCACCTGGTTTGCAGGATTATTCTACCTGCCACGCCTGTTTGTTTATCACGCCATGAGCGATGATCAGATCAGTATTGATCGATTCAAAATCATGCAACGAAAACTCTTCTTCGGCATCATGACACCCGGCGCGATCTTAACGATTGGTTTTGGTATCTGGATGATCAGCAAAATGGGAATGGGCTCATACAGTGGTTGGTTGCACGCAAAGCTCGCCTTAGTTGCAGTCTTGATCGGCTATCATATTTACTGCGGAAAACTGATGTTCGACTTCAAACATGATCGTAACAAACACAGCCATGTTTTTTATCGTTGGTTGAATGAGTTTCCGGTACTTTTGATCGTCCCTATTGTTATTCTAGCTGTCGTGCGCCCCTTCTAGGTGAGCATAAAAACAGTCCTCTCCTTCGCAGGACTTGATCCTTCCGGTGGAGCAGGCATACAAGCAGATATAGAGACCGTCGCAGCATTGGGCGGTCATGCGCTGCCAATCATTACTTGTAACACTATTCAAAACACCCAATCCTTTTTGGAATCTCACACAATTAAGCCAAACTGGATCGATAGACAAACCGAACACCTGCTCAAAGACATCACACCCGATTCCATAAAAATAGGCTTACTAACATCAAGCACAACTGTTGATATTATAAAAAAATATATTCCAGAAAATATCCCCGTTGTCATTGATCCTGTTCTACGTTCAGGCTCAGGAAGCGATCTGAGCAACGAAGAGCTGATCCAATCGGTAAAAAAAAACTTATTGCCTCGAACAACCATCATCACCCCGAATAATTTTGAAGCACGTACATTGACAGGATATGAGTCACTCGATCAAGCCGCAGCAAAACTGATCGATTATGGTTGTCGTTTTGTTCTGATCACCGGTGCAGACGAAGCTGAAAATAACGTTGAAAATCATTTATATGGACAACAAGGGTTGATCGAGGTTTATCATTACAAAAAACTATCGGCAACCTATCATGGTTCAGGTTGTACATTATCTGCAGCGATCGCAATTTTGCTTGCTCAGGGTTTGGAAGTAGAAACCGCCATCAGAAAAGCACAAGATTTTACCTGGAAGGCTTTGCTGGAAGGAAGACATATTGGAAAAGGACAAAAGCATCCGGCAAGAAAAGCACAACCATTAACCCTATAAAAAACAAAGGCTTAAGAAATGCCCAGGCAAAGAGCAAGCAACAAGATACTAAAAAGTATTGCTGTATTTTTAGCCTACGCTATAGGTGGAATAATCGGTGCATTTCTACTCCTAAATTTAGGTTTGAAATTTCTACTTGGTGATTTTTTAGAATCATGCGCTGTTACGCCAAAAGTTGAGTATGCGAAATCAATACCACAAAATAGGCTTGAAAATCTTTACTACCAAATAGAAAAAATATCATCTGAACTAGATTCTACGTACGACCTAAAATATGAAAATATAAAATATCCTCAGATCTCAGACATCAATTTTTCCTTCATAAGAAAACATTCCGAAGATAAAGTCCACATGATGCTCGGAGGTTGTGTTGATAACAAAGTTTTCATGTACTTTGAAGGCCTTAAAGTTTCATCTACAGAACAAGCCCTTCGCAAGATAACCCTCTCTTGGGGCGAATATCCTCAGGTTGAAGAAACCCTATGGAAGAAAAAAATTAATCACTAGATAACACTTGTCGATCGGGATAGCGGCCGTCCCTAAGCCATAACCTGACAATATATATGTTAGCTTACACTGCGCCAAGTCAATCTGGTTACTCAATATCGCGGTATAATATCCTAATGACTTCTTATCCAAACAAAGGCTTATACGCCATCACCAACAACGATGATTCATTAACGAATGTCGAAGCTGTTTTAAACGCTGGTGCAAGGTTTCTGCAATATCGAGAGAAACAATCCCCTAATCTTGATCACGCAAAAAAATTAAGATCTCTTTGCACAACTTATCAAACTCGCTTCATCATCAATGACGATCCTGAATTCGCTCTCTCAGTAAAGGCCGACGGTGTGCATATAGGTGAAGATGATGATTCTTATCAGCACGCTAGAGATTTACTCGGTGATGACGCTATCATCGGCATCTCTTGTTATGACTCGTTGGATCTTGCGCTCAGTGCTAAAAAACTAGGTGCAGATTACATCGCGCTTGGTGCTTTTTTTCCTTCACAAACGAAACAGACCACACGCCGAGCAAGTATTGAACTCTTAATAAAAGCAAAACAACAACTTTCTGTACCTGTTGTTGCTATCGGCGGAATTACCACGGAAAATGCGCCACCTTTAATCGCCGCTGGCGTCGATTATATCGCTGCGATCAACAGTGTATTTGGGCATGAAGAACCCGGCGTTGCTGCAAAACAATTTACAGATTTATTTAAATAGAATTTAGAGGACTAAGCATGACTCGCTCACAAGAACTTTTCCAACAAGCACAAAAACATATTCCGGGCGGCGTTAATTCACCAGTGCGAGCGTTTAATGGAGTCGGTGGTGCTCCGATCTTTTTCAAAAAAGCTAAAGGCGCTTATCTGATTGATGATGATAATAATCGCTATATCGACTATGTCGGCTCATGGGGACCGATGATCGTTGGTCACGCGCATCCTATGGTGATCTCTGCTGTACAAGAAGCGGCCGCAAATGGGCTCAGCTTTGGAGCACCGACTGCAATCGAGATCGTGCTGGCTGAAATGGTGTGCCAAATCATACCTTCCATCGAAAAAGTGCGCATGGTCAGCTCCGGCACTGAAGCTACCATGAGCGCGATCAGGCTGGCCCGTGGTTACACAGGACGCGATAAAATCATTAAATTTGAAGGTTGTTATCACGGCCATGCCGATTCGCTTTTAGTTAAAGCGGGATCAGGCGCTCTGACATTAGGCGTTCCTAGCTCTGGTGGCGTGCCCGATTCTCTGGCTCAACATACGATCACCCTGACTTATAACAACATTGCTGAAGTGGGCAAGGTTTTTTCAGAGATAGGTGATGAGATTGCTGCTGTTATCGTTGAACCCGTCGCGGGTAATATGAATTGTATTCCACCAGTCACTGGTTTTCTTGAAGGATTGCGTTCGGTCACAGAAAAGCATGGAACGGTTCTGATTATGGATGAAGTCATGACGGGATTTCGTGTTGCACTCGGTGGCGCACAAGGTCATTACGGCATTACGCCTGATCTGACTACGCTAGGCAAAATTCTTGGCGGTGGTATGCCGGTTGGTGCATTCGGTGGTAAAAAAGAAATAATGGACCATATCGCCCCTGATGGACCTGTTTATCAAGCCGGAACATTGTCAGGAAACCCTGTTGCTATGGCTGCCGGACTTGCAACATTGGAACTGATCAATAAACCAGACTTTCATAAAGAACTCTCAGCAACCGCTAAAAGTTTGATGCAGGGTATTCAAGCTGCGGCAGATAAAGCAAACATTCCTTTAACCACTAATCAGGTCGGTGGTATGTTTGGGATTTTCTTTACTGAGGAAAAAAATATAACGTCATTTGATCAAGTGATGAAGTGTGATCAAGAACGTTTCAAAAAATTCTTCCACGGTATGTTGGAAGAAGGTATTTATCTTGCTCCTTCAGCGTTCGAAGCTGGCTTTGTTTCAAGTAAACATACCAGCAAAGAAATCGCTGAAACCATCGCAGCGGCCGAACGCGTATTTACTACCTTATAAGCTTTAACTTCTCTGAACGTCAGGCATAAAAAAACCCGGAGGAAATTACTTTCATCCGGGTTTTAAGTACGGTCTAAATCTTAACGATTCATGATGTACATTGTTACTTCAAAACCGAATCGTAGATCTTCGTATGCTGGTGTTTCCCATTTCATAGTATTTCTCCTAATAAAGTTAATAAAGTCACTTGAGTTGTCTTTATAGCAAACTACTTTGCCTGCTTGTAGTTAGATATAGCATCTGGCATGCCAACTTATTAAAATTTTACTTGCCGAAAACACATAGTCTATATTTATCAATGATTTAAATGATGGAATATCATTCCAACTTCATTAATATCAGCTCTTAACAAAACAAACTTAAAGCTAAAGTGGTCTATAGCAACCACCGAACTGGTTCTCTATAACCAGTTGGTTGATTTTCTTAACAGCATGTTTTCTGGGTGTTGGATCTAAGTTGTTGTAATATTGCTGCCAATCAATCAAAAATAATAATCCCGTTTCGGCTTGCTGCTAACAACGGCGGAGAATAATATGAAAATCGTAATTGCTTCCGACTCCTTTAAAGAAAACTTGACCTCCTTACAAGTTGCCACTCATATCGAGAAGGGAATTCACAAAGTTCTACCGAAAGCCAAATGTACAAAGGTGCCGATGGCTGATGGTGGCGAAGGCACTGTTCAAGCATTAGTCGATGCAACACAAGGCAACATTATTCGTAAGAAAGTCACTGGGCCGGATAACATTCAAGTCACAGCGCGTTATGGCATTTTGGGCGATGGTGTAACCGGTGTGATCGAAATGGCCGAAGCATCAGGCTTACACCTGACAAGCAGGGAAAGCCGTAACCCACTTAAAATGACCAGTTACGGCACAGGAGAGCTGATCGCCGATGCGATGAAAAAAGGTATTGAAACGATTATTATTGGTCTTGGAGGATCAGCAACCGTTGATGGAGGTGCTGGTATGGTTCAAGCTCTGGGCGTACGTTTTTTAGATAAATCGGGTGAAGAGATTACTGAAAATCTCGGTGGCGGCATGCTAAAAAATATCGCGACAATCGATATGTCTCAAGTCAATCCTTTAATAAAAAAAACCAAAGTAATCATAGCTTGTGATGTTGTTAATCCTTTAGCTGGTAAAAAAGGCGCGGCTTATGTTTTTGGCCCACAAAAAGGTGCGACACCTGCTCAGGTAAAAACTCTGGATGACAACCTTAAATACTTTGGTCAATTACTCAAAACACAGTTGAAGAAAGACGTTGCTACAAAACCTGGCGCGGGCGCAGCGGGTGGCCTTGGTGCCGCATTAATGGCCTTCACTCGTGCGACGACAAAGCGTGGTGTTGATCTGGTTGTTAAAGTTGTCGAGTTGGAAAAACATCTGAAAGGAGCTGATCTGGTGATCACCGGAGAAGGTCGTATCGACTTTCAAACAGCTTTCGGCAAAACGCCCGCAGGCGTCGCGAAAGCAGCGAAGAAATTTAAAGTACCAGTCATCGCAATCGGTGGTGCATTGGCTGATGATGCACCGGGTGTCTTTGAGCATGGGATTCACGGCTTGGATTCTGCCGTTTGCCAACCTATGTCGCTAGAAGATGCTTTAAAAAATTCTAAAAAATATTTAGAATTTGCTGGCGAACGCGTGATCCGTACTGTTCTGATCGGTCAAAAAATGGCACGTGAAAAATAAGGTCTCAAAGCGCCTGATCAACCTAAAGTGGTCCGGCGCTTTTTTAGATTAGTTTGAGTTTTAAAATACTTTAACAGTAGTCGATTTAAAGTTAACCCAAATATCACTTCCAATATTTATCGACATTTCCGACAAAGATTGTCGCGTTATTTGTACGTAGAATTTTTCACCCGCATCAACCGTAATCCAAACCCTGCCTTTATCTTCAGATATGGCAATAACTCTACCTTGAAAATTATTTCGAATACTCGACACTAAAGACTCATTTGAAAGTACGATCTCCGCAGGATCGACGACGAGTCTTTTCCCAGACTTAATATCTTCTGGCACATAAATATCTATTTTCCCAGTAGAAAAATAATGTGCTTCTATCTCACCATAGAATAGATTTAATAATGGTGAGTTAACAACATTTCCTCCAAGTAAACTGACACAGTCACTGGCGACAACCAATCCTTGTAATTGATCATGCGTACTCAAAACGACTGTTGTATCAAACTCATTGGTTAACTTAGCCAGTAAAAACTCAAGCTGTTCAATACTACTCTGATCAAGATATGAGAAAGGTTCATCCAACAATAAAACTTCTGGCTGTAAAGCAAGCGCCCTTGCTAAAGTGACTTTTTGAGCCTCACCACCCGATAACTTTCTTACATTACGATCAGAAAAATCACTAATCCCAACCATTTCCATCGCCTGCTCTGCCTGTTGAATCTGCAATGCTTTAGAGAAACCATGAAACTTCAAACCGAGTAAAACATTTTCCAACACAGACCCACGTAATAAGTAAGCATTTTGTGAAACAAGCGCGACCCTTCTGCGTAACTCAAGTTGTACTTTTTCTTTTGTATCCTCTGTGAAAAATGAAACCTGACCCGATGTTGGTTTTTCTAAAAAAGCCAATAGGTTTAATAGGGTGGTTTTACCTGATCCGTTACTACCAATTAAACTCGTTATCTGATTTTTTTTTATTTTTAAGTGAGGAATTTCTAAAGCTACTCGCTCGAAATATTCATAACGAATATCTGTCAGTTCATAAGCCATTTCTTTATTTTGGCTCATTGGCTTCTTCCCTGTTTAGAAAGAAGCTGTAAACCAAGATTAACGATAAAAGCAATGGTTAATAAAAGGAGACCCAACGCAAGTCCTAACTCAAATTCCCCTTTACTTGTTTCCAATGCGATCGCCGTGGTCATAGTTCGAGTAAATCCCTCAATATTGCCACCCAACATCATCGCCGCACCAACCTCACCAATCGCTCGTCCGAAACCCGTCACCACCGCCGCAAGTACCGCAAGACGTGTTTCGCTGATCACTTGCGTTGCCAGTTGTAATTTATTTGCGCCTAACGATTTTAAGGTAGGAACCAATCGCTCATCCGATGACTGAACGGCGGCGATGGTTAAATTAAGAATAATGGGCAAGATCAAGATACATTCTGCGATCACGACCGCAGCGGGGGTGTAGAGTAAACCGAGATCGCCAAGCGGTCCTTGCCGAGTGAGCAAACCATACAACAAAAGCCCGATAACGACCGTCGGCATGGCCATCAAGGTATTGAGGATTTGTTGCAGAAAGGGTTTGCCACGAAATTCGTTTAGAGCAATGGTTATTCCTAGTGGTATAGCCATCAGTCCTGCAAAAAAAGCCGCTAATAAAGAGACTTTTAAAGACGTCATCACGATCAGCCACACTTCCTGATCAAGTTGAAAGATCAGATCAAATGCAGCTGATAATGATTCAGAAAAATAACCCAAGTGGAAACCTAAGTCAGTTCGCCAGTGATCACATATTTCATGATTTCAACAATTTCTTCTGGTGTTTGTGCAACGGCGAGTGCGGCGGCATCAACCTCTTTTAAAGGATGTGTGAGATCAGGATCGTGCAAGCTGATCAAAGATTTCCCCAAGGCTGCGGCATAACCAGCATCAAACGCAGCGTTCCACTGCTTATATTTATCACCAAAACGAACCACTACAACGTCAGCTCGTTCGATGAGGGTCCTAGTGCGGATTGAGTTAATTTTCGAGGCCTTGTGATCTTTCCAGAAATTGCTTTCTTCGGCTCCTAAGATCTTCTCTCCACAATCATCACTTGAAGCGTGATCAGTGATCGGAGTCGATAGGGTCACTGGCAATCCTGCCGCTTTAATTCCCGATTCGATTCTTTCTCTCCAGTCACTATGAATTTCGCCCGAAAGGTAAAGATTCCAGTTCATGTTTTCTCCATCTAATTATAAAATAGTCAAAAATTGCCTACGCATGGTTTTCGCCACGCCGCAGATATACACTAAGTTTAATGAATCCTATGACATCAATCCAACCCATTACCCAAGAGCAGCAAGATTTAGTTCGTGATCGCTCTCATGAGTTAATCAATACTGCCGCTGTTGAACTCGGAAAAAAAATCCCAGAAATCGACATTCATTTTGACCTATCAGGTCGTTCAGCAGGTATGTATTGCTCACGTGCGCGACTCCGTTGGATCCGCTACAACCCTTTTATTTTCGCAAAATACTTTGATGAGAATTTTAATAATACTATTCCACATGAGGTCGCCCACTATTTAACCCATGTGATGATGGGCCGAAAACGAGCCGCTCCTCACGGTCCCGAATGGCAATCCATGATGCAATTATTAGGTTCAGAACCTGAAATAACACATAAATTTGATCTGGAAGGCGTTCCCGTTAAAAAACAGCGCCGCCATCTCTACCGCTGTGGCTGTCAGGATCATCAGCTCAGCAGCACACGTCATAACCGTATTCAACGACAAAAACAACATAATTACTTTTGTCGTCACTGTGGAAATACTTTGAGTCTCGTGCAAGCAAATGTTGAGGGCCTATGATGGGGAAAATCATTCCCTTTAAAAAACCACCTCTGGCTAAAAAAGCCAAAGCCCACACAATGTGTAAGAGTAATCTGCATAAATGGCAGATCGTCACTGAAAAGAAATTTGCTGTGAATCAAGGAAAACTCGTAACCTTGTTTCGTTGTTCTCGCTGCGGAAAAGAGAAAACAAAAAATCTATAGAGCAACTTAAACCTGAGAATAATTTTTGTCCACGGATCCATTACTTAATACTTAATTAAAAAAACATAAAAAGATAGACTCATGCCGATTGTTTCGTGATAGGATTCGGCCGTCTTCATTACCTCCGAAATAGATGAAAACCATGCCAAGCAGAATTCGTGAAATACCCTATAATTATACTTCATTTTCGGATCGTGAAATTGTGATCCGCTTCCTCGGTAAACCCATGTGGGATGCTATCGAGGCTTTACGTCATAAACGCCGCACTGGCCGATCAGCACGCATGTTATTTGAAGTGCTCGGCGATATGTGGGTGATCTCACGTAATCCTTTTATCCAAGATGATTTATTGGAAAATCCAAAACGCTGGGAATCACTCCGTCACGCACTTCATCATCGATTAGATCAAATAAGTGAGCGAGCTAAAAGCAACGAGTCACCACTCGCCTCCGAACTGGTTGAAAGTACCCGTAAAGCAGTCACCACATTTGAAACTGACTTGTTCACGATGGCCGACCGTCGTAAACAAATCCTGCCACGACTAGCCAAAGTAACAAAGAAGCATAATATTAAATTTGATGGTCTCTCACGCGTCACCCACGTCACCGACGCAACTGATTGGCGTGTAGAGTTACCCTTATTGGTCGTGACGCCAGATACCGAAGCAGAAATGGCTGGCATTATAGCCACGTCCATTGAACTTGGTTTGACGGTCATCCCGCGTGGTGGTGGTACGGGCTATACTGGTGGCGCAATCCCATTGTCAGCTGAGAGTGTTGTCATTAACACAGAGAAGCTTGATACGCTAGGTGATGTTATTTATAAAAAGCTTCCCGGTCGTGATGGCGAACCGGTCGCAACCGTTCGTTGTGAAGCTGGTGTTGTAACGCGTCGTGTTTCGAACCTTGCTGGACAACAAGGATTAGTTTTTGCGGTTGATCCAACCTCACAAGACGCCTGTACTATCGGCGGTAATGTCGCAATGAATGCGGGTGGTAAAAAAGCGGTCTTATGGGGTACTACGCTCGATAATCTAGTCTCATGGAGAATGGTTACGCCTGACTCAAAGTGGATCGAGGTTGAGCGTTTAGATCATAATCTTGGCAAGATCCATGTGATCGACATGGCTCACTTCCAAATCACACGTTATGAGGCCGATGGCCAAACGCCAGTTAGCCAACCAGAAAAACTCTCAATTCCTTCAGTACAGCTTCGCAAATCTGGTTTAGGTAAAGATGTCACTAATAAGTTTTTAGGTGGGCTTCCAGGCATCCAAAAAGAAGGTTGTGATGGTCTGATCACATCCGCTGTTTTCGTCTTACATCGAATGCCGAACCACACTCGCACCGTCTGTTTGGAATTTTTTGGCCAAGATCTCAGCAAGGCGGTTCCGGCTATTGTCGAAACCAAAGCCTTTATGGACAAAAACGAACATGTCGTTATGGCTGGCATGGAACATCTCGACGAGCGCTACGTTCGTGCAGTTGAGTATTCCACTAAAGCACCACGTCCAGGTCTGCCGAAGATGGTCTTATTGATCGATATTACTGGCGATGACGAAGATGCGGTGGCGAAAGCTGGTTCGGAAATCGTCCGCTTGGCAAATGCTCGAGATGCAGAAGGCTTTATTGCTGTTAGCCCAGAAGCTCGTAAAAAATTCTGGGCCGATCGCGCGCGTACTGCCGCCATCGCTCGTCATACCAACGCCTTCAAAATCAACGAAGATGTCGTGATCCCACTGGATCGCTTATCTGAATATAACGATGGCATTGAGCGGATCAATATTGTGCAGTCGACGCGCAATAAGATGAAAATACTGACTGAAGTCTGTGAGTATTTAGCCACATCTCCCTCCGAGATCGAGCTAATGGGGACAGTAGAAGCACCAAAAAATGTTAATGACGAGATCTTGATCAACAAGGTTGAAAGCGCACGTACGCTTCTAGCAGAGGTACGACAACGTTGGGAGCAGGTACTAAACAACCTTGACTCGCGCGCATCTGAACATAGGAATCTACTCGCTAATGATGTTGAATTCTCTGATGACGAAAGCTTATTCAGGATCATGCAACGTCGTGATCTGCGCATTTCTTATCGCAAGGAAGTTGAAAAGCCGTTAAAGGCGATCTTTCAAGGTGAAACTTACGAAGCGCTTTACAATAAGCTTGACGGTATTCATAAGACAATTCGTGCAAACCGTTTGTTTGTCGCGACACATATGCATGCTGGCGACGGCAATGTTCATACGAATATTCCTGTCAACTCTAGTAATTACGACATGATGCATGAAGCTGAACTGATCGTCGAAAAAGTGATGGGCTTAGCGAATCATCTCGGTGGCGTTATTTCTGGTGAGCACGGTATTGGTTTAACCAAAATGCAGTTCCTTGACGAGGCGACCATTACTGCATTTGCTGGTTATAAGGAAAAAGTCGATCCCAATGGCCATTTCAATGCAGGTAAGTTACTAGCAGGCTCCGGATTAGAGAATGCTTACACACCATCTTTGCAGCTGGTTCAGCAAGAAGCTTTGATCCTTGAGGCCAGTGATCTGAACGAGATCAATGACGACATTAAAAATTGTCTGCGTTGCGGTAAGTGTAAACCCGAATGCACAACCCATGTTCCACGGGCAAACCTCCTCTATTCTCCTCGAGATAAAATCCTCGGTACAGGATTGATCATGGAGGCATTCTTATACGAAGAACAAACTCGACGCGGTGTTTCCGTAAGACATTTTGATGAGATGAATGATGTTGCTGATCATTGCACCATTTGTCATCGCTGTGTAACGCCTTGTCCCGTCAATATTGACTTTGGTGATGTTACCGTCAAGCTGCGCGCAGTACTCAAGAAGCAAGGTAAGCGCAAACTTAGCCTAGGAACATTGGCTGGTATGACCTACCTAAATGCAACCGATCCAAGGGTTGTTAAGACGCTACATAAGGGCATGATCAATTGGGGTGCAAAAGGTCAACGGTTAGGGCATAAATTAGCAAAAACCGCTGGACTGCTCGGCAACAATAAAAAAAGACCTCTGCCGACGACCGGTAAAACACCAGTGCATGAACAGATTGTGCACTTTATGAAAAAACCGATGCCAAGAAATTTACCATCAAAAACCGCCCGCGCAATGCTAGGGGTCGAAGATGACAAGATGATCCCGATCATACGTAATCCACAAAAAGTTACAGAAAACAGTGATGCGGTGTTTTATTTTCCAGGCTGTGGATCAGAACGATTATTTAGTCAGGTTGGGTTAGCCACCTTAGCAATGCTCTACGAGGTTGGTACAGAAACCGTATTACCCCCAAGCTATTTATGCTGCGGGTATCCTCAAACGTCCAGTGGAGATATCGAAAAGGGGAATTCTATCTCGACAGCGAATCAGATTTTATTTCATCGTATGGCCAATACTCTGAATTATATGGATATTAAAACCGTGATCGTTTCCTGTGGTACCTGCATGGATCAACTACTCAAATATCAATTTGAATCGATCTTCCCCGGCTGTCGTTTGTTAGATATTCATGAATATTTGATGGAAAAAAATGTCAAGATGGAAGGTGTCGATGGAGTGCAATACCTCTACCACGAGCCTTGCCACACGCCGATGAAAACCTATCAAGCAACCTCTGTAGCAGAAAGCCTGTTGGGTAAAGAAGTGACCTTAAGTGACCGCTGTTGTGGTGAAGCAGGAACTTTCGCAACCGCTCGGCCGGACATCGCTTCACAAGTGCGCTTTAGAAAAGAAGAAGAGATCACCAAGGGAATTCAAACCCTCATAGGTGAAGATAAAGCCGTCGCGAATAATGTAAAAATGCTCACTTCTTGTCCTGCTTGCGTGCAGGGTTTGTCACGTTACGCTGATGATACTGGTTTAGAAACTGACTATATTGTGGTCGAAGTTGCCAATAGTGTACTAGGTGAAAATTGGCAATCTGAGTTTATTGAAGCAGTAAAAGAAGGGGGAGTTGAGCGAGTTCTACTCTAGGGTAATTCTCAAAAGCGGCCTGCATCATGGGCGAGGGTTTACTCATCAACCCTCGCCCATCGTTTTCATATATTTATGAATCCACGTTCAGTACTTGAAACGTCTATATTTTTCTAAAAATCAAAGAAGCATTAGTGCCACCAAACCCAAAACTATTCGACATTACTGTCGTCAGACCAGCATTCTCGACTGTTTCATGAACAATCGGCATACCTTCCGCATTAGGATCAAGCTCTGTTATGTTTGCAGATGCCGCAAGAAAATCATTGTCTAACATCAATAATGAATAAACTGCTTCATTAATACCTGCCGCTCCTTGAGCATGGCCAGTTAATGATTTTGTCGAACTGATTTTAGGAATAGCCTTTCCTGCAAAAGCTTCTTTTACAGCATCCAACTCAACCGTATCACCCGCTGGAGTGGCTGTTCCATGTGCGTTGATGTAATCAACCTCTCCATCAATATCGACCATAGCCAGCTTCATGCAGTTAACGGCGCCTTCACCAGAAGGCTTAACCATATCTTCACCATCAGATGCCGCGCCATAACCAACTAGCTCGGCATAGATCTTCGCACCTCGAGCTTGTGCATGTTCCAGCTCTTCAAGTACTAACATACCGCCACCGCCAGAGATTACAAAACCATCCCGTTGCGCATCATAAGGCCGGGAGGCCGTTGCTGGGGCATCATTATATTTAGAAGATAAAGCTCCCATGGCATCGAACAAAATTGTCAGCGACCAATGCAACTCTTCGCCGCCACCTGCAAACATGATGTCCTGTTTACCCATCTGGATAAGTTCAGCAGCGTTACCAATACAATGTGCGCTGGTAGCACAGGCTGAACTGATAGAGTAGCTGGTTCCTTTGATCTTATAGGCCGTACTCAAATTCGCGCTAGTAGTACTGCCCATAGTACGAGGAACGAGAGTTGGTGATACTTTTCGAGCACCCCTATCTCTCAGCGTATCTACAGCGAGCAATATATTCTCGTTCGACGCACCACCTGAACCTGTGATAATTCCCGTGCGAGGATTAGAGATATCGTTATCTTCAAGCCCAGAGTCAGCTATTGCTTCAGTCATCGCGATATAGTTGTAGGCTGCGGCATTACCCATAAAACGCATCAGTTTACGATCGATGTGTTCTGTTGGATCAAGCTTAATACTGCCATGTATATGCGATCGAAAACCAAGGTCTGCATATTCCTGACAAAATTCAATTCCCGATCGTCCCGTCCGAAGCGACTCAGTCACTTCTTCTTTGTTATTACCAATGCTTGAAACGATCCCCACACCAGTTACAACCACTCTTCTCATTTTGATTTACCCATCTTTAAGCAGACTCCTCTGACTTAAATTCTAATCCAATCTGATCTTGAAGCGACTCAGACTTAAAAGTTCTCAGTTGATGTAAAAAGCCCTACTCTCAGGTCTTTTGCGGTATAAATTACTTTACCATCAACTTCCATTACTGCATCTGCAACGCCCATATAAAGCTTTCGCATGATAACTCTTTTCATATCAATACGATAAGTCACTTTTTTGTTTTTCGGAGTTACCTGTCCTGTGAATTTTACCTCACCAACACCCAAAGCTCGACCTCTTCCAGGACCTCCGCGCCAACCAAGATAAAATCCGATCAATTGCCATAAAGCATCCAGTCCTAAACAGCCTGGCATAACAGGATCACCAATAAAGTGACATCCAAAAAACCATTGTTCTGGATCAAGATCAAATTCAGCGATCAACTGTCCTTTACCATCTTTACCACCGCCTTCAGTAATTGAAGTGATGCGATCGACCATTAACATCGGAGGATTCGGTAGTTGGGCATTACCAGGGCCAAAAAGCTTACCTTCTGCACATGCGAGAAGATCTTCATAACTAAACTGATCTCGGTCCATTAGCGTTACTATTTCCTGTTCTGGTTTCATTCTGAGCGGCTTTTCCTAGTAAAAATATTTAGCAAGTATCTTAACCCATTCTATTGAAACAGGCACTTCATTAAATGTTTTATGAAAACTGTCGATAGCATTGAAAACTATCTTTTACGAACTATTGGAGCCCCTAGTATGGACGTGGCAACCCGAAATATTGGTCGAGAACGTATTCTAGTTGTCGATGATGAAGCTTTAAATCTCGAAATTATCGCAGATTATATGGAAGAAACAAATTACGAGCTTATTGAAGCTCAAGATGGTTTTGAAGCATGGGAAATTCTTAAGGATTCTCCAGAGAGCATTGATCTTGTCTTACTTGATCGTATGTTACCTGGGCTCAATGGGATGCAAATCCTTTCCAAGATGAAAGAGCATACCGTTCTAAAACATATCCCAGTCATTCTGCAAACAGCAAAAGCCGCAAAAGAAGATGTTCTGCAAGGCATGCAAGCCGGGGCTTTTTATTATTTGACTAAACCTTTTGAAGAAGAAATGTTGATTTCCGTTGTCAAAACGGCTCTTGATGAGCGGCGGTATTATGTCTCTTTACAAGAAGAATTAAAAAAGACATCGGGAACACTTTCTTTAATGAAAGATGGCTGTTTTCAATTCAAAACACTAAAAGAAGCACAAAACCTCGCTCTATTTATATCTAATGCCTGTCCAAACCCTGAACAAAGTCTGACCGGACTATCTGAACTCATGGTCAATGCCGTCGAACACGGAAACCTCGGTATCACCTATGCTGAAAAAACAGAATTAGTCAATGAAAATCGTTGGGAATCGGAAGTTCAACATCGACTAACTCAGCCTGAATATTCAGAGAAATCAGCACGACTTCTTTTTCAGCTAAACGACAATTACATACAAATTAGCGTCGAAGATATGGGGACTGGATTTAACTGGCACGATTATCTAGAAATAGCTATAGAAAGGGCTGCCGATAATCACGGCAGAGGAATTGCTATGGCCAAAGTCATCAGCTTTGATTCTATCGAATATCACGGTATAGGTAATAAGGTTACAGCAACGATCAATTTTCAAAAAACTTCCGTTGAAACTATAGAGCAGCAGGAAGAGTTGGTAGCAATTTAGTGAACTCTAAACTCGTAGAGGTTGACCCTTCCTCTTCGAAGCTGAAAGTCAGCTTTCTACATAGCTTCGCCTTTCGTATCCCCGCTATTCTTATCATTATGTTTTTTTTGATGATCGCGACGCTTAGTATTACCTTATCAATTTTTGCTAAACCACTACTAGAAAAACAAATTTTCAGACTATTTGAGCAAACCAGTAATACCATGGTTGCCGAGTTAGGACGCAGAATTGCAAAAGCTGAAACTATGGCAAAAGCTCTCGCCAATATCGCAGAAAAAGCGCCCAAAAATGACCAGTTACACATTGATTTATTAAAAGCCGTTATCAACGATGAAGGTTCTGAAACATATATCGCAGGTGGTGGTATTTGGCCTGAGCCCTTGCTTTACTCCCCTCAGAAAGAACGGCGAAGTTTTTTTTGGGGACGGAACCAACAAGAAAAACTCGACTTCCTTGATCATTATAATGCCCCGTCTAGTATAGATTATCACCAAGAGTCATGGTACACCGTTGGTATTGACAAAGAAGAAGGCAAGACCTTTTGGTCAAGCTCCTATGTTGATCCTTACTCTTCTCAACCTATGGTTACCTGCACCGTTCCCATGTACCGCGATAACCAATTCTATGGTGTTGCGACGATTGACTTAAAACTGAAAGGTCTAAAAGATTTTTTTGCTCAAACATCCTCTGAATATGAAGGGTATGCTTTTGCAGTTGATCAAACAGGACATTTGATTTCATTCCCTCTAGAGGACATCAACCAGACTCCTCTCCAAGCAACAGGGTCGCATGAGGATTCAAAAATAAAAGAGTTTATCCATTTAAACGACTTTTATAAAAAACTACCCGCATACCAACCTATCAATAGAGCACTATCAGTTTCTATAAGCCAGCAACACAATTCGTCCAAACAACAAAAAACGGCCCCCTCAACACTGCATCAAAGCCATCAAGGTAGTAACTACATTATTGATAATGACCCCGTTTTAAAAACAAAATCTGTCGCCAGAATAATTTCCATGCCCGATCTGGGTTGGAATATCGTTACTGTAATGCCGTATAAGCACGTAACATTCATCTCAGACATGGTCCAACATTCAGTATTGATAACAACCTTAATCACTCTTGGCTTCGTTGCTCTGTTCATTATTTTATTACTTGAAAGCCTATTGATACGCCCCATCCATAGAATGACCGAGCAATTAAAAGGGCCATTCCTCAGTAGGTTAGATGAACCGAAAAATGATTCACACTATAATGAGCTAGGCTTATTCGCCCACTGGTATAACAATAGAAACGATCAATTAGCAATGGCACTGGATGAATTGCAAAGTGCAAGAACGCAACTTGAAGAACAAGTTGAATTAAAAACATCTGACTTACTACATGCAAAAGAAAAAGCAGAGTTAGCCACACAAGCAAAATCGCTATTTTTAGCTAACATGTCGCATGAGCTAAGGACTCCTATGCACGCCATACTAAGCTTTTCCAAACTAGGAATGAAAAAATCAAGCGAAGAAAATAGCTTAAAAATAAATAATTATTTTATGCGAATACGAGAAAGTGGTGATCGCTTAATGAACTTATTAAATGATTTACTTGATTTTGAAAAATTAAATACCAACAAGATGCCTATTATATTAGAAGAGAACGATCTATTCATTACCATCAGAAAATGCACTCAAGAATTTGAAGCCTATGCTGCAGAAAAGAATATTTCACTTGTTCTCAACAATATTGAGTTTCAAACAATGATTAGCCATGACAAGAATAGAATCACTCAAGTTATAGCAAACCTAATATCTAACGCTATAAAATATTCACCTAATACAAGCCAAGTTACGATTAACATTAAAGAAACCACCTGTAACACAAAACAAACAGAGACAGAGACAGAGGCCAGCAGCACATCAGCATTGCAAGTTTCGGTAATTGATCAAGGTATAGGGATCCCTCAGGAAGAACTTCAGTCAGTTTTTGATGAATTCACACAAAGCAGTAAAACTCGCTCTGGTACTGGCGGGACAGGACTTGGTCTAGCTATCTGTAAAAAAATCATCTCTGCACATAACGGATTTATCTGGGCAGACAACAACCCTTCTGGTGGCTCGACACTGCACTTTGTTATCCCTCAACAAACATCCGTAAGCACTGAAACATCAATGTAACCGAACAATTCAATTAAAATCTACTATCATGTGTCTCCTATGAAGAGACTCTTCACTCATTGGCTCACTCTACTTTCTCTGCTTTCAAGTGGTCTAAGCTTTGTACAAGCAAGTGAAGTTAAAATTGCAGCAGCAGCAAGCTTAACCTTTGTTTTGGAAAATATTGTTGATCAGTTTCAACAAGAAACTGGACACAAGGTTAAAGTTAGTTATGCATCTTCAAGCACACTTACTCATCAAATCATGCAAGGAGCTCCCTTTGAAATATTTTTGTCTGCAGATGAGTCATACGTTAAAAGATTACAAGAGAAAAATGTAACTAAAAATGATGGAAAGATATATGCGTATGGCCAACTCACCATATTCATTCCGAATGAGCAGCATAAAACCAGTGCAGCTCTTCCTAACCCAGATCTTTCCGAGCTGAAACTCGCACTAGAGAATAACACGATCAAACATTTCTCAATCCCGAACCCGGCGCTTGCTCCCTATGGGAGAATTGCAAAGCAAGCACTAGAACAAGCAAATATATGGAAAGAAATTTCACCCTTGCTCATACTTGGTGAAAATGCATCTCAAACAGCTATGTTTGTTAATACACAAGCTGTTGATGGTGCTTTGTTGCCTCATTCACTAGCGATTGTTTTACATCAAAAAGGCCTAGGCAATTTTCAGCTAGTCTCTAACAAGCTGTATTCAAGACTAAATCAGCGAATGCTATTATTAGATGGCGCGAGTGAAACTGCTCATCTTTTTTATAACTATCTGTTGCAAGACCGTGCACAAAAAATATTTGTAGAAAATGGACTTGGTTCTATTTTGTCTAACGTCGAAATAAAGAAATGATGGACTGGTCCGCATTTTTTTTATCTATAAAGCTCGCAGGGATCACAATGTTGATCCTCTTATTTGTTGGACTGACAATCTCAAGGTTTCTTGCATGGCGTCAATTTAGAGGTAAGCTAATCATAGAAGTTATCGTTGCCTTGCCTTTGGTTTTACCTCCGACAGTGTTAGGTTTTTACCTTCTATCTTTTTTCGGAAAAAATTCATGGTTTGGAAGTTTTTATGAACAAATAACAGGAAGCACTTTAGTTTTCTCATTTACAGGTTTGCTACTTGCTTCACTTATATATAGCTTACCTTTCGCTGTTCAACCCATGTTAAGAGCATTTGAAAATATTCCGAGTCAACTCAGAGAAGCAGCTTGGTGCAGTGGTCTAAACCGGTGGCAAACATTCATTAAAATAGAACTCCCATTAGCTTGGTCAGGTATCTTATCAGGAATGGTTCTAGCCTTTGCACACACTCTCGGCGAATTCGGTGTCGTACTTATGATTGGTGGCAATATTCCCGATGAAACTCGTACTTTATCAATTGCAATTTTTGATCGTGTACAGGCCTTTGATGAGCAGTCTGCTCAGCTAATGTCTCTGGTGTTATTACTGTTTGCCTTCATAACGATTAGTTTTGTTTTTTTATTAAATAAAAAAATAAGATGAACAAGCTAAGCGTTCAACTCAAAAATAAAAAGGGTATTCCTCTCGACCTAAATTTTGCCTGCGAGGCAGGGCAAGTGCTCGCATTAGTTGGACCTTCTGGTAGCGGCAAAACGACGGTTTTACGTTGCATTGCCGGTTTATTTGAAACAGATGAAGGCCAGATAAATTGCGATGGCCAACAATGGTTTGAAAGTAAAAAGAATATTTTCATACCCACGCAGCAACGACATGTTGGAATGGTCTTTCAAAACTATGCCCTATTTCCACACTTAACGGTAAAACAGAATATAGAGCTCGGTATGGAAAAACAATTCTCGTCTTCGACACAAGAGTTGCTATCATCAATGAATCTAGATGGTTTCGAAAATAGGATGCCTGCAACACTATCAGGGGGCCAACAACAACGTGTTGCTCTTGCTCGAGCACTGGCCAGACAACCCAAAGTATTGCTACTAGACGAACCCTTTTCCGCAGTTGATCAAGTGACAAAAAGGAAACTACGTTTAGAGCTATTAAAGCTGATCAGAAAGCTGAATATCCCAATCATTCTTGTCACCCATGACCTTGATGAAGCCGCAATGCTTGCGAATAAGATTTGTGTCTTACACAACGGAACAAGCCTGCAAACAGGCTCTCCAATAGAAGTTATGCGCAAGCCAATTTCAGCGACTGTTGCTAGATTAATGGATGTTAGAAATCTGTTTGAAGGCCGTTTGATAGCACAAAACTTAAAAAGTAAAAGCGTTATAATTTCATGGGCGGGGATAGAGTTTGAAGCATCTTATCAAACAGGATTTTCCGTTGATCAAAAACTAAACTGGAGTATTCCTGCCGATAAAGTTTTATTACACCGCCGAAGAAATCCTTCAAAGGGTGTTAGAGAAAATCCTGTCTCTGGCATAATTACAGAATTAGTGACTGTTGGTGGTGTTACTAATGTGATCATAGAACTTGCTAACGATTCCAAGATTAAACTTCATATGGACTTACCTTCACATGTTCTCGAAAGAAACCATCTCCAAGTAGATGAAAACATTAGCATGTCACTACTCAAAGATGCCATTCATTTAATGCCTCATTCCCACTCAAGTTCCCGATAAGCACGACTCACAGCTCTCTTATTCAAGTTGTCGAAGAATAACCAGTTAGGCCTTTCAGATTCCGCAACGATAGTGATCGCATCCTCCAAGAAAATGCCCTCAACAATCGCCTTGCGTGTCTCATCTATGAGGATTTTAAAATACTGCTGTTGAGGTTCCATTGCAGCTGGCCATACTGCGCTGGCAGGTCCATGTCCAGGGATAACTTGGGCATACTGTTGTCCATGCAGTTTCTCCATTAGTGAGAACCAACCCAACAAACTACCGTCCAATGAAGGAATTCGTTCCATAAACAACAGATCAGCAAGCCATAAAGTATTGGTTTTTATATCATGAATAGTCAGATCGGTTGATGTATGTGATTTAGGATTTGCGGTTAAAAGCAACTTACGATTACCCAAATCAATCTCCAAAAAATCTTCAACCAAGACATCCGGCCCAATAATCATATCGTCAGTTGGGTTCGCTCCTAAATCATTAGCAAAATTTTCAAGAAAAAATGCTTTATTCTGAAAAATAGCTTCTTCAAGATTAAGGTGACCTATGAACTGAGGTTTATCCTGTAGAAAGGCCGCATTTCCAAGGACATGATCAAAGTGAATGTGAGTATTGATCACATAACAAATAGGTAGATCCGTTTTAGATTTCACCGCAGAACGTAATTGGGCACCAATGGCAATCGAGCCTCCAGTATCGATCACTGCAACACATTGATCGCCTACTATAAAACCAATATTAGGTATGTCCGCATGATCGGTATGATCAATCTCAACATGGACACCTTGATGTACAAAAATACCTTGTGCAATCTCAGTAAGGCGAAAACCTGATATCCCCTCATCATTAACTATCTGAGTATCCGCAAGCACTAATGATTCAACTTCTTGTTTAGAATCGCCAGAATCACAAGCGGTAAGCCAACACACACACATAAGTAGAAAAAAATTACGCATCGAACTAATCTCCATCCAAAAACCTATAGGCCTTAATTAACTAAGCTATATTTATCGCACCACAATAGGCTATTTTGAAATAAACTGATAGAGAACGAACTCTCCATCATCGTATAATACTCCGATCAGACACTCTTAATTTAACAGTAGGATGTAACATGTCAGAATTCAATAACGTAAAAATCACCAAAAAAGCCAATGTCTATTTCGATGGAAAAGTCTCGAGTCGTTCAGTTCATTTTGAAGATGGCACACTGAAAACACTTGGTTTTATGCTACCTGGTGAGTACGAGTTCAATACGGTAGAAAAAGAAAATATGGAGATCATGTCCGGCAGTTTAGAGGTGTTACTACCGGGCTCTGTCAGCTGGCAAAAAATTCAAGGTGGGGAATCTTTTGACATATCTGCAAACTCAAAATTCAGCCTAAAAGTATCTGAAGCGACTGACTATTGCTGTTCTTTTATCAAGTAAGTTCGGCGATCTTTTATAAAAAACAGAAAATAGCGTACCACCACTCCATCGTCAGTTCATTGCGTAAGGTTCATATGCTTTAGTTGTTTTTATCACTTGATCGGGCAGGTGACTGCTCCAACGATACCTCGGTCGATCCAGCGCTTTTAATCGACCGAGGTATCGTTGTAAGCAACTTAGATCTTAAATTCTAATAAGTTATTTAAGATGTTCATCACCTAATCTACAGTCGATGTCAGCAGCGAGAATGATTACTTTCATAATGTTGCAAACTGTTTAAGAGCGTGAGAATCTACACCTCACGATCGTATATCGTCAAACGCATAAACACAGGGCTCATAACGTGAAAATCCAAAATATACTCGAATCCATCGGCAACACTCCGCATGTACGAATAAATAATCTTTTTGAATCTAAAGTTGAAGTTTGGATGAAACTGGAAAGAGCAAACCCAAGCGGCAGCATTAAGGATAGAATCGCACTATCCATGGTCGAGACTGCTGAACAACAAGGCTTGCTAAAACCTGATTCTGTGATCATCGAGCCAACCTCAGGCAATACAGGCATTGGCTTAGCAACTGTCGCCGCTGTAAAAGGCTACCGACTACTCTTGGTTATGCCGGAATCCATGTCCATCGAACGTCGACGTTATATGAAATCTCTAGGCGCTGAGCTCGTACTGACGCCACGGGAACTAGGCATGCCTGGAGCGATTGCCAAAGCTGAGGAAATTAAAGCTGCGGATCCCAAGTCTTGGATGCCGACGCAGTTTAATAATCCCGCAAACATCAACGTTCATAAAGAAACCACTGCGAAGGAAATTCTTGCAGACTTTCCTGAAGGTCTCGATTATTTGATCGCAGGTGTTGGCACTGGCGGTCATCTCAGTGGTTGCGCGACAACCTTAAAAGCAGTTTTACCAGAGCTGAAAGTTATCGCGGTAGAGCCAGAAAACTCCCCAGTGATCAGTGGAGGGAAGCCTGCTCCGCATATGATTCAAGGTATTGGAGCCGGCTTCATTCCTGAAAATTTACATACTGATCTCATCGACGAGGTGGTGCAGGTATCAAACCCTGCCGCCTTTGATTTCGCTCAACGCTGCGCCAAGCAAGAAGGGATTTTTGTCGGTATCTCGACAGGCGCATCTCTTGCTGCAATCAACAAAATTAAAAACAAACTCCCTGAGGGCAGCCGAGTTCTAACGTTTGGTTATGACACGGGAGAACGTTATTTGTCTGTCGAAGGTTTATTTGAATAACGCTTTGATAACAATCATTCAGACCAAGCTCACTCTTCGAAGAGTGAGCTAAACTCAGCATAACCTTCTGCCGCCAAGCTCTCTTTTGCGACAAACCGCAACGATGCCGAGTTAATGCAATAACGTTTACCTGTTGGTGCAGGTCCATCATCAAACACATGGCCTAAATGATTATCCGCAACCCCACTTCGTATCTCCGTTCGTACACCGAAAATTCCTCGATCAGCCTTCTTCACCATCGCACTCTCGCTGATCGCACGCGTAAAACTTGGCCAACCAGTACCCGACTTAAATTTATCGTTGGAACTAAATAAAGGCTCACCTGAAACAACATCGACGTAAATACCTTCTCGTTTGTTATCCCAATACTCATTTTTAAATGAACGCTCTGTACCTTCTTCTTGTGTCACATCAAACTGTAGAGGGGTCAGGCTTTGTTTTAACTCTTTGTCAGATGGTTTTTTATAATCTTGATGCTTTCGCAGCCATGCTGTAAAAAGCTCTTCACCTTTTGTACTGGCGACATGCTCGCTCTCAATCATTTCACTAGGTTCGCTAGAAACTTGAACCCCTATCAAAAAACTACCCAAAAATACGGCCGCTACCGCAATCGAAAACCACTTACCAAGTTCCATTATTTCCACCTTGTTTTCCTAATTAACCTGCAATTAAGACAGTGGATAAAACATTGAGTTCCTTCAATTAAATATTTTGTGGATAACGCCACCGCCCAAGCATATTTCGCCCTGATAGAAAACAACCGACTGCCCTGGCGTTACCGCTCGCTGTGTTTCATCGAATACAACCTTAACCAGGTCATCTCCGATGGGCTCGACAACACAAGGTTGATCCACCTGACGATACCGTGTTTTCGCCGTGCAGCGAAACTTGCCTTTTAGTTTATTTCGGGAAACCCAGTGTAGTTCCTTTGCCTCTAATCCTTGGCTAAACAACAATGGATGATCATGACCTTGTGCAGCGATGACAATATTTTTCTCGACATCTTTACCGACTACAAACCAAGGCTCTTCAGAGACACCTTTGACGCCACCGATCCCTAAACCTTTACGTTGACCAAAAGTATAGTACATCGCCCCTGCATGTTGGCCTATCACTTGCCCCTCCGGAGTTTTAATTTCGCCCACTTGAGCAGGGATATATTTACTCAGGAACTCTCTGAATGGCCGCTCACCAATGAAACAGATCCCTGTACTATCTTTCTTATCATGCGTAACTAAACCAGCTTTTTCAGCTAATTGCCTTACCTCTAACTTGTCTAACTCACCAACGGGAAACAATGTCCGAGATAACTCTTGTTGACCTAAAGTATAAAGAAAGTAGCTCTGATCTTTATTCTGATCTTTGCCTCTTAGTAGAAAAAAAACCTCATCTTTTTCAGCCACTCGAGCGTAATGCCCAGTCGCAATCTTTTCTCCGCCCAGATCAGTTGCATGTTCCAAAAAAGCTTTGAACTTGATCTCACGATTACAAAGGATATCAGGGTTAGGCGTCAAACCTTCAGAGTACTCTTTAACGAATCGCTCAAACACTTCTTCCCAATACTCTATCGAAAAGTTAACCGTGTTGAGTTTAATGCCGAGCTTATCGCAAATAGACTGTGCATCTTTAACATCTTCAGCCGCAGAGCAATATTCTTGAGAGTCATCCTCCTCCCAGTTTTTCATAAAAAGACCTTCAGTTTCATAACCTTGCTGTTGCAGCAATAACGCCGTAACAGATGAGTCTACTCCTCCAGAAAGGCCAACAATTATCTTTTCTTCTTTCTTCATGCCAACAGTATATCAACCTAAAGCTGCAAGATGGTTCAAATCTTGCTTTGATCGTTAAATAAAAATGAAGGGAAATAATTAACTCTCGTGCATGATAATAATAATTATAGAAAAATCCTTCTTGAGGAACAGGTCAAAGTACTTTACGACGGATGTCGATCATCCGTTATTGCATCCATTCTCATTAGTTTTGCCATTTTTACCACGCTAATTGCCGATATTGGAGGAAATATCTCTGCAGCAGTTTGGGTTTTCCCTGTTTGGGCAATTGCTTTTTTCCGTGGAGTCGATGCTTACCTTTATTCAAGAAAAAATAATAAATCACTTAATCACCGCATATTTTTACATAGATTCATAGCTGGCTCGACCATGGCAGCAATGGCATGGGGTTTATTATTTTGGAAACTATTCACTAACAGTTCTTCCGAGTATCAGATGTTTTCAATGCTGGTTCTTACTGGAATAGCTGCATTTGCTATCACGACACTCTCATATAGCTTAAAAGCAATCGTCCCCTTTTTACTATTAAGCATGCTACCCATAGAGATTCTGTTGCTACGAGAGAGCACCGAGTTTTATACCGCAATGTCAATCATTATTCCTATCTACATCATTATGCAGATAAGTGGTGCACGAAGAATTAACAAGAACTATCTTGAGAACATTCGTCTACAAATTGAATCCAAAGAAAAACAAATAGAGCTGACAAACCAGCAGTATGCCCTCGATCAACATGCCATCGTCAGCAAAGCTAATGTGCGAGGCAAGATTTCCTATGCTAATGATAAATTCCTAGAGCTAAGCCAATACTCAAACCAAGAAATCATCGGGCAAGATCATCGTATTTTACAATCGAATGAACATCCCTCTTCTTTTTTCAAGGATATGTGGTTCACCATTACAGAAGGGAAAGTTTGGAAAGGACAGTTAAAGAACCGTGATAAAGATGGCAACTACTATTGGATAGACTCTACCATTGTGCCCTTCTTAAATGCTAAAGGTGATGCCTACCAATATATCTCGATGGGAACTGAAATCACAGCATCTAAACAGAGAGAGCTAGAAACCATTAACGATAAAAATGATGCCCTAATTAGGGCTCAAGTTGCACAGATACTTCAAGAACAAACACCTCTTAAACAACGTTTGATCACTTTACTCCAGACAATTTCACAGGCAGAAGGCTTACATTTACAAGACAAACTAGGTGTGCTATTAATTTCTAAAGCCACAAAAGAACTAAAAAAGTTTGTTACTCATGGTTCTTTTCCAGCAGATTTCTCACATAAAAAAAAATGTCACGAATTAAACAATATTTGCAATCATAGCGTTACATCCGGCGAACTGATCATTACAGACCATTGCCTCATCGTCCCCGAGAATAAAAAAACGCCAACGAACACCCACGGTCATTACATCATACCTCTACGGCATAACGGAAAAATACTTGGCATTCTATTCATGTACACAATGCCTTACCCATCAAGGGTTCAATCCAGAATAGAGACTCTGCACTTTATTGGTGATTTACTAGGTGTCGCACTTGCAAATGAGTATGTTAAACAAGAACTGCAGCAGGCCAAGAAAAATGCTGAAGATATGGCCCAAGCAAAGTCAGATTTTCTCGCCAACATGAGTCACGAAATTCGAACTCCTATGAACGGTGTCCTTGGGATGCTTGATCTCTTGAATTGTTCTGATCTAAGCGAGCAATCTGCAAGCTATGTCAGTACTGCGCATGGTTCTGCTCGAATGCTGCTCAATGTCATTAACGATATTCTTGATATTTCTAAGATTGAATCAGGCAAGCTTCACATTGAAAAAATTGAATTTGACTTACGAGAAACCGTTGAAAACACTGCCGAACTCCTCGCAGAACTGGCACATAAAAAAGATCTTGAACTTTCTGTTTTTATTCCTCCAGAAACAAAAAATAGACTTAAAGGTGATGTTTTACGCCTTCAGCAAATACTCAATAACTTGATCAGCAATGCGATTAAATTTACTGCCATCGGTGAAGTTTTAATCCATGTTCGTATCATCGATGAAGATAGTAATTCAACAAAATTACGCTTCGAAATAAAAGATACTGGTATTGGAGTTCCTCCAAATAAACAAGATCAACTTTTTCAGGCTTTCACCCAAGCCGACACCTCAACAAGCCGAAAGTTTGGTGGCACAGGACTTGGTTTAGCGATATCAAAAAGTTTAGTAGAAATGATGGGAGGGGAAATTGGAATCATTAGTGCTGAAGGGAAAGGCTCCACATTTTGGTTTGAGCTGCCATTTCAGATCCTTACTTATGACACTCATCAAGCAGAAGACCTATCTCACCTGAAGATATTAACCATTAGCGATAAAAAGACTAACAGTTTAATCTTAAAAAAATATCTCGAAAATTGGAATATCGACAATGTTCTAGAAGTTAAGCCTAAAAATGCTTTAAAACAACTGAATGGTGCTTTAAAACAGAACAAACCATTCGATGTTTTGTTACTCGATGTGCAAATGCCTAACAACACATGCCAAGACTTAATATCAGAAATTCATCACAACCCATCATTTTCTAAGCTTAAATTTATTCTGCTCAGCCCTGTTAACTTCGACTCCAAAACGGAGCAGGATACTCATTTCGTTCGAACGCTCACTAAGCCTGTTAGGCAATCTTTACTATACGATGCCCTCGTTGCGCTCCAACATCAAACACCATTAATAAATGATCAACTCAAAGCCAACGCTTCCAAAGTATCTCAATTAGAAGGCAAGCTCCTGTTTGTTGATGACAACTTTGTCAATCAACAAGTTGGAAAAGAAATGTTGTTAAAACTTGGGCTTGATTTTGAAATCTGTTCGAACGGATTGGAAGCCCTCAACGCTAGAATGGAAGGTGAATTTGATCTGATTTTGATGGACTGCCAAATGCCTGTTCTTGATGGGTTTAAGGCAACCCAGCAAATTAGGTTATTTGAGACTGACACAACAAGCAGGCAAATAACAATCATCGCACTGACTGCAAATGCAATGCAGGGAGATCGTGAAAAATGTCTAGCTGCCGGCATGAACGATTACCTAGCAAAACCATATACTCTCCAGAGCCTTTTCAAAACATTATCTCAGTGGCTCCCTGTTATATCTAAAACCACCGAACATATTAATCAAAAAAGTAACGATGATACTCATAGTAAAAAGTTAATCGACACTAAAGAAACAATTGCACTAGCCGATATCATTAACATCACCAAATTTGAAGAAACACGAGAGCTTATGGGAGAAAACATGAGCTTAATCGTTAATGCTTTTATTGATTCAGGCACTCGCAATGTTGCTCAAATGCGAGAGAATCTAGCAGAAGGTGATTATAAAGGACTCCGCAACACTATTCATGCCTTAAAAGGTAGTAGTGCGGCCCTTGGCATACAAAAACTTTATGAATACTGTGATGCTGCAGAAATAGACTGCATATATGGTGTAACCGATAAGTTGGACGAGCATGTTGGGGAGATCGACCAATTATTCAATGAAAGTCAAACGGCAATAGATATGCTGATGACGGAGAAGGAAATCTAATTTTGAATGCGAGTATAAAAGCACGAAACAAACCTCTCATCCTCGTCGTTGATGCTGAGCTAGTGAATCGTATGCTTATACAAAAAGCCTTACAAAATGAAGGCTATGACGTGATCACGGCTGAAAACGGGCAACAAGCACTCGAACTAACAATACTACAGGCTCCTAGCGTGATCATTATGGATGCCATCATGCCCATCATGGATGGTCGAGAAGCTTGTGCCGCCATTCATAAACAAGAAAAAGGGCTTCACACACCTATTCTGATGCTCACAAGTATCGATGATGTCGACTCGATTGAAGCATTATTTAATCTCGGCGCAACTGATTTTATTATCAAACCGATAAATCTTTCTCTCCTCTGTCAACGCATACGCATCGCACTCAGAACTCAACAAACAGATATAGATCTTTATCAACACCAGCGGCGCCAAGCGCATGCAAACAAGGTTGCACGCATGGGATACTGGGACTGGGATATCACGAACAATTATCTTTACTGGTCAGATGAAGTCTACGATATTTTTTCAATAACACCTGGCGATTACTCAAATAATCGTGAAGCTTTTATGGCAATAACCGATGAAGATGATCAGGAAAAAATCAAGTTTGCTACCAAACAATCGCTTAAATTCGGTATCCCATACAGTATCGATCACCGAGTGATTCGAGCCGATAAACAAATTCAAATTGTCCATCAAGATGCAGAACTGTTCCGAAATGAATCAGGTGAAGTTGTGCGTATGCTAGGCATAGTGCAAGACATTACCGAAAAACATCTAGCACAAGAAAAAATACAGCATCAGGCATTCTTCGACAGCCTCACAGACTTACCGAATAGAACACTATTCCATGACCGTCTTGATCATGCTCTGGAAATTTCAAGTCGCACAAAAAAAGAAGTTGCTGTATTTATTATTAATCTCGACAGATTTAAGAATATCAATGAATCACTTGGACATAAAATTGGTGATAAATTTCTACAATCCGTTACCGACCGCTTATTGCAGACAACACGTAAAAGTGACACTGTCGCGCGAATAGGCGGTGATGAATTCGCTGTGATAGCTGAAGGTATTCCTTCACTCGATGGCGTAACCAATGTGGCGAATAAGCTACTCCACATCATGTCACAAGCCCATTATATAGACGAAAATGAGCTATTCAGTACCGCCAGTATTGGTATTGCTATTTCTTCTAAAGAAGCTTGTGATAAAAAAGCTTGTGATAATGAAAATCTGATCAAGCAGGCTGACTTAGCAATGATCCACGCCAAAGGGTCTGGAGGCAACAGATACTGCTTTTACAACGAAGAAATGAAATCTCAGGCTTACCAATCTTTGATTCTTGAAAAAGAACTACGCCATGCGTTAGCTCAAGATGAATTGGTTGTCTACTATCAACCTAAAGTCAATGTCGCGACAGGAAAGATCAAAGGTATGGAGGCTCTAATTCGTTGGCAACATACGAAAAAAGGTATCGTTTCCCCGCTAGAGTTTATCCCCATTGCTGAAGAAACAGGATTAATCGTTCCTATTGGGCAATGGGTCTTAGAACAGGCCTGCAAACAAACAAAGGCATGGCACGACAAAGGTTATACCGATCTGGTTATCAGCATCAACGTATCAACTCGGCAGTTTCATCAATTGAATTTTGTTTCCGAGGTGGAAAGTGCTATCAATAAATCTGGCATCAACCCCAACAATGTTGATCTTGAAATTACTGAAAGCTGTACGATGAACAATATTGAGTCAGCCATTCGTCTATTAAAAGCGCTTAGAAAGACAGGTATATCAATTTCTCTCGATGACTTTGGAACAGGCTTTTCTTCCTTAAGCTTTTTGAATCAATTACCGCTTGATACGTTAAAAGTCGATCGTGCTTTTATAAAAGACATCAATGCTAAAAGAGAAAACAGTGAGCTGGCAAGGTTGATAATAGCAATGGCCAAGAGCTTGTCTCTTAATGTCGTCGCAGAAGGAATCGAAACAGAAGATCATCTAGAGTTTTTACAAGAAAATGTTTGTGATGAATTTCAAGGCTTCCTGTTTAGTCGCCCCCTGCCTGCCGATGAATTTGAAAACTTACTAATAGAAAACCTAAGTACAAGTGCCGAAGAGTGTATAAGTTAATTAACTCTTAGGTTCAAAACATCATAATTTAAAGAGCTAAACAATAGAGATTAATCTTTAATCTTTAAACTGATGTTTCAGGTGATCGAGAGGAATACGGTTTCCCGCTAGATAATCATTAATACATGTCAGCACCATCGGGCTGCGAAGCCGTTCCACATTTTGGCGAACCTCTTCTAAACTCATCCAATGCACCCTAAGAATTCCTGCATCTAAAGGCTGTTCAGGTTGATGATCATAGCACCTACCCGCAAAACAGATCCTTAAATAAGTGATATCACTGGAAGGAGATGGATGCATATAAAGCCCAACTCCAGCCTCTGGCTTAAATCCCCAAGCAGCTTCTTCACGAACCTCTCTAACAACAGCATCGAACAGGCTTTCACCATTTTCCAAATGCCCTGCGGGCTGGTTATAAACCAAGCGCCCATGAGAAAACTCTTCTATCATCAAAAATTTACCATCACGTTCAATAAGCGCGGCAACGGTGACGTTAGGCTTCCACTGTTCTTGTTTATGATCGGCCTTGATCGTATTTGTGACTAAGTTTTCGGTCAAATTTGAAATAACATCCATAGGTTTCCTTAAACATAACTATCCACATAATAGTATTCGGCTAAATAGCTGGAAACATTAATTTTCAAAAGGTTTTTTTATCAAAAACTTGGCATACATTATGCGTTGAAACTGGGACAGGCATTTAATTGCTAATATTACAGACAGTGATAGAATTCACACAAATTTACAAATTCTTGACGGAGAGTTAAAACATGAAGCACATTTTTTCCATTATTGTTTCTTTTTTGCTGTTAACCCCAGGCCTTACCTTTGCTGCAGAAGGCGGCCATAGCGCTCATCCCCAAGATTTTACCAGTCATTGGGCTGCAGCCATGGCGCTTGTGTTATTTGCCATCGCCTACCTAATGGTTATATTAGAAGAACAACTTCACCTAAGAAAGTCTAAACCTGTCACCGTCGCAGCGGGTATTATTTGGGCGATTGTCGCCATCGTTTATGCACAATCTGGTGATGTTCATACTGCTGAAATTATGGTTCGCCATAATCTCTTAGAGTTCGCAGAACTATTCCTCTTCTTGTTAGCGGCGATGACCTATATCAACACCATGGAATACATGGGTGTATTTGATGCATTAAGAGTCTGGTTGGTCTCACGCGGATTCTCATTAAGAACTATTTTCTGGCTAACAGGTGTTATCTCATTCTGCCTATCGCCAATTGCAGACAACCTGACAACAGCCTTGTTAATGTCTACCGTAGCAATGGCTGTTGGTGGTAGCAACACGAAGTTTGTTATCATTGCCTGTATCAACATCGTTGTTGCAGCAAATGCTGGTGGTGCTTTCAGCCCATTCGGCGACATTACAACTCTAATGGTATGGCAAAAAGGTATTGTTCAGTTTCAAGAGTTCTTTGCACTATTCCTACCTTCTTTGGTCAATTGGCTTATCCCTGCAGCTATTATGTCGATGGCTGTTCCAACAACAAAACCTGATGCTGTTGAAGGAAAAATTGAAATGATGAGTGGTGCATTGATTGTTATCGGGCTATTCATTCTGACCATTATCATGGCTGTTTCTGCCCATAACTTTCTACACTTACCACCAGTGTTGGGTATGATGACTGGACTTGGTCTACTAAAATTCTTCGGTTACTACCTAAAACGAAAAGGTCATTCAGAACAGATTATTGGCGACAACATAGGTTCACGTGCTCTAAGTAATGAAGCTTTAGATAGCAAAGAGCAACAAGCTAAGCCAGAGACATCTCAGAGAACCTTTAATATTTTTAAGTCTCTGGCACGAGCTGAGTGGGATACGTTAATGTTTTTCTACGGTGTTATTCTGTGTGTCGGTGGTCTAGGTGCTTTAGGTTATCTATCACTTGTATCCACGTGGATGTATGACGGCCTTGGTCCAACCAATGCAAATATTCTAGTAGGTATCCTGTCTGCAATTGTTGATAACATTCCGGTAATGTTTGCAGTATTGACTATGATGCCTGAAATGGATCATTCTCAGTGGCTATTAGTTACTTTAACCGCCGGTGTTGGTGGTTCATTACTCTCTGTGGGCTCTGCTGCAGGTGTCGCTGTTATGGGGCAAGCGCGTGGCGTGTACACCTTTTTCAGTCATTTGAAGTGGACGTGGGCAATTTCGCTAGGTTATGCAGCAAGTATCTACTTGCACTTATGGCTCAACGCTACTCCAGCAACTTAAAAGCAGTATCTTTGTTCAAAAACAGCACCGTAGGATGAATGATTACTCTTGAGCTTTTAAAAGCTCAAGAGTATAGATCCCTGCTTTCAAAAAGGTACTCTTCGGCTTTTCTACGCGCTATGGCTTGATCAACCTCTCGTTACTCGTTAGGCATGCCAACCAATACGCCCCTCTTCAATCTTAGTGGTTCCATTATGACGCTCAACCAGAACCATCGTTTTTGTCATTCCTTCTACTGTCAAACAGTGAGTGTAACGACTAGCCCTACCCCTATATTTTAACGACTCCGTAAGTCATCTGAATAGAGCTTAACAAGGTAAGCCCCATTGCTAACCCCTTTCAACTTCCCTGAAAATACTTTTTGAGCTGATACGAAAAATGATCATTCATTTTTTGTCACTCTTGCACAAACAGTTCCTTAGTTCCCTCGTTGATTGGATCTAAGTTTTGAATAATTCGTTATCTGATTTTCTCTTTATCTCAAATGAGAAAACTCCCTTAGTATTCCCACCAACAATCTCGCTTGACTTATCTCTCTAATCACCTATTTCCAAGACTTTAATCGCCTCTATAATAGAAGCATGAAATTTCTCACTCGCACAAATCACACCACGGTTATTTTTCAAACCTGCACCCTTAGAAAAATCTAAAGGCTTGCCATGAATATCCGAAACAATCATCCCCGCCTCTTGAGCAACTAACATACCGCCAGCATGATCCCAAATTTTCTCCACATAATCGGCTCGCGTAGGCAATCTTAAGTAAGCATCCGCCTGCCCACGTGCAACAACTGCGTACTTACATTGACTATCCAACCTAGCCGACTCACCTGCCCCGCCTAACCACTCGACAATCCTAGCAGTATCATCATGTTTAGAATGACCGGACTCAACAGACTCGCAAACACGAATAAGACCTTCATTTTGAATCACCTCCAGCCGCAAAGGCTTGGACACTGCATCTGTTGCGTTTATCACCCAACTACCTTCGCCTACCTTCGCAAAATAGATCAATCCAGTAGTATCAGCCTCATTAAAAGAACGATCAAAATCAACGGAAAGGTTCGGACAGCCCAGCACCCCTAATGTGACCACGCCGTTTTCGATTAATGCCAAAGAAATCGCATATTGTCCTCCGCGCAAAAAACCTTTAGTTCCATCAATCGGATCAAGTGTCCAGTATGAGTCACCGCTTCCATCGTGATCACCTTGATCAATCGCTTCCAAAACCTGAGCTAAAGTTGCGTTTTTCCAAACCGTCTGTGCAGCTTCAACAACAGAAGATGCTAACCTTTCCTGATCCGCTTGGCGTAACTCACCACTGGTTTCTTCACCCACGAGTTTGTGCTCGCCTAACCTCTCTTTTAGCACATGGCTAACAACGGCTTGTGCAGCAAAATCAGCCACCGTTACTGGGCTTTTATCATTCTTTTCAAGCTGCTGGATCTGCTCCAAATCGGCTTGAACCTTTCTTGTAACGAGACATGCCTTTCTGACTGCATCGATCGCAGCATCTAAAACGTTGTTATTTATCATTTAACCTTTCTATAAGTCGCAGTGAAAGAATCAACAGTGTAAACCATAATTATTACTAGCATTAAACCTTTTGATCACGTAATCCAATGATGCCGATGACACACAAGTAGGATATTGTTGTTCAATAAGAACCCGTCTGACAGCTGGCCAATGTTGCGCTGCAGCATTGGTCGGTGCTAATATTGTTCGGATAATAAAAAATTGAGAACTTAAACCATGAGTAAAAATGACACCTTTCCTTTTTGGACTGACGAGTGGATGAAGTCACAACAGGAATACTTAGATACATGGACAGATCTGTCCGAGAAAATGACCAGTGGCTTTCAACCAGCAAAGAAGCCAATCAACCCTTGGGTAGAGGCTCTCGATCAATGGGAAACATTCATCCCCAATACCGGAGAATCTCAACCCTATGCTCAGCGAATGCTTGATCAAGGTAAAGCATTTTTCGAAATGAGTGATGGTATTTCTAAATTCCTCAAGGTTCTCAACGAAGTTAATGAGTCGAAAGAGCAGTGGCAAAATACATTGCAATCACAAATGGAAGCGATCAAAAAAGCGTTTGAAACAGGTGATAGCAGCCTTGCAGCATTTTGGGACGAGCCCTTAGACTCTTGGAAAAGCTCGCTTGGCGATTCTCCAATAGAACTGCAATCATTTATGAAGTTTGTTGATCAAGCTCAAGGAATGGATAGCCTGACAAATCCCATTTATGACGAAATGAATAAGAAACTAAGCACACCCGCGCTTGGCCAAAACAGAGAAGCTCAAGAACAACACCAAAAGTACACTTGTCTTTTAATGGATTATCAACGCGCCTCTCAAGAGTACAACACAGCACATCATCGAGTAGGACAGGAGGCTATCGAACGCCTGATTGCAAAAATTTCTGAAATGTCAAAACAAGGTGAGTCCATCGACACCATGCGTGGTATCTATGATCTTTGGGTTGACTGTGCTGAAGAAGCTTATGCAGAGTTTGCTTTTACGGATGAATACCAAACCGTTTATGGCCGTATGATCAACTCGCTTATGGCGCTGAAACAAGCATCACGTAACATCGTTGACAGCGCCATGACTTCTATTGGTTTACCTAGCAGTAAAGCCTTTGATACCGTTTTACAACGTATGCAGGAAATGAGACGTGAGATACGTCAGTTGCAACGTGAGAAAAAAAAATCAGCTGATCTATCTGAACTTCATAACGAAATTGCAGAGCTGCGCAAGGAGTTAGCAGCAGTAAAAAAATCGGTCTCTGCGATAAATCGTGTAGAAAAATCCGTTTCAAAAAAGACCGTCACTAAAAAGAAAGCTGCAGCAACAAAAACAACTAAGGGGTAAGTCATGTTTCCATTCAATATTACACCAGACAGCGCGCTCAAAGAGATCCAAGAATTTGGAAACAAGCTAGGAGAAGGTATGCAAACCCTGACCGAACTTGGCGAAATCCCTGTCGGAGCAAGTGAGTTTGAAGTTGTTTATCATGAAGACAAACTAACATTAAATCACTACAAGCCTTTAGTAAAAAATCCAAATAAAACACCGATTCTAATCATTTATGCATTGGTCAACCGTCCTTATATGACAGACTTACAAAAAGGACGCTCACTCATAGAAGGTCTGCTAAAAAATGGCCAAGATGTCTATTTAATCGACTGGGGCTATCCTGATGCTGCAGATCGTTATCTATCTCTTGATGATTACATCAATGGATATATCGATAACTGCGTTGATAACGTTTGCGATCGGGCTGGGGTTGATAAGCTCAATATCCTCGGTGTCTGTCAAGGCGGTACACTCAGTCTTTGTTACACCTCACTCCACACACACAAAGTAAATAACCTGATCACCACAGTAACTCCTGTAGACTTTCACACCAAGGATGATCAACTAAGTCATATGGTCAGAAATGTTGATATCGATTTGCTCGTAGATACCGTAGGCAATATTTCAGGCGACATGATGAATACAACATTTTTATCATTAAAACCTTTCCGTTTAAATGGTCAAAAATATCTCGATATGGTGAACTTATTAGGAGATGAAGATAGCGCATTAAATTTTATGCGCATGGAAAAGTGGATATTCGACAGTCCTGATCAAGCAGGACAAGCTTACAAAGAGTTCATCAGTCAGTTTTACCAACAAAATAAACTGATCAAAAGTGAAGTCATGGTTGGAGAGCATAGAATTGATCTAAAAAATATTACTGTGCCAGTATTAAATATTTTTGCTAAAGATGACCACCTTGTACCCGTGGCCGCATCTAAAGCTTTAGAAAAATACGTCGGAACCGATGATTACACGCCGCTAGAGTTTCCAGGTGGGCATATTGGGATCTTTGTCAGTGGTAAAGCACAAAAAATGATTCCTCCAACCGTTGCTGAATGGCTTACCGAACGAAGTTAAGCTTTATCAGATTTAAGAAAAAGGCTGCTGTTGCGGTCTTTTTTACCTAAAACTTACTTCAGAAGGTTGATCAGTCTCTCATTCTTACGCCATAATGAGGAACAGAGTCTTGAAAATACTAATAATCTGGGCAGTCCGCATTGTATATAAACGGAAAAGCTCAATTAAAGAGGTAGATCATGCATATCAAAAACCTACTAGAACAAAAAGAAAATGTTTGCCACTCGATTAGCCCAGAGAGCTCAATGGCTGAAGCCGTTAATAAAATGATGGAACATTATATCGGCTCTCTCATCGTGATGAGAAATGATAAACCTATAGGCATCATCACCGAACGTGATGTGATGCACACCATTCATCATCATGGGTGTGATATTCGCTCAACAAAAATTAGCGAAGTCATGGGGACAGAGCTAGTATTCTGCGATCTATCTTTTACACTAAAAGAAGCCATGACATTGATGTTTAATAATAAAACAGGCCGAAGAATTCGACATCTTCCAGTTCTAGATGATGGTGTATTGGTGGGAATGGTCTCTAATGGTGATCTGCTACAGAGACTTAATGAAGAGGCCGAGTTTGAAAATAGAGTGATGAAGAACTATATTCAGAACTGGCCTGAAGAAGATATCAGCTAGCAAACATAACTTCACTTTCACTTTCACTTTCACTTGGATATTGAATGAGAAGACTGTTCACCTTACCGAAATTGATTAGGAAATCAAACATCATTTTGTTTTCCTGCTCAAGAATAGGATCGATAACAACAGCTGGCAACCCACCTTTAACAGCCATATGTACTCTAGGGTGGCTGACAATTTTTTTCTTTGGGCCAACCGTTGAAACTGCAACAGTTAACCGTTGAGCCCAGTCACTAGGGCGGAATTTTTGTTCGGCTATTGTTTTGCCAAAAAGAATTATTGGATCAGTTTTAGTTTTCACGTATTCCATACAGTATCTAAACAATTGAAAGCAAGGCTCCCCAAAATCGAGGCTCCTACATAATTTATCGGCACTAACTGCACTTACTGTAGCAGAGGATACCCGTTTATTTGTTTCTTCATAATTAAAAGACCGTTTAAGAGATTCAATTTGAAGATGGAAAGATTACCCGACACAGCGATACTTTTGATTTTTGGATATGGCGCTCTTGACCTTAGGATCGGTAGTAACATTTCTAAGCTGGATTCCCTTTTTAAAAATAAAAGGAACGATGACAAGCAACAAATAATCTAAAAAAAATCTTGGATACTGTTATTTTCATTTTAAAAGTAAAAGCTGAAAGAATAGAGAACCAAACTCAACCCTTTATAAAAAATAAAAAGCCTGCTACTCCCTTCATTTTTAGTTGCTCTGTTTCCAACTATAAGGACATTTACTGGTTTCCACCAACTCGTTCTAGCCTTTATTTATTAAAAAACACTATTATTTTTGCTCCACCCAATTCACTATTTTCTATGCTTAACTTACCTTGATAAACTTCTTCAACCAAATTTCGAACGACAGCCATTCCTATTCCATGACCTTCTACCTGAGAATCAGCACGAACCCCTCTCTTTAGAATAGCTTCACGATCTGCCACCGCGATCCCCTCACCATCATCTTCAACAATAATAGATAGCTTCCCTCCCTCAAAGCCCTTCACTGTCAATATGATATTACTAACACACCACTTACAGGCGTTGTCCATCAAATTGCCCAACAATTCGAGCAGGTCACCCTCATCTCCTATAAACTTTATATCCGGTTCAATGGAAAGCTTAAAATCGATACCCTTTTCTATATACACCTTACGAAAGGTTTTAAGTAACTTATGAGCAACCTCCTCTATACAGATCGGAGCAGCTAGTGCCATCCGCCCGGATGCAACGGCTTTTTGAAGTTGGTACTCAACCGTCTTATCTAGTCGTTCAATTTGTTCAGAGACTGTTTGCTTTGCTTCTAAAGATAGATTTTCATTATCAACAAGATTATGCAAAACAGCCAAAGGTGTTTTTAAACTATGTGCAAGATCACCCAAGGCATTCCTGTAGCGTTTAAGGTGACTGCTACTGGAACGGATCAATACATTGAGATTCGTTGCGAGAAGTGCTATTTCACGTGGATATTCTTCAGAGATTTCTTCCTTATTTCCCGCCTCAATTTCGGTCACTTCAGCAGCTACTTTCCTTAGCGGAGCCAAACCCCAGCGTAAAATGATAGCTTGAACTAGTAACAAGGCTATAACAGCAGCCCCCAACCACATTGCAAGACTTTTCCTAAATCGTTTTCGCTCCTTTTCAAAGTGCTCTTTCGACTCTGCGACATGAAAGCTATACCCTCGGACAATAAACGGAGCAACTTCCCAAATAACACCCAGTGTCATTGTATAAAGCTGAGTTCCATCCGCCGAAATCACTTCAGCAAAATGTGAATCACCTTTGACACTAACCTTTTCAAAAGGGATATCAATACCTAGCATTGATCCAGAGCGCCAAATGAGTCGGTTATCATCTGAGATTATTTCTGCATATATGCCTGAGGCTGGTGTTGAAAAGCGCGCATCAGGATGCGTATTCGGCATGATCAGCGTACTGATATCATCAGAATCAGCTGCTGCTAATAAACTATAGATCTCCGTTTGAAGACGATCTTTGACAGCAACGATGCCACTATCTTTGAAGGCACGATCGAGCGCAAAACCAGTAAGGCTTAGAAAAGCAGCGAGTACTATACTTGCAGCAAGCAGTAATCGCGCGTTGAGAGACATCATACTAAATAGCAGCTATTCAATGGATCTAAAGCGATAACCACGTCCACGTAGTGTTTCGATTGGGTTAAGTGATTTATCGGGGTCAAGCTTCTTCCGTAAACGCCCAATGATCACTTCCAATACATTACTATCTCGATCAAAATCATCTTCATATAAGTGCTCAGATAGTTCAGATTTTGAAACCACCTTATCAGCATGCAAAATTAAGTACTCTAGAACTTTATACTCAAATGCAGTGACATCAATCTCAACATTATCAAACAACATTTTTTGACCCGCTGTATCAAGAACAAAGCGTCCCATCGGGATTTTAGGATCAGAGAATCCTGCTGAACGACGAATTAATGCCCGCAAACGAGCGATTAATTCTTCTGTATGAAATGGTTTCACCAGATAATCGTCCGCACCACTTTCAAGACCTTCAACCTTCTCTTCCCAACGGCCGCGAGCGGTCAAAATCAGAACGGGAAAATCTCGCTCCTCTTCCCGCCACTTTTTAATGACTTCAATACCGGAAATATCTGGTAAACCTATATCGACTACTGCGACATCAATAGGATATTCATTTCCAAGATAAAGCCCATCCTCACCATTATTTGCGACATCGACAGCAAACCCAGCTTCTCTCAAACTAGTTGATATTTGCACGGCTAGTGGTATTTCATCTTCGATCAGTAACAATCTCATATCAAAGAATCTCCCCCGTTTTAGCATTGACCTTCACATTTTTCACTCGACCATCACTCATCAGTACCTTGAAAGAGTAAACGGTGACTCCTGCCGTGCCACTAGTCTCACTACTAATCACTTGCCCACCGCTAGTTTTTGATGCAATAACGGCTGCTTCATCCTCAGAAATACCGGTTTGTTTTGCTTCCGCAAGCATAATTGGCGCTTGTTCTGAAGCACTCACAAGCCCTGCAATCAATGGTTGCAAGGTGAAGAACAATATCAAGTGGAGAGTTTTAAAATTCATCTATTTAAGTTATTAAACCTATTTATGTAACTAACGATACAAAAGATCAGCTGAACTCTTTCTGAATGCCAATCCATTCAACGTCTTATAAAATATTGAGCAATCAGCCATGTCTTAATGATGGGATCATTTTACGTACTTCTTTGACTCGTGTAGGATTAATCTCGGCAACGATAAAGCCAGACACACTACCGGCATCAGCTAATATAGTCCCCCAAGGATCAATGATCAAGGAATGACCAAACGTCGCTCTACCCGTTTTTCTTACGCCACTCTGGCCTGCTGCAAATACAAAACAACCATTTTCAATTGCACGAGATTTTAGTAGTGCGTGCCAATGAGCCTCGCCCGTTGTCTGCGTAAAAGCTGCCGGAACAGTCATGAAAGATGCCCCCTGCTTAGCCATAAGACGATACTGTTCAGGAAAACGAACATCATAACAAACTGACATGCCGAGTTTACCCCATGGTAAATCTGCTACGATTAATTCCGTTCCTGCCATCACAACCTTAGATTCTTGGTAAATCTCACCATCAGCTAAAGTGACATCAAAAAGATGTATTTTGTTATAACGAGCAACTATTTCGCCAAAGCTGTTGATCAGAAAAGCACGGTTATTGACTTGAGTTTCGCTAACACGGATCGGTAAAGAACCAATTTGTAGCCACGCCGAAAGTTCTTTAGCTAAACGGCAAAACTGTTGTAACACAGGATGTTGTTCTTCAGTTAACGCCTTCTTGAGTGTTGTCTGATCATCCACTTCAATAGCTGCGAAGTACTCAGGTAAGCAAATTAGTTCAGCACCAGCAGCGTGTGCTTCGCGTGTTAGTTGCTCCGCTTGACTGAGGTTTGCACTGAGATCATCATCAGCGCAGAATTGCAGACAGCCAACTCTAAATGATTCAATCATTACAACTCTTTGTCTGACACAACAAAGCCATCTTCATCAGCATAAAGAAAATATCCTGGTATAAAATTAACTCCGGCAAAAGTGACAGGTACATCACGTTCTCCGATACCTTTCTTTAAACTTTTTTTAGGATTGGTATTCAGACCTTTAACACCGATACCCATTTTTCTGATCATAGCTGAGTCTCGTATACAACCGTAAACTATGATACCTGTCCAGCCATTTTTAATCCCTAGTTCAGCCAACATATCGCCAAGTAGTGCACAACGTAATGAGCCACCGCCATCAACAACGAGAACCTTTCCTACACCGGGCTGTTCTAATGTCGATCTAACATAGCTATTATCTTCATGACATTTAACCGTTGAAATTACTCCAGAAAAAGCCTTTTTACCACCATAGTTATTAAACATTGGAATTGGAACTTGAAGTTTATCCCCATACTCGTCATATAGGTCAGCTGTTGCGCGGGACATTGTTCTGCTCCTTGTTGGCTCTCTTTAAAAGAACATAATAACAATCTGGGCATCGATCAGACAATAAATCATGAGGCTGTCCTAGTGTCCTAGTAATCGGCTTATTTCATTTATTCTTAACGGGACGCTTCCAACCCGATATAGAAACCTGCTTGGTACGACTCAGCGTTAACTGGCCTGCAGGAGCATTTTTAGTGACAGTCGTTCCCGCAGCTATCGTAGCCCCATCAGCTATTTCTATTGGAGCAACCAGTTGTGTGTCAGATCCTATAAAAACATTGTCACCTATAACCGTGCGGAATTTATTAGCACCGTCATAGTTACAAGTAATGGTACCTGCTCCAATGTTTACATCTTTACCAATATCTGTGTCACCTATATAAGTGAGGTGATTCACTTTAGAACCATTAGCAACGTTAGAGTTCTTAATTTCGACAAAATTACCAACATGAACGTTTTCAGCGAGTTTAGTCCCTGGACGAATTCGAGCGAAAGGACCAATTTTTGTACCTTTACCTATAACTGCATCTTCTATAACGCAGTTGGCTAGTATTTCTACATTTTCACCAATTTGAGAATTTCGAATAACTGTATTAGGACCTATCTTTACCTTGTCACTGAGGCTAACGTTACCTTCAAATATAACATTTACATCAACGATTATATCCTGCCCAACTTCAAGATCACCACGTACATCTATGCGAGCTGGATCTTTCAAAGTTACTCCAGCAGTCATAAGCTCATCAGCATGCTTTAGTTGATAGAAGCGCTCAAGCTCGGCTAGTTGTAGGCGATTATTCACGCCAAGGACTTCATATTCATTCTCGGGCTGAATGGATTTAATTTCTATATTATCAGTCACCGCCATTTCAACAATATCGGTAAGATAATATTCACCTTGAGCATTATCATTGCTCAATTGACCCAACCACTTATTTAGATGCTTACCTGAGACAGCCATCATTCCTGTATTGACTTCAGAAATAGATTTAATCGCATCATCAGCATCTTTTTCTTCTACAATTCTTTCGATAAAATGCTCGGAGTTTCTTACAATCCGGCCATAGCCAGCAGGATTTTCGAGCGTAACTGTTAATAAACTGAAACCTGTTTCCTGTGAAGCCGTTACTAAATCATTCAATGTAGATGATAACGTAAGAGGAACATCGCCATAGAGAATTAATACCGTATCATTTTCTGAAACGACAGGTAACGCTTGCTTAACAGCATGCCCTGTACCTAGCTGTTCACGTTGTTCTAACCACTCCGCTTTTAGGTGGTTCAACTCTTCAAGTACAAGCTCACCGCCATGCCCATAAACAATCCCAACTTTGCAGTCTGGAATTGTCTTAGCGGTATGATAAACATGCTCTAATAAAGGCATGTGAGCAACCTTGTGTAAAACTTTTGGTAAGACGGATCGCATTCTAGTTCCTTTACCAGCAGCGAGAATGATTGCAGTAGTACCCATATTATATTTCCCTAATTCGTGTATTCATAAAATTACTGACTAAACAGATACAAGAACTGTGCCTTTATATAGATTAGGACAATTTTTTGTAAAAAAAAACCCGGTAAGGATAAATCCAAACCGGGCTTCATTTTCTATTTGTTATGACTACGGAAGATAGATTTATCTAGCTCGCTTCCTTAAACGTTCGATCGCTTGTACCTGAGCCGTCGCCTCTGCATAGTCTGCAAGAGCTTTTGCATAGTCCATTTCAGTAGACTGATCTTTAAGAGCTTGACTGGCTTTATCACGAGCTTCAAGAGCGCGAGCCTCATCCAAATCATCAGCCCTAACAGCCGTATCAGATAGTACTGTGACAACTTTAGGTTGAACTTCTAACATTCCGCCTGAAACATAGAATGATTCTTCTTTTCCATCAGCAAGCTGAACCCTCACTTCACCAGGCTTGAGACTTGTGAGCAAAGGAGTATGACCTGGGGCAATCCCCATTTCACCCATACTTGCCGGTGCATACACCATCTCAGCTAGACCTGAAAAGATCTCAGCTTCAGCACTTACAATATCAACATGAACTGTCATAGCCATAGTTATTTCTCGGTAATTACATTGACTTCGCTTTTTCTATGGCTTCTTCAATTGAACCAATCATGTAAAATGCTTGTTCAGGAAGATCGTCATAGTCACCAGCAATAATTTCTTTGAAACTCTTAATAGTGTCTTTCAAAGGAACATACTTGCCTGGTGATCCTGTGAATACTTCAGCAACAAAGAATGGCTGCGAAAGAAAACGTTGGATCTTCCGTGCTCGAGTTACAGTTAATTTATCCTCTTCTGATAACTCATCCATACCCAGAATTGCAATGATGTCACGTAATTCTTTATATCTTTGAAGAATATTTTGAACAGCGCGAGCAACGTCATAATGGTCTTGACCAACAACTAAAGGATCCAACTGACGGCTTGATGAATCAAGCGGATCAATCGCAGGGTAAATACCCAACTCAGCAATCTGTCGAGAAAGTACAACTGTCGCATCTAAGTGAGCAAATGTTGTTGCTGGAGAAGGATCAGTTAAATCATCAGCAGGAACATATACAGCCTGAATAGATGTGATAGATCCTTGCTTTGTCGAAGTGATTCGTTCTTGTAAACGCCCCATTTCTTCAGCAAGTGTAGGCTGATAACCTACCGCAGACGGCATACGACCTAATAGTGCTGATACTTCAACACCGGCTAGTGTGTAACGATAGATGTTATCGATAAATAATAGAACATCATTACCTTCATCACGGAAGCTTTCAGCCATAGTAAGACCAGTCAAAGCAACACGGAGTCTGTTTCCGGGTGGTTCATTCATCTGACCGTAAACCAACGCAACCTTATCTATTACGTTTGAATCAGTCATTTCGTGATAGAAATCATTACCTTCACGTGTTCTTTCGCCAACACCAGCAAATACTGAGTAACCACTGTGCTCTACAGCAATATTACGTATAAGTTCCATCATGTTAACGGTCTTGCCAACACCGGCACCACCGAACAGACCAACCTTACCACCTTTTGCAAATGGGCAAACCAAATCGATTACTTTGATACCCGTTTCAAGAAGATCTTGTGATGGTGCTAGATCAGTAAACTTAGGAGCAGAGCGATGAATAGGCATAGTCGATTTTTCACCGATGGGGCCTTTTTCATCAATCGGCTCACCTAAAACGTTCATGATACGACCTAACGTTTCAGTACCAACTGGCACATTGATTGGAGCACCTGTAGACGCAACAGTCATTCCACGTTGTAGACCTTCTGAGGCACCCAAAGCAATAGTTCTAACAACGCCATCACCTAACTGCTGTTGGACTTCCAACGTGATACTTGCATCATCAATAACTAAAGCATGAAATACCTTAGGAACGGAATCTGTCGGAAATTGCACGTCTATGACGGCACCGATGACTTGAACAATAGTTCCTGAACTCATCTTATGTATTCTCCGCTATTTCTATTTTTTTCATCATATATAAAATTAAACTGCTGCTGCACCACTGACTATCTCAGACAACTCTTGAGTAATCGCAGATTGACGAGCTTTGTTGTATATTAACTGTAACTCGTCAATAAGTTTTCCGGCATTGTCGGATGCACTCTTCATTGCGACCATTCTCGCAGACTGCTCACATGCACCATTTTCAACAACACCTTGAAAAACCAGAGATTCAACATAACGAATCATTAACTGATCAAGAACTTCTTTTGCATCAGGCTCATAGATATAATCCCAATGATGACGAAGTTCATCGTCTCCATCTGACCTAATCGGCAACAGTTGCTCTAGTTGAGGTGTCTGTGTCATTGAGTTAACAAAACTGTTATAGACCACATACACTTGATCAACAGATCCGTCTTCAAATGCATCAAGCATCACCTTAACCGTCCCAACAAGCTCCTCCATAGAGGGAGCATCGCCTAGGCTTGAGACTTGACCAATGAGGTCGCCACCAACTCTTCCAAAAAATCCAGCTGCCTTACTGCCGATTGTGCTAAGTTTTACACCAACACCTTGGCCATCCCATTCTTTCATCTGCTTTACTAGCATCCGAAACAAGTTTGCATTAAGCCCACCACAGAGACCACGGTCAGTTGAAATGATAATCAACCCAACGTTTTTGATCTCTCTACCCAACATATACGGATGGTGGTATTCACTATTTGCATTTGCTAAATGGGCAACAACATTACGCATTTTTTGAGCGTAAGGTCTGGCTGCTTTCATACGATCTTGTGCCTTACGCATTTTACTCGCGGCGACCATTTCCATCGCTTTAGTAATTTTTTGCGTATTTTGAACGCTTCCGATCTTGGTTCGTATTTCTCTACCGACTGCCATGAATTATCTCCTGATTAAAGGTCTTTGAACTTACCAGGAATGATTCTTCTTAAAGTCTTCGATAGAGGTCTTTAATGACTCATCGATATCTTTACCGAATGCACCAGTTTCATTAATCTCGCTCATCAAATCGGAACGGTCACTATTCATAAAACTATGTAACGCAGCTTCAAAATCACCAACCTTTTCAACATCGACATCATCGATATAACCACGGTCTACGGCATAAAGACTTACCGCCATATCTGCAACGGTAAGAGGAGCGTATTGTTTCTGCTTCATCAACTCCATTACACGTTGACCACGTTCAAGTTGAGCTCGTGTAGCTTCATCGAGATCAGAGGCAAACTGTGAGAAAGCAGCTAGTTCACGATACTGGGCTAATGCAAGACGAACACCACCACCAAGCTTCTTGATAATTGATGTTTGTGCAGCACCACCAACTCGAGAGACAGATAGACCCGCATTTATTGCTGGACGGAAACCAGAGTTAAACAAATCTGTTTCCAAGAATATCTGACCATCTGTAATCGATATAACATTTGTTGGTACAAATGCGGATACGTCACCAGCCTGAGTTTCTATAATAGGTAAAGCCGTTAAAGAACCTGTCTTGCCTTTCACTTTACCAGCCGTTAACTTCTCTACTTCAGCCACGTTAATTCTAGAAGCTCGTTCTAGTAAACGTGAATGAAGATAGAAAACATCACCAGGATATGCTTCACGACCCGGTGGGCGTTTTAACAATAATGAAATTTGACGATACGCCCAAGCCTGCTTAGTCAAATCATCAAATACAATCAGTGCATCTTCACCTTTATCCATGAAGTACTCACCCATGGAGCAACCAGAGTAAGGTGCTAAATATTGCATAGCTGCAGATTCAGAGGCAGTTGCAGCAATAACGATAGTATGATCCATCGCACCATGCTCTTCTAGCTTACTGACAACCGTGTTGACTGATGAGGCTTTCTGGCCAATCGCAACATAGATACATTTAATACCTGTACCTTTCTGATTGATAATCGCATCGATCGCTACAGCGGTTTTACCTGTCTGACGGTCGCCGATGATCAACTCTCGTTGCCCTCGTCCGACAGGAACCATCGCATCAATTGATTTCAATCCTGTTTGAACAGGTTGGTCAACAGATTGTCTTGCGATTACACCTGGAGCAACTTTTTCAACAGGTGATGTTTCTGTAGTTTTGATTTCGCCTTTACCATCAATGGGGTTACCAAGAGCATCTACAACACGACCCAACAGTGCTTCACCAACAGGCACTTCTAAGATACGTTTCGTACATTTGGCCACATCACCTTCCGTGAGATGTTCATAATCGCCCATGATAACGACACCAACAGAATCTCTTTCGAGGTTCAAAGCTAGGCCGAAAACATTACCAGGAAATTCAATCATCTCACCAAGCATTACATCGCCAAGTCCATGGATCTTCGCAATACCATCAGTCAAACTGACGATTGTACCTTCGGTACGTGCTTCTGTATCCAGATCGAAGTCTTTAATCTTTTTCTTTATCAGTTCACTGATTTCTGTCGCACTGATTGTCATTTGTGACCCTCACTAATCCAGTGGGTTATTAATCTAAAAAATTTATTTAAAATCATTTGTCAGCTTTTGTAGCCTGCCGCGCAAAGAAAGATCGATCACCATATCACCGGCTTTTATAACCGCACCGCCGATAAGGCTTTTATCTACACTTGAGGAAATTTCAATGTCTTTACCTAAATTTTTCCTCATTGCCTCAGCTATACTCGCTGATTCTTCTGAGCTAAGTTCATGTGCTGACATCACCTCAACTCCCACAACACCTTTTTTCTCCGCAAGGAACTCCTCATACATACGAGTCATTTCTGGCGTGTATTGTAGACGCTCGTTCTCCACCAGAATCTTCAAGAAGTTTGTAACCTCCTTCTGACTCAGTGCATCACCACCAATTGAAGACACAATATCTAAAAGCAGTTCATTTGATACTTTGGGGTCATTGATCACAGCCTGCATCGATGCATCAGAGGAAATACTTCCTAAGATACTTAAAGCATCGGACCACTGTTCCATAGAATCACTCTCGACAGCATAATCAAAGGCTGCCTGAGCATATGGTCTTGCGATTGTAGTACTTTCTTGCACAGTGTTTTACCTATAAACCTACAGTTGAGCGCTCAATTTGGCTAGAACATCTTTGTGTGCGGAGGCATCAACCTCTCGCATTAAGACTTGTTCTGCGCCAGCGAGAGCAAGCGTAGAAACTTCATTCCGCAAGCCTTCTCGAGCTTGTTGAATGTCTTGCTCTACATTTGCTCGAGCGGCAGTCAAAATTCGTTCACCTTCAATTCGGGCATTATCTTTCGACTCATCCACAATCTCATCAGCACGTTTTTGAGCATTAGAAATAAGCGCTTGAGCCTGCTCCTTACCTTCCTTAATAATACTAGCAGAACGCTGCTCTGCAAGTTCAAGCTCATGTTGCCCCTTCTCTGCAGCAGCAAGACCGTCAGCTATTTTAGCTTTTCTGTCTTCCAGCATTTTTGAAAGAAAAGGCCAGACATACTTCATGATAAACCAAAGGTAGATCGCAAAAGCTATCGATTGCCCTATCAGGGTTGCATTAAAATTCACCTTAAAACCCTCTTGTTCCTGTTAATGTTGTTAACTTGGGTAACATCGGTTTCTTAGTGAGCTACGAGCTGACCAAGGAAAGGACTTGCCAAACTGAACCACATAGCGATACCAATACCGATCATTGTTACTGCGTCGATAAGACCCGCAACGAGGAACATCTTACCTTGCAGCATTGGAGCCAATTCTGGCTGGCGCGCAGCACCTTCAAGAAAGCGACCACCCAAGATACCGAAACCAATCGCAGTTCCCAACGCTCCCATGCCCAATAGCAGCAAGGTGCCCAGCGCTGTAAATGCTAAAATGTTTTCCATTATTCTTCTCCGAAGTAAAGAGTTAGTTATTTATAAAAAATTATCATTAATTCTTAGTGTGACTCGTGAGCCATACTCAGATAAACGATAGTTAACATCATAAAGATGAATGCCTGAAGTAGAACCACAAGTATATGGAACACAGCCCAGACAAAATGTAATGGCAATTGCCATAAACCCAACATAGCAATCAGCAAGAAGATCAATTCACCTGCATACAGATTACCAAATAGTCGCAAAGCCAAAGATACTGGTTTTGCTAACAACCCAACACCCTCTAACAAGAGGTTGAAAGGCATCATCCACTTACCAAAAGGTTGTAGAGTCAATTCACCTAAAAAGCCACCGACACCTTTAACCTTGACACTGTAATAGATGATCAAGATAAAGACGACGAGTGCTATTCCGAAAGTCACATTGGGATCTGTGGTAGGCACGACTCTGAAGAAAGCATGCTCATTACCCGTTATTTTTTGAAACAAAAGAGGTAGCCAGTCGACTGGCACCAAATCCATGGTATTCATTAACACCACCCAACAAAAAATTGACAACGCGAGAGGTGCTATCAAATCATTCTTGCCATGGAATATATCTTTAACGTTACCATCAACGAATTCGACGATGGACTCTACAAAATTTTGCATACCCGATGGGACACCAGGAGTACCATTTTTTGCGACACTACGAAACACCCAACAGAAAATTGCACCAAGAAATAATGACCAACCCATCGTGTCAACATTTAGTGCCCAGAAACCCATCTCAGCGGTTTCTTGAGCATCTCTTGCTATCGTCCAGCTGGCGTCGACTAACACTGAGCCATCTGTACGCTCATAACCTTCTGGCAGCTTACCCAAGGTTAAGTTTTGCAGATGATGCTGAATGTATGAATTAGAAGTGAGTTCTGCGTGTTCCGTCGTAGCCATCTATCTCTTATTCTCAGTTAGTTTTTATGTATAACTTTATCAATCTACATCCTAGGCCTAACGCCTAGTGTTTAATATCGCTAACCCAACCATATTCACGACTGTTATAGCTAAAAAGGTGAGAAACATCGCCGACATTTCCAGCGGTTCTACCGAATTTATGCTCAGAGCAAATATCAAGGCAGTCAATAACAATTTTCCAGCTTCGCCGATCATGAACCACTTCATCACCAGTGCTGGCGAATGCGCCGCGGAGTACCTAAATGCACATCGCGCGAAAATGGAGGTCGGCCCAATCGAAGCAAACCCGCCAAGTATAGCTGAGTATGCAAAAACGTTACCTTTCGTCATGTATAACAAGCCTGCTACGAAGAGCGTAACAATGACTTGTATTGCGATTACTTTATATGCGGTAACTTTATTTTGTAAAAGTTCTTTTTCTGAGTCCAACTACCAACACCTTCAGCTTGTCTGCTAGTTAAACATTTCGAGATGTTTGTTACCGACGCGCGGATTATAGCAGCAAATTACCAAGGATCAATCAAACAGTTTAGTTCTTTATAGTAAACACCGTTTCCTCATTAAAGATTCTGCTCATGTTCTGTTGTCAAAACTATTTGATATGCTCGATGATCCCATCTAGCTCATCTAAAGAATTAAAGTGTATGGTCATAGTACCTTTACCTTTAGAGCTATGCTTTACGGCAACTTTTGCTCCGATCTGTTCCGATAATCGGCCTTCTAAATTCACGACGTCGGGGTTTTCATGCATCATCTTGGAATTAGCAGGTTTATCAATTTGTTCTTGTAATTTTCGAGCTAAAGCCTCTGTCTGCCTTACAGAGAGCTGTTTAGTAATGACTTCACGCGCAGCTTGCTTTTGAGAAACACTACCCAGAGATAAAAGAGCTCTAGCATGCCCCATCCCTAGCTTACCCTCAGATAAATAACGCTTTAGCTCATCATCCAGCTCTAGTAAACGTAACAGATTACTAACCGCTGCTCGTGAACGACCTACCGCATCGGCCACAAGCTGATGAGTTAACTCAAACTCGTTAAGCAATCGATCTAAGGAGATAGCTTCTTCAAGCGGATTGAGATCTTCACGTTGAATATTCTCAATAATTGCGACACTTAATGCTACTTTGTCAGGCATGTCCCTAACTACGCTAGGAATTTCTTGTAAGCCTGCTAACTGAGATGCACGCCAACGCCGTTCTCCGGCAACTATTTCGTAACGTCCTCCATCTATCGGACGAATGACAATTGGCTGAATGACCCCTTGAGATTTGATTGAGTCAGCCAACTCTTCTAATGCTTCTTGGTCAAAATCACGGCGTGGTTGGTATTCTCCACTTTGGATCAGATCAACAGGAATCGAACGTAGCTCATCTCCATCACCTCTTCCAGCATCGGCTACATACTCGCTAGCCCCAGCTCCTAATAAGGCATCGAGCCCACGACCTAGACCTTTTTTCTTTGCAACCATGTTTTATTGTACCGCTCGCATTGGAGTATTTTCTGAACGTCTTAGCATTTCCCCTGCGAGCGCTAAATAAGCAACTGCGCCGGTTGATGATTTGTCATAGACCAGAATCGGCAATCCATGACTTGGAGCTTCTGCTAATCGAACATTCCTTGGAATTATTGTTTGGTAAACCCTATCACCAAAATGTTTAAGTAGTTGAGCTGAGACCTGATTGGCCAGATTATTACGAGAATCAAACATCGTACGAAGAAAACCTTCAACTTTTAAAGTCGGATTCAAATACGTGCGGATCTTTTCTACCGTATCCAAAAGTGCGGATAAACCTTCAAGCGCGTAATATTCACATTGTGTTGGAATGAACACCTTATCAGCAGCCACAAGCGCATTAACCGTCAACATACTTAATGAGGGAGGACAATCGATAATAATATAGTCATAATTATCTCGAACAGGCTCAAGCGCCATACGAAGTCTTAATTCTCGCCCGATCTCTTCCAACAAGCCAACTTCCGCCCCTGTCAGATCAGCATTCGTTGGTAATACATCAAAGCCAGACTCTTTAACGGTAACCAAAACCTCTGTAATAGGCTTTTCGTTCATCATCACCTCATAAGAGGAAGCTTCTAGCTCGTATTTGTTAACCCCGCTCCCCATGGTTGCATTACCTTGAGGATCAAGATCAACCAGCAGGACACGACGATTCATTGCAGCAAGGCTAGCAGCAAGATTAACGCTGGTCGTAGTCTTACCTACCCCACCTTTCTGATTTGTTACTGCAAATATTCTAACCATCAGGACTCTCTAAGATATTTAGCCAAACATTATTACTGATTTTTGTCTTTGATCATAATGATACTTCTTTCCGCGGTATCATGGGCAACCCGAACTTGATGGATCACAACCTCACAACTTTCAGGTAATTCTTTTAGTTCATCATCAGGGATCTTACCTTTCATTGCCAGCAGGTTTGGGCACAAATGCTTAACCTGTTCTTTCAGAGCGAGTAGGCTAGTAACGGCACGACTCGTCGCCATATCAAAACGACGACCATCATTAAACGCTTCGATACGAGCATGCACAACGTCAACATTTTTTAGACCCAGCTCGATCACAACCTGCGTTAAAAAACGTGTTTTTTTCTGGTTACTATCGAGCAGAACCCAGTTTGTATCTGGCGCTGCTATCGCTGCAACCATGCCTGGCAAACCGGCACCAGTCCCTACATCAATAAATCGCTTACCATTTAAAAATGGAAGAATCGTCAAACTGTCGATCAGATGCCGAGAAATCATTTCCTCAGGATCACGAATAGCCGTTAGGTTATAAGTCTTATTCCAGCGAACCAAGAGTTCTAGATAATCGATCAAGCGATCCTGAGCATCATCTTCTAAAGAAATATCTTGCAGAACTAGCGCATGATCGAGCTGTTGTTTTAAATCTTCCTTATTCAACCGACTTTCTTCAAATGGACGAGTAATAGAGAAATTGCAGCGGGAGTCACACCTGAAATGCGTGATGCTTGGCCGATAGTGGTTGGCCGAAAGTCAGTCAATTTTTGACTAACTTCCGCTGACAAGCCATGCACAGAAGCATAATCAAAGTTTTCTGGGAGCGATTTACCCTCGAGCTTCTTCGTTCGCTCAATTTCCACTTCCTGTCTTTCTATGTAACCACTATATCGGGCTTGAATAGTCACCTGTTCGGCGATGACAGGATCAGACACACCCTCACCCGCTCCCGGAAGGCTCATAAGATCCTTATAAACTACATCGGGTCGTTTCAATAAATCAGCCAACGAATACTCTCGACCTAACGCTTTACCAACGACGCGTTCAGCATCTTCTGCTGGAACCTTGTCCGGATGAAGCCAAGTAACAGACAGGCGTTGCTTTTCTTTTTCGACCTGCTCTAGCTTGGTTTCAAACAAACGCCATCGTTCATCATCAACCAAACCTAGTTCTCGGCCTTTCGGTGTCAGTCGCAGATCCGCATTATCTTCACGTAACATCAGCCGATATTCAGCACGGGATGTAAACATTCGATAAGGTTCTTTGGTTCCCCTTGTTGTCAGGTCATCAACCAAGACTCCAAGATATGCCTCATTGCGACGTGGAGTCCACGGCTCACGATCTTGAACTTGTAATGCTGCATTTGCTCCCGCTAACAAGCCTTGTGCACCCGCTTCTTCGTAACCCGTTGTGCCATTAATTTGTCCCGCAAAAAACAATCCACTTAGATATTTAGTTTCTAGCGTTTGCTTCAAATCACGCGGATCAAAATAATCATATTCGATCGCATAGCCTGGACGTGTAATATGTGCATTTTCAAAGCCCTTAATTGATCGAACCAGATCCAGCTGCACATCAAACGGGAGGCTGGTGGAAATACCATTAGGATAAACCTCGTGCGTATCTAATCCTTCTGGTTCTACAAAGATCTGATGTGAATCTTTTTCGGAAAATCGTACAACCTTATCTTCAACCGAAGGGCAGTAACGAGGCCCAGTACCTTCGATGCTGCCGTTGAACATAGGCGAACGATCCAGCCCAGCTTTGATCACATCATGCGTTTGCACATTGGTATGTGTGATATGGCATACCTTTTGTTCTGGATGCTCAGAAACATCGCCGATGAATGAAAACACCGGCATAGGATCATCGCCCGGCTGTTCTTCCAATTGGCTGTAATCAATAGTACGTCCATCAATTCTCGGCGGTGTGCCTGTTTTTAACCGTTCGACTCGAAAAGGTAATTCTCGTAATCGAGCAGCCAATGCATTTGAAGGTTGATCTCCCGCGCGTCCGCCTTGGTAATTACTCTCACCTATGTGAATTTTTCCGGCAAGAAAAGTCCCAACGGTTAAAACAACGGTTGGTGCCTCAAACCGCAAGCCCATTTGCGTGATAACACCTTTAACTTGCGTCCCCTCAATGATCAAATCATCAACTGACTGTTGAAAAATCGAAAGGTTTTCCTGTGCCTCTAACCAGCGACGTGTTTCTATCTTGTAGAGAGTCCGATCAATCTGTGCTCGGGTCGCGCGCACAGCTGGTCCTTTGCTGCTATTTAATGTTCGGTAGTGGATCCCTGAACGATCAGCGACTCGCCCCATCATGCCACCCAGTGCATCAATCTCTTTAACTAAATGTCCTTTACCAATGCCACCAATCGCTGGATTGCAAGACATTTGTCCCAAGGTATCCATGCTCAACGTCAATAAAAGTGTACGCGCACCCATTCGTGCCGCAGCTAGCGCAGCTTCTGTACCGGCGTGCCCTCCACCGACAACAATGACATCATAATCTTGAGGATGTTTCATAAAACCTTATATTTGAACAGCGATAAAAACCGTATTATAGGCATGATGTGTAGAAAAAACCTGTTAATTATTACCCTCTAAAAAATTGCTGAACAACTTAATCTAATTCTCGATTAAAGATTCTGCCCATAGAGGCGCTAATTACCTTTAATAGCTAACTCAAATTAAGATAATAAATGAACAAACACCAATCAGGCTTCACTCTAGTTGAACTCGTCATTGTGGTGGCAATCATCGGCTTACTCGGGGCCGTTGCTGTCCCTAAGTTTATTGATGTCACTAAAAAAGCTGAAACCGCTTCTGTCAAAGCTGTTCTCGGCTCTGTTCGCAGTGCCTTATCAGCTAAAGTAGCGAAAGGGCTAGCGAATGGAGAAGACATCACCGCATGGAAGTTTGATGGCAGTGCTGCATTAAATCCGATAACAGATCTACTCACAGATTACCCTGAAAATTTTATTGGACTAAAAACGATCAACACATCATCTGACGAGACTGGAAAATGGTGGGATCGGAGTTTCAGATCGAACGATCATTGGATGATGTATAAGCTGAAAAGTACCTCTCTCATCTCTGGCGGTTGGGAAAATGCGGGTCTTAATATCATCAATCACATTGTTGAAGTTAACAATGAAAATGGTGAGCTTATGGGGCTCAGCCTTACTCCTGGCAGCTATACCTATACCTGGAATAACTAAACATCGCCCGCTAAACATTAATATTAATGCGTTACGAGCCTCTATTAACTTGCTAACTCGAGTGACTCCCCATAATTAATAAAACCATCCCTTCATTTATTAGCTCAAAATCCACTCGTCATACAGCCTAGCTTTTTAATAAAGTACTCATAAAAATAATCATTCCGAAAAGTTAAAGGCATTTCCTTAACCGTCGATATTGGTATCAGTAACATAAGTTTCTAGGAGGAAACAAAGTGCGTAAACAACAAAGTGGTTTTACATTAATTGAATTAATCGTCGTCATGGTGATCGTTGGCTTACTCGCCGCCGTTGCAGTGCCTAAATTTCTTGATGTAACAAAAAAAGCAGAAGCAGCTTCTGTTAAGAACATTCTCGGTTCGGTTCGTAGTGCCTTATCTTTAAAAGTGGCCTCAGGTCTTGTTAATGGTGTTGACATTGCAACTTGGGCCTTCGACGGTGGGGATGATGCACTCGACCCAATGAATGACCTACTAGCTGATGCACCCGAAAGCTATGTTGGTATTAAAACAATCCGTGCAAGTGGCGATAAAGGCAGCTGGTGGGATCGAAACCTCTCTGCTTCAGACCACTGGCTGATGTATAGAGTTAAAAACGAATCGATCATTACCGGTGGTTGGCAAGCTTCTACAAACCCTCATATCATAAGCCGAATAAAACTTTTGGAAGAGGATGGAGAGAATGTAGGTTTAACCCTTGACGCTACAAGCTATCCGTACACATGGAATGAATAAAAGTATTCTTTTTTTAAATATTCCATAGACCAAGTTAAAGCTATTTCCATAGCGGTCGTTATATATGGCATTCGTTAAGTTTCTAGGAGGAAACAAAGTGCGTAAACAACAAAGTGGTTTTACATTAATTGAATTAATCGTCGTCATGGTGATCGTAGGCTTACTCGCCGCCGTTGCAGTCCCTAAATTTCTTGATGTAACAAAAAAAGCAGAAGCGGCTTCTGTTAAGAATATTATCGGTTCACTTCGTAGTGCCTTGTCTTTACAAGTAGCCTCAGGTCTTATTAATGGTAACGATATTGCAGATTGGGCCCACAACGGTGGGGATGATGCACTTAACCCTATGGATGATCTGTTAGCCGACAAGCCCGAGAGCTTTATCGGGGTCCTTCCTGGCAATGCACCTGCTAGCGAAAAAGGAAAATGGTGGGATCGTTCTAGCAATCATTGGACTATATACAAGTTGAAGAATGAGTCTCTTATTGAGGCATCATCTGGCTATAACACCGCGGGTAAAAACATCATGCATCGTATTGAAACGGTTACAGACCCTGATACTAGGGACCTTGTTGGCTTAACCTTCACCACTTATCCACGTTATAAGCACGTTTGGACTGAGTAACCCCACTAACCAATAATAACCTTTCAAAAGGGCTACGATACTAATCGTAGCCCTTTTGGTATTAAACTTGCTACTATCTTTTGAATTACATTTAACGATAGATCAACATGTCACACGCTTCATTAATTTTGTTAGGCCATAACGGCGCCGGAAAATCGACACTAATTCGCTGGTTGCTTGGCTTTTATCCCGATAGTTCACACCACCCTTATCTTGAGCAATGGCAAACAGTGCCACAGCTGAAACTAGATGAGTTAGGTTTTGTGCCTGAGCTCCCTTATCTTGATCAGAATCTGACGGGCGCTGATCAGTTCAGACTTTTCTCTCGACTTAAACATGTTTCTTTATCACATAAAAAAATGTGTCAACTTCTCGATCGAACCGGACTAGAGCATAACGTTCTAAAATTGCCCATTAAGAAATACTCCAAAGGTATGAAACAACGGTTAATGCTTTCCATTGCTCTGATCGGCGAACCTAAAACCTTATTACTAGACGAACCTCTATCAGGTCTCGACCCATTTGGCCATAAACAAATTATTGATTTATTGCTGGAGATAAAAGCTAGTTGTAAACTGATTTTATCAACTCACAACCTACAAGATGCTTGGAATTTGGGAGATGAAATATGGCTGCTTCAACAAGGTCAGTTTGTATACCAAGGTGATAAACCCGAAAACCAAGCTGCGTTAGAAAATCTCTATTTCGATCACCCGCCTCTCGTTAATAATTCAAGCGTAAAAAAATGAAACATCATCCAATAGCGGCTATCGCATCAGCGACACTTATTTCACTATTACGCAATAGACTCACCACATTTTTACTTTCATTAATGGTGCTCTTCACCCTGCTTTGTCTGGTGATTTCAACCGTCGATGCCGGCATTAGATTTCGCTTGTTTGAAAACCTTATGCTGAGCGGCCAAGCATTACTACTCTACGGCTTTGCATGGTTATATAGTTTTGAGATTCTGCGCCGTGAGCAATCCGAACTGCTCTTCATGTTACCGCTAAGTTCAGGGATTTCACGATCGCATTACCTCGTAGGACGTTTCATTGGCATGGCATCGACTATATTAGTGCTTGGAGGATGTTTTGTTCTACTCGATACGCTGTTGATTTTATGGTTAGAAAAAGCTTTTGTTTGGCAGCCTTTAATGCAAATCGTGATCACTACATTTGGTGCGATTCTAGCCGCAGCCATCGTTTTTTGTTTTGGTGTCATAACCCCCGCATTTAGTGCCGTCATCTACTCTTTATTGTTTTGGTTGATCGGACACGGGTTAGATGAGCTTTATTTATTTGCTGAACAAAAAATGTCTGTTGCTGCCCAAATAACGACAAAAGTTTTTTATTATTTATTACCTAACTTCAGCTTAACGGATCTGAGCTCGACGGCACTGAATCGGTTACCGGCTTCGAGTTGGGATTGGATTTTCCCGATCATATATTCATTAGGTTATAGCGCCCTGCTTTTAATGATTGCCAGTCTTCTTTATCAACGTAAAGCTTTGGTCGGAAATGATTAAAAAAACGATGTCAAAACCACTTGGAGCCTTATTTATTGGAAGTCTTTTCTTTATTTGGGTTTCTCAAATAGCACCTAAACCCAATATTAAAAATATCGACACGCCATCTTTCGCAGGTAAGTTAACGTTGCTACGCGCTTTGTCAGGACCATTTCATACCCTACTGGCTGATCGCTATTGGTTGTTATCCAGTTCGCTCAACGAGGCTAGTGCTACAACGGCTAAAGAACAAAACAGCCTACCTTTTTTTGATGCCATGAATACAATCGCAACACTCGACCCAGGCTATATGAACAGCTTACGTTATGGCAGCACATACTTAGCTTCCATTTACCGTCAACCAGATCAAGCACATAAACTGATCGACACAGCACTTCACTATACAAAAAAGAATAGCGATCTTTATTTATTAAAAATCAGCCAGGAAATTGGCTACCACTACCCGCCTCGTTATGAATTGATCAATCAATGGATTGCTGATTTTGAAAAAATTGAAGGTGATGCTCCTGATTGGTTGGGAGGTTCCTTACTCTATGCAAAACAACGTGAGCTTCGACGAGAATTACAACACGAAGACCTCAAGTGGCTACTCGACAACGCCACGAGTGAAATAGAGCGCTCCGCCATTGAGAAAAAAATGGCAGAGTTATAAAGAAAATAGATTAATGTTTGAATTGGTTTTAACCATTGAATATAAAAGTATCGTTTTGGCCATAACAACCGTTTCCTTCTAGTTTGGCTTTCCAACCATATGGCAGGTTTATTTTGGAAATAAATATGGATTCAGAGAATCAATACATTTCCTTTTTAAATCAGATATACAATCATTATTAAAAGGGCAATACTACGAAGATAAATGGCATGAATACAAGCTAGTGCTATTCCCACTAACGTGTATCGCATGGGTGGCTGCCATTTACAAATTATTTCTTCAAATATTTACTTAACCATTCTTATGTTCATCAGCCAACTCGGCATAATGTGTCGCTGAGTATTTAAGCATTTTAATCTCATCTTCGGTCAGATCACGTTTCTTTACTGCTGGTCGCCCAACCCAGAGTCCGCTCTCTAACACCTTATTCGGTGAGACTAAACTGCCTGCACCAAGAATAACATTATCCTCGATCACAGCATTATCCATCACCGTTGCACCCATTCCGATCAAACAATGATTGCCGATGGTACACGCGTGAATCAATGCTTGATGTCCAACGGTGACATACTCACCAATCGTTAAAGGGTCACCATCAGGATTCGTTGGACTCGAATGATTAACATGCAACACCGTTCCGTCTTGTATATTAGTGTAGTCACCGATCCTAATCGTATTCACATCCGCTCTGATCACCGTCATCGGCCAGATAGAAACATGTTCTCCAAGTGTCGCTTTGCCGATCACTAAGGCAGTTTCATCAACAAACGCACTGTCAGGAATCTCTGGTGAAACACCTTTAAAGGTTCTTATCGTCATTTTTAATTTTTCTCAGTTTATTTTTTATGTTCTATCTAGGCTGTTCTGAAGTCTTGCAACGTAATTGGCTGGAGCGTGACCAGAAAGCATTAGTGGAAGCTTATCTGACATTGATTTTAGTCGATAAGCCCAGTCTGTAAATGACTTCAGGTCAGGTACCCTCCAACCATTCAGCTTCCTATCTTGTGTGATCAGTTGTTGAGTAGTTTTATAATGGAGCTCTCCATCATGGTCAAAATAATAGCACTCACCTGCTGCAGAATATTTAACTTGAGCAATATCAAGAGGAACGCTAGTAACGAAATCACTGGCATTTTCGACACGAAAAAAAGGCATGTTATTGAAAGATCGAGTAAACCGCTGATCACCCGTGCGTGGTGAGCCAAACACGTAACAAGCTTCAACCGCATGACCTTTCCTAAGAAGTTGTGCTGTTGCTAAGGTTGCAAGTGCGGCTCCTAGGCTGTGCCCTGTAATATACAAAGGTCCTTGTTGTTCTCGAAGTAAAATTCGTAAATCTTTCCAAATAGCTCTTAACGCACGCATAAAACCTGCGTGAACCATGCCGCCATCAAATGCCTTCGTCTGATAGAGCATAAAATTATTTCGCCAGTCTTCAAACTCATTGCTGCCTCGAAAGGCTAACACCGTACAAGGCTTTTGATCTATCGTCTGCGCTGCTACCAGCATAGCAAAACTCGAAACTTGATCATTTTTCAGAGCCGCTATCTCACGCATTCCAGCTTGCTGTAAAACCGTCTGTCGAGTCAAACCATCGAAATCATCACCCAGCTCATCTGATTCCTGTCGATAAACTAAACGTGACAACTCGGCCAAACACCAAGCATTCTGCAAAGAAAATTGCTGTGAGCCAACCTCTAATAGAGGTTGTTGTTTTAATGAAAAATAATCTTTTGCCAGACCTGCCTTCGTTAGGGCTTGAAATGATGTATTCAATTGCATAACAGGATCATACAACGAAACCGGCTGAGTTTTAGCTTTAAAATTTAACCTTAAAGTTTCGTTAAGTAGCCCCAGTAACAACTTCATCATTTTCATCAAGCATTACGAGGCTCTAGCAAGCTCTCAAACCTCTGAGGTTACAGCAGCGATAAGACAGCTTCTTAGTGATTTTTTTTCAATTCAAGATCCTCTATTGTGCGGATAATTCCAAAATGGATTTACTGAAAAAATATGATGTGAAAGGATCTTTAGTGACCATTACAATCCATTTAAATTACTGTAATCTAGCCATTTCAAATCAAGGAATTGAGCACACATGTCAAAAAGCTCCTTTAAAGGCACTACAGGGTTAAAACGTATTTGGAATGCTTACCACTATTCACTGGCAGGGCTTATCTCAGCCTACAAACACGAATCAGCCTTTCGGCAAGAACTTGCACTCGGAATTCCATTAATAATCATTGCGCTATTTCTGCCCGTCACCTTACTGGCAAAAGCACTTCTGATCAGCTCTATTTTTCTTGTTTTACTTGTTGAACTAATCAACTCAGGTATCGAAGCAATTGTTGATCGCGTCTCTCTTGAACAACACGAACTTTCAAAACGTGCAAAAGATGTCGGTAGTGCCGCAGTCTTAATTAGCCTGCTTAATTGCTTCGTTATTTGGTGCTTTGTACTTGTTGATCAATTATAAAAATATGAATAAAAAACAATTACAACGTTATATAGAAAAAAAATGGGATGATTCGATCACCCCAGAGCTGATCGACTACATTCGCATTCCAAATAAATCGCCAGCTTTTGATCCTGACTGGCAAGAAAATGGCCATATGGAAAAAGTCGTTGATCAGTTTGTTCGTTGGGCAGCAGACCAGAATGTTCCAGATATCAACATTGAAGTGATTCGTTTAGAAGGCAGAACGCCACTCATCTACATGGATATTCCAGCGACAGATAAAAAAGAAAAATCACCTTCAATTTTGCTCTACGGTCATCTCGACAAACAGCCTGAAATGAAAGGCTGGAAAGAAGGTCTAGGCCCATGGATCCCGGTAATCAAAGACAACAAACTCTACGGTCGCGGCGGCGCTGATGATGGTTATGCGATGTTCGCTTCACTAACAGCGATTACCGCATTACAAGAACAAAACATTCCACATGCGCGCTGCGTGGTCATTATCGAAGCCTGCGAAGAAAGTGGTAGTTATGACCTACCTTTTTATATTGATGAATTAGCCGATCGCATCGGCCAACCAAGTCTTGTCATCTGTTTAGATTCAGGTTGTGGAAACTATGATCAACTTTGGTGTACTTCTTCTTTACGCGGTTTAGCCGGCGGTACATTGTCTGTCGACATCATTGGCCAAGGCGCACATTCCGGTGATGCTAGCGGTATTGTTCCAGACTCATTTCGTATTATCAGACAAGTGATCGATAGAATTGAAAGTGCTGAGACTGGCGAGATTTTACTTAAAGAAGCACAGGCTGAAATTCCTCAGTCACGACAAGACCAAGCGAAAATAGCCGCTGAAGTCATCGGTGAAGAATCCCACTCACGCTTCCCATTTGTCGGTGATGAAGACAGCAAAGCAGAACCTATCAGTTATGATCTGACTGAACTGGTTTTAAACAGAACGTGGCGACCCGCATTATCCGTCATCGGTGCTGATGGCCTGCCTTCGGTTGAAGATGCCGGTAATGTCCTAAGACCGAACACAAGCCTAAAATTATCTCTACGCTTACCACCCACCATCGATGCAGAAATAGCCTCAACCAAACTAAAAGAAATATTAGAAACCAATCCGCCTTACAACGCTGAAATCCACTTCGAGCCAGACTGGACGGCCAGCGGCTGGCATGCACCAGAACTGTCTCCATGGCTAGAAGAATCGATCAATAAAGCCTCAAATAACTTCTTCGGCAAACAAGCCGTACACATGGGCGAAGGAGGATCAATTCCATTTATGGGCATGCTCGGCGACAAGTTTCCCCAAGCGCAATTCATGATCACCGGCGTGCTTGGGCCGAAGTCAAATGCACATGGGCCGAATGAGTTTTTGCATATTCCGACTGGGAAGAAATTGACCTGCTGTGTGGCTAAGGTGATTGCTGATCATTTTGGGATTGCTGGTTAAGCTTTTGCCGGATTGTACCCCAATGGAACTTCCTTCGAACCTGCTACGCTAACCCGACCTACATACTTTTAGAAATTCGGAGTAAAGTGTGAATGATGGAAAGACTATTCTTGTAAATGTTTTCCATTAAGATATTTTCTTTCCAGAAATATAATAAATAAAAAAGGAGTCATTATGAAAGTAGGCATTATAGGTCTTGGCGCGATGGGCATGGGAATGGCCCTAAATCTATCTAAAAAAAATCAACTCTCTTCTTTCTGGAACCGTAGCAAAGAGCCGGCTCAAGAGTTATCAAACACAACAGGACTTACCGCAGCAAACTCCCCTGCAGAAGTCGCTAGTCAGTCTGAGTTAATCATCATTTGTGTATCCCGTGATGCCGATGTCCTAGAGGTCGTCAATGCCATGCTTTCGGGTATCAAGGAAGGAACGATTGTTTTGGATACTTCTACGGTGAGTTCTAATACGGCGAAAGAAGTTTCTGACATTTTAAAAACCGTCGGTGCCCGCTTTCTTGATGGCCCTGTGTCTGGTGGTGTCGAGGGGGCGAAAAATGGCACGATGGCCATGATGATCGGGGGTAATGAAGTGGACTTAGAAAAAATCCGCAGTTGCCTAGAAATCATCACTGGGAATATTGTCTATATAGGCCCAACAGGAAGTGGCCAAGCCACGAAAGCGGTTAATCAAATTATGGTTGCGGGGATCAATCAAGCCGTCACAGAAGCATTAGCATTTGGTCAAGCAATGGATCTTGACATGGATAAAGTCATCGATGTTGTTGGCAGCGGGGCTGCAGCGAATTGGTTTCTGGATCACCGTGGTAAAACCATGCTGAAAAATGAGTTCAAGAACGGTTTTAAAGTTGCCTTGCACCATAAAGATTTATCGATCTGCCAAGATATGGCAAAAAACAATTCTGGCGTTGATTTACCAACGGTAGAAATGACGCTGGATAACTATCAAGAATTGATCAAGCAAGGTTATGGTGAAGAAGATATTTCCTCACTTTTCCGAATCAAAAAATCCACTCAAAAAACCTAACGAATTAGTTAGGAAAAAAGGCTCTCTTCATAAAGAGGTGAAGAGGCAGGATCCTTAGGTTAAGTCACTATCTTGCGGTGGCTTTTTCTGTCCAAATTTGTTTTCATTTCCAGCGATTAATTTTTTAATATTTTCTTTATGTCGCCAAAAAATCAATACCACCATAATAATGCTGCACACTAAATAATGAGGCAGTGGCATAAAGTAGCTAATCGCAAGCAAACTCACTAAAGATGCCGCTAACGCCGCGAGGGATGAAAATCGAAAAAGTACCGCCATCAATACCCACATAGAAAGAAATGCGATGCCTACTTGCCAAGCAGTGGCAAAAATAACGCCTATAAAAGTCGCGATCCCTTTCCCACCTTCAAAGCCAAAGAAAATGGGATATAAATGGCCTAAAAATGCAGCAAGTCCGATACCCGCAATGATCAGATCTGGAGCACCCAGCATTTTTCCTATGAACACAGGAATAAGGCCTTTTAATAAATCGCCAGCCAGTGTGAGAAGGGCCGCAGGCTTGCCATGTAAACGCAGAACATTAGTTGTCCCAGGGTTATTAGAGCCACCTTGACGGGGATCTGAAAGTCCCATCATCTTGCAAACAACAACGGCTGAGCTGAAGGATCCAAGGAGGTATGCAAATATAAGGTAGCAAAGGTTTAGTATCATATTAAGACGTTTAATTTATATTATTGGGTTTATATTATTGGGTTTTGCGCTTAGGCTTAATAAAAATACTTTGGAGCTAATATCAACATGGACATAATATACCTGACTGATTTGAGAATCGACACCGTTATTGGTGTTTATGATTGGGAACGTAAAATTAAACAAACCTTGATCTTCGATCTGGAGATTGGTACCGACATTCGCAAAGCGGGTGAAACGGATGATCTGCAATATACCGTCGATTATGCCGCTGTTGCTGAACGTCTGGTGGAATATGTTGAGGCCAGTAGCTTTAAACTAATCGAGTCCGTCGCAGAAGGCATAGCAGACATTATTCTGAACGAGTTTGATGCGCCTTGGATGCGCTTAAAGATCAACAAAAAAGGAGCTGTCCCAATCGTCCGTGATATTGGTGTCATCATCGAAAGAAGCCGTGACTCATAAGGTCTTTATTGGTATCGGCAGTAATTATGAGCGTGAAAAAAACATTACTCTCGCGCTAACTGCGCTACGAGATACATTTGGTGAACTGCTACTCTCAAACGTCTACGAAACCGTAGCGATGGATAGCCTTGCCCGCCGAAATCACGCTAATAATTATTATAATCTTGCCGTCGGTTTAAACACTAAATTATCCCCCTTACAAACGAACCAATGCTTGAAAGCTATTGAAACAAGTGCCGGGATTCGCCGAAATAAAGTTTGCCCATTAGACATAGATTTATTGCTGTATGATGACCTGATTCAACATGATGCGGAACTTGATCTTCCGCGTCGCGACATTCTGGATTATGCCTACGTTACGATTCCCTTGGTTGAGATAAATGCTGATCAGCGGCATCCAGAAACAGGAAAAACATTTAAAGAGCATAGCCAATCAGATAACATTACTCATCAAAAAGTATGGCTTACTAATTTCAATGAGGGGAAAATTCATGTTTCTTAATCGCTTAAAATTAACACATCTTTTTACTACTTCGATCGTCTGTATAAGCTTAATGCTTTCAGCCTGCACATCAATGGATAGTTCCAAACGCATGGATAATATTAGCGACAGCCTCAACAGTTTTAGGAAAGCCGTGCGCTGGGGGTACTATGATGAAGCAACCCGCTATATTCAACTTAAAGATTACACACAAACCATGCGCGATACTGAGTATTTAAAAAATATCCGCATAACATCCTATGAATATGGTCAAAAACACTTTTCAGAAGATAAAAATAAACTCGACGTTATCGCCTTGATCAGTTTTTATGACGTCAATCGCGGTTCTGTCCGTTCAATTTCGGAAAAACAAAGCTGGTGGTTTGATGAGGAAAACAAACGCTGGTTCCTCGATGGAGATATTCCTGACTTCACCGATATATCGCGTCAATAGATGCTCGGCTTCCCTCCCCCCGAGCCAGCAGCCCTTGAGCTTAGTGAACAGTTACAAGCAAAAATTCGTCAAAGAATCCTAACAAAAGGCGGCAGTATTTCATTTGCAAACTTTATGCATATGGCCTTATACGAACCAGGGTTGGGATATTACAGTGCCGGCTCAGCCAAGTTTGGGTCTGCAGGCGATTTTATTACCGCGCCCGAAACATCCTCATTATTTGGACGTTGTTTTGCTCGTCAAATTCATCAAGTCTTTCAAGAGCTTGATCAAAAAATTATTCTCGAGTTTGGTGCTGGCAGTGGGCGGCTTGCTTGTGATGTTTTAAAAGAGCTAGAAAAACTACACGCCTTGCCTGATACCTATCTTATTTTAGAAGTTAGTGCCGATCTACGCGAACGGCAGCAACAATTAATCAAAACCCAACTACCCCATCTAATGGATAAAGTTGAATGGCTAGATTCCCTCCCAGATGAAAAATTCAGCGGGGTGGTTTTGGCCAATGAGATTTTAGATGCGATGCCTATTGAACGGTTTCAAATCACCGCCGAAGGCATTCAAGAACAACAAGTAACTTTCGATTCAGGCCAGTTCAGCTATACCAACAAGCTCGCTTCAAATACGCTCATAACCGCAGTAGAATCAATCTGCGTCGATCTACCTCTTGGCTATACATCAGAAATTAACCGTTCTCTCCCCGCTTGGTTCAACGGAATTTCTAACTCACTCTCTTGTGGTGTAATTTTCTGTGTCGATTACGGCTATACACAACGTGATTATTATCATCCTGAACGAATAAATGGTACGTTAATCTGCCACTACAGACACCGATCTCACGATGACCCATTTTTTGCCATTGGGCTTCAAGATCTCAGCGCTTCGGTCGATTTTACTAGTACGGCAGATGCAGCTTTCAACAATGGACTATCCGTTGCAGGTTATACCACACAGGCGATGTTTTTATTAGCTTGTGGCTTAACCGAGCTACTCGAGGATGAAAAGGAACACAATCCCGAACAATATTTACTGTTTTCCCAACAAGCGAAAACACTCACCTTGCCTGCAGAAATGGGTGAGCCATTTAAAGTGATCGGGCTGACCAAACAATTAGACATTCCCTTATTAGGGTTTGAAATAAACGATATGCTAGATCGGTTATAAGCTTTTAGCCGAATCAATCTAGCGATATCTTAGATTAATATAAAGGCTTAAAACAGGAAACCATTTTGGACTTAATACAACTTATCGTACTCGCCCTCATTCAAGGGCTAACAGAATTTCTCCCGATCTCCAGCTCGGCTCACTTGATCTTGTTACCACTATTAACAGGCTGGGCAGATCAAGGTTTAGTCTACGATGTTGCTGTTCACTTTGGCTCTCTTTTTGCGGTAGTGTTCTACTTCCGCGAAGACATCAAACACGTTCTGTTTGCTTGGTTTTCCTCCGTGTCAGGTGGAGAGCAAACAGCCAATAGTCGTCTTGGCTGGGCCGTTATCCTTGGAACTATTCCCGCCGTTATCGTTGGCTTGTTACTCAAAGACTATATCGAAAACGAACTACGAAGCCCACTCGTTATCGCCACAACAACCATCGTCTTTGGTTTATTACTTTGGTATGCCGATACGAGTGCTAAACACGTCCGTGATGAAAAATCGCTCAGCATAAAAGACGTTATGTTCATAGGTATAGCCCAAGCTATCGCCTTAATTCCAGGCACTTCGCGCTCAGGTATCACCATAACGGCAGGTCTCATGCTTGGTTTAACTCGACAAGCAGCGGCTCGCTTTTCATTCCTACTTTCAGTTCCCTTAATCCTTGCAGCAACGGGGTTAAAAACCAAAGATCTTATCGAAGCCGGTGGAGCAATTGATGTTTCTGGCCTGCTCATTGTTGTCGCCCTGTCTGCAGTGAGTGCTTATATTTGTATCCACTACTTCCTGAAAATCATCGATCGCATTGGAATGTTGCCATTTGTCATCTATCGGCTACTGTTGGGAACCTTCCTTTTCTGGTTACTACTTGTTCATACAGCAGCCTAAACTTTTCACTGATATGTGCCGCTAACTTGTGAGTTAAAAGCGAATTAGAAATATAAATTATGGCAAGACAATACCCCGTTTTGATGTATCACGGAATTCATGATTCTGAAAATGAACCAGGCCGCTTTGATTCTGTTTACAGCGTCACGCATCAGCAATATATCGAACAACTGGATTGGCTAAAAGATAATGGCTACAGAGCCTGCACACTGGCCCAGGCCGACACGGCAGCAAATGATGAAAAACTTGTTGTCATAACGTTTGATGATGGTGATGCGACCAACTTTACTGCCGGCCTAGCGCCTTTGAAGGAGCGAGACATGCTCGCCGAGTTTTACATCACAAGCGATTGGATCGATAACGATTTTAGCATGAGTTCGGATCAACTTCGCGAGCTTGATCAGTCTGGTATGGCGATCGATTCACATGGCAAAACGCATCAATATCTTAGTGATTTAGAGGATGCTGAAATACGCTTAGAGCTAGAAGAAAGTAAGCGTAAACTAGAAAAGATTCTCGATCATGAAATAACCACCATTGCCCTACCCGGTGGTCGTGGCGACCAACGAACACGAACTATAGCAAAAGAGTTAGGCTACAAAAAACTCTGTACCTCAGTACTCGGCTATAACGATAAAGGGTCTGACCCCTTTAAATTAAATCGTATCGCCATTACACGTCCGCTTAGTCTTGAAGACTTTGCTTCTTTAGTCTCAGCCGATGGCCGTGTTATGCGTAAGTTAAAACTTCGCCAGTTTATTCTAACCAGCATGAAAGCAGTGCTTGGGAATAAACTTTACGAAGTTGTTCGTAATAAATTTTTACCTGGTTAATAAAGAGATCGACTTAATGATATTAATCTTTTGGCTTAGCGCCCTATTCCTTTTTTATACCTATATCGGTTATCCCCTGCTGATGTTTTTGTGGGCTAAACTTCGTCCAAATAAAGTTGCAATGAGCGAATATGAACCGACAGTAACAGTCGTCATTTCAGCGTTCAACGAAGAAGATAAAATCGTTCCGCGCATAGAAAACCTTTTGCAACAAAATTACCCTGAAGACAAGCTAAAGATCATTGTTGTATCTGATGGTTCTACCGATGAAACGACCAGCAGGCTAAAACAACTCAACACCGATCGCTTACATATAATTCCACTAGAACGTAACTGGGGAAAATCGATTGCCGTCAGTCGTGGCGTATCAGAAGCAACGGGGGAAGTTATCGTTTTTGCCGACGTCAGACAACGCTTCTGTCCAGATGCAATTCGTTCATTAGCCCAACCATTTTCTGATAAACAAATAGGTGCAACCACAGGCGAGCTGATTTTAGAATCATCAGGTTCTGATCAGGAGCTAGAAGGCGTTGGTCTATATTGGAAATACGAAAAAATGATCCGTGATTCAGAAAGTACCGTTGATTCAATGGTCGGGGCAACGGGTGCCATTTACGCAATCCGACGCTCACTCTACGAACCTCTCCCCGAAGGCATTATTCTTGATGATGTCCTGACACCAATGCGCATAGCAAAACAAGGCTACCGCGTTTGTATGGTTCGCGATGCCATCGCATATGATCAATTAAGTGGTTCAGGTGGAGAAGAATTTGCACGAAAAGTGAGAACACTTGCTGGTAATTTTCAACTCATGCAAGTTGCTCCTTGGATCAATAGTCCATTCAAAAACAGATTATTTTTCCAATGGATTTCACATAAAGTATGTCGACTGTTCTCACCCTACGCGATGATTTTATTACTACTCTCATCATTCCTGATCGGGCATCCCTTTTATAGCTTCATAGGGCTATTGCAGCTGGTTGTATATATCGCTGCCACCGCAGGTTTAGTTGCAATGGCGCAAGGAAAAAAAGTAAAGCTCGTCGGTACAGCTTCGAGTTTTCTAATGCTAAATATCACCGCAGTCGTCGGACTATATTCAATTCTTACTGGCCAAACCGCCAGCTTATGGAAGAAACACTAATGGCTAAAATTTTATTTGTAACAACACGAATACCTTACCCACCTTGGGAAGGTCACCAGATCCGTACCTACAATCTGCTGAAACGTGTTTGTGATGTCCATGAAGTAAAACTTGTTTCTTTTGTTCGCAGTGATGAAGATCCAGCACATGCCGATCATTTACGCACTATTTGTAAATCGGTTGACCTAATAAAAATTCCCGCCGACCAAACTAAATTTAAATTATTTAAGACCATCCTTTCAGGTGTCTTAACTAAAACACCGTTCGTCGTTAAAAAATATTCTGCGCCTGAAATGGAACAAAGATTACGTCAAGTGATTGAACAAGATTCACCTGATCTAGTTCACTTTGACATGCTACCACTTGCGCAATATTTACCACTGTGTGGAAATATTCCAACGATTTTAAATGATCACAATGTCGAAAGTTTATTGGTTGAACGACGTGCAGAAGCAACCTCTTCAATTCCACAAAAAATATTCTTTTCAAACCAAGCTCCTAAGCTTGAACAGTTTGAAATTTTCGCCTCAAAAACCGCAACTCAAGTACTCGCTTGCTCGCAAGACGATGCCGATATCCTTAGCAAAATGGGGCAATCAGATGGCAACAATAAAGCTATCAATATTATTGCCAACGGTGTCGATATCGAACAATTTCAACCAAATCAAATAGATACTTCAGCTTCTGTTCAGGTTGATCCAAATAAAATCATATTCGTCGGTGGCATGGGCTGGTTCCCGAACAAGGACGGAATGAACTTTTTCATCAAGGAAGCGATGCCGTTGATCAGTGAAAAAAACCCTGACGCTCGTTTAATCGTCGTCGGAAAATCCAATGGATTGGACATACCTGATCAACTGCGGGACCAGATCTCTGCCACCGGCTTCGTTGATGACTTTCGACCACTCGTACATGAAGCAGGTGTTTACATTTTACCTCTGCGTGTCGGCAGTGGCACCCGCCTGAAATTACTCGAAGCAATGGCGATGGGTAAAGCGATTGTCTCTACACGAATAGGTGCTGAAGGTGTTGTGCTGGAAGATGGCAAAAACATTCTTATGGCCGATACTCCACAAGAAATTGCCGATGCCGTGCTCAAACTCATGGGTGATGCTGAATTACGTGATCGTCTCGGCAAAGCCGCACACGAACAAGCAGAAAAACTTTATGACTGGCGTATACTCGGCGATAAATTATTAGCGGTTTATGACACCATGCTATGATCATTTCCTCAAGGAGGATTAAAATGAAAAGATCATTAGGTTCAGCTTTATTATTTTCTCTCACCTTTTTATCATCGACTTGTTTCAGTTTTGATTATACGAAAGGCCTGTCTGATGAAGTCTTTCCGATCACCATCCCAACAGAATTACCCCCCGCAGGAACCACCTACAAAGACCCAATCTTCGGCACAAACATCACCCGTATTACGGATATCAGAGATCGAAACCCATCATCCAAAGCCGATGGGATTGTTAATGAATACGCCCGTTTTGATCCGCAAAATGCCGATGGCAGCTTAGCCATTTTTCGTGGCACTGATGCGACGTGGTATTTATACGATATGAAAACCCTTAAATCCAAGGGAAAGATCCTCAAACAAGGTCGTTACGAACCTCGCTGGCATGCCACCGATCCTGAAATATTCTTCTACATCGACGAAAATAAATTCTACAGATACAACACTAAGAAACGGAAAAGAACACTACTCTATAACGCACGAAAAGATTATAAAAACTCCTCTTGGATCACGACTCAAGGCGATGGTGACAGCTCTTCAGATAGTCGCTACTGGGCTTTTATGGTCGTCAACTACACCAACACTTCGATGACAGAATTGGATCGCATTATTTTCGATACCGAAAAAGGCGAAATCATCGCACGTTACATGGACACGCCCAACGCAAAAATCACCGATGCATATAACGTCAGTATGAGCATGACAGGAGAATACATCGTCGTCGAAAGCACACCCGCACAAGTATTCAATCGTGATTGGTCAAATGTAAGAACGCTTCCGGGTGTTCATGGGCATGGCGATCTAGCGATCTCAAAAGATGGCCGCGACGTGCTCGTCACACAAGACAACTCAACCGATTATGTAACAATGGTTTATCTCGACACATTGGAAGAAGTGAACCTAATGTTCATCCCCTTTCAGCCGCCAGAAGAAGGTGGCGTTAGTTACCAAGGCTTTCACTTTTCAGGCAATAGTGTCGCAACACCCGGTTGGGTTTTAGTTTCGACCTATGGTTATTCAGATACAACATCCTACTGGTCTGACGGCACATTATTTTTATTAGAATTAAAAGAAAATGGTCGCCACTTTCGCATCGCCCACACCAATGCAAAAACCACCAAAGACGGCAATAAAGACTACTGGGCAGAAGCCTTCGCCACTATTGATCGTCAAGGTAAATATGTTTTCTGGGGAACCAATTGGGGTATTACTGGAAAAGACTATGCGGATGTATATCGCGTGACATTACCTGAAGGTTGGTTTGAAGAGTTGGGAGAGTGAATCCTCTACGAACCACTTTAACACTTGATCTTTAAATCTATTTTCTCAACTAGCTTTTCGAATTCTCTATAGGCTGATAATATCTGCTTCTTTATAATAAGCTACTAGGCATATAGAATGAATATGAAGGGGATATCAAAGCACATGCTTATTGGAGTAACTATTCCAGTAGCTTTTATTATTAATGCCTTTCTAATCCCAGAACCTTATTCACACCCTTTAATTTATGTTGGATTGGCACCCTCCAAACTAATGCCTTTTCTAGAGAATCGTGAACTTATGAGACATGCAACAGAATTTGTATTTGGTCGAATGACGCCAAATTTCGCTCCAATTCAAATCATATTTTTAATCATATTCTGGTTTTTGCTCTCAATGTTGTCATCAATATCTGTGGCTCATTTAAAAATGGTGCGTAAAAATTCCTAACAAACACATTAAAAGTCGCCCACAAAAAGCATGGGCTGGACTCGCTAACGATCACCTTTTATTGCGGCGTTAGCTCTCTTATCATAGCAGCTAGGCATTCGCAAGTTCCGAGAAATGAGAGACAAGATATCTAGGCCTTCATAGATTCACGTCAAAGCAGTTTGACTCTCATATTAATGAAAAAATGAGATGCTAGACATCTAGGCCTCCATGGATTCATATCAAAACAGCTAGACTCTCACATTCATGAAAAAATGAGATTCTAGGTATCTAAACTTCAATAGATTCACTTCTAATTTAATAGCCTCTCACTTTTAGCGATATTTGACTTTCAAATATATTGAAATATAATAATCAAACCATATTGATGCCAATATTTATCCTACCGTGAGAGACTAATGGAAATTAAGGATCTAGATCTAGAAAATGCAGTAGATTATCACTACGAGCAATTTCCGCCTAAACAGTTGAACTATGAAAATTTCGTTGATGGCTTAATTAAGGCCACTGACGCGATAGCTCGATATGATCAGATGCTTAAGAATATGCATAATAGTGAGATATTATTAGCTCCTCTAAGAAATCAAGAAGCGGTTATTTCCTCGAGAATGGAGGGAACTGTGAGTACGATGGATGAGATTCTAAAATACGAAGCAGATCATGAAGGGGAAGCTACAGAAACTCTGAATGTACGATCGGAAGTAATAGAAACCATTCTTTATCAGAGAGCATTAACAGCCGCACAAAAAGCAATGAATGATGGGTATCCCATTTCTCAATCGATGATAAAAGCAATCCATCAGCGACTTCTGTCGTTTGGACGAGGAGCCAAAAAATCTCCTGGGGAGTTTAAAACAGAGCAAAACTATCTTGCTGATAGGAATAAGAAGAAAATATTATTTGTTCCAATTCGCCCTGAGAAATTACAAGATGGCTTAGATGTATTGTTTGAATATATAAGTAACAATACTGAGCCAGCACTAATTAAATCGGCAATGACACACATTGAGTTTGAAGCATTGCACCCATTTAAAGATGGTAACGGGCGGATTGGTCGAATGCTAATAACTCTAATGCTATGGAAGTCTGGCACCATATCAGCTCCTCATTTCTATGTGAGTGGTTATTTCGAAGAAAATAAAGACGAATACATCGATACTATGAGGCGTGCATCAGAAACTGGAAACTGGGATGAATGGTGCTCATTCTTTCTGACAGCAATCGAACAGCAAGCAATAAGAAACTTAGCTATTGCTGAAAATATAAGAGAGCTCTACGAAGAAATGAAACAGATATTTTCTGACACCTTGTCTTCGAAGTGGAGCGTAACAGCCCTTGACTTTGTATTTACAAATCCTGTGTTCCGCAACAATAAGTTCACATCTAATAGCGGTATTTCTGCAGCAACAGCAGCACGATTCACAAGGACGCTATTGGATGAAGGAATTATTCGAACTGTTGAAGAGGCGTCAGGAAGAAGACCTGCACTATACTCTTTTGAGTCGTTAATGAATCTAGTTCGAGTATAAAGGCGGTTCCAAACTCAAACTTTTTATCAAGAAAAATAATATAAATACATCAGTCTAACCTATCGATAAAAACCTCCTTACATAACCCTCTTAATAACGACCAACCTTTCCCGACGTAATGCTTCTGCAATCTGTGGGCCTTTCATTCCCGCTTCAATAATAGGCTTTATATCTACCGCAGATGCGGCAACCTGAACCGATTTAAAATACGCGGCTTGTGGGTAGTCTGAGTCTTCTTTTCCGCCACGCCCTTTTGCCTCGGCTTCACACGTTTGCAAAAATTGATCAAATCTTTCCGTTCTTCGAAAGGCGTCCATTTGTTCTAATTTTTTTAAAATGGTCGAGGCTTTCATTTCTTTAACACGGTGGCAGATTGTATGAAACTCACTCACGATCAAAGCTAGATCTCGATAGTCATTAGGAACTTTTGTTCGTGCGCAAAGTGTTTTTATTTCATCAAGGCCACGTTGTTCATGACCGTGATGGCTCGGTAAAATATCTTTTGGTGTCGTGCCTTTTCCAAGATCGTGCACCAGTGCTGCGAACCGAACTTGTTTATCGTCTGTCAGTCTCACCGCTTGCTCTAATACCATCATGGTGTGTATGCCAGTATCGATCTCGGGATGATATTCTGCGGCTTGGGGAACGCCGTATAAGCGATCAATTTCTGGAAAAATAACGGCCAGTGCTCCGCACGATCGCAAGACGGCAAAAAATTGCTCTGGGTGTTCTTCGCCTAGTGCTCGTTCGAGTTCTTGCCAGACGCGTTCGGCGACTAGGGCATCCACTTCGCCTGACGTAACCATTTGCTTCATTAAAACAAGGGTTTCATCGGCAACTTGAAATCCGAACCGTGCTGCAAAACGGGCAATACGTAGTATCCGCACAGGGTCTTCAGCAAAGGCTTCGGAGACGTGTCGTAGAAGTCCTTTTTTCAGATCAGCATAACCATTAAATGGATCAATAATTTTTCCATTCTCATCTTCGGCCATTGCATTGATCGTGATGTCTCGTCGTAGTAGATCTTCTTCTATCGTCACACTGCGTGAGGTATCAAATTCAAAACCCGTATAACCTGCTGCAACCTTTCGTTCTTTTCTGGCAAGGGCATATTCTTCATTGGTTTTTGGATGCAAAAAAACGGGAAAGTCTTTTCCAACTTGTTTGTATCCTAGATCACTTAACTCATCCGGCAAAGCACCAACAACCAACCAATCAATATCTTTGACCTGAAGTTTTAAAAGCTTGTCGCGGACAGCACCGCCTACTTTATAGATCTGCATAGCGTTATTTTAATGCTTAACCGATGACGAAGAGCAAGTAGTTTCTAATGCAGGCACAGGCTTTAGTTGAGAATGTACAGAATCGATTTCCTCATTCATTCTCCATTGATACAGCACTGAGTAAAACAAGGCTCGTCGAACATAGCGTCGAGTCTCTGTAAAAGGAATCGTCTCAGTCCAAAATTCTCCGGGCATACAGCCCTGTTTTGGTCGCCAGCGTTTTACTCGGTGTGGCCCTGCGTTGTATGCTGCCGCGGCCATAATCAAGTTTCCATCAAACCGTTCGAGCATCTCTTTTAGATAAGCCGTGCCTAGTGCGATGTTCGTTTCTGGTTCGTAAAGCTGTCTAGAATTTTTAAGCTTGAAACCGATTTTTTTCGCCGTTTGCTTTCCTGTTGCAGGCATTAATTGCATTAGCCCCAATGCGCCCGCCGATGATGTAACGTCGTGTATAAAAGCACTTTCTGATCGCATCAAGGTGTAAATAATGGATGTCGGCAAATCTCGTTTTTTAGCATAGCTCTTTATTATTTTATTGAAGGGTAATGGAAAACGACGAGATAAATCGTTGTAGGCTTTTGCTTTGCCTAGTGTCAGAATACTTCGATCAGGCCATCCCCATTGATCAGCGAGCACTGCGGCCAACAACAATTCTTCACGCTTCATCTTGTTGGTGGAGTGTGTCCACTCACGCCGAGCATCTTCATACATTTTTAATTGATAAAGTTCACCTGCTCTTTCGATTCCTTTGTTCTTCAATAAGCTTGTTTTCTGTTCATTACTCAAAGGTAAGCGGTTGTCACTAAATTTATATTCTTGACCTAATTTTTCTGCTGATAGAAAACCATAATAGTCACGTTTTTTTGCCAACGATTTAAAGATCACATCGGCAGCGGCTTTGCGTCCCGTTTCTTCGCTTGCACGTGCACGCCAATATTGCCAGCGGAGCTTATTAAATTCCGGTGTCGATTCTTTTTTCGTCCATTTGTATAAACGTTTCCAATCCTGATTTTGTGTGCCATAGCGAATGACGTAACGTTGAATATACTGACCAGCCTGTTTTTCTTGTAGAGTATCTAACCATTTGCCAGCCTGTGGTTGTTTTTGCTGAATGGCCGTAAATGTAATTTCACGATTCATCGCATTTGATTCAGTCTGGCTAAACTTATGCTGCGCCGATAAAATCTTCCAAAGCCTATGCGCTTTAAGTGCATTTTGATTGGTGAGTTGTTTCAAGCCATAAAAAATTACTTCTCTGGAAAATACGGTGTCTTTTTTTAATCGTTTATCTAACAGATTTTTCTCTGGATCAGCATAAACGTCTCGCCATAACTGAACCTTTCCTTGATCCTTTGTATTTAGTCTTTTTGACAAATGCTTTGCTAAACCTATGTTATTTGCATTCATCGCTAACCCCACGCGCTGCATAACTAACGAGCCTGTCATCGCTTTACTACCATACAAAACCTTAAAAGTGGGATCACATTCACGCTTTTGAGATTTTCCTACCAACCACATTTTTTTTATATCGTTCAATAGTGCAGCGTCAACCGGTGCTGTTTTGATACGAGCTTGCAGCTGATAACAACGCAAAACATCACCATAGCTATCTTTGTAATGATGGAGAAAGATCTTCCACTCTTTTCGTCGCGCCAGTGAATACAGCCAACGCACTCTTAAACGTCTCGCTAATGGCGTTCCGGCATTGTTGGATAAAAAATGTTCAATATCATGCTTCGATCGGCCAGCAACATTTGAGTATAAGTGTCCGAATTCTAAATACGGATAGAGAGAATAGTCTTCCAAACCTTTCGACAACTGAGCAAGATCGTACTCTCCCCTAGCTTGAATCTTCTTATATGATTGTTGAAACTGCTGCCGTTGTTGTTCTAAATTTTTTGCGTTGGAATTGATCGGGAAAACCAATATTAACGAAAGACCTATAGCAAACGAAATTAATTTTCTTAACGACACCAATGGCATAAAGAGTTTTCCTTGTTAGTTTAAAAACAAAATATCAGGACTGTTATACGGCCAGTTTTTCTCTCAGGTAAACAAAGATATAAAAAATATCCTATTAATACTTTATCAAGCAACGAAAGGATATTTTTCAACCATTTCGGTAGAAAAAAACAATCTTATTCTGAGTTCTCATCATATGACATTTACCTGCATTGAACTAGAACTCACTGTTACAATAAGTGTGAGGAGCCACACATATGTTAATTCTACTTGCTTATATTCTTACTGGTATTGTCGCTGGTATCACTGCGGGCCTTTTAGGACTTGGTGGTGGGGCAATCATCGTACCTATTCTATATGCTATTTTTCAGTCTCAAGAACTCGCCCTTAGCTCCACGATGCAGCTAGCGGTAGGAACTTCTCTCGCAACCATCGTCTTCACCGCCATCTCATCAGGACTATCGCATCACCGATTGGGTAATGTTCAAATGAAAACCGCCCTTTATTTAGCTCCTGGAATCGTCATTGGGGCTTTATTAGGTGCGGCTATCGCTGATATCGTCTCAACCGATGTCCTAAAACGTGCATTTGGAATATTCGAAATTTTGGTCGCCATTCAAATTGGCTTAGGCTTCAAGCCCGCCGCTCAAAGAACTCTTCCTAACCCTAAAGGCTTAGCTGCATCAGGAGGAGTCATCGGCACCATCTCATCACTTATGGGTATCGGTGGTGGCTCCATAACGGTTCCTTTTCTACTCTGGTGCAATGTTTCTATGCGCGAGGCTGTGGGAACATCAGCCGCTTGCGGACTACCAATAGCCATTGCAGGTGTATTAGGATTCATCATCGCAGGGCTCAACAACACGGGCTTACCTGAGTGGAGTGTGGGATACGTCTATCTGCCCGCCATGATCTGCATCATTTCCACCAGCGTTTTCTTTGCCCCCATGGGAGCAAAACTGGCACATCGCCTTCCAATACAAACGCTTAAACGCATTTTTGCCATCGTGCTTGTACTTGTTGGGCTGAAAATGATCTTCTGATAGACTTAAGCCATTGTTTTTAAGGTTTAAATAAATAATTGAATATTTTTAGAAAATGGCTGTCCAAACATTAATAGAAATAACGACCCGTGGTAGGAAAATGCATGAGATCACAGCAGAAGTCCAAGGGCTTGTTTCGAGTTCAGGCGTAAAATGGGACCAAAGCTTCTCCCTGATCGCGATCCACTGTTTCAACATAGAATGGCAGGCTCTGACGATATGCAGGCTAATCTTAGGACGGTTTTAACCGATAGCAGCCTATCGGTCCAATTGGTTCAGGACGCTGCCGGTTAGGGGCATGGCAAGGAATTTTTTCATGGGAACATCGTCATAATGTCTCATCGAAGAAATATAGTGATAACATCCTTAAGAGCGTAAACTACGCAACTAAGAATTTAATAATGTTATGAAGTTAAATATGAAAAATATATACCCACTTTTGTTAGTTTTAATGAGCTTCTTCCTCTCAGCTACGGTACAGGCTGAATCGAGCGCCCTAGATGTGGTGAAAAATACCTCAAGCCAGGTAATCGAACGCCTTAAAGACGATTCGCAAGGGATAAAATCTGATCCAAAACGGATCAATCAACTTGTCGATGAGCTGATCACGCCTAGTTTTGACTTTCCTAAAATGTCTCGTTGGGTTTTAGGTAAAAACTGGCGAAAAGCCTCAGATGACCAGAAAGTACGTTTCAGCAATGCCTTTCAAAGTCTATTGATCCGCACCTATTCTAGAGCATTAGCACAGTCAGATAATGTCGATATTAAATACTTGCCTGAGCATCCCTCAAAGGATGGCAAAAAAACCACCATAAAAACTGAAGTATATAGACCTGGTGGAGCGCCGCTAATCCCGATCAGCTATCGTTTATATAAAGCTGGCGACACTTGGAAAGTTTACGACGTGTCGATTGATGGCGTGAGTTTGGTCTCAACCTATCGTGGTTCGTTTAATGACAAGATCAAAAAGAAAGGCTTAGATGCCTTGATCAGCAGCTTGGAATCTCGTTCTTAGCTTAATAACTATAGGCCGCAAGCTTTAATATGCTCATCCGCTTAACTGAGGATGAGCACTTCTTCCGCCTTATAAACTTCCTTCAATATTATCTTTACCCTCATTCATAACAACTATATAACGCAAGGTCTTTTCTAACTGACAATAACTGTCAGCTCATCTCGAGCACCTAAGTTCACAAATATGATGACTCTTTGTTGATGTCATCTCTTTCTTATTCTGTTATAGATAAGCCATGAACTCAGATATTTATAAAAAACACCTGAAAGATTGTGAAGAGATTATTGCTAATGATGGTTGTCAATTAAAAGAATTATTACATCCAAAAAATGATCCAATAGACTTACCCTACTCTTTTTCTGTCGCCACTGTAGAAATCGGCAAAAGTACCTACCGGCACTATCTCAAGCAATCAGAAGTCTACTTTATTCTTGAAGGACAAGGACGACTTCATATTGGAGATAAAACAACCGAACTAATAAAAGGCGGAACAGCACTGGTGCCACCTGGACAAGAGCAGTGGTTAGTCAATACCGGAGAATCAGAACTAGAGTTTATCGCTATTGTCAGCCCTCCTTGGCGTGAAGAGGATGATGTTAGAACTGAGTAATAAACTCTTGAAGTAAAGCCATACCTGTTAAGGAAGAAAACATGTTAGTCAAAATCAAAAATCTACTAGAAAATCCTGAGACTCGACAGGGTAAGAAGCTAGCTTTCTTTATCCAGTTTCTAATAGTGATTTCATTGATCTCTTTTTCAATTGATACCCTTCCTAACTTATCGATAGGCATTAAAAAAATTTTACGGTTGATGGAAATGTTTACCATCGCAATTTTTACAGTTGAATACCTTCTTCGAGTATTCACTGCTGATAAAAAGTTTGGTTTTATTTTGAGTTTCTATGGGCTTATCGATTTAGCCGCTATCCTGCCTTTTTATATTGTATCGGGTCTTGATCTTCGAGCCATGCGAATTTTCAGACTTCTGCGTCTTTTTAGAATACTTAAATTAGTTAGATACAATAAAGCAATCAACCGACTCCACCGAGCTTTTATCATCGTAAAAGAAGAGTTAATCTTTTTTTCATTTGTTTCATTGATATTATTGTATCTTTCCGCCGTCGGGATTTACTTTTTTGAACATCATGCCCAACCAGAGCAATTTAAGTCCATATTTCATAGCCTGTGGTGGTCAGCTACAACACTAACGACAGTTGGTTATGGGGATATCTATCCTATAACCACAGGTGGTCGTATATTTACATTCTTTGTGCTGATGATAGGGCTTGGAACAGTTGCAATACCTACAGGCCTAATCGCTTCAGCTCTGTCTCAGGTAAGATCTGAGGTTAACGATAAGAATGAATAAAACAAAGGGCTAAAATTATGACAAAGACCTTACATTTTATTTTCGATAACTAGAAAAATTACTCTGAAACTTTGCCCCTACAAAAATGAGAACACCATTCATCACACGATATGTTTACGATGTTTTCTAAATCAACTGGGATCGGTATTAACTATTCATCTTTTAGAATATTCCTCATTTTGGCTAGTAAATCTAAAAAACATAACCTGCTCTTTGGTCTCTATTTTTACAACTTCCATTATGTCCTCCTACAGCATAATATTGATTAATACTTTTAGACTCGATCACTTATAACCATACTTTTTATTTCACATAAAAAAATATTTGAGGGTAATTAATGAAGTTTTGCAGCCAATGTGGAGATCCTGTCACTCTTAAAATTCCAGATGATGACAACCGGCCAAGGTTTGTCTGCGGATCCTGTGACAGGATTCATTATGAAAACCCCAAAATTATCGCTGGTTGTTTACCCATCTGGGAAGACAAAGTTTTACTATGCCGACGTGCGATTGAACCACGACATGGCTATTGGACCTTACCTGCAGGCTTTATGGAGAATGATGAAACCATCCAACAAGCCGCAGTAAGAGAAACAATGGAAGAAGCGAATGCGAGAGTTGAGTTACAAGAACTTTTCACGCTACTCAACCTCCCTCATGTTAGCCAAGTCTATATGATTTTCAGATCTAAGCTGCTTGATCTTGATTTTAAACCTGGAGTCGAAAGCCTTGAAACTAAATTGTTTAGCAAGAATGAAGTCCCTTGGAATGAGCTTGCCTTCAAAACAATTGAACATACCTTAAAACTCTACTTTGAAGATTATCAGCACAAAGACTTTCAATTTCACCTCGGTGATATAATTCCACAAGAACAAGAGATGATCTTAGTTAAACACGAGCCTTAGAGATATGAAGGGAACCTATTTATGACAGACACTATTTTCAGCAAAATTATAGCTAGAGAAATTCCAGCTGATATTATCTATGAAGATGATCTCTGCTTGGCATTCAACGATATTGTTCCACAAGCACCAATGCATTTCTTGATCATTCCCAAAAAGCCTATTGTGAACATCTCTGATGCTGAGTCAGAAGATAAAACACTATTAGGCCATATGATATTAAAAGCGGGAGAGATCGCTGCAGAACAAGGTCATGGCGACAATTTCAGGTTAGTTACGAATAATGGTGAGACTGCAGGTCAGACTGTTTTTCACCTGCATTTGCATGTGCTTGCGGGAAGAGCTTTCGCTTGGCCGCCGGGTTAGTTTTTTGTAATAGAATTTAAAACCTCTTCATACATTTTTAACAAACGTATGAAGAGGTTTTAAACTAAACTTTAGCGCTTCATTGTATCAAAAAACTCATTGTTATTTTTAGTCGCTTTCAAGCGTTCGATCAAGAATTCCATCGCTTGAATATCTTCCATGCTATGCATGAGCTTCAATAAGATCCAAATCTTCTGCTGTACTTCTGGTGTTACTAATAAATCGTCACGTCGTGTTCCAGAACGATTGATATTGATCGCAGGATAAATACGTTTTTCAGCAATCTTACGTTCAAGATGCGCTTCCATATTACCGGTACCTTTGAACTCTTCAAAGATAACATCATCCATTCGTGAACCTGTATCAACAAGTGCCGTGGCCAAAATAGTTAAACTACCACCCTCTTCGATATTTCGTGCTGCACCAAAGAAACGCTTAGGACGTTGTAGTGCATTCGCATCCACACCACCCGTAAGCACTTTACCTGAAGAAGGAACTACCGTGTTATATGCACGAGCTAATCGAGTAATTGAGTCAAGTAGGATAACGACATCTTTTTTATGCTCAACTAAACGCTTAGCTTTTTCGATAACCATCTCAGCCACTTGAACGTGACGGCTAGCTGGCTCATCAAAAGTACTGGCGACTACTTCACCCCTAACTGTACGACTCATTTCCGTAACCTCTTCAGGTCGTTCATCGATGAGTAATACGATCAAGTGGCATTCAGGATGGTTGATTGAAATCGAGTGCGCGATGCTTTGTAGCATCATCGTTTTACCCGCTTTTGGTGGTGAAACAATCAAACCACGCTGGCCTTTACCTATCGGAGAAACTAAATCGAGCACCCGTGGAGTCAGATCTTCTGTACTACCATTGCCCAACTCAAGAGTAATACGCTCGCGTGCGAACAAAGGGGTTAAATTTTCAAATAAAACTTTATTCTTTGCATTCTCTGGTGGTTCAAAGTTGATTTCTTCAACCTTCAGTAAAGCAAAATATCGCTCACCATCTTTCGGTGGTCTAATCTTTCCGGCAATCGTGTCACCGGTACGTAAACTAAACCGTCTAATCTGGCTAGGTGAGACGTAAATATCATCCGGGCCTGCAAGATAAGAGCAATCTGCTGATCGTAAAAATCCAAAACCATCCTGTAGAATTTCTAGAACACCATCTCCAAAAATATCTTCGCCTTTTTTAGCATGTGCTTTAAGGAGATTAAAAATAAGGTCCTGCTTCCTTGCGCGCGCAATATTATCAATTCCCATCGATTCCGAGACCTTGATCAGTTCGGCGGCAGAGTGTTCTTTCAGTTCTGTTAGATTCATAGTGTATTTTTGTGTTTATTAGGTATAGAAAATGCGCAGAAACCTCTGCGGAAAGATGTAGCTAATGATTATTGGCTGAATTTGTTGGATTTGAGTTCTTTTTATGAAGCGGCCCGGCAGACTGCTTCGTTATTGATATTCCGAGGATAGCACTACATAAAGCACTCGTCCAGCCTCAATTAGCCAAGACTGGACGATGAAGTGTTAAATTGTGCTATCAATAAAAGCAGCAAGCTGAGATTTTGACACTGCACCAACTTTTGTTGCTTCAACATTTCCATTTTTAAAAATCATCAAGGTCGGGATACCACGGATACCATATTTAGGTGGTGTATTCTGATTTTCGTCAATGTTCAGCTTAGCGATTTTGATCTTATCACCGTATTCACTGGCAATTTCGTCCAGAATTGGGGCAATCATTTTGCATGGTCCACACCATTCGGCCCAGTAATCGACCAGAACAGGTTGCTCGCTATTCAGAACTTCTTCTTCAAAAGAATCGTCAGTAACTGCGTGAATATTCTCGCTCATTTATATATTTCCTCTAGAATTACTTGTGCCTGCTCATTTTATTAAAAACGGCACGGATGCTGATTTTCGGCTAGTTTCCAGCCACTAGTCAAGTCTTATCGCTACAATTCAGACAGTTGTTTCACCATTGGTTCAATCCATTGTCGAATTTCTTCTGTAATTAGATCGGCACCTTTTCCTTCTGCTTCGATTGCTTCACCAATAAAAATATCGATCACGCCCGGTTTTTTCAAGAAACTATTCCGGGGCCAAAACAAGCCGGCATTATGTGCCACGGGTACAATTTTGGCTCCAGACTCTTCCGCTAAAACCCCACCGCTCTTACCATAACGACGAGTTTGCCCGACAGGAATTCTAGTTCCTTCAGGGAAGATGGTGACCCAATAACCTTTCTGCAAACGTTCCTTTCCTTGATCAACCACTTGCCTCAATGCCTTGCGTCCAGCATTACGATCAATCGCAATAGGGCTTAGTGTTGCAAGTCCCCAACCAAAAATAGGGATCCACAATAACTCTTTTTTTAATACCCAAACCTGTGGTGGGAAAATAAATTGTAGCGCTAAAGTTTCCCAAGTTGATTGGTGATTACACATGATAATCGACGCTTCTTTAGGAATATTTTCTTTTCCATGAAGACGAAAGGATAAGCCGCAGGTGATTTTTACCCACCAAATATTACAACGCGCCCAACCACTTACGATTTTATAACGTCGTTTAAAAGGCAAAAAAACGATCAATACACTTAAGATGGAAAAGAAAATCGTTAAAGGCACTATCCCGAGAAAATAAAGTATCGATCGTACAGTTAACATTAATTTTTCTCTTCCAATAAAGTATCTATACAGGCCGCTAGATCTGAAAATATCTCGACATCTGACAATTCGTTATCAGCCGCCATCGTTCTTTCTCCCTTACCTGTTCGTACTAATTTAGGAATTGCTCCCGCCGCACGCGCAGCCTTAATATCAGAGTAACTATCCCCAACAAACCACACTTTTTCTAGAGAGATATTCAGTCGTTCTTGAATCTCTTTCAACATTCCTGGCTTGGGCTTCCTACATTCACAACCCTCGTCCGGCAGATGTGGACAAAAGAAAATGGCTTCTATTTCTCCTCCCAGCCGTGCTAGTTTTTTATGTAGCTTTTGATGCATTGCATTGAGCATGTTGATATCGAAATAACCCCGCGCTAGCCCCGATTGATTGGTAACAACAATCACTCGAAACCCTGCTCGGTTAGCCTTCGCAATAGCCTCTAAGCTACCAGGAATAGCTATCCACTCTTCAGGACTCTTTATATAATCATCTGAGTCTTGATTAATGACCCCATCACGATCGAGAATAAGATAAGCCATTAGCTTTGTAAGCTGGAAATATCAGCAATTTCCATAAACAATGAACGCAATTGAGCTAATAAGGCTAAACGATTATTCTTCACCCTTGCATCGTCACACATCACCATAACCTGATCAAAGAAAGTATCAACAGGCTCGCGCAGTACGGCCATACCCGCAAGTGCTTCGGTGTACTGCTGCTGTTCTAAGTTGTCACGAATGTTGTCTTTTACCTTAGTTAGGGCTGAAAAAAGATCCTTTTCTGCCGGTTCGTCTAACAGTTCAATGTTAATTTGATCTGCTGGTTGGCTGTCCAATTTTTTCAGTATATTTCTGATCCGTTTATTCGCCGCCGCCAAGCTTTCAGCTTCTGCTAACACCCCAAAAGCTTTTACAGCATGCATGCGACGATCAAAGTCATACGGTTTTGTTGGTCGTTTCGCAACCACCGCTTCATAAATATCAACACTGATCTTTTGATCGATGTAATAACCTCGCAATCTTTCTAGCATGTAGTTGAAAACCTGTTCGACAACATCTTTTTCAGTAATGACATCCACATAATTTTCAGCTGCTTTGCTCAACAGATCGTTTAAATCAAGATCCAGCTTGGCCTCGATCATAATACGTAAACATCCAAGTGCTGCACGACGCAAAGCAAATGGATCTTTAACACCGGTCGGTGGCTGACCTATGCCAAAAATACCGATCAGTGTATCTAACTTTTCAGCAATCGCGATCGATTGTCCCGTGATGGTTACTGGCAGTTGATCACCGGCAAAGCGGGGTAAATATTGCTCTTCTATCGCCTGACACACTTCTGTAGGCTCTTGCTTATGTTCAGCATAATATCGGCCCATCAATCCTTGAAGGTCAGGAAACTCACCGACCATTTCGCTCATGAGATCACATTTCCCGATTAAACCCGCACGCGTTGCCCACTCAACATTACCACTCAAAGAATGAGCAATGTCACCCGCAAGGCTTGCGACACGTCGAGATTTATCCGCTGTGCTTCCAAGCATTTTTTGAAAGACCACTTTCTCCAGTGCCCACTCCCAAACAGAGTATTCTGTTGCTAGATCGGTTTTCCAAAAATGAACAGAATCACTAAGCCGTGGTCGCACGACTCTTTCATTTCCCTGTTTTACAATAGCAGGATTGGTACTTTGAAGATTACTGACGGTAATGAAATAAGGCATGAGCGTGCCTTTTGCATCATTAACATGAAAATATTTCTGATGACTGGCCATAGTTGAAACCAGCACTTCATCAGGCAATTCTAAAAACTGCTGTTCAAACTCACCCGACAAGGCCACAGGCCATTCGACCATCCCTGTCACTTCATCTAACAGCTCCTCTTCCATGACAGCGTTGCCACCAATTTTGTCCGCTATCACATTGACTTGTTCTATTATCAGCTTTTGACGAAGCTTATAATCCGCAATGACTCTGGCATCTTTTAATTGTTGCTCATAATCCACAGGATCTGAAATCGTAATCGCTTCTGGTGCATGGAAACGGTGTCCATAAGTGGTGTTACCCGATTGAATACCTAAAATTTCGGCATCGATCACCTGCCCGCCATACATCATCACGATCCAATGAACGGGGCGGACAAATGCTGCATCACCATCTCCCCAACGCATCCGTTTAGGGATAGGAAGTTTGCTCAAAGCATTTTCGACGATCTGGGGCACAAGCTCCGTGACTGCTTTGCCCATTTCTTTGACCTTATAAACCAACCAAGTGCCTTTATCAGTTTCCATTTGTTGCAGGTCAGAAACCTCTACCCCACAAGAGCTGGCAAAACCTGTAGCTGCACGTGTTGGTTCACCGGCGGCGTCATAGGCCGCTTTTAAAGCGGGGCCACGACGTTCAACCTCTTTATCAGCCTGTTGTGCTGCAAGGCCAGAGATCAAAATCGAAAGCCGGCGTGGGCTGGCGAATAATTTCAATTCTTCATAGGAAAGTTCTTGTTCGTTGAGTGCTTCCGCGACTTCTTTACCAAAGGCTTCGCTAAGTTTTTTCAGTGCTTTAGGCGGAAGCTCTTCGGTTCCAATCTCTACTAATAATGTGTTGTTGATCATACTTAGTCAGCCTTCTTCTGTTGCAACAAAGGAAAATCAAGAGTTTCTCGCTTCTCAAAATAGGCCGTTGCAACGGCTCTGGCCAATGTTCTTATCCGTAAAATAAAACGCTGCCTCTCTGTAACCGAAATCGCATGTCGCGCATCCAACAGATTAAATGTATGTGAAGCTTTCATCACTTGTTCATAGGCTGGCAGAGACAAACCGTTATCAATCAACTTTTGGCTTTCCTGCTCACAAACATCAAACCAGTTAAATAGGGAGTCCGTATCTGCATGTTCAAAATTGTAAGCCGACATTTCCACTTCGTTCTGATGAAATAAATGCCCATAGGTCACATCACCATCTGGTGTATGTGCCCAAACCAAATCATAAATGCTATCAACATCTTGCAGGTACATGGCGATCCGTTCCAAACCATAAGTAATCTCACCGGAGATCGGGCGACAATCTAAGCCTCCAACTTGTTGAAAGTAGGTAAACTGACTGACTTCCATACCATTGAGCCAAACTTCCCAGCCCAAGCCCCAGGCCCCTAAGGTCGGTGATTCCCAGTTATCTTCAACAAAACGGATGTCGTGCTCTAATGGATCAATACCCAAACGTTTGAGAGATCCTAGATAAAGCTCTTGAATATCAGGTGGTGACGGTTTCAAGATAACCTGAAACTGTGAAAACCGTTGCAGACGATTAGGATTCTCTCCATAACGACCATCTGTCGGGCGTCGCGAGGTTTGAACATAAGCCGAACGCCAAGGTTCAGGCCCAATCGCTCGTAAAAATGTGGAGGGGTGAAAGGTCCCAGCCCCCATTTCCATATCGTAAGTCTGCTCAATAACACAGCCCTGTGAAGCCCAATAATCCTGCAACTCACGGATCAGCCCTTGAAAAGTATCAATGTTTTGTGTCATCACTCTTTACTATTAATGGAGAAAAACGGCAAGAATTATAGCCTTTCATGAAACGCTTGTGTAATTAACCTCAACTCAGATTAAGAATGGTTAGAAACATATTGCATACAATTAAGTTAAAGATTATGTCTTTGATAATTAAAGATGCACTCCTCAGCCACTATCCCCTGTGCGTTTATTGTAGTGGTTCTCAAGACGGAGTGACGCAGCAGTAGCGAGCCATTGGTTGCCAATCCAACACAAAGAATCGTTAAGAGAAACCTGCTAAAGAGCTGTTTTTATCCCGAGTTTAGGTTAATTATTCATTCCTGCACGAATTAAAGCTTCTCACATCACTGCCGCTCAACACTCTATATAAAACAATTATTGATTACTTCAAGGAAGGAATTATGTCTCACGTCATGTTACACACTCCAGATACGGCTTTATGGCATGCTCTGGTAGGAGAAGCTCAAGCGGCGGCAGGCTGTATGCTTGATCAGGAAACTGAAGGCTATCTCGTAACTACACTCGTACGGTTTATAGGGAATATGGGACAAGGGCAGGAGAATCAAAAACAAAATAATTCAATGGGTTTGCTTGATGATTTCCTAGATACCGGTCAAATTCACTATGGCAACATGCAGGAAGTAGCTGATCAATGTCTAATATTAGCAGGCTTACTGCCTGATTATGCAGGACAAAAACAAATATCAATTAATTACTTTGTCGAGCTAGGACAAGGCACCTACGCCAAATTAGCCGCTGGTGATTTTGACAACGTCTATGCACATATGAGCCGTGACTTCGTCAAACTTATGGACGTTCTACAAAACCTTCGCGAAATAGACGATGGACGGAGCTGTCTAGAGCCTATGCAAGCACATGAGTTATGGACAAGTGTCGGCAGTAAAAATGCGAAAAAAACGTTAGACAAGATCTCAAGTTCGGCACTCTTTATGCATGGGACAGACTCCATACACTAGACACTAGCTCCTCGGAAAAATATACAATGACAGATCAAACCATAAAGTCCAGCAGAAACCTTCTGGAAGAGGCTCATATTGATGACCAGTTCACGTTTAAAACGGCAAGTTTCATTCAGAATGATCTGCAGCTTTCATTAATATACTTCGGTCTTATACTTTTCTCGCCACTGCTTTTATGGAATCAGGTCGACCACGCACTTTTATTTTCTTGGCAAGGTGGAATGCTCGCTATCACTACGGCTCGCTGGGTATGTCGTTTTGCAACAGAATCAAAAATCAGCAAAGATAACTTGGATGGATTTTGGAGTGGCGTTCTAGTATTTCTTACCTTGTTAGAAGGACTTGGCTGGGGAGTCTCAGGCGCTATATTGTTCCCCATTAATTCAACGCTAACAATGAGCCTGATCGCACTACTCCTTATAGGAGTCGGTGGTGTTGGTGCGGCTTCATATTCCTCTAGAATGCTAATCGCTATTCCATATTTACTCTGTGTGATTACCCCCTATATTTCAAGATTATATTTTACTGGCGGAGAAGATAGTTTTCTAATAGCAAGCGTACTTTCTTTAGTGGCGATCATGTTTTGCTTTGCAACAGATAGATTAAATATCACGCTATCTTCTGCGCTTAAATCAAAAACAACAGCAGGTGAAGAAGTAAAGGTCCAACACTTTTCAGAAAACAATAACCAACTGCAGAACTTAATTGAAAGTGAAAAAAAACACTCCAAAAATTTAGAAGAACAGCTCATCAACAATTCTCAAAAACTAGCAAATCTTCATGATGTTATGACCGAGTACAACAACGAGCTTCATCTACTTGCAGGCCGTTCGATAAACTTGCAGTCTGATCTTAAAAGTTTAAAAAATACGGATTTAAGTCAAGAACAAAGTAACTTAATTTATAAAATTGAAGAAAATGCTCAACACCTAACTAATATTTTAAACGATTCCAATAAAGGTCAAGAGCCTCAACCTGTCAAACAAGATGCTAATCTGAACTCAAACATTAACGAACCTCAATCATCAAATCAAGAGTTTTATTTAACAGAAAGTCAAACTATTAAACAAACAATACAAGCATCTGAACGTACATTAGACATCAGTAGTGATGCTCAGAAAGTCCTTGTGGTTGGTGATAATAAAAACGAACGAGAAACCGTTGAAGCTTGTTTACGCGAAATAGATTTAAGTTACAAAAGTGTAGAAAATGTACCCGCGGCATTAGCCGTGCTTTGCGAGGCGGAAGCGAATGATAATAGCTTTGATGTTGTTATCGCAAACATGTGGATGCCCGATATAGATGGCATTGGATTCGCTGAAACTTTACAAAACGACCCTGAATTTAAAGGTATTAAATTTATCCTGATCAATTCAGGAGAAATGCCTCCAGAAAATCTATTGAAAAAAGTGGGTATTAATCGAGTGGTGCAAAAGCCTATACAAACAGATGATCTGATCAACATAGTCAGTGCTTTAGTCCAAGAACCAAAAACAAAAAAACTGCCAACCTCCATCGAATCAGTTATTGATGAAGCCATTCAAATTTCATTGAATGGGCCCGAAAATGAAGAAGAAAACTATAGCTCTGACGATCTCATTGATCAGTATGTTATCGAAGAATTACGCACATCAACCACAATCAATTTCATCGAGGCCGTTAATGACTTCCTCGAGGATGTGCCACAACTTATCGAGGATGCAAAAGTAGCCTGCAACGATAGAGATTATTCTGCGATTAAAAAATCAATTAAAGATCTCGGAGGGCGTAGCCTTCATATCGGTGCAAAAAGCCTACTTGAATCTGCACGATCAATAGAAGCGTCTCTTGAAGATGATCAGATAGAAAGAGTTATTGGAAAACTACAAGTGATAGATGCTGAGTTTATTCAGGTTGAATCTGCATTACTTGCCGAATTAACCAACGGCTCCTTATTTTTCAATGAAATAAAACATTAAATCGTCTAAAAAGTTAACCTCTTAAAAAATACGAAAACAATGGATAACAAAGACTTCGCATCAGAACTATTTATTAAAAATATCATTGCGAAAAACACCCAAATGTATTTCATTTTTTCAGCTCTAGTCGCTTTATTTATTTATACTGTTTTACGCGATGAGAATATCTCATCACTAACTTTTTGGCTGGCATGCATTGAAACCAACATCATTGGTTTAGCATTACTCCACACCCTTTCGACCAAGAAAAGAGTTGATCCTCTTAAAAATATTTTATTTAAGATCGGAATTATTACAAATGGTTTGCTCTGGGGGGCTTTCAGCATCGTATCTTTGTCGGTGATGAACATAGAGAGTCAGGCTTTGATCATAATCGCACTAATTGCTATTGTTTCACTTGGCGTACCACTACTCGCCTCATCTCCAAGGCTCGCATTATTATTTTCATCCGTTATTTTACTACCTCTATCAGCCTATTTTTTATTTAAGTTTACCTTCATATCAATAGGTAAAAGCTTGGTTGTTGCATTATTAGTACTCGCAATAACAAGGGTTGCCTCCATCATTCATGATTTTCAAAAACATTCTGAATCTCTTCGCAAAAAACATCAGAGTTTAATAGAACAATTGAATGTTGAGGCTCAGAAGTCTGAGTCAGCAAATATTGAACTTAAAAATGAGATCGCAGAAAAGAAAAAAACTGAAGGTTCTTTAATTAAAGCACGCGATCAAGCAGAGAATGCTCTCAAAGCTAAAAGTGAGTTCTTGGCAACAATGAGTCATGAAATAAGAACACCAATGAATGGTGTTTTAGGTATGACAGAGCTACTTAGTGGTACAGACTTATCAAACAAACAAAAACGCTTCACAGAAACTATCCATAAATCAGGGAGTGCTCTATTAACCATTATTAATGACATTCTAGACTTTTCAAAAATTGAAGCTGGAAAACTAGAGTTAAACAATAGTGTATTTGATCTCAGGTTATTGCTTGAAGATATCGGAACTATGTTTGCCGAGCAAGCACATCGTAAAAATTTAAATCTTTCTTGTATTTACCCCGCCGATGGGCACGCCATGTTTCGTGGAGACCCGGAAAGAATTCGTCAAATACTAACAAACCTCATCGGTAATGCTATAAAGTTTACCGAAAAGGGGGAAATACTCTGCAAGGTTGAACTTATAGAGCAGAACAGTAACGATTTTCTTGTACGTTTTAGAGTACAAGATACAGGTATTGGAATACACACTGATGCACAAGGAAAAATATTTGATTCATTTTCTCAAGCAGATAACACAACTACTCGTAAGTTTGGAGGAACAGGGCTAGGTCTTGCTATTTCTAAAATGCTGGTCAAATTAATGAAAGGAAAAATTGGTGTAAAAAGCCAAGCTGGTCGAGGTTCAATTTTCTGGTTCGCTATCCCTCTCATGAAAGAGGCTGCCGTAACACAATCTCTTTCACAAACATTGCCTCAAAACTTCAGTCATTTTCGAGTCATGATCGCAGATGCAAATCCAACAAGCCGCCAAGTTCTTGAGCAACAGCTAGACAACTGGGATTTAGACTATTACTCCATAGACAATGGGAAAAAAGCGCTTTTAAAAATGAAAGAAGCCGCACAGCAAGGCCAGCCTTTTAGCCTTGCTATCCTTGATAATGAACTACCTGGCATGAATGGCATTGCTCTTGCAAAAAAAATAAAAGATGATCCTGAAATAATGGATGTGAAACTGATCATGGTAAGTTCCGTTGGAAACTTGGAGCAAACTGGACAGTGGTTGATGGCAGGAATTGAAAGCTATTTAAGCAAACCTATTCGTCAAAACGAGTTATATGAGTCGATCAGCAAAGCACTTACCCCCGCAAGTAGCAGTAAGATGAAAGTTAAAAAAAATAAAAGTTTCAACCCCGAAAAAACAATCAGCTTAACCGGCCATATTTTGGTTGCAGAAGATAATATCGTCAATCAAGAACTTGTACGCGAAATGCTCACCAAGCTGGGTTGCACTGTCGAAGTGGTTGAAAACGGTCGTATCGCACTAGAAATTATTTCTGACTGTCCTCTTGATAATTTGCATAAACCTTTCGATGTGATTTTGATGGATTGCCAAATGCCAGAAATGGATGGGTTTGAAGCCACAACCAATATTCGCAACTGGGAAAACCAACAAAAAGTTCTAAACAGGATTCCTATCATTGCCTTAACAGCAAATGCTATGGAGGGTGATCGAGAGAAATGTATCAATTCAGGCATGGATGACTATATGACCAAGCCTTTTAACCTTAAACAAATCGGAGCACTTTTACATCGCTGGCTACCATTATTAGCTAAAGAAAATGTTAGTGAGTTTGCCCGTCTAAATAAACATAATAAAAAAGCAGAGCAAGTGTTAGAAGTATCGCCACCGACTAGATCTAAAAAGGTTCAAAGTCTGCCAACAAAGCTTAGCCCGCTGGATACCAATGCATTTACAAAAATACGTCGTTTACAACGTGAAGGGCAAGAAAACATCGTTATAAAGGTCATCAAGCTATTTTTAGAGAATTCACAAAAAACACTATTGTCCGTGGAGTCTGCAATTTCAAAAGGTGAAACAGAAGCACTACAACGTGCAGCAACAAGCCTTAAGTCCAGCTGTTTAACCATAGGGGCAACAGAACTTGCTAAACTTTGTTTAGAACTTATTGAGCTCGGTAAGTTAGGAAACTCAGGGCAAGCCCAATCTCGACTTGGTATTTTAGAATTTGAATATGATGAAGCCTGCAAGGCACTGCACTCCATCATCGTTGAAGAGCAAGAGGCTGAAGTTGCTTCGAATTAACTTCAAGCTCATCAAGTATTTGCCGCTAAACAATATATCTAAACATGAGTTTATTTAAACGGACTTTCTATGCTTTCTATTAATGACAATCGGCTTAATTCGGTAATACTCGTTGTTGACGATGACATTACCATTCGATTTATGGTGAAAGAATCGTTAGAACAACTTGGTTTCATCGTTGAAGAAGCTGAGAATGGTAAACAAGCTATAGAGAGAGCCAAGGAATTAAAACCCGATCTCATCCTTCTTGATGTCATGATGCCAGAGATGGATGGTTTCACCGCTTGCCCACTACTCAAAGAACTTCCTGAGTGCTTACATACACCTATTTTGATGATGACTGGACTTGATGATCTAGAATCGATTAATAAATCGTACCAAGTCGGTGCAACAGACTTTACGACAAAGCCTATCAACTACACATTACTGTCCCATAGATTGTTTTATATGTTGCGTTCTAAGCAAACCGCAGATGATCTACGTGCCAGCCAAGAACGTTTAGATCAAGCACAACGCCTAGCAAAGCTTGGATACTGGGAGTGGGACTTTAATGACCTCGTCAGCTGGTCTGAACAAGTAACTGAAACATTTTTACTTCCATCGAATAAACAATTTTCTGATATTGGATATTTTTTCCAATATTTAGATAAAGATGATATTGAAAAAGTAAAATCAGCCTTAAAATTAGCTAAGGAAAAACAACAAAATTTCAGCATTGAATATCACCTGCAAAAAGGCACAGATCTTTCTCGAGTGATTTTTCATGAAGCTGAAATTAATTATGATGAGGCAGGTTCTCCAATCAGTCTGATTGGAACTATCCAAGATATCACTGAACGCAAGAGAGCTGAAGAAGAAATTTTAAAGTTAGCCAACTTTGATAAAGTGTCAGGCTTACCTAACCGTACATCGATAAGACAAAAACTCGAAAAAATTGTTTCTCAAAAATGTACTACCAACCAAAACACCGCTATTCTAACACTCGATTTAGACCATTTTAAACGACTCAATGATACCTTAGGACACGATAGAGGAGACGAGCTACTACGTAAAATAGGCACTCGTTTGAGTGATTACCTCGAAGCGTATTCATATGAAGTAAATGGAGCGCTAACGAAGCAAAGCGCTATGCTCGAAATGACGCTTGGCCACTTTGGTGGAGATGAGTTTGTATTGTTGATGAGTGGTATTAAAGCTGCTGAAGACGCAGCAATTATGTCTCGTAAAATCAATGAGGTAATATCCGAACCAATCGAAGTTAACGGAAATGCTATCTCACTAACAACCAGTATCGGGATCAGTGTATTTCCTGATGATGGCAAAGATGTAGATACACTTCTAAAGCAAAGTGGCGCCGCACTTTATCATGCTAAAAGCGAAGGAAGAAACTCCTACAAATTCTTCACCGCTTCAATGAATGCACGTGCCTTCGAACGTTTGTCATTAGAGGTGAATTTAAGAAGAGCTATTGAAGAAAATCAATTTTTACTATTCTATCAGCCTAAAGTTGATGCAATGACAGGAAAAATATTAGGGGTTGAAGCATTGATCCGCTGGAAACATCCAGAATTAGGAATGATTTCACCGGCAGAGTTTATTCCTGTAGCAGAACAAACAGGGCTCATCATACCAATAGGTCAATGGATTTTTGAAGAATCTTGTCGTTTCATAAAGTCGATGTTAGACAAGGGATTACCATCTTTGAGCATTGCGGTTAATATTTCAGGAACCCAGTTCAATGAAAAAAATCTTTTAACAACATTGTCTAACACCGTCAATGAAGCTGGCGTAAATCCTCAACAAATAGAACTCGAAATCACAGAAAGCTTGATTATGAAAGACGTTGATCAAGCTATCGAAACCCTTCATCAACTGAGAGACTTTGGCTTTTCTATTGCTATTGATGATTTTGGAACGGGTTACTCTTCTTTATCCTATTTAAAGAAATTTCCCATAACGACACTTAAAATTGATCAATCTTTTATACAAGAAATTCACAAAGATGCAGATGATAGGGCCATCGTGCAGGCTGTTATTTCCCTCGCTCACAGTTTACGTTTAAAAGTAGTTGCAGAAGGCATAGAAGAGAAAGAACAGCTAGAAGTACTCAAAGAACAGGGATGTGACATCATCCAAGGTTATTTCTTTAGTCGACCACTGTGTGGTGAAGATCTCATTGAATGGACGACTCAACACGCGGATGATCAAATCGAAGATCTCGAAGCAACCCTAGTCGTTTAGCCGCCAATCAAAACCTAGTAACTCATCATACTTTCAGCGGAGAGTTTTTCGACTTAATTTTTACGCAATATCGATAAAAAAACGTATAGAGAGCTTCAACTTTGGACGTCCGTTAGAAACTTCGCTCAGAAAGTATAACAGGCCATTTTGACTTTATTTCTACTGAGGAACAACTCCAGCAGGGATCAATTTTTTCAACATCTCGGGAGTTATACCCGGAGGTAAGTTTGTAGGTATTCCAGCAGAATCCATTTTTTCTTCAACCGGTACTTTTGCGCCTTCCGCAATGATGAGATCGTCCAACTTACGAGTCATCATTTTTGCTTTATAGGCAGGCAAAGCATAAATCCAGTTTTTCGTTTTTGCATTTAACAATTCAGCCTGCTTTTTAACGGTCAGTTCTATTTTACCAGCATCTTTTTGTTCTGCTGTTGAATTCTCTTCCCCAGTAAACTCAAATGAAAAACTCGCCCAAGTTTTATCTTTATATAAGGAACTCTTGATCCTTACAAGCAAACCATCAAACGTTTGATAAGTTGTGGTTAAGCTTTCTGTCGGCCATTTAAAATCAGAAACATTATTAACATCATCAAAATGTAGTTCTTCGACAGCTGCAGCTAGACTATTAACCGTTGTTTGAGACTTAACTTTAAAACCTTCCGGCAAGTTTTGTATTTGATAATCTTCTGCTCCTTTATCATCACGTATAGCGCGAACGGTTTCGCTTTCACCATGCTCAATCGTAATACTTTGCAGACGTTCTGAAGAAAGATTAATTAGACTGTTTTCAAGCCAATCTGACGGATCGGCCGAGAACATTAATTCACCCTTGACCAAGTAAGACTGAGCCTCTTCAGACTTACGAACATACAACGAATCTATTGATCCATCGGAACGATTTATTCGTTCTTTACCGACAATTAATGAGGCTAAGGAGTTTCCTTTAGCATCGAGCAAATTAATTTGTTTTGACTTTGCTTTATCAACCGTTATATCTTCGATCCCTAAGCGAGAAAACAATTCTGGGTTAGCTGTTTTTGCTTCATGAACTTCTAATTTACTTAGCGACAGCACCAAAGGTTTTATGCGATTAAACAAAGCGGGGTAACCGCCACGGTTTTCCAAAACCCACTGTCCATCTTTTGCGACGAGTATGGCAGAATATTCAGCCGTTTTAAGCTCAACTCTAACAACATCTTGAATTTCACCTGCCAGCTCAGGAAACAAAGGTGCTTTTTCAACTACGGTCTCTGCAGCCCGTTGGTTCACTGAAAACCAAGCCGCGACAACAAACAATAAGGTAACAATTATAAGTATTGGAAGTGATTTTTTCATAGTTAGTCGTTAGCCTTTTATGCTACTTTTCGATTTCTGTTGAACACGGCTATCGCAATTGCCAATATGCCGATCAAGAGTGGAATTAAACCTATATTTAAAAACTTCAGTTTATTTCCAAGCTGCTCAATGTCTTTATTCAAGTCATGTTGTACCGAACGTAATTCTTTTCTATTTTTCATCTGTTCTTGCTGGAAATTTTCGATCTCTTTACGTTGCTCAGGACTCAACAAAGTGTCACTGTTTTCAGTGTTTTGTAGCTGAAGTTGTTGTAGCTTTTTCTCTGTTTCTTGTAGTTTCGCCTGCAAGGCTTGCTCACGTGAACGAAATTGTGTTTCAGCCTCTCGTCGAATATCTTCAACGCGATCAAATGGACGCGCATACTGACCTCGGCTACGTAAGCTAACCATGTCTGCATTCCCGCCTAGTAGATCAATACTATTTAAGATAAATTTTGCATTATCTGCATGCGGTGAAGCCACTCGAGTACCCATGAAGTTTTGGAACTGTACCCAAAATCTATCAGCCAGAATATCAGTGTCAGCAACTACAATCAGATTAATAGCTTCTTCTGATTCACTGACAAAAGTAGGATCTTTCTCATCCGCAGCAGGCCTTCCTTCAGGAAAAGCCGTTTTAACCTTACCGTTAATACGTCCAGCTATGACTAATGATTTCTCACCCGATTCAAACTGGTCAACAAGCACAGATGGATCTCGTACGAAAACGACCGCATCACGTTCGTAAACCATGGCTTTTTTACTGGTAGATATCAGTGCCGTTAACGTCGTTGCCGCCCCCTCTTCTAACGCTATAGATCCTGCCGTACCTAAATTGATCAATGTCAGCTGATTGGTCGAAAAATCATCTTTATTAAAATGTTTTCGCCCCAACCGCATCCAAGGAATGTAAGCCATTTCTTTTGGCCCACGTTGGTTCCTAGACTGAACCTTAATCGCAGCATCTAGGTCACCGGCGATCTTCGTTGTCTCAAAAACCACCCCCCACTTGTCAAACAACATTGGCATGGTTGAATCTCTTTCCGGCATTACCATCTGACTTTGTTGATCGGGCATTGTTTCATCTGACTCAGACATGGGATCAACAAAGATCATCGCCTTGCCACCTTTCAATACAAATTGATCGATCGCGTATAAGGTTTTATCTTTTAGAGATTTCGGATGGATCACTAACAAAGTGTCGATGGAGGGATCGATATAGCTTGCTTGGATCCCTAAATCACGGACTTGATACTCACCACGAAGCATATCCATAACCGCCCATGCAGGCATATTACTATTCCCATCTGGGGATGATTCACCAAACACAGGCAAAGTACTGATCACGCCGATCACGCGATCTTTTGGATTGCCCAAGTCATAAACCATCTTGGTCAGTTCGTATTCTAGCGTTTGTTCTTTTTCTGGTTGGAAAAAAGGTACCGTCAATTCGTCATCGGTAGTATTTGTTCCAGCTAAGCCAAAATAAGCCAACTCACCACTATTACTCACCGGCAACTGACGCATTCCATAACTAACCGCTTCATCTTCTAATTCAGAAAAGGGCTCTGGATCCGTAATGACCAATTTTATTTTTCCATTCGCCGCTTCTTCATATTCTTCCAACATATCTCGAACACGTGTGCCGTAGTTCATCAAGTTAGGAATACCATTCAACATTTTTTGCGAAAAGTAATAACGTAAAGTGATCGGCTCTTGTAAATTCTCAAGAATATTCGATGTACCTTCAGACAAGGTAAACAGCTTGTTATCTGTCACGTCCATACGCCATGAGGTAAACGTGCCGCTAGCGAAAATATTGATCGCAAGAAATAAAACAATCGCTAAGCTTAAACTACTTAATGTTAGAATTTTTTTACTCATTTTATCTTGCCTTATTGCTATCGATAGCGAGCGTGTTGAGATACAACCATAAGCTGATCAGCGAAGCGAAAAAGATAATGTCACGAATATCGATCACACCTTTCATAATCGAATTAAAATGACTTAGAAAACTAAAAGAACTGATCGCATCAAGAATAGGTTGTGGTGCCCAACTACTGAAAAAATCTAAAACTAACGGGAAACCACTAAGAATAAATGCAAAACAAATCACCACACTCACCACAAACGCAATCACCTGATTTTTTGTCAAGGCCGATATACACGAGCCTATCGCTAGAAAACCTCCGGCCATTAGCAAACTACCTATATAGCTGACAAATATAACGGTGTTATCTGGCTCACCTAAGTAATTGACTGTAATCCAGATAGGAAATGTCAATGCTAAAGCAATGGCTGTGAAGCACCATGCAGCTAGATACTTTCCTACCACCGCTTCTGCTAGCGATACAGGCAACGTCATTAATAGCTCGATGGTTCCCGTCTTACGCTCTTCTGACCAAAGGCGCATTGAAATCGCCGGGATCAAAAATAAATATAACCAGGGGTGAAAACTGAAAAAGGGCGTCAGATCAGCTTGATTGCTTTCATAAAAGCCACCAATATAAAAAGTGAAAATTCCCGTAAGGAAAAGAAAAATTACGATAAAAACGTAAGCTACAGGTGTTGAGAAATAAGCTCGTAACTCACGTTTAAAAATAGCGCTAATATTATTCATGACAAATGCTCCGGCTCAGTCAACTTCTTAACTGAACCTATGGTTATATCACGGAACACTTCATCAACGCGTCCTGCTTCAACACGTAATTGTTCGACTCCCCAACCATTGTTGTTAACCAAGCTACTAACCGTGCCAGCAATGCTCATTGCATTTGTAGGGATGACCAACAATTGCGACATGCCCATTGGTTGCTCTTCTATTTCAACAGCTTTGACACTCGGCAAATTGAGTAATGCTAGCTTAGCAGCACCGCTTTGGTTTGTGTTTATTAATAGTGAGACAGCATTATGAAATTTAGATTTCGCGATCAACTCGGTCGGCGTTCCGTTAAACAATAACTGACCTTTCGAAATGATTATTGCGCGATCACAAACCGCATCGACTTCTTCTAGAATATGTGTCGAAATAATGATCGCCTTATCTTTTGCCATGTTCTGTATCAAAGTACGAACTTCGTGCTTCTGATTTGGATCTAAACCATCGGTAGGTTCATCCATAATCAAAACGTCTGGATCATGCAGTATCGCTTGCGCCATACCTACTCTGCGTTTAAAGCCTTTAGATAAAGTATCTATTGACTGATGCAATACACCTTCAATATGAATTTTCTCAACCACATCGATAATTCGTTCTTTTCGATAGCGGCCTTTCAGGCCACGGATATCGGCGATAAAATTGAGAAATGTCAGTGGCGTCATTTCACCATAAGCTGGCGCGCCCTCAGGCAAGTAACCTAGTTTCTTTTTTAAACTAATCGGATCTGTTAACACATCATAACCACAAAGACTGACTGTGCCGTGTGTCGGTTCAAGAAAACCTGCGATCATTTTCATAGTCGTCGATTTTCCTGCTCCATTCGGACCAAGAAAACCGAGAACTTCACCGCGCGCTACGTTAAACGAAACATCATCTACCGCACGTAATGAACCAAATTGCTTACTTAAGTTTTTTACTTCTATTGCATAATCCATAGGAATTTTGAGTAAACTTTTTTAATTTAGGCTGATGATTAATTCTTATTATTTTCAGCATTTAATGAGCTGCAATATTCTCCACACTTAATGCGCGGCGTCAACTTTACATATATTCACAGACCACTATTGTCAGGAATCGTTCCTCGCGGGAATAAGTTTCATCGCAAGTAAGATCAAAAATAATACCGGAATTCCAAGTAATGCTGTACCAACAAAAAACTCAGAGAACCCTACCCGATCAACAATCACACCCGAAAATGTTGCGGTAAACTTTGGTAGTAACAGCATCATGGAACTAAACAATGCATATTGGGTTGCTGAGAACTCAATGTTAGTCAGGCTCGACAGGTAGGCAACAAAAGCAGCTGTTGCGATACCTGCACTAAAATTATCAAAAGAAATTATCCCCGTTAACCACCATATATCATGACCAACACCTGCTAAGACGGAGAACAATAGATTACTACCTGCCGAAAGTATAGCGCCAAGAAATAGTACTGGCATAACTCCCCAACGTACGATTAATAAACCACCTGCTCCCGCACCTACAATAGTCATTAGCACGCCATAGATTTTTGTAATACTTGCAACCTCACCTTTAGTAAATCCCATCTCATGGTAGAAAGGATTAGCCATAACCCCTAATACCACATCAGAAATTCGGTAGGTACCTATTAAGGCTAAGATCAAAAACGCTTGCCAACCATATCGTTTTAGAAAGTCCCAGAATGGGCTGACCACAGCATCGAGTAGCCAAATTAGAAGCCGCGGCAATGGATCCGGTAAGTGCTGATAACGTGCGACCAGATCGGTGATTTTTGCTTTCCTTTGATCTGATGCTTCAGTTACTACGTGCTCTGGTTCTGAAACAAGCATGGTTGAAATAATGCCAACCAACATAAAAGCAGCCATACAGAAATATGCAAACTCCCAAGGTGCGGCTTCATAAGTGGCTTCATTCAGATCAGCTAAGGCCGCGATCCCTAGTGCGCCTGCTGAAGCGAGGATCATCCCTAATCGGTATCCAGCCATATAACTTGCCGACATTGCCCCCTGCATTTCTTCTGGTACCGCTTCGATACGATATGCGTCCAGCGCAATATCTTGGGTAGCCGAAGAAATGGCGACCACTAACGCAAAAATAGCCATTAGTGTCAGGTCAACAGAGGGATCCGTTTGTGCCATCCCAATTAAAGCCAGCACAATTGCGACTTGTGACAATAGGAGCCAACTTCGCCGACGACCTAGTTTCTTCGTCAAAATAGGAATAAGCATCCGATCAACCAGCGGTGACCAACACCATTTGACAGCATAAGCCAGACCTATTGCACTAAAATAGCCGATGTTTGTTCGTGAAATGCCCGCTTCACTCAACCAGAAAGACAACGTTCCAAACACAAGTAAAAATGGCAATCCAGCTGAAAAACCAAGAAACAACATCCCAATTACGCGCGGCTTCTTATAAATAGCCAAAGCTGCAGCCCACAACCTTATTTTAGATAAGTAATTCATATGCCCGATATCATAGTCCATATACAAATGGAATATGAGCTATAACATTCTATGAACCCTATTAATTGTCATAAATCAATAACTTATTTAAATAACTATTGAAATACTTTATTCCCTGCCATACCCTTCTAGATACGCAATGGATGCGTACAACTATTTTTCAAAAAACTCATGGAAGGGCATTATGAAAAAATATATCATTTCAAGCTTGGCTTTGGTCACGCTATTCACATCAACCACAATTTTCGCATACGATCTCGAAGACAATTACATCGGTGGCAGCAACCCTAACGATGTCATTGGCGCACGCTCAACCTTCGATATAAAAGGTCTTGATGCCTCTCTATTAGGCACTACCTTAACCGTAGATATTTACACCAACTTTGCAGGCAAAGCAGATAATGGCGTCTACCCATCACTCACTCAAACAGAAGCTAGCGGCTGGGGTAACGGTATTGGCTATGGAGATCTCTTTCTTGCTGATGATGATGTTAAAGATGGATGGGAATACGGCTTTTCCTTAGATAATCGTTGGAGCGCAACCGGTGGCACAGCTGATCTCTATGCAGTGTCAGGTAGCTTATTAGCCAATGCAGCCCCTGCCGACTATTTGCTGAGTGATAGCTTTATCTCTTCAGGTACATATAGAAACGATAAAGAAGTTGCCGTTAACACGAATGGTCCATACTCATCTGCAACACTAGTAAGTTCTGGAAGCTGGTCTGTTAATGAGTCCACCGGCAGCCTGCGTTTTTCTGTTGATCTATCAGGCACAGGTTTACCATACTCAAGACAAGGGATACGCATTGGTTGGGGTGAAACCTGCGCGAACGACCTTATTCAAGGAACTGTTTCCATGGATACTTTAACGGATAAAGCGACAAGCGTTCCTGAGCCCGCAGCACTTGCTTTAGTTGGTCTAGGTTTATTCGGAACAATAATCAACCGTCGACGAACTAAGCCGTCAACGTAATTGCTTCATAATTTACAGATAAAACAAGTTCCTAGCTCAATCTAATTTGAACTAGGAACTTGCTAGATCAAGCTCACACCCGTACCAAATGAAACAATGTGTCAACAAACCGTCACAGAGCTTGCAACAAGATCAATCATTACTTACTCTTGTCGCAGTTAAAACGGATTTAACGAACCTCTAAATTATTACTACAAGGATGTAGAAATTATGAACAACTATTTAATATCTGGCCTAGCTCTGGCTGCAATCATCACTTCTGGCGCAACAGCTGCTTACGATCTAAACGACACTTACATCGGTGGAAACGATCCACGTGATGTCATCGGCGGCCTAGCTGATTACGATACTCTCGGTTTAAACGCGACAATTTCTGGCACGCTCTTAACAATCGACATTCATTCTAATTTTGCTGGTAAAGCCGAATATGGTTACAGCACATACCAAACTCAAACGGCTGCAAGTGGTTGGGGTAATGGTATCGGTTATGGTGATTTATTCCTTTCTTCTGGTACAAGCACTAGCCCTTGGGAATATGGTCTATCTATCGATGACCGCTGGAGCGCAACAGGTGGCGCGGCAGACTTATTCGCATTAGGCGGAACAAGTGCAGACTACCTTTTGAGTGATGATTTCATCTCAACGGGTGATTATCGTCATGGCGAAGCTGTTGCCGTTGACTCAGGATCAGCCTCGGTTTCTCAAATTGGTTATGGTAACTGGACAGTCAATGAAGCTGATCAAATAATCAGTTTCTCTGTTGATATTGCAGGCACAAACTTAGATCCTATCAATGGTATCTCACTTGGTTGGGGAATGACCTGTGCTAACGATTTAATTCAGGGTTCTGTCAAAGCTACAGACATCCCAGAACCTGGTGCACTTGGTCTTGTTGGCATTGGTTTACTAGGAACAATTATTGGACGTAGACGTAATAAAAAACCCGTTTAAAAATATTAAAGATACATAGCACATAGTCCTGCTGTCAAAAGCTACTGAACAAAGAATTGTTCAGTAGCTTTTTTTGCTTTAAGTTGCAAATTAAACAACACCTCTGGTAACTAGCGGCCTATTTCTTGTCCAAAAGTTTAAGATCTTTGCCTTTATCTACAAAATTAAATCGCTTTCAAACTTTCCATCGTCCAACGTGGTTGAGCATGAAAAGAGAGCCCTTTTCTTTCACCAGCCATTAGCCGGATCGCTCCTGCATAGGCAATCATTGCACCGTTATCCGTACAAAATTCTTGCCGTGGATAATAAACTTCACCACTCAATTCACTTAAACGTTCACGCAACTGTTCGTTTGCACTCACTCCGCCAGCAACCACCAATCTATCAAGGTTTGTTTCTTGAAATGCTCGCTTACATTTAATAAATAAAGTATCAAAAACAGCTTCTGAAAACGCATAGGCTACATCTGCTTGTGTTTGCTCATCCTTTTCTGAAGCTTCCCAAGTGTTTCTTGCAAATGTCTTCAAACCGCTAAAACTAAAATCCAAACCTGGACGATTAACCATGGGACGAGGAAACTTATATTGTTTAGGGTTCCCATTTAAAGAAATTTTTTCGATCATCGGACCACCGGGATACGATAAACCCAAAAGTTTTGCGGTCTTATCAAATGCCTCACCTACCGCATCATCGAGAGTTTCTCCTAAGATTTTATATTGTCCAACACCATCGACCCTAACCAATTGAGTGTGGCCTCCAGAGACCAATAAAGCGACAAAAGGGAAACTAGGCGGGTTGTCTTCAAGCATACAAGCTAATAAATGACCTTCCATATGATGAACGCCAACACTCGGAACCTGCCAAGTCCATGCTAGCCCTTGAGCGACAGAAACACCGACTAATAATGCTCCGATAAGGCCTGGACCTTCTGTATATGCAATCCCGCCTACCTCCTTGGAGTGAATGCCCGCTTCCTCTAAAACCTTTTCTACCAAAGGAATTATTCTCCTTACATGGTCACGTGAAGCAAGTTCAGGAACCACTCCTCCGTAGCGAGCATGCATTTCTACTTGGCTGTATAAAGCGTGTGATAACAAGCCCTGATCTGTGTCATAAATTGCAACACCAGTCTCATCACATGAAGTTTCGATACCTAAAACGCGCATAGTCTTTGCTTTTCTCCTATTAAGACACTAGAATAATGCGCCTTTTTAGATTAATGCAACTTAAAATTACAGGACTATAGAATGCCATCAGTTAAGGTCAGAGAAAACGAACCTTTTGACATCGCACTGCGACGTTTCAAACGCTCATGTGAGAAAGCCGGTACACTGGCTGAAGTTCACCGCCGTGAGTATTACGAGAAACCAGCACAAGAAAGAAAGCGTAAAGCAGCAGCAGCAGTAAAACGTTGGCAGAAAAAAGCCTCGCGCACTAGCCTGCAAAGAAAGCGTCTTTACTAGAACATTAATTAGTATTTCAAAATGACAGACTCCTTGAAGCAACGTCTCTCCGATGATGTAAAAAATGCCATGCGCAGCAAAGATAAGCCGCGTTTGGGTGTTTTACGTCTTATCACTGCCGCGATCAAACAGCGTGAAGTAGACGAGCGTATCGAGTTAACAGATGACGATGTCACTGTTATTCTGGATAAAATGACCAAACAACGACGGGAATCGATCAGTCAATTCGAACAAGCCGACCGCCAAGAATTAGCTGATCAAGAAAAGTTTGAGATTGAAATTATTAAGGAATATCTACCCGAGCAACTTTCAGAGGAAGAAATTGTTAAGCTAGTACAAGAAGCCATTAGCTCCTCAGGCGCTAGCGAGATGAAAGACATGGGGAAAGTTATGGGGCTTCTTAAACCCCAACTCCAAGGTCGTGCCGATATGGGAAGTGTCAGCGGGCTGATCAAAAAGCAACTCGCTGGTTAGACTTACACTCTCGATTCCAAGCAAGTTAAGTATACGGTTATACTGACGCTATGGCCGGACTGATCCCACAAGATTTTATTGACGACTTGCTGAGTCGTACCGATATCGTTGATGTTATTGGTGATCATGTTCAGCTGCGAAAAGCTGGCAAAGACTTCCAAGGCCTCTGCCCGTTCCACAATGAGAAATCTCCTTCTTTTACCGTAAGCCAAACCAAACAGTTTTATCATTGTTTTGGCTGTCAAGCTAGCGGCTCAGCTATTAGCTTTTTGATGGATCACAACCATCTCGATTTTGTAGAGACTATCAAAGAACTTGCATCTAAAGCAGGGATGCAGCTACCTGAAAATACCGATTCAAATAAACCTCGCGTTAATAACGATCCTGTTTATAGCATTCTTGAACAAGCAACCAAATTCTTCGCCGTGCAATTACGTCAGCATTCAACCAAACAAAGAGCTGTCGACTATCTAAAAAACAGGGGACTCTCTGGAGAAATAGCGAAGGCCTATGATATTGGTTACGCACCCGATGGATGGGACAACCTACTTAAACATTTAGACAACGAGGCGGATCAAAAAAACCTGCTGATAAAGGCCGGATTAATCATCGAGAAAGAATCTGAGAATAACAAACCCAAGCGTTATTATGATCGATTCCGCGATCGCATCATATTTCCTATTCGTGATTACAAAGGACGCGTTATTGGGTTTGGTGGACGCATTCTTGATAAAGGTGAACCGAAGTATTTAAACTCGCCTGAAACCCCAGTTTTTCATAAAGGTCGTGAACTTTACGGACTTTACGAAGCACGTAAACGTTGCCGTGATCTCGATCAAATTGTTGTAGTTGAAGGCTACATGGATGTTGTCGCATTAGCACAGTTTGGTATTAATCACTCTGTGGCTACGCTTGGCACCGCAACCACAACAGAACACCTACAGCGTCTCTTCAAAGCAACCCGTGAAGTTATATTTTGTTTTGATGGTGACAGAGCGGGTAAACGTGCTGCCTGGAAAGCATTAGACTTATCATTGCCTCTTTTGAAAGAGGGTTACACCGTACAGTTTATGTTTTTACCTGAGGGTGAAGATCCTGACAGCATGGTTAGAAGCAAAGGTCCTGAGTATTTTAGAAACCATAAGAATTTCACAGCCTTATCAGAGTTTTTATTTAACAGCTTATTGCTAAAAGCCGATATCAATACACTTGAAGGTCGCGCTCAACTCGTTAACCTAGCCAACCCACTAATAACAAAAATACCGACCGGAGCATTACGCTCACTAATGCAACAACGCCTAAGTAAACTCTCTCAACTGGAAGGCCAAGCGATTGAACAAATCATTCCTGAAGTTGCTCCCCCAGCAGAAATACCACAACCAAGACAACGGGCGCTTATAAATCGAAACCAGCGACTCTCTAGAACCTTAGTTGAACAGGCTATACATATAATTCTGAATCATCCAGGCTTTGCCAATGAAGTAGACTTTGACGAAAATTTAGTCGAATTAGCCGATCCATATCTACCACTTTTATTAGAACTATTGAGAATGGTAAAAAGCCAACCAACTATCTCAACAGGCCAACTTTTGGAACACTGGCGAGGAACAGAAACATTAATTGCATTAAATGATCTGATCTCAGGGAAAAAAGAACTTCCTGATGAGGCTATTCAAACCGAATATACCGGGATTATAACGGCCCTAAAGAAAAACCTTCTAAAACAACAACGTTCCGCCATAATCAATACTTCCGAAGGAAAAATCACCGATCGAGTAAAAAATATCTATAAACGCCCAGAAAACAAGTAAGAATAACTCCCTAGGCTATCGCCGCCCTCCAAAAACTATTGTATAATTGACGGTTAGCATGCCATTTTTATGGCGGTATTGATAACTTACTACTAAACTTTAGCTGTATAAATATTAAAAACTGTCGATACCTGATTATTACAGAGAAATAATACTCAATAATAATTAACAACATCATTAACGCGTTAACTCATTTAAAACGGATCCCATTAAATTAATGGCTAAAACAAACGAAAAATCAACGTCACCTGCTTCCAACTCGCCTATAGCAACAGACGAGCAGCGCTCCTTACTAAAGGAGTTAATCGCAAAAGGAAAAGAACAAGGTTATCTGACATATCACGAAGTCAACGACCACTTACCTGGTGAGATTGTAGGTCCAGAACAGATAGAAGAAATCATAAGCATGATCAATGATATGGGGATTACTGTTCACGAAACAGCTCCCGATATGGACACGCTTCTAATGTCAGATAATGCGGTTACCGACAGTGAAGAAGCTGCCGAAGAGGCCGCCGCCGCACTCGCTTTAGTCGAAAATGATTTTGGCCGAACAACCGATCCTGTGCGTATGTACATGCGCGAGATGGGTACTGTAGATCTACTCACGCGTGAAGGCGAGATCGTTATCGCAAAACGCATCGAAGATGGTTTGAGTCAAGTGCTTGCCGCGCTTTCGGATTTTCCTTATATCATGCATCAGGTCTTTGCAGAATACGATAAAGTTACTGTTGAAGAAATCAAATTAACCGATGTCATTTCAGGATTTTTTGATCCAAATGAAGAAGCAGCTCAACCAGCTCCTCGTCCATCTGAAGATGATAATTCTGATGATGATGACGATTCTGAAGAAGAAGAGGATCCGAATGCCTTAGATCCTGACGAGGCTAGAGAGCGCTTTATTGCAATGGCAAAACTTCATGACAACGTTTTGGCTTCTACGGAAGCGAATGGACGAGAAAATGAAGAGACTAAATCACTAAGAACAGAACTTGCTGAGCGCTTCCGCGAGCTTAAATTTACACCAAAACTAATTGATCGCTTAAACAAACAAGTTCGTGCGATTGTCGACGAAGTTCGCAAACAAGAAAAAGATATCATGACTGCCTGTATTAAAAAATCAGGTATGCCACGTAAAGATTTTATTGCTTCTTTTCAAGATAATGAAACAAATCAAGAGTGGACGAACCAGCTAATCTCCGCAGGTAAAGGCTGGTCTGAAAAACTTAAGACTGAACAAGAGCTAATACAATATGCTCAAAAGCGTCTTCTTGCACTTGAAGTAAATTCAAACATGCCGATTGTTGAAATCAAAGAGATCAACCGCCGTATGTCTATTGGTGAAGCAAAAGCCCGCCGCGCGAAAAAAGAAATGGTCGAAGCGAACTTGCGACTTGTAATTTCTATTGCTAAAAAATACACCAATCGTGGCTTGCTATTCCTTGATCTAATCCAAGAAGGCAATATCGGCTTGATGAAAGCCGTAGATAAATTTGAATACCGTCGTGGTTACAAATTTTCAACCTACGCAACATGGTGGATCAGACAAGCTATTACACGCTCGATCGCGGATCAAGCTAGAACAATACGTATTCCAGTCCATATGATCGAAACGATCAACAAACTAAACCGTATTTCACGTCAGATACTACAAGAAATGGGTAGAGAACCAACACCTGAAGAGCTCGCAGAGCGTATGCAAATGCCAGAAGACAAGGTGAGGAAAGTATTAAAAATAGCGAAAGAGCCGATTTCAATGGAAACACCTATCGGTGATGATGAGGATTCTCATTTAGGAGACTTCATCGAAGATATCAATATACAAGCTCCTGTTGACTCTGCCACATTCGAAGGTCTATGTAGAACCACGAGTGATGTATTAGAAGGATTAACACCACGTGAAGCAAAAGTTCTTAGAATGCGTTTTGGCATAGGAATGAATACCGATCACACTCTTGAAGAAGTCGGAAAGCAGTTTGATGTAACCCGTGAGCGTATTCGACAAATTGAAGCAAAAGCATTAAGAAAACTGCGCCACCCTTCAAGATCTGAACAGCTAAGGACTTTCCTAGATAACTAGAGTAATTGAGCAGGATCATGATTAATTAACATGATCCTGCTCAAAGATCTTTCAGCAATCCAAACCGTCCGTTATACTTCACACCCCATAATACGGGCCTGTAGCTCAGTTGGTTAGAGCAGTGGACTCATAATCCATTGGTCGGAGGTTCGAGTCCTCCCGGGCCCACCATATTTATCACGTAACATTATCGATAAATATGGTGTTGTACTTCACTATGCAAGCACGCTTGTTAACTAAATATAATACTCTCTGAACTATTTATACTCTGTTCAGAAAGTTAAATACCTATAACCAGGGTCGCTCATCGTCAAGTCCTTCAACATGGAACTTCTTGCTTTTCTCCATAACCTCTTTACGCAGTGCATTCCGCATCTGTGCAGCTTCGAAAAGCTTCACTTCTACTTCTGAGACGACCTCTAATGGAGGGAGCTCTTGTGTCTCACCAGACTCATCCTTCGCGACCATCGTAAAATAACATGAGTTAGTATGTCGTGATTCATGAGTTTGTAAGTTTTCGGCAACGACTTTGACACCAACCTCCATAGAGGTTCTGCCAACATAATTCACATTGGCTTTAAATGTTACTAGTTCACCAACATAAATGGGCTCCTTAAAATACACCTGATCGAGGAATAGAGTGACAACATAGCTTTGCGAATATCTTGCGGCACAAGAGTACGCAACCTGATCAAGTAATTTTAATAAAGCCCCCCCATGAACAACTCCCGAAAAATTCGCCATATCTGGCGTCATCAAGACCGTCATATAAAGGGACTTCCTTTGCTTCAACGTTTTATTTTTATCCATGACCTACTTCCTTAATTTATAATTCTGTTTGAATTGAGACCACTATTTGGGACTTATCTATTCGTACTAAATCAAACCATCTAGTCGTTGATACTCAAAATTCAATTGTTTCCCACTAACCGACTCTTTACTGTTCTTGTACACTATAGTGACAAAAATAATAATCTAACCATAACTTCAAGATAGGTAAGGTATTTTCAGAAAGGCTGTAGCTAGAGAACTCATTAACCAACATTCAAAAATGCCATTAATTTGTTTAGATGTACCAAGAAAATTTACAGGTAACAATAGCACATACAGCCATTAATATTTAACCATTGAGCATCAGGCACTTTTAAATATAATGAAAACACGCTGATAAAGATCCAAAAGACAATTTCACACTGCTGCTTTTGAAACAACCGAAATTTTCGAATGTCATTCCTCTATAAATAATATTATTTATAGCTTTCAAGCACTCAAATGCAGTCATCTTTTGGTAATGAACATCATTACTTTTAATCTCTTAAAAAATGGCATAAGAACTGCTGTATTAATTCAATAAAAAATAATCCTTTGGAGGATTTCACAATGAACGATTCTGTTGGATTAGTAGGAAAAAATGTTGAGGTTTCAGGTGAAATTAATTTCGAAGGAACTCTAAGAATTGAAGGAAAAGTAAAAGGTTTTATCCATGGAAACACCGGCACCGTTTCCATTGGTAGTAGTGGTTCTGTTAAAGGCGATATTTCAGCAGATATCTGTATCGTTGATGGCCTTTTAGAAGGCGATCTTACCGCTATGACTCGAGTTGAAATCACTAGGACAGGCCAAGTAGAAGGTAACGTTACCACCAAAGAACTTATAATTGCTGAAGGAGCTGTCTTAGCTGGAAACCTTGTGATGAGTAAATAAACGCATACCATTAGAAAACTGAGGTTGATCCCAAAGCAAGCATATTTTGAATATGCTCAAGGATAATAACCTTCCGTCAATTTTAAAAGGTTATAACAAAAAATCTCTCACCACATCTACGCCCTATTTCAGGTAGACTAAGCAGTCAATTTTACATTGCTCATAGCTAAGAACTGATCGCATGAAAGAATCCTTACTCTTAAAACTTGAAAACCTGTCTGAGCGCAAAACTGAACTTGAAGGCATGTTGTCCGCACCAGAAATTATTAATGACCAGACAAAGTTTCGCGAATTATCACGCGAATATGCTGAAGTTGACCCTGTTGTCATTTGTTTTCATAAATATAATGAGAATCAGGAAGCTATTTCTAGCGCCCAAGAAATGATGAAAGATTCGGATCCTGACATGCGCGAGATGGCCGTTGAGGAGATGAAAGAAGCAGAAGCCAATATTGAAGCTTTGGAACAAGAGCTACAAGTTTTACTCTTACCGAGAGATCCTTCCGATAATAGCAATATCTTCCTTGAGATCCGCGCTGGAACAGGTGGTGATGAAGCCGCTCTTTTTGTCGGTGATTTGTTGCGCATGTACACACGCTATGCAGAGTCTCAAAAATGGAGACTAGAACCGATCAGCCAAAACGTCAGTGAAGTGGGTGGTTATAAAGAGATGATCGTCCGGGTTATTGGCCAAGGGGCATATTCTCGGCTTAAGTTCGAGTCTGGAGTCCATCGTGTACAACGTGTGCCCGAAACTGAATCTCAAGGACGTGTACACACTTCGGCTTGTACCATCGCTGTGCTGCCTGAAGTCGATGAAGTTGCGGAAATAGATATCAACCCAGCTGACATACGGATTGATACTTTTCGAGCCTCAGGCGCAGGTGGACAGCACGTTAATAAAACTGACTCCGCGATCCGCATCACCCATGTTCCTACAGGTGTAGTGGTAGAGTGTCAGGACGATCGTTCACAGCATAAAAATAAAGCCAGTGCGATGAATCTGCTCAAATCGAGATTATTATCAGCCGAGCGTGAGAAGCAAGAATCTGAACAAGCTGAAAATCGTCGCTCACTCGTCGGTAATGGTGATCGATCTGAGCGCATTAGAACCTATAACTTCCCACAAGGTCGTGTGACCGATCATCGAATAAACCTAACTTTATACAAGCTAGACTCCATTATGGAAGGCGATGTCGATCAAGTTATTGAGCCATTGATTCAGGAACATCAGGCGGATCTATTCGCCTCTATGGCCGACTCATGAGCTCAGTCTCGACACTGCTCCGGCAGGGTCAGATAGCTTTAGCAGAATCAAGCAGTCCTCTTATTGACGTACAAATTCTGCTTTGTCATGTGCTTGAAGTTGATCGCAGCTATTTATATATGGCTCCAGAGGAAACTGTTCCAGCAATACAAGAAAATGAATTCCGTACACTCATTGCCCAGCGCCAAATAGGAACTCCCATATCTCATCTGACTGGCCGACGTGATTTCTGGTCACTGAATTTAAAAGTGAATGAACACACGCTTATCCCAAGACCTGAGACGGAACACCTTGTTGAAGCAGCTTTATCGATAATTCAAAAAGGTCAAGTCAGTAGAATAGCCGATTTAGGAACCGGTTCTGGTGCTATTGCGCTAGCCATCGGTAACGAGATCGAATCAAGCTTTCCACGCTGTCAAATCATCGCCACCGATATTTCAGAAGAAGCCTTGTTGATCGCAGCAGAAAATCTCAAAACCTCAAAGCTCAAAAATGTCAGCCTCAAACAAGGTCGTTGGTGCGAAGCTTTCGATGCTGATGCTAAGTTCGATCTCATCGTCAGCAATCCTCCTTATGTTGCAGAAGGTCATCACCTCTTAGATGAAGGCGATGTCCGCTTTGAGCCACAACTTGCCCTGACCAGTGGTAGAGATGGCTTAGATGCTATACGTGAAATCATTCAAACTGCTCCTGATAATATGCAACCAAATGCTTGGTTGATGTTCGAACATGGCTATGACCAAAAACAAGCCATTCAACAACTTTTCCTGCAACGTGGCTTTCAAGCGATCGAAACTACCCAAGATTATGCTAACCTAGATAGAGTAACCATTGGGCAATGGCCATAAACATGAATTTAGCAGCGTGGAAGCAAAAGGTTCAAGCCGCAAGAACTGAAACAGTTCAAGGTTGGGATAAACAAGTAATACAAGCTTATCATTCCTATCATCAACTTCGTAAAAACTCGCTGGATCTAGAGAATCGTTCACGTCATTGGCGTCAATATCTACGCAACAAACCTTCTTCAGAATACATTAAATGAAAGACGAACAATTGCTCCGCTACAGCCGCCAGATCATGCTTCCTGAAATGGACATCGAAGGCCAGCAAAAACTTTTAAACTCAACCGTTATGTTGATCGGTTTGGGCGGTCTTGGCTCTCCCGTTTCCATGTATCTTGCCAGTGCTGGAATCGGTCATTTAGTTCTGGTGGATTTTGACACCGTTGAGTTATCCAACTTGCAAAGACAAATTGTGCATTCGAGCACCGATATTGATCGAGAAAAAGTTGAGTCCGCTAAAGACCGATTGCTCGGATTAAACCCTGATTGCAAAATAACCACCATTAATAAGCAGCTTGATGACAACGAACTAGCAGAACAGGCTCGTTTAGTTGATGTCCTAATTGATGGCAGCGATAACTTCGCGACACGTTTTGCTGTTAACAAAGCCTCAGTAGAAACTAAAACCGCATTAGTCTCAGGTGCGGCGATTCGGTTTGAAGGTCAAGTCAGTGTCTTTGATCCAAACCAAGAATCGAGTCCTTGCTATCGCTGTTTATATAGCGATGAAGAAATGGCAGCTGAAACCTGCAGCCAGACGGGAGTCGTTGCACCTTTGCTCGGCGTGATAGGTTCTATGCAAGCTCTAGAGGCAATCAAACTGATCACAAATATCGGCAATAATTTAATTGGAAAATTATTATTATTCGACGCCATGTCATCAGAATTTCAGACGATGAAATTTAAGAAAGATCCAGCCTGCCCTATTTGTGGCCCTCTCTCTGGAGGAGGCTTCTAGAGAAATGTCTTTCATCTTGCCTCAAGTACTAAAGCAGCACATGTTAGATCACGTTTTAGAAACGCCCGAAGTCGAGGTCTGCGGATTATTGGCTGGCAATACTTCAGGCCTAACCAGCCTTTATCGAATCCCAAACATTGCAGACGATCCGACAACAACATTTTATATGCAGCCCCAAGCTCAAATAGCTGCGCTGCAAACAATGCGGCAGTCAGGCGAGCAACTTTGTGGAATTTATCATTCTCATCCTAACAGCGGAGCATCACCATCAAACAAAGATCGAGAACAAGCAGCCTACCCTGGGACGGCTTACTTCATCGTGTCCTTAATGTCGCCCGAACCCGTCATTGGATCGTTTATGTTTGATGGCGAAATATTTCAAGATCTTGAAATAGAAATTGATTGATTTATTCCAACCACTTTTCTAATAAATCTCCCATTTTTTCTACACTCATCGGCGGCTTCGCTGACTCAAACCAAATTACCGACTGAGCGGCGATCATCGCCGCTAAAGCGTTACCATTACTCAAACCAGAATCATCACGACAGGCATTCGGCTCCTTTGAGACAATATTGAATGCAGCACCTAACACTTTCTCTCGATCACTAGAGCGAAATTGTGAAGCGGCACTTGCGGGATCAGATGACAAAACGTCCATTTGAGCAACGGGCTTCTTCATCACCGTCATGACAAACTGCATCAAACTATCCAGTGAGTCAGGCACCGTTATCCCCTGCGCATTTAACCAACGATAAAACTCCGCAGGACTCACTTTCCAATCGCCTGTTTCATCATCAAGGTTCAGGACATTTGGCCCTGCATCTGTGGGTGATACACTTTCAAAAGCTTCCCAGGCTGCCGTTTCTAGTTCTTCAAATCCAGCTACGTTAAATAGCTCGGCCCATTTTTCAGGATCTAAACCTATCGCGAGAGGCATGCCTTCGTCACGCAAACTCCAATTCTCCTTTCGGATCCATTTCTCATAAATTTTTTGTTGGTCAAAAGGATCTTGCTCAAGGTTTTCTGTTATCTTTTCTAGTGCGGCATTTCCTAAATCAAACATTGCCTGAACCAGCTTATCCGCCGAATCACTCATGGCTCATTATCTCCAAATAGCATATTAAAAAGTTGTACAATAGGGTACATCAATTGAAGGTTGCAAACATGCAGATCATTATCTCACCAGCCAAAACTATGGATTTCGAATCAAAATCCAAACTGACTGATCACTCTATTTCTGATTTCATTAACGAGAGTTGTGAGTTGATGGATCAGGTGAAACATCTTGATCCTACTGAACTCAGTTCATTGATGAAAATTAGCGAGAAACTCGGTGAGTTAAACCATGAGCGTAATCAATCTTGGCAAACGCCATTCACGCTTGATAATGCAAAACAGTGTATTTACGCATTTAAAGGGGATGTATATATGGGACTGGATGCAGAGACTTTGAGCAAAAAAGATATTCAGTTCGCACAAAAACATTTACGTATTTTATCTGGCCTTTACGGCTTGTTAAAGCCTCTGGATTTAATTCAGCCCTATCGCTTAGAAATGGGAACTCGTTTTGCGAATAGCCGTGGTGCAAACCTTTATCAATATTGGGGGAATCGATTAACTGATGCTTTGAGTGAAGAACTTCAAGATGACGCTACGCTAATCAATTTAGCATCTAATGAATATTCAAAAGTGTTACAACTAAAAAATATAGATGCAAATGTTATAACACCGATCTTTAAGGATAAAAAAAATGGTGAGTATAAACTGATCAGCTTTTACGCGAAGAAAGCACGCGGCTTAATGAGTCGATACATTATCACTAACAAGTTAACGAAAGCCTCACAGATTAAAAAGTTTGATATGGATGGCTATAAATTTAACCTTAACTTAACAAAGAATAATGACTGGGTTTTTACTCGCGAAGAAATTATCTAGTTAAGCTCAACTCAGGATAATAATAGATAACCGCTAAAAAATGTGCAGAAAAGCTATTCTTATCTCTAAAAAGTATCAATAGTTCAATTTACCTAGACAAACAATAATCTCAAAACTAGCATCTTCCATCTCTTTAATTTTGAGAAGGCTTTGATCAATATCGTCTGAATAAAACATATCGATAGCCGCAGCACCAGCTTCATGCAGTCTTCGATGTGGTGTGTCTAATTGAGCATATGCCTTTGAGTCAGCAAAGTTCTCTTTACCAACTGTCTCATACCAGTTTCCAAGACGACAATCTCTGTGGCTAGAAAGATCAGCAGAGGTCTTATTTGAAACCCCCATAAACACTTGGTATACATCGAACTTATAAATTAAATGATCCATTTTCACTAACTCAATAAAGCTTTGAATAGCACCGCTAGCTATTGTACTTTTCATCTCAACTGAAAGTGATAACAAATTATCCATATTATTGGTTGCATCATCACTTATACTACCCATGTCATCCGTTTCGCCAAGTACCTTGTCCATTTGTGCTTTAGCTTCCAACGTATCTGACTGGATAATACTTACCAGGCCCTCTATATCATTAGTAGCGTCACCGGCTCGTGCTGCAAGGTTCCTAACTTCGTCAGCAACAACAGCAAAACCACGCCCCATTTCCCCTGCACGTGCAGCCTCAATTGCTGCATTTAGTGCTAGTAAGTTCGTCTGTTCAGAAATTGATTTGATCATATTTACGATCCCTCCAATATCTTCAGCACGTTTATTTAAATCTGAAACTTTTTTCGAGGTCATCGCAGTATCATCTGTCATCTGTTTCAACTTAGAAGCCATATTTGCAACTGCACAACTAGTATCAGATGAAAGTTCTCCTGCATTGGATGCCAATTGTGATCTTGATTCCATTTCAGAAGTTATCTCTGCGAGTGAAGCTTGTACAGAGATTAAGGATTCATTAAAAAGAGGCATGTTTTTTAGGACATCTACCTTTAAATTGAAGGAAGAGTCTCTGTTTAGATCTTCAATGCTTTGCTTCTCAACTTGCTCTTTCAGTTTGTCTCGCTCTAACTCTACCTCAGCTAAACGAGCCTCTAGTGATTGAAGCTCTTCTGCAGAGTTAGCTGTATTATCATGTATTTGTTGTTTTTTACTAAAACCGAACATAAGCTTTCTCTTTATATAATAAATGATCATTCACTTGTAACTATACCAAAGCAATTCTTATTCCAATTTTTAGTAACCAAGAGGTAACTCATGTCTCAATACGTCTTTTCTATGAATAGAGTTAGTAAGGTTGTCCCACCTAAACGGACTATTCTTCGTGATATCTCCTTAAGCTTTTTCCCCGGAGCAAAGATTGGGGTTCTTGGACTTAATGGATCAGGAAAATCTACTCTACTTAAGATAATGGCTGGTCTCGATAAGGAGTTCCAAGGTGAAGCCATTCCTATGAAAAATCTAAATATAGGATATCTCCCACAAGAACCCCAGTTAAACCCCCAAAAAAATGTCCGAGGCAATGTTGAGGAAGGTGTGGCTGAAACCATTGAGCTATTAAAAAAATTTGATGAAATAAATGCGCGCTTTGCTGAGCCGATGAGTGATGATGAAATGACTCAACTTCTAGAGAACCAGGCCAAGGTGCAAACAGCTATCGATGCTGCTGGAGCATGGGAACTCGATCGGAAATTAGAAATGGCTGCAGATGCTTTACGTTTACCAGCATGGGATTCTGATGTAACGACGCTTTCTGGGGGTGAACGTAGACGTGTTGCGCTATGTAGGCTTTTGTTATCTTCACCCGATATGTTACTACTGGATGAGCCAACAAATCACTTGGATGCAGAGTCTGTTGCATGGTTAGAACGATTTCTTGAACAGTTCGAAGGGACCGTTATTGCTGTTACACATGACCGATATTTTTTAGATAATGTCGCAGAGTGGATATTAGAACTTGATAGGGGACATGGTATTCCTTGGGAAGGCAATTACTCTTCATGGTTAGATCAGAAAGAACAGCGTTTAGAACAAGAAGAAAAACAACAGCGTTCGCATCAAAAAGCTATCAAAGCTGAGCTTGAATGGGTTCGTGGCGGTGTTAAAGGCAGACATGCTAAAAGTAAAGCACGTTTACAAAAATTTGATGACCTTAACGCAAGTGACTTTCAACAGCGCAATGAAACAAATGAAATTTATATCCCACCTGGGCCTAGGCTCGGTAATATTGTTGTCGAGGCCTTAAATTTAAAGAAAACTTATAACGATAAGCTGTTATACGATGATTTAACTTTCAGTTTACCCCCAGGGGGAATCGTCGGCATTATTGGCGCAAATGGAGCCGGTAAGACAACACTGTTTAAATTAATCACCGGTCAAGAGCAAGCTGATGGAGGTAATCTCAAAATTGGTGAAACTGTTCAACTTGCCTACGTCGATCAAAGTAGAGATGCATTAGATGATAAAAAAACAGTTTGGGAAGAGATCTCTGGCGGCCAGGACATTATCAAAGTAAATAATTATGAGTGTCTTTCGAGAAGTTATGTAGGTCGATTTAATTTCAAAGGTGGTGATCAACAAAAACAGATCGGTCAGCTTTCTGGTGGGGAACGTAACCGTGTTCACCTAGCCAAAATGCTACGTTCTGGTGGTAATGTTCTACTGCTGGATGAGCCAACCAATGACCTCGATATAGAAACTCTCAGAGCATTAGAAGAGGCTCTGCTAAACTTCCCTGGCTGCATAGTAGTCATATCACATGATCGTTGGTTCCTTGATCGTATCGCGACACATATACTTGCTTTCGAAGGCGATAGTCAAATAACTTGGTTTGAAGGAGATTATTCAGATTATGAACAAGATCGAAAGAAACGACTTGGAGATGATGCAAATCAACCACATCGAGTGAAATTTAAGCCTCTACCAGATTAGGTATATGAACATCTGTCCGAAGATAAACATTAAAAACTCATTAAATTTGATGTGCCATAATCAACTAATCTAAATGGCAATATGCGTCTCTGTGGCAGACCCTGCATGTTTAAAACTTAATAGTTAACAAATACAGTAGAAAGAAACATTCATTAGCTGAACATATCCCAAAATTAACACTCATATTTAAAAACATAAAAAAAGCCGGTTTAACCGGCTTTTTTTATAAAAACAAAACTAATTTATATTATGCTTCCGATATTTCCTCTTCTACTTCGGGTCTATCAACTAATTCGACGATAGCCATAGGCGCTGAATCACCTGGACGGAAACCACATTTAAGAACTCTAAGGTAGCCACCTGGACGATTAGCATATCGAGGACCTAGCTCTGTAAACAGCTTAGCTACCATTGCTTTATCACGTAATCGAGCAAATGCTAAACGGCGATTCGCAACAGTATCATTTTTAGCAAGAGTAATTAGCGGTTCTGCAGTACGACGAAGTTCTTTAGCTTTAGGCAAAGTAGTTTTGATTATTTCATGTTCAAATAATGAATTTGCCATGTTTTTGAACATTGCCTTTCTATGACTGCTAGTTCGGTTTAATTTCCGACCACTTTTTAAATGACGCATTATCTTTAATTCCTAAATATTATTGAGCGCTTGTAACGCTTCCAATTAAGTCTTTTGGTGGCCAATTCTCAAGACGCATGCCTAAAGATAAACCACGGGCAGCAAGTACGCTCTTAATCTCTGTTAATGACTTCTTACCCAAATTAGGCGTCTTAAGAAGTTCTACTTCAGTTCTTTGAATCAAGTCACCAATATAACAAATACTTTCAGCTTTCAAGCAATTTGCTGAACGGACTGTAAGCTCTAGATCATCGATTGAGCGTAGCAGAATCGGGTCTATTTCAACCTCTTCTTCTTTCTCAGGCTCGGTTGGCTCAATTGTACTTAAGTCAACAAATACTGATAACTGATCAAGTAATACTTTTACAGCACTTTTAAGGGCTTCTTCTGGATCTACAGCACCGTTAGTTTCAATCTCTAGTACCAAACGATCTAAATCTGTTCTTTGATCAACACGTGCACTTTGAACTTCATACGCAACACGTCTTATCGGGCTAAAAGAGGCATCTAGCTTTAAATTTCCAATAGCTTGGTCAGTATCATCAGCTGCAACCCTGGCAGTCGCTGGCACATAGCCTCGACCTTTCATGACCTTCATGGTCATATTAAACTCAGCACCTTCTGTCAAGGTTGCTATATGTAGGTCTTTATTTACGATCTCAACATCATGGTCAACCTTAATGTCGCCTGCTACAACTTTGCCAGGACCCTTTTTGTTAACCGATATTATTGATTCGTCTTTAGAGTGCATCTCAATTGCTAGACCTTTAAGGTTTAGCAAAATGTCTGTCACGTCTTCTTGCACGCCATCTACACTAGTGTATTCATGGAGTACGCCTTCGATTTCTGCTTCAACAACAGCTGCCCCAGGGATTGACGACAATAATACTCTTCGTAATGCATTACCTAGAGTGTGACCAAAACCTCGGTCCAGAGGCTCTAGTACTAACTTAGCATTGTTCTCATTTATAAAATCTACATCAACTATACGTGGCTTTAAAAATTCCGTAGCGGAAGTGGCCATAAGGTAATCTCCTAACCAGTATTATTTAGAATATAGCTCGACAACAAGAGATTCATTGATGTCTGAAGGCAAATCACTTCTATCAGGAATAGATTTGAAAATCCCCTCCATCGCCTTAGCATTGACTTGCATCCACTCCGGGATACCAAACTGCTCAGCCAAAACCAATGAATCTTGTATTCTTACTTGGTTGCGACTTTTCTCTCTTACTGTGATGACATCATCTGCAGATACACTATAGGATGGTATGTTTACAGACTGGCCATTAACTAGAATAGCTTTATGGCTGACAAGTTGCCTTGATTCTGATCGTGTAGAACCAAAACCCATACGATAAACAACATTATCCAAACGGCATTCAAGAAGTTTCAATAAGTTTTCACCTGTAGATCCTTTTGTCTTAGATGCTTTTTTGTAATAGTTTCTAAACTGACGTTCTAAAACACCATACATTTGGCGTAACTTTTGTTTTTCGTTAAGCTGAACTGCATAGTCAGACATTCGACGCTGTCGATTATCACCATGTTGCCCAGGTGGTTTTTCTAACTGACATTTAGACTCTATTGGCCTAGCATGACTTTTAAGAAAAAGATCAACACCATGTCGTCTACTTAACTTACATTTTGGTCCTATGTATCTAGCCATATCAGTGCTCTACTCTATACTCTTCTTTTCTTAGGTGGACGACAGCCATTATGAGGAATTGGCGTCACATCCGTAATATTACTAATCTTGAAACCTGCATTATTCAATGCGCGTACAGCAGAGTCACGACCAGGCCCAGGACCTTTAACGAATACATCTACATTTTGTATTCCATATTCGTTCATCGTATCGGTTAGCTTTTCAGCAGCAACCTGTGCCGCGAAAGGTGTGCTTTTACGGGAACCGCGAAAACCACTACCGCCAGCTGTTGCCCATGCTAGAACATTGCCTTGACGATCTGTAATAGTAATAATTGTATTGTTAAATGATGCATGCACGTGAGCTGCTGCATCAACAACGGTTCGTTTGATTCGCTTTTTAGCTCGTCCTGGTGACTTTGCCATAATTCTTTAAACCTGAGTTTATATTAGCTGAACTGAAATTATTTACGGATTGGCTTTCGTGGCCCTTTCCGTGTTCTTGCATTTGTCTTTGTTCTTTGACCGCGAAGAGGCAAGCCACGACGATGTCGAATTCCTCGATTACAACCAAGATCCATAAGGCGCTTGATATTCATCGAAACTTCTCGACGCAAATCACCTTCGACTTGAAACGAACCAACAGCAGCACGTAGCTTTTCAAGCTGCTCTTCAGTTAATTCTTTGATCTTTTGTTCAGGCACAACACCAGTTTCCATGCAAATATCTTTTGCACGGTTCCGACCTATACCATAGATATATGTCAATGCTATTACGGTGTGTTTTTGATCTGGGATGTTTACCCCTGCAACACGAGCCATTCTTTGTCTCCTAACGATCTATCTGTTTATTGCTAAAAAGGCGCGAGATACTAGTCTTTTATGCGCATTTAATCAAGGTTTATTATAAATCAACCTTGTCTTTGTTTGTGTCTACCATCTTTACAGATGACTCGAACGACACCCTTTCGACGTACAATCTTACAATTTCTACACATTTTTTTTACTGAAGCTCTTACTTTCATCTCAAATTCCTCTAAAACCTTTACCGGCCATAACCTTTAAGGTTAGCTTTCTTCATTAAGCCTTCATATTGATGTGACATGAGATGCGACTGTACTTGAGACATAAAGTCCATCACGACAACAACAATGATCAATAGTGACGTTCCACCGAAGTAGAACGGCACACTAAATTTTAATATCAAGAACTCAGGTAGTAAGCAAACTAAGGTTATGTAGGTTGCACCAGCCATAGTCAAACGAGTCATAACACCATCAATATACTTAGCTGTTTGTTCCCCAGGTCTAATCCCGGGTATAAACGCGCCTGATTTCTTTAAGTTGTCCGCAGTTTCACGAGGGTTAAACACTAACGCCGTATAGAAAAAACAGAAAAATATAATTGCTGCCGCATAGAACATGACATATAGAGGCTGTCCTGGAGAAAGTGTTGTACTTATATCTTTCAACCATCCCATTCCATCTTTGCTTCCAAACCAGCCAGCTATCGTGCTTGGAAAGAGAATAATGCTCGAAGCGAAAATGGGAGGAATTACACCAGCCATATTAAGCTTAAGAGGTAAGTGACTAGCTTGGCCACCATACATCTTACGCCCTACTTGTTTTTTAGCATAGTTAACTGTAATACGCCGTTGTGCTCGCTCAACATAGATAACAAATGCTGTTACTAACAACGCAAGCGTAAACAAGCCAAATACCATTAACCAATGTAATGAACCTGTTCTTGCCATCTCGATAGTCCCACCAACAGCAGTTGGAAGTCCAGCGACAATTCCTGCAAAGATTATAATAGAAATACCGTTACCAATACCTCTTTCAGTGATCTGTTCTCCAAGCCACATCAAAAATAGCGTACCTGTAACTAGTGTTGTTACAGCAGTCAATCTGAAAGCTATACCGGGATCTATAACCAAACTTTGTGCGCCAGCTGATTGACCTTCTAGCGCGACAGCAATTCCTAACGCTTGGAATGTAGCTAAGACTACCGTTCCATATCTTGTATATTGTGTGATTTTGCGTCGACCGGCCTCACCTTCTTTCTTTAGCTGCTCAAGCTTCGGATGAACAACGGTAAGAAGCTGCATAATTATTGATGCAGAGATATATGGCATTATGCCAAGCGCCACTACTGAGAACCTTTCTAGAGCACCTCCAGAAAACATGTTAAACATGTCCAAGATAGTCCCTTTTTGCTGCTCAAAGATTGCGGCAAGTGCATATGGATTAATCCCAGGAACAGGTATGTGTGTACATATCCTAAAAACAATTATTGCTCCTATTAAAAAGAACAATCTTTGTTTTAGTTCTGAAACTTCACCAATACCCGATAACCCACCCGGTAATGCAGCTTGTTGTTTTTTCTTTTTAGAAGCCACTAGTCTTCCAGTTTTCCGCCAGCAGCTTCAATAGCAGCTTTTGCTCCTTTAGTAGCACCGATACCTTTTAGCGTGATTGCTTTATTAATTTCGCCAGAAAGCATTACTTTTACTGTTTTAATATTATTAGAGATAATGTCTGCATTTTTTAGTGCATCGATATCAACAATATCAATATTGGCTAGTTCTAGCTCGTTTAATCTCACTTCAGCTTTTGTTAGTGATTTTCGTGATCTAAAACCAAATTTTGGAAGTCTTCTTTGAAGAGGCATCTGGCCACCTTCAAAACCAACCTTATGGTAACCACCAGATCTTGAATGTTGACCTTTATGACCTCTGCCACAAGTTTTACCTTGTCCACAGCCGATACCACGCCCCACTCTTTTACGAGCACGTTTTGAACCTTCACTTGGCTTAATTGTATTTAGACGCATTTTATACTTCCTCAACCTGCAGCAAATAAGAAACTTTATTGATCATGCCTCGATTCTCAGGTGTATCAATAACAACTACACTGTGACGTATGCGTCTTAAACCTAAGCCTCTTACACAGGCTTGGTGCGATGCTTTTCGACCACTTAAGCTCTTTAAAAGAGTAACTTTAACTTCTTTCTGGTTAGCCATTTTTATTCCGTAATATCTTCAACCGACTTACCACGCTTTGCCGCATAGTATTGTGGGTTGTTCATTTCAGTTAGACCCTTGATCGTTGCACGTACGACATTGATTGGGTTATTCGAACCGATACATTTAGCAAGCACGTTATGTACCCCAACCGCTTCGAATACCGCACGCATTGGTCCACCCGCGATAATACCAGTACCTTCTGATGCTGGTTGCATATGAATTTTTGCTGCACCAAATTCTGAAGTAATCGAATATTGCAGAGTACCATCTTTCAGAGGTACATTTTTCATATTACGACGAGCATTTTCCATTGCCTTTTGAATTGCGACGGGTACTTCTCGTGCCTTACCTCGTCCAAACCCAACTTTACCTTCTCCATCACCAACAATAGTCAATGCTGAGAAACCAAAAATCCGACCACCTTTTACAACTTTAGCTACGCGGTTCACATGAACCAGTTTCTCTATGTAGCCTTCGTTCTGTTCGTTATTAAATGCCATAATTATTTATTTTCCTAAGCTTAACTAGAACTTAAGTCCAGCTTCACGTGCAGCATCTGCTAGAGCTTTTACACGACCGTGATATTTAAAACCAGAACGATCAAATGCTACTGATTCTACGCCTGATTTCTTACAACGATCTGCAATCGCTGTTCCTATTAGAGTTGCAGCTTCAACGTTACCGCCATTTTTAAAACTTGCACGTAACTCTTTATCAAGAGTAGATGCACTAGCGACTACAGTTCCACCATCAGGAGCTATAATTTGAGCATAGATATTCCGAGGAGTTCTATGTACAGATAAACGATGAATTCTCAACTCTCTAATTTTTGCACGTGCCTTTACAGAACGACGCATTCTTGAAGCTTTTTTACTCATTTTTTTTACCTAGGCCTTCTTAGCTTCCTTACGAATGATAACTTCATCCGCATATTTAATTCCCTTGCCCTTGTATGGCTCTGGACTTCGATAAGCACGAATCTCAGCAGATACTTGACCAACCTTCTGCTTATCAATTCCCTTAACTATAATTTCGGTCTGACTTGGCGCCTCGATTGTAATTCCATCTGGAATCGCATAGTTAACTGGGTGAGACAGACCAAGTGTAAGATTGAGGACTTTGCCTTGAACTTGTGCACGGTAACCAACACCATTAATTTCCAGCTTCTTTTCGAAACCAGTCGATACACCGGTAACCATGTTCTGAATTAAAGATCGTGTAGTTCCAGCAAGAGCATTTGCACTCTTCGAAGAATTATTAGCCGAAACTTTTAATTCTTCGCTTTCCTGAATTACTTCAACAAGCTCATGGATACTGTGCTCGATAGCTCCTTTTGAGCTTTCAACCTTTAGTTTTTGTCCAGCCAAGTTAATTGTAACACCGGATGGGATTACTACTGGATTATTAGATACTCTAGACATTTCTTATATTCTCTTTAGTAAACTGCGCAGACAATTTCACCGCCGATACCACGTTTTCTAGCAGCTCGATCTGTCATTACACCTTCAGAAGTTGAAATTACCGCAATACCAAAACCACCTTGTATTTTTGGAAGTTCACCTGAGCCACAATAAACTCTACGACTAGGTTTGCTGACGCGTTTGATCAAATCAATTACAGGCTTATTATCCATATATTTAAGCTCAATAGTCATTACTGGTTTGCCTTCAACACTATCAGTTGTGCAATCAGTAATATAACCTTCTTCCTTAAGAAGATTAGCTATTTTTACTTTCTTATTCGATGCAGGAAATGTAACTGAGCGTTTAGACGCACTTAGTCCATTGCGAATTTGTGTTAGCATATCTGAAATCGGGTCTTGCATACTCATAATGATATTTCCGTAATCTTAATTTTTTAGCCTTACCAGCTAGCCTTAACCAAACCAGGCACATCGCCTCTCATCGCAACTAGCCGCAAACGGTTTCGTGACAAGCCAAATTTTCTATAATAACCATGAGGCCGCCCTGTAACTTGGCATCGATTTCTCTTTCGCGAAGCGCTAGAGTCTCTAGGCATTTTTTGTAAGTCTACTCGAGCTTTCGCTCTTTCTTCTTCAGTTAAACTTTCGTCGATCGACATAGCTTTAAGCTTTGCTCGTTTCGCCGCATGTTGTTTTACCAACCGAGTTCTTTTGTGCTCTCGATTTACCATGGATGCTTTAGCCATAAGGAACCTACTCCAACCTAATTAACTTTTAATAGGGAAGTTAAATGCAGCTAATAGTGCACGTCCTTCCTCATCATTTTTTGCTGTAGTTGTTATACAAATATCAAGGCCGCGTAGTGCATCAATTTTGTCATAATCAATTTCAGGAAATATAATTTGTTCTTTCACTCCGAACGAATAATTACCACGTCCGTCGAAAGATTTTCCATTTAATCCACGGAAGTCTCTAATTCGTGGAATCGAAACACTGATCAGTCGGTCAAGAAACTCGTACATTCTTTCACGGCGCAAAGTTACCTTTGCTCCATTCGGCCAACCTTCACGGATTTTGAAGTTAGCAACAGACTTTTTAGCCATGATAACTTGCGCTTTCTGGCCAGAGATCTGTTGCAAATCACGTACGGCGTGATCAACAACCTTCTTGTCTGTAACTGCTTCGCCCAACCCCATATTTAATGTGATTTTTGTGATCTTAGGGATTTGCATGTTACTTTCGAACTCAAACTGCTCCTGTAATTTAGGCGCAATCTCATCTTTATACTTTTGCTGTAGTCTAGTCATCATTCAACCCACTAAATATCAACGACTTCGTCGTTAGATTTGAAGACACGTACTCTTTTGCCATCTTCAAGCACTTTAACACCAACTCTGTCGCCTCTTTTGGCCGCAGGATTATATAAAGCTACATTGGACACGTGAATTGAAGATTCCTTTTCAACAATACCTCCAGGCTCACCTGCCTGTGGATTTGGTTTGGTGTGCTTCTTGACCATGTTAACACTTTCAACGATCAATCTATCACCAGACAGAATACTAAGAACCGTGCCTCTTGTACCTTTACTCTTACCAGTGAGAACAATAACGTCATCACCTTTAATAATTTTATTCATACTATTCGTACCTACAGTACTTCAGGAGCCAAAGAGACAATTCTCATGAACTTTTCAGTTCGAAGTTCACGTGTCACTGGTCCAAAAATTCGAGTGCCTATTGGATTAAGTTGCTTATCCAATAACACTGCAGCGTTGCCATCAAAACGAACTAGTGATCCATCAGGTCGCCTTACACCTTTTCGTGTACGTACTACTACAGCGTTATAGACATCACCCTTTTTAACTTTGCCTCGAGGAATAGCCTCTTTGACCGTTACTTTAATGACATCTCCGATAGCAGCGTAACGTATGCCTGAACCACCAAGCACCTTGATACACATCAATCGGCGCGCGCCACTATTGTCTGCGGCATCGAGCATTGACTGCATCTGTATCATGAATCTTCTCCGTTAACCTTTTCGCCAGAGTTAAACTCTGAACTATTTATAAAATAATTTATATGCAGAACTTACAGTTGGGCAGCTTTTTCAACAACTTTTTGTAAGCGCCAACATTTGTTCTTTGACAGTGGACGACATGCTTCAATAGCTACCGTATCACCAACATTACACTCATTGTTTTCATCATGAGCCATCAACTTTGTAGAAAGCTTTACATATTTTTTATACAGCGGATGCATAACTTGTCGTTCAACTCTAACAGTGATCGATTTTTGCATCCCGTTACTAACTACATTACCGACTACAATTTTTGCGGTTTTTTTTGTTTCAGCCATCATTAATTACCAGACTTAGTTTCATTCAATACTGTTTTAACTCTTGCAATATCTTTACGCAGGTTATCAAACAGATGTGGCTTACTAGCTTGCCCTGTACCCTGCTGCATACGCAAACTAAACTGCTCTTTACGTAAATCTAATAACATAGTTTGCAACTCTTCTGAATTCTTAGCTCTAAGTTCTTTAGCTTCCATTACAATACAGTCCTAGCTGTGAATGTTGTTCGTACTGGAAGTTTTGCTGCAGCCAGACGGAATGCTTCACGAGCAATCTCCTCACTAACACCTTCCATTTCATATAGCACTCTGCCTGGTTGTATTTCAGCAACCCAGTACTCAACGTTCCCTTTACCCTTACCTTGCCGTACTTCGAGAGGCTTTTTAGTTATAGGCTTATCTGGGAAAACTCTTATCCAAACTTTTGCACCACGCTTCACATGTCGAGTAATGGCTCGCCTGGCCGCCTCTATTTGACGGGAAGTAAGTCGTCCACGAGTTGTTGCTTTAAGTGCATATTCTCCAAAGCTTACCTTGTTCCCACGTAATGCGAGCCCACGATTTCTTCCTTTTTGTTGTTTTCTAAACTTCGTTCGCTTAGGTTGTAGCATTCAGGGTCTCCTGGTTAACCGACTTTTTTACTATCATCAGTCTCTGCAGGTTCAATTGCATCAACTTTGTCGACAACTTCACCCTTAAAAATCCAAACCTTGATCCCTATGATTCCATAAGTAGTCAACGCTTCAGCAGTACCATAATCAATATCTGCTCGTAATGTATGAAGAGGAACTCGTCCTTCTCTATACCACTGTGTCCTAGCAATTTCAGCACCGTTTAAACGACCAGCGACATTTATTCTGATTCCTTCAGCACCAAGCCGCATTGCATTTGTAACTGCGCGCTTCATAGCTCGGCGGAACATAATACGACGCTCGAGCTGATTTGCAATACCTTCAGCAACTAAATATGCATCTAATTCTGGTTTTCGTATCTCTTCGACACTAACATGTGCCGGAACACCCATCATTGCAGATACAGATTTACGCAAGGCTTCAATGTCTTCACCTTTTTTACCAATTACAATACCAGGTCTTGCAGTGTGTATTATAATCCTCGCATTGTTTGCTGGTCGCTCAATTTGGATCCGGCTTACGGATGCATGCTTCAGCTTCTCCTGCAGGAACTCTCTAACCTTAAGATCAGTATTCAGATAATTCGCGTAATTCTTAGAATCTGCATACCATGTTGAATTCCAGTCTTTAACAATACCAAGACGAATACCTATTGGATGTACTTTTTGTCCCATGAGATCTTCTCTAACCTTGTTCTTCAACAGCCAAAGTAATATGGCTAGTTCTCTTTAAAATTCTGTTACCACGACCCTTTGCTCTTGCTCTAAAGCGCTTAAACAAAGGCCCTTCATCGACATGAATCGTGCTAACGATCAACTCATCAATATCAGCACCGTCATTATGCTCAGCATTTGCTATTGCAGACTCCAAGATCTTCTTGATAATCGCTGCACCTTTTTTTGTGCTAAAAGTTAAAAGGTTTATGGCTTGTTCAACATTCTTGCCTCTTATCTGATCAGCCACTAACCTGGCTTTTTGAGGCGAGATTCTTGCATGGTTAAGTTTTGCTACAGTTTCCACAACGATTTCCTATTTAATGTCTTGCCTATTTAGATTTCTTGTCAGCAACATGCCCGCGATAAGTTCTAGTTAATGCGAACTCACCTAGTTTATGCCCAACCATATTCTCAGTTATAAAAACTGGTACATGTTGGCGACCATTATGAACTGAAATCGTAAGACCTAGCATGTCCGGCAGGACCATTGATCGTCTCGACCAAGTCTTAATTGGTTTTTTATCATTCGTCTCTCTAGCTTTTTCTATTTTAGCTTGAAGATGATGGTCAACAAATGGTCCTTTCTTTATCGAACGTGCCACTGAGATTACTCCTAATTATTTCTTATTTCTGCGTCTGACAATCATCTTGTCAGTTCGCTTATTCTTTCTAGTCTTCTTACCCTTTGTAGGTAAGCCCCAAGGGCTTACAGGGTGACGACCACCTGATGTTCTACCTTCACCACCACCATGCGGATGGTCTACAGGGTTCATTGCAACACCTCGAACTGTAGGTCGAACGCCTCTCCATCGTGCGGCACCAGCTTTACCAAGTGAACGTAATGAATGCTCTCCATTACTAACTTCACCAATCGTGGCGCGACAGTTTACCAGAACTTTTCTCATTTCGCCCGATCTTAGTCTTAGTGTCGCATGAGCACCTTCTCTAGCAACGATCTGTACTGAAGTTCCAGCACTTCTAGCTATCTGCGCACCTTTACCAGGCTTCATTTCGACACAATGTACAGTAGAGCCAACTGGAATACTCCGAAGTGGTAAACAGTTACCTACTTTTATAACAGAAGTAGCTCCAGACGAAATTTCATCACCGGCTTTCATCCCTTTTGCTGCAATTATATATCGTTTTTCGCCATCAGCATAAGCTAGTAATGCGATATGAGCTGTCCTATTTGGATCATATTCTATCCGCTCAATTTTCGCCTTAATATCATCTTTATTGCGTTTAAAATCAATTAAACGATATCTTTGTTTATGACCGCCGCCACGATGTCGAACGGTTATCCGGCCATTGTTATTCCGCCCAGATTTTTTTGACTGCTGTTCTAATAAAGGACGGTATGGTTCGCCTTTATGCAGGTCAGGTGTAACTACTCGAACAAGACTTCGACGTCCTGGCGATGTTGGTTTTGCTTTTACGAGAGCCATTGTATGTAACCTTATCCTTTACTCGGGAGCGGTGAATTCTATGTCAGAACCTGGTTTTAAACGAACATATGCTTTTTTAACATCTGATCGCTTACCGGCCTGTCTTTTGAAAATCTTTGTTTTGCCTTTTTGATTAGCAACTTGAACCGATGCAACTTCAACATTGAACATCATCTCTACTGCTTTTTTTATATCAGGCTTAGTCGCTGTATTGGCAACATCAAAAACAAACTGATTTGCACTATCAGCAAGTCGCGCAGTTTTTTCTGACACTCTTGGTGATAGTAATATACTACTTAGCTGTTCTTTATTCATGAGTATTTCGCCTCTAAAACACTAATTGCGCCCTGCGTAATGATGACATTACCGAAACCAACCAGGCTTACAGGATCCAGTCCTGCAACATCAACTACACCAACGTGATAAAGGTTTCTTGAAGCAAGATATAAATTTTCTGAAATTTCTTCAGTGATAATTAATACATCATCGCCTACATTTAGTTTTTTCAGATTTGCAACTAAACCTTTAGTTTTAGGCTCTGCAATATTAAGACTATCAACTATATGTAACCTCTCTTGCCTAACAAGCTCAGAAAAGATACTCGCAATCGCTTTACGATACATCTTACGATTTACTTTTTGCGAGTAGTTACGGTTTGTTGCTGCGAAAGTAACACCACCCGAACGCCAAATTGGACTCCTTGAAGTACCAGCACGTGCTCGACCAGTCCCCTTTTGACGCCAAGGCTTAATACCACCACCACGAACATCTGATCGTGACTTGTTAGTTTTAGTACCAGACCTTGCTCCTGCTGAATACGCAGTTACTACTTGGTGTATTAGCCCTTCGTTATACTCTTCTGCGACTAAGGCATCTGCAACCGAAACATTTCCAGTGAGAGCACCTTTTTCATATGAATGTAGATTTAAATCCATGACTTATTACCTTTAAACGCGTGTAGTGTGCTTGATCAACAAGTCACCACCTTTTGCTCCAGGGACAGCTCCCTTAACAAGCATAAGGTTTCTTTCCACATCAATTTTTACGATCTCTAAGTTTTGCATAGTTCGTTGCGCATCACCCATATGACCGGACATTTTTTTCCCTTTCAATACTCTACCAGGAGTTTGACACTGTCCAATAGAACCAGGAAGCCTATGAGCAAGAGAGTTACCATGTGTAGCATCTTGCATTGCAAAGTTATGTCGCTTAATTACACCAGCATACCCTTTACCAATTGTAGTACCTACAACATCTACCTTTTGACCTTGCTCAAAGAAGTCTACTTTAAACTCAGAACCGGCCTGTATGTCAGCACCTTCATCTTCGTTTAGCGTGAATTCCCACAAGCCTCTTCCGGCATCAGTACCTGCAGCAGCAAATATTCCTGCTTGAGATTTTGATATCCTATTACGATGTTTACTTCCAGTTGTAACCTGAACTGCTCTATAACCATCTGTATTTGCAGTTTTAACTTGAGTAACACGGTTAGGCTCTACTTCAATAACGGTCACGGGAGTTGAGACACCATCTTCAGTGAAGACTCGTGTCATTCCGCGTTTTTGACCTACTAATCCAAGTGACATTTTTATAACCTTCTTCTAAATCAGTTCAGTTTAATTTGAACATCAACACCAGCGGCTAGATCTAGTTTCATTAGTGCATCAACTGTTTTATCAGTGGGACTAACAATATCTAACAAACGCTTATGTGTTCTAATTTCATATTGGTCTCGCGCATCTTTATTTACATGTGGCGATGTTAATATTGTGAAACGCTCTTTTTTTGTAGGCAAAGGAATAGGACCTCTGACTTGAGCACCTGTTCTTTTTGCCGTTTCAATAATTTCCTTTGTTGAAACATCGATCAAACGATGATCAAAAGCTTTTAAACGGATGCGGATAACTTGATCACTCATTTTCTTTTACCTATTACCTGTATCTCTAAATTTAACTAGGATCACTCAATGACCTTAGAAACAACACCAGCGCCAACGGTACGACCGCCTTCACGGATAGCAAAACGTAAACCTTCATCCATCGCTATCGGGGCAATCAACTTGATTGTCATCTTAACGTTGTCTCCAGGCATTACCATCTCTATTCCTTCCGGTAATTCACAAGCACCTGTCACGTCAGTTGTACGGAAGTAAAACTGTGGGCGGTAGTTGTTAAAAAATGGCGTATGTCGACCACCTTCATCCTTCGACAGGATATAAAGCTCTGCTTCAAAATGTGTGTGCGGTTTAATACTGCCTTTCGCCGCCAATACTTGACCACGCTCTACTTCTTCTCGTTTCGTTCCGCGTAGTAAAACACCTACGTTATCACCTGCTTGTCCTTCATCAAGTAACTTACGAAACATTTCAACGCCGGTACAGGTCGTTGTTTGTGTATCTTTAATGCCGACGATTTCAATTTCGTCACCAACGTGAACAATCCCACGCTCGATTCGTCCGGTTACTACCGTTCCACGACCAGAAATTGAAAACACATCTTCTATCGGCATGATGAACGCGCCATCTACAGCACGTTCTGGTAGGGGTATGTAGTTGTCGAGCGCTTCTACTAATTTATCAATTGATTGCGTGCCGATTTCACTCGCATCACCTTCGAGTGATTTAAGTGCTGAACCGATAATAATCGGTGTGTCGTCTCCGGGAAAGTCGTAGCTGTCGAGCAGCTCACGTACTTCCATTTCAACCAGTTCAACAAGCTCTTCGTCATCGACCATGTCTGCTTTGTTAAGATAGACGATGATATAAGGCACACCGACTTGTCGAGATAGCAATATGTGCTCACGCGTTTGTGGCATAGGGCCATCTGCGGCTGAACACACTAAGATGGCTCCGTCCATTTGAGCAGCACCTGTGATCATGTTTTTTACATAGTCAGCATGTCCTGGGCAGTCTACGTGTGCATAGTGGCGGTTTTCACTTTCGTATTCAACATGGGCGGTCGCTATTGTGATCCCACGCTCTCTTTCTTCAGGGGCGTTATCAATTTGGTCGTAAGCTTTGGTTTCCCCACCAAACTTGCTCGCTTGATGCGTTGTGATAGCAGCCGTCAGTGTGGTCTTACCATGATCGACGTGACCTATCGTCCCGACGTTTACATGTGGTTTCGTTCGTTCAAATTTTTCCTTAGACATCTGAGGGACTCCCCGAAATTGGTTTAATATTAAATTGTTCAATAACAATGCATCGCAACGTAACGGCAATACTTTTAATTTGTTCTATTGCATGCGATCTAAATCTTAGATTACATGTACTTATGTCGTGCTTAAGATCAGCTGACACTATCACTGGAGCTCATAACCGGACTTGAACCGGTGACCTCTTCCTTACCAAGGAAGTGCTCTACCGCTGAGCTATATGAGCTACGGAATATGCAGCACTTTTGCCACCACTCTGTCTCTATCCATTATGAATCTTGGAGCGGGTGATGGGGATCGAACCCACATCATCAGCTTGGAAGGCTGAGGTTCTACCATTGAACTACACCCGCAACACATACTCTTCACTGGACTACAATCCAATATAGCACTCAGTTTTCCATCACTTTAACCATCGACATGGTGGAGGGGGCTGGATTCGAACCAGCGTACTCTGAGAGAACGGATTTACAGTCCGTCGCCTTTAACCACTCGGCCACCCCTCCATATGATAGCCGCGCATTATCAAAGCTAACGCGATAACTGTCAATAGTAAATTACGCTTATAAGTAAGTATTTTTCTAGTTTTTGGAAAATCTACCTTCTTTCAGAAAATATAACACTTCATCTGCAACTTCTTTAGATAAAACTAACCCTGTATGAGAAACGGATAGTTGAAGGTGTGCGCTGCTATTTTCGAGCACCGTTTCGTTAACAGATACGGTTCCATCATTAGGACTGTCTAGATCTTTAAAAAGGCTGCCTATTCCAAAGCCTAAGTTTCCAGCAAGACTCCCCAACTCTCTTTGCCCTTTCCATTCTGGAGCATTTCCTAACAAGCCTGCGTTAAGACTTTCTCCAAGTAACATCGTCGCTAAATTAAACTTATGAAAAAAGTGTGCTGTACCACTGCCGTTGTGCGGTGTTCCTAATGTGACAATTCGACCTTGAGTGGTGCTCGGATAATGTTCAAGATAGTGCCGTACGATTAACCCACCAAGACTATGGCAAACAAAATGAACTGTTTCTGCATCGAGCTCTTCAACAAAAATTCGAAGTTCTTCAACAATTAACTCTATATTAGAACTGGTTGAACTATATGAAAATTGATGCGTGTCATATCCTACATCTGAGATACGACTCCTCAATAAGGTCATATCCCAACCATTCATAAATAGACCGTGGATACAAACCACAACCTCCGTATTATTCATTTCCGTTATGGTTTCTAAACTAGGCGTCATTCGCACCGTAGATCACATGACCTTGGTCTTTTGAGAAATCCAGTAGTCGTGTGATTGACTTCACTGCTAACCTGCTTGTTTTTTCATCAACAAACACTTCATTAGTTCCTTTTTCTAAGCAGTCAGCCAAATTTTTGAGGTTATTCATCGCCATCCAAGGACAATGGGAGCAACTCTGACACGTTGCACTATTTCCAGCATTAGGGGCTTCTAAGAAGACTTTGCCTGGGGCTGCTGCTTTCATTTTATGAAAAATACCGCGATCAGTAGCAACGATAAATTCCTTTGCATCCGAATCTTTTGCGTAATTAATAATGCCCGTTGTTGATCCTACAAAATCAGCTAGCGCGATAACGGATGGTGGCGACTCTGGATGAACAAGGACTTTTGAATCAGGACGTGCCTTTTTCATTTCTTCTAGCTCGGTCCCTTTAAAGGCCTCATGAACAATACAGGCTCCATCCCAGATCAGCATTTCTGCGCCAGTCTGTTGTTGAACGTAGTCTCCAAGATATTTATCAGGAGCCCAAAGGATCTTTTCTCCCTTCGCTTCAAGATGCTTGATCACATCTACCGCACTACCTGAAGTCACCATCCAATCCGCACGAGCTTTTACGCCCGCACTCGTGTTGGCATATACGACAACCGTCCGATCGGAATGTTCATCACAAAACTTTGAGAACGCTTTCGTTTCACACCCTAAATCTAGAGAACAATTTGCATCTAAATCAGGCATGAGAATTCTTTTTTCAGGGTTAAGGATTTTTGCCGTCTCGCCCATAAAGCGTACGCCGGCGACAACTAATGTCGATGCGTCACACTCATTACCGAAGCGAGCCATATCTAAGGAATCAGAAACATAGCCGCCTGTTTTTTCAGCCAGTATTTGCAAGTCCGCATCAACATAATAATGCGCAACGAGTACGGCATCCTTCTCTTTGAGCAGTTTTTCTATACGGTCATAAAGTACTTTTTTTTCTTCATCGTCTAACACTTCAGTCACTGTGTTTGGGACATCAAAAGGTAAATCTTGATCGGCGTACCCACCTTCGACTTCGCATGAGTCAGTCATAATATTGATCGTCCTTTACATATCTTAATAGAGCTTATTGTCATAATAATTATTCGACTAAAATTTTCATCATTTTAATCGTATCTTTAACTTAATAAATGCCTGAGCCTGCAATTTGATCAACAAACTCTACCAACTAAACAAAACCCATTGAGGAACAGCAAAATTCGAGTCTATATCATCAACGTTTGTTTCTAGCTCACCGTCACCATCTTTATCGACCAGATAATATGACGGTCCAACTGCAGGCGTGACTTTCACCATGTAAAGGCTCCCATTCAACCGATACTCCTCTATGGTTTTATTTTCTTTACTAATAATCGTGATTTCAGGCTCCAAAGTTTCACCAGAATCAATCACACTCGGTGGTGGCGGTGCATCTTTAAGATCTTCCAACTCGACAACCTCTTCTGCATTGGTTGTAAAGGCTACGATGGCTAAACTCAGTGCTAATAGAAAATGTCGCATAACTCTCTCTCTTTATAATAACAACAAAGCTTCTTGCTCTTCTTCGGAAGGTGTAAAACCACTCTGCTCATAATATTCAAAAATTTCTTTGACTACTTCATCAGCATCATCAACCACTGAAAAGAGATCAATATCATTGGGGTTAATCGTACCATTTTCAACCAACGAGTCCTTGAACCATTGGATCAACCCTTTCCAAAATTCAGAACCTACAAGAATAATAGGTATCTTTGCTGACTTTCCTGTTTGAACTAATGTCAATATTTCAGCCAACTCGTCTAAAGTACCAAAACCGCCCGGTAACACGACATATGCCGTGGCATACTTTACAAACATGACCTTGCGTGAAAAAAAATGACGAAACGTTAATGAAATATCTTGATGAGGGTTGCCCGACTGCTCATGTGGTAATTCAATATTCAGCCCCACACTCGGCGAAGGTCCCGCAAAAGCACCCTTATTCCCTGCTTCCATAATACCTGGACCACCGCCAGTAACAACAGAAAATCCAGCCTCCGATAATTTATAGGCGATATCTTCTGTGAGTTTGTAATAAGGGTTATCCGGTTTAAATCGAGCCGAACCAAAAATACTTACCGAAGGTTTAATGTTCGACAGCTTTTCGTAGCCTTCTACAAACTCCGCCATAATCTGAAAAATCTTCCAAGATTCTGGCGTATGCACTCCATCTTTCATCTTATCCATGTTTTCTCCCTCCCTCATAATGCCGAGAAGCATGGAGGGTTTCTGCGTGATCATTCATAATGCCCATACTAACTCAAACAAATGAAGACAACACTGTGAAAAAAGATACTTTTATATTGGTCGACGGCTCCTCTTATTTATTCCGCGCCTATCATGCACTGCCACCATTAACCAATTCCAAAGGTCATCCCACTGGAGCGATTCACGGTGTGATTAATATGTTACAAAGATTGCTCAAAGATTTTGAGCCAAAGTACTTCGCAGTCATCTTCGATGCGAAAGGTAAGACTTTCCGAAATGATCTCTACAAAGAATACAAAGCCAACCGTCCTCCCATGGATGAAGAGCTACGCTGCCAGATAGAACCATTACACGAAATAATCCGTGCCAATGGTTGGCCTTTGTTAGTTATCGACAATGTAGAAGCTGATGATGTGATCGGCACACTTTCGACTCAGGCCAGTGAGCTGGGCATAGATACCATAATATCCACTGGCGATAAAGATATGGCACAATTAGTTGATGACAATGTGCAGTTAATCAACACCATGAACAATGGCAGCTTGATGAACCACGATGGTGTTGTCGAAAAATTTAAAGTGCGGCCCGATCAGATCATAGATTACCTCACGCTGATGGGTGATACCGTTGACAATATCCCAGGCGTTCCAAAAGTCGGCCCTAAAACAGCAGCAAAGTGGATCAATGAATACGACTCATTAGCCAACGTCATCGAGAATGCCGAAAATATAAAAGGCAAAGTTGGAGAGAATTTACGTTCTGTCCTTGATCAACTGCCTCTCTCGCAACAACTGGCCACCATCGTTCGAGATGTACCACTTGATAAAACGCCAACTGAGTTAGTCTCGATCCCACCTAACAAGGAAGCCCTACAGTCACTCTATTCAGAATTAGAATTTAAAACGTGGCTGCGTGAGCTGTTAAACGATCAAGGTAATCCAACAGATACTTCACCTGAAGCAGATGAAGAGAAAAAACTTTCCGAAAAAAAAGACTACGAAATAGTTTTGACCAAAGAACATCTCGACGAATGGATCAAAAAACTCGAACAGTCTGATCTGTTTGCTTTTGACACAGAAACCACTAGTTTAGATTACATGGAGGCTGTTGTTGTCGGCGTCTCATTTGCTATCGAACAAGGCCTTGCTGCTTACGTTCCTTGTGGTCATGACTATCCCGGTGCTCCTGATCAGTTGAGTCGAGATACGGTACTGAATTCTTTAAAAAATATTTTAGAAGATCCTAAACAGAAAAAAGTCGGCCAAAACCTAAAGTATGATAAAAATGTGCTTGCTAACCATGACATAGAACTAAAGGGTATTGAGTTCGACACGATGTTGGAGTCCTACGTTCTAGACAGCACTGCGACTCGCCACAATATGGACGCACTCGCTCTGAAATATTTAGGCTTAAATACAATCCATTTCGAAGAAATCGCTGGCAAGGGAAAAAAACAACTAACCTTTAACCAAATAGGGCTTGAAGAAGCAGCTCCTTACGCCGCCGAAGATGCAGATATAACCCTCCAACTACACGAAAAACTCTGGCCCAAGCTCGAAGGCCAAGCAGAACCTCAGTCAGTATTTGAAGAAATAGAGATACCTTTAATACCCATCTTGTCACGCATAGAACGCAACGGTGTAAAGGTCGATGAGAAAATGCTGCTTAAGCAAAGCCAACAATTGGCCGAACGCATGTACGAGATAGAACAAGCAGCTTATGAAGATGCTGGCGAGCCTTTTAATATGGGGTCCCCAAAACAGATCCAAGCGATATTATTTGAAAAGAAAAAATTGCCTGTCATTTCAAAAACACCCAAAGGCCAACCTTCAACCGCCGAGTCTGTATTACAAGAGCTTGCTTCTGATTACGAACTACCGAAATTACTATTAGAACACCGTAGTTTAAGCAAGCTGAAGTCAACCTACACAGACAAATTACCTCTACAAATCAACCCCAAAACAGGTCGTATTCATACGAGCTATCACCAAGCAGTTGCAGCGACAGGTCGTTTGTCCTCATCAGATCCAAACCTACAAAATATTCCAATCAGAACGGAGGAAGGCCGCCGCATCAGACAAGCTTTTGTGGCGCCAGAGGGCTACAAGCTAATGGCTTCGGACTATTCACAGATTGAATTACGAATTATGGCCCACCTCTCAGGCGATGCTCGTTTACTGGCAGCCTTTGCAGCAGGAGAAGACATTCATAAAGCAACTGCTGCAGAAGTGTTCGGTGTTGAACTAGCTGACGTTAAAACAGATCAAAGACGTGCAGCCAAAGCCATCAACTTTGGGCTGATCTATGGCATGTCAGCTTTCGGCCTCGCCAAACAACTGGATGTTGATCGTCACTCAGCTCAAGAATACATCAATCTCTATTTTGCTCGGTATCCATCCGTGCAGCAATTTATGGATGACATTCGCGCTCTTGCCCATGAACAGGGCTATGTTGAGACTGTTTTCGGTCGACGACTTTACCTTCCCGAGATCAATTCGAAAAATGGCCAACGCCGCCAATATGCAGAGCGCACAGCGATCAACGCCCCAATGCAAGGCACCGCTGCAGATATCATAAAACGAGCCATGATCAATGTTGACCAATGGTTAAACAATACCGACATAGATGCCAAGATCATCATGCAAGTACACGATGAGCTCGTATTGGAAGTCGCTGAAGATCAAGTTGATCAGGCGAGAGAAAAACTAGAAGAAATTATGACTTCTGCCGCTGACTTAAATGTTCCCTTAGTTGTTGAGACAGGAATAGGTATTAATTGGGATGAAGCGCATTAAAGGTTAAACAGCTACTGTTAACAATATATGACCTAATCTTAACGCTACTTTCATTGCAACGCTAAGCAACTCTACTGTAAAGTTCCATACAAGATAAATAAAGATATATGGAAGTATCTTTATCTACAGGAACCAAGGATGATATTTGCTTTATAGTCTGACAATGCCTTTCTGAAAGTTTCCTCGTAGCTCTCTGATAAATAACACCTTAACTACTATTTATCGGACATACCATAGACAAGGAGATCGAGGTGAAAAAACGTTTAGATTTGTCACTAACCTCAGTTGCTAGCTATAAAAGTTCTTTTATCTTTAGCCTGAAAGTTAAAAGTGGAGAAAAAGGGACTCTGTCCTTGAGCACATGAGAGAAATGTTCGCACTCCCGAAAAATAACGTGCCTGAGTGGGACGGCTGGCGTGGTCTTGCTATAGCGTGTGTATTAGTGGGGCATTTCATGGGCACGGAATTCATTAAAGAAGACCGCCTCGGTGTTGATATTTTTTTCGTGTTGTCAGGTATGCTAATGGCTCGCCTCCTTTTTGAGAAACGAGTAGATCTAAAAACATTCTACCTCCGCCGCTTCAGCCGAGTTTTCCCAGCATTACTAGTCTTTGTCTGCACCACATTTTTTGTTGCTAGTATTGCTGGCTGGGAATTTTCAGGTTCAGAAATTTTCGCAAACTTAACTTTCATTCGTTCATACTACCCATCAGAACCACATATTTGGGCTGGTGCTGTTCCCGTTAAAAACCTTTGGTCACTTAACGTAGAAGAGCACGCGTATGTGATCATGAGTTTGATGACCCTAATTTTCATTAATAATCGTAACGCAGCCGCTTTACTGTTTCTGATAGGAATCTCATCTATCGGTATTAGTTTGTATTACCACTTCACAAAAGACTCTGGAGGATTGCTCTATCTTTTGCGAACCGAATGCGCGATTGGTTTCGTCGCCATATCCGCAGCCTATCGCTTAGCACATCAAAACTGGAATCTTAATATCAACCCTTGGCTTCCTGTATTAGCCGTTGTCGTTTGTGCTCTCACTTATCTAAAAATCACCCCTTTCTGGGCAAGTATTGTGTTTCCACCTTTTTTATTAGCGTTTGCGATTAATCATATTCAAGAAAGCACTCCTCTTTTTAGAGCGATACTTTCAAATAAGCTTTTCAGGTATTTAGGCTTATGGTCCTTCTCGATTTACCTGTGGCAACAGCCGCTATATGAATACAAGTGGGCAATTCCTGGACCTGATTATGGAATTCCACTTCTCATGTCCATAGTCCTTGGGGCCCTATCATTTGCCATTATCGAAACACCTGCTAGAACAGCAATCAACAACTGGTGGGCTAAACACGAAAAAACACAAACAGAAAACCAAGCAAGCTCTAAAGACCTTGAACACCTGCCCTACGAAGAAATGGATGAAGAAATTAAGCAGTGGCTAAAAGCCCAGAAGCAACGTTTACATTTAGCACGCCAAAACCAAGTCAGCTCTAAATAGAACCTCATCTCATCCTAGGATACTTAAAACCTCTCACCCGCAAGCTTCAAGGTAGGTATCCAATCAAATTCTTGCCTCACTCTATCTCATGCAAAGAATACGAATAATCCTTAGGCACTGAGACAAAAATCCTTTCAAGATAATACATTCAATATGCTACAGGCATAAAAAAAGCCCATAACCCGTGTTTCTATTGGAGTTATGGACTTCTTTGGATGTTGCAGTACTTCAATTTGGTGCCGACACCAAGAGTCGAACTCGGGACCTACTGATTACAAGTCAGTTGCTCTACCAACTGAGCTATGTCGGCTAAGGAGGTGTATTCTAGTGATCTGTTTCGAGAAGTGCAATATCAAAACAGTCGATATTTAAAATATTTATGCTATCCAACATGTTTGGTAATGTTAAGTCATTGTTTATCTGTGCATCTAACCAAAATACCCTCGAAACTTTATGTTGAGGAACAACTACAGGGTTATAACCTTGTTTCTTTAATTGCTGCAATCGGCGGTTAACTGAGTCTTGTGAGCTGAATAGTCCGAGAGAAATCGCATTCTTCATATCGCCTTTGCTGATCATGTAGTAATCCTTTAAGCCTTTATTCTTTAGCTCCTCCATCTGTGCTTTTGCTGCTACAACTGACTGAGGTTCTAAATAAACCCAATAACGCTCTCTAGTTCGAATTTCTTCTAACCGTTCTCTATGAGGAGAGTTATTGCTTAGCAGCCAACTCTTAAACTCTTGCATCGCTTCAATAGTTTGGTAAGGACCCACCGCCAAACAAGCGCCTCCTTCGGAATCAAAAGGCTGGCTATCAGCCCTTGCATCTATAACCAACTCTTCCTCCTCAACGTCAGTCACTACGAACTCTTCACGTAATGGCGGCAGTTCTTCGAGCTCACTCAATAATAGTAAAGGAATATCAGAAGCTAGACTCACTGCATCTCTAACTTTTACAGGTACAGGGTGTTCCACCTTTTCGTTTATTTGCCAGCCAAAGTATCCAACATTTGTTAGCAAAAATATTATTGTTAACCACTTCATCATGTCATTCTGAACTCAAGCCTAAACCACGTAAAATTAAATCAGGTTCGTAGCGCATCTCTACACTCAACTCTGAGAGTAGGTATTCCGCATCACCACCTGTAACAATAAATGTTGTATCTATTCCATACGCTTGTTGAACTTTTTCAACCATGTGACTAACTCCGCCAATAAACAAATGATAACATCCCGAATTGATAGCATCCTCGGTATTATCTGCCAGCACTGAATAGTCTTGTCGATCGTTGGCTTGCAATGCATGAGTATGATCCGTTAATGCGCGCCCCGATAAAGCAAGCCCCGGCGCTATCATGCCTCCTTGGTGTATTCCTTTTGCATCCAATACGTCTATGGTAATTGCAGACCCACAATCAATGATACAAACTTTACCTTTTCGAATATCCCAAGCGGCAAGCATTGCTAACCACCTATCAATCCCCAGCTTACTTGGATCGGCATAACTGTTTGTCACACCACCGCTAGATATTGTCACTTTTGCAAACGCTACCTTCTTATTCCAATAACTCTGACACCAAATAGCAATTATCTTCTCAACAGACTCTCCTGCGACATTCGATATTAAGATCTCATCAGGTATAGCTAAAGTAGCCCAATGCTCCGTTAAGCTATCGGTTAATAGATCTTCATTCCACACAAACTGATCACGCTCAACTATAGTGCCTTCGACAGCAAGACACCACTTGACCCGCGTATTTCCTATATCTACAAATAACTGTTTCATTCTTCCATATCTGCTCGGAGGCTAATCTCACCGCTAATATAACTTTTCAAACCTATATTAGTTTCCACTATCAAAGAACCATCTTCATTGATCCCGCGAGAAATACCTCTTGTGCTATTCCCCCCTTCTACAAAACATACAGGCTTATTGTTAAAAACATCATACGCTTGCCACTCATCACGAATACTTTCTAGACCACTTTGTTCGGCCTGCTGCAACAAGAAAACCAGCTCAGAGATTAATACAGCCGCTAATTCATTTCGTTTAGGAACCTCCACCAATAGATCCTCAATAGTTGTTATCGGCTGAGGGACTTTAACTAAACCTGATCTATTATATACGTTCAAACCAACACCAATAATAATCGTTGGTTGTAAAAGTTTATTCGGCAACATTTCGATCAATATTCCCGCAAGCTTTCTACCAGAACAAATTATATCATTCGGCCATTTAGCCCCTACTTGTTCAATACCCAAACGACGCAAAACACGCACAAGCGCGACTGCTGGAAGTAAACTGATCAATTGGATCTGCTCAACTTGTCTTTTAAATCGCCAAGCTAGAGATAAACATAGACCAGAAGCATAGGGAGCCAACCATTGCCGGCTATGCCTGCCTCGGCCTGCGGTCTGAAATTCGGCCAGACACACCTTTGCATGCTGTTCTTCAAAAGCAAGCTGAGATATCGCAGTGTTGGTTGAATCGATACTGCCATATAGATCAAAAGATAAACCGGTAATAACTTCAGCAAGGTTTTCTTTAATCGATACAACATTTAGTAAGTCTAAAGGATAGGATAACCGGCATGCGGTCTCGTCTAACAACGAAAATTCTACTCCACACTTTCGGAAAAAATCTAATCGCTGAAAAATAGATTGGGTTGAATTATTGACAGGATCAAAGCTGGAGGCTAGTCGTTCAAGATCCGTTTCAAAGTCAGAAGAAATGCCATGAAGAATTTCTTGATCTAGCTCAGAATTATTAATATTCAGCTATCCTTTATCAAAAATTGCGGTTACATAGGTTTTTTAATAGTCGACAGGACAAACTTTTCCATCCGTACTAAGTCATCACCTTTCTTAGTAATCTCAATCTGTGAGTTAAGTTCATCTTTACTCTCATTGAAAAAATCCCCAAGCGCTTCAATAACTTTCTCATCCATATCAGGCAGTAGTGATGTTTGAGAAAAAGATGTTTTTTCCACTTGTTTATAGTCAGGCCGTTCCTTTGGTGGGCTACCCAATTGATCTGAATACAGCCGTAACGTTTTATCATCATGCGGGCTCTTAAACAGCTGCAGTGTCATATCTTTAATATCACGCTTAGGCTGATCAGTAACTTCCTCTCTTCGAACCGACTCAACACTCTCAATTTTCGCTTGTACATCATTCTGAAAAAGCACCTGTGTTCGCTGATGCTCAGCCTCAGTCTCTTTGACAGTTCGAGGTATGTGTAGAACCTGCTCATCTTGATGGGCATAATTGATCAGCACATCATTCGGCTTCATCGAGATCTCAGATGTATTTAGAATCTGTGGCATCGTCATATCACCCATATCATCAGTCATGACCCGGTTAGTTTCATGCTGATGTTGCTCTACGAACTGAAAGGAAAACTTATGGACTTTAATATAATCTCCATCTCTTAAGCGATGCGCATCTTCGATACGTTGACCATTAACAAAAGAACCATTTACGCTACCTTGATCCTGCAGCCAATATGCACCAGCATCGTGCTCGATCACAGCATGCCGTCGTCCAACCGTAACATCAGAGATCACAACAGAATCGTAAACTTCGCTATCTTTGACTGCGACTCTACCGATCATCAGCGGCCTTTCTGATAGAACATAACGTGCCAGATTTGTACAATTTTTGATATCAAGCAGCACCGCCTGAGATTCTTTTTTAGCAGCAGTCTCAGTAAAATCATCTTGATGCTGACTAAACTGTCGAAACGTAAACATCATCAAAACCGAGCACACAGCAAAAATCAACACAGCAACCAATAACCAGACTTGTGCGCCTGAAAGATTTTGTATTCCTTCAATTAATTGTTGATATTCCATATAACTACTTTTATTTTGCTCTTACTTATCTCTCTAAGGTTTCAGATCAATCCCGTTGCCACAGGACGTTGCGGATCGGAACACCATTCGCTCCAAGAGCCACCGTACAGACGTGGCTCCGCAAATCCTGCATGCGCCATAGCCAACAGATTATGGCAGGCAGTAACACCTGAACCACAATAAAAGACCACGTCTTCTGCAGCGACATCTTTTAAGATTTGATTAAAATTTTCAGCTAACTGAACTGGTGAGTGAAAATGCCCTTCTTCATTCAAGTTCAGTTTCCAGAAGTGATTCATCGCGCCGGGTATATGCCCCGCAGCCCGATCAATCGGTTCTAGTTTTCCCTGGTAACGATCAGGGTCTCGTGAGTCGATTAACAATGGTACTTCCGTAATCTGCTCAACAACAGCAAGTCGGTCAGACTTTGCTGCGCCAGAGAATACGACTGCTGAATTCTCCTTACCGCCAAACTCTACTGCCCTACTTTCGTTAGATACCCATCCTGACCAACCCCCATCGAGCACAGCAACAGCCTCATGCTGCATATACCGTAACATCCACCACAAGCGCGCAGCAAAAGCTCCACCAATATCATCATAAACTACAACTTGCTTACTAGAATCGATACCGAATCGAGAAAAAGTCTCTACCATTGTTTCTGCAGAGGGCATTGGGTGCCGTCCACGATCTGTGCCCGGGATTCCGCTCAGATCTTCACTGACACTCGCATATATCGCCCCAGCTATGTGCGATTCCAACCAAGCCGCCCGCCCTGCTTCACCATCCATTAAATCATACCGACTATCGATAATAATCCAATCAGGATTTTCAAGGTTTTCTGCAAGCGTTTCACAGTCAATCAGTGTTGTATACATATGATAGTTTACAGTTATTTACATAATAATAACTCAAAATAACAGCTTGTACTCACTAATTCCATGTTATTTTTGTGAGATGCATCTAAGAACGACATTCAACAAGCTAATCCTTCTAATTATACTCTTGCCGCTTTTTGCTGCTTGCTCAACGGTAAGCTATTACTCACAATCAGTTCGGGGACAGTTGGCGGTAATGTCGAAGCAAGTTCCTATCAAAAAGCTTGTTTCTGCTCCGAGTATTTCTACCTCTGAAAAGCAGCTTTTCCAAGAAATTCTTCGTATTCGTCAATTTTCTAGTGAGAGCTTATTGCTTCCTAAAAATGGTAGTTACAGTAGCTTTGTTGATCTAGAGCGAGACTATGTCGTTTGGAATGTTTTTGCCACTCCCGAATTTTCCCTACATCCCATTAATTCCTGCTTCCTTGTCGTTGGTTGTTTGCAATATAAGGGCTTTTTCGCAGAGCAAGATGCCTTAGAATTTGCCGCAGAATTACGAGAAGCAGGGAATGACGTTTATCTCGGCGGGGTTTCAGCCTATTCGACACTTGGCTGGTTTGACGATCCGATCTTAAGCTCAATGCTCAAATATGGAAAACTCCGCCTTGCAGAAGTAATGTTTCATGAGCTAGCTCATCAACTCATCTATATCAAAGACGACTCTGCTTTTAACGAAGCTTTTGCAACAGCAGTCGGTGACTTTGGGGTACGCCGTTGGTTACAAGAAAGTAGCAGTGGCTCCGATCTAAGTAAATTTGAAAAGAATAAAGAATGGGAACAGCACTTCCTCAAACTGGTATTAGCGGCTAAACAAAAACTCGAAAGACTTTACGCTAGCAATAAACCTGAGAAGCAAATGCTGCTACAGAAGCAACATATTTATGGAGCTCTCAAAGCTGGCTACATTGAGCTTAAACAACGTTGGGACAACCCTCCAAATTATGACAAGTGGATGAGTCATGACCTCAATAATGCTAAGATTGCTTCTGTAGCCACTTATCATGATCTTGCTGGTGCATTCACGAGCCTGTTAGCGTTATCTGAAAATGATCTTGTTTTATTTTATAAACGTGTTCGTTTTCTTGGAACCCTAACAAAAGAACAACGACACTCATGCCTTGAAAATTTAACCTCTATCCCCCATTGTTATCGACAAGATTAATTTCTGGTACCCTACACATTATGAAAATAACACTCGTAAAAAAAATAAAAGCTGATGGTCAACTCTGTAAAAAATGTGAGGAAGTAGAGCGACGCCTGATCGACTCAGATCTCATGGGTCGTATCGATCAGGTCGTCATCGCCGATGAAAGAGAGCCTGATAGTGAAGGCATGAAACTCGCCGCTGAACACGAAGTTGAACTGGCACCGTTCTTTATTGTGGAGGATGATGATGGAGGAACTACGATCTACACCATCTATTTCCAGTTTGTTAAAGAAGTCCTAAAAGCCTAGATAGTCGGTAGCTCTGTTAACTCAAAGAGCCGTTCAACCTCGGCTCGATCTTTTGCTTCCATCGCCTGCTCAACCACTTCTTTGGTTAAATGTGGTGCGAACTGTTCGATAAAATCAAACATATAACCCCGCAAGAAGGCACTCTTACGAAATCCGATCTGGGTAATTTCAGTTTGAAATAGATGGCTCGCATCTAAGGAACATAACTCTGAATCAACCGCTTCATCGTACGCCATACTCGCAATAATTCCGATACCTAAACCTAATCGAACATAGGTCTTTATTACATCCGCATCAACAGCGGTAAAAACAACCTTAGGTTCTAAGCCTTTTTCACTAAAAGCTTTATCTAAGTGTGAACGTCCTGTAAACCCAAAGACATATGTCACGATAGGGTATTTTGCGACATCTTCTAACGTCAACCGTCCGACCTTCGTTAAAGGATGATTTTGAGGCACGACAATACTACGATTCCAACGATAGCAAGGCAGCATGATCAGATCCGTAAATAACTCCAATGCCTCCGTTGCAATCGCAAAGTCTACCTTTCGATTCACAGCCAGCTCAGATATTTGCATCGGTGTACCTTGCTGCATGTGTAATGACACCGCCGGAAATTTTTTCATAAAAGCCGTTATCACTGAGGGCAGTGCATATCGAGCTTGAGTATGAGTTGTAGCAAGCGTTAAGCTACCTTGCGAATTATCATTATGTTCTGCTGAAACTCTACGAATATTTCCAACTTCACCCAGTATTCTCCCTGCCAGCTCAAGGATATCTTTTCCTGCAGGAGTAACATCCGTAAGGTGCTTTCCACTTCGAGAGAAAATCTGCAAACCCAGCTCATCTTCAAGCAGTCTGATTTGTTTACTAATCCCTGGCTGTGAAGTAAACAGGCTTTCTGCTGTCGCCGAAACATTGAGGCCATGTTTCTCAACCTCCCAGATATATCGTAACTGCTGTAATTTCATAGTAATTTATCGCTAAAACATCTATAACTTAAAAGAATAAAAAATATAATAAACATACCTTTTGATTATAGGTAGTCGCTTTTACTTTGTCTATTTTCAATCATCAAACGTAAAAAAGGGAGCCGCAGCTCCCTTGATAAGACTATAACGCCTCTGCTTCAGGCAGCAGCCTGATTCCTGTTAAATTCTGAAATAACCCTTTCTATTCTATCCTTCAATAAGAGCTTCTCCTTTTTCATCTTTTCCAATGACATACTATCAATAGCAAATACTCCTTTTTGTGCCTCTGCGACTCGCTCATCCAAATATTGATGTTTATCGTGCAAACGTTTAAAACTGATCTTCGCAGATAAAAGCGACTTGATAGTGTGTAATTCGGCTTCTGACATAAAACTCTCCTAATTGTATAGTTGACTAAATGTTTATGACCTAAAAATAGCTCTGATTCCTCTCTATTGTGTGATTCATTTGCTAGCGCAAGTGTTAGGGCGAAATTGATGACCGCATTTCTCTTAATAATTACACTTGCACCTTTAAATCTAGATCATGATCATTTGTTCAGCAAGCACCATTAAACCTAATCCGCGAACTTCGTCACATTTTAAGGCTTTCCTCATCCCAAAAACATACCCAGACATGGGAGTTTTTCCCATGCCAAGCAGGAATTCTTTACAACGAATGCTGACAAAAACACTGCTAAACTGCGACATCCTAATAATATTAAAAGTAGAATCAACCTGAGAAATACAAATGAAGAACAAACCATCACGTACCTATCATGTACACAAAGGAGCTGCACTCGTTGCTCTTATAGCCTCATCTTTCTCGGCCTCAGCTGAAGAGCCCCTTAACCCTGCTGCTGCAATGGAATTACCTGATCTTGACGTCGTTGGCACCACTCCCTTACCTGGCACGGGCTTAGCCATCGAAAAATATGCAGGCAATGTGCAAATGGTCAATGCAGAAGAAATTGATGAACAAAATGCTATCGATCTTTCTGAAGTTCTATTTCGGAACATCGGCAGCGTTGATATTAATTCCGCACAAAACAACCCTTTTCAAAATGACGTTAACTATCGCGGTTTCTTAGCCTCACCTCTGGTCGGTACTGCCATTGGCATTTCAGTCTTTGTTGATGGTGTCCGTGTAAATGAAGGCTTTGGTGATACAGTCAATTGGGACTTAATCCCTGATATGAGTTTATCCAACGTCACATTAATTCCGGGGTCAAATCCACTGTTTGGACTGAACACCTTAGGTGGTGCTCTTTCTCTACAAACAAAAAGCGGTCGTTACTTTCAAGGGACTAATCTAGAAGTTTCTACTGGCGTTGATTCACGTCGAAATATTGTTGCAGAACACGGTGGTGTGTCTGGGGATTTTGATTGGTATGTTGCTGGTAATCTATTTAAAGATGATGGTTGGCGTGATGAATCTCAGTCTGATGTGAGCCAGATATTCAGCAAGGTTGGTTGGGAAAATGAAACAACTGATTTTGATCTAAGCTACACCTATGCTGACAGTGAATTAACGGGGAATGGTTTTGCTCCAGAAAGCCTAGTCGCACTCGACCGTAAAGCGGCTTACACACTACGTGATGATACCAACAATGAAATGCACTTGTTAAACCTTCGCGCTAATCATTGGCTTACAGAGACCTTACTCGTTGGCGGAAATGCTTATTATAGAAAGTTTGAACGTGAGACTTTTAATGGTGATGCCGAACTTGGTTGTGTAGTCGAAGCTGGTGGTGATGATTTCCCTGTCTTCAATGATACCGATATTGAAGAGGAAGATGATAACCGCATCCATAATGCTAATTGTAATAATGCCACGATTGCTGCCTTGTACCCTGATGCAACGTTTATGGACTTCGACACAGATACAGCGACGGCTTTTGATCCCAACATTCACCAAGCTGAGCATGAGGTTGAAGCAGAGCGACGAAGAACAAGCACAGAAACGAATACTTTCGGTGGTGCATTGCAATTATCAGACATCTCTGACATTGCTGGTCACGAAAATAGTTTCACCGTCGGTGCAGCTTACGACAAAAGTAAGACTAGATTCTCTGTCTCAGAAGCAGAGGTAGGCCTTTTCGTAGCTGACAATGGTATCTCTCGAGATACAAGAGTTTGTAACGATGAAAATGCCGATCCACAAACTTGTAATGATAGTGAAGCTGGCAGATTTGGCGGTGACTACGACACAGATGTCGATATCGACACAGAACGCAAGGGTTGGGCATTGTACTTCACGGATACCTTTGATCTAAGCGATACAATCGCGCTGACAGCTTCCGGTCGTTTTCAACAAACCACGATCACTATCCAAGATCGAACAGGACTGGAAGAAAACCAAGATCTCAACGGAAAACACCGTTTTACTCGATTCAACCCAGCATTTGGAATGACGTTTAATCCAGTCGACAACCTAACCTTCTATGGTGCTTATAATGAAAGCTTCCGTGCACCAACGGCAGCAGAATTAACCTGTGCTGATCCAGAAGATCCTTGTAACTTACCGAACTCGTTTGTCGCTGATCCACCACTCGATCCTGTTATCGGTAAAACAATTGAAGTCGGTGCTCGAGGAAAAGTTACTCATATCGGCAACCTTGGTTGGAACCTTGGCCTATTCAGAACCAAGTTAGAAGACGATCTTTTATTCACAACAACTCAGTCTTCTGGTGCTGGTTTCTTCCAGAATGTTGAAGAAACTCGCCGACAAGGAATCGAACTTGGTCTAAATGGGCTGATCAGCCGTGTCGCTTGGTATATGAACTACAGTTACATCGATGCTACATTTGAATCTGACGAACGACTCGCCAGTGTCGTAGAACCTAATGGTGTCTTTGTTAAAGCAGGAGATGAACTTCCTGCTATACCTAAGCATAACCTCAAGTTAGGAGTTGATATTGCAGCAACCGATAGATTTAATGTTGGTGCAAACATGACTTATGCTTCAGGTACTTTCATGCGAGGAGACGAAAGTAACCAGCTACCTAAAACTGACAGTTATGCAGTGTTTAATATGAATGCTCGCTTCGCTGCGACGGATAACGTCCAACTCTGGCTAAAAGTCGACAATGTGTTCGATTCTGAATATGAAAATTCAGGGATCAGAAACTTCAATTCGTTTCCACATGATGGTTCAGATGAGATTAGAGAAGAAAGATTCTTATCGGCAGGTGCTCCACGCTCAGCATGGATAGGTATGAAAGTTAGTTTCTAAAACTTTAAATAAAAAAAACTAACGTAAAGAAAGTCCTGCTCCATCTTATCTGGAACAGGGCTTTTTTTTGTTTTTTAAAGTCCGTTTAGAAGCGACTGAGCTGCTTCGATCTTCTCAGTGCAACCTTCTAGTTCGATCTCTTCGATGTCAGAAGTAAAACCTAGTTTAGCCAACGCAGGGACCGAGTCCCAATCAACTTGACCTAACGGATGATCAGATCCCATAAAGGATTGTAGTTGTGCAACCTGCACCACATCAACCATGTCAGCTTCGGGCTGTTTATCTCGAGTAAGATCACCATATTCAGCAGCAACATCGATCAAAGACTGCGGGAATAACCAAACCTCAAGAATCCTTTTACCAACCGGACTACTCAGTTTCTCAATAACATTATCAAATGTCTTAATATCATCCAACAGCTCTGGCTTTTCATCTGCTCGCATCATCACAGGCAATGCGCCAATATTATGAATAAGGCCCGCAAGCATCGCTTCATCCGACTTTACTGAAGGACAAGTTGAACCTAAGACGTGACTGATCGCAGCAATTTGAGTGTTGTACTCCCAAAGTTCACGCATCTTTTTAGCTAGAATAGGAGATTTAGCATTAAATAACTGCTTCATCATCAAGCTGGTAACAAGGTTTCTTATTAAGTTTACACCTAACCTAGCAACGGCCATCTGTACACTTTCAATTTCTTTCTGGCCACGAAACAAAGGACTGTTGGCAACTTTAATTAGCTTTGCTGAAAGCGCCGTATCGGTAACAATGATATTCGCCATATCCGCTGCAGAAGCGTTTGGGTCATTAACGATATTACGCACCTCCATAGCAACCTCTGGCAAGGTAGGAAGTGAGAGTTTTCCTGACTCTAGATCGTCGATTAATTCGGCATAGAATTCTTCTTCATTTATTGCTTCTGCGACAGTCATCTCTAATTGGCTCCAGTCATGCTTTACTTTATTGAATTTTTCTTCTCGTCAATATAGCGGCACTTTTCTAATATCTTGTACTAAAAATGCGACTATATTCGAATATTCAATATCAATGCATAGAGCTTGCCAAGAACAGGAAGCTCTCCGAACAAAAAAGTCTTACTTGGCGAGAGAGATGACGGGCTTTTGAGCGTTACGACGAAACAAAACAGCGATGTTGCCGATTTGTTGAATACATTCAGATTTAGTTTCTACACAAATCTTTTGCAAGGCTTCATCACGTGCTTCACGCTCACCAACACTGATTTTCATTTTAATCAATTCATGACGCTCCAGAGCATTTTTTACCTCTTCCATAACGTTCTCTGTTAAACCATTCTGCCCAACGCGGACAACTGGTTTTAAATTATGGGCGAGTGAACGCAGATATTTAATTTGTGATTTAGTTAGTACCATGAAGTTTCTTTGTTTGAAGCCTTGTTGTAATCCTGCGCGATACTACAGAAAGACTCACTTAAAAGCGATGAGTATTTTCTCTTGCAAACGTCTTATTCGCTTCATAGCCCCGAAGAATACTCTGACCTATTGACGTCATCGATAAGAAATCCAAGGTCGCTTGAACATAAGGCTCTACTGAACCTTCATAAAAAGACATGTAGTTTCGAAGTAAGTCCGCAGGTTGTTTATAACCCGTTACTTCATTATAGCCCGATTCCTCGAATTCGAAGAAAACAGCAGGGAGCTTATTAAAGTATCGGGGATCACTTAACTGACCAACCAGATCGGCGCCACGGATCAAGCCTGGGAAATCATCTGTCATCTGATAACTTTCACCAGCGGGGATAGGAAAACGTGTTCGCTCAATACAGTCTTGAATAAAATCGACATCCATCCCAGGCAGGCCTGAAAATGCCTCTTTCGCATATCGCTTGCCTCGATCGATATGAACGGGCATCAGCAATGCACCACTGGCATTTTCACCTATAGTACCTGATGCATCTGAGATCAAAATTCCTGGAACGTAACCGATATCATGGCAGAGCAAAGACATTATGCAGTTCAACCAAATCTTTGGAGAGACCTGCTCATCAACCTTTAACTTACCGAGTAACAGAGCCTGCCCAACTAAAGTGACTTGAATTGTGTGTTCCACATTATGATAGAGCGTATTGCTGCTCGCTATAATACTGAGAACTTCTCGGGCATTTTCAGTGATCAGTTTTTCATACTCAGCTGGGGCATTATATGCTCCAAATGCAGACTGATAACCTTCAGCAAGGCGATCTACAAATTCGTCAGTTAAAAGTTTAGTTATATCGAGCATTGTGTTTCAGTCTATATTTCCGTCAATAATCTCTGAAGGAGCACTTGATGATGCAAGAAGCTACTATAAACTATATCATAACGTCAAAAATGTGATCTCATTCACGATTATCTCTGCAAAAAGCCAAAACCCCGACAACTTCTCAATATTAAGGACACCAACGGGTAGTTTCACCTTTAACATAAGGAACCCCATAACCGGTCTCTATCAGCCTATCGTGAAGTGATTCGCCCTTATGGTTTCTGACTGTTGCGTAGAACTTTCCACTTTCCTTTAGCTGTTGCACATCAGTTAATCGTGCTTGAACACCAATAAAGACGCGTGTCATTTCCGCAGCTTCTTTTGCCATCACTCTTTCCGCTTCACATTCTCCCGTCAGCGAAGGTGAGTCAACACCTAAAACACCTATCTCTATCAGCTTTTGTTCATTTGGCCAAACAGCAACATCAAACTTGATTGTTTCTGCATCAATAACTTCTCGAACATTTGCATTATAGGGCCCGTATAGAAGCGCCACCGCTATTACATACCACATTTTTTTAACTCGCTTTTTTTAATGTTAAGCTTATCCTTTGAGACTACCTCACAACGGAAAGAGAGACAATAAAATGAACTTACTTGATATGGTTATGGGCGCACAAAAAAATAATAGTGCGTTGAGCCAAATTGCTAAAAACTTTGGCTTAGGAGAATCAGAAACTCAAAGCGTCGTTGAGCAGCTTCTACCAGCACTGGCACAAGGCGTAAAAAATAATGCCCATAAAGGGAATGGGTTAGATGACTTATTCGGTGCTTTATCTTCTGGCAACCATCAACAATATATCGATCAACCCGACCTACTTGGAAATTCTTCAACCACAAAAACGGGTAACTCTATCCTAGGTCATATTTTTGGCAACAAAGATGTTAGTCGTAATGTTGCTGCACATACCGCACAAAAAACGGGCGTATCATCGTCTATTATCAAAAAGATGTTGCCTGTTATTGCCACCATGGCAATGGGGGCACTCAGCAAGAATGCTGGCAATCAGGGACTTCTAGGCTCATTGCTCTCTTCTGGGAACAACAAACAAGCCGCGACAAGTTTGATCGGCTCGCTACTTGACTCTGATCATGATGGTTCTGTGGTTGATGACCTATTCAGCCTTGCTGTAAAACTGTTTTAAGCTCAAAAATAACTCGCAATTATTCCAAACAGAATCACTAGGCCAATCCAGTGATTCTGTTTGAATGCTTGAAAGCACCGATCCTTGTCTCTATCACGAATCATCACGCGATGCTGCATCATAATAACGGCACTGATCAAAAGAGCCACATGAAACGGCCAACCTAACCTCTCAGGGTTGACCATTGTTCCCGCAATCAACATAACAAAAACCATCACAAACTGTAGAATACCGATGATCATTCGGTCATGCTCACCAAATAAAATTGCGCTCGACTTCACGCCAATTTTTATATCGTCTTCACGATCAACCATTGCATACATAGTGTCATAAATTACTGCCCAGATGATTGCGCCTAGCAGTAACACCCACGCAACAAGAGGAATCCTATTTTGTATCGCAGCAAAAGCCATCGGGATAGCCCAACCAAACGCCACTCCAAGATATAGCTGTGGCAAATGCGTAAAACGTTTCATAAATGGGTATGAGACCGCTAACAACAATCCAATAAAAGATAGTTTTATAGTGAAGCTATTCATCAATAAAACCAAACCAAACGAAGCCAGACACAAAACTGCAAATAAAATGATCGCTTCCTTGCTTGAAAGTCGGCCAGATACCAGTGGCCGATCAGCCGTTCTTTCGACATGAGCATCAATTTTTCGATCGGCAAAATCATTGATCACACAACCTGCCGAGCGCATAAGAAACACACCGGCGACAAAGACAAATAAGACTAATAGATCAGGCTTGCCTTCAGATGCAATCCAAATGGCCCACAAGGTTGGCCAAAGTAATAGGTAGATTCCGATAGGCTTATCCAGCCGCATGAGTAAAGCATATTGAGTGAGTTTATCTTTCATAATATCCACGTCTAGGTATCCGCATAATCGATCCCATGATTAATCCACCGTTGGATCAAAGGTTCGATAATGTCCGTATTTGTTTGCATAATCCGTATCGCCGCCTGCTCAACACCCGGCATCAAGCGTTTATCACGCATAAGATCGGCTATCCGAAAACGCATTTCACCCGCTTGTCGCGTACCTAAAAATTCACCAGGACCACGGATCTCAAGATCTTTTTGCGAAATGATAAAACCATCATTCGTTTCGCGCATGATTGCGAGCCGTGCCTTACCGTGTTTTGATAGGGGTGGATGATACATAAGTACGCAATCACTTTTTTCAGAACCACGGCCGACTCGACCTCGCAATTGATGCAGTTGTGCAAGTCCAAGTCGCTCAGCATTTTCTATAATCATCAGGCTGGCATTCGGCACATCAACCCCCACTTCGATAACTGTTGTAGCAACGAGCAGATCAATTTTACCGCTGGAAAAGCCTTGCATGACAGCTGATTTTTCTTCTTTTTTCATGCGCCCATGAACCAGTCCAACAGTAACACTCGACAACATTTCTTGTAGTTGTAGGGCAGCCTCAGTTGCAGCCTGACATTGTAAAACCTCCGACTCATCGATCAAGGTACAGACCCAATAGACTTGTCGCTTCGATTCACAGGCACTGGCAATTCTGTTAATCACATCTTCACGTCGGCTATCAGGAAGCACGACGGTTGTAACAGGCTGTCGCCCTGCCGGCAACTCATCAATCACTGATACATCCAGATCAGCATAAGCCGTCATTGCGAGCGTCCTTGGAATCGGGGTAGCTGTCATGATCAATTGATGAGCAGTTACACCATTCGCCTGACCTTTTTCTCGTAGAGCTAAACGTTGATGTACACCAAAGCGGTGTTGCTCATCAACAATACTTAACCCAAGCTTTTTGAACTCCACTTGCTCTTGAAATAAGGCATGCGTGCCGATCACGACACATTGATCGGTCTCTGCAATGGCGACTAATGCGGCTCGCCTTTCTGCAACTTTCAGTTTGCCTGAGATCCAAACTATCGGAATTTTCAATGGTTCAAACCACTGACGAAAAGTTTCCAGATGTTGTTCCGCGAGTAATTCCGTAGGTGCCATAATCGCCACTTGATAACCCGCTTCAATCGCTTGCAAAGCCGCTATCGCAGCGACTAATGTCTTACCCGATCCGACATCGCCTTGTACCAAACGAGACATAGGCTCTGCTTTAACTAGGTCTTGAAGAATTTCTTCACCTACCCTCTTCTGTGCATCTGTTGGCTCAAAAGGCAAAATAGATAATAATTTTTCCCTCAACTTTCCAGCCACATTTAATGCCGGAGCGGCTTGCAGCTTGAATGCCTTACGCGTCAACTGCTTGCTCAACTGATGTGCAAGTAGTTCTTCAAATGCTAATCGCTGCTGAGCGGGGTGAACTCCCTCGATCAATTGCTCTGTTGCGGCGTCAGGAGGTGGTCTGTGAACAAAAAGGATCGCTTCTGCAAGAGACCAGTTATTTGGATCATTTCGATCGACACCGACTAAATAATCTTCGAGTAAAGCATCATTCAATAAGGCTAATGCTTGATCTGTTAACTTACGCAGGCTGATCTGATGTAAACCTTCCGTGGTGGGATAAACCGGCGTTAAGGCATCTTCCATTTGTAGCGCATCTTCGCCTTCAGCAACAACTCTATATTCAGGATGCACCATTTCAAGTGTTGTCGCACCACTACGGATCTCGCCGAAACAGATGATATGCAAACCTTTCTGTAGATTTTTTTGTTGTGCTCCAGAGAAATGAAAAAAACGTAAAGTTATAGCACCCGTGCCATCGCTGATCCGGCAGAGTAATGATCGGCGTCGCCCAAACTTTACCTGTGATAATTCGATTTCACCCTGCACGACAACTTGCGTGCCGTGCAAAGTAGCCCCAATAGGAGTGACGCGGGTACGGTCTTGATAGCGTAATGGCAAATGGAAAAGAAGATCTTGTACGTCTTTTACACCTATTTTTTCCAATTTTTCAGCAACACGTGGGCCAACACCTTTTAAGTTTGTGATGGGATTGCTGGGCTCAACATCGCTCATTAGAAGCAGGCGTTATTACTAATAAAAGTAATACTTAATCTTGCTCGTTTTCATCAAGCTCCATAATCGCATCCATTTCGACCTGTGCATTTTTGGGCAGCTGGGCAACTCCTACCGCTGCGCGAGCAGGATAAGGCTGAGTAAAATATTCGGCCATCACCTCGTTCACTAACGGAAAATGACTGAGATCTGTTAGAAAAATATTCAACTTAGCAATCTCAGCCATCGATCCACCAGCAGCCTTTACGACCGCTTGCAGGTTTTCAAATACACGAACTATCTGCGCGCGCATATCACCTTCGACCATTTCCATAGATTCAGGAACAAGCGGGATCTGACCTGATAAATAAACAGTACTGCCGACTTGTACCGCTTGAGAGTATGTTCCTATCGCTTGCGGAGCATTTTCTGTACTGATAATTTTTCTAACCATTTTCTCTAATTCCTTAAAATTGTTTTAGCCTGTGTAGACACAGCCTGATGTGCAGGTTTCTTTAACGATAACTTTAGACAGAAGCGCTAGCTCTGGTTTTAGATGATCCCAAATCCATTTTGCTAGGTTCTCACTGGTGGGATTTTCCAAGCCTTCAATATCGTTCAAATAGTGATGATCAAGCCGTTCAAAAATAGGTTTGTACGCGGCCTTAATTTCTGCAAAATCCATGATCCAACCTGTCGCAGGATTCACTTCGCCTTCAATACAAATACGGATATGAAATGAATGACCATGCAAACGTGAACACTTATGGTTTTCCGGCAAATTAGGTAATCGATGAGCTGACTCTATGCTAAATTCTTTATAGATTTCCATCGGGTTTATGTAGCCTCTGTTCCGGTAAATGTATCTTTAAATGCCTGATATAGTTCTGTTGATTTATTCCACAAGGTACCAAGTTCTCCTGTCCCAACTGGCTTTCCATCCAACTCAGTCACCGGTACAATTTCTTTGGTCGAACTGGTCAGCCAAATCTCATCGGCAGCATGTAACTCGGCTTCGCTTATTTCAACCTCTTCACAGGACAATGCATTCTTACTGAGCAGTTCAAGCACTAAGTCACGCGTCACACCGGGTAAAATTTTTGATCCTTTCGGTGGCGTTTTAATCACGCCATTTTTGATCACAAAAACATTACTCGCCGCACCTTCCGTAATAAAACCATCTCTGATCAAAATTGCTTCATAGGCACCCTGTTCACGAGCCTGTTGTCGTAATAAAACATTCGGTAATAAAGAAATCGCCTTAATATCACAACTATTCCAACGCGGATCTTGTAAGGTGATCGCACTCACTGCATGCGCCGTTTGCGTCTCGGACAAACCATTACTCATGATGAAAACAGTTGGCTCCGCATCATCGGGGAAAACATGATCTCGATGTGCAACACCCCGCGTGATCTGTAAATAAATAGCCTGATGGCCTAAACCATTTTTCTTGATCGTATCGTTAACCAAGTTAGTCCAATCACTCTGTGTCAAAGGGTTTCTAATATGAGTGGCTTTTAGACTGTTGAGCAAACGTTGTAGATGTTCATCCAATCGAAAGGCATGGCCATTAAATACAGGGATGACTTCATAGATGCCGTCACCAAAAATAAAACCACGATCAAGCACGGGAACCTTTGCCTCTTCTAAAGGTAAAAACTCACCGTTTAAAAAACAAATCGATTGCCCCGTCATTTTATTTCAACATCAACTTTACTTTATCGGTCATACGTTTGAAAAAACCGGCTTCTTCAACTCCCTCTAAAGCAACTAGTGGGACGCTAACGATCTCTTCTTCATTTAAGATCACTTTCAATGTGCCGTAAATCTCGCCCGCTGTGATAGGCGCCATTAACGAGCTCTCGATATCCATCGTTGCATTTAGATGTTCATATTGACGTCGAGGAATGACAACATTGAGATCTTCTTCAATACCTAACTTCACGGTATCATCAATCCCCATCCATACTTTTGCTTCAGTCAGTGGCTTATTAGCTTCTTTCAGTTTATGTGATTCAAAGAAACGGAAGCCATAATTTAATAAAGACTGACTCGCATCAATTCGAGAATTTTTTGTTGCCGAACCTAATACAATAGAAATCAAACGAGAACCTTTACGCACGCCTGAAGAAACCAGACAGTAACCCGCAGATTCCGTATGGCCTGTTTTTACGCCATCGATGCTTTCATCGCGCCATAACAAACTATTTCTGTTCGGCTGTGTAATTCCACCGTAGGTATATTCTTTCGTTTTATAACGTGCGTAAATATCAGGAAACTCTGTGATCATCGCACGGGTTAACTTATATAAATCTTCAGCTGTTGTGTAATGATCTGAGTTTGGCCAACCTGTAGCATTAATGTAATTGGTTCCCGTCATACCCAACTCTTGTGCTCGTAAATTCATCAAGGAAGCGAAGGTTCCTTCTGTTCCAGAAATATGCTCTGCTAACGCGATACTGGCATCATTACCAGATTGAACCACAATACCCATCAACAGCTTATCGACAGACACTCTATGTTTAACTTCTAAGAACATTTTAGAGCCTTTCATTCTCCAAGCTTTTTCACTCACGAGCACTTCGTCTTCGAGTTTAATATTCTTATCTCGCAACTCATGTGCCGCGACATAAACCGTCATGATCTTAGTCAAGCTTGCTGGCTCAATACGAGCATCCGAGTTTTTTTCGGCCAATACTTTTCCTGTTAATACATCAACGAGGATATAGGCCTTGGCATTTACATCAGGTGCTGCAGGAACGGGTAAAACAACAGCCTGTGCGAATGACTGTAAGCAAAGTAAAATGACAAACGTAATTTTTTTCATTGAAGAGATCTTATTTATTTTCATCCGAGGCATTTTACTGGAAAAGAACGTGATGATCATAGTGCCCTGCTGCATTTAAATCTGCACTAACACGATCGGCGGCTTCCGTATTGTTCATAGGCCCAATTCTGACCTTATATAAAATTTTATTTTGTACCTGCTGGCTTGCAATTGAAACAGGCCGGTTGACGACTTGTTCAATACGCCTCTTAAAGTTTTGTGCATTGATTAGGTCCGAAAATGCGCCTAGCTGAACATACATTCGTTTCGGCATGATCGCTTGCGACCGTTTCGCCGGAATCGTTTGTTGTTTGGAATAGTTTGGAGAACTGGGCCTTACTTGCACAGGCCTGCTGCGTTGAGGATCGGAGATTATCTTACGAATCGGTTTCTGCACCGGTTTAGGCTTGTATCTAACGCGATGAGCTTGAGGATTTGCTGGATCGATCACTCGAATTTCAACTCGCCCAGTTCCTGATTGAACAATCCCCAGTTTCTTCGCCGCAACATAAGACAAATCGATAATACGTCCTTCATGAAACGGGCCACGGTCATTCACACGAACAATAACTGAACGGCCATTCTGTAAGTTCGTCACTTCCACATAACAAGGGATTGGCAACGTTTTATGTGCGGCCGTCATCTTGTACATATCATAAACTTCTTGGCTGGAAGTTTTCTTGCCATGAAAGTTAGGGCCATACCAAGAGGCAATGCCCGTCTCGACAAAGCCTTTTGATGACGCTAATAGATAATATCTTTTTCCAAACACCTCATAGTCGCGAGGATTCCCATAACGACTCCTACGTTCATTGCGTGGAACAGCATTCGGGATTTTAGAAACATCAATACTGACATCAGATTGTCGCTTAGGTAAATGAAGCCCCCCGCCTCCACAACCAACCAGAAAACTACTAATAAGTACTGTGAATGCGAGCTTGCAAGAAAGTTTCAACATTTTAGTTAATCAATGCTTCCCTAACATAAGCTTCTTTGATCGCTTCTGATAATTGATAAACCGCCATGCCATAAAGAGGACTATGGTTATAACGAGTTATGGTGTAAAAATTTTGGAACAACACCCAATGGTCAACACTTTCTTTCTGTTTATACGCAAATAAACTACTGACAGGGTTTCCTTCCATTTTTCTTTTAACCTGCACACCCGAAGCCGTCAGTTCTGATAGTGGTATCGTTGGCTTAAGTCCTTTTCCTAGGTGCGCATCTAATGATGTACCCTTTTTAATCCAAGCTGCCGTTGCAACTGGCTCACCTGCTTGCCAACCATGCTTTATAAAATAGTTCGCAATACTACCAAAGATATCGGGTTTGTGATCCCAAATATTGATCGTGCCATCTTTGTCAAAATCGACTGCATAATGTTGGAAACTACTCGGCATAAATTGAGGCATCCCCATCGCACCAGCATATGACCCCATTCGGGTTAGCGGATCCATATTTAACTCTCGGGTAAATAACAAAAACTGTTTCAACTCATTTCGAAAGAATTTTGATCGTTTAGGATAATTGAACGCTAATGTCGCCAATGAATCGATAACCCGGTATTTTCCTGACTGTTTTCCGTAGTATGTCTCGACACCAATAATCGCAACGATCATTTCTCGGGCGACGCCATACTCCTCTTCAACCGCTAATAAGAGTTCTCGATTATCTTGCCAGAACGCCACACCTTTTTTTATCCGTTCTGAGGTAAGAAATATTTTTCGATACTCATGCCACTCTTTTGATTTTTCAGCCGGGCGGGAGATTGCTTCCAGCACATAATCTAAAAGTTTTACTTTTGTAAAGAGTTCTTCCAGTGCTTGTTTTTCAAACTGATGTTCATCAACCATTTCCTGAATAAATTTATCTTTCTCTGTTTTATCAAAACTCCCAGCATTAACCATGGGGGTTAGAACAAACAGAAAAAATGTTATGAGTATTTTTTGAATCATTTTGATAATCCTTAACTATCTCGACATAAGTTGACGATGAGTAAACGCTGACATGATCAGACCAAAACCTAATAATAATGTCACTAAAGATGTTCCTCCATAACTAATCAGAGGTAAAGGCACACCGACGACTGGCAGCTGACCAGTAACCATTCCCATATTAACAAAAACATAGGTAAAAAAGGTAAGCGCTAAGCTTCCTGATACTAATCTTGCAAATGTCCCTTGTGCAACTTTCGCTATATATAAACATCGTAAAATAATAAAGCAATATAAAGCCATCAGTGCAAGCACACCGAGAAAGCCAAACTCTTCACAAAAAACAGCGAAAATAAAGTCAGTGGTTCGCTCTGGTAAAAAACCGAGCTGCGACTGTGTTCCATTTAACCAGCCTTTCCCAAAGAGTCCACCAGAGCCTACCGCAATTTTTGATTGAATGATGTGATAGCCCGCACCTAATGGATCTTTTTCTGGATCGAACAAAGTAAGTACTCGCTGCTTTTGGTAATCTTTCATAACGTGCCAAAGCAATGGTGCCGCAGCTAAACCAGCCAGTATTGCGGCGAAGATAATCCGCCAGCGTAAACCCGACAAAAACAGAACAAAACCACCTGATGCCGCTATTAAAATTGAGGTACCTAAATCAGGCTGCTTTGCAACCAAAACAACAGGAACCGCGATCAGAATCAATACCATAAAAACACTTTGAAATGATGGAGGCGCAGGTTTCTCATTCAAATACCAAGCGATCATCATAGGTACGGCGATCTTCATAACTTCGGATGGCTGAAACTTCATGAATTTAAGATCTAGCCAACGTTGCGCACCTTTACCGGTATATCCTACAAACATAACCGCAACTAACATAATGAGACCTAAACCAAACAGCCACGGTGCCCAACGTATGATCGTACGCATCGGAAACTGAGCAATAACGCACATCCCAGTTAACCCAATCCCTATACGTGTGATCTGGCGGATAACAACATCCATTCTTTGATCAGCCGCGCTATAAAGAACCAACAAACCTATACTGCATAATAAAAGTAATGCGATCAATAACGGAATATCCAAATGGGTTTTTGCAGAGAGGCTTCGTGAATTATTTATCATTATTGATTCTGCATATAATAATCCAACAGCTGCCGAGCCACTGGGCCAGCAGCTCGACCACCACTGCCACCATTCTCAACCACTACGGCGACTGCTATCACTGGATTTTTGAGCGGGGCAAACGCAATAAACAACGCATGATCCCGTAAATGTTCAGGGATTTGATCTTTCGCCATGTTATCTTCAGCGATTTGTTTTAAACCAAACACCTGCGATGTTCCGGTTTTTCCGGCAAACTCATAGGAAGCTCCCATTCCAATTTTTCGTGCCGTGCCCCGTTGTCCAAGAACAACATCTCTCATCGCTTGGGAAACTAACTCCCAATCTTCTTCATTAGCTTCCACAGTTTTTTGGGGAGTCTCTGAAAGCAGATCGCCAGACTTCCCTGTTGCAGGATCTTCTGTCTGTCCTACAAGCCTTGGTATAACCCGCTTGCCATTCATGCTTAAAGTTGCTGTCGCAGAAGCCAGCTGAAATGGTGTCGTCAGCATATAACCCTGCCCTATACCTGTGATCAATGTTTCACCTGGGTACCATGATGTCTCTTTGGCTTTTAGTTTCCACTCTTTTGAAGGCAATAATCCTTGCGCTTCGCCAGCCAGATCAACACCGGTGACCTTACCAAAACCAAAACCTTTCAAATAATCATGAATCCTATCGATGCCCAGATCTTTTGCTAGCTCATAAAAATAGATATCACAAGACTCAATAATTGATCGTTGCAAGTTGACTCCACCATGACCTGATTTATTCCAACAGCGATAACGATGCTGCCCACCCGGCAAGCTGAACCACCCTGGACAACTGCTTTGGTCGTGTTCATCTCGAACACCAAAAAAAAGCCCCGCCATTGCAATAAAAGGTTTGAATGTTGAACCTGGAGGGTATTGCCCCTGAAGCGCACGGTTGAACAAGGGCCTATCAACTGACTGGCTTAATGTTTGATAGCGATCAGAACTAATGCCATTAACAAACCAGTTCGGATCATAACCAGGATAACTTACCATCGCCAATACAGCACCCGTATTCGGATCAATCGCAACCACTGCACCTCGACGTTCGCCCAGCGCTTTTGCTGCAATAGACTGTAGTTTTGTATCAATCGTCAGATAAAGGTCATGCCCGGGTAGAGGCGGCTCTCGTTTTAAAACCTGAATAATGCGACCTTGTGCATTAATCTCCACTTGTTGGTAACCAACTTGCCCATGAAGCTGCGGCTCATAGGATCTTTCAATCCCAGTTTTACCGATATAAGAGGAAGCACTATAGTTAGCTTTGTCTATTCGTTTAACTTCTTTTTCATTAATTCGCCCAACATAGCCAAGCATATGTACAAAATCTTGACCATGTGGGTAGTAACGCACTAATCGGGTCGCAATGGTGACCCCAGGGAAAAGAAACTGATTGACTGAAAACCGTGCAATTTCTTCTTCACTTAATTTTAATTTCAGTGGAGTTTTTTCAAACTTTCGTTTGCGCTTAACTTCCTTTTTGAAACGCTGTATCTCATCATCATCCAAACCAATGACACTGTTTATTTTGACAATCAGCTCATCAAGATCGCCAGCTAACTCAGGTACAACTTCAAGGCTAAAGGTTGGAATATTTTCTGCCAGCAAAACACCATCCCGGCTAAATATCAGACCTCGCGGGGGGGGTAACGGTAGAATTTTGACACGGTTTTCTTTTGATCGAGTGGTAAAATGTTCGTGCTGAGTAATTTGCAGTCCTGCTAAACGATAAGCTAAAAAACTAAATAACACTCCCATTATTAAAATAGAAAGGATCACTCGAAATGAAAAAATCGCACTCTCGCGGCCTATGTTTTTGAGAATTAGTCGAGACATATACACCTACTCTGTTCGACTCGAAAATTTATCCTGATACTAAGAAACCCGCGCTCGTCGACGAATATCACGTAGGATAACAAACAACCAAGGCCACAGTAACATGCTAGTCACAACTGGCGTTAAGAACGCCCAAGACTGCGGTGGTCTTCCGATAATTCCGTTAACCCAAACTAGGTTACAAAGATAAAACGCCACTAATAGTCCGATGACAACTGATTGTTGGTAAAGTGGATATTGCCGGATCTGCAAATGAAGTTTTGCCGTCACAAAAGCAACCATCGCTAATCCAACAGCATGTTGCCCTAAAAGCGAACCCTGTAAAACATCGAGAAGAATACCCATAACCCAAGCAGTACCAATACTCACCCGCTGTGGTAACGCCATACTCCAATAGATAACAACCATAACCACCCATGCTGGTCGCCATGGAGCTACCCAGTCAGGATATGGCATAGCGGTCAAAACAAGCGCCGTAAACATCGTAAGAATAATTATCCAGTAGTTATTTCTCATAACTACCTTGTCACCACTTTTCCGGGTTCCATCTCTGTATCAGTAATACCAGGCCAAACGAGTAGCACTTCACGTGCCTTCGTGAGATTAGCAATCGGTTGGATCTTGATCATCATAAAGTTATCCCCCGAGTGAAGTTCCACATCAGAAACTTTACCAACAGGATAGCCATCAGGAAAATGGCCACCTAACCCAGAAGAAACGATAAGGTCTCCTTCTTTGATATCAGACTCTGGCGGCACATAGTCCAAGCGCATTTTACCGCTTACCCCCTCTCCAGTCGCAATCGCACGCACACCACTACGAATAACTTCAACGGGGATAGCGTGCTCACTATCAGTCACCATCATACCAGTACTCGAAGATGGACCTATATGAACAATCTGCCCCATAACACCTAGGGAATCTACGATCGGCTGACCTAAATAAACATCGTCTGATGTCCCTTTATTTAGGACAAACTTATGTGTTGTACTGTCTTGTTGGACCGACATAAAGTCAGCCACCAACACTCGCTCACCTTGCCTAATGGGAGACTCAATCAAACCGCGCAGGCGTTGATTCTCTAAAACGAGCGTTTGATATTTATGCGTATGATTTTTTAGCAGGAGGTTATCGGCTTTTAACTTTGAGTTTTCCGTCAGTAGGTCATCACGTTCATCCAATGACTCTGACATCCAATCGCCCACTTTAATAGGCAAGTCGATTAGATATTGGACAGGATAGACCACCAACGAAAGGTGGCTTCTTACTGTTTCTAAATAATCCATTTTCCGATCAACGGTCATCAACACAATAGACGCCATGACACAGACAATCAGTCGTATTCCTAATCGAGGGTTCTTGGGGAATAGTGATTTTATACTTTTCTACCTATGGCTAATAGATTCGAGCTTAATCGTCAGATATCAAGAGACAAGACTTCTGTTCCATGTTCCTCGATCATCTCCAGTACGCGGCCACCACCCCTAGCAACACAGGTTAGAGGATCTTCAGCAATAATCACAGGCAAGCCTGTTTCTTCAATCAAGAGACGATCCATATCTCGTAACAGAGCGCCACCTCCAGTAACCACGATACCGCGCTCTGAAACATCCGCAGCTAACTCCGGTGGAGTCTTTTCTAATGCGTGCTTTACAGCGCCAACAATACCCGATAAAGGTTCTTGCAGAGCTTCTAAAACTTCATTGCTATTCAAAGTAAAGCTACGAGGCAGGCCTTCTGCCAAGTTCCGTCCACGCACTTCCATCTCTAGCACTTCATTACCTGGGTACGCACAGCCAATCTCATGCTTAACACGTTCAGCAGTTGCATCACCGATCAAGGAACCATAGTTCCTTCTAACATAGTTAATAATAGCATCATCAAACCGATCACCACCAATACGAACAGAATCAGCATAAACAATGCCATTCAATGAGATAACAGCAACCTCTGTGGTTCCACCTCCGATATCCAATACCATAGAACCACTTGCATCACTGACGGGCATTCCAGCACCAATGGCTGCTGACATAGGTTCGTCGATAAGATAAACCTCACGTGCTCCCGCGCCTAGAGTTGATTCTTTAATCGCTCTACGTTCAACCTGAGTTGATCCACAAGGCACACAAACCAGCACTCGAGGGCTTGGTTTAAAGAATCGTTCTCCATGAACCTTATGGATAAAAGACTGCAACATTTTCTCTGTGATAGTGAAGTCTGCGATAACACCATCTTTTAAAGGTCGCATGGCTTCAATATGCCCAGGAGTTCTACCTAGCATAGCTTTCGCTTCACTACCGACGGCGACGACAGATTTCATGCTCTGAGGATCTTTACCAACCCTAATCGCAACAACGGACGGTTCATCAAGAACAATACCTTTACCACGCACATAGATCAGCGTATTCGCTGTGCCTAAATCAATTGAAAGATCATTCGAAAATAAACCGCGTATCCTGTTAAACATAAATTTATATTGTCCTTGTTAATCCATAACGTATATTTGTACGACTCTAGCAGCGGCCACACCTTTCGGCAAGTATAACTAATATGTTAAATTTACCTTTTTGATACTAAGGTCACAACAATGTCTCTGGACAAAAAAGATGTCGAAGCAATTGCTCACCTAGCAAGATTAGAGCTCGACCCAAGTAATATAGATGAAACTGCATCTCAACTTTCGAGCATCATTGAGTTTGTCGAGCAAATGAATGCTGTGGATACCACAGGGGTTCAACCCGTAGCTCACCCTCTCGATCTGATCGCAAGAACGCGTGAAGATCAAGTCACCGAATCAAATCAACGCGATCATTTCCAAGCCGTAGCTCCTGAAACTCAGGATGGTTTGTACCTTGTCCCTAAAGTCATTGAGTGATTGAAAATAACCATGCATAACAAAACATTATCGGAGCTCAGCACGGCTCTGCAAAACAAAGAATTTTCCAGTGAAGAGTTAACCAGATACTTTTTAGGCCGCATCAAGCAACACGATCAATCACTAAATAGCTTCATCACAGTCACGGAAGATCTCGCGCTCGCTCAAGCTCAAGCCGCAGATCAACAGATCGCCGCGGGTGAGTCTGGCGCCCTAACCGGTATTCCTATGGCGCAAAAAGATATCTTCTGCACCAATGGCGTTAAAACTTCCTGTGGCTCAAAAATGCTCGATAATTTTATCGCGCCTTATGACGCAACCGTCGTTAAAAAGACAAACTCTGCAGGCATGGTCATGCTCGGCAAAACCAATTTGGATGAGTTTGCGATGGGTTCCACCAACGAGACCAGTTTTTACGGCGCAGTAAAAAATCCTTGGGATCTAAATCGAGTTCCCGGCGGTTCGTCAGGCGGATCAGCCGCCGCCGTTGCCGCACGTTTGACACCGGTTGCGACAGGCACAGACACCGGCGGTTCGATCAGACAACCCGCATCACTGTGTGGGATCACAGGCATAAAACCAACCTACGGCACGGTTTCTCGTTTCGGTATGATCGCCTTCGCATCCAGTCTCGATCAAGGTGGCCCGATGACACGTACGGCTGAAGATGCTGGCATCATGCTGAATGTGATGGCGGGGTTTGATGAAAAAGACTCCACCTCATACGAAAAAGAAAACGAAGATTACACACGTTCTCTAAATGACAGTCTCGACGGTTTAAAGATTGGTCTACCGAAAGAGTATTTTAGTTCTGATCTGAATCCTGACATTGCCAGCGTCATTGATGCTGCGGTTAAGGAGTATGAAAAGCTTGGTGCAACAATCAAAGAGATCAGCTTGCCGAATACGGGTTTAAGTATTCCAGCCTACTACGTCATTGCACCCGCTGAATGTTCCTCAAACCTATCCCGAATGGACGGTGTTCGCTTTGGCTATCGATGTGAAGATCCAAAAAATTTAGATGATCTTTATTCTCGTTCACGCGGCGAAGCCTTTGGTGAAGAAGTAAAACGTCGGATTATGATCGGCGCCTATGCTTTATCAGCCGGCTACTATGATGCCTATTATTTAAAAGCCCAGCAGATCAGACGCTTGATCAGTGAAGATTTCAAAACAGCCTTTTCAGATGTCGATGTGATCATGGGGCCAACCTCACCTTCAACTGCTTTCAAGCTCGGCGAGTTGTCTGATGACAACGACCCAACCAGCATGTATCTCGAAGACATTTATACAACGTCTGTAAACCTCGCAGGTTTGCCGGGCATGTCGATTCCAGCGGGCCAAGTCAATGGCATGCCTGTTGGTTTACAGCTAATCGGAAATTACTTCCAAGAAGCAAAGCTACTCAACATCGCTCATCAATTCCAACAAGCCACTGACTGGCATCAACAAACACCCGCTGGTTTTAAGGAGGAGCACTAAAATGGAATGGGAAACGGTACTTGGATTAGAAATCCACGCGCAGCTGGCGACAAACAGCAAAATTTTTTCGGGCGCTTCCACCGCCTATGGTGCAGAACCAAACACTCAGGCCTGTGAAGTTGATTTAGGCTTGCCCGGCGTATTACCCGTTTTGAATAAAGAAGTCGTTCGCATGGCGGTTAAGTTTGGTTTGGCTATTGATGCGCAAATCGATGAGTTTTCTGTATTTGCACGTAAGAATTATTTTTATCCTGATCTACCGAAAGGTTATCAAATTAGTCAGTTTGAAAAACCCATTATCGGTTTAGGGTTCACCGATATCGAAGTCGAAGAAGGCAAGCCAATTCGTGTCGGAATTACCCGTGCTCATCTTGAGGAAGATGCTGGTAAATCACTCCACGAAGACTACCAAGGCATGACCGGCATTGATCTAAACCGTGCCGGCACACCTTTATTGGAAATCGTCTCCGAACCCGATATGCGATCGCCACAAGAAGCGGTTGCTTACATGAAAAAGATCCACTCAATCGTTCGTTACATCGGCATCTGTGATGGCAATATGGCTGAAGGTTCATTCCGTTGCGACGCCAATGTTTCTATTCGTCCAAAAGGTCAGGAAGAACTTGGAACTCGAACAGAGTTGAAAAATATCAACTCATTCAAAAATGTCGAGAAAGCGATCAACTATGAAGTTGAACGGCAGATCGATGTGCTCGAGTCAGGTGGAACTATTACCCAAGAAACTCGACTCTACGATGCCGACAAAGATGAAACACGATCAATGCGTAGCAAAGAAGAAGCAAACGATTACCGCTACTTCCCTGATCCGGATCTACTACCGGTCCAAATCAGCCAGAAGCTACTCGATGAAGTGCGTCAAACATTGCCTGAATTACCCGATGCTCGTAAACAACGTTTCATTGAAGCGCTAGCATTATCGGCTTACGACGCAGGCTTGCTCACCGCTGATCGTGAACTTGCTGATTACTTTGAAACCTGCATGAAAGCCGCGGAAAATGACACCAAAATCACGGCCAATTGGGTTAATGGTGAGCTCAGCGCGGCACTCAATAAAGAGAATAAATCCATTGCAGAGAGTCCTTTGAGCGCAAAGCAACTTGGACAATTAGTTTTACGCATCAAAGACAACACCATCTCTGGCAAGATCGCAAAACAGGTCTTTGCTGCGCTATGGGCAGGAGAAGGTGATAGTGCTGATTCCATCATAGAAGCTAAAGGCCTCAAACAAATGAGCGACTCTGGTGAGCTGGAAGCTTTAGTTGATGAGGTGATCAATGCAAATCCCGGACAAGTTGAACAGTATCGTGCTGGTAAAACGAAAGTGATGGGGTTCTTCGTTGGCCAGATAATGAAAAATACGGGTGGTAAGGCTAATCCTGGTCAGATCAACCAAATATTAAAAACGAAGCTCGACGCTTAATTTTTTCGATCAATTTCATTTCTATAAAAGGGGCAATTCAACCGCCCCTTTTTTTATTTGTACCGATCAAAACAAGCCTTTTAGTTCAGGAAGACAAGTGCCACAGTGTTCGACAGCTTTCAGCCTATTCTTTTGCCGTATTAGAAGCATTCCAAAATCGTTGCACACGATCAATTACGCCTTCAGAGTATAGATGTGCAACTAGAGCTCGCATTGAGGGTAAAACTCCAACTCCTCTCCCCCATCCATATATTAGCTTGTCCCGTTGTACTGCATAAGCTTCTATCTGTTGAATATCATTAATACTTCTGAAGCCAAAAATTTCAGTTCTATATTGATTCTTTGATGAACCCCTTACAGATCACCATGAACAACCGCCTATAAGATGTCGGGCTACCGTATACTCTCCACCTAACGGTTAAAATTTATTGAATAAAAACAGCAGGTTAGAATTTTTAGCTATAATCGCTGAAATAAGTTAGGTATGGGTAAGAACATTTTGAACGTCTAAATACAGTAGTGGATCATTGAAACTGCTTAGTCTGGTACAGACCAATTGATACTCTGCTGACCTTGCCGCTGTAAATAATCATTGGCTTGTGAGAAATGCTTGCAGCCAAAAAATCCTCTATATGACGAGAGCGGTGATGGATGTGGTGCTTTCAAAATAAGATGTTTTTTACCATTGAGCATTTTGATCTTTTTCTGAGCATGACTACCCCAAAGCATAAACACCAGCCCTTCACGCTGCTCATTAAGTGTAGTGATCACACTATCCGTAAATTGCTCCCATCCTTGCCTTTGGTGACTAGCGGCCTGTCCTTCTTCAACCGTGAGTGTGGTATTTAATAACAATACCCCCTGATCAGCCCAGCTTTGTAGATTCCCATGTGTCGGAATCTCCAACCCCAAGTCGCTCTTCAACTCTTTATAGATATTGACTAATGAAGGTGGTACACGGACACCACCCTGCACTGAGAAACATAGACCATGAGCTTGCCCTACACCGTGATAAGGATCTTGCCCTAAGATTACAACCTTAACAGTATCAAAGTCAGTGCTTTCAAAGGCGTTAAACCACAGGTTTTCTGGAGGAAATATTATCTTACCCGCTGTCTTTTCTGTGTTTAAAAATCTAGCGAGGCCTTGCATGTAAGCTTGTTCAAACTCGGCCTGTAGATTATTTTGCCAACTTGCGGGTAGTTTTTTCATAGTGACGGTTCTTGCTTCAATGCTTTACAAGAGCAACAGATCTAGACGTCTTCTAAGTCTTTTTTATCAATCGCCTTCGCAACAATGACACCCAACTCAAATAGTAACCATACTGGTACAGCTAATAAAACTTGAGAAATAATGTCTGGCGGAGTGATCAGCATGCCAACAACAAAACTACCAACAATCACATAAGGCCGCTTTTCACCCAATGTATTGGCGTCCAAAGCACCCATTTTGGTCAACAGAACAATCGCAACAGGTACTTCAAATGACACACCAAACGCCATGAACATTTTCAACACAAAATCCAGATACTCAGAGATATCGGTCATCTGTGTCACACCTTCGAGATTGATCGAGGTGAAAAACTGGAAGACCAAAGGAAAAATTACGTAATAAGCGAAAGCGGCACCTAGATAAAACAATAGTGAGCTAGAGACTAATAAAGGCAGAAACATCTTTTGTTCATGCTTATAAAGCCCTGGCGCTATAAATGCCCAGATCTGATACAAAATATAGGGGATTGCAACAAAAATAGCTAAAACAATAGAGAGCTTAAATGGCGCTAAAAACGGAGATGCAACTTGTGTCGCAATCATGGTCGAGTTTTCGGGGAGATAACGCAATAATGGATCGGCTAACCAGCCATAAAGCTCTTCAGCAAAAGAAAACAAACCAAGAAAAATAACTAACACGGCAACAACTATGTGAAGTAATCGATTTCGAACTTCGAGCAGATGTGAGATTAGTGACTGCTCGGTGTTCTCGAGCTTAGGCTTCTCATTGTTTTCACTCATTTATTAGTGTCTTTTATATTGAGGTCTTCTACGGCAGGCCGTTCTTCTTGATCGATGTTCGCCACTTCTTTAACTTCTTCACTCAACTCACCCAGAGAACTGAGAGTTTTCTTCCCCATTATTTTTTCGATTTCTTCAGTGGAGGTAACCTGTTTTACTTCTTGTTTAAGTTCTTGAAGCGTTTCGACGGTGTCTGCTCCAACCACTTTTTTGATCTCTTCCATATCAAGCTCACGCTCAATCTCAGCTTTCATGGTGCTTACCGTTCGACGGGCTTTGCTGATCCACAGGCCCACCGTGCGCGCAGCACGCGGCAAACGCTCAGGCCCTAACACGACCAAAGCAACAACGGCGATCACCGTCAGCTCCCAAAAACCTACGTCAAACATAGCTTACTCGATATTTTCTGAGGAACTAAACTTTATCTTTATCTTCGATAACAGTCGTTGTATCAGCCGTTGTGGGTTTATCATCATCTTTTAACGCTTTGCGAAAGTTCTTAATAGCGCTACCAATATCTCCACCGGTACCCTTTAGTTTGCGTGTTCCGAATAGCAAAACAACAATTGCTAAGATGACTAATAACTCTGTTACTCCAAACTTACCCATGATGCTTCTCCTGATTGCTTTGCATTACCTTGCTTTTATTATATTAGCTTTATTTTTTACGGCTGGCCTTTTCTTCTATACCAGACTGCCCAAACCGTCTTTCCAACTCATTAAGAACTGCTTCTGGCGTAAGGTCAAGGTTGTCTAGCATGACAAGCGTATGAAACCATAAGTCTGCCGTTTCATAGATCACTTGCTCAGGATCATTACCCTTTGCAGCAATCACCGTTTCAGTGGCTTCTTCACCGACCTTTTTTAAGATCGTGTCTAAGCCTTTGCGGTTAAGGTTCGCCACATAAGAAGATTTAGGATCGGCTTGTTTTCGCTCGCTGATTATCTGTGCCAATTTAGCGAATGTTTCATTTTTCTTGAGTGTCATGAATTTATGCTTTTATTGTGTTGCATGTTCTCTTAACGAGTTTCTTAGTGGTTGTAGTACTGCAGTAGGCGATTTTACCCGTCCACCAAAAATCTGCCTAGCAGTCACCCCTTTTCGATCATAAAATGCTTCATTCGCTTCGCGATCAATCTGTAGTGATGAGCCATCTAATGAAACTCCGGCAAACAAACCACGACTTCTTGAATAAGATAAAATCTCAGCCTGTAATTTAACATCTGTCGCCGCTGCCAGATTCCTTCCAACAGGACCGGCCGCTACAGCGGCATCTAAACCCAATGTAAACTTACCTGACATTAAACTATTCAAACCGCGTTTGTTCTTAAAAATCAGTATAACATCGGAAGACTGTGCACCAAGTTGCAGACCAAGACTACCACCCTTGAGCTTAATAAACACCGGATCACTCCAAGCATGGGTATTACGATTACGCATTATAATAATCCCCTCGCCATAACGTCCTCCAACAACAAGACCAACCTTAATAACTTCTGGAATAATAGCTATCGCCTGTGCTTGAGATAACAAAGAGGGAGGAATTGATCGCTCAGGGATTGTCAGAATATCGCGCAAGACTTCATCCGCTAAGGCAATTTTCTCTTCTTGTTTTGTTTCAGATAAAAAAGGTTTAGGTGGCGGACTTCGTTTAGTTTGACTAAGCTCATGATCAGCAAGGGCAAGCTGGCTTGTCGTAAAACTCAGAAACAACGCAATTTTTAGAAAAGGAGACATAACAATGATTACTTCTTTGTATAAATCGTCTCAGGATCCTGCAATATTGGATCCACTTCTTCCCATTTTCCATCGACTAAACGCTTAAAAAAACAGTTATGTCGTCCAGTATGGCAAGCAATTCCACCTTTTTGCTCAACTTCCAACAAGATCACATCTTGATCACAATCTATCCTTATCTCTTTGAGTACTTGTACATTCCCAGACTCTTCGCCTTTACGCCAAAGCTTCTGCCGTGATCGAGACCAATAAATTGCACGGCCTTCTTGCACGGTCAAAGTTAAAGCCTCCTCATTCATCCAGGCGACCATGAGAACTCTGCCATCCTTTGCTTGAGCAATGGCGGGAATTAAACCTTTTTCATCCCACTTTATTGCGTCTAACCAGTTGTTATCAACCATTAGTTAGTACTCATCTATTCTGTGCTCACAAACGAACTTCGATACCAGCATTGTGCATGATTTTCTTCGCTTCTCCGATCGTATGTTCCCCAAAATGGAAAATGCTCGCAGCCAAAACTGCATCTGCCTTACCTTTTGTAACCCCTTCTGTAAGATGCTCCAGCTTGCCAACACCGCCGGAAGCAATGACAGGAATACCAACAGCTTCTGAAACTGCACAGGTTAACTCCAGATCAAAACCATCACGGGTTCCATCTCGATCCATACTCGTCAATAAAAGCTCGCCAGCCCCGAAGTTCTGCATTTTCACGGCCCACTCAACAACATCAATACCCGTAGGTTTACGGCCACCGTGGGTATAAATTTCCCAACGTGGCGTTTCTTCAGGTTCAGAAACTCGTCGGGCATCAATCGCAACAACAATACACTGAGATCCAAATTTAGCAGATGCCTCAGCAACAAAATCAGGGTTGAACACCGCTGCCGTATTGATACCGACTTTATCTGCACCGGCATTTAACATACGACGAATATCATCAATTTTGCGGATGCCGCCACCGACGGTCAGAGGAATAAACACCTGACTAGCAACCTCCTCAACCATATGCACCATCGTTTCACGATCGTCACTACTCGCGGTGATATCAAGAAACGTTATTTCATCGGCACCTTGTTCGTCGTACCGCTTAGCAACTTCAACAGGATCACCCGCATCGCGGATATCAACAAATTGGACTCCTTTTACAACACGCCCCGCGTCCACATCCAAACAAGGAATAATTCTTTTAGCTAATGCCATTTATTAGGTTCTCGTGAGTGGCGATATGTCATCAGCCAGCTTCTGCGCTTCGGCAAAATCTAGCGTGCCTTCGTAAATCGCTTTACCCGTAATCGCCCCCATAATACCTTCTTCTGCAACGGCACAAAGATTTTTAATATCATCCATATTGGTGATACCACCGGAAGCTATCAACGGAATAGTCAACTCTTTTGCAAAATCGACTGTCGACTCGACATTAACACCTTGCATCATTCCATCACGGCTAATGTCAGTATAAACAATCGCTGCAACACCTTTTTCTTCAAACTGAAGAGCAAGATCAAGCGGATCATGATGAGAAAGCTTCGACCAACCATCAATGGCTAACTTACCTTCTCTAACATCCATACCAACAATAATATGTCCGGGAAATTCCATACAAGCATCTTCGACAAAGTGTGGAGCTGTTACCGCTTTCGTACCGATGATCACATAACTCACACCCGCATCTAAATAAGTCTGAATCGTGTCATCATCACGGATACCGCCACCAACCTGAATAGGGACATCAGGGAAGGTTTCCGCAATCTCATGGATCACATCCCCGTTGACAGGTTTACCCTTGAAGGCACCATTCAGATCAACCAGGTGCAAACGTCGTGCGCCTGCCTCAATCCACTTCCGCGCCATGGCGACAGGGTCTTCTGAATAAATCGTATTTTCATTCATGTCGCCTTGGCGTAGACGGACACACTTGCCATCTTTCAGGTCAATTGCAGGGATCAACAACATAATAAATATTTTCCGAAGAGAGAAACTAAGAGGGTCATTTTGATGGGTAACAAGTTATCGAGATAATTTTTCTCGTTTATTGCCTATATTAAAGTCCATGTGAATTAATAATAGCATAGACTTTATGAGGGTAAAGTTTTTAAAACCAGTTTCCCTTCATCCTTCCTGCGCTAAAATTTCTATTTCTTATGTTAAAGAACTTGCTGAGCCTGTCGATAACCCTCCTAAGAAGAAAGTATTTACACAGATTTAACATTTTATTTAGAGATAAAAACTTATGCTAAAGCTTAAAACTAAAATGGCGTTGACGTTACTATTGTTAGCAGCAGCTCCAACACTACTTGCATCACTTGCAACAGGTTGGGTTGTGGCAGGCTCATTAACAACACAAGTAATCACTTATTCATTAGGCGTCACCGCTGGCTTTGCTGTTGTTGCTTATCTGATAAGCCTTAAGCTAGTTAATCAGGTTCTTGAACCCATAAACGATACAACAGGTTCTTTGGAATGGATTGCTAAAGATATCAAGGGAGGAAAGTGCGATCTAACCAGACCTCTCGACGGCGGTTCTAATCCAATAGGAATTCGTCTCGCTAAAGCTAACAACCAAATCATCGATGCCTTTGCTGGCTTGATTCGAGAAATTACCGAAACAACTGGAAAAGTTGCAACGGATACTGAGAAAATGGCCTCTATAACAGAACAGTCTATGGAGGGTATTGTTCGTCAGCGTAGCGAAACTGAACAAGTTGCAACAGCGATGAATGAAATGACAGCCTCGGTACAAGAAGTCTCCAAGAATGCTTCAAGCGGAGCTGCTATCGCTCAAGCAACAGCTCTGCAATCTCAAAATGGTTCAAAAGTTGTTCAAGACACCATTGGTGGCATCAACACATTGGCTGACAATGTTGAAAGAGCTGCTGATGTTATCCATAAACTGGAAAAAGATAGTGAGAGCATTGGTTCCGTGCTCGATGTTATTCAAGGCATAGCAGAACAAACAAACTTGCTAGCACTTAACGCTGCAATTGAAGCGGCGCGCGCAGGCGAGCAAGGTCGAGGTTTTGCGGTAGTTGCTGATGAGGTTCGCTCACTAGCAAGCCGTACTCAAGAATCGACGCAAGAGATTCAAGCCATTATTGAAAAACTACAAACACGCTCTAAGCAGGCTGTTGGTGTCATGGATGAAGGCCAAAAACAGGCGCAGGTTAGTGTTGAGCTAGCACAAGCTGCAGGCGAAGCTTTAGCTGAAATTTCGGCAGGTATCGAAGAGCTTGATCGCGTTTCCACACAAATTGCAGTAGCAGCAGAAGAGCAAGGTACTGTTGCTGAAGAGATCAATCGTAATGTCGTCAACATTAACGATATCTCAGTGCAAAATGCGGAGACAGCAAATCATTCTGCCAACACTAGCCAAGATCTATCGGCTCAAGCTGGGCGAGTGGGAACTGCATTAGGTTCGTTTAAAGTTTAATTTTATCGCTAAGCTTTAGTTCGGCCAAACAATGAACAATCCGAGTATTGATCGCTAATCTATAATAGTGACCAAACTCGGATTTTTCGATCCAGCGGGGTAACGTCTCTTCTCTTTTTTGCATAAAAACTTTCTGAAAATCTAAATAAGCTTCTCCAGTTCGAGTATCCTGCGAAGGTACTGGACATCGGACACTGTGCTTCAATCCTTCAAAGGTCACACCTCCAAGTTGAAAACGAACGCCTTGATCAGGGATCTCGTTTAACTGATCTTCCCAAAAGGCTGGACATTCTCCGAGCTCCAAATTACTACGGAAACGTCGCCGGACTTCATCCACTGAGATTTCTGGATACCAAGAAGCCACTTCTTCCAATGTAGAGGTGCTAATAATCGTTGGCCCCGAACGCTTAGTATCATCAGGGAAACCATTTTCTGAATTTTCTTCTACTCGAATTTGAAAACCAAAAAAATCACTAAACCACTCTTCTAATGGTCCATTACCTTCTCGTAACTCAAACGTTTGAGGGTCTTCAAACCCATAAAGATCCAATGTAACGGTCTGCTGTTCCAGATCAAAGTTAGATAATATTTGGTTAACCTCTGGGTGACGCTTACCATTAACAAAGCGCAACTTTTCATCTTTCAAAGCAAAACTTCTATCATTTGATAACGTCCCCGCTCCGGTAATACTACAACTATCGAGATCAATTCCCGATAACGCTTTTATTGGAAATACAGTAATTCTGGCGAGTGAACTCATAAGGTAAAAGCATCCGTTAAACAATTGCATTAATCATACTGACAGGCATATCATGAGGCATTATGCGCAAAGGTGCTAACTAGGGTTTTAGCTTTTTGATATGCCTGCTAACCTAAGAAAATAGAAAAACCACCCTTGGAAAGTGCGATAAATACTACTATTTATATTGGATAATAGAAAAAGTATAGCCTCCAATTAAACGAGAGAAAAACAACTGTCGAACGATGTACCCGCATGCCTTAGAGCACTACTTTGGATCTTGCGTCATTCAATAAAAGGAATATTTATGAAAAAAATTATATCCATACTCACAATTCTAATCGCGAGCATTTTTCTTACCGCTTGTGAAGATGAACCCAAAACACCTTCGGAAGTAACTCAAGCATTCTGGATGGCACTAGAAACTAAAAACATGGGACAACTCAAACATTTTATTTCCGAACAATCTTTACGAGAAGAATATACAGCCGAAGATATCGTTTCAGTTTCAAAAGCACGTTTTGGAAAAATCCTGATCGACGGAAGAATTGCTGAGGTAGAAACCACCGTAACTGTCGAAAGTGATCAGCCAGAAGAGGTTTCTCTCAACACCCAATTAGTTAAAGAAAATGAAAAGTGGAAAGTAGATTACCAAGCTACTATTGATGAGATTAATTCGACAGGAAAACTATCTCAGGTTATTCGTGAGCTTAGAGTTCTTGGAGAACAGTTTTCAAAAGATCTATCAAAAGAATTTGAAAGCTCAATGAATGAACTCGATAAAACCATGCCTGAGATCGAAAACAACATCAAACATCTAGGCGAACAAATCAAAGAACATGTGCCCGAACTAAGGCAACAGTTTGAAGATTTAGCTGAACAATTAGAACAAGCATTAGAAGAGTCATTATCATCCGATGAGGGAAAAAAGAAGTCCATTTAAAGACTCTATTTTCAAACAATTCATCCAACTTAAAAAACATCACACAGTCCTCAATAGAGTAAGGGCTGTGTGATTAAATATGATTAATAAACTCCACTAGCTAATTTGTAACGACCAAACATGCTCAACCGCAGCACACTTTCCTTTCACACCACCCGGAACATCAACACTTTCAACAAGCGTTAAATTATATTTCGTCGCATAGTGTCGATTGACTTCTTCAACACTGATAGAAAAAGGCGGCCCAGCCATTAAGCTTTGATCATACTCATAGCTCAGCAATAATTGTGGTGCTTTATTCGTCACTTCTGTTAAATGATCGGTGTACTTATTCCGCACCTCTTCGGGTAAAGCCACTAATGCCGCGCGATCATAAATAGCATCGACAGCACCAAGCATTTCGGAAGACAGAGAAAAGAGGTTACCTACAAAAATATCAATATTGAACGCACTATAAAGTGTTAGCTCACCAACCTTTGTGATCTCAGGCACGATGCCAAGCTCAACAAAAAGCTGATCGATAGCCACTTGGCTCAACTCTGCGCCCGCAACCCGATATCCTTCGGATAACAACCAAGCAATATCCAATGATTTGCCACATAGTGGTAAAAAAACACGTCCATTTTCTGTAATAGAAAGCGTTTTAAAATATTTCACCAATAAAGTATTCACCTCTAGCTGATGAAAACCAATATCATTGGTTTTCCATCGTTCATGCCAAAAATTTACTTCCATCTAAAATCCTCTCCATGTCGCGTTTAGCATCTGGTAAATCCAGAACAACGATTATTTATAGATAATTCAACTTCTGCACAGCATACAAACAAGGTCAACTTGAGAGCAAACAACCCATCACTGCCAAGGATAATCTTCGCCACGCTACCGAGTATTCTGTCCCGAACCATTTTGGAATGCTCTACATTTCAACATTTGCTAAAATTTAACCATCATATAAGTGTCTCAAACCAAAGAAAGCACCAAGCCACAACAATAAATAACCGGATCGAAGGATAAGACAAACTCACAAAAATTCAGTAATCCTCCCGATTGGAATACTAAAATATGCGCTGACATACTCTCCTACAGATATTTTTCACTATTTCACGCAAAATTTCGTTACACAAGCACAACTTTGGCCTTCCAATATAATAATAAGTGCGGGGCCGTGTTAAAGTAAGTTGTTGGGTAACCGATAACTGCAGGTGCCAACCCTAAAACGTAGTTTCAACTTAATAACAAATAGTTACCGCTAGTGAAAACCCATCCAATCGGGTCGAGCGTTAATCAGGAAGAGAGAAAGGTTATATATGACTCCTAATAAAAGTGACGAAATCTTTGACGACTGGAAAGAACGCCAAACTCTGGCTGAAAAAATGATCCCCATCGTTGGACAAATGTACCGTGAAGCCGGCGTAGTTATTGCTGTTTACGGTCGACGGTTAAAAGATGGTTCTAAGCTAGACATTATCAAAGCACACAAATTTGCTCGACAAATGGTCGGCGCAGAGCTTGATATCGCGCAAAGCTATGAAATACTCAAAGAACTATCCAAGCTGAAAATAGCACCTGCCCGAATCGATTTAGGCAAAATGTGCTACGAATATAATCAACTCGACAATGGCCAAAGCATCGCAGACTATCTCAAAGAAAAGCTGTCGGATATCATCACAGATCAACCGACAAACCAAGCTGAACCAAAAGACGTCGTCCTATACGGGTTTGGTCGTATCGGCCGCCTAGTTGCTCGCATGTTAATCGACCGTTCAGGCGATGGTTACAAAATGCGTTTACGTGCTGTTGTTGTCCGAGGAAAAGGCGGAGATATAGAAAAACGTGCCAGTTTACTGCGTCGCGACTCTATTCATGGTCCATTCTCCGGCTCTATTACCGTTGACGAAGAGTCCAACTCTATTATAGCTAACGGCAACGTCATCAAACTCATCTACGCAAATTCACCAGATGAAATTGATTACACACAATACGGTATCAACAACGCACTGGTTGTCGACAACACAGGTATCTGGAAAGACGAAGCAGGTTTGGGCTTGCACCTAAAATCTAAGGGTGTAGAAAAAGTACTACTAACAGCACCAGCCAGCGGCAACATTAAAAATATCGTCTATGGTGTAAATCATACCGAGATCGAGCCTAGCGACAACATCCTTTGTGCAGCTTCTTGTACAACTAATGCTATCGTCCCGGTCTTAAAAGTCTTAAACGATGAGTTTGGTATTCGTAATGGTCACTTAGAAACAGTCCACTCATACACCAATGACCAAAACCTAATTGATAACTATCACTCAGCAGAACGTCGTGGACGAAGTGCACCATTAAACATGGTTCTAACCTCCACTGGCGCAGCAAAAGCTGTAGCCAAAGCACTGCCTGAATTAACCGGTATTCTTACAGGTAACGCGATACGTGTTCCAACACCAAACGTATCAATGGCCCTAATGAGCCTCAACCTAAATAGAGAAACGACGAAAGAGGAGCTGAACGATTTTCTACTAGACAAAGCACTGAATTCATCAATGCAATCACAAATAGGCTACACCTCTTCAACCGAACTCGTCTCCAGTGACCTAGTAGGCTCGGTCAATGCAGGTGTCGTTGACTCAGTAGCAACGATTGTTGATGGCGACAGAGTTGTTCTATATGTCTGGTACGATAACGAAGCAGGCTACAGCAGCCAGGTTATTCGTATCATGCAAGACCTTGCGGGTATGAAATTGCCTGATTACCCATAAGACGAACAGCATCTATTGTATGAAAAAAGCCCAGTTTTCACTGGGCTTTTTTTGAGCTTAATTCCAAGATACGATAAATATTTTTGAGAACAATTCAAAAAATAAATCTTTAGAAGCTATATAGGTAAGGTAGCCCCGCTAGTGGTATAAGTTACGTATCTGATTTTTATAGATAGAGCCTAAAAGTAAATGCTCCTAGGAGATGAAGCTCATCCTAACAGATGATGTATTTACAACTTGGATTCATTTCGGTAATACGAAACGAGCCTGCCTACCCATGAAACCACCTCTTTAATAACTAAACAACTAGCTTGCTCCACCGGCAGGCTTAAATCAATCGAGTCTTGTATCTTAAGAAATGTGTAGATCATTCGCAATGAATTACACTATTCAATGCAGATTGGATAAAGGGGTAGAGACACTGTAAGTGAGGCTTAGAACCAACAAGTTCTGTGGGTCAGATTAGTGCCTACCCCTTATTTTAACGCCCTAAAATGCGAACAGTATCTTGTGCACAGGGTCAATCTGTAGCACGTATAACGACAAGAATGCATCTGCGTTAAATTATCCAATCTCGTTAATTGTATCTTAAAATACGGGAGTAGATGATGTTTGTTGGAATTGATATATCGAAGTTAAGTTTTGATGTGGCTGTCTTACACGATGCCGCATACCATCATCGGCATTTTGATAATAACTCAGGCGGCTTCGCATTGTGTTTAACGTGGGTTAAATCATTTAAAAGCCCCGCTCTTTTTTGTTTGGAGGCCACCGGTATTTATGGGTTGGCTCTGGCTAAATATCTATGCCAACAGCAACAAAAAACCATCGTCGCCAACCCCATTCAAACGCACGCCTTTGCTACAATGGAAATGTCTCGCAATAAAACAGACAAGGCTGACGCGAAAAGCATTGCACGCTACGTTCAGCATTTAGATAACCAGGGCTTGTCTGATAACGCCTTATATACACCCAAAGACCCTGACTTTGAACGCATACAGTTTCTGGTCACGCGGCTTGACCAACTCAACAAAATGCGTACCCAGGAGAATAATCGGATTGATGTTAGCTTAGACAAAGCGGCCGTACAGTCTGTCAAAGCCATGTGTCGGTTCATTGATAAACAGCTAATCAGTGTGCAAAATAAAATAGCTGTGATCGTTAAGTACAACTCTCAGCTTAACAAACAAGTAGAACTACTCACCAGTATTACCGGATTAGGTAATAAAACCGCCTGGGCTATTTTGGCCTATGTGGGAGACGTTTCCTTGTTTGATAATGCAAAACAGATCTGCAGTTATGCCGGACTTAATCCATCAATAGCGCAATCGGGCAGCAGTATTAATCGATCCCGGCTATCTAAAATGGGCTGCGCTCGATTGAGAAAATCATTGTATATGCCCGCCTTAGTTGCCGTTAGGTACAATCCACTGATGATGGATTTTTACGAGCGATTACAAGCCAGAGGAAAACCGAAAAAAGTAGCGCTAATTGCCGTTATGCGAAAACTGTTGGTGCTTGCCTATGGGGTGTTGAAATCAGGAATACCGTTTGATGTTAACTATCAAAATTAGGCTCAAATAGGCTTGATTTTCAAGACAGTATCTGACCCCATTGATTTCTTTATTCGTTGTTTCGTGGGGATGCCTCAGTATCTGACCCCAATTATTGTGACCCCAACTATTGAACCGATGGGTAGAATTTTACAATCAAGAACGTAAACACCAGACGCTCAAAGCCACGCCGAATCAGAAATATGGTATCGTTTGTGGGCAGAAAAAAGTAGCGAAGTAGCGTAACTGTTTAGTTCTTTATATGAACAAGTCTGAAAGCAATGACTTAAGTTTACGACACCTTAACCGATATTTATCCTGAGAGACTTTAGAACGGAAAAAAATATTGAGAGAGACGTATTCAGTAAAAAGATGCAGTGATATGGGCGCGGTTGAGCTTGAGTGGAAAAAATTCGAGCAACAGGCTATTTTGAGCCCTTATCAAAAGTGGGATGTTATCCATGCGTGGTTAGAAACCGTAGGGTTACCAAAAGGAGCTGAACTAGTTCTAATAAGTATCCGTTTAGGTGATGAGCTTGTTGCCCTGTTACCTTTCATGTTGAGCACTAACTGTGGACTGCGTGTGCTTAGCTGGTTTAACGACCCTCACCTTAATTACCAAGGTGGGCTATGGTCACGTCAGTTTTTAATTACAGTTGATGATGACGAGATGGAGCAAGTTTGGAACTGCGTAAAATCCACTATTCCCAAGTTTGACTACATGGCATTAACGCAACAATTACTTGAAACTGCCGGATTGAAGTCAGCATTTAGCTTACTCAATAAGCTTCCCTCTCCGAATGTTAGTCATCAGCTCATTTTGCATCACCATGATTATGACCAGTTACTTCTGGATACTCGGAGTAAGTCAACCCGAAAACGGTACCGGAATATAGATTCGCGTCTACAAAAAATTGGTCAGTTAGACTTTAGAATAATTAAAGATGATAGTGAAACAACGCACTTCATTCACGAGCTATTCGAGCAAAGAAAGCAACGATTTGATGAACTAGGTATTTCTACAGAAGAGAATCAACAAGCGTATGAGGAGTTTTATCAAAAGCTGGTTGAGGTTGATAACGATATTTCTGCCTATGTTAGTATCTTAGCGTTGGATGGGGAGCCGCTTTCCATAGGGTTTATCCTCGAACATAACGGTGAAGCTCACGCCTTGCTTAGTTCAATGACAACAACTCCGCTGTGCAAACACTCACCGGGTGAAACACTGTTACGTAATGAGTTTAGATATCATTGCGAAAATGAATTAACACTCGTGGATTTTGGTGTAGGGAGTGCACCTTACAAGAAAGCATGGTGTAACAATCAATTAGAGTTGTTCGATTGTTATCAGGCTAACAGTGTCGTCGGGCACCTTGCCATTGTTCTTCTTCGAATAAAAAGCCAAGCTAAATCTCGAATTAAGAACTCACAACGAATATGGAAGGTTTTTCAGAAAGTGCGGACTTTTTTAGGAAAAATCGGTGAACTCTAGTTCCGAGTGCGCCACTTTAATTTAAAAAAAGACATGACTTGAGCGACGGATAAAATGAGGTTTCGAGATCTTATTTAATCAGGAGAAAAACAAGCCATGTCTTATCAGCATCTTAATGCAAAAGAGCGTCATACGCTCATGTATCTTTTACAATGGAATTTAAGTTATCGCGATTGGTCGTCGTTTAAACCGGCATCACAGTACCATCGCTCGAGAGGTGAGTAGCATATAGGGGTCAGGTCTTGCATTTTGCCATCATTCCTTTATCATCACGCATCTACTCCACAAAAAACATAACCTATGTCCCGT